>OLWG01000063.1_pt1 | contig 99792 bp, 110 predicted proteins | sample 1673721 | NCBI WGS metagenome assembly OLWG01 (sample SAMEA103958125, study PRJEB25191) | human gut metagenome | reverse complement strand
TCTCTTCCTCCGTAAACGACATTTTTCTTCCTCCCTGTCATCGTCGGTCCAAGAATTTGTCCGCATCCCCAAAAACGGAAACGTTCTGAATCGTGTTTTGTTTTCTTAACTTTTAAAAAGTCATATACTATTATCCTCTTTATCGTGCATGATTGACTTTCCCATCGATCCTGTTTAGGATGAAAACAAAGAGAGGTATTCATCATGGCAAATAATCAACCATCGATGCGAGAATATTACGAAGAAGTCCGTGCCACTTTATCGAAAAAAACCAAATCCCATCTTGAAACATTCAATGATGGTGTCATTGCGATATATATCACCATCATGGCCTTGGAACTTCCCTATCCCAGTGCTAATGTTTCAATGTCGATGTTTATTCGCAGCATTCTATTATTTTTTATCAGCTTTTTTGTGGTCGCCGATTTTTGGTACGACATTCACCAAACCTTTTTAACATTTACAGATGCTGATCATGGAACCGTAGTTACTGATTTTATCTTATTGGCCTTCTTAGCTTTGATTCCTGTCACCACAAAATGGATCATGTATTCGATATCCGAACAATCTGTCATCTTTTATGGCTGTCTATATTTGGTGATTTCTTTACTGGAACTTTTCTTATTTTATGTCGCCCATCGAAAACGATTTGGTGAATACATGGAATTATTTCATCGCTTGTTTCTCATTCGTATGCGCTTTATTCTTTTGATTAATATTGTCTTGATCATCCTTGCCACTCGTTTTCCGAAACAAGCCATGGTCTTCTATTTATTGCTTCCCATCTTCTCATTTTTCTTTCCGACTGTGAAGTTTGGAAAACGACGCATCAAAAAAAGGATGCAAAATAAAAGGTAGAGAATTTCTTCTCTACCTTATAGCTTCAACCATCGAACGCACATAGGCTTCCACATGATCCGGTGCTTCTTTACCATATTTCGCAATGATCTTGATGATAGCGGAACCCACAATGGCTGCATCCGCTTTTTCGGTCATCTTTTTGGCTTGTTCCGGTGTAGAAATTCCAAATCCAATACCACAAGGAATATCACTCACACTACGCACGATATCGACCATTTCATTGACATTGGTCGTGATCTTACTACGCGTTCCCGTTACGCCTAAACTCGATACACAATACAAGAAGCCTTGGGCATCATTGGCAATCATCTTGATACGATCATGACTGGTTGGTGCAATCATGCGGATAAAATCCAATCCATATTGATGACATACCGTTTCAAATTCATCTTTTTCTTCATACGGTACATCGGGTAAGATCATTCCACTCATATCGGTATCCACCATCTTTTGACAGAATTTTTCAGTACCATAATGGAAAACGACATTGGCATAGGTCATGAAGACCATGGGAATGGATGTTTCTTTACGAATTTCTTTGATCATTTCAAAAACATCATCGGTCGTACATCCATTGGATAACGCTCTTTCATTGGCTTCCTGAATGACTGGACCTTCTGCCGTTGGATCGGAGAATGGAATCCCCAATTCAATCAAATCACACCCAGCTCTTTCCAAGGCCAGAATGATTTTTTTCGTTGTATCTAAATCGGGATCGCCACAAGTCACGAAAGCCACGAAGGCTTTGCCATGATCAAAGGCTCTTTCTATATTTTTATTCATAAATCTCCTTTCCGCGATAACGTGCCATCGCTGCTACGTCTTTATCGCCACGACCTGAAATCGTAATGACAACGATCTTATCTTTTGGCATCGTAGGTACAATTTTTTTGGCATACGCTACGGCATGTGCACTCTCAATAGCTGGAATGATACCTTCGGTACGTGATAAATATTCAAACGCATCAACCGCTTCATCATCGGTGATTGGTACATATTGTGCTCGACCGGTATCATGCAGCATCGCATGTTCCGGACCAATGCCGGGATAATCCAAACCAGCACTGATGGAATAAACCGGGGCAATTTGACCATACTTATCTTGGCAGAAATAGGATTTCATACCGTGGAAAATACCTAAACTTCCGGTTGCGATGGTAGCTGCTGTATCTTTGGTATGGATACCACGACCCGCTGCTTCACAACCAATCAATTGGACTTGTGGATCATCAATGAAATGATAGAAAGAACCAATCGCATTGGATCCACCACCGACACACGCAATGACAGCATCTGGTAAGCGTCCTTCTTTTTCTAACATCTGTGCTTTGATTTCTTTGGAGATAACCGCTTGAAAATCACGCACGATTGTTGGGAATGGATGAGGTCCCATGACCGAACCCAATACATAATGCGTATCATCAATGCGTGAAGTCCAATCACGGAAAGTTTCATTAACGGCATCCTTTAACGTTCCGGTTCCAGATTTAACAGGATGGACTTTGGCACCCAATAATTCCATACGATAGACATTCAATGCCTGTCGTTCGGTATCTTTTTCACCCATAAAGATTTCACATTCCATGCCCATCAAAGCAGCAACGGTTGCAGTTGCGACACCATGTTGACCAGCACCGGTTTCGGCAATGACACGGGTCTTTCCCATTTTCTTTGCCAACAAACACTGACCTAAACAATTGTTGATCTTATGGGCACCGGTATGATTGAGATCTTCTCGTTTCAAATACACTTTGGCACCACCGAGATCTTCAGTCATATGTTTCGCATAATACAAACGCGAAGGTCGTCCGGCATATTCATTCAACAAGGTTTCCAGTTCTTGATTGAATTCCGGATCATCTTTATATTTATTGTAGGCTTCTTCTAATTCAATAACGGCATTCATGAGGGTTTCCGGAATATATTGTCCTCCATGAATTCCAAATCGTCCTTTACTCATAGTTTTCTTCCTTTCTGTACACACATTCGTATTTTATTGGCATCTTTGACTCGATTGGTTTCTACCCCACTCGATATATCGATGGCATAAGGGTGGACCGTTTGAATGGCTTGTTCAATATTGGTTTCATCCAATCCACCGGCTAGAAAAAAGACACGGTCCATGGCTTGGATCATTTGCCAATTAAAGGTTTGGCCACTTCCCTTGCCACTATCTAATAATACATAATCAGCACTGCTTTGCGCGGCTTTTTCTAGATCCTCTTCATTATGGATCTCAAAGGCTTTGATGATGGGACCAAAGGATTTGAGATATTGAATATCCGCTTCCGTTTCCTGACCATGTAACTGGGCCATTTGAATGACTTTTCGTGTCAATAAATCACGAATGACTTCGTTGTCTTCATTCACAAACACGCCAACGGAAATGATATCTGGATCCAATTGTTTGGTGAGTTTCTCTACTTCTTCTATATCCAATGAACGAAAGCTTTTGGGAAAGTCAATGATAAAGCCACCATAATCCGGCTTATAGGTATTGACCATTTCAATATCTTCGACTCGACGTAACCCACATATTTTAATTTTGGCCATACTTTAACCTTTCCAACATCGCTTTTTTATCGGGTGCTTTCATCATGGTTTCCCCAATCAATACCGCATTGACTTGGGCATCTTCTAATTTTTGAATATCCACATGATTTTTGACGCCGCTTTCAGCGACAAATAAACAATCGGTGCCAACTTGTTGGCGCAATCGTAAACAATTGGTCGAATCCACGGAAAAGTTGCGTAAATTCCGGTTGTTGACGCCAATGATCTTGGCTCCTACCGCTTTCGCAATTTCTACTTCCTTTTCATCATGACATTCTACCAATGCATCCATGCCTAAGGATTCTGCCAATTCGAAATACGCTTTGATTTCATCCGGATCCAAAATGGATACAATCAATAAAACAGCACTCGCCCCATACATCTTGGCTTGATAAATCATATACGGATCAATCGTAAAATCTTTTCGTAAACAAGGAATAGAAACAGTCGAACTGATTTCTTGTAGATAATCTAATTTTCCTTTAAACCATTGGGGTTCGGTCAAGACCGAGATCGCATCGGCGCCGGCTTGTTCATAGTCTTTCGCAATGTCTACATAGGGAAAGACATCCACAATTTGTCCTTTGGATGGAGAAGCTTGTTTACACTCACAAATAAAGGATATGTCCGGTTTGGCTAAGGCTTGATAAAAGGAATGATTTCCCATCGGCATGGCTTCGGCCTGGGCTTTAACTTGATCAAGGGAAACTTCGGCTTTTTCTTTTTCGACTCGTTTTCTTGTCGCTGCAGCAATTGTTTCTAAGATATCAGGCATTGGAAACCTCAATCAATTTCTCTAATGTTTCCAATCCTTTCTTCTCGGTAAGAATCTGATTGGCCAATTGGACACCTTCTTCCATCGAAGCAGCTTTGCCATAGATATAGAAACCAAGTCCGGCATTCATACAAACAATATCTCGTTTTGGTCCTTGAATCTTATTTGCTAGGATATCCTTGGTCAATTGCGCATTTTCAACTGGTGTACCACCGACAATGTCTTCTTTTGATGCGCGTTGGAAGCCAAATTGTTCCGGTGTGATCGTACTCGTACGATAGAAGCCATCGCGAATTTCACAAACCAAAGTCGGTGCGGAAATACTGATTTCATCCAATTTATCCATACCATAAACGACAAAGCCGCGTTCAACGCCTAACTTGGTCAAGACTTTCGCAACGGGTTCAACTAAATATTGATCGTATACACCCAATAAGAAATAGTTTGGTTTGCTTGGATTGGTCAATGGACCTAAGATATTGAATACGGTACGAAAGCCTAATTCTTTACGAATCGCACCGACATATTTCATAGAGGTATGATATTTTTGTGCAAAGAAGAAACACATACCTACTTTTTCTAATAATTCTTTGGCTTTTTCTGGATCTTGATTGATATTGACACCCAATGCTTCTAGACAATCGGCGGTACCGGATAAGGAACTCGCTGCTCGATTGCCGTGTTTGGCAACTTTGACACCACCACTAGCTAAGACCAGGGCAGCTGTCGTGGATACATTAAAACTATGTGCCCCATCTCCACCAGTTCCGACAATATCCATCACATCCATATCGCCACGATCGAATGGAATGGCTTTTTCACGCATCGCTTGGGCACAACCACTAATCTCATCAATCGTTTCCATATGAGCACTTTTAGTCGATAAAGCTGCTAAGAAAGCCGCATTTTGAACTTGTGATGTTTCCCCTGACATGATCTCATTCATAACGGTATAGGCTTCGTCATAGGTTAAATCTTCTTTTCGTACAATTTTTTCAATCGCTTCTTTGATCATTTTGTTTGTCCTCTCATCATTGAAATAAACTGTTTGATAAATATCGGTCCATCCGGTGTCATAACACTTTCGGGATGAAATTGAAATCCGTAAACGGGATATTTGGTGTGTTTAATAGCCATGATCTCATCGTCATCACTTTTCGCTAAGACTTCCAATTCTTTCGGTAAGGTATCTTCTTGTATGGATAAGCTGTGATATCGAGCCGCTGGAAAATCGGTCAAGCCACCAAAAATGGGATCGGTTTTGATCACATGAATGGTATCTTGTTTCCCATGCATGAGTTGTTTGGCATAGGTAATAGTTGCGCCAAAGGCTTGGGCAATCGATTGATGTCCTAAACAAATTCCAAGAATGGGAATCTCTTTATAAAAGGTTCGAATCAAATCGATACAGATACCGGCATCTTCGGGTCGTTTCGGACCTGGTGATAACACAATGGCATCGGGATGTAAGTCTCTGACTTCTTCGATTGTGATTTCATCATTTCGGGCCACGTGGATATCGGGATATTCCGTTCCGATCCATTGATACACATTGTAGGAAAAACTATCATAATTATCGATCAATAAAATCATTCAAATCCCTCCTGTGCTTGTTGAATCGCTTGGACAACAGCTTTCGCTTTATTTTGACATTCTTGATATTCCTTTTCGGGAATACTATCAGCAACAATACCAGCGCCTGAGCGAATACAAATTTCATCATCTTTTTTATACACCAAACGAATGGCGATGCATGTATCTAAGTTACCGGTAAAATCAATGTAGCCAATGGCGCCTCCATAGATGCCTCGTTTGGAATGTTCCAATTCATCAATGATCTCACAGGCTCTAAATTTTGGTGCCCCGGATAATGTTCCGGCTGGCAAGATAGAATCTAACGCATCTAGTGCATCCAGATCTTCACGAATCGTACCGGTTACAGTGGAGCCAATATGCATGACTTGACTGAATCGTTCAATGGCCATGTATTTATCAACCGATACACTGCCTACCTTGGCAATGCGGCCAATATCATTACGACCAAGATCTACCAACATATTGTGTTCGGCTCGTTCTTTTTCATTGGATAATAGGGCTTGTTCCAAAGCTTTATCTTCAGCAGGTGTCTTTCCTCTTACGGTCGTTCCGGCCAATGGGAAAGTAAATAAGGTATCGTTTTCTAATTTAGCCAGAGTCTCTGGACTAGCTCCTGCCATTTCCATATCTTCACTGGAGAAATAGAACATGTAAGGACTGGGATTGGATGTTCGCAAGACCCGGAAGGTATCAAACAAGGATCCGGTTGCTTTGGCACGCATCGGATTGGAAAGTACGACCTGGAAGATATCGCCTTCATGAATATAATGTTTAGCGGTATTGACCATGTCTTCAAATTCACGTTCGGTACATTCGCCATGAATGTCTTCTTCCAAATGAATGGGTGCAAATTGTTTTTTGTCACCTTTTTTCAATAGGGCTTTCATAGCTTCCAATTTTTCTTTGGCTTTTTGATAGGAAGCTTCTAGATCATCGGTAAAGACGCCGGTCATCAAAATGATTTTTTGTTTGTAGTGATCAAAACAGATAACAGAATCAAACAACATGACGTCCATATCTTTAAAGTCCATATCGTGATGATGAAGTTTTAATTTGGGTTCACTGTATTTGATATAGTCATAACTGAAATATCCAACCAATCCACCACTAAATGGAGGAATGCCTTCCATTTTGGGACTGGTATAGCGTTGCATGATCTTTCTTAGTTCATTTTTGGGATGTGCCGTGTGAAATTGCTCATTCACCGTTCCATCTAGGGAGCGTACATGCATGTTTCCATCGGTACATGTGATTTCCATGGTGGGATCATACCCTAAGAAAGAGTAGCGACCCCATTGTTGATCTTGACTTGCACTTTCTAATACATAGGTGTGCTTCGATACGTTTCGCAAGATCTGAAGCACTTGGACTGGGGTATACATGTCTGCGAACATTTCGGTGCATAAGGGTACGCGTCGATAGGTTTTCGCATACGATTGGATTTGTGCAAAGCTAGGATACATAGGTTTTTACCTCCTAATAAAAAAACTCGTCCGACAGTAAAATACTATCAAGGACGAGTAAAAGACCCGCGGTGCCACCTTGTTTTACAAGTTATCACCTGTACACTTAGAGAATCCCAACAGATTCTTGATCGTTGACGCCGATCCTACGTCATAGAATACTCAGCATTGCTTTTGACTATGCCCTCAGCGGTCCATTTGCGAAATTGTTACCATCTGGCTTGCACCGTCCCAGACTCGCTTTGGCACATCTTTTCGTTTGATCTCCGCCTCATCGGTTTCTTTGTGAAAATATCGTAACATATTTTCAATGATTTTCAAGAATTATTTTCAGAAATAATGTAACGAAATACATCACACACTTTCTGCATCTTTTCCGGGGTCAATTGGGAATAGTTGACCAAAAAGGTATGCCGATCTTGCGGATGTCGATAATACGAAGATAACGCATGGATCTGAATGGAAGCTGCATGCATCCGTTTTATGATCTGGGCATCGGAAAGATGGGTTTTCAGTTGTAAGAGAAAGTGCAAACCGGATTCATTTTCAATGATGGTGACTGGTAACGATGATTGTTTGATGGTGGCCATGATTTGTTTGCGTAAGCGACCATAATACAACCGCATGCGATTGATGTGTTTTTCAAAATAGCCTTCGTTTAAAAAAGCGGCAAGGGTATACTGTTCAAAATTGGATACCGTACAGGCATAAAAGGATAATTCTTGATAATACCGTTTGGCTAAAGAGAGTGGTAAAACCATATAGCTGATGCGAATGGTCGGACTCAAGGATTGCGAAAACGTATTCATATAAATGACGCGATCACTTTCGTCCATACTGAATAAGGTAGGCAATGGTTTGCCATGACGGCGAAATTCACTATCATAATCGTCTTCAATGATGTAGCGATGGGATCGCTGATTGGCCCAGGCCAAGATTTCATAACGTCGAGGTGTGGGCATACGGATACCCGTTGGAAATTGATGGTTAGGCGAAATATGCACAATATTGGCTTTTGTCTTCTGTAGTTGTTCCATGGATAGGCCTTGTTCATCCAAACCGGCATAACAGATCGAAACATCTTGTTTTTGATAGATCTGCGATAAGCGAGGATAGGCGGGATCTTCCAAACAAACGGTTTGATTTCTTCCCAATAATTGGATCAACAAGCCATAAAGATATTCCGTTCCCGCACCAACAATGATTTGATTGGGATCGACCATCATATTGCGAAACGATTGTAGATGCGAAGCAATTGCCTTTCGTAAAATAAGTGTACCGGCACTTTCTGAACGTTTCAGTATGGAATCGGATTGTTCATAGAAGATGCGACGAGACAGTTTAGCCCAATTGGACATGGGAAAATGCATGGTGCCATTACCAGATAGATCGATTTTATAAACAGGAGATGGATCCACAAGATGATAGTCCAACGAAACTGGACTGGCATGTGGGATATTTGGAATGGGTGCCACAAAATAGCCTCGTTTCGGTTGGGTGTAAACAAAGCCTTCACTGATCAACTGGTCATATGCATTTTGAATCGTAATGGTACTAAGACCTTGTTGACGGGCAAAGGATCGTTTGGATGGTAGTTTTTCATGGGGTTGAAGTTTTCCTTCTACAATATCCTTTTTGATGCATTGATAGATTTGCATATAAAATGGCAGGTTAGATTGTTTGAGATCATAAGTCAGCATATTTATCTCCTATCTGGTATCTTAAAATATTTATATTTTGGGTATTTTTATATATCCAGAATGATAGTACCATGAGAAACATGAACAAACAAGGAGGCAGAAAGAAATGAATGAAACAATCAATCGTGGACTTGCACAGATGTTGAAGGGTGGTGTCATCATGGATGTCACGACACCTGAACAAGCCAAGATTGCTCAAGAGGCTGGGGCTTGTGCCGTTATGGCGTTGGAACGCATTCCCGCCGATATTCGTGCAGCTGGTGGTGTATCGCGAATGAGCGATCCCAAAATGATCCAAGGAATCCAACAAGCCGTATCTATTCCGGTGATGGCCAAATGTCGAATTGGTCATATTGCCGAAGCCCAGATCTTGCAGGCATTGGATATCGATTATATCGATGAGTCCGAAGTCTTGAGTCCAGCGGATGATACCTATCATATTGATAAGACCCAATTTCAGGTTCCTTTTGTATGTGGAGCCCGAGATCTTGGAGAAGCTTTGCGTCGTATTGAAGAGGGTGCAGCCATGATTCGTACCAAAGGCGAACCCGGTACAGGTGATGTGATCCAAGCCGTGCGTCATATGCGCAAGATGCAGGCACAGATCCAATTGGTAGTCAGTAAACGAGCCGATGAATTGTTTGATCTAGCCAAACAATTGCAAGTCTCGTATTCTTTGCTTCAATATGTCCATGCGCATGGTCAATTGCCCGTTGTCAATTTTGCGGCCGGTGGTGTTGCCACTCCAGCGGATGCCGCTTTGATGATGCAATTGGGTGCCGAAGGCGTATTTGTGGGATCAGGTATCTTTGCTTCTGGCAATCCGGCCAAGCGTGCCAAAGCCATTGTGCAAGCAGTGACCCATTATAACGAACCAAATGTACTTGCGGAATTATCCAAAGATCTTGGTCCTGCGATGGTTGGTATCAATACCGATGAAATTGAACTGATCATGGAGGAAAGAGGACAATGAAAACAGTTGGTGTCTTAGCGTTACAAGGTGCTTTTATCGAGCATGAAAAGATATTGAAACAATTGGGTGTTCGTCCTTTAGAAATCAAGCACAAAGAAGACTTAAACCAAATAAATGGCATCATTTTACCCGGTGGTGAAAGCACCACCCAAGGAAGTCTTTTAGAAACAGAAGATCTTTTACAACCATTAAAAGAAAAGATTGAACAGGGCTTGCCTACATTGGCCACTTGTGCGGGAAGCATCTTATTATCCCAAGAAATTGAAGATCAACAAGAAGTCTATCTGCAAACTTTGCCAGTTACCATTCGCCGCAATGCATTTGGACGACAAAGTCATAGTTTTAAAAGCCGTGGAATCTTTTTGTCCACGGCCGTTGAGATGATTTTTATTCGGGCACCTTTTTTTACGCAGGTCGATCCCGATGTACAAATTTTATCGAAAGTAGAAGATCATATCGTTGCCGTTCAGTATCACAATCAAGTAGCCTTGTCGTTTCATCCTGAACTTACACAAGATCCAACGATTCATTCGTATTTTATCCATACACTACTCGTATGAATAAAATCCAGCTTTGGCTTGTACACCAGTCTTTCCTTGGTCGATATAGGATTTCAACATATCGGCCACTTTTTTCATAGCTGGATTCATTCGAGCAATATTATAAGCCGTTTGAAGTCCCACAATATCTAAGATCTGCATCGGTCCGTATGGAGCTCCTGTCGCTTTGCGCCATGTCTTATCGATGGTTGGCGCATCGGCAATGCCGTTGGCATATAAATTCAAAGCGGCATTTAAGAATGGCACCAACAAGGAATTCAGCACATAGCCAGGTTGTTCTTTCTGTAAGCAAATGGGTTCCATACCAATTTCCTTACCAAACGCAACTGCTTGTTCAAATACATGAGGATCGGTATGGGAATGTCCCATGATCTCAACGATATTGTATTTCCAGATCTCATTGGCAAAATGCATCGCCAAATAACGTTCGGGCCGTTTGATATGATCGACAAATTGACTTGGTACCATGGTCGATGAATTGCTGGCCAGGATTGTATCCGGCTCTAAATATTGTGATAATTTTTGATAGATATCGCATTTTGCTTGAAAGTCTTCCGCCATCGCTTCAATAACGATCATAGCATCTTTACATGCCTTTGCCATATCCAATTCTAAGACAATGGAAGCATAGGCTTTTTCGACTTGGGCTTGTTTAGCTTCGATATCCGCAACACTGGTTTGTGAAAGATCAGCTACCAATCCATGGGGATAATACGGATAATCCGTTCCACAATACGGTTTCAACGCTTCCAAAGAGGACAAATAAATGGATTTCAATCGATCCAATTTTGGCTGCGTGCGCGTTTTGGAACTTTCCATCCGTAACCAGAATGTGACATCAAATCCTTGATAAGCAGCTTGAAACGCAATTTGTGAACCTAAAACACCACCACCCACAACGACTACTTTTCGGTTATTCATAATAAACCTCCTTTTCTATTTGGTTAATTTCATTATATCGAGGTTTACTATCAATTGTTACTCATATGCATCTATCATTTGTGCCAATTGTTTCAAACGATATATGCATCCTTCCCATATATCTTGATACGCCGTCTCAAAGTCATCCGTCCACCAGGGATCGGATACATCGCGATCGGGTAATAAGCGTTGAACTTTGTGTTGTGGATCCGAGCCAAGAATTCGCAAGATATCTCTTCGATTTTCCGCATCCATATAATAGATATGATCAAATTTTTGATAGTCCGATTTGGTTAAGATGCGTGCCTGCCTTTTAGAAAATGGGATCCCCTTCTCTTTTAATTTTGAACGAGCAGGATAATACATATCATTCCCGATTTCTTCATAGGTAGCCGCAACCGAGTCCACTTCCATGGTATATCCCTGTTTTCGACATAGATCTTTCATGATAAATTCAGCCATCGGGCTTCGACAGATATTGCCATGGCAGACAAATAGGATTTTGAGCATAGAACCTCCCTTTTTCTTTCATTCCTAAATTAACATATCTTGGCTTGGTTTTCTATGATGAACGCAATTGTGCTGGTTATCCCGCTTTCACGATTTGAATCGATACTTCCCTTTCCAAATTCCAAAACCGATTCAATTAAATTGTTCTCTCGCATTTCTTTCACCAACTCCGATGCTCTGGACACTTTTTACCCAATGTAGCCATGATATCCGTACGGTCAAAAATAGACTGGTCTGTAAATTTCTTTCGAAACATCCATATTTGATTTGTGGTCTTTGGTGAAAACATGCCGTCAATATCCAGTTTTAAAGTGGACGATGCGAACCAAGTAAAGCGTTTTATCAAATGAAGGAAGCTTTTTATCCTGTTCTTCATCCGCCTGGTAACAGTATTCTTTTCCACCGTCCTCAAATACAACATTACAGTAAATCAAAGATTCTTACCATTTAGACAAGATGACAAATTCCAACCATTTAGGACCCTATTTATTATCGATGACCTTATCTTTTCGATTCTCTCGTTGTTACTCTCCTCATTCCATTCAAACCAAAATGGTCTTTCACAACAATTGCTCTGCAAGAATTGAAGACGTTTGATTCAGATTCAGTAGATTTCTACCCACACATCAACTTTTTATACAAGGTTTACTTCTATTAAAGATTTTATCATCAAATGTTGCTCATATATAAACGAAAAAAAGACGGATTTGTAACATCCGTCTTACCAAATATGCATCATATGTTGCATGGCTAAACTGACTAGTGTAATTCCCACCCAACAGGATGCACCAATCAAGAGAGGTTTTCCTCCGGTACGAATCAATTTCACAATATCACTATTTAAGCCAATGGCCACCATGGCCATCACAATAAAGAATTTGGATATCGTTTTCAATGGCATAAACACTTCTGCTTGTACACCTGCATGTACACAAATCGTTGTAAAAATGGCCGCCAAGATAAAATAGAGAATGAATAAAGGAAAAACTTTGCGAAACCGAAATCCTTCCCCTTTGTTTTTGGCACCACTCTGTTTTGCGGCAAGCACCAATGTGATTGGAATGATGGCTAATGTCCGCGTGAGTTTGACTGTTACCGCCTTATCCAAAGTCGCACTGCCCAGATGCCACATACTATCCCAAGTTGCTGCGGCCGCTGTTACCGAAGAGGTATCATTGATGGCCGTCCCCGCAAAGATGCCAAAGGCTTCCCCGCTCGTTGTATGAAAACCAAGCGCCTGACCCAACAAAGGAAAGAATATGGCAGCCATCACATTAAAGAAGAAAATGACCGAAATAGCTTGGGCTACTTCTTCGTCGTCTGCCCCCACAACGGGTGCTGTCGCCGCAATCGCCGATCCTCCACAAATGGAAGAACCTACCCCAACCAAAGTCGCAATATTTCCAGAAATATGCATCTTTTTGTGCAACAACCAAGCAATGCCTAAAGACGTTGAAATGGTACAAACAATGATAGGTAATGATTGCTGCCCAGTTTGTGCAATCACTCCTAGATCCATTCCAAATCCTAATAAGACAACAGCCGCTTGTAATACATATTTTGCGGTCCAGCTAATGCCACTTTGGGCCTTGCCTTTGTCCTTCCAAAACATCGTAATGAGCATTCCTGCTAGGATGCCAATTACAGCACCACCAATCACGGGAAAATGCATACCAATGATCCATGACGGAATCGCAATCACAAGACACAACAATACACCATATTTCTGTTTCTTCATCCAAATACCTCTCTCGATTGGTTTGATTATAGAAGTTCCTATCCAATATGTAAAATTATAAATTATTATTCATTGATAATTTATTTTTATCGTTATATGGTAAAAGAAAGGAGGATCACAAAATGCTTGACTTTCGTGTTCGTACGTTTCTTTGTGTTTGCCAAACTTTAAATTACACCAAAGCGGCACAACAATTACATATCACGCAGCCAGCTGTATCAGCGCACATTCGCTATGTAGAAACTTATTATCAAGTGCAGCTTTTTCATTATCAAAATCGAAAATTAGAATTGACGGCAGCGGGAAAATTACTCTATCAGCGACTTCGTACCCTGACAAATAATGAAACACAACTACAAGCTGAATTGCACGCACCCCAACAAGAAACAGAACAATTCTCATTGGGTGTGACCATGACCGTTGGTGAATATGCCATCATCAAACCTCTGACCACCTTGCTCAAACAACAGCCACACCTCAACTTACATCTCCATTTTGGAAATACGGCCCAACTCTTAGAACAATTAAAAGAAGGAAGCATCCAAATGGCATTGGTAGAAGGCTACTATCCAAAAGATATGTATGTCCACAAGCACTATCGAACCGAAGCCTATATTCCTGTTTGTGCGACATCACATGTATTTAAAAATGCCACCCCTCATACCATCGAAGATCTTATCGAAGAACGTATCTTGCTTCGTGAAAAAGGGTCTGGTACACGCAATATACTGGAACGCTATCTAGCCATACGTGGCATGCATATGGAAGATTTTCATCATTATATTGAAGTAGAAAACATGCATACCATCATTGATTTATTGTGCGAAGATTGTGGTATTTCCTTTTTATATTGCATGGCCGCACAAAAACAAATACAAGCCGGCATCCTAAAAGAAATTCCCTTGGAAGACTTTTCCATCCATCATGATCTTGATTTCATATGGGAAAAAGGCAGTCTTTATACAGATCGAAATGAAACAATCTGTTCACAATTGACTCATGCATGAAAAATCCTTTATGAAAAAGCGATTCACCGTACTATGACCAACTCCTTTTGTTTTTTTTAAATCCCTATCGTTGATAGAAAGGAATTGGCCATTCGTTTCAATATCCCAACATGTATTGTGTGTTTTATGGACTTGTTTCATCACAAACATCAATAATTGTTTGCCCAATGAATGTCTTTACTCAAATAATGCATTTGGATCTCACAGCAATTCTCAAAAGCTAAAAAATTGATCCTACCCAGATTTTCATGATCCCACGATACCCTTTACTGTTTCTAAATTGCACCAATTATCCGTACCATCGCAAAGTCTTCTTTTTTATTTCCATAGGATACTTTTCAATCGCTGATTTTGAGAATAGCACAAAGATCAATTCGTTTACAACGATAGTCCATGGATCCACCTAAAGTTGGTTTTCTTATTGGAATCATGAAGTAAAAAAGGCCTTTTATAAAAGGCCAAAATGATGGATGGTTTGTGCTATGGCATCGGGACGATCTTCGGGACAAATATAATCAGCTACAGCTTTTACGGGTTCCAATGCATGATACATGGCCACGCCGATCTTGGCTGCTTGGATCGTACATATATCGGAATACGAATCACCAAATGCCATAAAATCATTTCTTGGTTGCTCCCAATGTTGCATCAAAGTATGGATACCAGTTAATTTTGAATAGCCTTTTGGAAAAATATCAATATTGAAAGCCCCTCCTTTCACACTATGATAGAGTGGAAATTCTTCTTTTAACTTTTGATAGACCGTTTCTACATCCGTTGTAATATATGTGATCAACTTTTGTTTTTCGCCTTCATAGGGTTTACATTGATAATCAACCACATCGTATTTTTTCATGAATAAACGAACAGTAGGATCGATGCCCGTCAACATTTCGATTTGTCCTACAGAAAAAATAGGAATCTGGTATTTTTGACCAAACGCAAATATCGCGTCCAGATCTTCTTGTTGGAAGGAATGATCTTCCAAATGACACAAATTTTGATCATAGACTTCCACCCCATTGGTCGTTACATAGCCATCCCAATTTATTTCATTGATATGTGGAATCCCCATTATTCTTTCCAATGGACGACTGGAAGCAATGCCCAATCGATAGCCTTTTGCGTTGAGGGCTTGTAATATTTCCATTGAAGAAGGATCTATTTGTTTGCTATGCACATCCAATAATGTGTCATCTAAATCAAAAAAAATCGTTTTCATATTTTTATCATCGCTTTCCATCTATATCAAAATAAAGTTAATGGTTCATAGGACGGATCCAATGTGGATGTATAATGAAAAATTTCTTCAGGATCATCCATGATTCCCGCCGCTTGACACGTTGAATGAAAAAGCTGCATCCATTCTTTGTTGTGATGACTCATGACTTCATACGCATTTCCATAGACTTTTTCATAGCGTTGTTTCAAACCAGGAAAAGAAGCATCCAACATTTGATAGTAATAATCTCGACTCCCTTTTCTTAAGGTCATTCCCGCATGAAAACATAGGATGCCTTTGACATCCGCATCTATACACCAATCTAATATTTGTTTCAAATTTTGTCGTGTATCGGTTAAATAGGGTAACACAGGTGTTAACCATACGATTGTTGGAATGCCGCGTGCTTGACAAGCTTTTAAGACTTCGTATCGACGTCGACTTGTACACACATGCGGTTCTAAAATATGGCTCATCGTATCCGAAGCACATGTTAATGACATTTGAACCACGGCTTTGGCTTGGTGATGAATATGCGCCAATAAATCCAGATCACGGAGTACAAGATCGGACTTGGTGATGAGTGTAGCGCCAAAACCATATCGATCGATCAATTGTAAACATGTTCTGGTCAGTTCCCATTTCTTTTCGATGGGTTGATAGGGATCACTCATGGATCCGGTACTGATCATGATCTTTTTTCGTTTGGTTTTTAAGATCTGTTCCAACAATACAGGGGCATTTTGTTTCACTTCCACATCTTCAAACGCATGATCAAAATGATAACAGGCACTTCGACTATCACAATAAATACAACCATGTGTACAACCGCGATAGATATTGATCGCATTCCATTTGGTCAAAAGCGATTTTGCTTCTACAACATGCATAACTCATCCTTTGTCAATCGTTGTTTTAATAATCGAATTCGTGTCTCAATTTCTTCGATAACTTGGATAAATACGGCATCCGATTCGCCTGTGGGATCCTGTAATCCCCAGTCTTCTCGATACGTACAATCTATCATTGGGCATTGCACCCCACATCCCATCGTAATGACAACATCCAACTTTGGCAATTGATCCAATGTCTTATTGTATTGACCATTGGCAATCATATCCATGCCATATTTTACTTTTAGAATTCGTACAGCATCGGGATTAATTTGATCTTTGATTTGTGTTCCTGCTGAATAACTCTCAAATACATCACTTGCCAATTCTTTACCGAATGCTTCCGCAATCTGGCTGCGACACGAATTATGCGTACAAATAAAGCCTACCTTCCACTTTTTCATAAAAACTTCTCAATCTGTTTGGGTTTCAATACGCGTCCAGTCGCCACAATTTTATCATCAATCATCAAAGCTGGCGTTTGGAGAATGCCTAAGCTCGCAATGATCGAAAAGTCCGTAATATATTCGATTTTTGCATCAATCTGTTTATTTGCGACCGCTTCTTTCACATTTTTTAATAATGTCTCACATTTACTACAACCGCCACCTAATACTTTAATATTCATCTCATTCTCCTCCTTTTTGAAATCTATATTGGGTATGATTCGCCATTTTCACCAAAGTCAACATCACGGGTACTTCGGTCAATACACCGACCGTTGTTGCCAGTGCCGCTGGACTGGTCGTTCCAAATAAAGCAATCGCAACAGCTACCGCTAATTCAAAGAAATTGGATGCACCAATTAGACCGGCAGGTGCCGCAATCGCAAAAGGCAAATGGGCCATATAACTTGCTCCATACGCAATCCCAAAGATCAAGAAGGTCTGGATGATCAATGGCACCGCAATCAAAACAATATGCAAGGGATTGGAAACAATGACTTGGGCTTGCGAAGCAAAAATCAAGACCAGGGTCAACAATAATCCTATGGTTGTCACCCCATCAAATTGATGGATAAAGGTTGTTTCGAAATAGCCCTTCCCTTTCTTTTTCGTTATCGAAATGCGCGTTAAAATACCAGCAATCAGTGGAATTACCACAAATAAGAAGATACTGACAAACAAAGTACTATAGGGAACTGTTACATGGGAAACACCCAATAGAAACTTCACAATCGGAACAAACGCAATCAAGATGATCAAATCATTGGTTGCGACTTGGACGACCGTATAGGCAGGATCTCCATGTGTCAATGTGCTCCATACAAAGACCATGGCCGTACAAGGGGCTGCTCCCAATAATACAGCGCCAGCTAGATATTGTCGAGCCAAGTCCGGCGTGATCCAATGTTTGAAAACCACAAAGAGAAACACATAGGCCAAACCATACATAGTAAATGGCTTGATCAACCAGTTGGTGATCCATGTGATCAAAATTCCTTTTGGATGTTTCCCTACTTCTTTGATGCGTTGAAAATCGACTTTGATCATCATGGGATAGATCATGATCCAAATCAAGATCGCAATGGGTATGGAAATACCCGCAATCTGTAATTTTCCTAATACATTGGGAATGATGGGTAAAAAATGACCAATCAAGACACCGGCAACCATACATAAGAATACCCATACAGATAAATAGGTTTGAAAAAAACTAATTCCTTCCTTTGATTTCATCTGTCTTATCCTCCTTACAAGTGCAATTCAAATGATCGATATAGGCTCGAAATGCCATCAACGTCTCACAATTTAACGAATAATACGTATTCTTCCATTCCTTTCGACTGACAACCAAACCACATTCGGATAATACTTTCATATGGTGGGACAACGTAGGCTGTGTAATTTGAAAATGATCTAATAATTTGCATCCACACAATTCGCCATCGACTAATAATTCCACGATCTGGATTCGATGGGCATCTCCCAATGCCTTACAAATAACAGCTGCATCCATCGCATTCATACATAAACCTCCTAGATAAACAGACCTTGGCATAGATTGAATCCATACCCAACCAAAAGAATGCCAATCACGCATACACCAATAAACAAGCCAAGCAACTTGGGTTTGATGGCCTTATGCAATAAGATCAACGACGGCAAGCTCAAGGTGGTAACTGCCATCATAAAACTCAATACCGTACCCAATAAAGCACCTTTTGATAACAATGCTTCCGCAACGGGAATGGTCCCAAAAATATCGGCATACATAGGTACCCCGACAAAGGTGGCCAGGATCACACCAAACGGATTGGTATTCCCAAGTATGCGTTCAATCATATATTCTGGAATCCAATTATGGATCAATGCCCCAATACCAACACCCACCAAAATATAAGGAAAGACCTTACGAAAGGTTGAAACAACTTGATCTTTGGCATAGGCCAATCGATCCGGTATGGTCAAAGTAGGGGATTCAATCGAGGTGGATGAGGCCATACGAATGAAATCTTCGACTTGATCTTCCATATGCGCTCGTTCAATCACACACCCACCTACTACCGCAATGACTAAACCTACTGCAACATACGCCAAGGCAATGCGATAGCCAAAAATGCTCATCAACAAGACCAAGCTGCCTAGATCGACCATGGGTGATGAAATCAAAAACGAAAACGTAACGCCCAAAGGTAACCCTGCACTGGTAAATCCCATAAAAATGGGAATGGAAGAACAGGAACAAAAAGGCGTGACTGTCCCTAGTAGGGCGCCCATGATATTGGCACCAATGCCATGAAAACGACCCATGATCGTTTTACTGCGTTCGGGTGGAAAATAACTTTGAATATAAGAAATTAGAAAGATCAATGCACACAATAGAATCGTGATCTTGATCACATCATAAAGAAAAAATTGAATAGATCCTCCCATGCGGGTATGCATATCCACACCCATATGTTTCAAAAGTTGACCTACCCAACTATAGATCCATTGCATACCTAGTATTTCTTTTTGAATAAAAGATCCCATATTTCTTCTCCTCACATCGATTTTGGTCTATGTGATAGTATATCATCACTTTGATATTTGTCAATGTGATGATTTTTTATCTTGATGAATACCACTATTCGGCGTATGATGAATATGTTACAAAAATGGGAGCTGGCGAAACCGGCTGAGAAAAGACTGTATGGTCTTGACCAATAACCTGATTTGGATAATGCCAACGTAGGGAAATACGCAAATATCGTGGGATACCCTTGTTGGTATGCCACTTTTTTTATAAGGAGGATCTTATGTTAGAAACTTGTTTAGAGAATGTACGCAATCACGGTGCCTTAGTGCACAACATCACCAACTATGTCACGGTCAATGATGTGGCCAATGCCATTTTAGCCATTGGTGCCAGTCCCATCATGTCGGATGAGCCCGAAGATGTCGAAGACATTCAGACCATTTGCCAAGGATTGAATATCAACATTGGCACATTGAATCAGCAGTCCATTGAAGGCATGAAACGAGCTGGTAAAAAAGCCAATGAATTAGGTCATGTTGTTTTATTGGATCCTGTGGGTGCAGGTGCCTCGCATTTACGTACACAAACGGCTTTGGATCTCATGAAGATGATTCATTTTGATGTCATTCGCGGTAATATTTCGGAAATCAAAACGTTGGCTTTAGGCACTTCAACAACGCAAGGTGTCGATGCCAATGCCGCGGATGCCGTAACGGAAGAAAACCTGGATACAATGGTTACTTTTGCCAAGCACTTTGCGGCGAGTCAAGATTGTGTCATTGCCATTACCGGTGCCATTGATCTAGTGGCCAATGCCAATACCTGTTATGTGATTCGCAATGGCAAGCCGCAAATGGGCCAAATTACCGGAACCGGTTGTCAATTATCAGGAATCATGACCGCTTTCTTAGCTGCCAATCCAGACCATCCTTTGGAAGCTTGTGCTGCTGCGGTTTGTGACATGGGCTTGGCCGGTGAAATTGGCTATTCGCACTTAGCGGCTTATGAAGGCAATAGCACCTATCGCAATCGCATCATTGATGCATTAAATCATATGACAACCCAACAATTTAAAGAAGGGGCCAAGTATGAAATCAAATAACTATTTGGAACTCTATGCCGTGACCGATCGTCATTGGCTGGGCAATCAAACGTTGTTGGAACAAGTCCAGGAAGCTTTGGATGGTGGGGCCACATGCATCCAACTTCGAGAAAAACAATTGGATGACAAAACCTTCTTACAAGAAGCCATTGAAATTCAAAAGTTGTGTAAACAATACCAAGTTCCTTTTATTGTCAATGACAATGTGGACATTGCCAAAACCATGCATGCGGATGGCATTCATGTTGGCCAAAGTGATATGGAGGCTTTGGATGTCAGAAAAGAATTGGGAAAGGATGTTATTTTGGGGGTATCGGCACAAACGGTGGAACAAGCCAAAAAAGCCGAAGCCCATGGCGCGGATTATCTCGGTGTGGGTGCTGTCTTTCCCACTGGTTCTAAAGATGATGCGGAAGATGTCAGTTATGAGACCTTAAAAGCCATTTGCGAAGCCGTATCCATTCCGGTCATTGCGATTGGGGGCATCACCCAAGACAATGTCAAAGAATTGGCTGGTTCTGGTATTGTTGGCATTGCCGTAATCAGTGCCATCTTTGCCCAACAACACATTACCCAAGCCACCAAAGACTTAAAACAAGCCACGGAGCAGATGTTAGATGATTGCTCTCTTTGATGTGGATGGTGTGATCTTGGATTCCATGGCCATTTGGGATGCATTGCCCCTACGATACATTCGATCCAAAGGCAAGACACCACAATCTGATCTTGCGAAAAAAATCGCACCGATGTCTTTAGAAGAATCGAGCTTGTATTTGAAAGAACACTATCAACTCAATGCATCTTCCATCGAGATCCAACACGAAATCATTGAAATGTTGGCAACCTATTATAAGGAAGAAGTGACATTAAAGCCAGGCATTGTATCGTGTCTACAAGCGTGTCAAGACCAACATATGCCCATGTATGTATTATCCATTGGCGATGAAACCTTGATTAATGCAGCCTTCAAACGATTACATATTCGTTCGTATTTTCAAAAGATCTTTACCGTCATGGATAAACGGAATCCACATGTCTATGAAAATATAGCGACACAATTACACACAAAACCACAAGATCTGCTTGTGTTTGAAGATAGTTTGGATGCGATCCAATCGGCTCATCAAGCGGGTTGTAAAACCATTGGTATAGCTGATCCATCCAACCAAGACAAACAAACATTGATCAAAGCCCGGGCTGATTTTTTTGTGTCCGGTTTTGAAGCGGTAGATTGGGGACACCACCTTCTATCGCTATAGAAAATACATGCAAAGGAGGAATTTTTATGTTTACAGCATGTACGATCGCTGGATCCGATTCCAGCGGAGGCGCCGGTATCCAAGCCGATATCAAGACAATGACAACCAATGGCGTATTTGCCACGAGTGCCATCACGGCTTTAACAGCGCAAAATACCACAGGGGTAACCGACATTTTAAATGCCACCCCAGAATTTCTAGGCCATGAACTCGATGCCATCTTTACGGATATTTTTCCAGATGCCATCAAAATTGGTATGGTTTCCAAACAAGAATTGATTGAAACCATTGCCAACAAATTAAAGCAATATTCTGCCAAAAATATTGTGGTTGATCCTGTCATGGTCGCAACCAGTGGAGCTCGTTTGATTGATGAAGCAGCCATTGATGCCCTAAAAACCAATTTATTGCCATTAGCACTTGTTTGTACACCCAATATTCCAGAAGCTGAATTATTAGCGAATATGTCCATTCAAAATGAGACAGATATGGAAAAAGCCGCTACGATCATTGAATCCACCTATGGTTGTGCTTGTTTATGTAAAGGTGGTCATCAAATCAACGATGCCAATGATGTCTTAGTTGAAAACGGCCAAATTCATTGGTTCTATGGCAAGCGAATTGATAATCCCAATACCCATGGTACGGGATGTACTTTATCTAGTGCCATTGCTTCCAATCTAGCCAAAGGCTATGATCTAGAAACATCCGTTCAACGTGCCAAAGATTACTTATCCAAAGCTTTAGCCGCGATGTTGGATCTAGGCAAAGGACAAGGACCAATGAATCATATGTTTGACTTGCAGGGGGAATTTGCCCAATGAAACAAACCAGTACTTTTGAGAATGGATTGATCTGGTTTGGAGCTGCCATTTCTCTAGCCGAAATTTTAACCGGTACCTACTTTGCTCCTCTTGGATTTGGCAAAGGTTTATTAGCGATTATCATTGGTCATGTGATTGGTTGTGTTTTATTGTTCTTATCCGGTACCATTGGTGGTACGATGCGAAAAAGTGCCATGGAAAGTGTCAAAGTATCTTTTGGCGACAAAGGCGGTGATTTCTTTGCCGGTTTAAATGTCATTCAATTGGTGGGTTGGACCGCCATCATGATTTATGATGGTGCCTTAGCTGCCAATGGCATTTTTGCGACCGGTCAATGGTTTTGGGCCATCCTGATTGGAGCCCTGATCATTGTTTGGTTATTCCTCGGCATCACCAATTTAGGTAAAGTCAATACCATCACTATGATGGCCTTATTCATCCTGACGATTGTATTGAGCTTTACAATTTTCAAGAATACCGGAACGACCATCCAAACAAATAGTACCTTATCCTTTGGAGCTGCTGTTGAATTATCGGTTGCGATGCCCCTTTCTTGGTTACCTTTGATCAGTGATTACACCAAGGAAGCCAAAAATCCCATTCAAGCAACGGCTGTAAGCAGCATTGCCTATGGATTGACATCTTGTTGGATGTATATGATTGGGATGGGCGCTGCCATTTATACCCAACAAAGTGATATTGCCCAAATTCTCTTAAAAGCCGGATTTGGTGTCATTGGCCTTTTGATCATTGTCTTATCCACCGTCACTACCACTTTTTTAGATGCCTTTTCTGCCGGTATTTCCACCCAAGCCATCAAGGCCGATTGGAATGGCTCTAAGATTGCGATCATAGTGACCATCATAGGTGTCATTGGTGCCATCCTCTTTCCAATGGATGATATCACCAATTTCTTGTATTTCATTGGTTCGGTCTTTGCTCCTATGATTGCGATTCAAATTGCCGATCACTTCATTCTAAAACACCAAACCAATCACAAACTGAACATGATCATCTGGATCATTGGTTTCATTCTCTATCGCTATTTGATGCATGTAGACTTCATTCTTGGAAATACCTTCCCCGATATGTTGATCACCATCCTGTTGTGTGTACTGATCAGTAAAGAAATAAAAAAGAACTAACCCCAATCCAATGATTGGGGCTTATTTTATAATGAAAAACATACAGTAAAAAACACGACTAAGATTATTTTTTTATTCAAAATCTAAAAAAAAGAAACTCCATTTCATCATTGAAATGAAGTTTCGAATCCAGGTAATGATTTCATAGTATGATCATGACGAAAAAAGAAGCGTGAATGCGCTTCTTATTGATTCTCTAATTCCTCTAATTTGTCGTAGTTAATAACATTCCCATTCAATTGATCATCGACTAAATGATAAACCACTTGCGTCATTGTTTGGATTTGTTCTTTTAATTCTTTTTCTACCTGTCCATTCGTACCAACAATAGATGATAAGCTCATTAAATCAATGGCACTTTGTCCATCGGCATGTGAAAAATCATCAACGATTGAAAGATATTGTTGATACCATTTATTCGTGACCGGCCGCCGTTTACAGGCATCCTCTAGTTTTTTTGTATGTTTCATAACAGCCTCTTCTGTTCGTTGGTTCAAGAAAGCGACTTTTCACTGACATCACTATAACAATACACCGGCTGATTTTGTGGCTGATTCGCATAGACCTTCAACATATCTCCCGCATGCACTCCAAAATTTGGATCATACGGATCACTCAAAAGTTTTGCTTCGATATAATGATCAGTCACATCTTCCATGCGCACCCAGACCATTTCGGGTGCCAAATTCTCACGATACAATAGGATCTGAATATCATCCGGATATTCAATATTTTGATATGGCCGTACAAAGGGAAATGTACGCGCTTTTTTTATCGCATCTGTCGCCTCGTATTGTTTTAATGCATCAATTTTGGTTTGGAAACGATCATTCAAATCATCATCTTCATCTAAAATATAAAATTCATCATCCATAACTTGTCCAATGCGGATCTTGACAGATATCGCATCATTGCCATCACATAATTTGATTTTCGGATCCTTTTCTTGGACACAAGCCAAAACCTCTAAACTAACACCTGCATCATGATCAATATAGCCATACGTCAGAATATGCGTTGCATCCTAACTACCTGGAAAATTATTCACTGCTTTTCGCAACCACGGTTTCATCTCAAATACGCAAAACTGGTGGTCGACCCCTTGAAATCCTGTTTCCTCGTATTTCATTGCTTTATTCCAACCTCTACTTTGATGATACCATACTTTTTAGCCCACTTCTATCTAAAAAAGGCAGTCCAAACTGCCCTATCTTTGCCTATTGATCAAGACCTTGCATATAATGGTCCATTTCATCCGCAATCTTTTTCGCATCTTCCACCGCATGGACGACCGTTTTGGCTCCGGTTACTACATCACCCGACGCAAAGACACCGGACATTGTCGTTTCGCCTTCTTCATCCACGGCCAAATTGCCTCGTTCATTGAGTTTCAAATCTTTATTGTTGTCCACGATGCGATGTCTTGGCACTTGTGAAACCGCAATGACCACCGAATCGGTTGGCACTAATTGAGCTGTTTCTCTTAAAATTTCCACCTTCCCATCTTCCGTGACCTTCGTATCGCAAATGACCGGTCCTTCATCTTTGACTTCAATCGCAATTTTGTTGAAGGCAAATTTTACCCCATCGATCTTAGCCAATTCATATTCATCTTCATTGGCTGCCACTTTGTTTCGACGCACATAGACCGTCACATCCCGACAACCTTTTCGAACGGCGGTTCGTGCCACATCCATGGCCGAATTCCCTGCCCCAAAAATTGCCGTGGAACGACCCAGATTCACCGAATCGGGATTGTTCAAATAATTGATGCCATAGTGTACATTTCCAAATGTTTCGCCTGGAATCATCATGCGTCTTGGTCGCCAAGCACCCGTACCAATGAAGATGGACTTATAGCCATCCTTGAAAAGATCGGTCAAGGTCACATTGCCGCCAATGGAAAAATTCGGTCGATATAAAATTCCCAATTCTTTCATCTTAAGCGCAATACGATCCAAGATACTATGTGGCAAACGAAATTCAGGAATGCCATAGCGCATGATGCCACCAATCTTATCTCGACTCTCAAATAGCGTAACTTTATAGCCACGGGAAGCTAAGATCATGGAAATCGTAATCCCTGCAGGACCTGCACCAATAACTGCTGCCTTCATGCCATTATCCGCTTTTTTAGGAATCTGGACACGCTCTAATGCCGAATCCGAAATATAGTTTTCAATCGATGAAATATGAACGGGCTCTCCTTTGATACCACGTACACAATCTCCTTCACATTGTGAGGCATGGTCACAAACCAACGAACAAACAACCGATAAAGGATTATTTTCAAACAACATCTGCGCAGCTTCTTCAACCTGACTCTCTTTAAACAAACGAATCATCTGGGGAACGTTTGTATGAATCGGACATCCCTGCTGACATCTAGGTACCTTACATTGCAGACACCGATTGGCTTCTTCAATTACATGTATTGCCATGGTATTCCTCCTACACCTTTACTTTAAGAGTACTACTACCATCGCTATATCACAAGCTTAGCCATATCGATACCAGCCAAACGACCTAACGTCTGGGCCATACTGATGCTCTGTCCCGGAATCGAAGTTGTATACTGCAAGCCAAAACGACCTCCGCAACAATTGCCCGACGCATACAAACCGGGAATGGGTTCAAAATTCGCATCCAATACATTTTGATAGGCATCCGTCAAAAGACCACTGACCGTCACCAATAATTTCATGGATTGTCCAAAGGGCCGATGCGAATCTTTATATTGTCCACTCGCATAAAAAGGTGGTTTTTGGATGGGATGCATCAAAAAGGCTTCCTTGCCAAAATCTTCATCTTTACCCAACGCACACAATTGATCATAACGCGCTACGGCCTGGATCATATGTTGTTGATCTTCAATTTGTGGATATATCGTAGCTGCCAAGTCCTCGATTGTATCGGCACACGCAAACGGCCGTACATCCCCAGCCACATCCGTATGGAAGATCTTCTCTCCTTTGTGTTGTTGCGCTCGACCCATCAGATCCACCAAATCCTGGACCCGATTCGAATCGGTATAATCAAACGAAGCATGACAGGCTGCCTGATAGGTTGTTTCCGCCAAGATATTCGAATCAAAGAGGCTCCACAACAAGCCATTGGGCTGTTTTGCACCGGGAATGGCCGCTAATACATGGGTGCCAAATCCTTCATTGGAATAGCGTTGTCCATGGGTATTCAAACGCAACGTCGCTGTCGAACCAATCGTATCAAAGCCAGGAAAGGAATAATTTCCACCCATACCGGCATGCGAACGAGGCTCCAAACGACCACCGGCCCAGACGCCCATACGGATGCCATCCCCATTCCAGCCATGCCCACAAAAATCTCCCTCATCCACAAGATCCGCCATTTCCGTCAACAGATCTTCACACATTTGGCGGTTTTTACTGTAATCCCCCGCACTTAAAAGAATGCCTTTTTTGGCCTTAAGACGAATGTAAGTATGATTGGCTGTTTCACATAAGACCGCATATACACGATGATTGGTTTTTTCTAGCTGCAAAGCCTTGGTTTCAAACAAAAACTGGGCCCCTTGTTCTTTCGCAATCTGTTGATTTTCTTTCATCACTTTACGCATCAAAGCCATACTGAAATGCGGTGTCCCCGTCCAAGAATGAATATGATCTTGTACATAGGGCATATGCTTCGAAGGCGGTGTCATCATCGGATGAATGCTCCTTCTTTCAGCTTCGCTCAAAGGCTCGATCAACCAATCAAACGTTGACCCACAATGTTGAGCATACCGACGAACCAAAGCCACATTCGACCGATTATTTGTACGCAATTGCCAATCTTTCACAAATGTATCAATATCGACTTCCGGTACGCCTTGCTCCTTTTGCCATTGAGAATTCATATAGCCCCACTCGCCAATGCCTAAGATCCATTGGGATACATCCTTTTGTTGCTCCACCACAATAACAGAAGCGCCAGCTTCCGCTGCAGATCGTGCCGCACATGTACCCGCATGCCCTGCACCCAAAATGATCACATCCGCTTCTTGTTCTTGTACGATCTTCTCTTTTGGAATCGGTGCAGGTGGCAAAGCCCATTCAAACTTAGGCATGCTTTCGCTCCAAAAACGTTGGATCTGGCTCCATGCCAATCATGGTACGCAACACATTTCCGACTTTTTTATACAACAGATACGTACAGAAAGAGGTCACTCCATGTTTGATCAAATTGAATGGCAAAATACCCAAGATCATCAAGCTCCAATAATTATGCACCAAAGGATTGGTCATCGATCCCATGGAAACAATCGTATCCATCGAAAGACCAAACATCTTCATATACATAGGAAAGGCCACCCATCCATTTAAGAAAATAGCTAAGATACTGACCCCTATCGTGGAAATCGTCAAGGCAAGAATTGCGCCTTTCTTAGTATGGATCTTACGATAGATCAAAGCCGCTGGTAAGACAAAACCAATCGATCCCACGATGTTCATGGCCTCGCCCACAAAAGCCGTCGTGGTGCCATTGATCATAAGATGCAAAAGATTTTTGATCAAGACGACAAGGCATCCCGCGCCTGGTCCTAAAAAGAACCCGGCAAACAAGGCTGGCAATTCCGAAATGTCAAAGGTTAAAAATGTCGGTGCCAAAGGCAAAGGAAATGTAAATGCCATCAAGATGGCGGCCAAAGCACTCAATAAGGCGATCAAAGTGAATTTGTAGATTTGTGTTTTCTTCATGTTGTCCTCCTACTTTCGGGCCAACAAAAAAGCCCGAAGATCTACCTTCTCCGGGACGAATACTAAAAAAATTCTTCTCTCATCCGGACTCATGTTTTCACAAATACCGTCGGTACCGGAATTACACCGGTTCATGCTTGCGCTCGCGGACTATACCGCCGGTGGGGAATCACACCCCGCCCTGAAGAAATCTATGCTCGTATTGTAACATACAAATTAGGACAATACAATTTTATAGTCAAATTCATCGATATGGGTAATGCCCATTTTCAACAACATCTGCTTGGAACGATTCACATCTTCAGCTGTATTATAGTTTGGAATATGTGGGACACGGACCACCAAGCGATCTTGATACCCTTGTGCTACTACGAATTTAAGATTACGAATCACTAATGAATTTGTCATACCCGTATACGCCAAGTAAATATCGGGATTCATATCTTTGATGTCGACATACCAAAAGGATACAAATGGCAACAAGGATTCGATTGCTTCGGTTTTTACATGGAAAGAGGTTTCGATCCCAATATCCCAATGTGGATACATCGTATGGACAGCCTTGATAAAATCCGCTTCCAAAAGAGGTTCACCCCCACCAAACGTAATACCACCACCACTAACATCCTGATAGACACGATCTTTTTTTAAATGATCCGTTAATTCTTTGACACTGATCATTTCAGTAACCGGCAAGATATTGACTGTTGCCTTGTTCAAACAATAAGCACAATGCATCTCACATCGATCAAAGAGCACCAAAGATCGAATGCCGGGTCCATCGATATCTTCGCGAAAACGCATGATTCCTGTGATGCGGGCATAGGGATTCGGTGCCATTTGTGGTTGTTCCTCGGGATTTCGATCCACCAATGCATAAGCCATTTGTTCACAATATGGACATGGCCCTGTACAAATCTGTCGATGCGTACATTCCTTCTCTTTGGCCCATCCCCGTATCCGATGTTTATGTACATATGCTCTTCGTAATTTTCTGAATCGATCACAACATGAATCCGGTTGCTCCCATCGTGGAATCACTTCATGCAAATCATGATGCTCCTTTACCGCATTACATGCCACCGTTACATCCACCTTATATTCCTTATATCCATCCTGATAAAACCAGATATGGTCTCGATCCGAATGATAAAGAGAAAAATGGATACTATTGACATCCTGCATCATCTGTTCGATCAAAAGCTGTCGTGCCGTCCTTCTATCTGTTTCACCACTTCCTGCTTCGATTAAATCTTTTTCATTGTATATATGGAGGGAATCCACTTCAAAATAATAGGGGAAAATACGCGCCATGCCATCAGTAACGCCCTCACGCACATTATAATTGCCCAAAGCACAAACATGAAAATGATAAGGAAACTGTTTCTTATATTCACGAAACAGATCATAGAAACGAAGTTGTTCATCGATATCTTCGATCAAAAAAACAACATCATCCCCTTTTTGTATCGGCGCAAATATTTCTTTGGCATTTTGATCAAAATAGGTTTGAATAGCAAAGGAAAGATCAGTACGACAGTATATACCAACTTGCCAGAATCGTTCTTCGCTCTCTTTTTTATCATAAGAAGTACAAAGACCTTTTTGAAACGATTCAATGCGTCCATAGCTACCCAATAAAGAATAAACATCTACTTTCGATGTATCCAAATGATCGATCAAACCATCAAAATGAAAATGATCATCTACATAATAGAATACCTTTGTTTTACGTACTGTCATTTGAACCACCCACTTATCCAACTACACCTTATCATAGGATTTGTCCAATTTTAAAGACACCAAAAAAGCCTTAGTCGGTATCCAAATAAACTAAGGCTTCCTTTAAATTTTTACAGGTCATCCATGCTCTTTCTTTATCTTGTGTCGTTGGTTCTATCAAATCGGCAACATGGATCACAGGAATATTGGCACGATATGCCGCTTCTACCCCAATCGATGAATCTTCAATGACCAATGCTTGATCGGGTTCTAGATGAAAGTGTTCCAACATTTTCTGATAGATTTCTGGATGTGGTTTTTTATGTTCGATCTCATTACCACAAAGTAAATGATCGATGTCATTCCATAGCTTTGCCTTTTTTAATCGATATTCGGTCTCTTTTCGATGGGAACTCGTAGCCACACCCAACCATAAACCATGTTCTTTGACCCACGCAAACCATTCATAAGCACCCGGTTTGACAGGAACCTTTTCATCAATGGTCGCATTGGCTAACTGTCGCCAATCGGACACAAACCGATCACGAATGGCAGGATCCAACATTTCATCATAGATGCGATCTTCCGCTTCCCCACTGATTCCAACCAAACGATGAAACAAACGCTCTTCTAGACCTGGCATATGGTACTTTTTACTAATGATACCTAACGTTTCCTTCCAGAGCCTTTCACTATCCAATAAAGTACCATCCACATCAAAGATAATCAATTTCACTTTATTTAAAGACATATGTATAGTCATCCTCTGGATCGGCCTGCTTCACAAATGCTTTTAACATCGTTTCCGCATTTTTCTTGGCTTCCGTCTTGATACCATTCGCAATCGCTTGTTTACGCGCATCTTTTTTCATTTGATCCAATGCCTCATTGTTTGTCGTCAATGTGATCGGTGTAAATATACTTTCTTGTTCATGATACACTTTAAACGAATCCGTATCGATTTCCGTACTTAAGATCTTGCACTTTGGCATAGTGAAAGTCACCGTTTTCGTATCCGCATCCATCGTATATTTGATCTTTTCAAAATCATATCCCGCTTTCACTCTACAATCATAACTATAGACACATTTGGTTTGTGTAAGCGGAATCTTCAACGAACCAAACAATTTCTGAGACTTATCGATTGTATTGACCGAAGTCACATAGGCTTCTTGCGTAGCCAATTCTCCTACATCTTCTAAACGCAATTTCACTGCTCGAGTCGTAATTTCCGCTTTGTTTTCTGGAAAAAATCGTTCTTTTACAAATGGTGTGGCAATCGCAACACCAAGCGCAATGATCAAGACAATGATGATTCTCTGATATATGATCACACCATCTTTACTATTTCTTCTCTTCGTTACTTTTTTCATAAAAACCTCATCTTAAAATATGTGCAACTCTATCCTTTAATACTGGTACAACTTCTTCTTCAAACCATGGATTCTTTTTCTGCCAACGAAAATTCAATGGACTTGGATGGACAATCGGAAAATAGGTAGGCAAATAGTTTTGATAATTTCGTACCGTTTCTGTTCCATTCTTTTCCATCTCTTTGCCTAAATAGTATTTCATCGCATAATTCCCTATCAAGATCGTCAATTGAATTTGTGGCATACATGCCAATAACGATGCATGATATTCTTGCGCAATGAACTTTCGCGGTGGCTTATCCCCTGTTTTCGCTTTTCCCGGATAATAAAAATCCATCGGTACGATCGCAATGTCTTTGGAATAAAACGTGTTCGCATCGATTCCCATCCAAGCCATCAATTTCTCCCCCGACTTGTCATGAAAAGGAATCAAAGATTCTTCTACTTTTTTTCCTGGTGCTTGTCCAATGATCAAGATCTTCGCTTGGGGATCCGCTTGAAAGATGGGCGGAATATCCCGTTGCGTATAGTCTTGATTTCTTGGATCTGTCATCAATTCTTGTTTGATTTCGTCAATTGTTTTCATAGTACCCATAGTATACAAAAAAAGAGCTTTTCATCAAAATAAAAAGCTCTTTAACTTCTCTAGATTGGTATTTAAGACCAAACTTGGATCAAACCCGACCGATTCCACAAGCGCTTTGGCTAAATTCAATTCGCCAACTTGACTCGGATCATGCGCATCGGAATCAATAATGACAGGCACTCGCCTTTTTTGACACAACGAGAGCATCGTTCGATAGTTTTCCAAACAATTCCATCGCTGATCGACCTTTTTTAACGAACTATTGTTGACCTCTAAAGCCACATGATATTGTTTTGCTGCTTTGACCAATCGCTCATAATCTAACGGCGTATGATCATCATCTGGATGCGATACGATCTTCACCTTTTCATTTTTCATGCACGCAATCAAATTGGATGTATTCTGCTCTTTTCCAGCATTTTCATAACATTGCACATGGATCCCAACGATCGCATAATCCAAATGATCAATATACGATTGGGCCAACGATAAGGTCCCATCCTTTAAGACATTGATCTCACTGCCATGATACACTTGAACCCCATATAATTCTCGAGGGACAGCTTGTAGATTGTTATAGTAAAACGGATCCACCGTACCCGGTATGCCCGGGGCATGTTCGGTGATCCCGATCATTTCTAAACCTTTTGCTTGTGCGGCTTGCGCCATTTCGCGAATCGTACCATACGCATGTCCGCTCACCAGCGTATGCATATGCATATCACCAATCAAATCCATCTTTTATCATCTCCATATCTTGAATGGTTTCTTGCCACAGTCGTGGCTGGTATCCCAAGTCAACCGTTGCCTTTTGATGACTAAATTGCGAAGGAGACTGTAACGTATAAAGCGCATAGGGACTCATATTTGGATACAAATGCTCGATCATTGGTGCGATCCTTTCTAACCATTTAGCCGATATGACTTTGGGTTCTTTATGCGTGATAAACCGCGTCAAATCAGCCATCGATATTTCATGCCCATTCACAATATAAACGGCATGATCTCTTCCCTTTTTTTCCGCTTGTAAGACAGCCAAAGCCACATCGCGCACATCCACAAAATCATACCCACCCGAAACGGTGATTGGCCACTTTCTTTTCATCATTTGATGAATCACTTGGACCATATGATTCTGTCCCAATACATCCCCCGGACCGATGATGCCCGAAGGCAATAACACGACGACGCGAAGATCACTTGCCAATACACGCCGAATCGCTTCGGCCTTGGATTTCGCATATTGTCCTACCACAAGATGGGGATCAAAAATCAAAGGTTCTGTCATGATGCCTGCTTTTTCTTGCATGGCATGGACCGAACCAATATAAATCATCCGATCGATGGCATGTTCTTTGGCCAGATCCAAGATATTTTGGGTACCCCATACATTGGTTTCCCACACACTGGGATCGGGTTTTGTGGCAATTGATATTTTGGCTGCACAATGAATCAAGACCACTTCATCATAGCCTTCCCGATCAAAGAAAGGCTCTAAGACTTTTTTATCACATACATCCCCCACATAGGCATTTGGCCATCGATCATCTTTATGATGGATCCATTCGCGCACATCACCCGATAAATAGTTGCGGATTGTATGTCCCAAATGCCCATTGGCACCCGTCAATAAATAGAGTTTTTTCATCCCTCCAACAACCACAAAATGCCCTTCGCCGTTCTTTGATCCGTATCCTTGAAATGATTGCCGGGATTCCATTCCAAGATGGTTCGAATGCCTTGTTCTTTCATCTTTTCATACGTCGCTTCCGTATTCACTTGGACTTGTTTCATCAAAGGATGACGCGTCTTTGCTTCCCGATCCCCCAACGAAAAATAGATTACATCTGGTATTCGTTTCATGGTTGCCTCTTGCACAAAGTCCAGCCATCCTTCAAACCAAAACGATCCCGAAGCACTCATGATCTTACGATAGGTATCCGTTTGATACGTCGCATACAAAGCCATCAGACCAGCTAAGGAATATCCTGCCAAATAGGTTTCGGTTCGATCATAACCTGGTAAGATCTGATCAATTTCCTGGATTCGATCCTTTGCCTTGCCATCAAACCCCTTGGCCGGCCAAGGACTACAATCGTTGTCCCAATCCAGATCCGTAATTTCTAATATCTGAAATGGATGATCCGTTTGTGCTTGAACACGTTCAAATACTTTTTTCCCTTCTTGTTCAAAAGTAGGTAAGACCACCAAGGGACTGTGTGTCGATTGATGAATAAATCGTTGTGTTTTCATACATCTCCTTACAACATCGGGGCAAAAATCCGCAAGATTGATAAAATGAAATTACGGAAAACCCCCAATTTAATATTTTCTTTATGCATTTGATCACAAGCTTTCAAGGTCATCTGCATATCTTGTACAACTTCTTGGACCGCTTCATTCTTAAATAATAAGGTCCCATTTTCAAAATGCAGATATAAACTCCGATAATCCAAATTGATCGTACCAACCGTGGCAATGCGATCATCCGATACAAACACTTTCGAATGAACAAAGCCTGGACGATACTGATAGATCTTAACGCCACCATCCATCAATTGTTTATAAAAACTTCGTCCAATGTCCCAAATTACTTTTTTATCGGGTACACCCGGTAAGATCAAACGTACATCGACCCCTTTTTTCGCTGTATGGATCAACGTATTGACCATGCTTGAATCAATGATCAAATACGGAGTCATGATATAAACATACCGGGTTGCTGAATTTAAGATATCTTCATAAATACATTGTGAAGTCAATTCATCATCCAAAGGCGTTTCCGCATAAGGCGCAACAAATCCAGAAGATGGCATCTCATGTCCTTCCACTTGAAAGATCGTATAGTCATTATCTTCATGGCGCAAGGCATTCCAATTGGTCAAGAAGATCTTGAGATACCCCCATACGGCAGGTCCTTCCAACCGAATCACATTATCTTTCCAATGACCAAAACGTTCCTTTTTATTGATGTACTCATCCGCTAAATTGATACCACCCGAATAACCAATCACTCCATCGATGACCATGATCTTCCGATGATCTCGATGATTCATGACAATATTCAAAGCCGGATTGATGCGATTGAAAGAAGTCGCCTTGATACCCTTAGCTTCCAATTCCTTCACATAATCAAACGGTAAGGTATTCATGGAACCCATATCATCATACATGACCCGGACTTCCACACCTTCTTTGACCTTTTCTTCCAATATTTCCAACATCTGATTCCACATACGACCTGGCTCTATGATGAAATATTCCATAAAGATATACTTTTGGGCTTGTTTCATATCGGCCAACATATGCGGAAAGCCCAATTCGCCTAAAGGATAATAATTGGTTTGCGTGTTTTTATAAAAACTAAATCCTTCATTGGGAATAAATCGAAACAAACTCGCTAAAGATGGTTCACTCGCCACCAATTCTTGAAAGACATGGGGATCTTGGTAGGCATAACGCTCTGTCTTCTTTTCTTCTTTGCGAATACTTTTAAACGTACGTGAAGAAACTAAATTCAAGATCAAAAATAAATAGAGTGCTGTACCACCCACTGGAAATAACAGGATCAAGATGATCCACATCAAATCACTCGATAAATGACGACTATTGCGGATGATTGCCAAAACAACCAAAACGGATAATACTCGCAAACCAATCGAGATATAGCCAGTAACCGCTGGGAACAAACTACACAACCAAACTAGAATCAAAATTTCAAAAACGATCACATACAACATGACCATCATTCGACTTAATAAGACTTTTTTTACTTTTTCCATAGTTGTATTGTATCACAAACACTTTATATATTTGTGGTTGTTTTTGAACGATTTTGGCTTATAATGAACGTGCAAGGAGGTAACCCTATGTCCCATATCAATATTGATGGCGAACAAAATGTCGAAGTTTCTCGTAAGATCCCTTGTGAAAAATCCATCGAAGAACAACTCAACATCATGATTGCCTATACCAACGCATACAAAACCCATCTACATAATGACAAATCCCATCGTGAATTGGCTTGTTTAAAAGTCATCTATCCGCGCTTATTCCGTTCAATCGAACCCGATGATCGCATTGCCGGTCGGTTGGATTTTTTACCGATTGGCTTTGGTTCGGTCACCAGTTTAGGTGGTGTTGGTCATTATTGTGTCTTCCATAAACTGAGAGCATTCAAAGCCCAACTACAAACTGAACAAGATAAAGCTATCGTCGATCAACTCTATGATTTCTGGCAAGACCACGATGTCAAAACCATCTATTGCCAAGACATCTTAAATGACACTACGACCGGCCGGTTTATTGATTGTACCTATCCATTCATGGCTACGGCTCGTTTATCCGGGATGATGTTGAATTATGAAAAACTAGTCAACCTAGGTCTACCTGGTCTATTTGCCGAAATACAGAAACAAGAAGCCAATGATTTTATTGATGCATCGATAGGTGCCCTACATCTATTGGAAGATGTGATCGATGATCAAATCGAAAAAGTGAAACAATCCAAAGTCAAAGATCAAAAGCGTATGATCAACGATTTGATCTACATCAAAGATCATAAACCAAAGACCTTCCATCAAGCCTTACAGCTTTTCTGGTTGTATGCCCTCTGTGCTGGTTGTATCAACTACGGTCGCTTAGACATTGTCTTAGGTCCTTTCCTACAACAAGATCTAGATAATGGCACCATCACTTGGCAAGAAGCCTATGAAGACATGCATTCGTTATGGACATTGATTGAAAATCGGCGAACTACGGTCAATGGCCGCATCATTGTCGGTGGTAAGGGTCGCAAAAATGTAAAAGCTTGTGATACCTTTACTCGTCTTTGTTTGGAAGTTTGTAGAAACACGCGCTATGTGGAACCACAATTTACTTTGCGTTTTGATAAGAATACCCCACAAGACATCTTGGATATGGCCTATGACTGCATTGCCGATGGTGCTACCTATCCCACTTTATACAATGATGAAATCAATGTGCCTGCCGTTGCCTATGCGATGCGTTTAGATGAAACCATTGCCGAACAATATGTTCCATTTGGTTGTGGCGAATATGTGATTCAAGGCAAAAGTGTAGGCACACCCAATACTTTATTGAATTTATTGAAGATCCTTCAAATCAGTATGAATCAAGGTATCGATCCGATGGACCACACATACAAAGCCGGACCGGTGCAATTAAAACCCATTCATGAACTGAAAACCTTTGATGCCTTTTATGATCAATACAAAAAACTCTTAGACTATTATTTTGATCTAAGCATCGAAGCCCAAGTCCACAGTTACACCATCATGAATCAAGAAGTTTCATTCTTATTTCCTTCGATTTTGATGGATGACTGTATCCAGCGACGTAAAGCCCTCTTAGATGGTGGAGTGGAAATCTTAGGTGGCACCAACGAAACCTACGGTAACATCAATACCAGTGATGCTCTCTATGCCATTAAAACTTTGGTCTATGATCAAAAGAAATATACGATTGATCAATTGAATGAAGCAGCTTTACATAATTTTGAAGGTAAAGAATCTCTTCGTAAAGAGTTGGTCAACTTGCCAAAATATGGTAACGATATAAAAGATGTGGATGAAATGGCCAATGATCTCTATGAATACGTCGCCAAAGGCATTCGTAATCGTGGAATCCAAGCCGGACTGGGTTATTATTTGATTGTTATTTCCAATAATCAGACGAACACCGATTGGGGTCATCAAACCGCCGCTAGCCTGGATGGTCGAAAAGCTGGTGTCTATATGAATCCAGCCAATAATCCGCAAGGTGGCGCCGCCAAATCCGGACCTACAGCCGTATTGAATTCGTTGTCTTTGTTTGATGCCAAATATCATGGTGGCAGTGTTCAAAACATCAAATTCACCCCAAAGATGATGCATAAAGATGCTGACAAGATCAAAGCGTTATGGCATACGTACTTTAAAAAAGGGGGATGCCAATTGATGGTGACCGTGGTCGATCATGGTACCTTGGAAGATGCGCAAACACATCCTGAAAAGTATCCCGATCTAATTGTTCGGGTTGCTGGTTATAGTGCCATCTTTGTGAACTTAGGCAAAGACGTACAAGACGAATTATTATCGAGGACCTTATATGAAAGTTTCTAATATTGAACGCTTTGCGACCCATGATGGACCGGGCATCCGCACCACCGTCTTCTTAAAAGGTTGCAGTCTCCATTGTCCTTGGTGTGCCAATCCAGAAACTTGGACGGTACAACCGGTTCTAATGCATGATGAAACCAAATGTGTATTGTGTCATCAATGCGAGAAACATTGTTCACAACAGGCCATTTCGATTCAAGACCAATGGACATGGGATAAAGAGAAATGTACCTATTGTCAAACCTGTATTGATACATGTATTCCCCAAGCGTTATCCATGAATGGCAAAGACATGACTATTGATGAAATTTTAGAGGAAGTCTTAAAAGATCAAGACTATTATGAAGAATCCCATGGTGGCATGACTCTTTCGGGTGGAGAACCCTTGTATCAATGGGAAGAAGTCTATGAATTATTGAAACAAGCCAAAGGGAAACAATTGCACATTGCGATGGAAACTACGGGTCACTATTCATGGGATCAGCTTGAAAAAGCTTCTTCCTATGTTGATTTATTTTTATTTGACATCAAACATCTCGATAAGAATAAGATGAAAGCTCATACCGGTGCCAATCTAGATCGCATTCTCTCTAATTTTGAACGATTGGCTCAAACCCGTGCCAAAGATATCATCGTGCGTGTGCCTGTCATTCCTGGTTTTAATGATGATATATTACAGGACATTATTACCTATGCGAAAGCCCATCAGGTGCAAGCTGTTCATTTGCTTCCCTATCATTCGATGGGAAAGAAAAAATGGCATCAATTAAACAAACCTTATAAATATGAAAATCTTGACATGATGGATGAAGCAACTTTATCCATCTATGCATCGGATTTTGTCCAGATTGGAGGCTAATATGATCACCAAAGAACGACAAACCCGGATCTTAGAAATGGTCCGTAATCAATCTTTTGTATCTGTCAAAGAATTGATGGATCAGCTTCATGCTTCCCGCTCATCCATCGTCCGTGATCTGATTGAATTGGAGCAACAAGGCCTTTTGGTTCGCGAACGTGGCGGTGCCAGTGCCAATCGAGTCTATCAAGAAATTGCCACGGAAAAGAAAGCACATATTCATGTTAAAGAAAAACAGTGCATCTGCGCCCAAGCCGCTAAAACCATCAAAGAAAATCAATGTATCTATATCGATAGTGGTACAACCACTTCCTATATGGTCGAACACATCGCCGATAAAGATATCTTATTGGTGACATCATCGACCTATTTGATTCATCAATTGCCATTGACTTTTCAAGGCCAAGTCTTTCTACTTGGTGGTCAATACGATCGTCGCTTAGATACCGCCTTAGGATCGACCACTTTAGAAATGGTCTCCCACTTCCATTTTGACCATGCCTTCTTAAGTGCCAATGGCATTGATCTGAAAACCCAAGAAATTTATACGGCCAATACCGAATTAGCGACTTTTAAAAAAGCCATCTTGAAACAAAGTACCCAATGTGACTTATTGGCGGATGCCTCCAAATTTGAAGTCAAGACCCATTGCACCTGGGCCTATATTGATGATTTCGACACCATCTTTGTGGATAATGGTCCGAAATATAAACCATTTACAATTTGTCAGAAAGGAAACAACTATGAAAACAAATGATCCAAGAAAAAAAGCAATTCTCGAAAGTATGAAAGGCGGTTTGATCGTATCGTGTCAAACCCAAAAAGATGATCCTATTTATACGGATACCATGCACATCAAAATGGCGCAAGCCGCTGCCTGGGCTGGTGCTGTCGGCATTCGTGCCAATTCCCCAGACCAGATCAAAGACATCAAAGAACATGTCGATTTACCAGTGATTGGTTTATGGAAAGTCTGGCATGATGACACCGATGTCTTTATTACGCCAACGATGAAAGAAGTTAAAGCCATTTGGGAAGCCGGAGCTGAAATCATCGCTTTGGATTGCACCAAACAAAGAACCCATGAAGGCACCATTGCCTGGAATCTATTAGACCAAGCCAAAAAAGAAATTCCCGAAGCGATCTTCTTTGCGGATGTATCCAATTATGAAGAAGCCTTGCATGCGATCGAACATGGGGCCGACATTGTTGCACCGACTTTATATGGCTACACCAAGGAAACAGCCAGTATCGAAGAACCCAATATGCGTGAATTCGCTCGCATGTGCCGTGATTTCAAAGACGAAGCCTATGTCATGATGGAAGGTCATATCTATACCCCAGAAGATGCGATGAAATGTATCTTCTTAGGTGCGCATAGTGTTGTCGTTGGTTCCGCTATCACCCGTCCGCATCTAACGGCCAAACGATTTGTGGATCTATTGAGTGGCTACCAAGACAATTGGCGTGATGCCGAAAAAGCTAAACACTAAACAAAAAGAGTGTAAATGCCTATGCATTTACACTTGATTTTTTATGATTTGAAATCCATCGCCAATAATGACTGGCATCTGATCTTTAAACAAACGTCCGGAACAAGCCCAATGCGGACAATCAATAAAATGAATATCCTTAGAAACCAAACGTCGATAGATGGGATCGGCAATGACGATATCTGCTTCATTCAGTTTCTTACGCATATCTTCTTCTTCATGCGAATAAAGATCTCCTTCTTGTAGATGCCAATCAATCTCGGTTGGACAAATGATCTGCACCTCATCGTCTAGGGCCAAACGCATACTTTGGGCCATGACGGGTTCCCCAATCAAAACGATATGGGAATCATGAGAACCAGATTGATACATTTCTCGATTTTGATGATCGTGTGCCGATAAGCGAACATTTTCTGCCAATGTCTTTGCACATGAACCAACGGGTACACCAACGACATAGGGGATATGAAATTTTTCCTCTAGTACTTTGGCTGCATCCAATCCACAAGAAGAAACGACTACATTCACATCGGACATAGAACTCTTTTCAATCTGTTCCAAACTTGTTCCCATCGACCAATTGGCCACGATTGAAAAATTATTTTCTTGTGCCCACGCATCGATGGCTTCTTTATTGCCGGAATATCCAAAATCCAGTGGTGTCATACCCATCAGATTGATTCGAATCGAAGAACTCTTCTCCTTCTTTGTGTCTTTGACAAAGTTTTCCGCCAACATCTGATACGCTTGTCGAGCGCCTTGAATATACGAATACATCCCCGAAGTCTTAAAACCAAAAGTCGGAATCCCTGTTTCTTGTTCAACCACATGGGCAATGCCCTTGAAATCGGTTCCCATTACCAACGCGATGGGCGAACCAAATAAACAAATAAAGTTTGGCTGGGTTTCCTTTGCGGCTTCTACAACATTTTCAATCAACTTATCATCATTACCAAGAATCGCATCATACTCTTCCAAAGCACTGATATAAATCAAACTAGGCATTTGGGTCCATCGTGGTTCATCATGGGTCGCATACGTAGAGTTACATCCCGAAGCATCATGCATGATGATCAATCCACCCAATTCATACAAAGCCGAATTGATTCCGGCTAGATCGGCTGCATAATTGCACACATCACGAAATACCTGTCTCATAGTACACACCCTCTAGCTTTCACATCCAAGATTCGTTGGGTTTCTTTTGGATAAATATAGGCATCCAACATTTTTTCACATAGCTTGCGAATAGCTACAAATCCATACATCCCATCATTGACGATCATATTCACAAAATGGTCTGTACCACTATAGTAGGCTGCCTTTTGACCAATGGCTAAAACTGGTGTAGTACTCTTCTGCCATGTTCGACAACGAAAATCGACACAAGCACAAACCATAAGATCGGGATGATGTTCCTGAAGCCAAGCCAAAGCCTTTTCTTCTCCTGGTAAAATGGTATCGGTATAGACCGTTGTCACATGGAATCCATGCTCTAAAAGTAATTTGGCTAAACTCAAAGGACGTGGCGTGGCACTCATATCGATTTGAATTTCGATATCCTTGATCGCATCGTGCAGTTTTTCTAAAGCACGAAGCGCATCTTTTTCATAGCGAGAAAGATCCGGATAAATGCCTAAGATCTCCATCAACTTGGCTTCATCCTGTTTGATTTCTTCGATATCCCATGAATAGGGCATATAGATGGGTTTTTGGTTCAATCGTTTCTCTAAATCTTGCACACATTCAATCGCTACGGGTGCATTATAGATATTATATGAAGAAGCAGCCATTTCTAAATATTCATCAAAAGTTCGCATCTGACACAAATCTTTCGCATCTCCGATGATTTGAAAGATCTCACTATCTCGATCTAGGGTAAAATAATTGCCAATGATATTGATGGAACCATCCTGTTTGGTGGGCTGTAAGCCCGCATACAATTGTTTGGTCGTCATCGATTCATAATGCACCTTGGAATGGCGCATCGTACAGTTCATATAATTTTCTACAAAACAGATATCTGGGAACCGTTGATTTAATTCTTTGAAGACCAAATCCAAATCAATGGCCACAAAATGATGCACACAACTCGTAAACGTCATCACCAAAGGGGGTTGGGGATCCAAATGTTCCACAATATCACTGACTCCGTCGATGAACAATTCTTCGATCTTACCATTGTATAAATCGTCTTCCGTTACAGTGACCATGGAAAATCGATCCATCCCATGGGCTTCAGCGGCACTCAAGACAACCCCACGCAAACAACCTTGCGGACACACAAAGATCTCATGACTTTCGGGAATCAAAAGCGGGGTATGCGCAATCGTCCATGTTCCTCGTGTTTGGGGCGTAAACTCCAATCCCGCATGAAACGGTGTCGAGGATTGAATGTCTTTTACTTGGATCTTCGCTACATGCTCATTCATTTTGATTGCTTTCTAATAAGACCTGGGCCAAATGGCGATAGCGGTCTGCCGCATCACTTTGTGGAAAAGCTTCTAAGACGGTCTTATGCATCTCATCGGCTTCTTGGATCAATGGATCATATTCCAAAGTGGAAATCACTTGGGAATGGATATCTTCGCACAATTGTTCGATTCGCTCTTCTTCTTTTTTCACATTCCGTTTATTCACGATGACCCCACCCAACGTGGCATAGCCTCGTTTTTGAAAGGTTTCGACCGCTAGGGCAATATTCATCGCCGCATGAATGGACATGGCTTCACCGGATGTTAAGATATAGACTTGATCGGCATAGCCTTCCCGAATCGGCATCGAAAAACCACCACACACAACATCCCCCAAGACATCAAACAACACAATATCGGGTTGATAGATGTCATAGGCTTTCTTTTCATCCAAAAATTCCATGGCCGCAATGATGCCACGACCGGCACAACCAAGCCCTGGAATGGGACCACCCGCTTCAACCAAATACACCCCCGCATAACCTTGGGTAATCACATCGTCCAGCGTGGCTTCTTTATTTTTTTCCCGCAGGATATCTAAGACGGCTTGTTTCTCTTTGCCTTCACGTAAATTCATCGTGGAATCCGCCTTCGGATCACAACCAATCTGCATCACTTTATATCCCATTTGGGCAAACGCAACCGCCATATTGGAAACCGTCGTTGACTTTCCAATTCCACCTTTTCCATAAAACGCTAATTTTATCATTAGAGCCTCCTAACAGATACGTGGCAATAACTCGCCCGATGGACTTGGCAACAACGTTTCCGAACCAATCGAAGTTTTCATGACTACTTTGCCTACATGATCTTGCGTCACTTCACCAATAATGGCCGCATTTTGCGAATACGGTAAGGTATGCAACGTATCCAAGATGGCTTGGGCCTGTTCAGCCGGTACGATCACGACCATACGTCCTTCACAAGCTAGATACAAAGGTTCCAATCCCAACATACCACAAACGCCTTTCACATGATTCTGAACAGGAACCGCTTCTTGATTGATTTTCACGCCGACTTGCGATTCATCGGCAATTTCATACAAGACCGTACCAACACCACCACGCGTTGCATCCCGGATCACATGGATATCCTTGGTTACCTGGGACATTGCTTCGACCGTATGCCATAAAGGGGCACAATCACTGGTCACATCGGTTTGAATTTGAAAATCATTGCGCTCCAATAAGATCGTACAACCATGACGACCGACATCACCGGTCACCAAAATCTTATCCCCCGGTTTGGCTTGATTGCCTTGGGGATGAAAATCCGGTTGGATCTGACCTACTCCCGTTGTCGTGATAAAAATGCCATCCACTTGACCTTTACCAGCCACTTTGGTATCACCTGCTACAAAATGTACACCGACTTCTTTGGCTGTCTTCGCCATCGATTGAACCACTTCATCTAATTTTTTTAAGGGATAGCCCTCTTCAATCTGAAAGGCACAAGTCATGTATAACGGTTTGGCCCCCATACAAGCCAAATCATTGACGGTTCCACAAACACTCAATTTGCCAATATTGCCACCCGGAAAGAAACTTGGTGAAACGATAAAGCCATCGGTTGACATGGCCAATTGTCCCGAAGGACTGGTCAAAACCGCGGCATCATCGGCCGTAAAATCCGGATTGCCTAAATATTTTTGAAAGATATCATGGATCAAGGCCGAGGTTTGCTGACCACCGGCTCCATGCGCTAACGTTACATATTTTTCCATACTCTACTACTCCATATATTTATAAAAAGCCGAACACGATCCTTCATTGGAAACCATACAAGCACCCACTGGATGTTCTGGTGTACACACTTTGCCAAACAATGGACATTCATTCGGCATACAATCCCCACGTAAAATATCCCCACAACGACACGCTGGATTCGGATGTCCTTGGGTATTTTCTAAACCATATTTCTTACGGGCATCAAAGTTTTGATAAGCCGCTTTGATTTGTAGTCCCGAACCGAGAATATTGCCAATACCACGCCAAATGGAATCACACGGTTCCATGACCGATGCGATGATCTTTCGAGCCGATGGCGAACCTTCATCGCGTACCACCCGTGGGTAACAATTCATGAAAAAGGGTTGCCCTTTTTCTAACTTTTTGATGATCACAGCCAAAGCCGTTAGGATCTCGGGTCCCGTAAAACCCGTCACGACTCCGGAAATTCCCTCTTCACAAAGATCACGATAAATCTGACAACCTGTGATCGTCGATACATGCCCTGGATATAAGAAGGCATCGGCACTATCTTTTAAAGCCAAATAAGCGTTATCCATCGTTTTATTGGCTACCAATGCCGAAAAATTCGTTAAATTATTTTTCTTGGCATCGCGAATGGCCATACAACTCGCTGGTGTCGTGGTTTCAAAACCAACCGCTAATAAGACAACGTCTTCATCCAAATGACTTTGAGCATAAGTAAAGGCATCGGTTGGTGAATAGATCATGACGATCTTCGCCCCTTTGGCCCGGGCTTGTTGGAGGGACATGTCCGATCCAGGTACCCGAATTAGATCACCAAAGGTACAAATCGTACAATGATGATTTAAAGCTAGATCAATAGCTTGATCAATATAACCAACCGGCGTTACACAAACCGGACAGCCTGGTCCACTGATCAAATGAATGTTTTCGGGCAACATTTGCCGAATCCCTAAACGAAAGATTTCATGGGTATGCGTGCCACAAACTTCCATGATTCGTAGCGGTCGGCCGTCATAGTTTTCCACGATTTGTTTGGCTTTTAAGACTTGTTTGTTCACTCTAAAGCCTCCATGATGGCACTGGCTTCGGTTTGATCATCTTCGGTGATCTTGGCAATGGCAGCTCCCGCATGCACCATCACAAAATCCCCCGGTTCTAAACCGTCCACCAATTCACTCGATACCACACGAGTGGCACCCATCGCATCCACGATGGCTTGTCCATCTTTTACTTTTTTTACTTTAGCAGGTAATCCTACACACATAATTTATTCCTCTCCATTCATCATGCCATACAAGGCTTGTCCCAAACCGATGCCTCCATCGTTACAAGGAATCATCGAATGCGACAATACTTGAAAGCCATTTTCTTCACATTTATTTCGAACCAGATCCATCAACAATTGATTCTGCATGACACCGCCACTACAAGCCACGGTAGATAGACCGGTTTCTTTTCTTACTTCTACGACACGATCGACAATATAATTGGCCAGTCCTTCATGAAAACTGTAGGCCAAATAGGATCGATCATCCTTATAAAACATTCGTTGGGCAATAGCTTGCACCAAAGCCGTCGTATCACCATGAAAGTTCATACCTTCCCCTTGCCACTTACGTGCTTCAAATTCCAACAACATCGATGCCTGCGCTTCGGTCGTATTGATCCGACACAATCCCAAAATGGCACTCACTGCATCAAACAATCGTCCCGCACTGGTTGATACAACACTATTGATCTGCTTTTGGATCATTTGAAAAACGAGATCATATTCAAAGGCACTGCATACTCCCAATTGTACACACAGATCTTTATCTTGCAGAAGGGATACGGCAATGCGCCATCCTTCTTTGGAAGATAGATCCCCACCCGCCTGCATAAACGGCGTGATATGGGCTTTTCGCTCAAAATGATGCACATCACAAACCAGGATCTCACCACCCCAGATCGTACCATCCAAACCATAGCCCGTTCCATCCATAGATACACCAATGACTGGATCTAAATAATCATTTTCCGCCATACAAGAAAGAATATGGGCATAATGATGTTGGATCTGCATGATAGGCAAACCATATTCCTTGGCCACTTGGACCGAATTATAACGAGGATGTAAATCACACACGATCCTTTCGGGTTGGATTTCTAATAAATCTTCCATTCGCGTGATGGCTTGTTTCAAAGCATCGACACTACGAATATCACTTAAATCGCCCACATAGGGGGAACAATAATACAAATCTTTGGTAGCCAAACAAAAGGTATTCTTTAATTCACCACCAATACCCAATACTTTATGATCCTTGCTTTGCGAAATCATCATTGGCAAAGGGGCATACCCACGACTACGTCGAATCATGGATGGTTTGCCATGAATCCAAGCCATGACACTATCATCCGCACGTAAACGGATATCGCGATCATTGGATAAGACGGCCTCACAAAGATCACCAAGATTTTCGATCACATCGGCATCTTCCCTACAAATCGGTGCCCCCTTGGGATTGGCACTGGTCATGATCAAACAATCGGGCATATCCCCTTCAAACAACAACAATTGTACCGGGGCATACGGCAACATCACTCCCAACATCGGATTATCTGGTGCGACCAAATCCGAGACCAAACCATTCTTTTGTTTTTCCAACAATAAAATAGGTCGTTGGGGACCGGTCATATATTTTTGTTGGGCTTCATTGACCTTACATTCTCGTTTTACTACATCCATATTTTTGGCCATGATTGCAAAGGGCTTAAATGGTCGATGCTTCCACTTTCGTAAATAGGCGATAGTTTTTTCATTGGTCGCATCACAACACAAATGAAAACCACCAATGCCTTTGATGGCCACAATACCACCCTTACGAATCATGGATTTGGTGTAGTGTAAGGCCTCTTCGCCATGGATATCTTTCCCAACAATGTACAATTCCGGCCCACACTTGTTGCAGCATACCGGCTGGGCATGATACCGACGATTATCAGGATGGGTATATTCCCGTTCACAGTCGGGACACATCGGAAACTTTTTCATGCTGGTGCGCACCCGATCATAAGGCATCGAATCCAAAATGGTCAATCGCGGTCCACAAGCCGTACAGTTGATAAACGGATGATGATATCGACGATTGGTCGGATCAAAGAGTTCTTTGGCACATTGATCACAAATCGCAATATCCGGGGAAACAAAGATGTCCCCTTTTACTTTTTCAGAATGAATGATGGTAAAATCATTCTCCGATTCTACGGGAATGATCTGACTATCCATCTTTAAGATAGCGGATCGTTCGGGTGCTTTGGTCTGGATCCAAGACATAAAGGTGGAAACCTGATCATTGGTTCCTTGAGCATAGATTTCTACATACGGTCCTTTGTTGCAGACCGAACCTGTGATCTTGGCTTCTTGGGCAATCCGATATATAAAGGGACGGAACCCAACACCTTGTACGATGCCATAGACACGAATTCGTTTACGAATCATAGGGCTTTCTCCAAATCGGATAGATACGCCTCTATATTGGCTTTTTGGTACAACTGACCCGATACCGCAAAATGTGGTAATGATATAAATTCACCGGTATAATCCGGTAAAGCTCGCATCAATAAAGGATCACATAAGATTCTTTCATACTTTCTAGTTTTAACCAATTTCACTAAATCCAGTTCTCCATCCAAATGCACATCATTTGGCTGCATATATTCCTTATCCATCATAAAGAAGGAAGCGACATCGCCTTGGCCCATCCATTGTCGGATCATATGTGCCCAGACTTGCTGGGAAATGATTAAAGTTTTCTTTGGTTGAACATCAATGTGTCCTAGATTCAAACCAAAGGTATAGGGAATCTTGTATTTACGTACCAAGGGTAAACCCGATACCGACATCACGATGGCTTGTTTCGCTTGTGGTAAAGCCGCATATGAAGATAACGATGTCAAACAATCACCGTCTATAAACGGTACATCCAAAGGCGTTGCCCCCACATACACGGTATCTAGACTGCCCTTCTTTTCAACCATATGATCAATGGCAGCATACGCCATTTGTTGACCGACATCATAATATTTCATACCTGTAGTTTCAATATAGAGACAAGGCAAGCCAAAGCGTTTTTCACATAGCTTGCTGATGGCATGATAATCGGTCGCAATGACCGATGGGACAGGTGTTCCAACTAAGGCAATAAAATTGGCCGAAGTGGTTTCAATGGCACCGGCTATTTTATCCATTAATTCATCATCTCGTCCTAAGATGGCATCCAAATCACGTAATCCAGCGGAGTATATCGCACTCTTTTTAGTGAACCAGCGCGGTTCATCAAACCCACAGGTATTACCGGCACATCCACCTGCATCTAAGATCACAATGATTCCACCAAGTTCATACAGTACACTGACGGCCCCAGAAATATCCGGGGCAAACGGCGATAAATAACGAAATAAACCTTTCATAGTATCGCCTCCATTTCCGCATATAAGCCTTGAATGCCTTTATAGCCATAGGGTTGGTTTTCGGCATTCCACAATATCGCAGGCACTTCAGGATAATAGTCGGAAGCATCTTTCCCAATCACAAAATCGATATCTTCTCGTGGTTCGTAATGAATCATGGTTGGTGAAATTCCGGTATAGACTTTCGTATCGGATGATGTTTTTTCTAAACGTTGGATCCATGGTTTATCATAATCGGTCACATTCGCAAAGATTTCACAAATGATGGCCCCTTGTTGCGATAGGGCACAAGCCAATTCAAATGGATTCGCATTGCACATTTCCCCAATACAGATCTTTTTATTCGTCAGATCAATCCGATGGATCATTTCTTTTGTTTCTACATAATACGATTCATCTGGAAGTGATACGCCAATCGCTTGTCCGAACAAATGATACAGGCGATGGACGCGTTCCACATCGTACAATCGTGGTAATTCAATATATGGCATGCCCAAGCGTTTCTTTAAATCTTCCGCGGCATAAATGGATTCGGGATCTAAAACCAAATTAAAATTGGCCTGTCCCATCGTGTAATAGGCTTCCAAAGTTTTCATTGTACTGACTTGATTGATGGTATGCAGTCCAGCCGCTTGAAGTAGATCAATCAATTCACTATCAATGGGAGAAAAGAAACCCATCAAATTGACCATGCGAGGGTCGATGCGATCACGTTTCAATAAGGAATAGATCGTCTGGCGAATGGCCATCATCGGTGGTTTTCGCCCTTCTCGTTCCAAGGCATACATATAACTCGGTACCACGATCACCCCAGTCTTTTCTTGGCATTGTTTGGCAATGTGTTCCAGATCCGTAGCTAATAAGGCATCGACACAAGTGATACACAAAACAACCACTTTGGGGTCACACACTTCCAAGATTTCTTCAATGGCTTGAGGAATCTTCTTTAGATGGCGTCCCGTTACTAAATCGGTTTCGCTCATCAATAAATAGAACATGCGTTTGGCATAGCCTTCTTGAGCCGAAAGAATGGTTGAATTGCGTCCACAACTGGCTGGACTGATCAGCAACATCACACTTTCCGGAATCACTAAACCGGCACGTTTGACGCCAAAGCCCAAAGCACCTGGTGAATTATACGATAGCGTTGCCGGTGAGGAATAAATCAAATGACAAGCTGGAATATATTCACTCGGAATTTTCTTGGCATAGGATAATTGTTCGATCGTTTGAAAATAGGGTTGCGTGATCATGAGGCATCCTCCATCAAGTCTTTGGCCAAATCAAAGAAAATCTTCGAAATCGGTGAATTTGGATTTCCTTCAATGACTGTCTTGCCTTGGTCTTCCCATTCATTGATTTCATCACTGCGTGGTACATCACAAACAATCGATAAATGATTTTCATTCGCAAAGGCTTTGACCTTTTCTTCTTCGGAAGGCACATTGCGGCGATTGAGGATCAAACCTCGCACTTGGGCATAGGAACGATCTTTAAAATTATTGACAGCCGTATTGATATTATTGGCCGCATATAAAGCCATTTTCTCCCCACTGGTTACGATCAAAATTTCATCGGCATAGCCTTCCCGAATCGGTGCGGCAAACCCACCACATACAACATCTCCTAAGACATCAAATAAGATGACATCGGGTTGGACTTGTTCAATGAGGTCTAAATCTTCTAATAAATTAAAGGTGGCAATGATGCCTCGTCCCGCACAACCAATTCCTGGTGTGGGTCCACCCGTTTCAATGCAGTGGATGCCACCAAATCCTACTTTCATGATTTCATCCAAGGTAGGATCTTCATCGTGTTCTCGTAAATAGTTCATGACTGGTTCTAAGGGATGACCTCCTAATAAATTAATGGTGGAATCCGCTTTGGGATCACAACCAATTTGAATAACTTTATAACCCAGGCTTGCTAAGGCAGCCGCCAAATGACTGGTCATGGTCGATTTACCAATCCCACCTTTTCCATAAATTGCGATTTTTTTCATAGTTACACCTTCGTCAACATAGACTTCACTTGTACCTTTTCGATACGACCTAATTTGCCAGTTAAAGCATTGATGCGATCGGTGGTTCCATCGACCATCAAAGAAATCACCGATATATTTCTTTCTTTATAGGGAATGCCCATACGCCCTACCATCAAATCATTGTATTCGTGGATCAAAGCATTGACTTGTTCGGCTTGTTCGAGATCTTCGATCACGATCGCAATGACGCCTAATCGTTTATTTTCCATATTTTCCTCCAAAAAAAACAGACTCCTTCCAAGAGTCTGTGATAAAACAGCTTTCTGCTTGGAAATCCTTACAGTTAGATGTCAAATAGTGCAATGGAACGATCTAAGATACCATGCATTTGCGCAATGGCCGTTCCATAATTTGTCATATACGTATGTTGTGCTTTCGCTTGTTTCAACCGATTCTGCATGGTCTTTTCATTCAACATGCAACCGCCACAATGAATGATCAGATCATAATCGGACACATCCTCGGGAAAGTCTTTTCCCGAAGAAAGATCATAAGGAACCGTATAACCGGTATATTCACGGATCCAATGCGGTAATTTCACATTGCCAATGTCACCACATTGACGATGATGGGTACATCCTTCACTAATCAATATTCTTGATGAATCCGTCAAGTTTTTGATGTGTTGGGCCCCTTCGACCACTTGTTTCAAGATACCTTTATAACGAGCCATCAAGATGGAAAAGGAAGTCAGCGGGATCGATTCAGGAACCACTTTGGATACGCGTCCAAATCGTTGGGAATCGGTGACCACCATTTTTGGATGAAGATGTGTCAGTGCAATTTCCAATTCATCATCCTGACAAACATAGGCTAAACCATGATGATCTAAGATATCACGAATGACCAATTGTTGGGGCAGGATCAAACGGCCTTTGGGAGCCGAACTATCGATAGGAATCACCAAAATCACACTATCACCTGGATCAATCAAATCCCCAATGATCACTTTATGCGATTCCACATCTTTGGCCAAATGCCCAATCGTTTCTTTGAGTTGTTCAATGCCGTCTTTTTCTTTGGCACTGACCCAGATCCCATCGACGGGATAGGTATCCACATCACTTTTATTGTAGACCACCAAATACGGAATGGCCATACTTTTAAAAATATCGATCAATTCCGCATCCAAGGCTTGTAAGCCTTTTTGACCATCCACGACCAATACCGCTACATCGGCTTCTTTTAGGATATCTTTAGTTCGTGCTTTTCGTTTTTCACCTAAACTACCCACATCATCAAAACCTGGCGTATCGATGATTTCCACGGGACCCAAAGGTAAAATTTCCATGGCTTTACGAACCGGATCGGTCGTCGTTCCTTCCACGTCAGAAACCACCGACATGGGCTGATTTGTGATCGCATTGACCAAGGAACTCTTTCCGGCATTGCGCATTCCAAAAAATGCGATATGTACACGATGGGCAGATAAACTTCCATTTAATCCCATAATTTTATATCTCCTCTATCGGTGACGACCGTATATCCAATACGATCCATCCGATTTTCTAAACAGTGACGACATTGGGCGCTTTCATCCCCCACACAAATCTTATTGTCGTACAACTGATATTTGCGTCGAACACCCACTGGACTTAAATTGGGCATGACTACATTCGCTCCAGCCAATACCCCTTTTTCGCGACCAACGGGATCGAGTGTACCTAAAGCTGTAGTAGCTGGAATCAACATGGGTGGATAAATCAGACGTAGAATACTGATCAAATACAAGGTCAATTCCACACTTCCCGATGGCTGATCATGAAACGGTGTATCTTTGGCGGTGATATACGGACCAATACCACACATTTCGGGATGAAAGGTTTCCACAAATTTTAGGTCTTCAGCTAAATGATGGGCTGTTTGATACGGGGATTGCACCATCATACCAATGCCCACATCATAACCAATATCCCGTAAATCTTGAATGCATCGCATCCGATGACTAAATGACATCGAAGATGGATGCAGCTTATGATAATGATTACGATCAGCCGTTTCATGTCGTAATAAATAACGACTGGCTCCAGCATCAAATAAGCGTTGATAACTTTCTTTATTTCGTTCCCCAACGGATAAGGTAATGGCACAATCGGGATACAAGGTATGGATTTTAGAAACAATGTCGCATAAGCGTGCATCATTGAAATACGCATCTTCGCCACCTTGGAGCACGAAGGTTCGAAAGCCTAAATCATAACCTTCGGCACAACATTCCAGAATATCCTCTTGATCCAAACGATAACGACTGCAAGAAGCATCTTTACGAATCCCACAGTAGAAACAATCATTCTTACAGATATTCGTAAATTCAATCAGACCTCGCACATAAATGGATTTTCCATAAATCGATTGCGATATATCTCGTGCTTTGCGTGCCAGCCATTCGGCCGCCTCTTCATCTCGATGGGTAATTACATATTCATAGGCATCCAAAGATAACTGATGGGTAGATGCCAATTTTTCAATATATTCATTCAATTTTGTATTCATACGCATTATGTGAATAATTTCACGATATTATCCTAACACAACAGTAAAGATATAGCTAATGGAATGACTAAAAAAAATTGATACGATAGTATCTAAAATTTGATGATTCAATGTTGCCCACAATTGGTTTTATTCTCTATTTGTTTATTCAGATTTTACATAACTTACTTTTCTTTTAGAATGTATATCTTAATCTGCCAGATAGGCATCCCCTCCAATAAAATTTTGTTCTGAATTCACGATCTACTGCATCAGAAGGGCTCCATATTAGCGAACATACTTTATTTGATTATGAAAATTCAAGAATACCGGATCCAAAGACTGTATTAAACATGTCTGAAATATATGATGATGTTTATTTATGCAATAAATATTGTAAGACCGATTGTGCCATTCGTCAGTGATTTAAACCAATTGCCATCAATCAGTAACAAAAACAGCAGTTGAAATATTTTCATCATTAAATAAACTAGAAAATGAAAAAGATCGTTTGATAGAGATATTTGCAGATGAAACTTCCGATATGGAAAAAATCGAAGGTGAATTAAAAAAACTTGATTCCCTATTGAATCATTAAAAATGTGGTTTGAATCTACTAAATCTTCATGTTTTGACAAAAAGGGTGAGTAATTAAAATTTATTCTCTCTGTTATTTAAGTTCATTTTAAAGGACATCAATATTTAAACAATCTGGTTTATATGAAATATATGCTTAAAAAGGCTAATTGAAATATTCGTTTTCTGATTCGTTTTTTTATTGCCGATTTCGTTAGTGTCGTCCCATCAAATACAGAACAACAGTTTCAAGCTTTTTTTCATGATTTTTCCAAATAATGAATTGACATTTGTTATATACATTATGCTTCTAACAATTAATACATAATCGAACAGTTATTCCATATGGACGAATGTTCTTCCCAGTGGGAACTAATTCCAGTTATTACAGATTTTTTAAACACTGTTCAATGAAATAGCACCTTAAAACTTTCTTAAAATTTGAATTTTTCATCCTTCTTTCGTTCATAAAGTGACCATACAAAAAAGCTAGCTTCAATGGAGACTAGCTAATAAAATCATAATATGCAAAAATCAACACATTCATTATATCTGTCCAATCATCTGTAAAAACATCAAGGCCAATCCCAAATGGCTAATCCAACTACCTACCATCCAAATGGTTGGTCTTTTGAGTTGAAGATCTTCGAGTTCAAAGAACACAAAGAGTAAAGGGATGAATATCTCCATCAACCATAATCCATAACTATTCATATTTCCCGATTCGATAAATAAGAGCTCTAATACCACACCCATTCCGAAAAGAGGTAAGTTTCGTAATAAGGTATACCCCCGATATTTGGTCTTCTTCCATTGTTTCCATGGCACAAAACACAAGAGGAGTCGAGCCAAAAGACAAATGGTAAAAATCATGGAAAGAAAGGACGGAATCGTCAACATTGTATATAAATTTAACCAGGCTTGGTATAGGGAATAAAAACCAAACGTGATAGCTAAGGCTTGGATCAAACGATTTTCTTTATATGTCACATCGATCAGATCACATACATAAAAACCAATCAATACCCACGCAAAGCGATGAAAAATATCAAATGGCTGTTCCAATAGATGAACGATCAAAGAAAACATCACCACAAGATATGCGATACAAATGATCGTCTTTACCTTTTTTTTCATCGTGCATCCTCAATAAAGGCTTGAAATGCCTTGTTCAACTTCACATAATCATACATACCCAACGAATACAATTGTTCATTTTCTTTGGGATCCATGGATGTCGTACTCATGGGTAGATGCTCACTGGGCGCAAAGATAAACGCCTTGTGCTTTTTTTCCAAATCAAACATCAAATCTTGTTCTTGTTTATACATGATATGTCGTCTATCCAAATCCTTGATCGTTGCTGGATATTTGGCACATAACGCATGATACAACTTCTTATGCGCTTCTGGTTCTTTGACATAATCCCGTGGTTTGGACGTGATTACGACCAATTTGTCACATCCTTTATCCAAAGCTCTTTGACAAGGAATCGCATCCGATACCCCACCATCATAATAACGGTCCTTGCCAATTTGGATGGGATGACAAGCCGCTGGAATGGCACTGGAAGCCATGATGGCACGATAATCATCTTGTTTCATGACCGACTTATCAAAATACACCGGTTTTCCGGTTTTGGCATCGGTTGCGACCAATTCAAACTCGGATGGATTATCCATGATGGCTTGATAATTGATTGGATCCTTGCCCGTCGAATTGGTAAGGGTACCATAAATATAATGGAGACCAAATAAATCACCGGTCTTCAAAAAACTCTTTTTGCCAAAAAATTCCGGATTCTTGATCCACTTTGTATAAAAACGTATATTGCGACCGCGTTGTCCCGCCAAGTAGCTTGCTAGATTCGCACTACCTGCTGAAGCACCAATACAATAATCAAACGTAATCTTATCATCTAAAAATTTATCTAATATAGCGGCCCCATAGGCACATTTCATGCCACCGCCTTCACATACTAAACCAATTCTTGTCATATGATCATCCTTTACTATGTGATATATATTCTAAATCATTTCCGAAAAAAAAGAAATGGACACCCATCCATTTCTTAGAGATTCGCAAAGTCAATAAAGTCACCACCAATGGACTTAAATTGATCCGCATTATATACATATTCATGATGATGATTGGTTCCTTGATAAATCAATTCACCATCTTGATACGCCAACAATTGCGTCAACGGAACCGGATACCAATCTTCCTCTGATAAAGGTTTGGTCGAAAAGTAACGACCATCCGGTGTTTCCAATTGATTCAGGGTATGTGCCTCATTGGTGTGAACATAGAAATTGTCGCCATCATAAATCATCAAATTCAATTTATTACCTTGGGATAAGTCACAAACCAATGTATCCAAGAGTTCAAAACGTTCTTGTTGATTCAACTCTTTACCCAATTCAATTTCTTTACGATTGATTGCATCCACAATAAATAACAACACACGTTCACTATCGGTTTCGCCATCTTGGACTTTCTTATATTTATTCAATGCATCATAATTAAAGATGGTACCATTATGGACCATGGTCCACGTGCGACCATATCGATCTACCCACCGATAGGGATTACAATTGTTGTATTTCATTTCGCCTACGGTCGCATAACGAATATGGGCTAAACACGTCCGTGCATAAATCGGTTCGGATAAACGCTCCGCTAAATAAAGGGATCGAATCGCTTGTTTGGACTCTTTTTCAACCCGTGAAACTTTACCATCCAAGATAGCCAAGCCCCATCCATGCGGATGTCGTACACTATGGGAATAGAACACGTCCAAATAGTCATTCATCTCTTTATAGGTATTTCCTGAAAAGCCAAACAATTCACACATGTTCCTTCACCCTTTCCGGTTTCATTATATCGAAAAAACTATGTTTTGTGAAAGTTCCATGCATTGTTTATTTTTCTAACACTTCTAAATATTATTTAGAACGCAGCTTCAATCGCACGAATACGTCGGGCCAGATCTTCCAATACCGGTGTTTGAATACCTAATTTTTTTGCGATAGGAACGACCGTACCCGAAAACAAGGCCAATTCCGTTTTTCGATGCGCAATGATATCTTGACGCATGCTGGGCATACCCTCATTGGATAACGGTTCCATCACATCAAACCAATGTTGCACATCCGCATCCGTAATTGGAATATTTTGGGCATTGGCCACGGCCTTCACTTCCAACATCGCTTTCATATAAATATCTTGTAGCGGACCATCGACCTTGATACCACCATACGTTGTATAATACGCTGCACACGTTTGGTTAATACCGCAATTCAACATCAATTTATTCCATTGTTCCTTAACAATATCTTCGACCCAACGATGAGGAATTTGACAAGACGTATACAATTGTTCCAAACATTGACACGCTTCCATTTGATCTTTTTCATCCGCTCCAAACAAAAGTTCACCAACCACTTTATATGTACATTGATTATGTAAATAGGTCGAATCCATACCTTGAACAATGGTTCGAATTACCTTGTTCTTTGGAAAGGCTTTACGCAATTCCTCCTCAGATACAATTCCATTTAAAGCTGATACAATGATCGTATGTGCATCGATTGAATCTTTTGCTTGTTCGATGGCACTTGGCAGACCACTATATTTTGTGGAAATAAATAAGAGATCCACCGAATCGGTTTGGGTTTCATATTGAAAATTCACTGGTTTTCCGTTACAAATCAAAGGATTGGCTTCATAACGTTTCTTACGATCCGCATCTACTAAGAAGACCACATCTTGATGACCCTTTTCAAACAACTGACCATACAACGTTCCAATAGCACCACGACCTATGATTGCAATCTTCATGCCTGATTCACTCCTAAAAGATCTGGCATGCCATACAATCCAGCCGGTTTACCTTCCAACCAAGCTGCGGCTTTTAGAGCCCCATTGACAAAAATCTGACGATTGGTTGCATGATGCGTGATCGTGATCGATTCATTATCACCAAAGAAATGAACCGTATGTTCACCAGCTTCGGTACCACCACGTAAAGCATGGACACCAATTTCTTTTTGACGTGGACCAATCAAGCCATGACGACCATAGACTTCTTTGAATTCGCCATTGGGATTCATGATTTCCAAGATGGCTTTGGCCGTACCACTTGGCGCATCGGCCTTTTGGTTGTGATGGGTTTCCACCAACTCCATATCAAAACTATCTTTCAACATTGGTACGGCTACTTTCATGATCTCGGTAAAGACCGCCACACCATAGGAATAATTTGCGGAAAAGAAGACAGGATGCGTTTTGGATAAAGTCACCAATTGCGCTTTTTGATCCGCATCCAACCCCGTAGTCCCATAAACCAAAGCACAATCATGGGCGTTGACATAGTCAATGATCCAATTTAAATTATCGCGATGGGAAAAATCAACGATCATATCCGCACTTTCCAGTGTATCTAAGACATCCAAATTGGATGTATCGACATTGGCTAAAACTGTATGACCTAAGTTCTGGGCCGTTTCTTTTAAAAGTGAGCCCATCTTACCTTGTCCACCAATGATTAATTTCATTCAATGATCCCTACTTTCTTCATTTCTTCTTCCAAATGATCGTGGTTCTTAGGATCCATTGGATACAATGGCAAACGATAACCACCCACGTTCTTACCCATCAAATTCAAAGCAGCCTTGACTGGAATTGGATTGACCTCACAGAATAAGGCATGAATATAATCAAGATATTTTTGTTGGATGGATAAAGATTTCTTCAAATCCCCATCAAACCAAGCTTGCACCATATCATGGGCTTCTTGTGGATTGGTATTGGCAAAGACAGAAATGACACCGGAACCACCTAAGGAAAGAATGGGAACGACCATATCATCATTACCAGAATACATCACAAAATCATCACTCAAATAACGAGAAATACGGGTAGCATAACTAATATCCCCACTAGCCTCTTTGATACCACAAATATTTGGATGTTTTGATAATACGGATACGGCATGTTCACTTAATTTACATCCCGTACGTCCTGGTACGTTATATAAGATAATAGGGGTATGAACCGCATTGGCTACGGTTGTAAAGTGGGCAATCATACCACCTTCATTGGCCTTGTTGTAGTATGGCGTGATGATCAACAAATAATCGGCACCCATATTTTCATATTTGATACTCTTATCGACTGCTGTTTTCGTATCGTTAGAACCAGCTCCAACCACAACGGGAATCCGATGATCGATCTTATCAATCGTATAACGAACGACCGCATCATCTTCTTCATGGGTCATGGTACTCGATTCACCCGTTGTTCCTAAAACCAAGATACCATCGGTATGATTGGCTACATGATACTCCAACAATTCACCTAACTTATCAAAATCAACACTGCCATCTTCATGAAATGGTGTAATTAATGCAACAATAGAACCCTTGATCATTGAAAACACATCCTTTCTTATTCATCCGTTTCTAAATCAATCAAATGTTCGTACGATTCCCTTCGAATCACTTCACGTGCTTTTCCTTGTCGACAGAAGACAACACCGGGCAAAGGATTTTTATTGTAGTGCGAGGCCATCGCATAGCCATAGGCACCCGTTGTATACGTAACCAATAAATCTCCCGGTTCACACTTTGGTAAGGCAATGCCTTCAATCAAGATATCGCCGGATTCACAAGCTTTTCCAGCCACGGTGTAAACCGTATCTTTCGGTGCATCCATTTTATTGGCAATATCTGAATTGTATTTGGCTTGATACAATGCCGGCCGAATATTATCGGCCATGCCCCCATCGACAAATACATACTTTTTATTCGGTGTTTGTTTCATGAATCCCACCGTATAGATGGTGGAACCCGCTTCCGCAACCACGCTCCGTCCCGGTTCAATCAAGATCTTTTGAATGGATAATCCCAATTCTTGGTTTTGTTTCTCACAATGAGAAACAATGGTTGAACAAACTTCCTGCAAAGGAATAGGATGATCTTCCGAAGTATAGGTAGCGGCAAATCCACCACCCAAATCCAACGTATTCAAATGAATATCATAGGTATCTTCTAAATGTTTGATGAAACCAAACATCTTTTCAATCTCGGCAATAAATGCATTCTTATCAAAAATCTGCGATCCAATATGGGCATGTAACCCATCAAAAGATAGATGCTCATCTTGATCAAATGTGCGAATCACATCCACCAACTCTTTTTCTTGGAGCAAGGAAATACCGAATTTACTATCGACATGTCCCGTTACGATATATTTATGTGTATGGGCATCAATTCCTGGATTGACTCGAAGCAAGACGTGGATCGTATGATCGATGCTTTGACTCATTTCATGAAGCATTTGCGCTTCCATCAAGTTATCCACAATAATCGTTCCCACACCATAATTAATGGCCATTTCTAATTCTTCCTTGGATTTATTGTTTCCATGAAAATAAACCTTGGACATATCAAAATCTACGGCTTTTGCGGTATAAAGTTCACCACCGGACACCACATCCAGACTTAAACCATATTCTTTGACCAATCGCAACATCGCCTTACAGCTAAATGCTTTGGAAGCATATAGGACACCTGTTTCCATCGTATCGGATTGAAAAAAGGTTGCATATTCCTGTAAACGGGATCGTAATTGATCTTCATCATACACAAACAACGGTGTCTTGTATGTTTGTGCAAGCGTATCGACTCGTACGCCACCAATTTCTAACATCACTTTCCTCCTTTATATAAAAAAACCAGTAAGAGCTATCTTACTGGTTACGTGAAAGGCAATCAGATAGCTCTCCTACCAAAGGTAGACAGTCTTACAGATCTTCTCTGCAAGCCCACCACCTATCCATGCCTGAATAAGCAGTTCGGCAAAATCGCTACCATAGAAAATCAACATCTGCCGACTCCCTTTCTACGGTGTCTTTTTTGCGCCTCTATCATTTGAACCCAGTGTATCACTTTCATTAACAATTGTAAATCATTCACTTCGAAATGATCGCATTCAGATGATTCACCACATCCTCCAATACTTTTCGATCCACTGAATAAACCACATTTTTTCCTTTTCTCTGTTGTTTGATCACACCCGCTTCACTCAATACCTTCATGTCGTGTGATAACGTAGGTTGTGTCACATGAAACAAAGGCAATAATTCATATGCACAATATTCTTTTTCCATCAATCGATCAACAATTTCCAACCGTTTTGGGTCGGATAAAGATTTTAACACCTTCGTTGTCTGCACATAGGATTCCATTTTTTCCACCTCTTATGGTCTAAACTTTCAATATCCATATAATCATATTTTTCTATGTTTCCTAAAAAAAAGGACAAAACGGTCCTTGGCATGGTAGAATCAGTCTATGAGAATTATGGAAGATGTAACCAACACCATCGAAATCAAAAAAAGCAAATTTATTACCTATCTGCATCGAACCAACGATGAACAAGAAGCCAAAGAATTCTTGAAACAAATCAAAAAAAGCCATCCCCAAGCCCGTCATTATTGTACGGCTATGATCATTGGCAACATCGTACGATCCAATGATGATGGTGAACCCAGCCAAACCGCTGGCCATCCGATGTTGGATGTCTTATTACACAACCATATGGAAGACATCTTTGTGGTCGTGGTTCGATATTTTGGTGGCATCAAATTAGGAACAGGTGGCTTGGTTCGCGCCTATAGTTCCAGTGTCAAAGAAGCCTTGGATAAAGCCACCAAATCCGAAACCAAACTATTGGAAGAATACACCATTACGTTTGGCTATGATCTGATTGGTAAATTGGATGCCTATTTTCGTACCCATCAAATCGAAATTACCCTGAAAGACTATAATGAACAAGTGACCTATCAATATTTGACCGATCACGATATCACATCCGATCTAAAAAAACTATCCAACGGATCGATCCAACCCATCTCAATTGGGCAAATAGAATGGGAAACCCCCATCTAAAAAGGAGACACTATGCGATTTTTTTATACATATATTCTATTATTTGGGTTAATGATCCTTCTGATTCAATTTTTACCCGTCTTATTGCCAGCTCTTGTGATCATCTACCTTGTATCTTTAGGCTATGGAGCCTGGAAACAAAGAGATAAAAAGATCAAAGCAGAAAAACGCAATCCCGATGCGATCGATGCCGAATATACCGAACACGATGAAGAGGATCCGCAATGATCACCACCTGTACTCCGCAAGCCGAAGCGGTCCAACAACTTTTAGAAGTCTCCATGATCCAATGGGAACCTTTTCAAGTGCAAGCTTGGATGATGCATCAATACGATTCGCATCATCTCTATGGATTCTGGCAAAATGAGCATTTGATCAGTTTGATTCAAACCATACCCACCAAGATTCAAATACAAGATCATATGGTTTCTGCCCTTGGCATCCAATGGGCCTGTACCCATCCGAATCATCGGCAACATGGCCATTTCAAATCCTTGCTCAAAGTGGTTTTGGAACAAAGCCACTACAATCATGTCTTGACCTATTGTGAAACCGATTTTCCCCAATTATTAGAAAACCATCGCTTTCAGTCGATTGCCTATGGGAAAGTGGCATGGATCGAACCCAAAAAGAAAGGTCATCCCACCAACGTATCGACAAAGTTTGTGGATTCCTATGCCATCTATACCCAATTTATGCAGCATTTTGAAGGCACGCCCATCCTGAATCACGAACAATATCTAGCTTATTTGCGTTATCAGTTAGCCCGAAAGAAAAAAATATTGACTACCAAAAAAGGTGTTGCGATCGTATCGGATCATTCAATGGATACAATCTGGTATATCGATAGTTCTGCCATCGATGATTTTTTAACCTATTTAAAAGATCCGCATCTGCGGATCCATACCAGTGCCAATGAGCATTTAGAAAAATATTATACCTTGCATCAACCTCGTAAATCGAGAACCTTGATGGTGCGATTAAACGATCCAAAACTCTATGCCAGAGCTAGTCATGCAACCTTAAAAAGTATCCAGACCTTGTATCAAGAATTGACGCATCCGGTCTGGACACGTTAAATGTATTTGATTCCATTGGGAAACTCGCACAATCGTTGATTCGTTTCTTCCTCACTTACGATATAAAAAATACGATTTTCTACATACTTTTTAAAATCGATATAAACTACATTGTGTAAAAGGCCTGTATTCTTTTGACGACTATAGATATATAACGTTCTGCCATCAACCATATGAATTTGATCATGCTCTCCTTCTCTGAGGTCGATATTTTCAAAAACTTCTCCATCATACGAAACAAAGCCATTCAATAAACAAAATTGACGAATCCATTCATCTTTGGTTTTTTGGTCGCCTAAATAAAGCCAAATTCGTTTTTCTGGATACTTTGATAATAATGATTCTAAACTTCTTGTTTTCATGTTGTTCTTCCTTTTTAAAAAAAGAAAAGCCCTATCGATGATGATAGGACCCTATATGAAAACGGACCTATCATCTTGGCTTTACCACCTTGCATTTCTGTAGGTTGGTACGTGCTACGAGCCAATCTCTAACACGTTCTTTATAGGTATCGGTATTGTAACATAAAAAAACTATTTACATAAAGGAAGTGTCAATACGATCAAAAAGAGATCATGGGTCTGCTCATAAACAAGAACCCTGTAGTTGTTTCATGCTCATCTGCACACTTTGTAAACCAATATGATTGCTTTCTACATCTTTTGTAGACGCAATATAGTTTTCAAATCGGATATAAAATTCACCCTTTTCAACTTTGGTCAATATATGGATCGGTTTTTGTTTATCCGCATATTTAATGATATTCGAGGATAAATTATTAAAAATACGATGAACCAAAGGCAAGTTGCCTTCAATGCAGCCATGCATGGTCTGATCCACAAATTGTATATCATAGCCTCGTTTTTTGAGATCATCAATCTGATTCAATAAGGCAATGATTTCCTGAATGGCCATCTTGCCCATGTGCAGTTCTTTTGAATCGGATACATGCAGACTTTGTTTAAATAACGCCTCGGATAAATCAATCAACTCATCCGTTTTCTTCAAACACCGTTGTATATAAAACGCTTGCCTTTCTTCTTCCCCTTTTTTAGCGACAATATTTCTAAATCCCCCTTTAATGTCGCTAATGGTGTTCGAATATCATGAGACATCGATGTAATCAAATCATGATTGGCCTGGATAGCTCATCGTTCGGCTTGTTGATTCTCATACGCATACAATCGCATTTCATCAATTTGTTGGGCCAAGCGCCCCAATTCATCTTGGCCTTCCACACCAATCGCATGCGTCCAATCGCCATTTTCCAAATAAGAAATATCCTGCGTCAACTTTTCAATGATTTGTACACGCTTTTTCATGAAACCATACAGAATCAAAACATAAAAAGAAAAAATAATGCCAATTTCTATGTATTCTATTGCCTGCATGTCATACAATTCCGGATACATATTGACATAGACCCACGTTTTGCGATTTTTCCATTGTACCTGAAAGGTATGCAACGTGCCAAACGTATCCTCATTCATATATTGTAGATAGTTCCTTTGTTTCGATGAATGATCCACATTGATAAACTTTTGATCATAGAGAATACTGACACTTTCATAGAAATCCATGTGTTTACGGATGGCTTTCGAAATCGGTTTTTTATTCTTGTTGGACAAAGTCGTCGTTTTCGCATAGGAATGCAAAGAAGTCTCTAGCTGAGTCGGATAGGTCGTGTTGTTGATATTTTCGTGATACAACTGCATCCAGATAGGATTTAAAACAATCGTACTTCCATAGGCACACAAACAAAACCCTGCTGCACAAATACTACAAAAAAATAATTTTTTCGCTAAGCCATATCGCTCATAAAAAACTGATGGATGGAAGGAATGAACCTTCCCCATCCAACGAAAAGCAATCCATCCGACTAGAATCGATAGTCCAGCAACGATTAGGCTCCATAGATGGGCTGCCGAATAGGGTGCTACTGATATCGCCAAATAGATGGATTTTCCATCCGCATCTTGAAACGTATACGACTTGGTCGAATGATGTCTCGTCCTATGGTCGATGCCATCTTGGAAATCAAAGAAAACAATCGCTATATGAAAGGTATTTTCTTCTATGTTGGTTTTGACACCAAATGGATCGGCTTTCATGATGAAAAACGTGCTGGTGGTCAATCCAAATGGAATTTTGTAAGCTTGTTCACCTATGCCTTACAAGCCATCTATTCCGTTTCAGATGCACCATTCAGTTATGTGTAATCATTGGTATTCTCTGTATGCTTGTTTCCTTGGTGTTTATTCCGCACTATTTCATGATCTTTATGATGATGTTCTTTGCGGGCGTACAAATTCTTTGTCTTTCCATGATTGGTGAATACGCATCGAAGTGTTATATGGAAAGTAAACATCGTCCGATTTATATCATCAAAAAACAGAGTCGCAGAGGTATCCAAAATGACTAAATGGATCGATCAAACTACATGGCGGTTTCTTTTGGTAGGTTGTATCAATACCCTATTTGGCACATCCATCATGTTTCTTGCGTATAACGTATTGGGCTTATCGTATTGGCTATCGAGTGCTTCCAATTACTTTTTTGGCAGTATCCTCAGCTACTTTCTCAATAAGTATTTTACTTTTCAGAAAAAAGATAAAAGCATTGGTGATATCCTTCCCTTTGCCCTCAACATTACCATCTGTTATTTCATTACGTATGGACTGTCCAAACCATTGGTGGCCAACCTATTCAGCTCCCTTAGCGTATCAATGAAAGACAATGGGGCCATGTTGGTGGGTATGTGCCTATTTGTTGGCCTCAACTATCTTGGTCAACGATACTTTGTTTTCCAAAAAAAAGAGTGACGAATCACTCTTACTCACGAATCTGGCCATGGCCATAGATTTCATATTTAATTGAACACATTTCCGGTAAGCCCAACGGACCACGTGCATGTAGCTTTTGGGTACTGATACCGACTTCGGCACCAAAACCAAATTGTCCACCATCCGTAAAGCGCGTTGAAGCATTCTGATACACACAAGCTGAATCTAAGGCATCCATAAAATATTGGGCCCGTTTGTCATTCTTAGTTACAATGCATTCCGAATGTTTCGTAGAATAGGTATAAATATGTTCAATGGCTTCCTGCATGGAATCCACGACTTTGATATTGATCTTATAATCATCGTATTCCGTCGCATAGTTTTCTTTTGTGGCCATTTCACCCGGGATATATTGTAGACTTCTCGCATCACCAAAGACTTGAACTTTCGCAAACATAGGTGCAAGTCGAATTAAAAATTCTTTGGCAACATCAGTATGCACCAAGATGGTTTCAATCGCATTACATACACTTGGCCGTTGGAGCTTAGCATTTTGCGCAATCTGTAAGGCCATATCGATATCGGCTTCTTTATCCACATACAAATGACACAAACCCGCACCCGTTTCAATGACGGGTACTTTTGCGTTTTGAACCACATATTGGATCAATCCCTTTCCACCACGAGGAATGACGACATCCACATGGGCACGATCACTGATCAATTCACTCACAACGGCATGATCCATTTCATCGATCATATAGATAGGTGATACCGGCAAGATATCTTGAATGGCTTCTTGCATGACTTGTGCCAATGCCATATTGGAATAAAACGCTTCTTTTCCACCTTTTAAGATACAAACATTATTGGTCTTGATACAAATAGCCGCAATATCAACGGTCACATTAGGTCTAGCTTCATAAACAACTCCAACCGTACCAATCGGAATGCGAATTTGTTTGATGAGCAATCCATTGGGACGATGCATTTCACGAATCACTTGGCCGACTGGATCTTCCAAATGGGCAACCTTCAAAACGCCATCACTGATTTCCTGGATACGATCACTAGTCAATAATAGACGATCGATCATTGCCGATGAAATCCCATTTTCTTTGGCTTGGGCAATATCTTTTTCATTGGCTTGAAGAATCACGTCTTGTTTCTGGATCAAATATTTCGCAATGGATTCTAATGCTTGGATCTTTGTATCACTATCGACCATTTGGAACGTACGACATGCCTTTTTGGCATCGGTTAATAATTGTTCAATCATGTTTTTCACTCCGTTTCACTAATACCATATTATTGGCATGGACCACTTCATCGTAATCATGCTCACCTAATATCGATTCGATGGCACTGGTCTTCTTGCCTTTGATTTTATCAATTTCTTTACTGGAATAATTGGAAATACCTTTCGCAAGTTTCACACCCTTTTCATCGATGATATCCACAATGCTTGACATCGAAAAATCACCCGATATGCCCGTAATGCCTGATGGCAATAAACTCTTATGATGACGCAAGGCTTTGGCACAACCGGCATCGACAATGATGCAGCCTTTTGACCAAGTTTGATACATGATCCAAAGTTGGCGTGCATTTAAGTTACGACCCACATCCCCATGAAATAAGGTACCAACGGGTTTGCCATCCAATAGATCCAATAACACATGCGGGCTTTGTCCATTGACGATGGCCATATCACAACCATATTCCGTACAAATCTTGGCCGCCCGTAGTTTTGTGACCATGCCACCCGTACCCATTTGAGTATCGGTATCACTCGCCATACTTTCAATTTCATGATTGACTTCATCGACCTCTTCAATCAATTGGGCATCCTTATAGATATGGGGATTTTTATCATAGAGTCCATCGATATCACTGATCAAAACCACAAGATCGGCATTGACAATGGGAACAACCAAAGCGGCCATTGTATCGTTATCGCCTACCTTGATCTCATCGACAGCTAAGGTATCATTTTCATTGATGATGGGTACGACCTTGTATTTGATCAAGCTTTGCATCGCATGATAGAAATTCAATAGACGTTTGCGATCATCAAAATCATCATGATTCATTAAGATCTGGGCACTCTTCATATGAAAAATATGAAACATATCTTCATAGATTTTCATCAAAGAGGCTTGGCCAATGGCTGCCAATGCCTGTTTTTCAGGAATGGTTTCCGGTTTTTTACGTAAATTCATGGCTTTCATGCCCGCCGAAATGGCACCACTCGAAACCAAAGTGACTTGAATGCCACGTTGTCGGATGTGCGCAATCTGTTGAACCAAACCAAGAATGCGTTGCGAATCGATGTTTCCTTTTTCATCACATAAGGAAGACGATCCAACTTTAACGATCAAATGTTTAATATGAGAAAAATCTCGCATGATAACTCCTTCTCTTACATTGACAAAAATGAAATTTCTATCCTATGATTACATAAGAAAGAAGGTATTTTGTATGTATATTGAAAAACGTTTGGAAGAACTGGGCATTGAGTTACCAGAAAGCAGCGAACCCAAAGCCATGTATATTCCATGTAAACAAGCAGGCAACCTGTTGTTTGTATCTGGACAACTACCTTGTAAGTTGGATGGTTCCCTTGCCTATACCGGTAAGCTTGGTGAATCCCTCACTCTAGAACAAGGTCAAGAATGTGCGCGTTTATGCATCATCAATATGTTGTCGGCCGTTAAATATCAAGTCGGTGATCTAGACAATGTGAAATCGGTTGTCAAAGTCCAAGCCTTTGTTGCCAGCAAGACGGGTTTTGATCAACAACACCTTGTCACCAATGGTGCTAGTGAATTGTTGTTTGATGTCTTTGGCCAAGATGGCACCCATGCTCGTACAGCTGTGGGTATTAATCAATTGCCAATGGATGCACCCATTGAAATTGAAGCTATTTTCGAACTACAAGAATAGATGCATCAAAGATGCATCTATTTTTTTAATCCGATGAGGAACTCTTCTTCGTTGAAGAAGATGAGGATGAACTTGTATCCTGACCACTCAATTGTTCTTGTAGCTCAACGATTTTTTGAGCCTGTTCTTTATTTTCTTTATTCAATTTCGCAATTTCTTTATCATACGAAGTATCCGATTTGGATTGTTGCTGCTTCAATTTCTTGACCTGTTTGGTCAACTTTTGATTCTTTTTTTCTAACGAAGCAATTTCGGCATTTTTGGACACCCGCAATTGATTCATAAAATAAATGCTCGAACCACCGACTACCAACAACGTGACGATCATACCAATCAAAACATAATGAAAGACCTTTTTCTTATCGGTCTTCACCACGGTTTGCACCTTATGCACCTTGGTCGTTTCGGTAAAGTCTTCTTCTGGATATAAATATTCACCACATTTTTCACAATATCGACGACGATCATCGTTTTCATGACCGCAATTCTTACAAATCATTTCGATTCCCCCTATGTAAGTATGCTTTTAAAGCTGGGACACATCGTTTCCCATCCGCATAGCCTAAATAATAGATTTCGGCCAATCGTGAGGTGTCTTTTTCTAAGCGACCAATATCGATAGGCTGTGATGGACTAATCATGAAGATACGTCCCTCATTGCGTAATTGTTCCAACTCATTACACTGTTTATTATACCGCATATCCCCTTCTTCTAACACCTTAACTAGATTGGGATAGTTCAAATATCGGGCACGAATCATCGCATTATGATTGGGTTCTTCTGGATAGCGGAATTCAATGTCACGGGTGCGGACCACCACAATATTCTCAAAATGATGATCCAATGCCCATTGATACGGAATCGCACAGGAACAGCCACCATCCAAATACGGTTGTCCTTCAATCTCCACCATTTGCGACACATATGGCATCGAAGCCGAAGCCGCTACGGCCCCAATAATATCTTTGCATACCCCTTTTTTCATATATTCCGGTTTACCAGTCTTACAATTGGTCACTACCGCGATAAAATCTCGATTGGGTGCATTGAACCGCGTCATATCGACCGGATATTCTTTATTTAATTCCAACATTGCAAAATCAAACCCAATGATGCCATGATTGGTACGCATCGCTTGCAGACCGACATAGCGATCATCATTTCGATATTTCAGATTGATATACGCACTCCGACCAATTTGGCCACAAACATAGCCCACTCCATTCATGGCTCCCGCCGAAACGCCAATGGTCGTGCGTAAATTGATATCGGCTTCCATCAACGCATCTAAAACACCGGATGTATAACACCCACGAAAAGCACCACCTTCTAAGACCATACATCCTTCGGTGATTTGGTTGGAAGCAATGCCACGAGGCAAATCATCCAAGTTCGTATACGTACGTACTTGACGATCATATTGCACTTTTTTAACAACTTGTTTGGTTTTTACTTTAATATCATCGATTGGATCAAATTTATTCATACGCTTATAGTAACATAAAAAGAGTGCCTAAACATTAGACACTCTTATCAAAAAGAATAGTTTCCGATGGGGAATCTTTGGTGTAGGTATACACCGAATCAACGACTTTTACATGGGAGCATTCCGTTAAAAAATCGTTGATAGGTGCTATTTCTGCATAGCCTTTTTGACCAAATCGTGCATGCATCGGTAAGACAACTTTGGGTTGATACATATCGATCATGGCCTTGGCTTCCAAGGCAGAAATGGTATAATAGCCACCCACTGGAATCATCCATACATCACAATCATTTAAAGCATTGATCGTACTGATACAGCCCAAATCACCCAAATGTGCAATGCGATAGCCATCGGCCGATAAGACCGTTACAATATTTTTACCACGATGGGCACCTTGATGATGGTCATGAAAGGTATCTATATATTGCATCTGCCAAGGATTGGTTCCTGGTTGTATCTGCACTTGAGAAACTCCATTATGATCGGCATGATCATGGGAGCAATGCACTTCATTGGCTATAAGATGTAAAGGAGGATAGCCCGGTACGCTGCCCATCTGATAGGGATCAAATACAATGGAGTAATCTTGATAGGTCACTTGAAAACAACTATGGCCCCACCAACGAAAAGAAATCGAATTATCTTTCATTCCAAGCTTTGACAATGGCTTCCGCCATTTCACGCACACGTACTTTTGGATCGGGTGCTTTTAAGATACCAGAAGTAGCACCCGTACCATCAGCACCTAATTTTACGACATTGTAGCAGTCATCAGCCGTTGATACACCCGAAGCAATCATGACCAAAACATCGGGATCAATTTCCGCAATGGCTTTACATGTATCCGTTGTATATGAATCATCGGCTACTTGTCCGGTACCAATTAAATCGGTTGGTTCGGCTAAGACGATATCGGGTTTCATGCAAGAAACGGCTTTGGCTTCGGTTACGGAATCGGCACATACGATCGTGATCAAGCCTAATTCTTTTGCACGATTGATAGTCTTATATAAATCACTGACGGTTTTTGGATTTTCGGCATGATTCAAGAATAAAGCACCGGCACCGGCTTCTTTTAACGATTCACCTAAGACATGGCCCATACCACGTCCCGGTGTCAATGGATCCATGGATTGTGCGGTAACGATCACATGTTTCGTATTTTCTTTGATCAAACGAATATCCGCATACGGACAAGTAAAGAAAATGGTCAAGCCAGTATCTGCAGCGACTTTATCTGAAGCAATCGCAAGATCTAAGCTTTCTTTTCCATATAAATAGGATTTGGGATTTATAACTAAAAATGGTTTTCTTTCCATACTCTTATTCTCCTAACACAGTAATAACACAACGACGTTGACGACCACGTGTACGATCAAAATCGGCAAAATAAACATAACCCGTTGATCCAACACCTAATTTTCCTTCAGTGACATCAAAGACTTCACTTGAACCTAACAACGTAGAACGCAAGTGCGCATCTCCGTTCCAAAGGTCTTGGCGTCCGTTTGGCAAGTAATCTTTGGCATTTGGCCAAGATTCAACGGCTTTGTAGTGTTCTTCACCAGGGTACGTGTATGTATTGGCATCCACATGATCAGGGAAGATCTTGGCTAAACCGGTGTTTAAATCATGTTGCAAAGATTCATCGCCATTTTCATCACGGTCATGGGCATATTCTTCAAAGAATACTGAACATGTCGTATGTGGTGAAATAACGGCACAAATGCCGGTCTTTACACCACTTTCTTCGATGGCTTGGCGAACTTCATCGGTAATATTGATATAAGATGTGGTTTTTCCATGAGATTGTACATGAATCACTTTACGATATACTGTCATTTTTTCTCCTCTACTTTTCTACGGGTTGAGTTGCGAATAATTTATACACATGACGCAACATATCTTGCATACCTTTTTTAGCGGCTGCTTTCATCGTGTAGTAATCTTCGACTTCTGGTTCTTTTTGTTCCAAAGCGAATACAGGTTTAGCTGCACTGACCATGAAATCAGAATAGACATTGACTTTCGCAATACCTTCGGTAGCACAACGATGCAAGTTATCATCACCACTATTGGATCCACCATGTAAAACCAATGGACAAGAAACGGCAGCGGCTAATTCATGCAAACGATCAAAATTCAATTTTGGCGTTCCTTTATACAAACCATGTGCGGTACCAATGGAAACAGCTAAGGAATCCACTTGGCTTTCTTTCGCAAATGTTGTTGCTTCTTCCACGGTTGTATAGATATCGTTGTCATCGGCATTTTCATTCGATCCAACATGACCAATTTCACCTTCTACGACAACGCCATGCGCATGGGCATAATCAACGACTTTCTTGGTCAAGGCAATATTTTCAGCCATTGGCAACTTGGATCCATCGATCATGACAGACGTAAATCCTAAATCGATGGCTTTCTTACAAGTTTCAAAACTTTCGCCATGATCCAAATGTAAAACAACTGGAACACTGGCTTTTTTTGCACGATATTCAGCAATATATGCAGCTGTTTCTAAATCAATCAAACGATTTAAATGGCTTTCTGCCAACGCAATGATAATTGGTAAATTTTCTTGTTCAGCAACTTCCAAATGCCATTTTAAAGAATCTTCATCGACAAAGTTGGCCGATGGGATTGCAAAATGTCCCGCTTGGGCTGCTTCAAACATAGCTTTTGATGTAACTAACATGTTTTTATACTCTCCTTAAAAAATATCTCTGGCCTCATTATACGATGAGTTTGTATTAAATACAATATAACTTTTGACTTTTTTGACTTATATTTCTCATAACATTTAAAAAGCGCTACTTTACAGTAACGCTACAATCGCATCAATGGTTTTCAAGTTTCGGGAAATATCCTTTTTCACTTCAATTCGATGTCCACCAGGAAATACATGATATTCGATGTCATGCTTCTTACAATAGGCTTTCAATACCGCGGGATCCAATACTTGATCGGCATCGCCGGCAATGGCCATACAAGACGAATCCATATAAGGAAGGGTTTGTTTAATGGGGGTCAAATAGATTTGTTTACATGAAATCTGTAACGTTTGTTGGGCCCATCCAGCTATCACCGTACCTAAACTTTTGGACACAAAGATAACAGAATCATACTTCGAATAATCGATGGCTTGCAGTTGTGGCAAACAATACGTTTTCGCATCCTCAATTTCCTGCGTGATATCTTGATTATGAAATTCAACTTGATCAAATTGGGCACCATACGATACGGGAACCACTTTATATCCTTGTTGACGATAATACAAACCGGGATAATACAACAAAGGCATATCGACGGTATAACGAATACCTGGAAATAATAAAACCAATCCTTTCATTTTGTCGCCTCCAAATATGTTTTTAATTTTGCCAATTGTCCTTTGGCATCTTCATAGCCTAGATAATACAATTGCCCTAATTTATCCATGTCCGTTTCCAATCGCGAAATCGTAATGGGCTCACTCGGATAGATCGTAAAGATACGACCACGATCGGTCAATTGATCGATACGATCACATTCTTCATTATATCGACGATTGCTGGTATCCAGTTGTTTTTGAAAGAGTGGATAGTCTTTATAAAATAAACGATTGACCAAAGCCATTGAACGCGAATTCTTGCGATACGAACGAGGATGGGTACGCACCACGATGATTTTTTCATAGCCTTGATCAATGGCCCATTGGACTGGAATCTTCACCGAACAGCCACCATCCAAATATAAACCACCTTGGACTTCCACTGGTTTGGAGACATAGGGCATCGAAGCCGATGCTTCTACCGCTTTTAAAATATCATCACAACGACTCTTCTCAAAATAGGTGGCTTGCCCGGTTTCCACATCGGTACAAACAACGACAAAACGTCGTTCTTTTTTATAAAAGGTATCATAATCCCATGGATATTCTTGGGCAAAACGTCCTTTAAACACAAAATCAAACCCAATGATTCCGGTATTTTGCGTATGGAATCCTACATATTCCGGATCATGACGATATTTTAGATTCAATAAGGCACTGCGACCAATTTGTCCCATCGTATAGCTGACGCCATTCATGGCCCCACTACTGACACCAATGGTACAATCCATGTTGATATCCGCCTGCATCAAAGCATCCAAGACCCCTTCCGAATACAATACCCGAAAGGCACCGCCTTCTAAGACGATACAGCCATGGGTCAATGCATCGGATGCATGACCGGTGGGTAAATCATCAATCCCAAAAAATTTTTTCATATTGATTCCTCCATCTAAAAAGAAATCCTCTTCAGGATTTCTTTGCTGTTGTTTGTGCCCATTGAAAGATTTCATCTATAATAGGTACTAAGGCTTGCCCATCTTTGGTGAATGTATACACACCTTGTTTATCGTTCAAAACATGGTAAGTTACCAATTCGGACAAAGCTTGTTTCAAATCGGTATTGGTAACATAAATAATATACCCTCGAATTTGTTCATAGGTCGCCTTGTCATGATGTGAAATATACCATAGGATTGGAATCGACAAATGATTCCCCAAAGCATGACGAATGTAATTTAAGACTGATCTTTCCGTTTGTGACATAGCTATTCCTCAAATAAGTACTCTAGCCAACTGCCCGTACCAGGTTTGAAACCCAAATTTTTAAACATGTTGGCTTGTTGGATATTATCTTCAGGAATAAAAAGCTGCACATTTGTGATGTTATTGGCTTGTAGATGATCTAACGCATATTGCACCATCATATTCAATATGCCTCTTCCAAAAAAAGCAGGATGAATTGCGATGTGCGTGATCCAAGCTTTTCGTTCCTCAACTTTAAGAATCATAGCACCAATCAAGTTATCTTCTTGAAAACACAAATACACCTTTTCATTCTCGACGGCTTCTCGTAACATATCATCGTTGATTTTTTCCAATGTATGTTCCTGATCACTGTGTTTCTCACAATACTGATAGAAATAACGTACGCGTGGAAAGTCGTCCACATTGGCTTTTCGAACTTCTAATGACATAATACTTTAACTCCGTAAAACTCCGTATTATTACTATACCATAAACAAAACAAATTCTAGATATCAGAATATAAATTTTCCGGATAGACTCCTTGTTCAATCAAAGCGCGAAAGCTCTTCTCAACAACGGGTTTATCTTCTTGATACGTGACCCCAAACCAAGTGTCTGGTGTTTCCAATACTTTGACACGTACTCGTTTTTCTTTTAATAGATCTCCAATCAGAATCGGCAATAAATACTCCCCCTTTTCATGATTTTTTGGATCGGCTAAAAACGTTTTGAATCCCGCTTCTAAGATGGGTAAGAACGCTGGGGTAAAGCCCCACATATTCATGGAAACATGACTGTTGACATCAATACTTTGACCATGACTTTGTGCGCCTTCTTTGGTTTTTTCAATGTCATGGGTCTCCACGATGGAAATCAAATCATCACCCTTGGTCTGACATAGACCTCGTGTGACGGTACCATTATCGCTCAACGTGTTTTTGAGAATAAAGCCGGCCATACAATACGCATCGGGATCGGTATTGGTTTGGAGAAAATCATAAATCATGGAAAACGCTTTTTTTCCATAATAATCATCGGCATTGATGACACAGAATGGTCCATCGATAAAGTCTTTTGCCGCTAATACGGCTTGTCCCGTTCCCCATGGTTTGGTCCGTGTGGATGGACAAGTAAAGCCAGCGGGCAAATCTTCCAAAGCCTGGAAACAGTAATGGATCGCAATCTCTTTGTCTTTGACAACCTCTTCAATGCGGTTACCAATCCGTTCTTTGAAATCTTCTTCAATGTCTTTTCGAATGATGAAGATAATTTGATCAAATCCCGCTTGGATCGCATCATGAATGGAATAATCCATGATGATTTCATCGTGCAAACCAACGGGTTCCAATTGTTTGATTCCCGTACCAAACCGGCTTCCCAATCCAGCAGCCATGATAACTAATGATGTATGCATACTACCCTCTTTCTATCGTTTCGCGACGATCACGCCACCGGTCTTCACAATACTATGGCTAGGAATGACACCTCGTACACAAGATACCGGATAAATATTCGAATCGGGACCAATGACCGTACCCGGATTCAAGACGCTGTTGCAGCCCACTTCAACATGGTCTCCCAACATGGCTCCAAATTTCTTTAAGCCCGTTTCGATATTTTTTGGACCATGGACAACAACTAAAGTCTTATCACTTTTCACATTGGAAGTGATCGAGCCAGCTCCCATATGCGAATAATAGCCTAAAATACTATCGCCCACATAGTTATAATGCGGTGTCTGTACATGATCAAACAAGATCACATTTTTTAATTCCACACTATTACCAACTACACAGTCAGCTCCCACTAAAGCACTGGAACGAATGAATGCACAATGACGCACTTCCGTTCGTGGACCAATGATACAAGGAGCACCCAAATAAGCCGTTGGTGCTACCGTAGCACTTTCATGTACCCAAACATGTTCACTCACTTCTTTATATTCACTGGATAAGGTGGGTCCTAATTCTAAGATAAAATCCTTGATTCCTTTCAAGGCTTCCCAAGGATAAGTAAATTGGGATAAATACGATTTCGCTAACGTATGATCCAAATCATACATATCTTTTATTTCCATACACTGCTCACTTTCTACTCTTTTTCTATTTTATAGTAGCTAAATTTTTGGGTTTGTCCATAGCCTGTTCATAAAGAATGCCCAATTCCTTTTGGTCCCATAAGACCGGAACAGGATATAAAGGATTGGCTTCTTGATCGGCATAGCGAGCCATCAAAGCAATATCTTCTTTTCGAATTTGTGGTATCGTGGATGGAATATCCATAGCACGATTTAACTTTTGAATCGATTGGATCATCCTTTGTGCCGCTTGTGCATCTGATGTACTTTCATCCGCTAAACCAACCACACAAGCCATATCATGTAACTTTTTATCAATGGGATGTCCATATGCTTTCAATACGATGGGCAATAAGGTCGCATTGGTTTGCCCATGAGGCAAATTGTATTGACCGCCCAATGAATGCGCAATCGCATGTACATAGCCCACATACGATTTAGAAAACGCATCACCCGCTAGATAGGATGCATGAAGCATGTTTTTTCGTGCTTCGATATTGGTTCCCTCTTGATAAGCTACCAAGATATTTTCATAAATCAAACGAATGGCTTCTAACGCTTCTTGCCGTGTTTGTTTCGTCGTTGATCGACCAATGTAGGCTTCCATGGCATGTGTCAACGCATCCATACCGGTCGAGGCTGTTAAATGGGGTGGTAAGGATACGGTTAATGCCGGCTCCAATATGGCCACATCCGGGATCAAAGAAAAATCATTGATCGCATATTTGTGATGGGTCTGACTATCCGTTACCACTGCCGCAATCGTCGTTTCACTACCGGTACCAGCCGTTGTTGGAATCAGGATCATAAACGGTGTTTGTTTGCAAACTTTTAAGACCCCTGCCATTTGGGCAATTGATTTGCGTGGTTGAGCCACTTGAGCGGCCACAGCTTTGGCGCAATCCAAAGATGAACCCCCTCCAAAACCAATGATATGATCACAATGTTCCTTTTCATACAATTGAAAAGCCGTATCGATCATTTCGGTTGTCGGATTGGCCTTGACGCCGTCAAAGATGGTTACGTTGTCATAATGATGTATGAGTTCTTTCATGCCTTCACTTTTGGATGTATGGGAACCTGTCACGATCAAAGGATGTTGTTTCTTTACGGTATCGATTTGATTGATTGCATGTAAGATTTGGGGATTGCGATATGGCAAAAAAGGGAAAAGAAGCCGCATGCTCGTTTGGAACATGCGGCATATCCATCGTCTAGCCCATTTCATTTTTCGTATCTCCGATAAAAGCGACTAGATTCTCATACATGATTTGAAGATAGGCATTGAATGCATCTGGATTATCCATGTTTTCTCCCGCTAGATCCATTGCCGATTGAATTTTTTCATAAACTCGTTTTGCAATTTGCATACCATCCTCCGTTAAGGTATATTTCAGACGATATACTTTTTGATCACTCTTTTCACGAATAATCATACCCTTATTTGACAATTCTTTCAATCCTCGAGATACGGCAGCTTTATCGACGTTACAAATTTGAGTTAATTCTTTAGATGTTAAGCCATCCGGGTGATGATGGTACAATGCAAATAAAAAAACCGCATCCGAACCGTGTAGACCATATTTTTTCATTTCATCGTTCTTTATTTTTTGAATCAAAAAATGAATTTTACTAATTATGAATACGAATGTTTCAAATTCCTCCATACATATGCTCCCTTTAAACTTATATGCACATTATATCAATTTTCCCTATGGACTCAAAGAAAACTTAACTATTCATTAAATCAAATAACTTTATAATAAATAATAATAAAAAATCGTAAATAATTCCGAGATAAATTTTCATTATTTTGCGTGTTTAAACATTTGTTTCAAATCAGATCATTTACACAAAAAAAGGAGTGCGGTTCACACTCCTAATCTTGCATCAATAAAACCATGACCGCTTTTTGGGCATGGAGACGATTTTCCGCCTCATCAAAGATCTCATTGGCATGGGCTTCAAATACATCTTCCGTGATTTCTTCCCCACGATGGGCTGGTAGACAATGCAGTACCATGCAATCACTCTTGGCTTGTTCCATCAATTTCGCATTGACTTGATAAACCCCTTCAAAGACTGCTTTTCGTTGAGCCGCTTCGCCTTCTTCACCCATCGATGCCCAAACATCGGTTAAGATGACATCGGCATCTTTGGCTGCTTCCATTGGATCATTGGTCAATTGGAACTTGTCGCCATAGGCTTTCGCAAAATCCAAACACTTTGGATCTGGTAAATAGCCTTCTGGACATGCACACGCAAAGGACATACCCATCTTTAAGGCACCAACCATCAACGAGTTGCACATATTGTTACCATCACCAATAAAGGTCATCTTCAAGCCTTCTAGTTTACCTTTGTATTCACGAATGGTTTGCAGATCGGCCAATACTTGGCATGGATGGGCAAAATCCGTCAATCCATTGATGATAGGAATATCACCATATTCAGCTAAGGCTTCGACTTCGGCTTGCTCAAAGGTACGGATCATGATGCCATCCAAATAACGGGATAAGACACGAGCCGTATCCTGGATGGGTTCACCACGACCAATCTGCATGGTCGAAGCATCCAAGAACAACGGATACGCGCCCAATTGGACCGCACCGACTTCAAAGGACACACGAGTACGCGTAGAATTCTTTTCAAAAATCAAACCAATCGTTTTATTTTTTAAATACGGTTTATAAATACCTTGTTTGACTTCGGCCTTTACGATATCGGCCAAATTCAAGATATCTTGAATATCTTGTTCCGATGTTTCCAACAACGATAGTAAATGCTTCATCTACATGTCCTCCAAAATCTTCTCTAATACATCCATCGCAATATCAATTTCACTTCTAGAAATCGTTAGTGGTGGTAATAAACGAATCTTATTTTTTGCCGTCAAGAACAATACACCATTTTCTCTAGCTTTACTGATTACGTCTTGGACTTGAATGCCATCGGCCAATTCTACACCAACCATTAAGCCAAGACCCGTAACCGACTTCACTTTATCGATGGCTTCCAAACGTGCTTTTAAGTGTTTTCCCTTGCATTTGACATTTTGTAGGAAAGTTGGCGTGATCGTATCTAAGACGACATTTGCAGCGGCACACGCTAATGGGTTGCCCGCAAAAGTCGATCCATGTTCACCGTAATTCAAGGTATTTTCAACCTTATCAGACAATAAGACACCACCCATTGGAATACCACTGGCAATACCTTTCGCAAACGAAACAATGTCTGGATGAATACCAAATTGTTCATAGGCAAAGAAGGTACCTGTACGACCAATACCAGTCTGGACTTCATCGATGATCAATAAGATATCCTTTTCATCGCAAACCTTTTGTACTTCCGTTACGAAGGCTTTATCCAAATCATTGACACCGCCTTCACCTTGGATCATTTCCATCATGATGGCTGCCGTATGATCATTGACCTTTTCATGTAAGGAATCAATGGAATTGGCAACGATATAATCAAATCCCAATGGGAATGGATCAAAATGGTGATGGAACACATCTTGTCCAGTCGCCATCAAGGTTTCCATGGTTCGACCATGGAAAGAATTGACCAATGTCAAGATGGTATCCCGTTGGCCATGATAGTGATCATTGGCATATTTATGAGCCACTTTAATGGCTCCTTCATTGGCTTCCGCACCAGAGTTTTGGAAGAAGACCTTCTTCATATGAGTTCGTTTTACTAATTTTGGTGCTAATTCCAATAAGGGTTCATTATAGAACAAGTTAGAAATATGGATCAATTTCTCGGCTTGTTTTTCAATGCCATGGATCAATGGCTCATACCCATATCCCAATGAATTGACACCAATACCGGCTGTCAGATCCAAATAGGCTTTTCCCGTATCATCAAACACATAACTTCCTTTTCCCGATGTGATTAATAAGGGGAATCTTTTGTATGTATGTGCTACATATGTATCATCAATTTCTTTAAAATTCATAACCTTCACCTACTATCATGGTACCAATTCCTTCGTCACTCAGCATTTCAATCAAACAAGCATGCGGTACACGACCATCTATGATCACGGTCTTATTCACACCTTGTCGAACACAGTCTGCACAACAATTTACTTTCGGAATCATACCTCCAGAAATAATTCCTGCTTTTTCCAATTCACTAATTTCACTCACAGGGATTTTACGAATCAGAGAATGCGGATCGTTTTGATCTTTTAACACGCCGGGTACATTGGAAACAAAGATCATATTTTCAGCTCCCAAGGCACCGGCAATGGCACTGGCCGCCATGTCCGCATTCACATTATAAACATTGCCATGTGCATCACAGCCCACCGAAGCAATCACAGGGATATAGCCATCATCAATCAATTTAAAGATCAATTCCGGATCGATTTCATCAATTTGACCTACACATCCGAGTTCCGGATCTTTTTGACTGGCTTTGATGATATAGCCATCCATGCCGGTAATCCCAACGGCTTTGGCATGCAACATGGAAATCATATTCACTAAATTTTTATTGGTTTTACCCGCTAAGACCATTTGTACGACATTCATCGTTTCTTGATCTGTCACACGTAAACCATTCACAAAATGCGATTCAATATGCATTTGTTTCAGGGTCGCATTGATATCGGGTCCACCACCATGAACCAATACCAGCTTGACACCCACTTGCGTCAACAAGACTACATCTTGCATGACGTTTTGTTTCAATTGTTCATTTTCCATCGCATTGCCACCATATTTGATGACAACGATCTTATTATCGTATTTTTGAATATAAGGTAAGGCCTGCGATAGAATGGTCGCTTTTTCAATGGCACTACTCATGAACGGTATTCTCCATTGATCTTCACATATTCATAGGTCATATCACAACCCCAAGCCGTTGCCTCATAATCTCCATCATGTAGATTCACAAGAATCTCAATTTCATCTTCTTTTAAGATTTGGAGTGCTTTATCTTCATCAAAGGCAATGCCATGGCCATCGACACATACTTTGATGGAACCTGCCTTGGATGCAAGATCCACTTCGACTTTATGGATATCATAATTGGCATCGGCATACCCAATAGCACATAAGATACGACCCCAGTTGGCATCGTTGCCAAACATCGCACATTTTAATAAGGTGGATTCTACGATGGATTTTGCGACGATCTTGGCATCCTTTTTGGTTTGGGCATGACTGACTTTGGCCGTCAATAATTTTGATGCGCCTTCGCCATCTTTCGCTAACATCTTCGAAATATGTTCGCATACGGTATATAAGGCGGCTTTGAATGTTTCATAATTCTTATCTTTTTGGGTAATTTCCACATTACCAGCCAAACCATTACATAAAATACCGAAGGTATCATTGGTCGATGTATCGCCATCGATACTGATCATATTATAGGTATCATCGGCCACTTCTTTTAAGGCACTTTGTAGACATTCCGAAGAAATGGCTACATCGCTGGTCACAAAACTTAACATCGTGGCCATATTGGGTGCAATCATACCCGATCCTTTAGCCATACCCCCTAAGGTACATGTCACGCCATCGATTTCAAACGTTGTGGCATATTCTTTGGTGATGGTATCGGTCGTTAGAATGGCTTTGGCCGCTTCATTCTCTTTTTCATCACTCAAATCGGAACATAAAGCCGGCATGGCTTCTAAGATATTATCCAATGGCATGGGCTGACCAATCACACCGGTTGATGCGATCATGATATCCGCAGGTTGTAGACCCAATTCTTTGGCTACTGCCGCTGACATTTTTTCCGCTACTTCGATGCCATCGGCATTGCACGTATTGGCATTGCCACTATTGACTAAGATAGCTTGCGCTTTGCCATCGGCAATATGTTCTTTGGTTACATAAATAGGTGCACCCTTTACGGCATTGGTCGTATAGATGGCAGCAGCACTGGCTGGTACTTTCGAGTAGACGATGGCTAGATCGTTTTTCGTTTGATTGGGACGAATCCCACAATGTAAACCGTTGGCTACAAATCCTTGGGCTGCACATACGCCTTGTTTCTTCATTTCCATCCCTCCCTAAAATGAAGGAGCTACAGTTTTTAAACCGCTCATTAGCTCAAAATCATACATGATATTCATGTTTTGGATCGCTTGGCCCGCGGCTCCTTTGATCATGTTGTCAATGCAAGAGACCACGATCAACGTATGGGTATGCGTATCCATATGCAAGGAAATATCACAATAATTAGAATACGTCACAAATTTCAAATCGGCAACCTTCCCTAGGTCCAAAACACGAACAAAGGGATCGTTCTGATAGGTTTTTTTGTATGTTTGATGGATCGTTTCCAGATCTACATCGGCTTTCAATGGCAAATAAATCGTAGAAACAATTCCTCGATTGATTGGCAACAAATGTGGTACAAATGTCACTTTGACCGGTTGTCCTGCCATTTCCGAAAGCATCATTTCAATTTCAGGGGTATGGCGATGACAACCGACTTTATATGGAGCAAAAGCTTCATTGGTTCGTGGAAAATGGGTATTTTCCGTTAATTTCTTACCCGAACCTGTCGTACCCGATTTGGAATCTAAGATAATATGATTGGTATCGACCCAACCAGAATGAATGGCTGGATAACAACCCAATTCGATCGAAGTTGGATAACAACCTGGATTGCCAATGATCTGGGCATCTTTGATTTGGTCATGATGTAATTCACATTGGCCATAGACACTCATTTTATGAAGTTCTATATCGCCAAATGGTTTACCGTACCATTTTTCATATTCTTCACTGGAATCCAATCGGAAATCGGCACCGAGATCAATGATCTTTTTGCCTTGTTCAATACAAGCTTTCGCGATGGGTTCGCTCAATCCGGATGGTAAGGCCACAAAGATCAAATCACTTTTTTCAATCACTTGATCTTGTTCGATAAAAACTAAATCCGTACAATTTTGAAATCCGGGATAGAGATCACTGATAGGCTGTCCCGTATATTGATGGGAACTAATGGCACAAACTTCGACATCGGGATGGTTCAATAATAATCGAACCAGTTCAGCTCCCCCATATCCACTAGCACCAATGACACCTACTTGTAACTTACTCATATGCTTCCAACTCCTTTTCTACCAAAGAAATATGTTTCTCAACCATTTCTGGGCTTGGGCCGCCAACCACGTTTCGATTTTTTACGCAAGTCTTTAAGGCTACCGCTTCATAGACATCGTCATCAAACAATGGTGAAATCTTATGGTATTCATCCATTGATAATGATTCTAAGTCTTGATGAGTGGAAATACAATACTTAACAAGTTGGCCAATGCATCCATAAGCATCTCGGAAAGCCATGCCTTTCTTTGTCAGGTAGTCAGCACAATCGGTCGCATTGATAAAGCCTTTTTGGGCAGCTTCTTTCATCTTCTGTGGATGAACCGTCCATGTATCGACCATCGGGATCATCGTTACCAGACAGTCTTCTACGGTTTGGGCTGCATCCATGAACGCTTCCTTATCTTCTTGCAGATCTTTATTATACGCCAATGGTAAGTTTTTCATCATGGCCAATAAGGTATTCAAGTCACCATAGACCCGACCGGTCTTGCCACGTACCAATTCAGCCACATCGGGATTTTTCTTTTGTGGCATGATGGAAGATCCTGTCGCAAAGGCATCGGATAATTCGATAAACTGGAATTCCCAGCTGCACCATAGAATGATTTCTTCACAGAATCGAGAAAGATGCATCATGATCATCACAAAGGTATTGGTCATTTCAATCGCAAAGTCACGATCACTCACACTATCGATACTATTTAAGGTGGGGCCACTAAAGCCTAATAGTTCAGCGGTTTCATACCGATCGATGGGATAGGTCGTGGTAGCCAAAGCCCCAGCGCCTAATGGACAGGTGTTGGCTCGTTGCATCGCATCATCCAACCGGGAAAGATCGCGTTTTAACATTTCCACATAGGCCATCAAATGATGGGCAAAGGTAATGGGTTGGGCTCTTTGCAGGTGCGTATAGCCTGGCATGATCGTATGGGTATTGGCTTTGGCTTGATGCAAAAGGGTCTGGATCATGGCAACGATATATTTTTTGATTTCGGCACAAGTATCCAAACTGTAGAGTTTGAAATCCGTGGCGACTTGATCGTTTCGACTACGGGCAGTGTGCACTTTTTTTCCGGACGGTGTTCGTTTGGTCAATTCTGCTTCGATAAACATATGAATATCTTCCGCATCAGGATCGATGGGTAAGGAACCATCGGCAATTTCCTTTTGAATGTCTTTTAAATTGGAAATAATGGCTTCTTTATCACTCGTTTCGATGATGCCTTGATCGGCTAACATCATGACATGAGCAATGGATCCTTTGATGTCTTGATTGACCATTTTTTGATCGATCGAAATCGATGCATTAAATGCTTGTAGCCGCTTATCGGCTTGTTCAGAAAAACGTGCGCCCCATAGTGCCATAATGAATCCCTCCTATAAATTACTTATTCCATTTCTTTTCTTGTTGAGCTCTTACTTTGATTGGTAAACCAAACAAATTGATGAATCCTTTGGAATCGGATTGATCGTAGCTGTCATCTTCACCGAAACTTGCGATTTGTTCCGAATACAGACTGGTTGGTGAAGTCATACCAGCTGGAATGATGTTGCCTTTATACAATTTTAATTTGACATCGCCATTGACATATTCATTGGCTTTATCGACAAAGGCATCCAAAGCTTCTCTTAATGGAGTAAACCATTGTCCGTTGTAAACCAATTCACCATATTTAACGGATACATGTTGCATGAAGTGTTGCGTTTCTTTATCCATTGTGATGGTTTCCAATAAAGCATGGGCTTTATACATAATGGTTCCACCTGGTGTTTCATAAACGCCACGACTCTTCATACCGACTAACCGGTTTTCAACCATGTCGATGATGCCAATACCGTTGGCTCCACCCAATTGATTCAATTTCAATAATAATTGTTGGGCACTCATGGATTCACCATTTAATTGGGTTGGGATACCTTTTTCAAAATGTAAGGTAATATAGGTAGGTTCGTCAGGTGCTTTTTCGGGGGTAACACCTAATTCTAGGATCTTGTCGTATTGTGGCTCATTGGCTGGATCTTCCAGGTCTAAACCTTCATGGCTTAAGTGCCAGATGTTTTTATCTTTGGAGTAGTTGGTTTCTCTGTTGATCTTTAGAGGGATGTGATGACTTTCGGCATAGTCGATTTCTTCATCTCTGGATTTCAATTCCCATTCCCGCCAAGGGGCAATGATTGGCATATCGGGTGCAAAGGCTTTGATGCTTAATTCAAAACGAACTTGGTCATTTCCTTTTCCGGTACAACCATGACAGATAGCATCGGCACCTTCTTTATGCGCAATATCGACCAAACCTTTCGCAATTAAAGGTCTAGCCATAGAGGTTCCTAATAAATACACACCTTCATAAACAGCATCGGCTTTTAAGCAAGGATAGATATAATCTTCCACAAAGGCATCTTTTAAATCTAGGGCATAGAATTTCGATGCGCCAGTTGCGAGGGCTTTTTCTTCCAAGCCTTCCAATTCATCTTTTTGTCCAACATCACCAGATACCGCGATTATTTCGGGATCATCATAATTCTCTTTCAACCATTGGATCATGATGGATGTATCCAATCCTCCAGAATACGCTAATACGATCTTGTTAAATTTTTTCATGTTTTTGTCCTCTTTCTTTCTACGCTTACGCTAAGAAAAAAAGCGCCTTCGAATCCAAAGATCCAAAGACGCTATCAACGCGGTACCACTTTAGTTGCCTCAAACAAGGCCTCTTCTCCGTAACGTGGGTGAAACGTTCCAAGCTACTCCATTCACTTGGACTCTCATAGGTGCGTTTGGGCTTGCCTTCATTTAATGGCCTTCCACTCTGTGCCATCTCGCTAGAAAATCCTGTCAAGCTTACTCTCCTAGTCAGCGATTTATTTTTATGGTCATAGAATAATCCTAATTTTCATTCTTGTCAATATTTTTTTCAATTATTTTTTCATTCATGAAAAATTTTCATGATTTATGATTTTTATAATAGGCTTCAAAGCTGGTTGTATCGATGGTACTGGTGATCGCATCGTTGATTGATGTTGTCGTAACGGTTATAGAATAATTGCCTGTCACAGTCAGTGTCAATGAACTATCCCCTTTGACAACGGTTTTACTATTGGCAACGATCGATACTGTTTTCCCCTTACTATCGATGATCTTTGTCCCTTTGGCAACCGCTAAATTGGTGACAGTGGTATCATCCGTTACGACCCATTTGGATGTTTTATCCACGGATACATCGGCACTACCAGAGATGGAACCGGTATAGCTGGTATTCTTTAATAAATACAAATCTAAGCTACTCATATCATCGACCGAGATATTGCCTTTGAGCGTTTGTTTCTTCGCTGTGAAGGTAACGGTACCGCCATTGGATCCGGATTGACCCCAATTGTTCGAATCATTGCCAGCAACGGTCAATAGATTGGCTTTGGATGTATCAAAGTCCAATTTGGTGTTATTTAAATAAATATTAGCTTTCGTATTGGTCACATAAAACATGGCACCAGATTGGATATTGGATGCCAAGGTCGAATCCTTGACTTGGAAATGAGCTGTTTGCGATGAGGATGTGTCGGCATCGCCGGACGTGGATTGGTAAAGGATGATGCCATAGGCCATCGGATCACTAGTGGTCTTGGTGGTCATGGTCGAGTTCAATTCGGAATCTTTGATCAAAATCGTATTGTAGCCTTCCAAACCGGCAATTTGACTGTTGGTGGATGTACCGGTTACATCATCTACGACAATATATCCCGTAGAATAAATCAAGGGACTACCCGATCCTGTCGTGGATAAGGTACTGTTGGAAACGGAGACGTTACCACCACCGCGATCCGTTGCCAAACTGGCACTGTGATCGCCTTGGGTCGTCACTTTGACTTTTTTGGCAATGATCGTTCCATCATAAGTAGCATCTAGGCCACGGGCATTGTCAGCCGTTGTCTGAATCGTATCGTTATAGGCATAGATTGTACCTTCATTGGTCGCAAACAAGGCATTGGAGCCTGTACTTGTACTGGATAATAAACTGTTCCATACATTGGCTTGGGCATTGGATCCTACACTTAGAACGATGGCATTGATGCCATAGAAATTACTACTATCATCATCGCTGCCATCACCGGCTTTCTTTAGAGTGGCTTTATTGATCGTGGCTGTACCATCATTGGCTAAAACAACGTTTTCATCCGGATTTTCACTCGAAACTGTTTTATTTTTGACATTTTTATTGGTCACTTGCGCATTTTCAGTACCCGTATAATCATAATCTTGGGTGTCGGACACTTGTGGTTCGCTTTCTTGTGCATAAACGGGCATAGATGCCACGCTTAGGGTCAAACTTAAAGCAATGGCTAACATGGCACGACCGGCTTCATTATGTGTCATAATCGAAACCTCCTTGGGTGATGGTTTCATCATAGAGGAGTTACTTTAAATCAAACTAAACTATTGACAAAAAAAATAATTCGCCTATGATGCCTATCTAAGGGGGTCTATTTTATATGGAAACAACAAAATTGGTTTGTCGCCGTCTTTCTCAGTTTATTGCGATTGGTATGTTGGTGGCTGCCATTTATTTATTAGCGACCAACCCAACGATTTATGTCACCCAAACGTGGACGTTGGTGCATTGGTTTGGTTTGGCCTTATTGGCGATGATCTTATGTATGAAGATTGCGGATTATTGTGCAGTCTTCCAACAACCGCATAAAGCCTTGGTTTGGATGATCGTCCAATTGATTGCGTTGCCATTTTTGATTCAGATCTTGATGATCTATTTCCATTTGCCATTTATGGTGGCCAGTGCCGTTGGGGTATCGGCGTTAAGTCCAGGAAATATTGCGGGCAATATCGTACGAAACTTATTGATGTCGGCCTGTATCCTGTTGATTAGTTGGTATGTCATTCCATCGAGTAATCAAGCGGTATCCACAGCATTTGAAATGTCCACCAGTACGGTTACGAAAGTCATCGTGATCATTGCGGGTATCACGGCTTTATTGATTGCACAATTCAAACAACAAAAAGAAGATGAACCGGAAGTCTATGAAATTCATGAGGTTCCCAAACAAAAATAAGGAAGTTACAAATGTGAACAATGTCATGTATTTAAGCATATTGATTCATCAAATAGCGAGTAGATGACAAATAATGAATGCCCATACGAATGGATCCTTTCCATTTGCATGGGCGTTTTCATACGAATCCATGTGTTTTAAGATATGCAAAGACCCTCCTCTTTTTAAAAGATTATGGATTTATCCGACAAACTGTTTTATACCAAAGCTTACTTAAGCAGCTTATAAATAATCTTACGGATTGTGATTTTACATGCCTTGCAAATGTTCTTCCTGGTCGTGGGTACATTGGCCCATGCCTCGAAACAAAACGAGGTCCTTACGTATGGTTTGGATTTATTGGCCATGGATAGAAGGCTTTGTTTGAAGAATTGTCTTATAAATGGGAATAGAGAGATGGACCGTTTTGGTCTGTCTCTTTTTTTTAAATCCACAAAATCGTTCATTTTATTTTTAGCTATTTTCCGCAAAATCGTTCATTTTGTTTCTGTAAATTGGCAAAAGACCATCAATTTACGTATTATTTCGAAAGACAATGAAAAACTCCTTTCCATCTTGGAAAGGAGCCATATACGATTTATTTCTTATATAAGGCATTGTATAATGCGGCTAATTTTTGGTCTCGTTCTTGTGTCTTCTTTTGGTCCAAATCATCGGGATAATCATAGAAACCCGCTTTGGTTTTGATACCATAGCGACCTTTTTCATAATTTTCCGCTAAGATCTTTGGTACATCATGCGAATCACAAAGATCTGGAATCAAATATTCACTGATATGATAGAAAGTGTCTAGGCCACCAAAATCCAACGTTTCCAAAGGTCCAAGACAAGCCCAGCGAAAGCCGAGTCCGTATTTCATCAAATCATCAGCGCCTTCTTTAGAGACAATACCGCGATCAACAAGATCTAAGACTTCACGCACGACCGCTAATTGTACCCGATTGGCAGCAAAGCCTAAGACATCCTTATTGACCATAACCGGTTTTTTATTCAACGATAACGCTACATCATAGATGGTTTGCGCAATCGTATCTGTTGTCTGATCTCCTTTGATGATTTCAATCAACGGAATGATGGTTGGTGGATTGAACCAGTGAAAACCAATAAAACGTTCCGGATGGCTAATACCTTTACTTAAAGTATTGATGGATAGTCCTGACGTATTGGTGGCTACAATGGTCGTATCCTGGATATGTTTGGATAGTTCTTGATAGAATGCCAATTTGACATCCATGTCTTCTTTGACATTTTCAACGATCAGATCCATGGCATAGAGATCATCCCATGAAGTTGTATACACGATGGCATCGCGTACCGAGGGATCGATTTGTGTCTTCGCTTTTTCTAAAGTTGGCAGACGATGATTGTATAAAGTAACCGTATAGCCACTTTTCGCAAAGATCTCGGCCATGGAATGGCCCATGGTACCTGCTCCACAAATGCCCACTTGCATTATAAGGCCTCCGCAATTTCGTAGATCAATTGTTCACTTTCATCCCAGCCAAGACAAGCATCCGTGATGGATTTGCCATAAATACCATCGCCAATATGTTGATTGCCTGGTACTAAATACGATTCGATCATCAAACCTTTGACCATTTTATGAATATCCGTAGAATATTTACGACTATTCAATATTTCCCGTGCAATGCGAATTTGTTGGCGATATTGTTTGCCTGAATTGGAATGGTTGCAATCTACGATGCAGGCTGGATTTTCCAAATCTCGTTTGGCATACATATCACATAAACGCATTAAATCTTCATAGTGATAGTTTGGAATGTTGTTGCCATGTTTATTATTGCCTCCACGCAAAATGGCATGGGTCAACGGATTTCCCTTGGTCTTGACTTCCCAACCACGATAGATAAATTCTTGTTCAGCTTGTGCTGCTTCAATGGAATTCAACATGACATTAAAATCTCCACTGGTTGGATTTTTCATGCCACAAGGCCCTTCAACGCCCGAAGCCACCAAACGGTGTTCTTGATTTTCCACACTGCGGGCTCCAACGGCATTGTACGATACGATATCACTCATATACCAATGATTGGATGGATACAACATTTCATCTGCCGTGATAAATCCAGTCTGTTCAATAACGTGCATATGCATCTTACGAATGGCAATCAAACCAGCCATCAAATCTGGTCCTTTTTCTGGATCGGGTTGATGCAACATGCCCTTATATCCCTTACCTGTCGTACGTGGTTTATTCGTATACACACGAGGGACGATAAAGATCTTGTCTTTGACTTTGGCTTGAACATCTTTTAATCGGGATACATAATCCAACAAAGCTGCCTCATTATCAGCAGAACAAGGACCAATGATCAATACAAAACGATCATCTTTACCACGAAAGATATTCGCTAATTCTTTATCTTTTTCTTCTTTGATAACCCTCGCCTTTTCGGATAAAGGATAGGCCTCTTTTATTTCTTTTGGGATTGGTAAATGCTTAACAAATGTGAAACTCATATAGATTCCTCTTTCTATGTTTCGATTATAGACCAGATTCGCAAGCTTTGCCAATAATTCCATGGTGTAAGCGTACACAATATAAAGGAGATATGGGCTCCTTGTTTTTTCAACAAGGGATCATTTTGTAGTAAGAATATACATTTCAATAAAAAACAAACGTATTTTTTTGCGTTTGCTTATGGAAAGATTACAAATTTAAAAAGCTTGGAAGATGAACGGGGTCCAAAAATGAGGAAACAAAGAAAAAGCGCAGATTTCTCTGCGTAAAAAATGTCCAACTTTTGGGTAGCACCTCATACTTATATGTGAACTTTTATCATTAAAGTATATATTTTATGCAATAATCATTTGTATTAAAAACGCTCTATGGCATTACCACAGAGCGTTTCATTAGGATTGACTGGCGTATGGAGGGTCTTCTCCATGCTCAACCGCTTGAATATTTGTTTTGGCTTCTGAAATACTATTGTCATCGGGGAAGACAACGGATGCATTATCACCCAATTCGTAACAATAAGCTGTTCCAGTTGTTCCATCTAGACTGGTCGTATAGATCTTCCATGAAGCTTGAGAAGAAAGTTGTTCTTTGACAAGGGCACTGATATCATCCGTATCCATATTGGTTTGGAAACTATCGGCTAATGTGTTCATGATGCCTTGATAGTTCTTTAAAATGGATGGGCTCATGACTTTATTTAAGATGCCAGTCAATACGCGCATTTGATTTCGACCACGCTCTTTATCGCCTTCGGTAAAGCTATAGCGTTCACGGGCAAAGGCCAAGGCTTGTTCGCCATTCAATTCAATCGTTCCTTGTTGGAAAGAATAATTACCGGTCGAAAAACTTTGTGGGTTATTGACGGTAATGCCACCCAATTCATCGACTAAATTACTGAGCGTGGAAAAACCAACTTTGACGTGGTAGTTGATATCCATATCCATGAATTTTTCAATCGTCATTTCGGTGGTGTCAATGCCATGCAAACCGGTATGCGTCAACTTATCTTTTTCACCATTGCCACAACCCATGCTGGCTTCACACGTAGTTGCGACATAATAATCACGAGGAATACTGGTCATCAAGACAACATGTGTTTTCGGATTGACCGTTACCAACATGTCGACATCACTTCGCGATGTTTCATTGATGGAACCACGAGAATCGGATCCACTGATCAATACCGTAAAGGCATCACTGGTCACATCCGCAGTCGATGAGGTATCCGCTTTTTTCACATAGTAGGTATATTTATAAATGGATTTAATTTCACTACGAATGTCTTGGCGACCATCCATTTCTTCCATGACCGAAAGATTGGAGGCATCGATCATCATACAATCGATTTTTTGGCCTAAAAAGTCGTTAACCAATTCGACACTGGAATCGTAAGTCTTAGTAGTAAATTTGATATCTTTGTCTGCTTTGAGTTGTTTGATGACTTTATTCACATATGTACGTTGATTGTTTTTTAAGATACCAATGATTTGCCCATTTAGGTCTTTTTCGCTATCTAAGCTAGAATGTTTTACCGCATACAATTGAATAGTATGTTTATCATAATTGCTTTCAGAAGCAATACGGTCTAGAGCGCCATTGGCATTCATTAAATAGTAGGATCCAAAACATCCCGTGATAATCATAATAAGACTTAATACGATTCCTAAGATACGAAAGCCTTTTCGCTTACGTCCTAAAATCACACCAAACAAAATTGTCAATACAATAACAACCAACAAAACAACGCTAATAATTCCTAATAGATTATTTGGTAGAACATTCAATCGAATCATTTGAAAGAATAAGAAAAGCAGTACAACTACCATCAAAATGGAAAGATAGAAGGCTGGATTCTTCCAAATGGGTGTCTTTCGTTTCTTTCTCAAAGTCGTCATCTCCTTATTGACCAACATTTGTCGAAATGACTTCGTTGGTATTCGCATCTACGACAGCTTGAATCGGTGTGCCATTGTTGGACATAGACACCGTATATTGGCTACCATCTTCACTCAAAGTACATTGGATATCGGATACATCCGATTGTGCTAAGGCCATATTTCCTAATACAGCATTAATGGCAGCTTGTTGTTTATCATCAAAACCAGATGATGTCTTTGTTTCCGTTGTCTTTTTGGTTTCCTTAGTCGTCTTACCAGAAACACTCTTTCCATACGAACGAGACTGGATGATTCCATCCAAACCAATTTTATACGAATAACTACCCTTATCCGTTGTAAATTTTACGGTATAATAGTCCACACCTTTTTTAACGGATACATCTGAACAATCTTTCTTTTCCACATTGGCATCATCTTGCGCTACTTCCAATACATCATCTTTGGTGACTTTTAAACTTGGATTGCCACAACCCACCAATAGAGAAGCACCTAGAAACAAGGATACGAACACTTTTCCTTTCATGTTACTTCTCCTTGTGTTCTCCATAACCGTAGCCGTAACCATAGCCATAACCATATCGTTTAGATCCAAGATCTTGTACTTTGGTCAAGACCGTTCCAAATACATTACCGCCCACTCGTTGTAAATCATGAATCGCAGCTCGTGCTTTGCGTTTATCCGTATCTTTGGAAGAAATTACGAATAATGTACCATCGGCCACATTGGAAATAGGAACGGCATCGCTAGTTGCTGACATGGGTGGACAGTCAATGATAATGTATCCATATTCTTTACGTGCTTGGTTTAGGATATCACCAAATCGTCTAGAATCTACAACTTCACTTGGATTCGGTACACGATGACCCGATGTTAAAACAGATAGGCGTTCACCCGATTCAAATTGAACCGTATGCATCGCATCATACGAACTAAGAGGTTTATTTGGTTCATATTCACTGATGACATTGGATAATCCCGTTGCATTACTGATATGCAATTTTCTATGAATCGATGGATTTCGTAAATCACAATCCATTAATAAAACATTTTGATATTTGGCAGCCATGATTCGAGCCAAATTAATCGCCACTGTGGTCTTTCCTTCATCTGAAAAGGTACTCACAATATTGATTACTTGCATGTGCTCATCGATTTGGGCAAATTCAATATTTGCTCTTAAATTCCGGTAGATTTCGTCTAAATCAAATTGATTCGCTTTTTTTCTTGCCATTCTTATCTCCCAAAGAAGTGAAATCTTCTTTTTTTCTTTATCGTTACATCACAAACATCTTTTCCTTGCAGGATCGACATTGGATTTTGATTAAATAATAATTCCGCATTTTCGGTACCAATCCACTTTGATACAATCCCATACGCATCGCTTAAACATTCCACACGATATCCCCTGGCACGATGGGTATCCGTTGCCACGACATGACCAACACCATGAACTAACAATTCCTTGGCATTCTTTTCCATTTGTTTGCCATGCATTCCCATGATACTTGGACGATTGATTTGCAGGACATATCCCTCTTCTTGCCAGGCATGAATGATATCCCAATCCAAACCATGATGAAAATATCGCTCAATATGAGCAAGCACAGGTATATATCCTCGCACACGCAATTCATACAAAGGATCCATAAAGTTCGATATACGATGAATGCCTTTGCGTACATCATATTCCACCAACATATATTTCGTACCATTGATGGGTTGATACCATTTCTCATCCAATTCCTCAATGAAAGATGAATTCATCATCACTTCGGCACCAAAATATATGTGTATAGGACTTATATCACGCAATTCTTCTTGGCGTGCATGTATCCTTTGCACCATTTTGGCATCCATTTGTCCAGGGACAAAATGTGGTGTACTACAAATTGCTGTGATGCCATCGTTTTGTGCCATTTGTAGAGCTTCTAATGCATCAGTTTTATTGGGCATACCATCATCGATATTCCATGCGATATGCGAATGCAAATCAATCATATTACTTATCCAAATCTGGCAATTCACAGAATACTGGAATGCCTAAATATTTTTCAGCTTCTTCTTTGTTTTTCAAGCGTGTATCCATCAACATACGAATAACAGCATAGGCAACACCCAATAAGAAACCTAATAAAGCACCAACCGCTGTATTCTTTTTAACATTGGGTCCACTTGGTACATAACTTAAACGCGCTTTATCCACGACTTCAATGTTTTTTACATTGATCTTATCTTGCATTTCTTCAATAAATACATTCACAGTATCTTCCGCTAGTTTTTTCGATAATTTCGGATCCGTTGTTGTTGCCGAAACTGTAACTAATTCCGTATCCTGTTCATTGGTTACCGTTAGATAATTACGAACCGCATTTCCACTTTCCAAACCGGTATCTTTGGCCACTTCCGACATAATGTTGTTTTGCGTCAACAAATTCACAACATTGGTTACCAATTTCGAGTTAGCCATTTGTGAGTTATAATCCGCACTACCCGTTGATTGATCAATCAATGGTGTCAAGAATATCGTTGATGAACTCGTATATTCTTTCGGAATTAAAAAAGAGGTAACACCAAACGCAACTGCACCACATACAACCGTTAGAAAAATGATCAATCGAATATGTTTCAAAATGGAACGTGCCACCTCTAATAAATCAATGGTATCCATCTCATCCGAACGATCATTATACTGATTTCGACTGATTCGATTATTTTCCATAGACTCTCCCTTTTTATTATAAAATCTTAACTATTAAGATACAAACACTAGTAATTTACCACTTTCAATATGACAAGTCCATATTGAGTTTCCGTTTTGATTCTATCACAAAACAATTTGTATTCTGTAAAATAAAAAGACTAGCCAAATTCAGCCAGCCTTTTAAACAATAGTTTAACACTCCACTTCAAATCTTGAGGGACTTGAGGGGTAAGTTTGGATAGTACTTTGGGTAGTAGTTGTACCAGAAATAGGAATCACTGTCGTAAAGACATCCTCCACTAAAATACATTCTCGTATATTTATAGTTATTTTACATAACACTAGTTAGCGTAAAATATTTTATATAAACATCATTATTCCGTTTACATAAAAAAGTTAAACCTTGTAAAATAATTGTGCATAATAGAATGGATTGCGTCTGATTTTCTTTTTTAATAACAACTATTTACAACTTACAACGTTCATTGAAATCTGAACAATTAACGCCAATAGTGTTGCATAAAACATGAATTTCTTTACAAATATGTGGAAATATTTTATCCATATCCAGTGCGTCCACTAAGCCTTTACATTGAATACCTTTGATGTATGACTTGTTCGCTTTTCGAAATAATTGTGTCAATCCTTGTTGTCCTTTATAAGAAGAGATATTGATTTTTATAGGCAATCTTAAAAATCGTTTCAATCCTTCACTATCATATAAAAACCAATCTTCGATTGATTTCTCAGCTCGAATCAGCTCAACACTATTGGCACCTTTCGTTTTTAGTTCTTTTATGACCGAATCCCAGTTTACAGGAGGTTTTTTGTCAAAATCAAATACATCAGTGTCATAACATAAAGCAACAACGTAATTATATTTATCATTTGGATATTTTCGTTTTATACTTTTATCAAACATACGACAAACCTTTGTTTGATAATTCCCAATCCCTTTTACATTCTTTAATTGAATAATGCAATTTGCCCTGTCGGCTTTTGATTGAATAGAAGAAATCATTTTCTTGTAAAATTCAACTTCGGTATCACCTTCAACAAAAATAGCTAATACCGTCTTCTTTTGATTATTCTTTCTTTTTGCCATTTGCTATTTCTCCAAATAGGTATTTAATAATTCAACTTCATCTTCGCCTCCAGAAAGTAATTCAAAAATATAACTACCTACAGATACATGGCCTTCAAATGCATCTTTTTCTAATCGTTTTATTTTTGATGAATCCACTTTTGAAAATTCAGCTAAACCATATGAATTGGGTTTACCAATATAAATATCTTCTGTCGGAACATAATCGATAATATAAGGCGAATGACTAGAAACCAATATTCTACAATCACCAGCCAATTGTGAAAGTACACGTAAATATCCTTGTAATAATGAAGGATGAATCGAATTTTCTGGTTCTTCAAATGCAATTAATGTCATATTGGCAATATCAGCTACTACGGCATAAGTTAGCATCAAAAATACGCGTTTAGCACCATCTGACATACTTAAAAAATCGATTGGTTGATTCAAGTTTTTATCTTGAACCATAATAGAATAGACTTTATTAGATATAGTATATGGTGTATCATCAGAAATTGTAAATTTTCGATTACTAATATCTATTTCTTCCACATCAATTGCAGTGATATTCGAAAACAACTGCATAAATGCATTTGTCAGTAATTCATATTTTGACCGATATGATTTTTTTAACCGAAATAACATTTTTGGCATATCATTAAAATCAATAAAATTTTCTTCACTTTTTAAAATGATTGGATGTTTTTGATATACATCCGAAGTATCAAAATGTCTTTCTACATATACACTCATAGAATTGATTTCTTGTATAATCGACATATAGTATAATTCATCATAATTCAATAACTTATTTAAAATTAATTCACTATCCGAAATCTTAATCACATGACTACAACGTCCATTTGGTGATGATTTATATAAAGAACGCTCACCCCGTTGAATCAAATTACTAAATTTTTTTCCACCATTTATTTTTCGAACTTTCAACCATTCACCATTAATTTTTTGGCCGCCTTTATTTTTGATCCAAACAAAAGAAAAACTATAATTAACTTCATATTGTTCTTCTTGAAACGTTGTCTCTAAAGAAAAATCAACTTTAAAATCTCGATTTTCATTATTTTTATTTAATGGAATTCCCCGTTTCCATGACATCATTTGATTTTTTTGTGATGGATTCGAATGAATGAAATCTACCGCAAAATCAATTGCTTTCATTAAATTAGATTTTCCATAACTATTCTCTGAAACAAGAGAAGTCATGATATTACTAAAATAAATTTCACATTCGTCAATGTTTCGAAATCCCTCAATCTTTATTCGATTCAATTTCATGATGGTCATTTCCTTTCTTTTGTGTATTCATATTATATACTAATAATTATTTATATCGCAATTATATTTGTCGTTATAATTGTATATTAATGCATTTTTTATTAATTTTTATTATTAAACGAAATATATACCATCATAATTCTTCATATTTCTCTTTCAAAATCAAAACTAAGAATCAATGCATCTTCTGCCCACTACATGAATTGATTTCGAATCGTATAAGAACTTTTTAATCATATATGCATATGGTGAATGGAATTAAATTGGAAAATAACGAAAGGACCGCATGTAAATCGACTCGTCTACCAACTCTTCCAAAGTACAAAAGTAGAACAACGATATTACAATGCAGCCCATTCTATTCTCAAACTGGCAGACAGGTATTCGGATGAAAAATTGGAATCTGCCTAAACGTATTTTAGAAAGCAATAATGATCTTAAACCAAAGTACCACCTTCTGAAGAGGCGGTGATTATTTGAATGAAAATAATCTTCTATCATTGTCTTGTGTATTGTACTTTAAAACTAATCAATTTTTGAATAAATCGCAATTCAAAATTGGAGAGGGGGGTGCGGACAATTTCTTGGACCGACGATGACAGGGAGGAAGAAAAATGTCGTTTACGGAGGAAGAGA
>OLWG01000043.1_pt1 | contig 126447 bp, 116 predicted proteins | sample 1673721 | NCBI WGS metagenome assembly OLWG01 (sample SAMEA103958125, study PRJEB25191) | human gut metagenome | reverse complement strand
CCTATTTATAGGTAAGACTCATAAATTTAAGAATTGTCTTAACTTAATGACATTGGGATCACTCCTCTTTCTTTTTTTTCTTGTAGTTTTTGATGGGAAATGATACTATCCATGCGGGAGTGAACAAGATGAAATTCAAAGAATTAACAATCCAAGAATATGAAAATTTTGCGACACAATGTGTGGGTCGTTTTTATTTAAATAGTTCCAAAATGATTGAATTGAAAAAGAATAATGGGTGGGAAACTTACTATGTCGGTGTTGTCGATGATGAGGATCATGTTTTGGCAGCGGCTGGATTTAGTAAAGTACCAGTTATGCGATTCTATCATTATGCGTATGCCCAACGAGGTATCTTATGTGATTTTAATGATCATGCATTGACTACCTTTTTTACAGAGGAACTAAAAAAATATATAGCTTCTCATGATATGGCGTATATGCGGATGGATCCCTATGTTGAATATCAACAATTGGATGAAGATGGACAAGTCGTAAAAGACGGCTGGAACAATCAAGCGATGATTGATTTTTTGGCAAGTATTGGCTATGAACATCAAGGTTTCTTTAAAGGTTGGCCAGAAGATCGACAAGTTCGTTATATGGTCGTTATGGATCTGGATGATCTTAGTGAAGAAGATATTGTTGCCAATTATGAACCAAATACGCGAAGAACGATTGTTCGTGCAAAAAAAATGGGAGTCAAAACCAAAGAATTGGATCTGAATCATTTAGAACCATTCATGGAATTGATGGACTATACCGCAAAAAAACGAAACTTTACGGATATGGGATTGGAAGCCTATCAGAATCAAATGCGTGCTCTGGGAAGTGATCATGCGAAAGTCATTGTTTCGTATTTGGATACGGCCGAAGTGCATGAAAAGAATGCGAAAGATCTTGCGGATATTCAAAAGGAACAAGAAAAAACGAATGCGATCTTGGCAAAGAATCCAAATAGCAAGAAGATGAATCGACGGAAAAAAGAAGAGTTAGAACGAATTGCACAAATTGAGCGATGGGAAAAGACAACGAATGAATTGGAAGCAAAATATGGAAAAGAAATCATTCTTTCTGGTGCTTATTTTGTGATTTATGATGGCGAGATGGATTATATTTCTTCTGGTTCTTATGATGAATTACGAAAATATTCGGGTCCTTATGTGATTCAAGATCAAGCGATTTTAACGGCGAAACGATTGGGATTGCATCGTTATAATTTTACCGGTACCAGTGGTATCTTCAATGAAGATGGGCCGGATTATGGTGTGTTCTTATTCAAAAAACATTTGGGAGGACGTCCCATTGAACTGATGGGTGATTTCGATTTAGTTTGTGATCCAAAAATGATGAAAAAAATTCATCGAATGCAGAGTGTCACGCATATATTAAGGAAATAAATAGATAGTCAGTTATCGATATGGTAACTGGCTTTTTTTGTGCTGGGACAAAAATCAAAAAAATAGTAGCGAAATTGAGGGGGATGGGTTATTATTGTGGTACAAAGTAGCAGTTTGTGTCAGAAAGTGGGGGTGATGACACGTGTTCATGGGTGAATATGCTCACAACATCGACCGTAAGGGGCGGTTGATCATGCCAGCTAAATTTCGTGATGAGCTCGGTGGACACGTTGTCGTAACACGTGGTTTGGATGGCTGTTTGTATGTTTATACGATGCAGCAATGGGAAAAAGTCTACGAGGGACTTTCAAAATTACCAACCACAAACAAAAATGCACGTTGGTATCAACGCATGGTTTTGTCGAAAGCAGCAGAATGCGAAATGGATAGTCAGGGGCGAATTCTTATTCCATCGTCATTGATTGCACTGGCTAAATTAGAAAAAGAATGTTTGATCATTGGGATGGCCAATCATCTGGAAATCTGGTCAAAGGATGTTTGGGAGAATGAAGAAGCAGAACAGAGTGATGCTTTTGAAGACATGGCCGAACAATTATCAGAAATTATGGGGTAGTTATGGAACATAAAAGTGTTTTACTGAAAGAATCCATTGAAATGCTTCAAATCAAAGACGATGGAATCTATGTCGATTGCACGTTGGGACGTGGAGGACATAGTAGCGAGATATTAAAACGTTGCACCAAAGGCCATTTATATGCGTTAGATTGTGATCAAAGTGCCATTGATGAAAGCACCAAGCGATTATCAGGCATTGGTTCGAATTTTACGTGTATTCATACACCTTTTGAACGACTATCTCAAGTATTGGATGAACAAGGTGTATCCGAGGTCGATGGAATCATTATGGATCTAGGGGTCTCCAGTCCACAGTTTGATGATGGTTCGCGTGGTTTTAGTTATCGTTATGATGCACGTTTAGATATGCGCATGGATCAAAGCCAAGAGTTGGATGCATGGACGGTTGTCAACACCTATTCGCAAGAAGAGTTGACAGGTCTTTTGAAATCGTTTGGTCAAGAACCATTTGCTCATAAGATTGCCCAACAAATTGTCCAAACGAGGCGAAAGCATCCGATTGATACAACGTTTCAACTGGTGGATGTGATCAAAGAATCTTTACCGCAAAAAGTCTTGAATAAAAAGGGGCATCCAGCGAAACGGACGTTTCAAGCGATTCGTATGGAAGTAAATGGGGAACTCCCACAATTGGAATCGGCTTTACATCAAGGTTTACATCGATTAGCGGTCGGTGGTCGATTGTGTGTGATCACATTTCATTCATTGGAAGATCGTATGGTCAAGCAGATGTTCAAGCAGGTGGCTACACCACCAAAAGTCAATCGACGATTACCGGTTATAGGGGAAGAAAGATTGGAATATCGGCTAATCAATCGCAAGCCGATTTTGGCTAGCGAAGCTGAATTGGCAGAAAACAATCGGGCGCATAGTGCAAAACTAAGAGGGATAGAAAGGCTGAGAAATTTTGAAAATGAAGCAAAATAAAAAATATAATAATAAATCAAGAAAAAAACGTATCAAGAAGAGAAGTCGTTTTTCACGTGATTCCAAGGTGATTGCTTTTTTTGTTCTCGCAATGGTCTTCTATATCCTATCCAAGACGGTGATTTGTTCACAAAATGTGACATTGTCAATGCGTGATCAAGAATTATCTAAAAAATTGAGTCAAACGCAGCAACAAGTCGATCAATTAACAAGTCAAGTGAATAGTTTGGAAGAAAAGTCGCGTGTATTAGGTCTATTAAATGACAAGGTTGCAGAGAATCAAAAAAATGTATATATTATTGATTGATAGATAGGATTGATTGTATGAAGATCAAAGCGACCAATAAGCGACTATTCAGAATTATACAAGTGATGATAATTATTGGAACATTAGTGAGTGCTAATGTTCTTTTTACCATGGTCACAAAAACGCATATATGGACAGGGCATAATGTATTAGATTCTCGCATTAGTAATAGTATTGTCCATACAACAGTATCTGCTAAACGTGGCGAAATACTCGATCGTAATGGAACGGTCATTGCGCAAGACACAACAGCCTATACGGTCATTGCGTATGTGGATTCAAGCAATGTAGATGCCAATGGCAAGGCCAACTATGTGAAACATCCAAAACAAGTGGCTAAAAAATTAAAAACTGTTTTAACCGATATTGATGTAGATCAAGTGGCAGATACCATCCAAAATGCGAAAGATAAGGGATTGTCACAAACCGAATTGGGTGCAGGAACCAAACGTATTTCCAAATCAAAAATGAAAAAAATCAAAAAGTTAAAATTAGCTGGTATTGATTTTGAAGAAACGGTTACGCGAAAGTATCCAAGTACACCGTTTGCGTCCAATTTAGTAGGATTTGCCACCTATGATGAAGATAAACAAAAAATTGTTGGTAAATTGGGTATGGAACAATCTTTGAATAAATATTTGTCCGGTACGCAAGGAGAAATGACGTATCAACAAACGGTCAGTGGTGATGTGTTACCAGGAACAACCAATGTGATCAAACAAGCCGAGGATGGAGCCAATGTGAAACTAACATTGGATGCGAATCTACAAAAGACCGTAGAAACACAATTGAAGAAAACCATGAAAGATAATAATGCGGAAAGTGCTTGGTGTGTGGTCATGGAACAAAGTACAGGAAAAGTATTGGCTTGGACTTCCTATCCAACATTCAATCAAAATACGCATAAAACGATTCCTACGTTTACGAATTTGATCAGTGAATCAGCCTATGAGCCTGGTTCGGTCATGAAACCATTTACGTTTGCGACCGCGATCGATACCGGTGTATATCCAAAAGATGAAACGTATCGAGCTGGTTCTTTCTTGTATACATATGATGCATCCACAAAGAAAATCACACGTATTCAATCGGGATCGACTCCATATCCTGCCATTAATGATGCCTTAGGTGAAGACTTTGGAACCATTACCTTTGATCAAGCCTTGGCCTATTCAAGTAATGTTGGTATTTGTGAGTTGTTGGCCAACTATGTCAACTATAAAGATTATGGCAAATATATGAAGAAGTTTGGTCTTTACCAAAAAGTGGGTACGCCATGGATCAATGAAGTAGCCGGTCAAAAGAATTTCTCCATGCCAATGGGATATTTGAATTCCGGTTTTGGTCAGGGATCTTCCATTACGATCTTACAGTTAATGCAAGCGTATACAGCTATTTTCAATGATGGACAAATGATGATGCCTTATGTGGTGGATTCCATTACGGATGCCGATACAGGAAAAACAATCAAAAAATATAGTCCAACCAAAGTCAGTAAGCCGATTTCCAGTGATACAGCCAAACAAGTACGAGAATTAATGAGTCATGTACTGGATGATGGTGCTAGTGGTGAGAAGTTTAAGATGGATGGTGTGGATATGGTTGCCAAGACAGGTACAGGTCAGATTTACGATAGTAAAACCGGTACGTATAAGGAAGATACATATACATCCAGTGTGATGGCAGCAGCGCCTTCGGATAATCCAAAAGTCATGGTGTATTGGGGCATGGTTTCTGATAATTACTTAAATTATTCAGCTGAACCATTTAAACAAATCATGCAGGCGGCTTTGGTGTATGAAGGTGTTGGTGGTCAAGATGAAAAAAATGCCAAGAAATATACTTCGTGGGCTAGTTATGATATGCCATCTTTACTGAATCATAGTGTGGATTATGCGAAAGAACAGATGAATGGAAAAAAGGTCCATGTTGTTTATATCGGTAATGGTGACAATGTCATGAATCAATATCCGAATGCTGGCCAGACCATTAATTCCAATGATCGTATTTTCGTATTGACGGATGGCAATTCGATTTCAATGCCAGATATGACTGGATGGACGCAAAAAGATATTACGGCATTTAGTCAGTTGACCGGCATTACGATCAAGACTTCGGGTAGTGGTAAAGTGAGCTCACAAAGCATCGAAGCAAAGCAACCAATCACATCCGATTCGGTGATCACGGTGAAGATGAAATAAATTGGGAAAGGCAATAACTTTATCTCAATTTTTATAGAAATTATGGTATTATTGAACAGTAGTAAAGGAGAAGTCGAATGAGTATAAATAAAGTTTATGCATCTTTTGAACTTGCCGATCGTGAAGTTCGACTGATTGTTCTTGAAATTTTTGAAGGCCAATTCAATGTCTTACGTGTAGAGCGTGTGGCTTGTGATGGAATTCAAAATCAAAAGATCGTCAATGAAACGAGTGTTGTACAAGCGATTCGCAAAGCAAGCAATAATGCGAATGCAGCATTGGGATATCGCATTGAAAGAGCTTTATTAGCAATTCCAAGTGTGAATGTACAGCATGTAGAACAACGAGTGCATGTTCAAGTAGAAGATGGAACCAAATACATTCGTTTATTCCATATACAACAGGGGTTAAACAAAGCTGTACAAAAGAAAATTTCCGATGATGTTGAACTTGTCAATATTGGTCGAATCACGTACGAAGTGGATGGGCAAATATCAACAAAGATGCCAATCAGTGCACCAGTTGATGAATTCTATATGAATGTAGAATTGTTGTTTGCCGATAAGGATACGATTTATTCCTTTGCGCGTTGTATTGAACAAGCCAACATGGAAATATTAGATATTTATTTGGATGCCTATGCGATTGCGCAAGAGAGTGCAGTGGCTGTCAAATCACAAGATCGTTTGATGATTCAATTGGATCTCGAAGCCGATCATTGTGTGTTGACTTTATTTAGCCATGGCTTATTATATAGCAGTACCGTTTTGGAACATGGGTACCGTTGGTTTATTGAAGAAATCAAAGAGCAATATGGATTGAGTGATGCGATATGTTTCCGCTTGTTGCAGAATGTCTTTAATACCGAAGTAGATCCTGCTTTAGATAAGATCATTTATATTGAACAACGCAGTGAACAGCGTATTGAGATTACGGCTCATCAATTAACAGAAGTCGTCGTTGGTCGAATCAAAGAATGGATCCATGATGTGAATGATGCGTGTGAACCAATCTTGCAACAAGGTCCAAGTGAGTTTGTATTGACAGGAAAAGGTGCAAACATTGGCATCTTCAATCAGTTGACAAGTGAATTCCGTTCAAATGCAACGATTTATGCGCCACAAAATGTGGGAGCTCGTGATGCATCCTTTACATGTTGCATTGGTGTATTCTATGCCTATAATGACATCAATAAGATTCGTCATTCAAACAAGATTTGTGCCAATGTCAATGAATTAGGAGCAAGTATCGATGCCATTAATCACAAAGCAAGAAATGGCGAAGAGGGCGGTTTCACAAAGAAACTAAAAAGTGTAATTTTATCCGAAAACAAAGTAGAAGATGAATAGAAGGGAAGGTATATACAATGCCAGAAATGAATCAAGTTGCGAATATTAAAGTCTTTGGAGTTGGTGGTGGTGGATCCAACGCCGTCAATCGAATGGTTGTAGATGGAGTACAAGGTGTTGAATTTTATGTAGTCAATACCGATGTGCAAGTATTGGAAACTTCACCATGTGAAAATCGAATCGTCATTGGAAAAGATACGACAAAAGGATTAGGTGCTGGAGGAAATCCGGAATTTGGTCGTAAAGCAGCGGAAGAAGCTGAGTCCGATATTCGTGCTGCTGTGAAAGGTGCTGATATGGCATTTATCACTGCTGGTATGGGTGGTGGAACCGGTACAGGTGCTGCTCCATTCATTGCCAAGATTTGTAAAGAAGAAGGTGCTTTGACCGTAGCTGTTGTAACGCGTCCATTCAGTTTTGAAGGTCGTCGTCGTGCCAACAACGCCAAACAAGGTATTGAAGAATTAAAGAACTATGTCGATAGTTATATCGTCGTTTCGAATGATAACTTATTGGAAGTCATCGGTCGTAAACCAATTGAAGAAGCTTTCCAAGCTGCTGATAATGTATTGCGTCAAGGTGTACAAACTATTTCCGATTTGATTGCCGTTCCTGCATTGGTTAACTTGGACTTTGCGGATGTTCGCTCTGTCATGATGAATCAAGGTCGTGCATTGATTGGAATTGGTATGGCTGAAGGTGAAGATAAAGCGGTATCTGCTGCTGAAAAAGCCATTCAATCGCCTTTATTGGAAGCTCAAATTGCTGGTGCAAGATCCGCTATCATCAATATCACTGGTGGTGACAAAGTCAGTCTATATGATGCACAAAATGCAGTGGCTGTTATTCAAGATGCAGCTGGTGGTGATGTGGATGCCATCTTTGGTATTGCCATCAATGAACAATTAGGTGATAGTATCATCGTCACTGTTATTGCAACCGGATTTGATGAAAAAGCAGGAAAGCACACCAATACCAAGGGCAATAGTTCCGTTGAAATTCCAACGGCCAATGGTCAAAACTTATTTACAGAACCAGGAATCAAGACACCAGGAAATCCCGGTGTAGTAACGAGTGTAGAAGATGGGAATGACGATGACGATTCCATTCCAAACTTCTTCTTCAATAATCGTCAATAAGTGATAGAACCAGGAAAACCTGGTTCTTTTTTAAAGGGAAAGCAATGAAACTAAAAAAAATTATTGTAATTGTATTGTGTTCTTTGCTCATGGTTGGTTGTAACAACCAAACGACAAAGAAAACCACAACGTATACGCCGACATTAAAACATTTTTTAAAAACGTCGATAAAACCAGTGGGACAAACAATGTATGTATGGGGTGGCGGTTGGAATAAAGCCGATACGGCTGCTGGAAAAGAAGCCCGTCAAATGGGTTTGAGTCCTCGTTGGAAGGCGTTTTATCAAAAGCAAAATGCCAATTATGATGTGAGTCAAACCGCTTATCAAATTCATGATGGCTTGGATTGTTCGGGATTTGTTGGTTGGGTAACTTATAACACGATGGAAACAAAAGATGGCCAACCTGGCTATGTGAAAGAATCGGGTAAACAGATTCAATGGTTTGCAAAAAAAGGCTTTGGGAAAGTAATCCAGGCGGATGCGATCACCACGTATCATCCGGGTGACTTGATGGCTAACCAGGACCATATCTTTATTGTATTGGGACAATATAAAGATGGTTCTCTATTGATCGTGCATGCCAGCATACCGGGGGTCCAGATCAGTGGAACACCGGATATCAATGGCAATATCAATAGTTTAGCCATCCAGAAAGCAACGGCATTGATGGAAAAACACTATCCAGAATGGTGTGCAAAATATCCTAATCATATGGTGGATTATTCCTATTTGACGGATTATGATCAGTTTGTTTGGAATACGAAAACTTTTAAAGATGCCAAGAAAATCCAAAAAATGAAACCTTCACAAATTCTATCGTTTATTTATTAAAAAAAAGTGTTATAGTTAATGCATTGAGTGAGGGGATGCAAGTGGCAAAAAAACGAGGACAACACAAAAGAAGAAATCATCGTCGACCTATTATCATAGGAATTCTTTGTATCGTCATGATTTGTACTTTTGTGTTTTTTTTACATCATACCAATACGGAAGTACAGGCAGGACAAGCTTATGTCGTTGCCCAGGAAAAGAAATCAACCAGTGCTTTAAAACCAACATTGGAAAAAAAGCGCCAGGCAGAAATGAGCCAAGCCATGGCGGAAGGGAAGTTAAATGTTTTTTCGATGTTTGATGATTATGTCTTTTTTGGCGATAGCCGTGTCATGGGATTTGAAACATATGGCTATTTGGATGCCAATCGGGTATTGGGTGATAGTGGTGGAACCATCAAACGAGTGGATGATCATTTAAACGAAATCAAATCACTAAAACCGACACGTGTCTATCTTTCCTATGGTATGAATGATATGGGATTGAAGATTAATGATGAACAGGGCGGCTATGCCGGGGTTTATGAAACCGAAGTGAAAAAGATCTTGGCCATCGTACCCAATGCGAAGATCTATGTTTGTTCCATCATTCCGTGTTCACCAGAAGCTTTACAAAAATCACCTTCTTGGGGACAGGTAGGTACCTACAATCAACAATTGAAGGCCATGTGTAAGAAAAATAAGTGGACGTATATTAATTGTACCAAGTTGGCTGATAATGGAAATGCCGATATTTATCAATCAGATGGCATCCATTTTTTGACGAGTTTTTATCCGGTTTGGGCACAAACCATTATCGATGCAACACAGAAGGCAGAAAGTTAGGGATAGCATGAAGAAAGTACAAGTTTTAAGATGGATCGTATTGGTGTGCTTAGTGATATTTGTGGGGCAATATTTGATTGTTCCCAAAGATAGCACCACACCTTTTAAAACGGTCGTTAAGGATAGTGTAAAAGATGTCACGGTATCGGACTATACCGTACAGGAAAATCGTAATATTCGTCGATTTTTAAGCTTAGATCCATCGACATATCAGCATATTCGCTACTACAAAAATAAAGATACGATGCAGTCGAGCGAAATTGTGATCGTTCAATTTAAGTCGGATGATCAAGCGGATGACTTTAAACAAGCCATGCAGAAGCATGTAGATGATCAAATCAAGATATTTGATGGGTATTTACCGAAAGAAGCGGATTTATTAAAACAATGTAAGATCGTAACGCAGGCCAATTATGGTATATATGTCACGAATAAAAAAGCAGATACCGTTGTCAATAATTGGCAACAAAGTTTAAAGAAGGGGGACTGATCATGAGCTTTACGACCCTTGTCTTTTTATTCCTCTTTTTGCCAGTTGCTTTGATACTCTATCGTTATATGCCCAAAGGAAAGAATCTTGTTTTAGTTCTACTGAGTTTTCTTTTCTATGCGTGGGATAATCCAGCTTATTTACTTTTATTGATTTTAAGTGTTTGTTGGAATGATCTGAGTGCCAAATGGATGAATCAACAAGAAGGCAAAAAAAGAAGAAACACATTGATTGGATCCATTGTTGTCGATTTGATGATTCTTGGTTTCTTTAAATATACCAATTTCTTGATCGATATCCTGAATGTATTTCCATTTCATCTTCAACATTTACCGATTCATTTGCCCATTGGCCTTTCTTTCTTTACCTTTAGTGCGATTTCCTATTTGGTGGATGTATACAAAAAGAAAACACCGGTTCAGAACAACTGGCTTTCATTGGCTTTGTATATTGGTTTCTTCGGTAAGGTCAACATGGGACCCATCGTGCAATATGCCGATATGGCTGATCAATTGGAGAACCATCCGCAAACAAAAGAACTTTTTTATCAAGGCATCATGCTCTTTTTAAAGGGTATGTTCAAAAAGGTATTGATTGCTGATCGATTAGCGATTTTATTTGGTGCGATGGCAAGTGATACGACCTTACTAGGAACTTGGTTATATGCCATTAGCTATACCTTACAATTGTATTTTGATTTTAGTGGCTATAGTGACATGGCCATTGGCTTAGGTCGAATGTTTGGGTTTACATTTTCACCCAACTTTGATCATCCCTATATTGCGACCAGTGCTCAGGATTTTTGGCGAAGATGGCATATTTCTTTATCCCGTTGGTTTCGTGATTATTTATATATTCCATTGGGTGGAAATCGAGCCCATTACATTCGTAATATCTTTATTGTTTGGTTTGCGACCGGACTATGGCATGGTGCTAATTGGACCTTTATTTTCTGGGGATTGTATTATGGCTGTTTCTTATTATTGGAAAAATATTGGTTAAAAGAACGATTACAGAAATTACCCAATTGGGTATCGCATGTCTATGCATTGGTTGTGATCATTGTGGGTTGGGTCTTCTTCTTTAGTCCAGATATCTTAACTGCTTTCCATACCGTAGGACGTATGTTTGGACTAGGCATTGGTGGTATTTGCAGTACCCAGACTCTGTTCTATGTGAAGACGCATCTTGTGGTTTTAGTAGCTGCTATATTGTTTAGTATGCCGATTAGTCAATATGGTTGGCGCTTTGTATATGTGCTCTTTAAACAACGCGCAAGATTGGTGAGCGTGATCGTGTATATTTTCTTCTTTTTTGTCACGATTAGTTTCATTGTTTCAAGTACGTATCAATCATTCTTGTACTTTGCATTTTAGAAAGGAGACATTCGATGAAGAAATTCGAAAAGCTTTGGATCCAAACACAAAAGACCATTACGCGATTCTTTGTGGCTTGTCTGCTTGTCGTGTTGGTTTTGAATGTTCTCACACCGGTGAACAAAACATCGGAAATGGAAAATCGTGGATTGGCTCAACGTCCCAATTTCAATTGGACAACCTTACGTGATGGTTCGTTTTTTAAGAATTATCAAACGTTTGAATCCGATCAGTTTGTGGGCAGAAATAGCTGGATCCATTTGAACTATTTGATTCAGAAAGTTTCGGGAGTTCGCAAGATTCAGGATGTGTATTTGTGTCATGACCAATTGATGGAAGAAATGCCAGAACCTAACCAAACACAATTGAAACGGAATATTCAAGCAATCAATGATTTTGCGAATGCCCATAAAGATATCAATATGCAGATGGTGTTGGCGCCGAATGCCATCAGTGTACAATCCGATCGCTTGCCGGCGTTTGCTGATGTGAAAGATCAAGAATCCGAAATGAATCAAATCACAAAAGATTTATCGATTCAATCGGTTGATGTCAACAGTGCTTTAAAGAAACATAAAGATGAATATATTTATTATAAATCCGATCATCATTGGACAAGCTTAGGGGCTTATTATGCAGCCCATGCGATCAATTCGAATATCCAATTAAAAAATCAATACGATAAACGTGAAGTTTCTAATTCGTTTCAAGGAACTCTAGCTTCTAAGGTGGGTTCGATCAACATCAAAGATGAAGTGGATATCTATACCCCAAAGAAGACATGTAATTACTTGGTCACGTATAATTCGTCCAATAAACAAACACGTTCTATTTACAATTCTAAAGCGTTCCATCAAAGGGATGTTTACCAAGTGTTCTTTGGTGGAAACGAAGGTATGATCAATATTTCAATCAATAATAATTCGGATAAGCATTTATTGTTGATCAAGGATAGTTATGCCAATTCGTTGGTGCAATTCTTATTGCCATATTATCGAACGATTACTATCATTGATCCACGCTATTATTATGACGATCTGGACCAGCAAATGAATAAAGACATCATTACCAATGTATTGTTTGTATATAACACCAATACGTTTGTACAAGATACCAGCCTGGCTGATTGTTTAGGCTATTAAAAATGTTGCTTGAAAAGGCAACATTTTTTCTTACAAAAAGAAATATGGTTCGTGTAAGATAGGAATTGTATGAAAAAGCTATGTATTTCTATTGTTCTTTGTTTCAGTTTTTGTTTATCCACACCCATTCAGGCGTATACAAACAAAATTCAAACGATTGGTCAGAAATCAGAGAAAGCGAAACAAGTCGTAATAAAAAATGGGACAGGCAAGAGAATCAAGTCTTTGCGTATTCAAAAAGCATCGAATGCGAAAATATCGAAAAATTATCTCAAACAATCGTGGAAAGCCAAAGAAAAGATTAAACTTTCTTATGTCGTGGATGAAAGGGATCAATACAATTTGAAAGTAGGTATTGCCAAAAAAATCTATGAAATCAAAAATTTTACCTTTACGGATACAAAATTATGTTTAAACGATCATACCTTGTATACCGTATACCAACAATGACGAAGACTGGTCAGTTTATGTGCAAATGGTTGGTGATAAAAAGAGCTATGTGAACATTCATTCACATGCACAACAGGCAACCAGTGTCATCAAATTGTTTGTGATGGGAGCTGTCTATGAGAACTATGAGAAGGTAAGTGCAACATATGGAAAGGATGTTGTGAATCAAAACCTGCGTGAAATGATCACCATTAGCAGTAATGATAACTATGAACAAGGTGATCAAATCATAACGAATTGGGCAAAAATACATGGATATATTGATACCAGTACATGTGATGATTTGGGTGAAAACTATACTTCTGTAAAAGATGCAGCCCATGTCATTTATGATATATACCATCAAAAATTACCTTATTCCAATGCAATGTTGGCATTGTTGAAGCAACAAACCAGAACCACAAAAATTCCTGTAGGTATTCTGGATGAAATTGTTACGGGAAATAAGACCGGAGAACTGAATGATACCGAAAATGATGTCGCCATCATTTATGGTCCAAATTATACCTATGTATTGAGTGTCATGTCTACCAATCTACATTCCACCGAAATGCCCAACAAATGATTCGGGATATTTCGACCATAGTATATGGTTATTTGAATCCATAATTGGCGCAGAGAAAATCTGCGTTTTTTTGTGCTATTACTTTTGGTAAAAAGCTCAAAAGAATTTAATAATTCTCATTTCATAATGTTTAATATCTTATGATGTTAAATATTGTAATTAAATTTAATTAAGTATAGAATATTAACGAGTACATTTAAGGAGGGAGAGAAAAATGAAACGATGGAAGTATTACCTGTTTTTATGTGTAGCTTCCGGTTTCTTGTATGTTGGTGCTGATCAAATCCATGCACAAGAAGTAACACCACTTGAGTCACAGGAAGAACAAGCAAGTGACACAGACAGTGTTGTTCAATCTGAAACTTCAAATGAAACAGCGTCCACTACAACATTAAGTACGACTGAAAATGGTGCAGCACTACAAGACATTGATTATCAATCACATGTTCAAGGTATTGGATGGGAAACAGAAGAACATGCCAATGGCGAAGTGTCAGGCACACAAGGTGAAGGCAGACGATTAGAAGCTATAAAAATCATATTGCCCGATCATAATGATTCGCTACAGTATCAAGTGCATGTACAAAACATCGGGTGGATGGATTATGTATCGGGTGGAGAAATTGCTGGAACCACTGGACAAGCCAAACGAATTGAAGCTATGCGCATCCGTTTGTTAGGAGATCTAGCTAATACTTATAATGTCATCTATCGTACCCATGTGCAGAATTATGGTTGGTTAAAATGGGTGATGAACGATACAATTTCAGGAACCACAGGTCAAAGTTTGCGTATTGAAGCCATTGAGATCTTGTTGGCTAAAAAAGATGCAGAAGTTGCAACTGGCAATGATGTTGTCTATGATGCACATGTACAAAATATTGGTTGGCAATCTAAGGTACAGGATGGGCAGATAGCGGGTACAACTGGACAATCTAAGCGAGTAGAAGCTTTACATGTATATTTACAAAATCAGACTGTAGCTGGTCAAATTATATATCAAGCACATGTAGCGGGTCTTGGATGGCAAAATTGGATATCTGATGCGAATATGGCTGGAACTACTGGACAGTCACGACAAATTGAGGCAATTAGGTTGAAATTAGATGGTGCTATTTCTATCATGTATGATATTTATTATCGTGTTCACGTACAAGACTATGGTTGGTTGGCTTGGACAACTTCTGGTCAAGCTAGCGGTACGACAGGATTGTCTAAACGAATTGAAGCATTTGAAATATTGATGGTTGCTAGAGAACAAGAAAAGCCATTCAATAATAGTACTATTTCATTTATTGACCATAAGAAGACAATTGATTATATAAATACTAAAACAGGAATAAATTTTGTTAATGATGGAAATAGTCAAATTGTTAGTCGAGGTAATGGCATTATGGTCTGTCATGTCTATCGATATGGTGATAAAGTTTACGCAATCAATTCTTCAGGAATTGTAACATCGAATTGGAAATATGAGCCAACATCAGTTCGCTACATGAGCCAATTGGATGGTAGATGGGCTTATCGATATTATGGTGGATTGAATATTGCTCAATCCGGTTGTGTAGGTACTGTAAGTGCCATGATTCTTGATACACTATTGAATGTAAATTTCACACCAGTTGACACATGTAATTATTATTGGAATCGAGGATACTATAATCATAGGGAACCAGGAACTAGTGCCGATGGAATACCTGCCTTAATGAACGAATATGGATTAAGTATCCAAAATCACATGACATATAATAGCTTGGTTGCAGCATTGAAGTCAGGTGCATTGATAGCGGCTGATATTCATAGTATGCAATATGGAGTAGGTGCTCAACATGAAATCTTGCTGAAAGGATACAGTAATGGAAATACATATGTTTATGATCCATACTATGGAAGCTTAAATGGATGGGCAAATCTTCAAAATATATGGAATCATCGTTCGTATTGGGAGACAAGAGGTGGCGGTCCATTCTTTGCCATTTCTTGATATAATTTTTCAAAAAGCTGAAAAAATGAGTGTGTAGCCTCGTATTTAGGTAAACACTCATTTTTTTGTTTAAGTGTGTTAGGATATGAACTTATTTTTTCGTAAAGATACAAGAAGTACTAGTCCATTCTTTGTGTTTGCTTGATATAAGGATTTATATCTTGATATAATGTTCTCAAGAGGGAAAATGTATGAAATATTGGAAATACTATGTGTTTGTCAGTGTAGTTTTTGGTTTCTTCTATATTGGTTCTATTCAAATCCATGCGGAAGAAGTAACACAACCAGAAGCAGTAGAACAAACAGAGACTGAGGCTCCCGTATCCACAACGGATGTTTCGACTAGCGATACAGCAGATACTCAGTCAATATCTGATGATCAACAAGATATTCAATATACATCACATATTCAAGGTGATGGTTGGGAAACACAGGAACATACAAATGGCGAATTATCTGGTACACAGGGTGAAAGTAAACGTTTAGAAGCGATAAAGATCAATTTACCAGATCATAATGACCTTATTCAGTATCAAGTGCATGTACAAGATATTGGGTGGATGGATTATGTATCAGGTGGAGAAATTGCTGGAACCACTGGACAAGCCAAACGAATTGAAGCCTTGCGCATCCGTTTGTTAGGAGATCTAGCTAATACTTATAATGTCATCTATCGTACCCATGTGCAGAATTATGGTTGGTTAAAATGGGTGATGAACGATACAATTTCAGGAACCACAGGTCAAAGTTTGCGTATTGAAGCCATTGAGATCTTGTTGGCTAAGAAAGATGTAGAAGCTGCAAGTGGCAATAATGTTGTTTATGATTCGCATGTGCAAAACATTGGTTGGCAATCTAGGGTACAGAATGGGCAGATAGCGGGTTCTGTTGGCAAAAGTTATCGTTTGGAAGCTGTGCATATCTTTTTATCGAATCAAACCATCGATGGGGATATACAATATCAAACGCATATTCAGAATTTAGGTTGGCAAGATTGGAAAACCGATGGACAATTATCGGGTACAACGGGCCAATCTTTACGCTTGGAGGCCATTCGCATTCGTTTAACAGGGAGTATTTCGCAGTATTATGATATTTATTATCGTGTTTACGTACAAGACTATGGTTGGTTAGCTTGGACATGTGATGGAAAAATTGCGGGAACTACTGGCTTATCAAAGCGTTTGGAAGCCATTGAAATCATATTGGTTCAAAATATAAGTAATAAACCTTCAAGTAGTAGTACGATTTCGTATTTTGATCATCAAACTGCAAAGAATTATGTGCAAACGATGGTTGGATTTCAATTTGTCAATGACGGTAATTCTCAAGTATTTTGTGATTTGAATGGAGACTTGGTTATGCCATCCTATCAATTAGGTAATACGAAATATATCATGAATTCATCCGGAATCATCATTCAAAAGAAAACAAGCACATCGGAAATCAGTTCTGTCGTTAAGCATTGGGGTGTCGATATTAGTCAGTTTAATGGATCCGATTTTGATGTCACTCCATATGATTTTGTGTTGATTCGATCCAATTACGGGACAACGACTGATCCGCTATTGGAAACCTATGTCAATGCATGTATACAGGCAGGTATTCCTTATGGTTTTTATTGTTATAGCTATGCATTGAGTGTGGATGATGCGCATACGGAAGCAGCCTATACATTGGCACTTGCGAATCAATATAAGCCAACATTAGGTATTTGGTATGATATGGAAGATGCCGATAACTATAAGACCAATCGTGGTGTTTGGACCAAAGATGCAACCTTATCTTTCTGTCAAACCTTCTGTAAGGATGTCAAAAGCATGGGATGGTATACAGGTATTTATTCGAGTTCTTGGTTTATTCAGAATTGGTATAATACTGGTTTAGAAGACTATGATAAATGGGTTGCCCAATGGGATGCGAATGATGGTCAATATCATTCGGATACGCATACTTTGGGATCGATTCATCAATATACATCGGTGGATGATAAGTATCCAAATGGCCTGGATAAAAATGCGATGTATGTAGATTTTGACTACTATACACTTGTTTAATAGGGGGATAACCGTTTGGTTATCCTTCTTTTTTATGCTACTATGTTTCTGTTATAAAGAATGGAGTTAATTTATGAATCAGGAAAATGCGATTGAAGTACGAAATATGTCAAAACGATTCAAGATTGAATATGATAAATCGCGGACTTTAAAAGAAAGACTCATTCGTAGAAAAGGGAAAGTAGAATACAATGAAGTATTAAAAAATATCAATCTAGATATCAAAAAGGGAGAATGTGTGGCTCTGATTGGTACCAATGGATCAGGGAAATCAACTTTGTTGAAGTTGATGACCAAGATCATTTTTCCTAATGAAGGTACGATTGCAACGAATGGAAAATTAACGTCGTTATTGGAATTAGGAGCTGGCTTTCATGAAGACTTTACTGGACGTGAAAATATTTATTTTAATGCGGCTATTTTCGGCTTAAGCAAAGAAGAAATTGATCATCGAATCGATGATATCATTGCGTTTTCTGAGTTGGGATCGTTTATTGATAATCCGATTCGTACCTATTCTTCGGGTATGTATATGCGGTTGGCATTTTCCGTGGCCATCAATGTGGATGCTGAAATCTTATTGATCGATGAAATCTTAGCTGTTGGTGATCAACACTTTCAAGATAAATGTTATGCGAAACTCCAAGAATTACGCGATTCCGGAAAAACCATTGTTATTGTTACCCATTCATTGAATGTGGTGAAGGAATTGTGTTCTCGTGTAGTTTGGATCTATAAAGGCGAAGTTCGATTGGATGGAGATCCTGTATTTGTGATCCAGGAATATTTGGAACAAATTGCGAAAGATCATAAGGAATCAGTTAAAAAGGCCATCGAAACTGGACAAACCCAAAAGAAAGGGGTCGTCTTCATTGATATGCCTCGTGATTTTGCGCAAATCGATCGGAAAGCCGATGTGATCAAGTGTGGTGGTTGGATGGTTGCCAATGATGAAAAGGCAACACTAGCTTTTGAAGTGGATGAACAACCATTTGATCCAATTGTATCTTATGTGAATCGACAGGATGTTTACGACATTTATTTTGAAGAATTTGGTGGTTTCCTAGATGCTGATCATATTGGTTGGGATTGCGAAATTGATCCAACAAAATTATCAAGTGGCAAACATACTTTTACAGTAAAGTGTATAGATTCGGATGGAAAAGAATTAGCGAATAAAACAATTGCGTTTTCAATAGGTGAGTGAGGTAGTTATGAAAGAAATTTTTAAAGAAATATATAATTATCGTGAACTATTAAAAACCAGTATACAAAAAGACATTCGTGGTAAATATAAGGCTTCTTTTTTAGGTGTATTATGGTCCTTTTTAAATCCATTACTGCAAGTCATTGTTTATTGGATCGTGTTTCCTTATTTATTTCGTGCAGCTTCTATTCCCAACTACCTATGTTATCTAGTAACAGGTATCATTCCTTGGACCTTTTTTACAACGGTTGTTAATACATCGACAACTTGTATCAATAGTAATGCTGGAATCATTAAAAAGGTGTATTTCCCACGAGAAATATTGGTTCTTTCTTGTACATTAAGTGCCATGGTTAATTTCTTTATTTCATGTATCATCATTTTGATTTTTTGTTTAGGTACTGGTGCTGGTATTTCCTATCATTTAATTTATTTGCCTTTGATTGCCATTATCCAAGCTATCTTATGTTTTGGCATTGGCTTAATTTTATCGGCTGTGAATGTATATATTCGAGACATTGAAAATATTGTTTCTTTCGTAATTCAAATGGGATTTTATGGCACACCTATTATTTATAGTTTAGATATGTTTCAGAATGCCTCAGGTATATTATTGGGATTGATTCAATGGAATCCAATGACTAAATTAGTATATGCATATCGTGATATTTTCTTATATCATCAAACGCCAGATTTTGGGGCTTTAGGCAGTGTTTTACTTTTAGGTGTTATTGTATTGGTGATTGGATATTGGATCTTTAAAAAATTGGAGAAAGGATTTGCGGAGGAATTGTAATGAAAAACGGTGATTTTGAATATAGTTTAGATGTAATTCGTTATAAAGATACAGCCCCATCCAAATATATCCAGTTAAGTGGTTGGTGTTTTCATCATAAAAAAGAAGCAATTGATTATGTAGTCAAGATTAATGGAAATGAAGTACCTATTACCCAAAAACGCATTTTTGACCGTAAGGATTTGATCAAATTCTATAAAGATGTCGATTTAGTGAAAGATTCTGGTTATGACTTAAAAATTGATGTGTTTGAACCGGTACATGAAGTGGTTCTTATCGCTAAAACATCATCCGAATCGATTGTGATTGAAACAATTGGTGAATCGAAATTAAGAAAAATTCGTGATACTAGTTTGATTGAGTATTCCGTGGATTGTTACGAACGGAATGTCGATTCGGGATTATCCCAAATGTGGGGTTGGGCATTTGCGGTAGATAAGAGTCCATTGCAGTTTGAAGTGCATGATGCGCATGGTCATTTAGTCGCTCATACTTTCCGTAAACAAGAGCGTACGGATTTTATGGAAGATTGGCAAATCCAGAGTGGCTTTTATATCGTGTTTAAAAGTGATCCAGATGCGAAATATACATTGGTCATCAAAAATGAAAAGGAATCGAAAACGGTCGATTTAAATAAAATCAAAAGTACCAACCAAAAATCTTTGATGGGATATATTAAGAGCATCAATGGGCAGAATGTCAAAAAAGCTGGTATGTATTTGAAACGTAAAGGTTTCAAAGCTTTTGTTCGTCGTATTCGTCGTGGTCCACAAGATGAGAAAGTTTCTTATAATACGTATTTTCATCTTCATGAACCAACCAAAGAAGAATTGGATCGACAAAGAAAACATGTTTTTTCTTATCAACCTAAAATTTCTTTGATTGTAGCGACTTTTAATACACCACTTAACTATTTAAAAGAAATGATCGAAACAGTGACTAATCAGACATATGCCAATTGGGAATTGTGTATTGCCGATGGCAGTACCAATGATGAAGTGGAAAAATATGTGAAAGAACAGTATGCTAAAAATGATCGAATTCGTTTTGTCCGTCTACAAGAAAATTATGGGATTTCTGGAAATATGAATGCGGCCATGGATCTAGCAACCGGTGATTATATTGCCTTGTATGATCATGATGATACACTAACTTTGGATGCTTTATATGAAAATGTAAAGGTCTTAAATGAAGATCCAAAGATTGAATTTATTTATTCTGATGAAGATAAAATGGATTCCGATGGAGAACGTTTTTTTGAACCGCATTTTAAGCCTGATTTCAATTATGATTTATTATGTTCTACAAATTATATTTGTCATTTTTTAGTGGTAAAGAAAAGTTTGATCGATCAAGTGGGAAAACTACGTAAGGAATTTGATGGAGCACAAGATTTTGATTTTGTTCTTCGTTTATCGGATGCGTGTGGTCCTGAAAAGATCCATCATATTCCAAAAGTCCTCTATCATTGGCGTTTTCATCAAAATTCAACCGCTGCCAATCCAGAAAGCAAGATGTATGCGTTTGAAGCTGGTAAGCATGCTGTGCAAACTTTCTATGATACAAAGGGCATTCATGCCAAGGTTGAACATGGTGCGAGCTTAGGCATTTATCGAACCAAATATATCTTAGATCAACATCCAAAAGTTTCGATCATCATTCCGAATAAAGATCATGTGGATGATCTATCACGTTGTATCGATTCCATTGAAGCTAAATCGACCTATGATCATTATGAATATATCATTGTCGAAAATAATAGTACGGAACAAAGTACGTTTGATTACTATAAGAAATTGACCAATCAGAATCCAAAAGTGAAAGTTGTTACGTGGAAAGATGAATTTAATTATTCGGCTATTAATAATTTTGGTACGCAATATGCATCGGGCGATTATTATCTTTTGTTGAATAACGATACCGAAGTGATCACGCCCGATTTTATCGAAGAATTATTAGGTTATTGCATGCGAAAGGATGTTGGAGCGGTTGGTGCTCGTTTGTATTATCCCGATGATACGATTCAGCATGCTGGGGTAATTGTTGGCTTACAAGGTATTGCTGGACATGCCTTTGTCGGATTGGAACGCGATAATCCAGGCTATTTTGCGCGACCTATGACGCAACAGGATTATAGTGCTGTGACGGCGGCCTGTATGATGGTGGATAAAAAGGTATATGAAGAAGTGGGTGGTTTGAATGAACAACTTAAGGTTGCGTTCAATGATATTGATTTCTGTTTAAAGATTCGTGAGAAGGGATATAAGATCGTCTACAATCCGTATTGTGAATTGTATCATTATGAGTCCAAATCACGAGGTGAAGAGAATACGTTTGATAAGGTGGATCGTTTCAATGGCGAGATTGATTATTTTGAAAAGCGTTGGCATGATATTTTGACACATGGAGATCCTTATTATAATCCAAATTTAACCTATAAAAAGAATGATTTTTCCTTAACGACAGATTGATTTCTGTCGTTTTTTGCTTATTTAAGGCAAAATTTGACAATTAAAATAATTAATGATTGAATATCCTTATGAGTGCAAAAAAACAGCCACGAAAAATGTGGAATCCCAAAAGACATAACCCTATCTTGCGTTTGATTTCTTTGTTGAGTTTAGTTGCGATGGTGATGCTCATTCTAGAAATTGTACATATAGGCATATTACCAGTTCGTTTTGAGATTCCTATTTTAGGTTCTGTCATATTATTGACATTGATTATTTTTTTATTCTATAACTTCACTTCTCGATCTCGTCTTTCTCGTTTTATTAGTGGTCTATTAGTTATCGCTTTAACCTTTGGCTATGGTTTAGGAAGCTATTATATTTATCGTACAGATAGTGCTATTTCATCTGTGACGGATTTGTCCAATAAAGTCATCAATAATGTTTCTTTTGTCGTTATGAAAGAATCCAGCATTAAAAAATTAAGCCAGGCTTCTGGTGCTAAAGTGGGTATTACACCAAGCATTGATTCAAAAGCCATGAAAGAAGCATTGGCAGATGTAGAATCTTCTATTTCTATTGATACCGTAAAATACACATCGTATTTGGATGAAGTGCAAGCACTGTATGATGGAGATATTGATGCAATGCTGTTAAGTGAATCTTATCGAGGCACGATTTATGATCAAGAAGCCTATCAGGATTTTAATCAGCGTACGCGAACGGTGCATACTACACATTATACGACCAATCGAAAAAAGGCCATTCAACAATCCACAGATGCCGTGGACGTAACCCAAGAACCATTTACAATTTATGTGAGTGGCAATGATTCGTTTGGTACGATCCAAGAAAATAGTCGGACCGATTCCAATATGTTGATTACGGTCAATCCAACGACACATACCATTTTGATGACAAGTATTCCAAGGGATTATTATGAACCGATTGTTTGTAGTGCGGATAGTGATTCGGATTGTCCAGATGGCGAAAACGATAAATTAACACATTCGGGTATTTATGGCATTTCGACTTCGGAACAAACCATTGAAAATTTTATGGATGTCGATATCAACTATTATGTTCGTGTAAATTTCTCAAGTTTGGTCAACATTGTGGATGCTGTTGGTGGCGTGGATGTAAAAGTTGGAAAAGGACTCGCCGTTAAACAGTTCTATACCGATCATACGGTTGGTGGCGTGCATGAGGGTACCAATCATTTAAATGGTCAGAAGGCATTAGCATATGCACGTGAACGATATTCGTATACAAATGGTGATATGCAACGGGTTAAGAACCAACAACAAGTTTTAAAAGCATTGCTCAAAAAGGTTAAATCACCATCGATGATCATGAATTATGGTAATTTAATTGATGCTTTGGGCGGTGCATTTGAAACCAATTTATCGAGTGATGATATTCGGGACTTTGTTCGTATGCAACTGTTATTAAATTCAAACTGGAAATTTGAAAGCTATGCAATGATTGGAACACCAGATACAAGAATGTCAGCAAGTATGGGTACCTATGCTTCGGTTACGTTGCCAAATAAGAATTCCATCACGACCGCAAGAAAGAAGATCGAAGCGGTCATCAATGGAAAATCATCCAAAACGGTAAAAGATACGGCTAAACAAGAAGATACGACAAGTGAATCTACAAGTACAGAAGAGTACAGTACGGATACGTATTCGAGCTATGGTCAAGGATATTATGATTATGGTCAGTCTATACCGTCATATAGCGATAGTTCACAAGCACAAGAGGATAGTAGCTATTCTCAACAAACCGATGATGCAACTGTGGTCGATCCAAATGAATATCAGTAAATAAGGGGTGTTGGCCCCTTTTTTATGTGCATTCTTGACAAATGTGGTAAAATAATTCTGATTTGTATCGTGAAAGGAATCCTTTTTTATGAAAAAGACGAAGATATTTCGAGTGTTTTCCATATTGATTTCCATCTTATTGGTTATCTCTGCTGTATTCGTAGCCTATCAGGCATATGTATTAAGTATTCTACCAAACAATATTCTATGGATGGCCATCATTATTCTAGTGTTGATCGTTGCAATCTTATTACTTCTGTTGAATTTTTCGAGTAAAAGAGTATGGAGTCGATTGGTTTCTTCCATTTTGGTCATTGCGTGTAGTTGTGGCCTTTTTATAGGAACGCAATATATGTCAGAAGCCAATGGGTTTATCGATACCGTGACCAATACGTCAGGAAAAATCAAGCATACAGTTCAGGTATATGCATTAAAATCCAGCAAGATTTCAGAGCCAGCCGACCTAACTAATAAAAAAGTAGGGGTATTAAAGGATATTGATACAACAAGTACAAGCAAGTCGTGGAGTGATCTAAAGCGTAAATCGGCCAATGTGACGCAAAAGAAATATAAGAGCGTGGAGGCATTGGCCAAAGCATTATATGGCAAAGAGGTATCAGCTATTATTGTTAGTGATTCGTATGTCTCTGGGATTGAAGAAATCGACAATTATAAGGATTTTGGTTCCAAGACGGTGTCGATCCTAAAAACCATTTATTATACGAAAGATAATTTATCAGCCAATGCCGTTAGTGATATTACTTCCAAACCATTTACCATTGAAATTAGTGGTAATGATAATTATGGCGGTCTGGAATCGGTCGCTCGTTCGGATGTCAATATGTTGGTAACGATCAATCCGAAGACGCATGATGTATTGATGACAAGTATTCCGCGTGATTATTATATTCAATATGCTTGTGAGGATGGGGAATGTCCGGTAGGTGAGCTGGATAAATTGACGCATACCGGAATGACCGGACTGGACACAACACGTGATACTTTGGAAAAAATGTTGGATGTCGATATCAACTATACCGTTCGTTTGGATTTTGAAGCCGTCAAATCTGTTGTTGATGCGGTTGGTGGTATTGATGTGTATGTCAAAAAAGGATATGCCGTTGACCAATTCTATACCAATCCGGGTGTGGAAGGTGTCCATGAAGGCAAGAACCATTTAGATGGATCACAGGCTTTGGCCTATGCACGAGAGCGCTATGCCTATGAAGAAGGAGATCGACAACGGGTCAAGAACCAGCAACAAGTCTTAAAAGCGTTGATCAATAAGGTGCTTTCCAGCAATGCACTGACTCATTACAATGATTTGTTGAAAGCCATGTCCGGCGTATTTGAAACCAATATGACGGATAGTGAAATTAAACAGTTTGTACAATATCAGTTGCAAGACAATCCAAAATGGAATTTTGAAAGTTATGTATTAGATGGACAAGGGGATATGTTGTATTGTGCTATGGCTGGACAAGCCGCCTCGGTTTTGGTACCCGATCAAAGAACCATTGATATCGCATCCAAGAAGATCAAAGCGGTCATTGCCGGCAAAAAAGCATCAAGTGTTTCTTCTAAATTGAAGGGTGAGTTTACGATGCCGGATTATATGACGGGGGTACAATCACAAGATACGTCGAGTAGTTATTCTTCGGATACGTCTCAATATACAACAGATCAATCCGTGGATTATTCAGGATCAACGTATTATGATGCATCCTCGCAGGCGCAAACACAAACCTATACACCAACCGAAGATACGACCTATCAACAAGATGCCAGTGTCGATAATACAGTGGGTGCGCAATAAGATATAGACTCTAACAGCTCGTTAGGGTCTTTTTTTATCGATTTCACTTTTTTGTTGGAATATGTAATAATAATCGCAGTAATGCTTACAACAGGAGGCATTGTTGCTTATGACAAAAATAGGTATATTAAACTTTATTGTAGATACATTATTTGCGGCTTTTCTTTTGGTCGCGTTGCCATGGTTAGACAATGATTTTCAATCCCGTTTATTCGTGGCTTATCTTTTAATGCAAATCATTGTGGGGCGATATCGTCGCATTGTTCTTTTAGCGACCGATGAGTTGCGTTTATGTATCATGAGTCATGTCTATGCATTCATGATTGATTTTTTGATCATTTGGTCCTATTCACCTAAAGATTGGAAAATCTTGGTTTTATTCATTCTTTTATGCTTTGTCTTTGATGTATGGTTTGCCATCTTTTCTAGACACCATTTCCGCAAGTATTTCGAACATCGTGTCATGGTCATTGGCGTTGGACCTTCTGCCGAGCGTTTTCGTACGACTGTAGCGCACAATCGGTTTTCAATGTTTGATATTCGAGCTTTTATCAATTGTAACCATGTTCCTGAATTTGAAAATATCCATCAGCGCGAATTTGTCCAATCGCGTCGTATTTATCCCTTTTATGAAATGGATGCTTTATTAGAAACCCAGCATATTGATACAGTAATCATTGCAATCACCCAGATGAATCAAAGAGATATCCAACGCATCATGAATAAAGTGCAGGATGTCGCTGAGAATGTCTATTTTGTTCCTCGTTTGGAAAATTTAATTACGTTTGATACAAAAGTGGAAGATTATGACGGACAATTATTGGTGGCCAATTCTTCTGGTTCGATCACAACGTTAAGTGCGTTTTGTAAACGGTTGATGGATATTGTCTTTGGCCTTTTGGGTTGTATTCTTTTGCTTCCATTGTCCCTCTATGTCAAGATCATCAATGTGAAACATGGCGATCATGGGCCCATCTTCTTTACGCAAGATCGGATTGGCAAAAATGGAAAATTGTTTAAGATTTATAAATATCGAACCATGGTGCCTCATGCAGATCAAATCCTGGATGAATTAATGGCAAAAGATCCAGCCATTCGCAAAGAATATACCATCAATAAGAAATTAGAACATGATCCACGCATCACCAAGGCTGGCGAATTCTTACGTAAAAAAAGCTTGGATGAATTTCCTCAATTTATCAATGTCTTAAAAGGAGAAATGAGTTTAGTCGGTCCTCGACCTTATTTACCAAAAGAAAAAAAGGATATGGGGGAACATTATAAATTCATCATTCAAAGCAAGCCGGGCCTTACGGGGATGTGGCAAACCCATGGTCGTAGTGATGTCACGTTTGATGAACGCTTGATGCTGGATAACTATTATTCCCATAACTGGAACATTTGGTTAGATATTACGATCATTTATCGAACCATCAATATTGTCTTGGGTGGAAGAGGTGCCATGTGATGCAGCCATTATCTATTTCAATTGTAGCGTTTCATGATTATGACGACATCAAAAAAGCCATTACTTCGATCGTTCAATATACATCCATTCCCTATGAAATGTATGTTTTTGATAACAGTGTTGACGATCCTCAAAAAGAAGAATTTCAATCGTTTTTGCAGGTCAATCATGTACACTATGTGGATAACCACGAAAATCAAGGCTTTGGGAAAGGGCACAATCATGCACTGGAATATATCGATTCTAAGTATCATGCCATCATCAATCCCGATATCGTGATCCAAGAAGATGTGTTTGGACCCATCTTTCAATATCTAGATCATCATCCAGAAGTCGGCATGGTCATTCCCAAAATCGTGGATGATACGGGACATCTTCAAGAAGCGTATCGAAAAGAAATCACTGTTTTTGATATGTTTACCCGCTATTTCGGACGGCACATCTTCAAAAAACGGATTCAAGACCATACCCTATCGTATATGGACTATTCCAAACCCTTTCAAGTTCCTTTTGCGCAAGGATGTTTCCTTGTTATTCGCACGAATCTATTTCGACAACTACATGGATTTGATGATCGTTTTTTTATGTATATGGAAGATGCGGATTTATCCAAACGCATCAATCAAGTATCGAAAGTCATGTATTTTCCCGATGTCGAAGTGATCCATCATTGGCAAAAGGGTTCGCATAAAAATAAGCGTTTATTTAAGATTCATGTACAATCGGCACGAAAATATTTTCATAAGTGGGGTTGGAAATTATGGTAAAAAAAGTTAAAAATGTCATCGTGATTTGTGACTTTGCGTATATCGAAGGCGGGGCTTCTCGCGTGGCACACGAAAGTGCCATCGCCCTTTCTAAAGACTATCATGTAACCTTATTTGCAGCGGTTGGACCGGTATCGGATGAACTGCAAGCATCCAAAGTAAATGTGGTGTGTTTGGGACAAAAAGATATCTTACATGATAAAAATCGTTTGCATGCGGTGCTACAAGGTTTATGGAATAAAGAAGCAAAAGAAAAATTATCGAAAGTATTAAACCATTTTTCTTGTGAAGATACCATTGTTCATGTCCATACGTGGACCAAAGGAATCTCTAGTTCTATCTTTGAAGTATTGGAAGAAAAAGGCTTTCAAGTTGCACTGACGACGCATGATTATTTTTTGGTGTGTCCGAATGGTGGGTTATATAATTATCCACATCATCATATTTGTGAGATTCCACCGATGAGTGGAACATGTATTCGCACAAATTGTGATGCACGAAACTATGGACACAAATTATTTCGAGTTTGTCGACAAAAGATTCAAAATGATCATATTCGTCCACGCAAGAATATTTCGTATATTTTTATTTCCGATTTTGCGTCAACCCAATTGTTGAGAAGATATCCCTCTATTCAGAAGCATTATTTTTTAGAAAATCCCATCAATTTTACGAATCGTTTTCAAGTCGAATGTGATAAAAATTCATTATATCTCTATGTAGGACGATTAACCGATGATAAAGGTATTCGCATTTTTTGTGAAGGCGTCACCAAAGCCCATGTACCCGCTGCCGTCATTGGCAAAGGTGTTTTATATGAAGAATTAAAAGAAAAGTATCCAAATATTGAATTTGCGGGCTGGAAAGAAAAAAAAGATATGGTACCTTATCTAAAACAAACGCGCTGTTTTGTTTTTCCTTCCACTTATTACGAAGCCAGTCCTTTAACACCTTTGGAAATGTTGGCTTGTGGCATTCCATGTATTGTTTCGGATAAGAATGCTTCCAAAGACATCATTGAAGAAGGGAAGAATGGCTTTTTATATGATGGCTATCAAAGTGATGCATTAAAACAAGTCATTGAACGCTGTCAAGAGGATGATTTGATCAAGACAATGAATACCTATATTTATCAAACATTTGATACGACGAAATATTCTATGGACAATCATATTCGTCATTTAAAAGAAATTTATCAAAGTATCTTAAATGGAGGTGACTAAGATGGAATTGTCTGTCATCTTGGTTGCGTATAAAAGTGGCCCCATTGTACGACAAGCTTTGGAATCCATTGCCCAATACAATGATATTGGTGATGAATTGGAAGTCATCGTGGTCGATAACAGCCCGGAAAAGGAAAGAATCTATCCAGATATTCAGGATATTCCTCTGCCTCATTTTCAATATGTGCCCAGTGACAATCGAGGTTTTGGAGCAGGTAATAATGAAGGTGTCAAAGTATCGAAGGGAAAGATCCTTGCCTTCTTAAATCCAGATATCATTTTGGTGGAACCTATCTTTAAAAAAATTATCCAGCGATTTCAAAAGGAATCCATTGGTATGTTAGGTATTCAATTATGCTATGAGAATGGGAAACCAGGCTTTTCTTTTTATAATGATTATCAAATGTCTAGTATAAAGAAATGGACACTTAAGTTATGGAACAAAATGGGACGATTCAATCCAAATCAAATGTATATATCCGGAGCCGATATGTTTGTTCCTCGGGATTTGTTTATCCAAGCGGGGATGTTTGATGAACATATGTTTATGTATTATGAAGAACCAGATCTCAAACGTCGTATCGAAAAGCTGGATCCAAGTAAAAAAAGTGTGTATGATGGATCTTTAAAAATGATTCATTTGGAAAAAAAGAGCACGCCATCTTCTTTAGCGATGATTGGTCATGAAATGGATTCCAGTGTATATTATGGAAAGAAATATGATTTAGATTATCAGAAAAAATTAGTATTTGAATATAAGTATTATGGCACAAAAGAAAAGGTGTACCGGATCATCAATAAAGAGAAAGCCAAACAATTGCATGAAATTCGAGTGTATATGAAAGAGAGGATGGATGCACATGATATCGGTTGCGATGGCAACGTATAATGGGGAAGTTTATTTACGAAAACAATTGGATTCGATCCTCCATCAATCTTTACCCGTAGATGAAATCATTATTTGTGATGATCAATCAAGTGATGGAACGGTGGATATTATTCAAGAATATATAAAACAATATCCTCACATTCATTTATATAAAAATGAACAGAATTTAGGATATAAACGCAATTTTAAAAAAGCATTGTCCTTGTGTTCAAAAGAATATATCTTTCTTTGTGATCAAGATGATATCTGGGATTCAGATAAAGTCAAAGAAATGGTCGCCATCATGAATAATAATCCCGAAATGGAAGCATTAGCTTCTTCTTTTACATTTATAGATGAGCACGACCAACCAATTTCCATTCGTAAGAAAAAAGGCTTTTCCAACAACAATCTTTATATCAAAGAAGTACGACCCAATGATATTGTGGAAGTAAAATTTGATGAGTTCCTGAATCACAATTATTTTCAAGGATGTTCCTTATTGATTACTTCTTCACTACGAGATGGTTTTATGAAACGTTTCAGTACCAAATTGCCTCATGATTGGATCATCAATCTGATTGCGTCGAAACATGGCAGCATGTATTTTTATAATCGATCTTTATTTGGATATCGGATCCATTCGAAGAATACGATTGGTGCTAAAGATGCCAATCTGACAACGAGTGAACATGTTAAAGTAGCCAATGAAGAAAATACACGAATCTTGGTTTGTAGTGATGGCATGAAAGTCTTAGAAACCATCAAAGAAGTGAATCCAGAATTTTATGACGACAATAAAAAACGATTTGATGCTTATTATCAATTTGACAAAGAACATATTGAAGCCATTCAAGATCGGAAGTTCTTTCGTTTGTTGAAACAGAACTTTAATCCTTATTATCGACACTTAAAATCAAAAAAAGCGCGGTGTATGGATTTACTCTTTGTTTTAATTCATTGAAAAGTACTTAAAGAATCTATATAATGGACATGTTTGAGGGAAAGCATGAGTAATTTAAGAACATTAGTAATCATACCGGCCTATAATGAGGCTTTAAATATTGAAAAGACAGTACATGATATCATTGAAAATGCACCACAAGTCGATTATGTGGTCGTGAATGATGGATCAAAAGATAATACATTGGAAGTCTGCCGTAAAAATCATTTTCATACCATTGATGGGTTTTGTAACTTGGGTTTGTTTGGAGCAGTCCAGACAGGCTTTAAATTAGCGATGGAACAAAACTATGATGTTGCCATTCAATTTGACGGGGATGGGCAACATTCAGCTACATATATTCCAGCTTTAGTTGAGGAAATTGAAAAAGGAAATCAAATTGTGATTGGCTCCAGATTTGTAACGAAAAAAAAGCCTTGGACCGCACGTATGGCCGGTTCCAGATTGATTGCGGGTGCCATTAAGTTGACCACAGGAAAGACAATCAAAGATCCAACCAGTGGTTTTCGTGCCTATGATAAAACCTGCATTAAAGAATATGCCTTGGATATGAATAATCCACCAGAACCAGATACATTGGTGTATATGTTGAAGAAACATTGTAAAGTGAAAGAAGTCCAAGTCCAAATGAGTGAGAGAGAGTTTGGCGAGTCCTATTTAAATCTGAGCAATACGATTAAGTATATGAGCCGTATGTTGGTTTCCATTTTCTTTATTCAACCATTTCGAAAGAGGTAAGTATGTCATTACGTTTACAGTTCGTGTTTATTTGTGCAAGTATCCTAACATTTATATTTGTGATTCGAAAGATTCGCAAACAAGGATTAAATATCAATCAATCCATTGTATGGATTTTATGGTCCATTTTATTATTGATTCTTAGCGTATTTCCAGGCCTTGCCCTATGGGCATCCAATAAACTGGGATTCATGAGTGCAAGTAACTTTATCTTTTCTTTATTTATTTTCTTTCTATATATCATCACATTTTCACAAGCTAGTGAATTATCCAAAGTACAAGATAAGAATAAAGAATTGATCCAGAAGTTAAGTATCAAAGAATATTTAGACGAACAAGAAAAGAAGTAGAGAAAGGGATTTATATGTATTGGCTACTATCATTGGTATTTTGGTTTTTCATGTTTAATTTCTATTATTTTCTAGGAGATGTCCTTCTAGATTTTTTTGGTTATGAAAAAGATGCTGGAAAACGGGTGATTATAGGATTTGTTTTTACTTTTGTTCTTTGTTTTCTAATTGTATTTCCATGTCAAATTTTACATATAAGTTGGTCCATTTATTTTCTAGCACAAAGTATTTTGTTTTTGATTGTGATTATTTCGTTAGTTATTATTAGGCATGATTTTATCATAGAAAAATATACGTATGTGATATATCATTTTAAATCAGTATGTAAACTCTGTATTAAAGAAAATTGGATACTTATCATCTTTGTGATATTATTTACTGCATTTGCTATCTCAAATCAACTACCTTATTATTTTATGAATTATGATGACGGATTTTATCTCGGGAAAATGGTTAATTCCATTGGTACACCGGCGTTGGAAAATGAAAATTATTTTAATGGTTCATTACTTAAAAATCCAACTATTGGTTTAGATCGTATCTTAAATACGTACGAAGTTAGTTACGCTTATTTTTCCTCTCTTTTTCATATTCGTGTAACGTTTTTTACACGGCTTACAATGTCATTCCATAATTATATTATGTTTTGCGTTGTTTATAAAGAAGCTGCAAAATTTCTTATTAGAAAAGAGCTTTCACAATATGCAATTGTTCCATTTTTTTTCTTTCTTATTTCACAGGGATATTTAATGTATGGATTAACAAATATTCATATTCGATCTTATGATTTATGGCAATTTCAAACAGCAATGTTTTATGGAGGCAGTGTGGTAAGGAGTTTATCCTTTCCTTTATTGATGATTTTTAGTTGGCCATTATTAAAAAAGATGGAATGGAAAAAAATCATTTGTATGGATTTTATAATTTTATGTTTATTTTCTTTTTCGACTGTTGCTTTGCCTATTATTACGTTATTCATCGTTATTATTTTAGGAACAAAATTGATAGATTTACTGTACATAGCATTCAAAGAAAAAAATCGTAAACAATTGATAATAGTCGTTATCAGTTTTATTTTATATATAATGTTTTTATTCGGAACAAAAGGACTGGATTATTTTCAATTTGGCGATTTAAAGGATAAGTTTACAAGTGCGATTATTGAAGTCGATAAATGGATAATAGCTTATTATAGTCAAGACATATTGTATTTATACGGTTTTGTTCCTTGCATTATTAGTATATTTTTTTATAAAAAAAATCGTTATAAATTGTATTTTCCTCTATTTATATTACTACTCTATTTATTAATTAGAAGTATGTATTTTAAAGAATTAGTTTATTATTCATCTATGAATGTTTTCTTTGTTGTATTAAGAGTTTATTCCTCGATGCAATATATGATTCTTTTTATATTTGGTATTTGCTTAGTTCAAGTAGTTCAATGCTTTAAAAAATATTATAATATCATTTGTGGTATTTATAGTTTAGCAACTGTAACAGCTATTTTATTGATTATTGGATTAAACATGAATTCTATAAAGCAACAAGATTTTTTGGGATCTGGTATGACAAAGAAAGGGTATGATTTTAGTAGAGTTCTCGATTTTAATACTTCTATGGCTCCGGATATTACAGTACGAGTTGGTAATTATTTTGATTCATTACCTTATGGAAACTATCGATTATATATTTCAAATGTTGTTCCATATGATAATGTGAAAATACCTGATACAGCATTCAATGTTGTATCAAATCGTATACAAATTCATAGTAGAGGTGGATTTGGAAATTTGAAAATACATAATGAGATATTACTAAATGATTTCTGCGATGGAAAAAAGGATGTTTCATTTTATCGAATACAGTCTTTGTTTCAAAAGTATAAAATTGATTATATACTAGTGACAAATATAGAATCAAAGCAAGAACTATCAAAAGCAGGTTATGATATGGTTTTGTCTAATAAAGGTTATGATGATAATACCTATTTTCTTTTTGAACTTAACAAATGAATATGAATAAAAGAATATGAATAATTACTATACTACAGGCCAATTTGCGAAACTAGCTAATGTTAGTCAACGAACGATTCGATATTATGACAAGATTGGCTTATTGAAACCTTCTTGTATCTCAGATAATGGATATCGACAATATAGTGAAACAGATTTTATCCGTTTACAGAAGATTGTTACGTTACGAAATTTGGATTTTTCGATTGAAGAAATCTTTTCTATGATGTCTTCAGAAGAGACATTGAAAGATTCATTACATTTACAGTCTAGTTTGGTGCAGGCCAAAATTAAAAATCTACAAAATTTAAAAGAGGCGTTGGATATTGCTTCTTCTTCCTTGGATAATGATTCTTTTGATTGGTCTAATTTGATTTCGTTGGTACAAATGAGTCAGGATAATTCATCCATCGTTGATCAATATATGACATCAAAGAATTTAGATGTCCGCATTGCTTTGCATAATCAGTATTCCGTCAATCCATTGGGATGGTTTCCTTGGCTATATTCGCAAATTGATTTTAATGGTGTCAATCGTTTGTTGGAAATCGGTTGTGGTTCTGGTGAATTATGGAAAAATAATATATTGAATCTTCGAAATCGGGAATTTTTCTTATCGGATAGTTCGGAAGGCATGGTTTCGGAAGTACGTAGAAAGTATGGCTCAGAATTTAACTGTATTGTGGTAGATTGTGAAAAAATCCCTTTTAAAGATAGTTATTTTGATTGTGTGATTGCGAATCATGTTTTATTTTATCTTCAGGATCTGAATAAAGGACTTTCTGAAATTTGTCGGGTATTAAAGCCGCAGGGCATGTTGTATTGCAGTACCTATGGACCAAATCACATGAAAGAAATTACTTCATTGGTACAAGCATTTGATTCTAGAGTTACATTATCTCATTCTAATTTATATGATGTATTTGGATTGGATAATGGAAAAGATATTCTAGATCCGTATTTTTCATCAATTGATGTTTCATATTATCCGGATGAATTGATAGTGGATGAAGCACAACCCTTGGTGGATTATATTATGAGTTGTCATGGTAATCAAAGTGAGATAATTGGTCCTCAATTAGTTGAATTTAAGGAATTTATTCAAAAACAATTACCAATTCATGTCACAAAAGAAGCTGGCGTATTCATTTGTAAGAAATAGTACTTGACCCTTACGTAACGTAAGGGTTTATTATTATTTTGTTGAGGAGGTTTTCTTATGAAAGGCATTATTCTAGCTGGTGGAAGTGGAACCAGACTGTATCCATTGACGAAAGTAACAAGTAAACAATTATTACCTATTTATGATAAACCCATGATTTATTATCCAATGAGCATTTTAATGAATGCTGGTATTCGCGAAATTTTAATAATTTCAACTCCTGATGATACACCTCGTTTTGAAGAGTTGTTAGGAGATGGGCATGATTTTGGTGTGGAATTATCCTATAAAGTACAGCCTTCTCCAGATGGATTGGCCCAAGCTTTTATTTTAGGTGAAGAATTTATTGGGGATGACAGTGTCGCTATGATCTTAGGCGACAACATTTTCCATGGTCATGGTTTAACAAAACGTTTGCGTGCAGCTGCTAAAAAAGAAGTAGGAGCAACTGTATTTGGATATTATGTAGAAGATCCAGAACGATTTGGTGTCGTCGAATTTGATAAAGAAGGTAAGGCAATTTCTTTAGAAGAAAAACCAGCCCATCCAAAATCAAATTATGCGGTTACAGGTCTATATTTCTATGATAATAAAGTTGTAGAATATGCGAAAAACTTGAAACCAAGTGCCCGTGGGGAATTAGAGATTACCGATTTGAATCGTATTTATTTAGAAAATAATGAATTGAATGTCACTTTATTGGGTGATGGATTTACTTGGTTGGATACTGGTACACATGAATCATTAGTTGATGCAACCAATTTTGTGAAGACCATTGAAGATCATCAACATCGTAAGATTGCTTGTTTGGAAGAGATTGCTTTCAAAAATGGGTGGATCGATCGCAAACAATTGGAAGAAATCTATGAAATTTATAAGAAGAATCAGTATGGTGCGTATTTGAAGAAAATCATGAATCAAGAATATGTAGAACAGGAGTGGGCAGAATAATGAAAGTAACAGAAACAAAAATTCCGGGTGTATTAATTATTGATACCGATGTATTTGGTGATCATCGTGGATGGTTTACGGAAACATATGAAAAGCCAAAATATGAAAAAATTGGTGTGGATGTAACATTCGTGCAAGATAATATGTCTTTTAGTGCCAAGAAGGGAACGCTTCGTGGTTTACATTGGCAGAATCCACCTTATGCACAATCAAAATTAGTCAGTTGCATTAAAGGAAAAGTCATTGATGTTGCGGTTGATATTCGTAAGGGTAGTCCTACGTTTGCTCAATGGGTGAGTGTAGAGCTAAGTGAAGACAATCATCGTCAATTCTTTATTCCACAAGGATTTGCTCATGGCTTCCTGACATTAACGGATGATGTAAAGTTCATGTATAAAGTCGATAATGTTTACAACAAAGCAAGTGAAGGTGGTATGCGTTATGATGATCCAACTTGCGCTGTGGATTGGGGAACATTATTAAACGGTATTGAACCAGTATTAAGTGAAAAAGATCAAGTGGGTCCTACTTTAGAGGATTCCAATAATCAATTTATATATAAGAAGTAGGAGGAAAACAAATGAAATTTTTAGTAACCGGTGGTGCTGGATTTATTGGTGGAAACTTTATGCATTATATGGTCAATACATATCCAGATGATGAATTTGTGAATTTAGATAAGTTGACTTATGCAGGTAATTTGGAAACTTGTAAACCAATTGAAGATAAACCAAACTATAAGTTTGTAAAAGGTGATATTGCGGATCGTGATTTTATCTTTCAATTGTTTGAAAAAGAACATTTTGATGTAGTTGTGAACTTTGCGGCTGAATCTCATGTTGATCGTAGTATTGAAGACCCTGAAATCTTTGTAAAGACCAATGTGATGGGGACAACTACCTTACTGGATGCTTGTGTAAAATATGGTATCAAACGATATCATCAAGTATCTACGGATGAAGTCTATGGAGATTTACCTTTGGATCGTCCAGATTTATTCTTTACGGAAGAAACGCCAATTCATACTTCCAGTCCATATTCTTCGGCAAAAGCAAGTGCAGACTTGTTTGTATTGGCTTATCATCGCACATATGGTTTACCAGTTACAATTAGTCGTTGCTCGAATAACTATGGACCTTATCATTTCCCAGAAAAATTGATTCCATTGATCATTTCACGTGCTTTGAATGATGAAACCATTCCTGTATATGGAACGGGAGAAAATGTGCGTGATTGGTTGCATGTATATGATCATTGCACGGCCATTGATTTGATCATTCGTAAGGGAAGAGATGGCGAAGTATACAATGTGGGTGGACACAATGAGCGTACAAACCTACAAGTTGTGAAAACTGTATTGCATGCATTGAATAAGCCAGAAAGCTTAATTACATTTGTTGCAGATCGAAAAGGTCATGATCTTCGTTATGCCATGGATCCAACCAAATTAGAAACTGAATTGGGATGGAAACCAAAATATACATTTGATACTGGTATCCCACAAACCATTCAATGGTATTTGGATAATAAAGAATGGTGGGAAAACATCATTAGTGGTGAGTATCAAAACTATTTCCAAAAAATGTATGTGGATAAAGGAAGAGCAGAAGAATAATGAAAGTATTAGTAACAGGTGTAGCTGGTCAATTAGGCCATGATGTCATGAATGAATTGGCATCACGCAATTTAGAAGGATATGGTACGGATCTTGCAGAAACATATGCAGGCATTCAAGATGGAACCAGTGTTTGTCGTGCACCGTATGTATCTTTAGATATTACAGATGCACAAGCCGTTCAAACAGTGATGGATGAAGTGCATCCAGATGCCGTTGTGCATTGTGCAGCATGGACAGCCGTTGATAAAGCGGAAGATATGCCAGATGTCGTTCGTAAAGTGAATGCAGAAGGTACGAAGAATATTGTGGATGCTTGTAAAAAACAGGATATTCCCGTGATGTACTTTTCAACGGATTATGTATTCAATGGTGAAGGAACCAATCCTTGGATGGAATATGGACACCGTGAACCATTGAATGTGTATGGACAAACCAAATATGAAGGGGAATTAGCTGTTGAAAGTTATCCAAAACATTTTATCATTCGAATTTCTTGGGTATTTGGAAAGAATGGAAATAATTTTATCAAAACGATGTTGCGTTTAGGGAAAGAGCGTGGTGCCGTCAGTGTTGTCAATGATCAAATTGGTATGGTTACCTATACTTACGATTTAGCTCGTTTAGTGGTAGATATGATTCAAACGAAAGAATATGGAACCTATCATGCAACCAATTCCGGTGATTTTATTAGTTGGTATGATTTTGCCAAAGAAATCTTTAAACAAGCCGGTATGGATGTACCAGTAACCCCAGTGGATAGTAGTGCATTCCCAGCCAAAGCCAAACGCCCTAAGAATAGTCGTATGAATCAAACCGAATTGGACAAACACGGATTTACACGTTTGCCTGATTGGCATGATGCATTGGCACGATATTTAAAAGAACTGAAGGATTGAATGAAAATCGTATTCATGTATAATAAAGTCAGTAAATAAAAGTCTTTACTGGCTTTTGTTTTTTTATGGAGGTGAAGGGATTGCCCAACACTATACATACATTTGTAGTTCTTGCATACAAAGATTCACCTTATTTGAAGGCTTGTATCCAATCGGTAATTAACCAGTCATATCCTAGTCAAGTAATCATTGCGACTTCTACGCCCAATGCATTTATTCGAACAATGGCTGAACGCTATCATTTACCTGTTATTGTTAATGAAAAAGCCAAGCATACAATAGGTGATGATTTTGATTTTGCACGAACATGTGTTGATTCCGAATTGGTGACGATTGCACATCAGGATGATATATATGCAAAAGACTATGCAAAAAATATTGTGGATGCTTATAAAAAAAATCCAGATGCTATAATCCTATTTTCAAATTATTTTGAAATTCGTAATAATCAACGAGTGTATGACAATACCAATTTAAGAATAAAGAAGAAGCTTTTGTCTTGTCTAAAAGTATCCAGTGCTCATTGTAAGCGATGGAGCATTTCTCTAGGTAATTCTATATGTTGTCCAGCTGTTACGTATCATAACAATAGAATTTCCTATAAAAAAATATTTGATTCTGATTTTAAGAGTAATGTAGATTGGTTTGCATGGGAAAAATTGAGTCGTTTAACTGGTCGTTTTATATTTGTTGATAAACCTTTAATGGGTCATCGCGTTCACGAAGAATCTACAACGACACAAATTATCGAAAACAATACCCGAACAAATGAAGATTTGGATATGTTGAAAAAATTTTGGCCTTCAATTATTGCAAAGATACTTAATTATGCATATAGAAATGCGGAGAAGAGTAATTCAGTTTAGGGGAGATTCGGATGGTGAAAGTAAGCATTATTATGCCAGTATACAACTCAGAAAAGTATTTGGAACATGCTGTCAATAGTATTTTGAGCCAGGACTTTGATGATTTTGAGTTAATCTTAGTGGATGATGGTAGTCCTGATAATAGTGGGCAAATTTGTGATGATTTTGCAAAAAAAGATAAGAGAGTCAAGGTTATTCATAAGCAGAACGGTGGGATTTGTTCAGCTCGCAATGCAGGGTTGGATTTGGCACAAGGTGAATATATCGGTTTCTGTGATAATGATGATGAATATTTACCGCATTTGATTAAAGATAATTATTTATTGGCCAAAGAACACAATGTGGATCTGATGCGGTATGCTAAAATAAAACGAGTAGAAAAAGATGATGGTCGTGTCTGGGAAGTACATACGCCCATTGAAGATATGTTCATTGAAAGAAAAAATTTTGGTCAATATTATCAAAATATTCGACGAGAAGATACAGTTTGGACAGGATTATATCGAAGGAAATTATTGGCAGAATACAATATACATTTTGATGAACGATTTTTATATGGGTCAGAGGATCTAAATTTTAATTTACAGTTTTTACTTCATTGCCAACGATTGGGTTTTAACTCTAATGAATATTATTCTTGGACACAAAGAGATAGTCATAGTACATCAAGAAGTTTTACTCGAGATTACTTAAGAAAAAATATGATTAATATCGATTTAGAATATCGGTTCATGCATGAAGTATGCAAAGATCAGATCGATAATAAAATGAAAAATATCTTTTTAATCAATTCTTATGTCTATCCAATTCTTGATTACATGGAAATTCCAACATGTGATATGAATAAAAAAGAAAAAGTTGTTTATTTAAATGAATTACGGGATATGCCATTATTTGATAGAAATGTTCCAATAGAAACTTTAAAAAAAGTACGTTCTAAAAAAAGGATGTATATTACTATGAAATTGTTTTATGAGAGAAAATATAAAATATTAATTTTCATTGTTGGTAAAGGAAAATCAGTATTATCAGTATTTAGATTTAAGAAATAGGTGATTACATGGTGAAAGTAAGCATTATTATGCCAGTATACAACTCAGAAAAGTATTTGGAACATGCTGTCAATAGTATTTTGAGCCAGGACTTTGATGATTTTGAGTTAATCTTAGTGGATGATGGTAGTCCTGATAATAGTGGGCAAATTTGTGATGATTTTGCAAAAAAAGATAAGAGAGTCAAGGTTATTCATAAGCAGAACGGTGGGATTTGTTCAGCTCGCAATGCAGGGTTGGATTTGGCACAAGGTGAATATATCGGTTTCTGTGATAATGATGATGAATATCTACCGCATTTGATTAAAGATAATTATTTATTGGCTAAAGAACACAATGTGGATTTGATGCGGTATGCACGTATACGACGATTAATTGATGCAGAGGGTAAGAAGTGGGATAGTACATCTTCGTTAATGAATTGCTTTATTTCCCATCAAGATTTTAGCAGTTATTATCAAAATATTCGACGAGAAGACACAGTCTGGACAGGTTTATATCGCAAGAAAATTATTGATATATACCATATTCGATTTGATGAGACATTTTATTATGGCTATGAAGATCGTATGTTCAATTTAACTTTTTTAAGTCATTGTAAAACATTAGGATTCAATTCCAAAGCATACTATATTTGGTCACAACGTGTAGGACATAGTACTTCTAAGTCATTTCACAAGGAAGCATTAGACGATAATTATAAATGTATCAATGCAGAATACGTTTTTTTGAGACAGTTAGATGGTCAACTGGATAATGTTACAAAGAATATATTTTTAACGAATGCCTATGTTTTTTCTTGCTTAGAATATTTATTATTACCAACTTGTATACTATCCAAACAACAAAAAACAGATATATTAAAGAAATATCGGAATCATCCTATATTTGATGAGCATATTCCAAAATCAACTCTAAATCAGGTGAAGAGAAAGAACAAACGATTATGGATTACAATGAAATTATTTGATGAAAGAAAGTATAGGACATTACTCTTTATTGTTGGTAACGGATCAAAAATTCTTTCTAAGTTTAGATATAAATAGAGAGGTATAAACGATGCATGTTTCTGTTGTGATTTTTGCAGGTGGTACGGGAATGCGTATGAATTCAAAGATACCAAAGCAATTCTTAGAGGTAGATGGTAAACCAATTATCATTCATACATTGGAGTTTTTTGAAAAAAATAAAAATGTTGATGATATAGTTATTGTTTGTAAGGAAGATTGGATTGATTATTTAAAAGAGAAGTTATCAGTATTTTCTATTACGAAAGTAATTAGCGTGATAGCTGGGGGGAAAACAGGACAGTTATCGCGGTATTATGGAATAAAAGAATTAGAAAAAAAACTTCCATCATTAGATGATACGATTGTAATGATGCATGATGGTGTACGTCCTTTGATCAATGATGATTTGATAAATCGTAATATTCAAACTGTGCGCGAGAATGGGAATTCAGTGACTATTGCTCCTGCTATTGAAACTGTTATAACGATTGAGGAAGGTACTATTCAAAATGTAATTGAGAGAGCTAAATGCCGAATGGCTAAAGCCCCGCAATGCTTTTGGATGAAAGATATCTTAGCGGTACATGATGAAGCATTTGCAAAGGGAGATATAGATAATATTGATACAGCTTCGATCATGTCAAAATATGGATATAAGATTTATGTAACGGAAGGACCAACAGAAAATATAAAAATTACTACACCATTAGATTTTTATACGTTCCAAGCAATCTATGTAGCACGAAAAGAGGGAAGAGGATGAATGCGATAATAAGACAAGATGCAAAGGCAATCGGTCAAGACATTATTATGTCAGAATTCGAAGAATCTTCCATATTGGTAACCGGGGGAACGGGATTGATTGGTTCTACACTTGTTATGGGGCTATTAGAAGCTAAAAATATTGATGTGTATGTCTTGGCTCGATCAATTAGGAAAGCAAAAAATATATTTTGTGATTATTTAGAGAATAAAAAACTTCATTTTATTATTCAAGATATTTCACAGCCTATTCCATTTGATCTCTCAGTTGATTATATTATCCATACTGCTAGCCCAACCTCTTCAAAATATTTTGTTGATCATCCGGTTGAAACCATTCATACATCGATTCAAGGAACTGATAATGTACTAAAATTTGCAAAAGAACATAGTATAAAAAGCCTAGTTTATTTATCAAGTTTAGAAGTATATGGTGTTACTGATCCAATGTTAGATAGTGTAAAAGAATTGGATTATGGATACTTGGATCCTTTTAAAGTGCGTAGCTCCTATTCAGAAGGTAAGCGCATGGTTGAATGCTTATGTGCATCGTATTATTCAGAATATTCTGTTCCAATTCGAGTGGCAAGATTAGCGCAGACTTTTGGTCCTGGTGTTTCTTATGAGGATGGTCGGGTATTCGCTGATTTTGCACGAAGTTGTATTGAAAAAAGAGACATAGTTTTGCATACAGAAGGAAAAACAGTACGAAATTATTGTTATACAAAAGATGCTGCTATCGCTATTTTATATATTTTAGCACATGGTCAAAATGGCGAAGCATATAACGTCGCGAATCCAGACACGGCCATTTCTATTTATGATATGGCTTGTTTATTACATCATTTATATCCAGACAGCCAAGTGAAAGTGATGATTGATGGCAAAGAACGAGGATATAATCCAGACGTAATCATTCGATTAAATGTCGATAAATTAAACGCCTTGGGATATCGTCCTTCTACATCGTTAGAACAAATGTATAATCGTTTGATAGAAAGTATGAAAGAAGGTAAGATCAAATGAAATTATTTACATGTGGTCCTGTAGAAATGTATGAGAATACATTAGAAATATCGTCGAAACAAATTCCATATTTTCGTACCCAAGATTTTTCGAATATCATGTTAAAGTGTCAAGAACAATTTTTACGATTTGTGAATGCTCCAAAACCTAGCTATTTAGCTGTGATGACAGCATCAGGAACTGGGGCTATGGAAACGGCAGTGATGAATGCATTGAATGAAAAGGATAAGGTTTTGGTCATCGACGGTGGTGGTTTCGGTCATCGTTTTAGTGAACTGTGTACACACCATCATGTGCTTCATGATGATATTCACTTATCTTTTGGGGAAGCATTGACTCGCGAGCATTTGATTCCTTATGAGAATAAAGGATATACTGCTTTGTTGGTGAATGCCGATGAGACATCAACTGGACAATTATATGATTTGCAAATGTTGGGGGATTTTTGTACAGAACAAAATATGTTGTTTATTGTTGATGCCGTAAGTGCGTTTTTAGTAGATGAAATTGATATGCAAAAAATGCATATTGATTTAGTATTGACCGCAAGTCAAAAAGCATTAGCACTAGCACCGGGGCTTTCATTTATAGTTGTAAATGAAAGAATGAAAAAAATTATTGATAACAATGAATGTGCTTGTACTTATTTAGATTTAAAAGACGCATTTAAAAATATGGAACGTGGACAAACGCCGTATACGCCTGCAGTTGGAATTGTCTTACAATTAGCCGATCGTTTAAATCAAATTGATCAAATTGGTGTCGACAAAGTAATTGATCAGGCAAAAGCCAATGCTCAATATTTCCGGATGCGGTGTGATGAGATCGGGTTAAAATATGGGCAATATCCATTATCGAATGCACTTACTCCCTTATTATTTGATAATGGAAAAGCGTATGATTATTTCTTAGAAGCAAAAGACCACTATGGCTTAATGTTAACACCAAATGGGGGAGCATTATCCGGCTCTGTACTTCGTGTTGGACATATGGGAAATTTGACAACAAAAGATTATGATGCAGTTATTGCATTTTTTAAGGAGGTACTGGAATGAAAGCTATTTTGTTAGCGGCGGGAAAGGGATCGCGAATTTCAAAGAATATCCCACCAATTCCTAAGTGCACTTTAGATGTTGGAGGTCAACCTTTGGTACTACGCACCATACAAATGCTAGAAAAACGAGGTATTTCGTGTGCCGTTGTGACTGGCTATCGTCATGAAAATATAGACGAAGTACTTAAAGATACAAATGTCACGATATATTACAATCCATTTTATGATATAACAAATAGTATTGGATCTCTCTATTTTGCGAAGGATTTTATTGATCCAAATCAAGATCTTTTGTTAGGAAATGCAGATGTCTTTTGGACAGATGATATTTTAGATGAGATTCTTGCTGCAAAGGAACAAGTTGTTATGTTATCTGACCGGACTCGTGCTGATGATGGAGATTATTTCTTTGGAACTGAAAATGGTATCATTCGACGTTATGGAAAAGAACTTAAAAGAGATCAAAGAGATTGTGAATATGTAGGAATTGCAAAAATAAAGAAATCCTTTGTACCTACTTTTGTTACGCAATTAGAATATATGGTTAGTCATCAGCAACATGGCGTTTGGTGGGAAAATGTGTTATATTCTTTAACGTCTGAATATGATATCCATAGTTTGGATGTAAATCATAAATTTTGGGCGGAAGTCGACTTTATTGAAGACTATGAAAGAATTTTAGATTATGTCAAAACAAATAACATATAAATCTTATGAACCGAAAGTGTTAAAAAAACTACATACTGTTCAATTGAATATGCTGAAAGATATTGATGTATTTTGTAGGAAATATGATATCCACTATTTTGCAGTGTCTGGCACAGCACTAGGTGCCGTACGTCACAAGGGGTATATCCCTTGGGATGATGATATCGATATTGCAATGTTACGGGATGATTATTTGAAAATGTTGGAACATAGAGATGAATTACAACCAAAATACACATTATTTTCAGCGGATTGCGAAAATAAATATTATAATTTTGTGCCAATCATTTCGATGAACGATACACGTATGATTGTTCCTCTTTCCAAAGATGTATTTGATACTGGAATTTTTATAGATGTATTTTTGTATGAAAATATTCCTGATGATCCACAAGAGGCAAAAAAATATATATCAAAATGTTTCTTTTGGCGCAATATTTATGTTATGTCACGCGCAAATTTTGAATTATTATGGCCTGGAGCCACATTTGTACAAAAATGTAAATATACTATATCGCGTGTAGTGCGTTTTTTTGCAAAATATATAGATCCAGATGGAATGAAAGTAAGAAAGAAGTATCTTCGTCTGATAGATAAATATTATGGAAAAACAAATACTTATACCGTTTTAGGTGATCCTTATGCGAATGATGTCATCATGAAAGGTAATGAGATATTACCCAATAAATATCTTTTATTTGAAGATTTTCAAATGCCAATGATGGCTGATTATTTAGCCAATTTAGAAAGAAAGTTTGGATCAAATTATATGGAGATTCCACCAGAAGAGAAACGTGTGAATCATTGCCCATATATTCTAGAATTTAGAAAGAGTGATTGATTTGAAAGAATACGATGACGCTACGTTAAAGAAACTTCAATCCGTAGAGCTGGAAATATTGAAAGATTTTATGTCGCTTTGTGATCGTCACGGTTTACAATATTTTGGTATTGCGGGAACAGGTATTGGGGTATTACGTCATGGTGGGTTTATACCTTGGGATGATGATATTGATGTTGCATTACCACGTAAGGATTATGAACAATTTATTAAATATGCTAACGAAGAGTATGCAGATAAATATACAATTATGAATGTAGAATATGATGAAAATTATCCATTGATGACTACACGAATGATGATGAAGGGTACAAAATTTAGAGAATATGCATTGGCACATATCAATGTTGAATTAGGAATCTTTCTAGATATTTATCCATTTGATAATTTAAGTGATGACCCTAAAAAAAGAAAAAAACAGATGCATGATGCATGGTTTTATTCTAAATTATTGATTTTGCGAAGTATACCAAAGCCAGTTCTTGCTTTTAAAGGCTGGAAAGCTGCTATTGTACATTTAATATGTGCTCTTGTGCATTATCTAATGGTAATTTTGCATATTTCTAAAAGATGGTTGGCGTTTAAATGTAAAGAGGCAAGTATTAGACATAACGAAGAAACAAACAGTGAATATATAGACTTTTTATGTGATACAACTCCAGAAATGAATATTTATAAACGGAGTGATGTATTTCCGCTTGTAAAAAAAGATTTTGAAAATACAAGATTGTATTTTCCAAATAATATGGATTCTAATTTGCGTGGGATGTATGGTGATTATATGCAAATGCCACCTGTTGAAAAAAGAAAAAATCATTTTCCTTATGAATTAGAATTTAAGGATTAGGAGAATCATTTTGAAAAAAGAAAAATCAATTCAAGTAAATGCAGTACTAAATATAATTAAGCAGTGTTGCATGATTTTATTTCCATTGATCACGTATCCATATGCTTCTAGAGTACTTGGTAAAGCAAATTTAGGAAGAGTGAGCTGGTCCGATTCAATTATTCAATATTTTGTTTTATTTGCACAACTAGGTATTCCTACTTATGCGATGCGCGAAGGCGCACGGATTCGAAACAAAAAAGAAAAAATAACTAAATTAGCGAGTGAATTATTCTCTATTTCATTTCTTGCAATGCTATTTTCGTATATTATTTTATTTTTACTTATTTGCTTTGTTCCAAGAATGCATGTTGAAGAATTGTTACTAGGAATATTAAGTATAAATATCATTGCTAATGTATTAGGTCGCGATTGGATCAATTCAGTTTTTGAAGATTTTTTTTATATTACCGTACGATATATTGCATTTCAAATAGTAGCTTTAATTCTAATTTTGTTTTTTGTAAAGCAACCAACTGATTTTTCAAAATATGCTTTTTTCTTATTAATAGCAAATTCAGGAGGATATTTTGCTAATATTTTATATACACGACGCTATATTCCATATAGATTGACGACACATTTGAATTTAAAGAAGCATTTGAAGCCGATTACATATTTATTTGGAATCACATTAGCTTCTACCATTTATATAAAATCGGATATAATAATTTTAGGTTTCTTTCGCTCTAATGGCGAAGTTGGTGTGTATACCTTAGCCTCCAATATTTATACTATGATAAAAGCATTGCTAAATGCATTGATTGCAGTGACCATACCACGAATTTCTTTTTATTTGGGGGATAATAATATAAAGGAATTAAATAAGTTGACATATAGTTTAAAGATAACCCTGTATTCCTTGGTTATTCCAGCAATAATTGGTATTTTTATGTTGAGTAAAGATATTATTACCCTTTTGGGAGGCTCATCTTTTACAGAAGGCTATATTTCCCTACAAATATTATGTTTTGCTTTATTTGGTGCCATATTTGCAGGTTTTTATTCACAAGTCATTCTCGTACCCCATAGAATGGAAAAAAATTTCTTTTTCGCTACGATTATTTCAGCGTGTTTAAATGTAGGATTGAATATATTTTTTATTCCATGGTGGGGAATAAATGGAGCAGCATTGACTACTTTAATAGCTGAATGTGTAGTTATGGGTATTTGTGCATATTATTCTCGCCCATACCTAGGTGAAATTCAGCATGTAAAACTTGGACCAATATTTATTGGATGTTTTGCTATTTTTGTAGTTTGTCTTTTTATTCAAATTTTAATTTCACCTATCTTCTTACGTATTGTATTTAGCATTATTTTTTCTATTCTATGCTATTTTTTGATACTGTTCATTGGCAAGAATGAATTTGCTTTAGAGATCCATCGAATTATCAAAGAAAAACTTCGCATTATTATGAAGTAAAAAATTGTAACGAATATGTGAGTTTTTAGAGTTTTCTTAGATGAGTTGAGAACTCTTTTTTCATTTAGTGAATTTGTATGAAAATTTGAACCACACCCAACGGAGTAATCGGTGTCAGAAAAGGGGTGAGATGAAACAGATGGCTCTGAGCAATGGAATGAATGTCTTTATTTTCGTGGATTGAGTTAAATCGCCACCTTGGAATATTCACAATGTAGTATTTGTTATTATTAAAATATTCTTTAATATTATGCTATAATAAAACAAGGGAGAGAGAAAATGAAGAGAAAATACAGGAATTTTAGCAAATTAATTGCGATAGGTATTCCCTTGGTTATCATGGGGGCAACTATACAACAAGTTTATGCAAAAGAGGCGAATGAAGCCAATGAAGAGAATTCTGTTGAAGAGGTCACAAATGATAATACGACTAATATTATAGCAGTTGATGAACCAATTGAACAAAATGCAAATGTCATTTATGAGACACATGTTCAAGATAAAGGCTGGCAAAACGCAGTTTCTAATGGAGATATTGCGGGTACGACTGGTGAAAAAAAGCGTATCGAAGGTGTTAGAATAAATCTTGATGGTAATGTTCCTGGTGAAATTGAATATCAAGCCCATGTCCAAGGTATTGGTTGGCAAGAATGGAAAAAAAATAACGAAGTTTCAGGAACTACGGGAGAATCTCGTAGATTGGAAGCTATTCGTATACGTTTATTAGGTGAAATTGCGAATAGATATAATGTTTTATATCAAGCACACGTAGAGAATTATGGTTGGCTCAGCTGGACAAAAAATGGAGAATATTGCGGTAGTCAAGGATATGGCTTACGATTAGAAGCTTTACGGATTCGTCTAGTAAAAATCAGTGATGAGATTACGGATGTTGATGTAAAATCGGCTTTTTTATCACCGGCTATTCAATATCAATCACAGATACAAAATATCGGTTGGCAATCTAATAAATTAGAGGGAAATGTTGCCGGTACAACGGGCCAAAGTAAGCGTTTGGAAGCTTTGAAAATTCAAATATATAACCCATATCTTAATGGTGATATTCAATATAAAGCCCATATACAGAATTTAGGATGGGAAAAGAATTGGTCACAAAGTGGCGAAATAGTTGGTACAGTTGGAAAAAGTTTGCGTATGGAAGCAATACAAATTCAGTTATTAGGTGAAGCTTCCAAGCAATATGATATATATTATCGTGTACATATTCAAAATTATGGTTGGTTAGACTGGGCAAAAAATGGTGCTATTTCGGGCAGTATCGGAGATTCATTAGGTATTGAAGCAATAAATATTTGTATTCGAAAAAAAGATGAAGAACTAGCACATAATGGAAATGTTGTCTCGATGGAACACAAGAATTCATATGATCGAGATGGAAATATTATTACCGGAATGTGTTTTACCAATGATGGTCGTATAGAATATTGTTATCAGCCTGGTAAATACTGGCATAGTAGGACGAGCATTTCAGGAATGAATGGTCGATGGATTAATTATGCAGTTGCTCGAACTGGTGTTGCTTTACCAAATTGTTTTACCTATGCAACTGCACGTATTAGTGAGATTCTTGGATATAACCAATCATTGGATGGAGCATATAAAGTACCTGGAGCAGGTGATTTATGGGCAGTTCATGCTAATCAATTTAGTCGGTCTACGGCGCCACGTGTGGGGGCATTAATGATTTGGACAAGTCGAAATAATGGATATGGGCATGTAGCTGTTGTCGAAAGTGTATATAATGGAATTATCACTTGGTCACAATCAAATTATGGTGGAAAACTATTTGAATATGTGACAGCTAATCCTTTCAATTATGTTCCTGGTCTTCGCTTCATGGGCTATTTATGGCATAGTGGATTGAAATTATAGATTGTATTTAATTATAACGAAAAATATTTGATAAAGGAGAGAGCATGAATAAAAAATATCGACGGTTGGGAAATATTGTTGCAGTAAGTATACCTATGGTTATTATTGGCGCGACTGTTCAGCATGTTTATGCAGAGGAACCTCAGAATTCCATTTTAACTGAGCAAACATCAGTTGAAACAACGGTGGATCAAAATACTGTAGAGTACAGTCAAAGTTCAACTGGAACAGATCAAGTACCTGATAAGAATACAAATGGTCAAAAAGAAACGATTACAGATCCTGATAAAACGAATGAAAGTATTACGCAAGAACCTGATGTGATATATGAAACGCATGTACAAAATAAAGGATGGCAGTCACCTATATCAAATGGAGAAACAAGCGGAACCGTTGGTGAAGGAAAACGAATTGAAGCCATTAAAATTCATGTAGACTCAGATATTACAGGTGGGGTTGAATATCAAACACATGTACAAGGTATTGGTTGGCAAGATTGGGTAAATGATAATCAAATGGCTGGTACGACAGGACAGTCAAGACGAATCGAAGCCATTCGAATTCGTCTAAATGGAGAATTAGCTTCTAAATATCATATTTATTACCGTACACATATTCAAAACTATGGATGGCTCGGTTGGGCTAAAGATGGTGAATATAGTGGAAGTCAGGGATATAGTTTGCGGATGGAAGCTTTGCAAATTAAACTGATTGAGATAGGGAAAGAAATTACTGATTCTGGTGTTGCTTTTCAGGCGCCAAGTATTAAATACCGTACACAATTACAAGGCACTGGATGGCAGGATTACCGGACAGAGGGCCAGGTTGCAGGTACGATTGGCCAAAGTCGACGTATGGAGTCGGTTAAAATTGAGCTTATAAATCCTGAATTAGTTGGTGATATTTTATACCAAACACATATCCAAAATTATGGATGGGAAACAAATTGGGCTAAAAATGGAGAATTGTCTGGTACTGTTGGTCAAGGATTACGATTAGAAGCCATTCGAATTAAATTAGATGGTGCAGTAGCTAATGATTATGATATATATTACACTGTACATGCCGCAAATATAGGATGGCTCGGTTGGGCTAAAAATGGTGAAAATGCCGGTACTTCTGGTGCTAGTCTTCGTTTAGAGGGATTGATTATTAAACTTCTTAAAAAGGGAGAAATTGCACCAGCATTAATGGGTACAATAAATACGCCTTTTGTATCCAACCAAACAATTTATTATCGTGCATATGTTGATGGCTCTGGTTGGCAAACAAATGTAAAAGATGGTGAAACAGCCGGCACTACTGGACAATCAAAACAAATTGATCAAATTGTAGTTGAACAACCCGATTCAAATATCTCTGGAACTGTGGAGTATCGAGGTCATATTCAAAATATTGGCTGGCAAAATAATTGGACACAAGCTGGAAACGAAATGGGACAGCCTGGTTTACGTTTGGAAGCTATACAGATGCGTTTAACTGGTGAATTATCAAAAGTCTACGATTTATATTATCGTGCACATTGTGAACTCTTTGGCTGGGAAGGCTGGGCTAAAGATGGTGAGAGTGCAGGTAGTAAAGGTGCTGGTTTCCGAATGGAAGGTTTGCAAGTTGAGTTACGTGTTAAGGGATCTTCTGCGCCAGGTACAAGAGTTTCTGCTTATCGAGATGTAACTGATATGGTTAGTCGAGCACAAGGATATACTAGTGCAACTAATCGATTGATTCTATTGGATAAGACTCACTATCGAGTAGGTGTATTTGAACGCTCAAACGGACAGTGGAAATTAGTACATGAATGTTTATGCGGTATAGGAGCTGTGGAAACTCCAACGGTTGAAGGACAGTTTAAAACAGGACCATATAAAAATGTTGTACATAGACGACCAACATATAATTATTGGTATGTTACTCAGTTCTATGGTGATTACTTATTCCATTCTGTATTGTATACAACTACACAAAATCCGGTCCAGATACGTGATGGTCGCATGGGAATTCAAGTTTCACACGGTTGTGTTCGTTTATCATTAGAAGATGCAAAATATATTTTCTATCAAGTTCCATTAGGAACAAAAGTCGTTATTTATCATTAGGGGCTGTAACGATTAATCGTTGACCAGTCAATAAAAAAGGACCGATGGTTGAACAGGTATGTTCATTGTCATCGGCCTTTTTGGTATACTTTTGTTGTGACTAAATATCTTAATCAGTGTAATGTAATTCAACCGTCATTTCAATTTCCTTTGAACTTTGTTTATGAAGATTCTATCCCTGATGATGATATATCCAGAACAGTGAAAGAAGTCGTAGAAGGAGTAAACGTATTAAAATATTTCGATTTCTCTCAAACTGTATATTGTAATTTAAAACTGATCAATTTTTGAGCAAGTCGCAATTCAAAATTGACCAGTTTTTTTATTATGCTTCTTAATGGTTTTTTATAATCAAAAGGAGGTAAAAAAAGGAGATGAAAACGATTATGCAAAAGTATGAGATCATTCGATTGAAGAAGGAGGGATGGAATGATAATAAGATTTTCAAGACATTTGGTGTTTCCAGAAATACGATTCCAAAGTACGAAAGATCCTATTGCAGTAATTTGGATGAATTGCTGAAACTGGATCCAAATGTGGACACACATAAGATCATTGAAACGTTGATCGATGATCCGTCCTATAATTCATCAAGACGAACTGCCAGAAAGTATTCCGAAGGAATGGATATCCAACTGCGTAAGATCCTGACCGATGAAGAAAACAGGACCAGACGCTAGGGACCGGGCCATAAGCAGGCCTTAAATGACAGGCAGATCTACCAGCTGTTGATCGATCAGGGATTTGATATTGGTGAAACAACGATACGAAATCGTCTGCGAGTCATTCGAAATGAAAAAAAGAAGCCTTTATCAAACAGGACTATGACTGCTGTGACCGATTTGAATACGATTTTGGGAAAGTAAGATTGATTATCGATGGTAGGAACACAAAAGGTTACCTGGCTGTTTTGGCCTGTTCTGCATCCGGATTTCGCTGGGCCTATCTGTATCGCAATTCGAAGATGGATGTCTTCCTGGATTCACATGTACGTTTCTTCGAGATGCTTGGCGGATCTTTCAAGGAAGGGGTCTATGACAATATGAAGAATGCACTAGAGAGGCACGATTAAAAGATATGAACTTTGAAGATTTTTTGGGAGAACTGTAAAAAAATGAAGAGGAACTCCGAACCAGAAACAGTATAAAGACGAGGATAAGACGGGCAAAGTTTCTCTATCCGATGATCTTGCAGGATTATCAAAAAGAACATCTCAGCATAAAGATCCGACAAAACTGCACTGAGTATCGCATTGGGAACAGAAGCATGTCAGCAGGGCAAGAAAGTATTGTTTGTGAGCATACCGACCCTTTTGATAGAACGGAAAGAAGCAATGAATCAAAATCAAATAACGATGTACAAAAGAAAATTTGAAAGCTATGACCTGGTCATACTGGACGAGCTGGGGTACTGCACATTCGACCAAGAACGAGGAGAGATATTGTTCAATCTGTTATCCAGCCGAAATGAAAAAGGAGCCATGATCATCACATCCAATCTGATATTTGATCGGTGGAATGAATCAATAGCTATTAAAGTATTCAGAAAAAATCTAAGATATTTCATCACGTTTCAGGATGAATATCTTCGATTCGAGAATGAATAGCTGGTCAGTTTTCAATTGCGAAGTTGGTCAGTTTTCAGTTGACAAATATAATCGCAGTTCTTATGGATTTGACAGTTTGAAGATGCTCGAATGTGTTTTGTTGGCTTTTGCTATGATAAAAGCTGCCTCCCATCTGTTAGATTTTTGAGCTAACTTTTTTTGGGGGAGTAGCTTGGCTCATAGATCAATGCGAAAATGCTTCTATTCGTTACAGTCCCTTTTTCTTTTGTTATTTAAGAGTTTAACATATGCTATACTATAGAAAATGCATGTGGAGGAATTCTTATGAAGTGTACACATTGTGGTCATGAATTAAATGGAACAGAAAAGTTTTGTCCCAATTGTGGACAACCAGTCGATATACAACCAGCCGAAACGATAGAAGCATACCCAAATATCCAATGGTATTTTGTCGAAAATAATGAATCCAAAGGGCCTTTTACAGAATCACAAATGAAAGAATTTTATGATTCGGGACGTATTAACGATTTGACCTATGTATGGCATGATGGACAATCCGATTGGGAGTCCCTAAAAGTTTCGAGTTTAGCTTTTGGTGAATCTCAGGAAACAAAAGTGGATGGATGGTATTTCATCGATCTTCACCAAAACCAGCATGGGCCCTACACCAAAGCGCAAATGAATGGTTTTTTAGCCAATAATACCATTGGAGCCAACACCTATGTCTGGCGAGAAGGCATGGCGGATTGGGATACCTTAAATCATACCGAATTGTATAGTCGATCCATGTATCCGCAAATACAAACCAATGGATCCGCATTGATCAAGCATCGAAGCATTCTTTCTTGTATCTTGTTTAGTATTTTTACTTGTGGTATCTATGCCATTTATTGGCAATACAGCATTGCTCGGGATACGAATATCCTGCTTCGGTCCAATGGCTATCAAGAAGGAACAAGCCCGGCACAAGTTGTCATTTTTTCCATGATCACCTTTGGTATATATGGTATTTATTTTGTATATAAAGTGGCTAAAAACATGAATCAAATCGATGAAATGTATGACAACAATGCCATATTGTATGTGATCTTAAGCATATTCGGACTATCCATTGTGGCCTATGCGATCATTCAGGATAATATCAATCGTATGATAGATGCATAATCTATCCTTGACAATACATTTCACTGTTCTATAATATTGAGGTAAATCAGATGAAGATAGAGGCAGCGATGCGTCAGAGTATGAAATGGAGTTGGCAGACTTTGAAGTTTCAGAAAGGTAATCATCGCCGAAAGAAATACGATGGCAATTTTATTTCTTGGGGTTCTAAGAAATACTTAGTTCACTCCTTCGTTGCAGAAGAGGCGTTATCTGAAAGCAAGGCATGTAGGCTATGTGAAGATAACACATAGCCTTTTTTCTTCATTTGTAGAAAAAGGAGAGAGAGAAATGAAAAAATTATTAACGGCAATCGCGGTCGCATCCTTAAGCATGTCTTTGGTGGGTTGTGGCAGTGGTTCTTCCAATTCAAGTGCAGATTCAGACACATTTACAGTAGGTATGGAATGCAACTATGCACCATTTAACTGGCAACAAAGTAAGAAATCATCTACAGCTTCCAAATTAGGCAGTGGAGCTGGTTATTGTGATGGTTATGATGTTGTCATGTCTCGTAAAATTGCGAAGAAATTAGGTAAGAAATTGGTGGTAAAGAAGATCAGTTGGGATGGTTTACAACCAGCCGTTGAATCGGGTGAAATTGATGCCATCGTTGCCGGTATGACCGCCAATAAGAAGCGTGAAAAAGGTATTGACTTTACAACACCTTATTATCAAAGTGAAACCGTCATGATCGTTCGTGCCAATAGTGAACAAGCCGGTTATACGAGTATTCAACAGTTCTCTGGACAAAAAGTCATGGGACAAAAGAATACAAACTATGATACGATCATTGATCAGATCAATGGCGTAAAACACGAGACACCAAAAGCAACGTATCCAGAATTAGTTGTAGCTTTACAAAATGGGGATGCTGATGGTATTCCAGCTGAATTACCAGTTGCCAATGGCATCGTATCTGCCAACCCAGATTTGACCATTGTACATTTTGCTGATGGTCAAGGATTTGATAATGATACATCTGTATCTATTGGTTTAAAGAATGGAACACGTAAAACAAAATACTTCAAGAAAGTGCAGAAAGCTTTGGATTCTATCTCTCAAGAAGAGCGAATGAAATTGATGGAAGATGCTGTTAAGCGTGCACCTACAGAAGACTAATAAAGTGAGGAGTAGATAGAATGCAAATTGATTTTGCGTATGCATGGCAAACATTAGTAAAATCGTGGCCCATGTTTGCTTACGGAATTCGTTTAACAATGGAATTTGCCATTGTTGGTACCTTAGTTGGTTTACTTTTAGGATTGGTTGTTGGCGCTATTCATGCCGTGGACATTGATCCATTTGATAAACCAATTACGCGATTTTTCAAACATTTAGGCCACATTATTACTGGTTTATATGTTTGGGTATTCCGTGGAACGCCAATGATGGTACAAGCCGTATTCTTGTATTATTTATTGAAGCCAGCTTTGGGATGGACAGGCTTTACGGCTGGTATGTTTATCATTTCTATCAATACGGGTGCCTATATGGCTGAAATCATTCGTTCAGGTATTCAGTCCATTGATAAAGGCCAAACAGAAGCTGCTAAATCTATTGGTATGACCAATACGCAAACGATGATGCAGATCATCTTCCCACAAGCCATCAAAAATACCTTTCCGGCACTTGGTAATCAATTGATTGTCAATATCAAGGATAGTTGTATGTTGAATGCCATTGCTGTTACGGAACTTTACTTCCAAGCCACTTCGATTGCCGGATCCAACATGCGTTATATTGAAGTCTATATGGTAACTGCTATTCTCTATTTGATTCTAACCACTATTGCGACGATCATCTTGAACTATGTCGAAAAGAAAATTAATCACACCGACAAAGTGTCCTTTAAAGCCAATGTCTAGGAGGAATCAAAATGAGTGATACAGTTATTAAAATCGAACATCTACAAAAACACTTTGGTAAACTCCAAGTATTGAATGATATCAACTTCCAAATCACCAAGGGACAAGTCGTGACGATCATTGGTTCATCGGGATCGGGGAAAAGTACGATGCTTCGTTGCATCAACTTATTGGAAGTACCCGATGGTGGAAAGATCTATTATGAAGGCAAAGATATCTTAGGTGGTGACTTAGATGTCACCAAATATCGATCCAAAGTATGTATGGTTTTTCAAAGTTTCAATCTTTTCAATAATAAAAATGTTTTGGACAATTGTACCATTGGTCAAATTAAAGTATTAAAAAGATCCAAAGCCGAAGCAGAAAAAATTGCGATGGAACAATTGAAAAACGTTGGTATGGAATCTTTTGCCCATGCAGCCAGTACAACACTATCTGGTGGACAAAAACAACGTGTAGCCATTGCCCGTGCTTTGTGTATGGATCCAGATGTCATCTTATTTGATGAACCAACCAGTGCATTGGACCCTGAAATGGTCGGTGGCGTACTGGATGTTATGAAAGATTTAGCCAAAAAAGGAATGACCATGGTTGTCGTCACACATGAGATGCAATTTGCCCGTGAAGTCAGCGATTATGTCGTTTTCATGGATCAAGGTGTCATTGCCGAAGCAGGAGAACCCGAAGAATTATTTGGCAATCCAAAAGAAGAAAGAACCAAACAATTCTTATCTCGTTATTCCAATCGCTAACGTCGTAGAAATACGACGTTTTTTTGTTATAATGAATACCAAGAGTGGGGAGGAGATATGAAAAAAAATATGGTTCTTTATGATTTGCGCTTTGGTTTTGAGCGGATGTGGACCTTATTCCAAAGCAGAGAAAGCCCAATTAAAATAAGCCGATGTATATGCCCAAGCCAAAGATTGTGCACATACGAATAGTTTGAAAAAAGATACGGATCCAGCCTATTTGGTCAATAAATTCTATGCTTTGCCAAAAGGATATGAACCCAATGATTTAGAACCACTAGCCAGTGTTTGTACAGTTGGAGACACTGGATGTAACAGTGATGAACTTTATTTACGAAAAGAAGCAAACTCCGCTTTTCAAAAAATGGTGAAATCGGGTAAAAAAGCCCATGTGAAGATCGTTGCCATTTCGGGATATCGTAGCTATGATTATCAATTGAATTTATGGACAACCAATGCCCAAACGTATGGGCAAGATTATGCCGATGCGTATTTTGCCCGAGCAGGTCAAAGTGAACACAATACTGGACTAGCAGTTGATATTACCTTTAATGATCATCCTTTTAACGAAATTGAAAACTACAAAGGCTATAACTGGATCTTAAAAAATATGCATACGTATGGATTTATCTTGCGTTATCCAAAAGATAAAGAAAAGGTGACACGCTATAACTATGAAAGCTGGCATTTACGTTATGTTGGAAAAAAAGTGGCTACTACTTGTTTTGAGAAGAATTGGACATTAGAAGAATATTGGGGGAATCAATGAGAAAAATCAACAAGAAGAAAGCACGACGGAATCGTGCCATATTGGTAGGTATCGTTGTGGTATTATGTGTGGGTGTATTGAACCATACGCGCTTGCAGCTGTGGCATGCTGGATATACCTTTGATCAACAAACCGTGATCCTGCAAAGTGAGGATGTATCCCATTACCTGGATACAAAAATTGATATGGATGCATGGGATACCAAGAAAAACCAGCAACATTATTATGACTATGCAACCGTTCATCAACAAACGGGACTTTCCAAAACCAAGACTATTTCATATGTTGATGACGTTTATCAAGTCTATCCATCCCTTCAAAAGCTGGGATATTCGATAGACAATGTACGATCTTTGATGAAACAGAATATGTCCATCAAAGAATTCAAAGCTTTGGCCAGTAGCAAGGTTTCTTTTACAACAGCTAAACAGTATTTAAAGATCAATGGCTTTATGGCACAAGACCTGAAAAAATATGTAGCTTCCAGGAAAAAGCCATTGGCTACCATATTATCCATTTCTCATGCGCAGATCAATTCCAAAAATAAGATGACACGGACTTATAGAATTGCCAATCCTTCGTATTTGACTTTAGTGAAAGATGGCTATGGTATTTCGAAAAACTATGTGCCCAATGATTTGGTTACCATAAATGTGGCTACGGCTTCTGCGGATACACCGAATAAAATGCGTAAGGCTGCGGCCACGGCTTTAGAAAAAATGGCCAAGGCGGCCAAGAAAAAAGGCTTGGAACTGGTGATCAACAGTGCCTATCGATCTTATACGCAACAAGAAGAACTATATAATGAATATCATGCGATGTATGATACGGAAACAGCCGATAGTTTAGTGGCAAAACCAGGATATAGCGAACATCAATTGGGCTTAGGCGTTGATATGACCAGTCAAAGTGTCGTAGATGGAAAGTATTCGACATTTGGTGAAACGAAAGAATATCAATGGATGAAAAAGAATGCCTATAAATATGGATTCATTCTTCGTTATCCATCTTCCAAAACAAGTATAACGGGTACTTCGAATGAACCATGGCATTATCGTTATGTTGGAAAGAAAGCTGCGAAAGAATGCTATATAAACAATTGGACATTAGAAGAATATATTTTACATCACGGTTTTGATACCAAAATAATATATGCCGAGTAGATTCTACTCGGCACCTTCCTGTTCATCATCATTGTCGTATTCATCATCGTCATTTTTGGGTTCGGGTGGATCCATTTTAAAAATAGGTCGAATGGTTATTCCTAGCAATAAGTAACGAACGACATCAAAAGCAATATAGAAAATAAACGTTCGTACTGGATACGTAGTATCTTCCGCTCGAATATAGCCAATAAACGTTGGCAAATAACAAGCAATGCGAATCAATTCACCTAAGATACAAGCTTTAACCAGTTGTTTGGATCTTGGATGTTCATAATACATGAACAATACAGGAATGGTCCATAGAATAGCACTGATCAAACAAGAAACAAACATATCATGATTGGCAAAAATGTATTGGTAATCATTGCTGGCAAACAAACTATGAAAGATTTGAATGAGAATAGGGAATAGCCCTAAACTGCTATAGACCACAATACCAATACGCACGGCCAGTTTTTGATACGTTAAGGTCTCGACCAAAGCCTCCGATACCTCATCATCAATTTCTTGATGAGGCAATTCCACTTGTGGCTGCTCCATATCTACGACTTGTACGGTATCATCTTCTCCCATATTCAATTGTGATATGGTTTTCTTTTGTTGCTTCGCTAGATCTTTGGCAAAACGAGGATCTTCAAAATTGCCATTTTCATCGACTTCAACGATATGATCAAAAAAGACCTTTGAAGACGGATTATTTTTTAAATAATCGCCCGTGCTCCATAAGACTTGTAGCTTTACGATCATGCAAACCAGTAAAACCAAATACGAAAGCAAATGTCCCATATCGGTAATGGCCGTGGAAATAGGCACATACAACATGGCTACCGACAAAGCAAAAGCTACCCAATAGATATAACGATATATTTTCGATCCCGTTGTCAATAAGATAAAGATGACCATATAAATACCAACTTGCGAAAGCAAAATACCAGATAACAACACATCAAAACCATTGGCATCCACTTTTAAAAAAGCCGTATTTAAGGCATAAGCCACACCTACACTATAAGCAATCAAAAAAAGAAGCGTAATCAATAGGCGTCGCTCAACACGTCTTCGACAATTTCGATACAGGATCAAATCTTGTTGATTGACATTATTCATATAATTTATTATATCATATATAGAAATGGAGATAAAATATGAAGCAAACTGTAACATTACATACAATCGTAGAAAAAGCACATTTAGCCTCTACCATGAAAAGTGGATCCTTGGACGTTTTAGCCACCCCACAGATGATTGCTTGGATGGAACAAGCCGCATGCATGTGTTTGGAACTTGAAGAAGGACAAACCAGTGTTGGTATTGCGATGAATGTGACACATGATGCTCCAAGTCCACTTGGCGCCGAAATTACCATTCAAGCCACAGTAACTGAACAAAAAGGACGTATTATTCATTATGAAGTGAAAGCATATCAAGGCGATACATGTATTGGTAAAGGGGAACATACACGCTGTATTGTCAACAGTGAGAAGTTCTTGGCAAAAGTATATAAATAAACGTTGGAAGACGAATGACATTCCATTCGTCTTTTTTCGTTGCGAAAAATGGGACCAGATGGGTCAAAAGTGAAAATAAGACAGAGAAAATCGGTCTAAAATCGCCAAAAATAGCATGTTTTCGCAAACTATGATAGTATAAGTTTATGAATAAGAAGAATCAAAAGCGATTACAAATGCTGAAAGACAGTTATCGTCATCATAAAAAAGGTCTCTTTATTACGGTCTTGGTGATTTTCGCTTTAGTTATTTGTGTTCCGCAAGTGGATGCTTTGATCCATCCCAAACGCTACATTGCTTGTAGCGGAGATACCTTGGAAGTAACCGTATCTTATTACGCTAAAAATGATGAAGCAGGGCAACGTGTTGTATCAATTCCACGAGGATCGGAAGTTGAACTACGCGAATTGGGTGAAAAGACATCAACTATCGTATATAAAAACGAGACATTGACCGTAGATAATGATCATTTAGTCGATAATCTAGAAGATGCGATTCAAATTAAATATGTGTATCCTCGACGATTATTAAATTTATTGATCAATAAACAAGGAAAGCTTTCGGACATGGTGGTTCGTAAAGGCGAAAAAGTGAAAGTCGTTTCCGTCAAAACGGAAGACCTAGATCGTAAGACCGGTCGTATCCAATGGTATCAAGTCAAGAAAAATGGTAAAAAATATTGGATCAATGGAGCGCATGTTGAAACAACCAAAAGTGCTGCCACTGCCAATTATGCCCAAGACATTACGTATTCAACCTATTGGGATGATTATTATGGTAAGGGATACTCCAAAGATGCCTATGTTGATCAAATCGATTATAAACCACAACCGGCCTCTCGGTATGCAGACAATCCGATTCGTACGGATATCAATTCGGTTCATGTTTCTCTCAGTAACTTAAAAAATCATAAAAAATATTATTTATCACTGATCAAAAAAACCGGAATCAACTCCATTACCATTGAATGTAAAGGCGATGGCGGAAATCTATTCTATGATAGTGATGTTCCCAAGAAATATTTATCCAAACCATCTGAAGCTTTGACGGGATCTGTCATGTCAAAACAAGAATTGAAAGATTTAATTCATGAATTTCAAGATGCCGGCTATTACATGATTGCACGATGTGTCACATTTAAAGATTCCATTTTTGCGAAACAAAATAAAAAAGAAGCCATTGTGGATAAAAAGGGCAACTTTATTGAAATCAATGATGAATATTGGCCAAGTATTTATTCACGCAAAGCCTGGATGTACAATGTGGACATCTGCAAAGAAATTGCCCAGATGGGCATCAATGAAATTCAATTTGATTATTGCCGTTTTCCAGATGGTACAGCCAGTCAAAAAGATGATTTGAATATGCGCAATACATACAATGAAAGTAAGGCCGCTGCCATTCAAGGCTTCTTTACATACGCAAAAGATCAGATTAGTCCGTATCATGTATATGTGGCCGCCGATGTTTTCGCATGGCCGATCGTTGTGCAAGATGACCAAGATATTGGCCAGTTCTTCCCAGCCATTGCGAATGTTGTTGATGTCGTTTGTCCGATGCCATATACCGATTTATTCTCTCAAGGCGCTATGGATATTGCCGATCCAACCGCGGTGCCAAAGAAAACCTTGTATAAGTTCTCCACCATTGCGAAGCGACAAATGGATGAAATTGGCACCCAAGCTATCTATCGAACTTGGATCCAAGCCTATAGTCCATTTGATGCAAGCGACGTCAAAGCGGAAATCAAAGGAATCAATAAAGCTGGATTTGAAGGCTATCTAATTTGGTTTGGCAATGGGGATCCCAACGATCTAAAAGGTGTACAAAAAGGTTTTGTTGATAGTAAGATCAAAAACTGAGCAATCATTTGCTCAGTTTTTTATATAGGCCCAAAAGGATCAGGGCCCCTAAGGTATCAATGCCTACATCGATGGGACTGCCACTTCGACCCGGAATAAAGAGTTGATGGAATTCATCTGTACAAGCATAAAGGATAACGATCCCAAGCGTTGTTTTAATAGTTGGTTTTTCTTGTGCATGATAGACACAAAAAGCCAATAAAGCATAGATAGACATATGCGCTGCCTTGCGAATGAACCACACCTGTATATGCCCATGAAATAAATGATAAAACCAACCACTTTGCAGATTCGAAGCACTCGCATTTTGATTGGAAAACCAGAAAATTAGGATCATCACCAATATCGAAAGAAGTTTCCACACAAGCTTACGCATGTTGCACCTCCAATAGTTGAATCGCTAATTGATATTGTTCTTTAGAAAACAAATTATATGTCTTGATACAATGGCCTGGAAAATCAGCACGCATATCAATATCATCCAATACAAGATACACTTGGATATGATGGGCTTCAATATAAGCACGAATCTTATGAGGACGGGATTGATTTTCTTTTGAAGTTGTATCGATGACATAGGAATCCAATTGACGCAAACTCAATAACGCTTTGATTTGCTTCAAAGAATAAAATTCTTTCCAAGAAGAGGTCACAACGATTTTTAAATCAAACCGATCACAAAGATTTTTGACATATCGACAAGCATCCACATCGAAATTCGTATTGACCTGACCAATCGTATAAGTCGGGATGTGTAAAAAGCCTGGATGCTTCCATATACGCAACCATTTCTTTCGATCTGGCTTGACCTCTTGTTTATACATATAGGGATTAATGACCCCATCAAAATCTAAAAAAAGAATTCCTCGCATATAAAATATTGTAACCGAGACTCAACGCTTTTCCAACTGTGATAGAATAGAAACATAGGAGGAACTCACATGAAGCAACATATCGTCCTATTAACAGGCATGTCTGGCGCTGGAAAATCAAGTGCTATGAACGCCCTTGAAGATTTAGGCTATTATTGTATTGACAATTTTCCTAAAGAATTATTACCTCAATTGGAAAATGTCTTACAAAAAGAACAAAAATACGAATATATCGCATTATCCGTTAGTGCGATTGATTATATGACCTTTTTTAACTTTTTCGATGACACTTCATCGGATATCCAGATTATTTTCTTAGATTGTAGCGATGAAGAATTATTATTACGCTATCGTTTTACGCGAAGAAGACATCCCCTGATTGCCAATGGTATGGCTACGACGTTAGAAGAAGCCATTGAATTGGAACGGGATTACTTCAATAAAATGCAAGGCAATCAAAAAGGAACCATTCATTTTGATACGACCAAGATGTCAACATCCGAACTCGCAAAGCGGATTCGCAATCGCTTTAAAGGCAATGATACTGCCAAATTTACGATTACTTTTCAATCGTTTGGCTTTAAACATGGTCTCCCCATGGATGCGGATATAGTGATTGATGTACGCTTTTTACCCAATCCATTTTATGAACCCGCATTGCGAAAGAAAACCGGAAATGATAAAGCCGTGTATGACTATGTCATGATGGCGCAAGAAACCCAAGATTTTATTACTCGTTTGAAAGCTTACTGTGATTTTGTGTTTGCAGCTTATAATGAACAACACAAATCCCATATGATTGTTGGCGTTGGCTGTACAGGTGGACAACACCGCTCTGTGACCATTTGTAACTGGTTATACGATACCTATAAAGATACCTATCGTTGCTTTAAAAGCCATCGCGATATCGGAGATCAAGAAATCGGATGAAAAACGTAGTCGTAATTGGTGGCGGATCGGGACTTTCCAGTATGTTGAGCGGTATGAAAAAACTGGAAAATGCCAATATCACGGCCATTGTTACCGTTGCTGATAATGGTGGCAGCACCGGCCGATTACGCCAAACGTATAATGTTCCTGCAATTGGTGATATTCGTCATGTCTTGACTGCCATGGCCAATGTCGAAGATGAATCGTTATTTGCCGAACTGATGAATTATCGATTCAGTGGCAATAAAGATATTGGGGGACATAATTTAGGGAATCTGATGTTTTTGGCTTTAATGGACATTACCGGATCCTTTATGGGAGCCATTGAAGCCATTAGCCATGTCTTGAATGTACGGGGGAAGATCGTACCAAGTACCTTAGATATTGTGACTTTGTATGCGATGATGGAAGATGGAACAATGATTCGTGGGGAAGAATCCATTCCTAAAGCCCACAACAACATCAATAAAGTCTTTTACCAACAAAAAGTCCATCCCTATTTGGATGCACTGGAAGCTATCCGTGATGCTGATTTGATTATCTATGGAATTGGATCGTTGTATACCTCGATCATCCCGAATTTGATCATTCCCGAAATTAGTCAAGCCATTCATGATAATCCATGTCCAAAGATATATTTTTGTAATGCGATGACCCAGCAAGGAGAAACCGATGGGTATAGTGTAGAAGACCATATTCGCGCCTTAGAAAAACATTCCTTTAAAGACGCTGTTGATCTTGTGGTCGTGAATCAATCGTATATCCCAAGACCCATATTGGAGACGTATGCGAAACAGCATTCCTATCCAGTGGAAATCAAAGAAACCGAACATGACTATGGCATTATGCAACGATTATTGGTACAATTTGATGTCCAAGGACGCATTCGTCATGACCCGAAAGCAGTTTGTACAGCGGTGGCCGAAATCTTGGAAAAGATAGATAGTAAGGAGGATCTACGTGTCCTTTACCAGCGAAGTGAAAAAACAAATCTGTAAAGAACCAACCGATCGAAATCAAGCACGGGCACAAATTTGTGCCCTCTTTCAAATGCGCGCAAGCATGCATATGAACTTTCGAGGAATGTCTGTTTCTTATCAAACCGAAAACGCAACAATTGCCAAACATTTGTTTCAAATGTTGAAACAAGTATATGAAGTGAATCCCCGATTATCCGTCATTCGCAATATGCGCTTAAAAAAAAGCAATATGTATCGTGTAGAAGTCTATGATAAAGCCAGTGAAATTTTAGATGATCTCGGCATTCTGACCGATACTGGCATTCACTATAAACCACTGGGTCGATTGATTCGTTCTGATAAAATGGCTAGGGCTTATTTATGTGGTTGTTTTCTAGCCAGTGGATCGATTAATGATCCCAAAACCGCCAATTATCATCTGGAAATGTCAACCACCGAAAGCGAATTGGCTCAATCCGTTCAACATTTGATGGAACGTTACCATTTGCCCGCAAAAATCACCAAACGGAAAAAATACGAAGTGGTTTATTTAAAAGCCGGTGATAAAATCGCTGATTTCTTGCGCCTATGCAATGCCAGTCAAGCCCTGTTTGAATTTGAAGACAGTCGGATCCAACGTGACTTCTTTAATCAAATGACGCGTTTGGATAATTGTGAAGTGGCCAACGAAATGAAGACCCAAAAAGCAGCTAAAAAACAATTAGAAGCGATTGCGATTTTGGAAGCCAATCCCCAAAAGGTTGATATTTCGGAAAAAATTCGACATGTGATGGAAATTCGTAAACAATTTCCCGATGCCAGTATGAATGAATTATGTGAAGAAGTGTATCGTGCTTATGGCGATATTATATCGAAATCGGGAATGAAGCATCGTTTGAATCGAATCAAAGAGATGGCTGCATCGATTCAGGAGGAATCCGTATGAAAAAATTCATTTTACTATTGGCTCTAAGTCTATGGTTGACGGGATGTTCCAGTTCGGTTGAACTACAAAAACATACCTTTACCTATGAATTGGGAGCCGATGTGTATGGCAATCCAAAGTTATATATCAAAAATGCCGATAAGTATAATACCGACAAAATGGAAGTCGTACCACAATCAAAAGGAATCTATAAAGAAAAGAATCGGTTTGTGAATAAAGGCAAAGATTATTTGGTTTGCGGAACCTATGATTTTACCTTAGTCGATGGTTCTACCAAAATTCCATTTAAGATCAAGATCAAAGATACCCAAGCTCCATTGGTCAATAATTCGCCAACTGAGATTACCTGTACTGTTGGCCAAGAACCCGATTATCAAACCGCCTTTGATGCCAGTGATTTATCGGGTGTGAACTATGAAAGTGATGTGGATACATCCACGACCGGAACCAAATCGACAACGGTTCGAATTTATGATCGCTTTGGCAATAGTGTTGAAAAAAAAGTGAATATCGTCGTTCAATAGTCTATAATGATTGACATGACAAAGGCAGATAAGATATTGATCGTTTGTATCATGATTCTTTCGATTGGTTTGATTTTTCCTTTATTGCACAATGCTCCCACATCAAAAGTGGCAGTTGTTCAAGTGGCCAACAAAGAAGTCTTACGCATCGATCTAACCCAAAATAAAGAATATACCGTCAAAGGGAAATTAGGCCCTGTTCATATTCAAGTAAAAGATGGAGCCGTTCGAGTCCGACAAGAAAACAGTCCCCATCATACCTGTTCGAAACAAGGCTATGTATCCAATGCCAATACCCCCATTGTTTGTCTTCCCAATGAAACGGTTGTTCAAATTGAAGATGGACAAGATTCCAATGAGGATACGGTGATTCAATGATGAATATAAGAAAAAGTGTCAATTTAGGCTTTCTGATGGCCGTTGGCATCTTATTACAGTTGATTGAAAGCTTTGTGCCGATTGTGATGATCGTTCCTGGATTTAAGATTGGTTTGGCGAATTTAGCCAGCTTGTTTGCCTTGATGATCTATGATAAAAAATCCATGTGGATCATCGGTATCGGACGCATCTTTTTGAGCGCCTTGTTACAAGGAACGTTATTTAGCGTCGCCTTCTGGCTTTCGTTATCGGGTGGATTATTAAGTTTGATAGCGATGTCCATTGCTGCCGATGTAAAAGTCTTTTCCATTTATGGCATATCCATATTAGGTGCTGCTTTCCACAGTGTCGGACAAGTGATTGCGGTCACATGGATCTATCAACAATATTTCATGCAGCTCTTTTTACCCATCTTGTTGGCATTATCAATCGTTAGTGGGTTAGTCGTTGCGATATTATCTCAAAAGATGCTGGATCGATTGAAAGGAAGGATCATTTCATGACGCAACCATATATGGGAGCTCTCAAACAAGTGGAACGCTTGATGCAAGATAGTTTGGGAGTCTATTCACAAAATTCCATGAATCAATTACACGATCTCTGTGTACAAATGGGCCAAGATACCATTTATGATGTGGATTACTTGAAATTAATGGAATTGTATGGCCGGAAATATCGAAAAGAAAAAAATGAAGATGCCTTACGTTATGTTGTCATGCGCATGCAACAAGTCACTTTGGCTCGAAAGAATCCCAAAAGTGCAGCGAAATATAAAGGCATTGTTTTTACCGATAAACCATTAGATAGCTTCACCAAAGCATTTCTTCAAGAATTTCCATCGCTTTTACATACATATGAAGAACGTTATAAAGTACGCATTCTCCAAATGGCTACTTTTGTTTTTGTGATTCTTCTGATACCATTGGTGCTTTTATTTCATTTGTCATTCTTGATCATTTGGCTGCTCTTGCTCCTTCTTTTTGGAATCTTTGTTTATTATACATTTAAGTATGGCTATGAATCCATCGTGAAAGATCAAATTCAAGATCTGATACAATCGGTGGATCCTACCCTAAAAAAATTAGATCAAATGCAGATGTCACAATAATTTGTGACATCTATTTTTTTATTCACAATGGTTGCGAAAATCTTCACAAGCAGTTACAATATACTTAGCTATGCGGAGGTTGTAATGACAACAAATAATAATAAAAACGTGCCTAAAGCCACCTTTCAAAGATATCCAGTCTATCTAAAAGCATTACGAAAACTGAAAAAACACGGCGTTGAACGAGTCATGTCCAAGGAATTGGCAGAACTCGTTAACATCGAACCCACAACCATTCGTCGCGATTTTTCTTTCCTAGGCAATCTTGGCAAACAAGGCTATGGCTATAGTGTGGATCGATTGGTAGACATCTTTAATCAACAATTAGGCGTTGATTTTGATGAAAAAATCATACTCGTTGGAGCGGGTAACTTGGGTCGCGCCTTGATGAACTACAATAAATGGGATTATGTGGTAGGAGAAATCGTTTGTGCGTTTGATCGTGACGAATCAAAGATTGGTATGGAGTTATATGGTGTTCCCGTTTATTCCATCGATGAATTAGAAGAAAGAATTCCATCCGGATGTCACATTGCGATTTTAACAATTACCCACGGTGTTCAAAACACAGTGGATCGTTTAGTGGAATGTGGAATCACCGGAATTATAGACTTTACATCCAAGCATTTTAATGTACCAAAAGGGGTTGTTGTAAAGAGCGTGGATGTGGTATCATCAATACAAGAATTGGTTTTTGAATCCAATTCCATGAATAAAAAAGCATAGAAACAGGACGGACATATCGCCAGTAGCGACTTGTGATGGTGAAAGACAAGAAAAGATATCGAAGAACACCTGTGGAGCTGGACTGGAGAAAATAAGTAGACAGTCTCGTTAGATACGTTACATCTATAAAAAGGGTACATAGTCATATGTAAAATGAGGATGGCACCGCGGTTTATTCAATCGTTCCTTGATGGAACGATTTTTTTATTTGGAGGAGAAAGATAATGTTAGTTAAAAAAATGAAAGAACAAGCAGCCCAAATGGATGGTCAAAAAGTGGAAATCCAAGGTTGGGTACGTACCAATCGAGCAAGTAAAAAAATCGGGTTTATTGTGATCAATGATGGCTCTTGCTTCACCAATGTACAAGTTGTCTATGAACAAGATTTACCAACCTTTGAACAAGCTGGAAAAATCACATTAGGATCTGCCGTTGAAGTCAAAGGAACTTTTGTGTATACACCAAACGGAAAACAATCCTTCGAAATTCATGCGGATTCCATTGAAGTATTAGGCGCATGTGATCATGATTATCCAATTCAAAAGAAACGTCATAGTTTTGAATATATGCGTGAAATTCCCCATATCCGACCTCGCGCCAATAGTTATTATGCGATATTCCGATTGCGTTCGGTTTTAAGTATGGCCATTCATACCTTTTTCCAAGACCAAGGCTTTGTCTATGTACATACGCCAATCATCACGGGAAATGATGCGGAAGGAGCCGGCGAATGCTTTACTGTCACAACTCGAAGTGATGACAAATATGATAAAGATTTCTTTGGCAAACATGCCCAATTAACCGTATCTGGTCAGTTACATGTAGAGCCATTTGCCCTTACATATCGAAATGTCTATACATTTGGACCAACATTCCGTGCCGAAAATTCCAATACAACACGTCATGCATCTGAATTCTGGATGATCGAACCGGAATTGGCTTTTGCTGATTTATCCGATGATATGGACTGCATTGAAGCGATGATCAAATATTGCATCAACTATTGCTTAGAACACGCACCTGAAGAAATGGCCTTCTTCAATCAATATGTAGATAAAGGTGTGATTGATCGTATTAAGCATGTTGCCAATTCCAAATTTGTTCGCATGACCTACACAGAAGCAATCGAACATCTAGAAAAAGTCAAAGATCAATTTGAAAACAAAGATATCTATTGGGGCATGGATCTGCAAAGTGAACATGAACGCTATATTTCTGAAAAAATTGTCAATGGTCCTGTATTCTTGACTGACTATCCAAAAGATATCAAAGCCTTCTATATGCGTGTCAACGATGACAATAAAACTGTAGCCGCTTGCGATTTATTGGTACCATATGTTGGTGAACTGGTAGGCGGCAGTCAACGTGAAGAACGTTATGACGTATTAGAAAGCCGTATGAAAGAATTGGGTATGGACCAATCCATCCTGCAATGGTATCTGGATCTTCGTCGTTTTGGTGGATGTAAACACTCTGGATTTGGACTTGGATTTGATCGTATGTTGATGTATGTCACAGGTATGCAAAATATTCGAGATGTCGAGCCATATCCAAGAACACCAAGAAACTTAATTTTCTAATCGAAGCTGTCACATTGACGGCTTTTTTAAAGTTTGGTATAAATACGGTATGGCAAAGAAAACATTTCATTCGATATCACCAGTTCGTCGTTCTATATTGCTGGTTACGACCATTGCCTTGATCGTCGTTTCGATATTTTTGTACGTTACTCGACCGACAGATGTGGATCGTATCAACGAAACCTATTTAGATACGATTAAAGATACATCCATCTTATCAAAAAATATCAATACATCTTTTAAACAGAACTATCAAGTCAAGACTTACACCATGTATGGAGAATCGTTAAAGTTGTATCATGATACCGCTTTAAATAAAACCGATGATCTCATGGGAGCCAACTTGATTTTAGTCAATGTGGAAACCCAAGAAGAAATAAATTATACCTTTGGTTCGGGAGCTGATGAGGGCATCAAAACCAATCAATTAGATCCCGGCTTGTATGAAGTCTATGTCTATGATCATTTTGTGAAAAAGCGTGTTTACTTCAATAAAAAAGTACATATGGAACCATTTGAGACAGTACGACGCAATCATCACGTAAAACATATTTCGATGGATGCAGACACTGATTATTTAGACGATTATGATATCCACTTAAAGAAGAATTATGCCTTTATTTCGGTAACAGAAAATATCCCGAAAGCGGATACCGTCGATGTGATGATCGATCCTTGTGGAGATATCTATGATACCGAAACCAATCAAGTTGCCGATGGCTTAACAGCAGGTGATCTCACGGAACAAAAAGAAGCCTATGACTTTGCGAAAAAAGTGAAAACCGAATTGGAAAAATATGGTTTAAAAGTCCAATTGACGCGTTCAGAAGATGGAACACCATCGTATAGCGGTCGAAATGGACGCGTTGCGAAAGGGTATGAACATAAAGCAAAAATTTTCTTAAGCGTTGGCTTTAGTCAGTTCGACACGACCGAAAAGCCATTCCTATTGGTATCACCACATACTTCTGGTGTATTGGCTGATAATATTTCCTATATCATGCAAAAAAATGGCATAAAGATGGATGATACCCAATCTACGGCACGGCAAATCCATGAAGATGGCGTGATTTTTGATGGCTACAACGATGAAAATGATAAGTATGAAGTCTGGCCTCAATTACGAGAAAGTGGTGGAAAAGCAACTTTTGCAGGTCGCTACACTTCCTCAAAAGAAAATCAACGCTATAAAGACAATCCGGGTATGTATGGTATCTATTTCCAATTTTTGAATGGGGAAGATAAGAGTAGTATTCAGTACTACCAAAAAAATAAGACCAAGATCGTGAAATCATTGGCAAAAGGAATTGCTTATTATTTAGATGTAAAGAAAGAAGGATCAAATTGAAAGTCAGCTTAAGTCGGATCCAGAAAAGCTATGGTACCCAGATGGTTTTGAATGGGGCCGGCTTGACGGTCAAATCAAAAGAAAAAATCGGATTAGTGGGTCGGAATGGATGTGGGAAGACAACCCTGTTGAAAATTATCTGCCAACAAGAAGAACCCGATAGTGGACATGTTGTCATTGCCAATGATACCCATGTCGGCTACTTATCACAAATTACCTTTTACGATCAAGACAATACCGTTTATGAAGAACTATTGACAGCTTTTGATCATGTGCGCCAATTAGAAAAAGAATTATTGAAACAAGCCGATGTATTGGCAACCGATTCAAGTCAGGCACAACTCGAAAAATACGATCGCATGCAAAATGAATTTGAAATGCTCAATGGCTATAATTACGAAGTGGAATTAAAAAATGTGTTCTTCCACTTTTCCTTTACGGAAGACGATTTAAATAAACCCATTCGAGAGTTTTCCAGTGGGCAAAAAACCCGCATTGCCTTGGTGAAATTGTTATTGTCAAAACCAGATGTCTTATTATTAGATGAACCGACTAACCATTTGGATGTTGATTCCATCGAATGGTTGGAAGGATATGTGAAAGCCTACCCCTTTGCCGTCATTGTCGTATCTCATGATCGTGTTTTTCTAGATCATGTTTGTGATGAGATCATTGAAATCGATCATGGCAAAACTTTACGTTTTCCTGGTAATTATACCCATTATGTACAAGCCAAAAAAGAATATATTGCGAAAAATCATGAAGCGTATCTTCGTCAACAACAGGAAATTCAACGTCTAACGGCATTGATTGATAAATTTCATGCCAAAAGTTCCAAAGCTGCTTTTGCGAAATCAAAACAAAAATATTTGGATCGCATGGATAAAATTGAAGATATGCAAGCGGATCAATCGCAAATGCGCGCTCATTTTACGTCCGCTCGAAAAGGTGGCAATCAAGTCTTAGAAGTAGAACATCTACAAGTTGGTTATGACCATGTTTTGAGTACGGTTGATTTTCAATTGCGTAAAGGCTGGCGTATGGCCATTATTGGTCCCAATGGCATTGGCAAAAGTACACTGGTCAAAACATTGATTCAAAAGATCCAACCATTGCATGGAACCTATCATTGGGGCCATCAAATTGATATTGGTTATTTTGATCAAGAAAGTGCCCAGATGACATCCGACAAAAACGTATTAGACACCTTATGGGAACATGATCCCATGGCCAATCAAACGGAAATTCGAAATATTCTGGCTTCTTTCTTGTTTACCGAAGATGAAGTCTTTAAAGATGTGAATACCTTATCGGGTGGGGAACGCGTGCGTTTAGCTTTAGCTTGTCTGATGTTAGAACACGACAATTGTTTGGTTTTGGATGAGCCCACCAATCATTTGGATATTCCCAGCAAAGAAGCATTGGAAGATGCCTTGATGCAATATGATGGAACCTTATTGTTTGTATCCCATGATCGTATGTTTCTAAAGAAAATGGCCGATCATGTCTTGGAAATGGGACCAGAAAGTCATGTATATGCATTATCTTATGATGACTATTTAGCGAAAAAAGCACAATCTGACTTGGTAGAGGAGATACAACCTCAAAAACAAGAAAAGAAGGAATCAAAAGTTTCTTTTCAGGATGCGAAACAATTAAAAAATCGGGTCGCTAAATTGGAAACTTTGTTGGAAACGGCTGAATCTGAATTGGAAGAATTAAGAAATAAACGATTTGAACCCGAATATTATCAAGACTTTCGTAAGATGGACCAGCTCAATGAGAAAATTGATGACAAACATAATGAAATAGCCCATTTAGAACAAGAATGGGAAGAAAAAATGGCACTTTTGGAACAAGTGGATTAGGGCACGAATGTACTCTTTTTTAATGTGCTATACTAAAGATAAAGGAGGATGGATCCATGGTACATCTACATGCACGTAGCTATTATTCATTACTGCAATCGCCCATGTCCATTCGATCATTAGTCGATACATCCAAATCGATGGGATTGGAGCATGTCGCCTTGACCGATTGGAAATCCATGTATGGAACGATGGCATTTTGGTCGTATGCCCAAAAACAACAAATCCATCCGATTCTTGGTTTAGAAGGCGATTGCATCTATCATGAACAAACCTTTTCCTTTGTTTTTTTGGCTAAAAATGACACCGCTTTGCAGCAACTCTATCATGTTTCCACGCAATGGATGCATGACAAAGAATTTACTCTGGATGAATTAGCCCATCAAACCAGTGCATGCATCGTCATATCAACCGATAGTTTTGAACAATGGATCAATCATAAAGAAACCGATGTATTGATTGAACATTTATCTCATTGTAAGTCATTATGGACCGATTTCTATGTAGGTATGGCCATGAATGATTCTGTCTATCGTAAAGAAATCAATGAAAAAGTGAAAGCTTGTGCGCAGAAGCAAGCTATTTCTACCGTGGCACTTTCTTGTATTTATTATCAAAAACCAGAAGATGTAAAATTGCTGCGGATTTTACGTGCTATCGCTAAACAAACAACCATCCAAGATCAAACCTTAGATGTACAAAACGATCGTTTCATTCGACCCGCGTGGGAAATGAAAAAACTCTATGATCCATCCGATTTGGAAATGACCGATTACATTGCGAGTCAATGCAATGTACAAATGGCCATGAAAAAAAGTCATTTGCCACAATTTGAAAATAAACTCCATATTGATAATACTGACTATTTGATCAAATTAGCCAAAGCCGGATTAAGCAAACGAATGAATCATAAGGTACCGACAACATATGTTAAACGATTGGAATATGAATTATCCGTGATCATCAAAATGGGCTTTACCAATTATTTCTTGATCGTATGGGATTTTATTCGATATGCTCGTTCCCAAAATATTTATGTTGGTCCTGGACGAGGATCGGCCGCTGGCTCTTTGGTTGCGTATTGTTTAGGCATAACGCATATTGACCCCATTAAAAATCATTTATTATTTGAACGATTTTTGAATCCAGAACGAATTTCCATGCCCGATATCGATACCGATTTTCCCGATGATCGACGCGATGAAGTCATTGAATACGTTCGTCAAAAATATGGTGATGCACATGTCGCCCATATTGTTGCTTTTAACACAATGAAAGCCAAAGCGGCATTACGTGATGTGGCTCGGGTATTGAATTATCCTATTCGAAAGGTGGATACCATTGCGAAAACATTGAATCGTGAAACCTTATTGGAAGCCTATCAAAACAATCGAGCCTTTCGTCGATTGATTGACCAAGATAAAGACAGTCAAGAATTGTATGATTGGGCCGCTAAAATCGAAGGTACGCCACGACATATTTCGTTACATGCAGCAGGTATCGTCATTTCCGATCAACCTATTGAAAAGATTTGTCCATTGGTAGCTGTGGATGAAACAGTACAAGCTACGCAATTTCCAATGGAATATTTAGAAGATCTTGGTTTGATCAAAATGGACTTTTTAAGCATTCGGAATCTAACGACAATTGCTTCCATTGTATCGTCGATGGAAAGAAATCAACATCGCAAAATAGATATATTAAAACTGCCTTTAAATGATGCGAAAACGTATCAATTGTTTTCAAAAGGTGATACCATGGGCGTATTTCAGTTGGAATCCGAAGGTATCCGGAAGTTATTGATCCAGATGCAACCCAAACGATTTGAAGATATTGCAGCTGTATTGGCCTTGTATCGACCGGGACCTATGCAAAATATATCTATCTATTTAGAGAATCGTAAAGACCCACGAAAGATTCACTATTTGGATCCACGCTTAGAACCTATCTTAAAAGATACCTATGGTATTATTGTGTACCAGGAACAAATCATGCAGATTGCCCAAACGATTGGTGGCTTTCGATTGGCAGAAGCGGATAATTTACGAAAAGCCATGGGAAAGAAAAAGATGGATTTGATGGTCTCCTATCGTCAACAATTTATCGAGGGAGCTATTCGAAATCAATGTTCCAAAAAAGTAGCTGAGGAAATCTTTGATTTGATGGAACGATTTGCGGAATATGGCTTTAATAAATGTCATAGTTATGCCTATGGCATGGTTGCTTATCAAATGGCTTATTTAAAAGCCAATGCTCCTTTATACTTTTATCAAAGCATATTAAATAGTGTCATTGGTTCGGAAACGAAGACAAGTATGTATATCTATGAATGCCAAAGAAGACATATTTCCATCTTGTATCCAGATGTCAATGCATCTAAAAATGGCTATACGATTGAAAATAAAGGTTTACGCATGCCACTGGATGTAATGAAAGGGATTGGCAAACTGGTACAGCAACAATTGGAACCAGGCAAGCCATATAAAGACTATATTGATTTTGTGGTTCGTGCTTCGGCCCATAAAGTCAATGAATCCAATATGCGAATATTGATCGATGGTGGAGCTCTGGATGGTTTCGGATTGAATCGACAAACGATGCAAGAAGCTTTGAGTGATGTCTTGCAATATGCTTCCATTGTCCAAACGGAAACCAAAGAAGGTGTCCTGTTCAATTACGATATAGTGTCCCCACCAAGGATTCTGCCAATGAAAGAAGATCAATTAACACGATCCAAAAAGGAAAAGAATGTCTATGGTTTTTATTTGACGGAACATCCTATCGTTCGTTTGCGCCAACAAATGCGAAGTTGTATCCCCATCCAACAAGCCTTACAGACAATGGGGTATATTACCGTTGTGGGACAGATTACTCGTTATCATTTACATCGAACCAAAAAAACACAGGCGATGATGTGTTTTATTACCTTAGAAGATGAAACGGCCCAAATGGATCTAGCCATCATGCCAAGAATGTATGAGAGTGAAAAAGAGAACATTCAAGTGGGGGCGTTTGTGAAAATCAATGGCAAAAAGGATCGAGCGGATTCGATGATTGCCAATTCCATGACATGGATCAAAGAAAAATAATAAAAAGATTGACGGAGACGGCTGGTTTGGATAAAATACTATTGTTGCAGACTCCGCAGTCGGCAACCGCACAGAAAAGGTCTTAAAGTTGTTTAACACACCTTAATGGCGAGTATTCATGAATAGGAGGTGCACATATGTACGCAATTATTGAAACTGGCGGAAAACAAATCAAAGTTGAACAAGATGCTGTAATCTATGTTGAAAAATTGGCTGCTAACGAAGGTGATGAAGTCGTATTCGACAAAGTATTATTCGCAGATGGTAAAATTGGAAAACCATATGTCGAAGGTGCAAAAGTTACAGGTGTCGTTGAAAAACAAGGAAAAGGTAAGAAGATCACAATCGTAAAATACCGTCCTAAGAAGAGTTCAACTCGTCGTAAACAAGGACATCGTCAACCATATACAGCTGTGAAGATTGCTTCTATTGAGGCTTAGTAATGTTCATTGCTGTTCACGAGCAAAGACATCAAAAGAATTGGGAACTCATCGTTGTAAGTGGTCATGAAGATCAACAAGAACATGAGCAATATGCTCTTGTATGTGCCCAAGTGAGTGCCATCAGCGTAGGGATTCTCAATAGCATTGATCAACAATGCCCCAATAGTTGTGAACTAACAATGGAAGATGGCTTTGTGAGTATTCATGTAAAAGAGTCTACCCCTCTTTTACAATCGATTCTTGAGACGTTTGTTATTCAATTGGATACGGTGGCTCAAGTGAATTCGAAAACAATTAAAATAGAGAAAGTTGAGGTGTAACCGACATGAAATTCGTTTTAAATAATCAATTATTCGCTTCGAAAAAGGGAGTTGGTTCGACTAAGAACGGTCGTGACTCTGAATCAAAACGTTTAGGATGCAAAGTTGCTGATGGACAAGCTTGCCATGCAGGAAGCATCATTTATCGTCAACGTGGTACAAAGATTCATCCCGGAACTAACGTAGGTCGTGGTGGCGATGACACATTGTTCGCATTAGTGGATGGTGTTGTTAAATTTGAACGTTTGGGAAAACATAAGAAACAAGTTTCTGTTTACCCACAAGCTTAAGACGAATGACCCCGGCAAAACCGGGGTTTTCTTTTAGAAAGAAGGTGTGGAAATGGCAATGTTTGTCGATCAAGTAAAAGTCAATGTCAAAGCCGGAAATGGCGGAAATGGTATCGTTAGTTTCCGTCATGAAAAATATGTTGCCTATGGCGGTCCCTTTGGCGGTGATGGTGGCAAAGGTGGCGATGTCATCTTTGAAGCCGATCCCAATATGATCACATTGATGGATCTTCGTTATCATCGCAAAATCAAAGCAACGCCAGGAGAAAATGGCAAAACGAAAAAGATGCATGGGGCCAATGGGGAAGACACCATTGTGAAAGTGCCATTGGGAACCATTGTGAAGCATGCCGATACGGGGCAAATCGTAGCCGATCTTACTCAACCTCATCAGCAACAAATTGTTGCTCATGGTGGTCGTGGCGGACGCGGCAATTATCATTTTAAATCCAGTCGGAATACTGCTCCAAAATACGCAGAAGATGGAAAGCCCGGTGAAGAATTTGATTGTATCGTTGAATTACGTGTATTAGCCGATGTCGGTTTGGTTGGTTTCCCTAGTGTTGGTAAATCCACTTTTTTAGATGCGGTCAGTCGTGCCCATCCCGAAATTGGCGATTATCCATTCACTACCCGTGCACCGAATGTTGGGGTTGTTGAAACCAAAGATGGACGAAGTTTCATTTTGGCCGATTTGCCTGGACTGATTGAAGGAGCTAGCCAAGGGAAAGGATTAGGCCATGAATTCTTGAAACATATCGAACGTTGTCGTGTTATCTTACACGTGATCGATATGGGTGGTGAAGAAGGTAGAGATCCGGTCGAAGACTACAAGATCATCAATGATGAACTGGGATCCCATCAGATGCGCTTGTTGGAAAGACCACAAATTGTTGTTGCCAACAAGATGGATCTCGATCATGCCAAAGAAAATCTGCAACGATTTAAAGAAGCGTATCCAGATGTACCTGTTTTTGAAACATGTACGATCATTCATGAAGGTTTGGATCCAGTCTTACGAAAAGCAGCGGATCTATTGGCAACCACACCACCATTCCCAATTATGGATGATATGGGTCAAGATGTCGGTGTGACATACACAATGGAATCCAAACCCAAAGACTTTGAAATTGTGGAAGTGGAACCCCATGTCTTTGAAGTCAAAGGTCCAAAAATTGATCGTTCGTTTGACATTACGAAGCTCAATACGGAAGAAGACTATTATTTATTCAGTCAACGAATGCGTTATATGGGCATTGATGATGCTTTACGCAAAGCGGGTTGTCAAGATGGCGATACCGTACGCATTCATGGATTTGAGTTTGATTTTATTGAAAGCTAAGCAGGACAAAACGTTCTGCTTTTTATTTGTGCTATAATACTTGCATGGAAAATTTAGCACAAAAAGTCTTACAATTCATCGTCCCAGATTCTTCTCAATGGGACTATTGGACACATACACAAAACTTAGCTCCGGTTTCACAAGCCCCATGCATTCAGTCCTTTGTGAATTATATTTCATCCCATAAAAAGGAAAAAATATTTGTAGGTGGAGATTATGATTGCGATGGTATTTTGGCAACGACCATCATGGTCCATGGATTACGACGTTTAGGAATCGAAGTGGGGTATTATATTCCAGATCGGATTCGAGAAGGGTATGGCCTCCATCCAGAAACGGTCCAGATGGCACATGCTAAGGGATATACAACCATTATTACGGTAGATAATGGGGTAAAAGCCATCGATGCATTGGAAAAAGCCAAATCCTATGGGATGACAACCATTGTAACCGATCATCATGAAATTGAAGAGGAAGTTCCGTGTGATATTCTTGTTCATCCGACGCATATGGAACCCATCTTTTCAACGTTATGTGGCGCAGCTGTTGCGTTTGAATGCATCCGTGCTTTAGGCGTAGTGACAACGTATGACTTAGAACTTGCTGCCATTGCCAGTATTGGAGATGTCATGATTGTCAAAGGACAAACGAGGGCCATCATCCAACAAGGCTTACAATTATTAAATGCAAAAGCTGAGTATCATATTTCACCCTTGGCAAGAGATCGACAATTAAATGAAGTCAATGTAGGCTTTCAAATTGTTCCAAAGTTAAATGCCGTAGGTCGATTATCCAATTTAGGAAATGTGAATACTGTTGTTCGATATTTTTTATGTAGTGATCGCAGTCAATTATTTTCTTTCCAGCAACAAATCAATCAATTGAATGAGCGAAGGAAAGATTTATCGATGCAAATGGTCAAACATGCCAAAGATAAATGTGCTTTACAAGAAGATGTGTTACTGGTCAGTGATGCCTCTTATCATGAAGGGATCATTGGTTTAGTTGCAGGGAATTTATGCAATGCCTATCATAAACCAGCCATTGTTATGACCAAAAATCAAGAAGGATATAAAGCTTCCATGCGTTCACCAGAAGGCTTTAACTGCATGACCTTTTTAAAAGATTTTCCATCGTATTCCACATTTGGAGGACATGCGCAAGCGGCTGGCTTTAGCTTAAGTCCGCAAGATTATACTGCATTTAAAAAATACATACATGATCAGATTCAAACATTCACATGGGAAGAACCGGATTTGGAAACATTAGTGGTATTACCCGAAGAATTGACTTTATCGGCGATCCAAAGTTTAGATCAACTACGACCTTTTGGTCCTGGTTTTCGTTGTCCTTCTTTTGAATTGATCCAACCAACGATTGAATCCATATCTCCTATTCAAAATGGGAAACATGTGCGGTATGTGCTAATCAATGGCTTGGAATGTATGAATTTCAATCAAACCGAGGAAGAGAAACAAAAAAGTGTCAATCAAATCTATAGTTTTGTTGGTCAGGTACAAATTAATCAATTTCGAGGAAAAAGAAAACCATCTTTTATCATCGAAAAAATCAATTATATTGGCTAGTTATGCCATCGTGTTGTAAAATAGCGATATATAGTAGTAAGAAAAGAGGACAAAATCATTATGGATATTAAAAACTATATTGCCAGTATTCCTGGTTTTCCGAAAGAAGGAATTATTTTTAGAGATATTACACCAATCCTTCAAGATCCCCAAGCATTACGTTATGTAACAGATACGTTTGTAGATTTTGTGAAAAAAACCGATGCGGATTTTGTGATTGGACCGGAAGCGCGTGGCTTCTTATTCGGCGTACCCGTTGCTCTAGAATGTAACCTTGGATTTGCACCAATCCGTAAACCAGGTAAATTACCACGGGAATCAATTTCTGTGAAATATGGTTTAGAATATGGTGAAGATGAATTATGTATGCATACCGACGCTATCAAACCAGGACAAAAAGTTGTCGTAATCGATGATTTGTTGGCAACGGGTGGAACCACAGAAGCTGCCATTCAATTGGTTGAACAAATGGGTGGTAAAGTCGTAGGTTGTGGCTTTGTGATTGAATTGGATGATCTACATGGTCGAGATAAGATTGGTGATATTCCAGTTTGTTCATTAGCTCATTATGCGGGCGAATAATTCATAATAGAAAGAGAGGGTATGGATATGAGTGAATTTAAAGAAGTTTCTTTTGAAGAATGTATGGAACATGTGAAGACTTATATCCATAACTCGGATAGTTTAGAGAAAATCCAGGAAGCTTACGAATTTGCTTCGGAAGTTCACAAAACGCAAAAGCGTAAAAGTGGAGCCCCCTATATTACCCATTGCATTCAAGTTGCGGATACGTTAGCTTTGATTCATTGTGGACCAAGAACCATCGAAGCCGGTTTGTTGCATGATACAGTGGAAGATTGTGAAGGCGTCACCTACGATACGATCAAGGAAAAGTTTGGTGAAGAAGTAGCCGAAATGGTAGAAGCGGTCACCAAGGTTGGTAAAATCAAATTTCAAGATGAAGAAGATTATCAAGCCAGCAATCATCGGAAGTTATTTATTGCGATGGCAAAAGATGTGCGTGTCATCTATATTAAGTTAGCCGATCGTTTGCACAATATGCGTACGCTTCAATATATGAAACCAGAAAAGCAACAACGCATTTCCAAGGAAACTTTAAGTGTTTATGCCCCCATTGCTCATCGATTAGGAATGAATGAAATCAAGAGTGAATTGGAAGATCTTTCCTTTAAATACTTAAAACCAAGAGAATATGAGAACATCAAAGAATTGGTTCAAACCCGCGTTTCTGAGAGAAATGAACAAGTGCAAATGATGATCAAAGATATCCAAACAATTTTGAATTCGTATCATATTCCATATCGTATCTTTGGTCGAAGCAAACATTTTTATTCCATCTATAAAAAGATGGTCAATAAAAATAAACGATTTGAAGAAATCTTAGATTTATATGCGATTCGTATCATTACCGATACAGTTACCCATTGTTATGAGATATTGGGGTATATCCATGCAACGTATCGTCCAATTCCTGGTCGATTCAAAGATTATATTGCGATGCCGAAAGCAAATTTATATCAATCTTTGCATACAACGATCGTAGAACCAACGCATGGAAATATTTTTGAGGTCCAAATTCGTACCGAAGAAATGGATGAAGTAGCTGAACGGGGTGTGGCTGCCCATTGGAAATACAAAGAAAATAGTAATTTTAATCATCAGACACGACAAAAAGATATCGAGGATTCATTAGCTTGGTTCCGTGATTTTTCACAAATGACGGATGAAGAGAGCGAAGATGCCAAAGAATATATGTCAGTCCTTCAAAAAGATATTTTTGAGGCCAATGTCTATTGCTTAACACCAAGAGGACGAGTCATTACATTACCGCCTGGTTCTTGTCCGATTGACTTTGCCTATCGAATCCATACCGATGTGGGTCATAAAACAGTGGGTGCCAAAGTCAATGGTGCCATTGTTCCATTAAATACAAAATTAAATAATGGAGATGTGGTGGAGATTCTCACCAATAAGAATTCACCAGGTCCATCGCCAGATTGGATCAAGATCGTTCGAAGCGGTCATGCACGAAATAAAATTCGTTCATTCCTGCAAAAGAAAAATCGTGAAGAACAGAAAGAAATGATCAAACAGGGCGAACAGATGTTGAAAGAAGAAATCAGCCGGCGGAATTTAGATGAGAAGTTAATTGAGCCACAACGTTTGGAAACGATCATTGGTTCTTTATCGTATAAAACATTGGATGACTTTTATATTGGTTTGGCAAATAAGCGAGTATCGATGCAAGCTGTCATGGATCGTATCGATACAACCAAAGCGAAAGCCATGGAAGATGATGACATCATCAAATTGTACAATAAACCGAATGCAAATCGGAAAAAATCGGAAACCGGTGTAATCGTACCGGGTATTGATACCATTGCGGTATCACTGGCCAATTGTTGTCAACCGATTCCTGGTGATGAAATTGTAGGTTTTATTTCGCAAGGACATGGTGTGAAAGTGCATCGTAAAGATTGTCCGAATGTAGCCCATGAAACAAAACGGCTGATTCCGGTACAATGGGAAGATGACCTAGAAGAAAAACAGTATGAAGCGCAATTAGTCATTCATAGCGATGATCGCAATTACTTATTGAGTGATATTGTGACGGTGATCCAACAATGTAATGTCAATTTACGTCATGTGGATTCCGGTGTTGATACGAATAGTTTGACAGCGACCACAAAATTGACAGTAGGTGTTAAAAATGCGGCTCATCTTCAAAATTTAATGGCAAATCTGAAAAAGGTTCGTTCGGTTCGCGATGTGATTCGAGTCATACAATAAAAAAGAGGTTGTTCAGTGCAACCTCTTTTTTAGTTCAATCTTGATATAAAGAAGACGAGAAGCGATTTCTCGTAAAATATGTTTGGGACGATGTTCTGGATACCAGATGGCACTGTACTGATGAAAATGCTGTTTGGCGATGGCACAGGCACGACGTGCATGCGTTCCACTGGTGATGATCAAAACCGGATGACCCTGGATGATTTTTTTTGAGTACACCATATTTTCCCATGTATTTTTTGACTGGGTCTCACATAGAATGGGCATTTGGCATTGCTTTAGAATATAGTCTTTCATTGCCAAGGATTCGGTATACTGGTTCTTTACAGCGCCACCCGTAATGACCAACGTTTCAAATTCATGATTTTGATAGGCTTCTATAGCTCTTTGGCAACGTTTTTTAGCCGATGTGCATAAACGACCATCATCATGACATGGACATCCCAATAATAGAGCGTAGGGATATACACCTTTCTGTTTTGGAATGGGTGGAAAGTAATGTTCATAAATAAGGACACATAAAAGAACCAAAAGTAAAAGTAAGATCATATTTTTAAGACCGCCTTTCTTTGAATCGGGTGAGGTTGCACACTATTGTATAGGGTAATAGTTTGATTTTCGATATATTGGTCAAATGCATTCATTTCTTTAAATTTTGTGGCCACCAAATCATGATCTTTCAATAATTGTTGGCCTTTCTCATTGAACCCTAAGACGATCAAGGAACGAAATTGGTCATGTTTTTTCATCATTTCTTTGGTGATCTGTAATAAAATCATCAAACACGTTCGTTGAATTCGTGATTTGGAGTAGGTCTTGGAAATCGAAGCCTCTAAAAAAGCAGGCCATGTATTTTGTTTTGCGGCTTTCTTTAAGCGATATTCAATGCCTTCATTTACCAAAAAAAATTGTTCGAGTGTTTGTGCTGGTGTTAATTGTAAGAATGTTTTTAAGTAGGGATAATAGTTTTCCCAGCGTTGTTGGCTTTGAAAATAGGTATCAAAAAGCACTTTCTTATTGGAAAAATAATCCTTGCGTGTTTGGGTTGCAGATGGATAGGTTGTATTTCTTTGCATCGATTCTGGAATGATTCCCATTTCTTTGCATTCATGTACATAATGTATAGCCAATTGATCATTGGGCAATAGATCCAATTGGAGATTATGATTCATGCTGGTGGATGCATTGATTGTTTTGGATTGGATGGAATCATATATTGTTTCTAATCGATGGATATCATTGGATTCTGAACCAAATAGCAAGTGATCAATGGGAACTTGTTGTAGAGCTTGTAAACTATATTTCGCAAAATAAGCCGCACTTTGTGCCGTATAACAGACTGGCAGACCAATGACTAGATCAGCACCGTAGTTCAAACTCAATCGAGCTTTATCTTCCGGTAATAGCAAAGAGGGCAATCCTCGTTGACTATAATACATCGAAGTTATGATTACGATGGTATCAAAATGTTGTTTGGCATATTGTAGCTGATAGACATGTCCTTGATGAAAAGGATTGTATTCAGCAATGATTCCACAGATTGACATACCTATAGTCTAACATATTTTATTGACATTCTTGTGTGCTTTTACTATAATATCAAATGCGACATGAGGTGAAGATCGTGAAATTTACAAAAACAGACTTCTTGCATTCCGAAAATGGAATCATACATATTGATGAACATCTCGCTATGGAAGAAAACGATCTACTCCATCATACTCAAGTTAAGTCCATTCCTGAAGTGCATGTTACAGGTACTTTACAGTTTGACGGAAACGCACTGGTTTTCTCTGATTTGGACATGGACGGTGTGATGATCGTTTGTGATTCGATTACTTCAGAGGATATCGAAGTGACATTTGACACGACGTCGCAATCAACCTACTCATTTGTTCGACTCGATCAATTGGATGAGGAAGATGATGAGATCATTGTAGTGAAACATGACTCCATTGATCTGAATCCGGAAATATTTGAGACCGTGCTTTTAGAGGCACCAATCAGTATTAGCCGATTACCGCGTGACCAATATCCAAAAGGAGATGGTTGGCAGTTGCTTTCTGATCAAGATCCGCAAGAGGATGAAGATACGATCGATCCACGATGGGCAAAGTTAAGTGAATTCAAACTGGATGATGATGACTAGGAGGTGCGAGCATGGCAGTTCAACAAAGACGAGGATCTAAAACACGTAAGGGAAAACGTAGAAGTCACTATAAATTAGTGCCACCAACATTGGTTCGTTGCCCTAACTGTGGCGAATACAAATTAGCTCACAAGATGTGTTCTTGTGGAGAATATCACGGTCGCCAAGTCGTTGAAAAGTAATCCTTAGGCATAGATGAAAGTCTATGCTTTTTTTAATTAAATTTTGTACTTTCCATAGCCTTTGTTTGCTATAATAAAAATAGTTAAGTTAGGAGGTTATCTCATGTTGATCAAAGATGACGCCTTGCGAGCAGCTGTTGCTTCAGCCCTACGCATTAAAGAAGACGAAATTACACCAGAAAAAATGAAAGAACTGATAAATCTACAAGTTCCTGGTAAAGAAATTGAATGTTTAGATGGTTTGGAATATGCCGAAAATTTAGAACGTTTAAATGCATCCAATAATAAGTTACAAACGTTAGAGCCTATTAAGGATCTTCGCAACTTGGAAGATCTAAATGTATCGATCAACCAATTACGAGATATTCAAGCTTTGCATGGATTTCGACAATTGAAACGATTGGATATTTCTCGTAACAATTTGTATACGATGGATGTATCCAGTATTGCTGCCATGATTGATCTAGAATATTTGAATTTGGAGCGATCAAAGATTGATAGTATCGAATATATTGAGCATTGTCGTAAGTTGGAAACAATTTACATCAATACCGAAAATGGTCCATTTAGCTATGCGATATTAGGCACACTGAAACACTTAAAGAAATTAAAGATGGCCAGAATGCGTTTATTTGATGTAGAAGATCTGACATATTTATCTCATATTGAAGAACTGGATCTATCTACCAATTTGATGTCTGATTTGTCACCATTGTTGTCAATGACAAACTTGACAAAGTTGGATGTTTCAAACTGTCCATATTTAACAGAATATGATATTTTATCCAAGTTCCCAAAATTAAAGATCTTGAACATTTCGTATAATCATCCAAAGAACTTTGATTTCCTCAAAAAACTTCATTACATTGAAGAAATCTATATGGAACAAACGGGATTTACGGATATGCGCTTATTGAATGGTTTTCCAAACCTGCGTATGGTGAATGTATCCAAGAATGCATTGACTCACTTGAATGAATTTACGAATGTAAAGAATCTAGAGGCTTTTTCGGCTCGTTTCTGTCAGATTTATGACATTGGTTTCTTAAAGAATGCCACAAAACTTGTGCATTTGGATTTGTATACCAATCATATCAGTAATATTGATGTCTTAAAAGGATGCAAACAAATGGTGGATCTGAATTTGGCAAGAAATAGTGTGAAGGATATCAATTGTCTAAAACAAATGAAATTATTAGGCATTCTGTCATTGGAAGATAATGATGTCAAAGATATTTCGGTATTAGGCAATCTAGAAAATTTATGCAATGTCGATCTCTACAACAATATCATCACCGATCTGCGTCCATTAGAGAAATGTCCATTTATTTCTTATTTACGCTTGGATCATAATGCAATTAGTGATTTGACACCGTTATCACATCTACAATTCTTGCGTTCTTTAACATTAAAAGGCAACTACATCACGGATGTAACCCCATTAAAAGATCTTCAATTATTGGAGGCATTGCGTTTGGATGATAATCCAATTGCAGATACTTCGGTACTGGAGAGCATGGAATTCTATGATAAATTTACTGACTAGGTCCGATTAACGGGCCTTTTCATTTCATGCATGGGTAGTTGACTTTCATAGAGTGTGATAAAATAGAATTATGGCAAAAACAAAAGCAAGTGGGGCTCGTTTTATTGAGATCCTGTCCATTTTACGCAAACACAAAATACAGAAAGGTATGGATCCAGTAAAATTTCGTGAAATCTTAGAAGATTTAGGACCTACATTTGTGAAAATTGGACAAATCATGTCAACGCGACAAGATATGTTCTCACAACGATATTGTAAAGAGCTGGAGAAATTAAGATCCAATGTACGACCTATGCCTATGTCGGATGTGGATATGGTTTTGACACGCGCGTTTGGTCCCAATTGGCATACCCTTTTTCCATATTTTGATGAAGATCCTTTGGGTTCGGCATCGATTGCGCAAGTGCATGCCGCAAAACTGGCAAATGGCGAGCATGTGGTTGTGAAGATTCAGCGTCCGAATATTTATCAAATCATGGAACGAGATATCAAATTGGTCCGAAAAGCAGCTCGTTTCCTGAATTTATCCGATATTGTGAGTTCTGTTGTTGATTTAGATATGGTTTTGGATGAATTTTGGACCACATCGCAACAAGAAATGGACTTTACGATTGAAGCTCGTTTTGCGAAACGCTTTAAAGAAACGTATGCGGATGTAAAATATATCGATGCACCATGCATTTATGATCAATATACCTCTCGTTATGTTTTGGTCATGGAATATATTGATGGCATCGATGTGAATCAATCGGCCCAATTGGATGATCATGGCTATGATCGAAAGGATCTAGCTAAAAAACTGGCATACAACTATATTTCCCAGATTATTGAAAATGGTTTTTTTCATGCGGATCCTCATTCTGGTAATATTCGAATTCGTGATGATGTGATCGTATGGATTGATTTTGGTATGATGGGAACGCTTGATACACGTGAGCGAGAAATTATGAAAGATGCGGTACAAGCCATCGCCATGCGCGATACGATGAGTGTTGTAGATGATATTTTGGCGATAGGAAAACCTAAAAAAGAAATTGATTATGCGAAATTCATGGTTGAAATTGAAGAGTTCATGAATCAATACATCAACATGCCGTTTTCGCAGATTGATATTGCGAAAATGATTCAAGATGTTTTTGCGATTTGCCATAACTATCGCATTCAATTGCCCAAAGGCGTATCCATGTTAGCACGTTCGATGACGGTCATGGAAGCGACCTTGGAAGATTTAGATCCAAACACAAATATGTTGCAGATTGCCGCCAATCATAAAGCAACGATGCGTCAATTCCATTTGAAACATGAGTTCAAACAATGGATACGAGATAATGCACGTGCCTATGAAAAAACCTTGCATATTCCTGGACAAACCAGTGATGTGTTAAAGATGCTCGAACGCGGACAATTAAAGATGAACCTCAATCTATTGGGGTCCAATCAGCCCATCGCGAAATTGGATCGTATGGTCAATCGTTTGATTGTTTGTATTTTGATTTCTGCAATCTTATTAGGATCCAGTCTATTATGTATGACAAATATGAAACCAGAAATTTTAGGTATACCTGCCTTGGGATTCATTGGCTTTGTGGTTGCCATTTTGATGAGTTTCTGGCTCTTTGTGAAAATGTTGGTATTACATCGACGAAATAAAATGTTCTAAGCTTATGAAACCAAAAAAAAGTTCTTTAATATTAAGTATATGTATTTTATTTGTGATGATTGGCTTTGATCAATGGACCAAAAGTGCTATTGTTCATACCATTCCATTAGGAAATTCCATTGAAGTCATTCATCGTTTCTTTTATTTAACCTATATTCAAAATACGGGTGCTGGATTCTCTATTTTTGAAAATTTTGGCATTTGGTTTTTTGGTGTTATCACTATCATTGCGTTGGGTGTTATGATCTATTTTTACTTTCATTGTGATAATGATCTTCGTACGCAACTTTGTTTATCGTTTGTGGTGGCTGGAACCATTGGTAATTTTATTGACCGCTTGAAGTTAGGTTATGTTCGTGATTTTTTCTCTTTTTTGATTTTTGGCCAACCATTTCCTGTATTTAATGTGGCCGATATTTGTATTACCGTTGGCTTTGCCGCTTTGGTAATTATTCTTTTATATGATGATTGGAAGGTGAAATCGCAATGGAAAACAAAATAATTACGATCACCGAAGAAATGGATGGAACTCGTATGGATAAAATAGTATCCAAGACCTGTGATCTATCAAGAACACGTGTTAAGGAACTGTTAGAGCAAGAAAAGATCCATGTTAATGATCAGTTAGAGAAGGGCAGTTATACGTGCAAAGTTAATGATACGATTACTGTGGAAATTCCAGATAACCAACCATTGGATGTGAAACCCGAAAAGATGGATCTAGATATTATTTATGAAGATCATGATGTCTTGGTCATCAATAAGCCCAAAGGAATGGTCGTTCATCCGGCTCCAGGTCATTTGGAACATACGCTGGTAAATGGCTTACTGTATCATTGTGATGATTTGTCTGGAATCAATGGTGTTTTACGTCCAGGTATCGTACATCGAATCGATAAAGATACATCTGGTCTATTGGTCGTGGCCAAAAACGATAATGCACATATGGCTTTATCTAGCCAATTGGCCGATAAGACGTGTCATCGAGAATATGTAGCTATCGTTCATCATCCGTTTAATCACAGTTATGGTACGATTGATGCTCCCATCGGAAGAGATCCTAAAGATCGTCAAAAAATGGCGGTGACCGAAAAGAATTCAAAACCGGCCATTACGCATTTTCAAGTCCTTCAAAACTTTAAAGACTATGCCTATATTCGTTGTCAATTAGAAACGGGAAGAACGCATCAGATTCGTGTGCATATGGCCTACATTGGGCATCCCATTGCCGGTGATCCAAAATATGGATATCGCAAGACCATTGCAGCCAATGGTCAATTACTACATGCTTGTGCTTTGGAGTTTATTCACCCCACAACACATGAACACATGCATTTTGAGGCGCCATTGGATCCCACTTTTGAAAAGATATTGAAACAATTAGAAACGGAAGGATAGTATGAAACGAAATAATGTTTTAAGTTGGGATGAATATTTTATGAGTGTTGCCCATTTAAGTGCTATGCGTTCAAAAGATCCCAATACACAGGTAGGTGCTTGTATCGTCAATCCAGATAAACGGGTTGTAGGTTTGGGATATAACGGTTTCCCACGAGGCTGTGATGATGATGTCTTTCCTTGGCAACGAGATGGGTCTTTTTTAGAAACGAAATATCCATATGTTGTGCATGCAGAATTAAATGCGATTCTCAATAGTATCCAAGATCTAAAGGGATGTACCATTTATGTTTCGTTGTTCCCGTGTAACGAATGTGCAAAAGCCATTATTCAATCTGGTATTCGTTGTGTTGTCTATGAAAGTGATAAATATAAAGGAACGGAAGAAAATATCGCCAGCAAGAAGATGTTTCGGGATGCTGGTGTCGAATTAGTGCATTTAACCTATCAGACCAAAGTAAATGTAGAAATCATCAAAGATGAAAATAGCGACCAATAATGGCCGCTATTTTAGTTTTTTCGTATTCGCAAAATGTAGTTTTGCCACATGTCCTAATTCCGATTTTCCAAATTCATCCACAAAACGTTGCGCACACAAATCGACTTGTTTTCCACCTCCTTTTTCAAAGTGAAAGTGATATTTGGCTTCCATCGCATCCCATGCTTCTAAAAAGGCATTTCGAGCTAAGATACTGCCACACGCCACCGATAGATATTTGTTTTCGGCTTTGGTCTCAAAATGAATATCCGGAATGACTTTTGGTTGATTCTGTAAATAGCGGTAATAAGAACTTTTTTGGACAAATTGATCAATGATCAAAAAGTTGGGAAGCGTATATCCTTTTTGTTGGAGATTGACATAGGCTTGATTGTGTAATAAACATTTGATATCTACCATATTATGCGTTTGATGGACTTGGTTATATTTATCATTGGATACGACCAAAATCGTATAAGGGCATAATTCCTTGATACGAGGAGCTAATTGACGAATCTTTTCATCATTGATTTGTTTCGAATCTTGTATGCCCATCGATCGCAATACATCGACTTGGTCTTTTTCAACAATGGTTGCACTGACAACAACAGGTCCAAAGTAATCGCCAGTTCCGACTTCATCACTGCCAGCTTGTGGATACACATCGGCTTGTTGTGGGGTATCTGGTGCTAACCAATCCAAATCTTTTCCTTGAAAAACGACTTTGCCAGAGGTGTAAGCTGTAATTGTACATTCGCGTAATTTGATTTGATAAAACGTATATTGTGGACGACTTTCTTTTTGGATTTGATTGGCTACACGTTCTTTTAAAGCGAAGATTTCTTGTTTCGACATTTTTTTCGTAATGGTATTCATATCCACATTTTATCATAAAATATGTTAAAATGAGATATGATACTAAATTCGAACTATTTTGCGATCTACGACTTTATTCTCGTATTGATTAGCTTTTTCATTTTGTTGCACGCATTTCAAAAAGGCTTTCTGCGCCAACTCTTAGATCTTGTGGCAACCATCTTGTCGTTTGCAGGTGCTTGGTGGTTTTATGATGATCTGAGCCAAGCCTATCCATTGGTTCATGTATATCGTTTGATTGATGATCCATTGAATAAGTTATTGTGGTTTGTGCTTTTGATCATTGGCATTCGTATCTTTCTACGCTTATTTATCTATCTATTTCATGCTTCTCGTCCAAAAAGAAAAATGAATGCACTGTCTTTTATGAATCATGTGGCCGGTTTAGGAATCGGTTTTGTGCAAGTGGGATGTATCTTTTTCTTATGGACGGCATTTTGTCAATTGCCATTTATTGAAAATGGCGATACCTATGTACAACATAGTGTAGTGATCCATACGGTAAACCAATGGAAAGAAGAGGTGAGTGACCATGTCAACAACCTACAATGAATATGATCAAGCCATTGATTGGCAAACGGTATTGAAGCAAATTTCTCATTTTGCTTCTTTTTCTTGTTCACAACAAGATATTATGGAAAGTATGCCACTGACCAATCTTCATGAAATCCAGACAAGATTGGATTTTGTGAAAGAAACTATGGAATTGCATCGACAAGGGATTGTCGTTGAATTTGGTGGTTGTAAAGATATACAACCTTATATCCAACAAGCGACAAAACAAATGGTGCTTTCAGGACATGATTTGAGTGATATTGCGATTTTTTTGGGCACTTGCCGAAATGTACAACATACATTGCATACAACCGAAGCTACGCGTTGTATTGAATTAGCGAATACGATGGATCCATGTACACCGTTAATGAAAGCCATTGATCGACAAATTGATCGAACGGGATCCATTAAATTGGATGCCACTCCGAAATTAGCTGGTTTACATCGTGCTTTAACGGGTGCTCGTTTGGCTTTACAAGCTAGTGCCAAAGCTTTTATCAAAAAGAATAAAGATCATTTAATGGATACAACAACATCCAGTATTGGTGGACGTTTATCGGTTTTAGTCAAAGCCCAAGATAAAAACTATTTTGGTGGTATGATCCATGGACAATCACAGAGTGGTTTGGCTTTTTATGTGGAACCGAATGCGTTTGTTTCTGCCAATAATCAGATCCAAGATTTAGAAGGTGAGATTGAACAAGAAAAAGAACGAATCTGCCGAGAATTAAGTCGACAAGTAGCAAAAAAAGCAATCCTTCTTCTTTCCAATCTAGAAACGATGACGATATTGGATGTAGCTTTTGCGAAAGGTATGTGGGCCTATCAAAAAGATGGATGTGTACCTATGATCCAAACGCGTGATCATGCCTTTTTATTTGAGCAGGCACGCCATCCTTTGATAGATTCCAAAAAAGTAGTGGCAAATACGTATGCGTGTTCAAAAAATCAATATTGTTTGATGATATCGGGTCCGAATATGGGAGGAAAAACCGTCACATTGAAAACGATAGGTTTATTTGTGGCTTTAGCTCATGCAGGTTTTCCTGTCATTTGTCATCGAGCGATTGTCCCTTATTATACGTCTTTGTGGTTTGATATTGGGGATCATCAATCGATTGAACAAAATTTATCTACGTTTTCATCGCATATTTCTAAATTAGCAACCATCTGTTCTCAAGCCAATGATAGAACATTTGTCCTCATCGATGAATTAGGTAATGGAACGGATCCTTTAGAAGGAGCTAGTTTAGCCGTTGCGATTTTAGATTACCTGATTCATAAACAAACAACGATCATCACAAGTACGCACTTTAATGAAGTGAAAGCCTATGGCAAGACCAATGATCATATCTTGGTTTCTAGTGTGGAATTTGATCAAGAAACGCTGCAACCAACGTATCGTTATTTAGCAGGCATTTCAGGTTCTTCGTATGCGTTTTCGATTGCGGCCCAATATCATTTGGATCCTCAAATTTTAGCCGCAGCCAATCAATGGAAACAGACCCATATGCAGAAAGTGGATCAAGAATTGGCTCGTTTGGAAAAGATGCAGAATGAAGTACAGGCCAAGGAAGATCGATTTGATGCTTTGATTGAAAATGCACACGATTTACAACGACAGGCAGAAAAAGAAAAGCAGCAATGGCAAAAGAAAAAAGAGGAGTTGAATCAAACGTATGAAGAACAGTTGCACGAAATGTTGGAAAAGAAGCAAGAAGAAGCACAGTCCATCATTCGCGAATTAAAGCAGCAGAAGCAGGGAAAACTACATGAACAAACGGCTTTGTTGCATCAATTGCATGTCATGGATCAAACGCCACAAGAAAAGGAAGCGGCCCCAGAAGCCTTGCAAGTAGGGGATTATGTACAAGTCAAAGGTTTGCAATCGCATGGAACAATCATTGATATTCGTAAAAAAGAAGCTACGATTGAAACCAATGGTATGCGTATGAAAGTCAAGTTGAATCGATTAACCAAGATTCATAAACCGAATGTAAAGCCAGTCGTTCGTAAAACGCATGTGGATCCAAGTTTTCATCGGTTTCCTTTGGAATTGAATTTAATCGGTATGCATGTGGAAGAAGGTATTGAAGCATTAGATCGATATTTAGATCAGGCCATTGTTCATCATGTGAAACAAGTACGTATCATTCATGGTATGGGTACAGGTCGATTGCGTGCAGCGGTATGGGATGATCTAGATAAGAATCCGGTGGTGAAATCAAAAATGGCAGCCGGTCCCAATGAAGGTGGGCTTGGTGCAACCATAGTATTGTTGAAATAAGGAAGGGAACAAGTATGGCGATTTCTCAAAATCTACAAGATAAATTGGCTTTATTGCCGGATCAGCCGGGTTGTTACATCATGAAAGATGAAAAGGGAGAAATCTTATATGTGGGGAAAGCCAAGGTGTTGAAGAACCGTGTGCGTTCCTATTTTCATGGTGTCCATAATGAAAAAACAACACGGTTGGTGAGTCATATTCGTGATTTTGAATTTATTGTGACAGATTCCGAAAAAGAATCATTATTATTGGAAATCAATTTAATTAAAAAACATCATCCCCCTTACAATATTATGTTGATGGATGATAAAAGTTATCCATATATTGTGATGACGCATGATGATTATTTTGCGGTCCGTTTAAGTCGACGTGTGACATCGAAAAAAGATACCTATTTTGGTCCGTATCCAAGTAGTGGAGCTGCCAATGAAATCGTAAAATTGATCAATACGCTTTGGCCAATTCGTAAATGTCGTACCATTCCAAAACAGGTTTGTTTGTATTATCATATGCATCAATGTCTGGGTCCGTGTATCCATGAAGTGGATAAAGAACAAATGGCAACATATCGAAAAGAAATCAGTGCTTTTTTAAAAGGGGATGCCGATGCCATCTTAAAACAATTACAGGAAAAAATGATGAAGGCAAGTGAAAACTTGCAGTTTGAGAAAGCACAAGAATATCGAGATATGATTGTTTCAATCCATCATGTCATGGAAAAACAAATCATTGATTTTAAAGATCGAAAAGATCGCGATGTATTTGGATGGTATGAAGATAAAGGATATATTTCTCTACAAGGATTCTTTATTCGGGATGGGAAACTGTTGGGCCGGAATTTTACGGTCATGCCCATCTACGAAGAGACGATGGATGCGTTTGTGAGCTTTATCTTGCAGTATTATCAAAATAATGTGATTCCCAAAGAAATACTAGTACCCGAAGGGACGCCAACGGATATCTTAGAAGATACGTTAGGTGTTCATGTGTACATTCCGCAGCGTGGCGATAAAAAGACCTTGGTGGATCTGGTTTGTAAGAATGCCAAAACAGCCCATGAACAAAAATTTGAACTGGTCTTCCGTAAGCAACATGAATTGGATCAGGCCAATGAGCAATTGGCTTCAATTTTTCATGCACCTATCCATACGGTTGAATTGTTTGATAATAGTCATTTATCCGGTACATTCAATGTGAGTGGCTTGGTTGTTTTTGTGGATGGAAAACCCGATAAAAATCAATATCGCCATTATCATTTGGATACATATCGATCCGATTTAGATAGTATGAAAGAAGTGGTGTATCGACGGTATGTTCGCTTGTTGAAAGAACACAAACCAATGCCGGATTTACTGCTTGTGGATGGTGGTGCCCAACAAATTGAAGCAGCCAAAGAAATACGCGACATGTTGGATCTGGATCTACGTATTGCAGGACTTGTCAAAGATGATAAACATAATACACGAGCGTTAATGAATGATCAATTGGAAGAGATTCCGCTAAAGAAGGAGTCGAGTTTATTTTTCTTATTGACAAGAATGCAAGATGAAGTGCATCGATTTGCGATTTCTTATCATCGTAAATTACGAAATCAGGCTATGACCAAATCCATTTTAGATACGGTAGAAGGGATTGGTCCAGCGCGTAAAAAAGCATTGATGAAAACATTTAAAAGCATGAAACGAATGCGAGAAGCCAGCGTGGAAGAACTATCACAAGTTGTTCCTAAAGGGGTCGCACAAAGCTTATATGATAGGTTACATGAAGTATGATATAATGCATGCGAGGTATTGAATATTGGAACGAAACGTACTTTTTGCACGTATTCTATTGATCATTCTATGTGCTACATTGACAGGAGCTTGCTTCTATCAATTAAATCAATCCTATGATCCTTTGGCTCGCTATCCTTATGCGACCGAAAAGAATCGTGCCACCATTTTAAAATACATGGATTCCCGTGACATTGATTATATTATTTCTCAACAAATCCGACCATCTGTATTTATGGATTTTATTAAGATTCCTGGGTTTAATATTCGTTTAGCCAATGAATATCACTTAGCAAAACAAACACAAGAAGAATCCAATGCATATATCGTGAACTTTGTGAATAAGTATTCTACGTATTTTACGTCGAATGAATTAGAAGATTTATTGAAATATTATACCTATGCGGATTTAACCACTTTTTATGAGAATGATGCCACAACAACGAAAAAATTGACTCTGCAATCGGATCCTACGAATATGTATTTGGTCTTAAATACAAAGACGTCGGTTTATCGTTATCAGCCAGCGAATTTGGTACAAGTAGATTCTATACAGATCCAATCGAATGTAGTCGATGATTGGAATGAGATGAAAGAAGCGTATAGTAGGATGTGGAATGGCGAAACATTAAGTGCGGTTTCTGGATATCAATCGTATGATACAATCAATGAATCGTATATGACTTTGGAAAATCAATATGGCGAAACGGTTTTAGATCGGTTTCAATTGCCAGCTGGCCAGAATGAGACACAATTGGGATATACCATTCAATTGATCAATCCACAAGATTGGATCGATGCTTGTCAAAAAAATCAAAATGAAGATGGAACATACAATTATGAAAATGCCATCAAATCATTGTCTCAATCCCAACAAAATCAAATTGTATGGTTGGAAGAAAATGCCTATCATTATGGGTTTGTGATTCGTTATCCAGAAGACAAGGCCGATAAAACGAAGATGGCATATCAGCCTTTTGTATTGCGCTATGTTGGTCGGAAAGCAGCCAATAAAATGTGGAAAGACCATTTATCAATGGAAGAAATGGATTTTGAAGAATATCAAGAGTAGGAGGAAATGATGCGTATCATTGTAGCCAGTGATTCTCATGGACATAATGAGATTTTGGATACCATATATGATCAACATCCTGAAGCAAGCTTGTTTCTGCATTGTGGTGATCTATGTGATGATCCAAGAAATTATCCAAATTGGTTATTTGTGTTAGGAAATAATGATTTTTGGGGTGAATTTCCGAATCGTAGGATTCTTTCAGTTGGCACCCATCGTTTATTTATGGAACATTCGCATCGTTGTTCTTTTTTTCATCGAGAAGATGACTTAGTGCGTTTAGCGAAAGGACATGCGTGTGACATTGTTTGTTTTGGTCACACGCATCGTAGTTATATTGAAAAAAGAAAAGGTGTTTTTTTATTAAATCCAGGTTCAACTTGGATGTCTCGTGATGGCAATCCGCCTAGTTATGCGATCTTGGATGTCGATACGAGTATTTCGGCACAGATTGTTTTTCTTGATCAATAAATGATCTGTCCTTGTCCACCACAGAATTGGGTTACACGATCGATAAGCTTTTGTGCCGTTTCATCTAGTAAAGAAGAAGGCGTAACTTCATTGCCTTGAATGATAAAATATATGTTTTTAGAATTTTCATCAACCAATGTTTTATTGACCTGACGTATTTCTAAATGGCAAATGATCTCACTGGAGTCATCGATATAACTGTATTCACCAGCCTTTACCGGTTGTGGTTCATTGGAACCAAGCGGAATAAATCGTTCGGTACCATCTTGAATTCGTAAAGTGACGTTGCCGTCGATCTTATCAATATCATGCGCACCAAGAGCTAATTCGGTATCAGTAGAAATGATGTTGTAGATATCCACCAATTTATTGATAGAAGGAAGGTCATTGCGTTTTTGAAGCAATTTGATCAAAGTTTCCGATGCCGGGGGATTCTTGCGACGACGAACCCCTACCTGATCATGTAAGGTATAAAAGCCTTGAACAATAGGTTCTTGTTTAGCATTGATGCCTTCATATTTTTTCTGAAGTTGTTGGATGGCTTCTTTTCGATAGGCAAGATACTCCGGTGAAATTGTTGTGTTATCGATGCCTTCGATTACAACAGCTTTTACTTTAACACCTAGATCCAATACTTCCTGTGTAACGTTAAATTGAAATGTCATGTAGTATCACCTCCTTATTATCGTATCGAGAAAGCTTAAAAAGAGGAACTAGAAGTATTTGATATTGGATATCAATGAAATTTATAAAAAAAGATATAACGTAAGAAATTGACTTACGTTTTTTTATTTTAGGATTCTTATTCATGGAAATCCTAATATTGAAAAATCATTCATTAGCATTTTTAGAAATGAATCCATTTTGATAGTTCAATATGTATAAAAAATTTGTATTTCACATATAAAAATATAAATAAAATAATAAATTAATTAAGTTTAAAAGTTTAGCGATAAGTGATATAGTAGTGATGAAAACGAGGGAGAGTTATGAATTCTACACTACATTCACATTATTTAAAAACCACAAAAACGATTGTAAAAAATTCGTTTGCGACAACGTTAGCAGGAATCACTGCTGTAAGCGGTATGGCTATTTCCGGTACAACTGTATTTGCTGATGAAGTACAATCTGTGCCAACAGAATCAGCTCCGGTTACTGTACAAAAATCGCAGAAGGAAACATTAGAAGATCATGTATCTGATGCTAAAACTGTACAAGATGCAGCCCAAGCAGAAATGGATACGGCACAAAAAGCAGCAGATGCAAAAAGTGCAGAGGCTAAAGGATATTATGATACGGCTAATTCTGGTCTGTCATCCTTATATACTGCTGAATCTGCTAAAAAATCAACAGCTCAATCCAATTATGATTCAATCAATGTCAACAAGGAAGAAGCTCAAAAATTGATGGATCAATATACAAATGAATTGAATGCTGCGAAAGCAGAGAAGGAAAACGCTGAAAAACAATTAGAAACATTACAAGCATCTACAACAGCTACAGAAGACGATTTAAAAAATGCTCAAGCTCAATTGGATACAGCTAAAACGGCTCTTGCAGAAGCACAAGCAAAAGTCGATTCTTTAAAAGCGTCTGTTGATGCTGCTCAATCTGCATTGGATCAGGCAACAGCAGTAAAAGCAGAAAAGGAATCTGCATTCAATACTGTAGCTGCACAAAAGGCTACAGCTGATGCAAATGTAGCGACAGCACAAACAGCGTATGATCAAGCACAAGCAGAATTAACGGCTGCTCAAGCTAATGTTGACCCAGATGCTCAATCTAAATTAGCGGATATGGAAGCAAAAGTAAATGAAGCCAAATCAAATTTGGATACTGCAACGGCACAGGCAAATACTGCGAATGCAGCATATGAACAAGCCAACACAGATTATCAAACAGCTTTGTCTGCTTATCAAGAAGCTCAGGCCAGTTATGATCAGGTACAAAATGAAATTTCAACAGCGGAGCAAAATGTCAATGATCTAAATAGCCAAATTGAATCTTTGACATCCGTAATTGCAGAGAAACAGGCTGCGTATGATAATGCAAAGGCATCATTGGAAGAAGCTCAAACAGCATTAGATGAAGCAAATAGCAAATTGTCTGATCTACAAGGAAAAGTATCTGAAAATAATTCACAATTAGAAACTTTGAATAAAGATCTTGACGGTTTGAATGCTAAGATTGCTGATCTTGAAAATCAAAAAGCAACAGCAGATCAAAATTTGGCAGATATTCAAGCAAAATTAAAAGAAGCTGAAGCTAATTTAGATGCTAAAACAATACCAACACAATCTGTAGAAGAATTACAAGACCAATTATCAAAAGCTCAAGCTAACGCAAAGCAGGCACAATCAGATCTTGACACAGCAAATACGAATTATGCAGATGCTAAGAAAGCATATGAAGACGCAGCAAAAGAAGCTGCCAATTCTGTATCTGACCTTAAAAAGAAAGCCGATGAAGCAAAAGCGGCCGTAGAGAAGCAACAGTCCGTTGTTGATAGTTATCAATCCAATGTTGATACGGCTCAAAAAAATTTGGATGATTATGTCAAGACGCTTCCTTCAGATGTAGCTGCTCTTTTTAAAGCATACGATAAAGCGGCAGTTGAAAAAGAACAATTGCAGGCTGCTTTAACGGCTGCTGGAGATGAAAAGGAAGCCAAATTAGCAGAAATCAACAAGATGAAATCAGATGTTGATGCCGAATTAGAAAAAGCCGGCGAACAAGCAACTTCGATTGGTTTCTTTACATGGCTAACCAACACAAAAGGTATTGATTGTACCGATGCTTTAGAAGTATTTGACGCTTCTAAAGGAAATAAAACCGATAAACAAAAAACCGTTTTGACACATACGCATATTGGTAATTTAACAGACGCTACATCATTAAAGAATATCAAACAAGCAATTGCTATCGTTAAAAAATGCAATGAGATTCGAAAAACAGAAGGAAAATCAGAATTGCTTATCACTCCTATGTTGATGGCAATTGGCGAAGTCAATGCCAATTATTCGACCGATATCTATGAGCATGCTAAAGATTACGGCACAGGAGAAAATCTATTTGTCGGATTGGGTTCGGACGACATTGGGTTGCAAAATTCTGTAGATAGTCATTTTGAAGCATGGTATACAGAAGAAAAAGAAAACTATCAAAACGGTGTCACTGATGAGAACAAAATTGGACATTATTTGAACATTATTAAAGGAAGCTATAAAATTTCAGGGGCTGGAGTAGGTCCAAATGGTGCAACACAAGAATTTCAGTTTTTAGGAACCAGCTATGCTAATAATCCTATGACTACGGAAAAATTTGAAGAACTGTTTGACCAATATTACCAATCTGTTGCTCCCACAACATTTGAGTATTATGAAAAATTATGGAATACAGCACAGGAAGAAACAGAGAAAGTTTCTCAAGCATATGATGCATATGCAGCCAATAATGCACAAGAACTTCTTAATCAATGCTTGTCAGATGAAAATATGCTTTCGTATGGTAAATATGTAACTTTACAAAATAAGATCACATCGGCTCAGAAACAAGTAGACTCTTCTACTGCTACATTAAACAGTCTTCAAAGCACATATGAAGAAGCAGAAACCAATTATCAGAATGCAATCAATGGTACTGGAAATATCAGTAAATTGAAGAAAACGAAGGATGAAGCAAAAGCTACGGTCGATTCTCTTCAAAGCAAATTAGCTCTTATTACAGATTCCATCAGTCAATATCAAACCGATATTGAAAACGCAAAAGAATATACTGCATTGCAGAATACTGTGTCTGAATTGACAAAAAATGCCGAAGATACTCAAAAACAAATTTCTGATCTTGATACAAATATCCAAAGTATCTCTAAACAGGTAGAGGATAAGACGGCCGAAGTCAATACATGTCATGATGACGCTGATACATTCAAGACTGAAATGGATTCTATCCAACAACAGGTGGATACATTCAATTCTCAAATTACAGAATTGAATAAAGCATTGACTACATTGCAATCGGATATTGAAAAGTCTTCTCAACAATTAAAGGATGATACTCAGACATTATCCGAACAAGAAAATACTTTGAAAGCATTGACAGACAAAGTTGATCAAGCAAAACAGGCTGTTACCGATACTGCTGCCAAACGAGATGCCACACAAGAGAAAGCATCAACGGCTAAGGCTCAAAAAGATCAGGCTGATGCCAGCGTTGCAAAAGCTCAATCTACATATGATACAGCCAAGAAAGACTATGACAATTATGTAGATGGTCAATCCGCTGTCGTCAAGGCCTTAAAAGAAGCTCAAGATAAGGCCAGCCAAACCAGGGATGCTTTGTCAAAAGCTCAAGAACAAGTCGATACTTTATCTAAGACTCTTGCTGATGTTCAAAAAGCAAAAGACACTGCTGATACTACTTATACTTCAGCTAAGGATACTTTGGATAAAGCCAGTGCAAGCTATAAAACAACTGCTGATGATTTAGATGCTAAAAAGACAAAAGTGTCCGATTTGACATCATCTGTTGATTCGATTCGTTCGCAATTACAGAAAATTGCTGATTTGAAAACAAAGATTTCTGATTTGAGTAAGACCGTTGAGGAAATTCCATCAAAGATCAGTCAAAAAGAAGAAGAAATCAAGAATTTATCAGCAAAAGCTGATACAACAAAAGCCGAATTGGATAAACATGATCAATTCCTATCAGCCATCAAAGAGATGCAAGGCATTTTGAACAGTACTACAAAAGACACTGTATTCCCTTGGGAAACCAATCAAAGCATTTCGGATCATCCGGAATTGGTAGCATTGCAACCTGTATTTATCCAATATCGCAATGCTCTAAAAGAATTGGATTCATTAAATACAGATCTTGCTGAAAAAAAAGCGGCTTTCAATGAAGCGAAACAAGCCTATATGAAAGCAAAAGATGCTTTGGACGCCTATGAAAAGGCTCAGCAACAGATTGAAGCAGCAAAACATAGAAAAGCTGGAACTCCTGTCGTTGTTCAAACGAAATCTTTGCAAGATGATGGAACAGATTCAAGCAAATCCAAAACAGAACAAACGAATCCTGCTAATACGGGAGCAGAATTAGGATTGTTCGAAGCAGAATTGGCTGCTGGATTAGCTGGATTGGGGCTATTTGTTGTAGGAAGAAAGCGTAAAGCTTCCCATGAAGCTCGATAATTGATTCTTAAGGACGCAGAATAAGCGTCCTTTTTATAAGGTGAGATAAGAAAGAGTCGATCAAACATTGATATATGACATAGTATTGATTTTTTTTCATTGCGAATGGTCAAATCATTTGCATGTATTAAAAAATATCGAAGTTTTATGAAACTTGTTGCAATTCAGTTCTAAGAATTGTCATTATTTAATGATATTGTAGTATAATTGTAATGCTTTAGAATTCATCAGAAATAGGGTATTTTGTTTCTAAAAAAATGATAAATGAGTTTGTAGAGTACAAAATAAAAAGCCCTTTACAGAAAGGGCATTTGATTAAGATTGGCGTCCTGGGAGGGATTCGAACCCCCGACCGATCGCTTAGAAGGCGATTGCTCTATCCAACTGAGCTACCAAGACAGCTAACACATTATAACAAATCTATTATAGAATATCAATGGGGAATCGGGTATGAAAAAAGAAGGATATCAATTTGTGGGATGGTATGTGGATCCAGAATGCACAAAGCAGATCAATCCAGCTGCAGAGTTGCCAAAGATCACAAAACTCTATCCCAAATGGGCACCAGTTTGGTACCCGATACATTATAAAATGAATGGTGGTATGAATTCACGACTGAATCCACGATATACCAGTTGTGAATCACCAGCTTATGTCTTGTATCCACCGCAGAAAAAAGATCAGGTATTTGTAGGATGGACATATGATGGAGAACCAACGGATGTTGTACCAGCAAAGCCACATGGATCGGTCACAATAGAAGCACATTTTGTGGATCCTTGTATCGTTTCGTTTGAAACATTTGGAGGACGACCAATTGACCCCCTGGAAGTGGCACAGGATGGTTTTATCCATTCTTTACCAGTCGCTAAACGAAGTGGTTATACATTTGAAGGGTGGTACTGGGATGAACAATTTTTATTTCCTTTTCATATAAGTCAACAAATCAATAATTCGTGTACATTATATGCAAAGATGACTAAAAATGAATATCCAATCACTTACGATACACAAGGTGGTTATTCGGCACGAAGTAATCCGGATCATTATTGTTTTGATGATCCAACAATTTTACTAAAGCCAGCGAAAAAGAAGGGATATGTATTTGATGGATGGTATGATCAGATTGGTCGGAAACATGATTTTATTCGCCATCATTCGTTGGGACCATTACATTTAGTTGCACGGTTTCATCATATTGATTCTTAAAAGACAGTATGATAAAATTAGTATGTTTCGCTAGGAGGATTTGGTGAATCTATATTATCAAGCACTTATACAAGAAATTCATGAATTGATGGCACAGGAGAAATATGATTTGGCTCTCGATAAGGTACAAGCTGAATTGGATTTACCCTACGTTCCACAACCCGAATTGGATGTATTAGAAGCATATAAAGAGGAATGTTTGACACACATTGACAAACCCGTTCCTCATCATGAAATCGAAGTTTTGATTCATGGCAATATGGAGCAACAAGAAGCTGCGGTTGCGATGATGGGTGATATGAATCTTTGGAATATGCATGATGAAGTGCAATTCTTATTGGATTCCGATGTCCTGCTGAATGAAATCAAGGGAGAATTGATTGAGCATTTAATGGCTCAAAAGATTGATACACCCTATACAATGAAAAAATCCGGATTGGAACTGACTTTTGTGCCTAGTTTGATCATTCCTAAAGAAGATGATCAAACACTCATTCAAATCAATCAATTATTTACCGATTGGTTTGCGAATGATAATCCGACTTTCTATCAATTCTGTACACGTCTTTTAGAACAAGAAATGTTAGAAAACCGGCCATTTGATTTTATGGATCAAGATCCCAAACCGATTGCGAAAGCGATTGTACGTTTGGTTGCAGAAGCATTTGGACAATCCGATGAATTTAAGTTGTTTGTTACCCAAAAACAATTGGGTGAGATAGCGGATATACCGCTCATGATTGAAAGTCGAGGAGAACAAAATGAAAAGTAGTTGGACATTGAAAGAACATTCAGAAGGTGTTTTGGAAGTTATCGTGGATGGTGATGTTTGGACAAAAGCCCAAAAACATGCATTTCAATATTTTAAGAAAAATATCACAATGAAAGGTTTCCGTCCTGGACAAGTACCAGAAGCTTTATTAAAGAAACAAATTTCAAAAGAAGCTATTTATGAACAAGCTGTTGAAAATATTGCGAATACAGTATTGGCACAAGCTGTTCAAGAACAAAAGTTGGAATTAGTAGCACGTCCTACATTGGACTACAAAGATGCAAGTGATGAATCTGTAACATTGGATTTTAACTGTGTTGTAGAACCAGAAGTTACTTTAGGAGAATATAAAGGATTAGATATTCATAAAGATGAAGTAGAAGTAACCGATGAAGATGTTGATAAAGAATTAGAACGAGTACAAGATCGTTATGCTGACTGGGTATTACGTGAAGAAGGCGAAGCAGCTGTCGAAGGTGACCAAGTTGTGATCGACTTTGTTGGTAAAAAAGATGGTGAAGCTTTTGAAGGTGGTTCTGGTGAGAATTATCCATTGGAATTGGGTTCTCAATCTTTCATCCCAGGTTTTGAAGATCAATTGATTGGTGTGAAGACAGGTGATGTAAAAGATGTAAATGTTACATTCCCTGAAGATTATCAAGCCAAAGATCTTGCTGGACAAGATGCTGTATTTACAGTAACTGTTCATGACATCAAATATAAAGAACGTCCGGAAATTAATGATGATTTGATCAAACAATTAAAACGTGATGGTGTTGAAACGGTAGAAAAATTTAAAGAAGTCACAAAAGAAGATCTTACGAAAGAGCGTGAACGTCAAGCTGAAGACAAATTTACTTCTGAAGTAATCAAGGCAGCTAGTGATAATGCAACCGTAGATATTCCAGCTGTTATGATTGAAAATGAAGTCGATAGTGAATATCAACAATTTGTACAACGTATGCAACAATCTGGCTTTACCGTTGAACAATATTATCAAGCAACTGGACAGACAGAAGAAGATATGAAAGCACAGATGCGTCCAGAAGCAACGGATCGTGTAAAGAACTCTTTGGTTCTACAAGCTATTGTAAAGGCTGAAAATATCGAGATTTCACAAGAAGATGTTGATAAAGAATACAAAGAAATATCTGAATTGTACAAGATGGATGTCAATCAAATCAAACAATTGCTTCCAGCTTATCAAGTAAGAGCAGATCTTGCACAACAGAAAGCGTTAGAATTGATTAAGACTTCTGTAAAGTAGTAAAATAAATATGTATAAAAAAGGCGCTCGGCGTCTTTTTTAGAATCTAGAAATTAAGGAGGAATTCCGATGACAGAAACATTCCCGTTAGTCTGTACCCGAGGTGTTGTTGTTTTTCCAAATCAAGATATTGTGATTGATGTTGGACGTGAACCATCTCTACAAGCTGTTGACAATGCTCAAAATAATTTTGAAAACCATATCGTATTGGTTTCACAAAAAGATATAACAACGGATGAACCTGGTTTGGATGATATTTATCATGTAGGAACACTTTGTGAAGTTCGCCATGTTCGCCGTTTTGAGAATTTTATTCGTGTAAAATTTAGAGGATTAAAACGTGTTCGCTTGAATGAATGGATCCAAGGTAATGACAGTGACATGGCTGTTGTGGATGAATTAGTAACATATCGTCAAGATGAGACCGAAGAACAAGCATTAATGCGTATGATCGTCGATGCCTATGATCATTTTACCGGTGCCGATAAATTCATGTCTAAAGATATGATGATTGAATTATCCAAAGGTGTAGGTCCAGAAGGATTGAGCGATAAAGCCGTAACAGCTTTACCTATTTCTTTGGATCGTAAACAAGCCTACTTGGAAACATTAGGTGCGAATGATCGTTTGGAGATGTTGTTGGCCGATATTGAAAAAGAAAAGAAGATGGGAGAAGTTGAGAAAAAAATCAACGATACTGTCAAACAACGTATTGACCAAGGACAAAAAGATTATTACTTACGTGAAAAATTAAATGCCATTAAAGAAGAATTGGGAGATGTCGTTGAACAAGATAAGGATGTAGAACAAATTCGTAAGCGTCTAGACGAAAATCCATATCCTGAAAATATCAAAAAGAAAGTCAAAGAAGAATTATCTCGTTATGAAATCTTGCCAATGGCAAGTGGAGAAACGGGTGTCATCAAGACATATATTGATTGGTTGATGGATTTGCCTTGGTGGCAAGAAACGCAAGATAATCAAGATTTAAATCAAGCCCAATCCATTTTGGATGCGGATCATTATGGCTTGGAAAAAGTCAAAGAACGAATCCTAGAATATTTGGCTGTCAAACAAATGACCAATTCTTTAAAAGCGCCAATCCTTTGTTTGGTAGGCCCTCCTGGTGTTGGTAAAACATCATTAGCACGAAGTGTTGCTCGTGCCCTAGATCGTAAATTTGTGAAGATTTCTTTAGGTGGTGTACGTGATGAAGCCGAAATTCGAGGGCATCGCCGTACCTATTTAGGAGCTATGCCAGGCCGTATCATTCAAGGAATGAAAAAAGCTGGCGTTGTGAATCCGGTCTTCTTGATTGATGAAATCGATAAGATGGCTAGTGATTATAAGGGAGATCCCTCTTCTGCTATGTTGGAAGTGTTGGATCCAGAACAAAACTCTTACTTCTCCGACCACTATATTGAAGAACCTTATGATCTAAGCAAAGTGTTATTTATTGCGACTGCTAACTATTTGGAAAATATTCCACCAGCTTTACGTGATCGTTTGGAAATCATTCAATTATCCAGTTACACGGATGTAGAAAAGATCCACATCGCAAAAGAACATTTATTACCAAAACAATTGAAGGAAAATGGCTTGCATGCCAGTCAATTAAAGATTTCCGATGATTTATTATTGTATTTGATTCGTTACTATACAAGAGAAGCCGGTGTTCGTCAGTTAGAACGTACAATTGCAACTATTTGTCGAAAAACCGTTTTAGCCATTTTAAAAGACAATAAGAAATCCATTCGGTTATCAAAAAAATTGGTTCATGAGTGGTTAGGCAATGAAAAAGTAGATTATGGTCATAAAGAAAAGAAAGATCAAGTCGGTACAGTCACAGGACTAGCTTATACAAGTTTTGGTGGTGACATTCTGCAAATTGAAGCCAATCGTTTTGAAGGTAAAGGACGATTGATCTTGACTGGACAGTTAGGTGATGTCATGAAAGAAAGTGCCAACATTGCGCTGGATTACATCAAAGCCCATGCCAAAGAATATAAGATTGATCCAAAATTGTTTGAAACCAATGATGTACATATCCATGTACCAGAAGGAGCCGTACCAAAAGACGGACCAAGTGCCGGTGTAACAATGACAACAGCTTTGGTTTCTTGTTTCTCAGAAATTCCAGTAAAAGCCAATTTGGCCATGACGGGTGAAGTGACTCTACGTGGTAATGTATTACCAATTGGTGGCTTAAAAGAAAAATCTTTAGCTGCTTATCGTTCAGGTATTACAACAATATTGATTCCAAAAGAAAATGTGCGTGATTTGGATGAAATTCCACAAGAAGTCAAAGATGCAGTTGAGTTTATTCCAGTATCAACGGTTAAGCAAGTTTTGAAACACGCTCTAGTTGCATAGTATGAAAAGTGAATTTGTAACAAGCGCCACATGCAAAGAACAATGGCCACAATCTTCTTTACCGGAAGTTGTGGTTGTTGGTCGCTCCAATGTAGGTAAAAGCAGTTTTATCAATGCGCTAACACAACGGAAAAAACTAGCTTATGTTGGTAATACACCCGGTAAGACACGATTGATCAATTTCTTCTCGATTGATGAAAAATGGATGTTGGTTGATGTTCCAGGTTATGGTTATGCCAAGATGAGCAAACAAATGCTTTTAAAAATGGGTGCCATGATGGATGAATACTTCACTCAAAGAGAACAAATTGCCGGTGTCATATCCTTGGTGGATGCACGACATGAACCAACCCATGATGATTTGGATATGATTGACACATTAAAACAACTTCAAATCCCCATTGTGGTGGTTGCGACCAAGATTGATAAAGTTCCTAAGACAAAACGAGTGAAAGCCATTAAAGTGATTTCACAAAAATTACAGTTGCCGATGGCACATATTTATCCGGTATCAAGTATCGAAAAAACAGGATTTACGCCTGTATATAATGCCATTCAAGAGTGGATTCGATGAGCTTCGGCTCATCTTTTTTTAAAATTCCAATAATTGTGCCAAAAATTCCAGTTTATTGTAAACGAAAAATTATCTGCTATTATAAAAGTACAAAAGATAGATACGAAGAAAAACTTCTTCGATATCAACCATTTGTTCATACACAGTACAAAGATTCATTCAAAAAGGGAAAGAGGTAAGAACAAAAAAATTCTGAAAAAGCTGTTTTGAATGAAAGTTAAGTATTCGAAAAAGAAGATACATGCGAAGAGAGATCCAATGGAAAGAAATCTTCAAAGGGTATGGATTAAGAATACGAGTACGAGTAAATCATTTGGAAGAGGATAGCGGTAGGAATAAAAAAATTCTGAAAAAGTCGTTTCAAATGAGAATTGATGGAAATATTTGGAAAAGGATGAATGCGAAGAGAAAATAATAAGAAAAAATCTTCAATAAGGGTCATCTTTGAAAGAATATGAAAATCAAGTGTGTGGGTTAGAAAACATCCGAAATGGGTGAATGGGTACAATTAAAAAAACAAATAAAGAAAAGAGAGTACGTAAAATTAAACAAACAAATAACCCAAGAACAAATGGCATAGAGAAAAGAGCTAATCAAATTGGTTAGCTCTTTTCCATGTGTTCTCAGTTTTTATGATACGATAGGAAATCCATAATTGGATACTCATCAATGTCCAAATAACGGGTTCACATAAGATCACACCAAAATAAGCAAGTGCAGGAATGACCCATATCGTGAAGACGATCTTACCAGCTAATTCAATACCGCTGGAAATTAATGGATAAATCTTATAACCATTTCCTTGCAAAGCATTTCGATACGTTAATAAAGGCCCCAGTACAATAAAACCAGGAATATTGATTTGCAGGTAGCGAGTACCATTTGCCAGGACAATGTCATTGGCCGATCCACTGAGAATATGGATCATCGGTTGCGCAAATAAGAAAACAATGACAGTTAATACAATCGTATAAAGCCAATCAAAGTGAATACAAAAGCGAATACCTTGTTCCATTCGATCCCATTGTTTGGCACCACGATTTTGCGATACAAATGTCGATGTCGTTGCTCCTAAGGTTGAAAGAGGCAATACCAATAACGCAAACCATTTTCGAGCCGCTGTATGCGCCGCAATGATATTCGTACCTAAAGGATTGATCCCACTTTGAAGAATAATCGTTCCAATGGAAACAATAGAAAACATAAAACCCATCGCAAATCCTTGAGAAAGAAGTTCGTGGACAATATCCGCATCCATTTTAAAATGATTTTTCTTTGGCACCAATAATGGTTCTTTTTTGTAGATGATACCCAAACAAAGAAGGGCTGCCAGTACTTGTGATAGAACCGTTGCGAAAGCAGCTCCACGAATACCAATATGCCATTGTGTGATAAAAATTGTATCTAGAATAACATTTACGATCGAAGTGATGATCAATACATATAATGGGGTCAAACTATTTCCAATCGAACGAAATAGACAAGCGGCTAAATTATAAAACATCGTAATGATCAACGTGGCTGCAATGACATGAATATAACTATAAGCCATGGAATAAATTGCATTTGGTGTTTTCAATATCTGCAATAACCATGGCATGATCGAACAAGAAACAATGGATAAAAACAAGGCGATAAAAAAACCAAAAATCAAACTTTCTGCAATTGCGATTTTAAGTTTATCGGTATCTTTGGCACCATAATAACGACTGATCACGATGCCAAATCCTAAACTCATACCACTACAAAATTGTACGATCAATTCAAAAATTGCAGCTGTTGCTCCTAATGCAGCTAATGGCGCATCTCCCAGAAAATGACCAATAAGTAAGGTATCGACCGTATTATATAATTGTTGAAAAAAATTAGACAAAAACAAAGGAATCGCAAATAATAGGATTCCTTGTTTGATATTGCCTTGTATTAATGTTGGTTTCATTCAATCTCTATGGCCTCAACTTGCTGCAACCAGAGATCGCGACTTGCATCGCTTGGCATTCGCAAATCACCACGTGGAGATAAACAAATGGAACCAACTTTTACACCATCTGGCATACAATTTCGTTTAAATTGTTGGGCAAAGAAACGTCGATAAAAAGTCAATAATCCATTTTTAATCGTTTTCTTATCAATGGTAGGGAAGGCTTTTACACAAAGATCAAAGATCTTTTCTGGCTGTTCATGATGACGTAGTAAATGATACAAGAAGAAATCATGAAGATCATACGATCCTAACACTTCTTCGGTTTTTTGCGCAATCTTACCGGAAGCATCCAATGGCAATAATTCTGGCGATACAGGCGTATCACAAATATCCATCAATACATCATGTAAAGCATTTTGTCCTTCTTTTTGCGCTTGTAGCGCACGTGTTTCTACAATATAACGAACCAATGTTTTTGGTACGGAAACATTGACAGCATACATGCTCATATGATCGCCATTATAGGTACACCATCCTAAAGCCAATTCACTCAGATCGCCTGTACCAATGACGATGCCATTATATTGGTTGGCCAGATCCATCAGAATTTGGGTACGTTCTCTTGCTTGTGAGTTTTCATAGGTGATATCCATAATCTCAGGATCATGATGAATATCTTTAAAATGCTGATTGACCGCATCCCCAATCGTAATGGTTTCTTTGGAAGCATGAATGAGATCAATTAATTGATCAGCATTGGTTTTGGTGCGCACACTCGTTCCAAAACCAGGCATCGAAATCGCATGGATATTTTTCGGATCATATTGACACAATTGGAAAGCTCGTTCACAAACCAATAAAGCTAAGGTAGAATCCAAACCACCCGAAATACCAATCACGACATGTTCACAATGAATTTTGGACAAACGAGTTGCCAAACCTTGCGCTTGAATATTTAAAATATTCTGGCAACGACGAATCCGTTTTTCACTGTCATTCGGTACAAATGGATAGGCATCATACGTTCGATGTAATTCAATCGTATCGATTGGTTGGGAAGCATACGTGATGGTTCTTACATCATTGATTTCCTCTTCCATACTGGTCTTAAAATGAATGCGATCATTCATCAAATTTTGAATATCAATTTCACCAACGATAAAATCATTGGTATCTAAATAATTTCGTTCTGATAAAACCGTACCGTTTTCACAAATCAAATCATGACCCGAAAAGACAAGATCACTCGTTGATTCTTGTGGACCAGCACTCGCATATACATATCCCGCATACGTTCTTGCACTTTGATTGATCACCAATTGATGACGATAGGCATCTTTCGCAATCGTATCATTGGAAGCCGATAAGTTACAAAGAATATTGGCACCAGCTAAAGCCAGTTTGGAACTAACCGGAATGGTAACCCATAAATCTTCACATAATTCAGCACCAATACAAGCTTGCGTCGTAGAATCATAGAAAACCAATCCATTCGATACGGGAACGGTTCGTCCTTGCCAATCCATAGAATCCACCGGACAGTTTTTACCACTGGTAAACCAACGCGTTTCATAAAATTCATTATAGCTAGGAATATATGTTTTTAACTGAAAGCCCAATACGTGATGGTCAAAACAAAAAGCAGCAGCATTGTATAGTTTGTTTTGAATTTGAAGTGGTAGACCCACAAGCACAGCCATCTGATCAGGCATTGCCTCTAGAAACTCCTGAAGCCCTTTTTGAGCTTGTCGTAATAGGAGATCTTCATAAAAAAGATCTTGGCATGTATAACCAGTGATGCAAAGTTCCGGAAAGACAATCAATTGCGTATCCTTAGGAACTCGTGCACAAATATCTAACATTGCCTGGACATTTTTTTGCGGATTGCCAATCGCAACGGATGGTGTAGCGGCCACCACTTTATAATACTGATAACGTTTCATTTCTTCCTCCCATAAAAAAAGATGGATAACTCGTATCCATCTTATCATCTTTTTTTGTTTAGTTGTTGACTAATTCTTCGACTTCATCACCATATTTAGAAAGATCGGCCGTTTTCATCTCATCCTCATTGGCATATTTCTTAACTAACGCGCTGGAACGAGGAATCGCTTGTAGTGTTCCGGCACCACCAACGCAGCCACCAGGACAACCCATACCTTCCAAAAGATAGCCATTCAAACGACCGGCTTTTGCCATCATCAACATGGTCTTGCAGTTTTTTAAACCTTCAGCCGCTTGCACTTTGACTTTTACATCTGGATGTTCTTTTTCAATCAATTCTTTTACAGAAGCGGCTACACCACCAGTGACCGCAAATTGACGACCTGCTTTGGTACCATCCGTAAATGGATCATCTACAGTAATCTGATCTAGATTGATACCTTTGGCTTGGAACATACCCATAACTTCTTCAAAAGTTAATACAAAATCAATATCACTACGAACGGAACGACGACTTGCTTCCAACTTCTTCGCTGCACAAGGACCAATAAAGACAACTTTTGCGTTTGGTTTACGCTTTTTGATCCAACGACCTGTTAATACCATTGGCGTTAATGCCATGGAAATATTCTTCGCAAATTGTGGGAATTCTTTCTTTGCCATAACAGACCAAGCTGGGCAACAGCTTGTTGCCATAAAATCTAAGTTTTCCGGAACATTTTTCATAAAATCTTCCGCTTCATCAATGGTACATAAGTCAGCACCAATAGCGACTTCGACAACATCGGCAAAACCTAAGTCTTTTAACGCTGTTTTGACTTTATCTGGTGTTACCTTTGGACCAAATTGACCTACGAACGCAGGGGCAATGGCGGCAATGACTTCATAGCCTTGTTTCATCGCATAAATGGTTTGGAAAATCTGTCCTTTATCAACAATGGCACCAAATGGACAATTGACCAAACATTGACCACAACTTACACATTTATCATAGTTGATCGTAGCTTTGCCGTTCTCATCCGAACTGATTGCATTCATACCACAGCTGGAAGCACATGGACGCTCCATCTTAATGATCGCATGATATGGACAAGCTTCGGCACAACGACCACATTTGATACAACCACTCTGATCAATGTGAGAACGTCCATTGACAATGGAAACGACTTTCTTTGGACATACTTCGGTACATTGATGAGAGAAACAGCCTTGACACATATCTGTGACAATGACTTTCTTTTCCGGACAAGCATTACAAGCAAATTTAATGATATTTACTAGTGGTGGTTCGTAATATTTTTCTGGTTGGATACCTTCTTTTACACCATCACTGACGACACCGGCTTCACTGACATCTCGAAGATTAAGCCCCATACCTAAACGTAGACGCTCACCAATGATGGCACGCTCTAGGAAGACATTTTCTTGATTTCCTGGTAAAATGTCGTAGGGAATCTGTTCCATTTGTTTTGCATAGTCTTCGTCATCGTTATATGCCATTTCGGCAATCGCTGCAAAGACCTTTCTGCGCGTATCTGTTACTGAATTGTATACTCCTCGCATAAATTTTTCTTTCACCTCAATATTTATCTTCTGTCTGTTAACATAATAACAAACTTGAGATGCTTTTAAAAGTGATTTTTTTCACAAATAATGTGCTACAATCTATACATGAAAAAAATTGTATGGGATTGGAACGGTACATTATTTAATGATTTGCATTTATGTTTTTCTTGTATCAATCGATTATTGGAAAATCATTCGCTACAACCACTACCAGATATTGATGCATATCGAAATGTGTTTGGTTTTCCTATTGTTGATTATTATCAACGAATTGGCTTTGATTTTAATCAAACACCATTTTCTGTATTAGCCAAAGAATATATGGAAGACTATCAATCCAAAAGTATGCATTGTTCCTTATATAGCGATGTCATGGAAACCATTGAAACCGTAGAAGAAAAGAAGACACCACAAGTTATCTTATCCGCCAGCAAGAAAGCCTTTTTAATGGCGCAAATTGAACAATTTTCTGTGAAGCAGCATATGGATGGTATATATGGAATCGAAGACATCTATGCACACAGTAAAGTAGAACTGGCACAAGCCTATCGCAAAGAGAATCCAAGGGATGAATTGTGGTTTGTCGGCGATTCAATCCATGATTATGAAGTCGCACAAGCTATCGATGCGCATTGTGTATTGGTAGCCAGTGGCCATCAGGCCAAGTCCACTTTAGAGCAGATGCCTGCACCCGTTGTGGATCAATTATCAGAAAGTTTGGAGTATATCTATGAAAGAGATTGAAGTATTAGAAAATGATGCCGGACAACGATTGGATAAATTCTTAATGAAGACGTTTCCTGATTTATCCAAGTCGATGATGTACAAGGGCATTCGTAAAAAGAAAATCAAAGTCAATCGTAAACGTTGTACATATGACCAAATGTTACAACCACATGATCATATTTTATTGTTTTTACCTCCCGATGTACTCAAAGAAAAAGAAAGAGAAGTGCCAAGTGCATCGACCCAATTGGATATTGTATTTGAAGATCAGAATCTTTTGATCATCAATAAACCTGCAGGATTATTGAGTCAATCGGATCAAAAAGAAAAACAAGATTGTGTCGTTTCCAGAGTACAGGCATATCTGTATCAAAAAGGAGAATATACCATGGCCGATCATAGTTTTGCGCCAACCATTTGTCATCGTTTAGATCGTAATACGGCCGGGTTGATCATTGCTGCCAAAAATGCAAATACCTTACGAATTATCAATCAAGCGATTGCCGAACGAGCCATCAAAAAACAATATCGTGCTTTGGTCAGTGGGACTTTTTTATTGGATTCCTTTCAAATGCATGGATACCTAAAAAAAGAAGGCACAAAAGCAATTGTCAAAGATAAACCTACACCAGGTTTTGCGGAAGCTTATATGGATGTGAAAACAATATCCAAAAAGAAAGATGCGACCTGGTGTGATATCCTTTTACATACCGGAAGATTTCACCAGATTCGAGCTATGATGGGACACTTTCATCATCCTTTGGTTGGTGATCATAAATACGGATACGAAGGCCCCGAAAAACAATATTCCTTGATTGCGTATCGATTGGATCTTCGTAACGTTCCCATGGAAATATCACAACGTATTTTTGAAATCTAAATCATATCTTCATTTTAGATGTCTATAGTAAAAATATGGACATCTTTTTTTATTTGTATTTATTCGCTATTGCGATCAATGACTGGCAAACCATGTATTTTTCCAAGTGGTGGGTGCTTCCATCTCTGGTCATACTGGGACTATTTTTTCCAGTGGATCTTGTTTCATCGTGTATGGGGACCTTCTTATTTGGTGGAATGTCGATCCTTCTTTATCATATCCATCACGATTGGATTGGAGTGGCTGATGTAGCCTATCTCAGTTATTTTGGCTTTCTTCTAGGCTATGAACGAATGACGATTGCCCTATTGATAGGCATCAGTATTGGCCTGGTTTATGCCTATATTCGAAAAGCTAAAACGATTCCTTTTCTAACTTGTTTAAGTCTAGGATGTTTGGTTGCTTGGTGGCATGGGTATGAACTCTTTTATACCATGCTTGCTCGAATCTGGATTCGATAGGTAAAGAAAACATAAGATGTTCTTGTGTTAATGGATGGACGCATTCCATCTGATAATTTTGCAGCATCAAACCTTGATCATCTTCTTTTTGACCATAAATAGGATCATTAAGGATAGGATGCGAAAGATAGGCACAATGCACGCGAATTTGATGTTTACGCCCTGTCAACAATGTCACATGTAAAAACGAAAGGGTTTGTGTCGCTTGTACGACATGAAAAAGGGTATGTGCTTCTTTCCCATGTGGATTTACGATCATGGCATTCGTATGTCGATTGCGACCAATGGAAAAATCTGCTTTTTTAATATGAGAAGGAAACGATCCTTTGACCAAACAACGATATTGCTTCTGGATGTTGGAAGACATAAACAAATGATTGAGCATCCCTTGAAAAAAAGGATTCTTACAAAATAAGACCAGACCACTGGTTTCAAAATCAATACGATGACAAGCTTGTGCTTTGTGAGGCCATCCACAATTATATAGATAGGCATTCACCCGATCTTGTAATGAATCGGTATGATTGCCATCATCATGGACTAGTAAAAAAGGTGGTTTATTGGCAACAAGTAGGATTTCATCTTCATAGACAATGGAAACGGAATCTTTTGTGGATAGGAACATATGATTTTCCAATGGAAAAACGATCGTGATCAATTGTTTGGCTTTATATTGGTTTGGTAAGTTGTATTGTGTGGCTTTTCTTTTCGACAGATGAAAAAACTGTATCAAGTCTTGATTAGTTCCATCTTGTTGAGGTATCAATTGCATTTGATAAGCGTCTAAATATGTAAAAAGAAAGTGATTCATAGATTCAGTATAGCACGGATGCGTGTTATAATTAGAATAGAAAAGGAGTGATTCGTATGCGTATTTTTAAATGTGATAAGTGTGGAAATTTGTATGAAATGATTGAACAAAAAAGTGGTTGTACACCTGTTTGTTGCGGTAGCCCAACACGGGAATTAAAAGCGGGCGAAGTCGATGCAGCTACGGAAAAGCATGTCCCTGTATTAAGTCAAGAAAATGATACGTTAGTCGTTAAAGTTGGCAGTGTACCTCATCCTATGCAAGATGTTCATTATATTATGAATATTTGGGCTGAATTTGAGGATGGCAGCATGGAACGTATTAGTTTAGTTCCTGGACAAGCACCAGAAACAACGATTGCTTTAAGAGGTCGTAAAGGACATGTAGTTGTATATGAATATTGCAACTTACACGGTCTTTGGAAAGCGGAAATGGATATTGCTTAGCTCTGTTATTAACAGAGCTTTTTCATGGGAGAGAATATGACATTTTTTGAAGATGGTTTTAAGAAAAATGGTTTAATTTGGTTGCGTTATATCTATTTTGCGTTCGTAGGCTGTCTGATAGGTGCCATCATTGGCTTGGCCGAAACAATCTTTTGTCTTGGATTGAATTGGATCTTTAAAATTCGGGTTGGACATGAAATGTCATTATTGATTGCCATGCCTTTTGTGGGCCTGTTGATCATTTTTATTTTTGTGAAATATGGTGGCCAAAGTAAAGAGGGAATGAATCTTGTTTTTAAAGTTGATCAAGGAAAGAGTCGTACCATCACCTATCGTTTAGTACCTTGTATGGTGCTTTCGACTTGGTTGACACATCTTGTTGGGGGAAGTGTTGGTCGAGAAGGTGTAGCCGTACAAATTGGGGCAACCTTATCGTATCGAATTGGAAAAAAATTGCCGTTTTCCATTCCTAAATCGATGTTATTGGAAACAGGTATTGCTGCCGGTTTTTCTGGTTTGTTTGGTACACCAATTGCCGCGGCATTCTTTGGCCTTGAAGTTTTAGTATCTGGGGCGATTCGTTATGAGGGATTATGTTCTGCATTAACAGGCTCGTTTATGGCAGCTTATATATCCAGCTTGTTTGGCATTCATGCGGAACAATTCGCATTGCCCCATGTATCCATTACGTTTTTCTTGATGTTACGGGTGATTCTTTTAGGAATTATATGTGCGTTCATTGGTATGTTCTTTTCGAAAAGTTTACAGTTCATGCGTAATAATTTAGCTAAGCTTTGGCCAAATCCGTATCAACGGATTTTTATCATGGGTATAATATGTGCAGGCTTATTAGCTCTTTTTGATCAGGGACGCTATAGCGGTTTAGGTGTTAATTTGATTGATGCTGCTATGCATGGTCAAACCATTTATCCTTGGGATTGGATCCTAAAATTAGTCATGACTGTACTTGTCTTAGCCAGTGGCTTCCAAGGTGGGGAAGTTATGACGTTATTTTCCATTGGTACTTGTTTGGGCTATTGGATTGGCAGTTTAATAGGAATTCCACCAATGTTCGCAGCGGCTATGGGATATGCAGCTTTATTTGCCGCGGGTACAAATACCTTGTTGGCCCCCATTGCGATTGGTATGGAAATTTTTGGTACACAGTATTTTCTACCGATTTTTATTGTATGTGCTATTGCCTTTTTGTTGAATAAAAACCATTCCATCTATGTATTACAGCGAAATTTGCGCTTATAGTATGTAAACTCTTACAATTTAACTTAATTTATATACATTGATGGATTTTGTGTTATAATTTTTCTAGTAAATACTTAGTATTAGGAGGATGAGTATGGAAAAGAATAATATGCTCGCCATGATTTTAGCGGGCGGCCGTGGAACGCGTTTGAAAGATTTGACGGCTAAAAACGCGAAACCGGCAGTACATTTCGGTGGAAAGTATCGTATCATCGATTTTCCATTGAGCAACTGTGCCAACGCAGGTATCGACATTGTAGGTGTGCTTACACAGTATGAACCCGTTGAATTGAATGCGTATGCAGGTGCAGGACAACGTTGGGGTCTTGATACACGTGGTAGTGGCGTATTTGTGTTACCACCAAGTGAAAAAGATGGAACAAAATTTGATGTTTATCAAGGTACAGCTGATGCCATTACGCAAAATATTGATTTTATCGATCGTTTTGATCCAGAGTATGTTTTGGTTTTATCTGGAGACCATATTTACAAGATGGATTATGCGAAAATGCTTGCCTATCATAAAGAACATAATGCGGATGCAACCATTGCGGTATTGCCAGTTTCTTGGGATGAAGCAAGTCGTTTCGGAATTATGAATACAGACGATGATGGAAACATTGTTGAATTTGAAGAGAAACCAGCTAATCCAAAGAGCAATTTGGCAAGTATGGGTATTTATATCTTCAACTGGAAATTATTGCGTAAAGAATTGATTGCGGATACAAAAGTTGAAGGATCTAGCCATGATTTTGGAAAAGATATTATCCCTTCTTATTTGAATCAAGGAAAGAAATTGGTTGCTTGGCGTTTTGAAGGTTATTGGAAAGATGTTGGAACCATTGATTCACTATGGGAAGCTAACATGGATTTGTTAAATAAGAGCAGTGAATTGAATTTAGATGATCCAAACTGGAAAATTTATACAGAAGATATTCCAGCTTTGCCAGAATATATCGGACCAAATGGAAAAGTAGAGCATTCATATGTTAACCAAGGCGCTGTTATTTTAGGCCATGCGAAAGATTCTGTTATTTCCAATGGTGTTACGATCGAAGAAGGCGCTACGGTAGAACAATCCGTATTATTACCAGGTGTTACGGTTGGTGCGGGTGCAAAAGTGTATAAGGCTTTAGTCGCTGATAATATCAAGATCGACGCCGATACAAAAGTTGGTTCTTTATCTAGTAAAGAAGTCACTTTAGTGGCTAAACATGTGAAGAAAGGTGGATAATTATGGCAAAAGCATTAGGTATCGTCGCATATAATGACTCCAGTGTATATGTAGAAGGAATGCAATCATATCGTCCTATTGCAGCCTTCAATTTTATGGGACGTTTCCGTATGGTGGATTTCCCTATGTCAAACATGACAAATAGTGGAATGGATAATATTCAAGTTTATATTAATGGAAATCCAAAACCATTATTCAAGCATATTGGTCGAGGTCGTCAATATAATATCAATGCGAAACATGGTAATTTGGAATTAGTGCCATTGTATAAAGAAAATATGACAGGTCGTATCACACCGGATGTTGAAACATATTATGAAAATTTACATAGTATTCAAGCATCCAATTGTGATTATGTGATCATTGCCCCTACAAACATTATTTATCAGGCTGATTATGCCGAACTTTTAGATCAACATATCGAAAGTGGTGCGGACATTTCTATTCTGTATCAAAATATCGATAACGCAAAAGAAGAATATATTGGATGTGCTACCGTACAATTGAATCGTCAAAAAGGTGTTGAATCATTATCACGTAATATGGGTAAATACAAAAATCGTAGTTTATCTTTAGAGACATACATCATGTCAAAAGAGATTTTTGTAAATGCTATCTTAGAAGCAAGAAAAGCTTCGGCTTTATATTGGTTACGTGATATTGTTAATGATTTATGCAGTGAATTGGACGTTCGTGGTATTTCCTATCGTAATAAAATTTACTATGTATATGATTTAAAATCATTCTATCAAGCTAATATGGCTACATTAGAGCCAGAAAATATGAAACAGTTACAAAATTGGTCTGTATATACTCGTTCTTATGATTCAAGTCCAGCTATTTATCCAAATGGTGGAAATGCAACCAATTCATATATTTCAAATAGTTCTAAGATTTCAGGTACTGTTGTAAACTCGATTATTGGACGTGGTGCTGTTATCGGTAAAGATGCTGAAATTGAGAATTGTTTGATCATGCCGGAAGCAACTGTGGCAGCAAATGCACATTTGAAAAATGTGATCGTTGATAAATATGCGAATGTTACGCATAAAAAAGACTTAGAAGGTGAACCAGATAAACCTCTATATATTGGCAGAAGGGAGACTGTATAATGGCATCAATCTTGATGGTTGCCAGTGAAGCGTTGCCTTTTATCAAGACGGGCGGACTGGCGGATGTGGTTGGATCCTTACCACAAGCGTTATCGCAAAAAGGACATGAAGTAAAAGTCGTTATCCCACTATATCGTAAGATTTGGGAAAAATATCAAAGTGAATTATATTTTGATTGCGAGTATTCCGTATCCATTAATTATCATGAAGTTCCAGTTCGTTTGTATTCCAAGATGGAAGGAGATGTATGCTACTTCTTTATTCAACATCAAGGATATTTTGAACGAGATACTTTGTATGGTTATGATGATGATGGTGAGCGTTTTGCTTATTTCCAAAAAGCAGTTATTGAAATGCTAAATCAATTAAACTATTGGCCAAATATAATTCATTGTCATGATTGGCAAACTGGTATGATTCCTTGTATGGTCAAAGAAACGCATGATTCAGATCCTCGTTATAATGCGATTCGTTTTGTATACACGATTCATAATTTATTGTTCCAAGGTAACTTTGGACCAGAAATGTTAGATTCTTGTTTAGGATTACCATATTATTTGATGGAAAATGGAAATGTGAAATTTGATGGTGGTATTTCCTTTATGAAATCCGGTATTTTATATGCGGATAAAGTAACAACTGTATCACCAACATACTCACAAGAAATTTTAACACCACAATATGGAGAGCATTTGGAAGCTGTTCTAAACATGCGTAAATATGATTTGTGGGGTATCGTAAATGGTATTGATACGAAATCTTGGAATCCAAAGACAGATCCATTGATTGAATACAATTACGATAAGATCAATGTTCGTGTACAAAAGGTTAAAAATAAATTAGCTTTGCAAAAAGAATTAGGCTTAACACAAGACGAAGATGTCATGTTAGTTGGTTGTGTTAGCCGTTTAACCTGGCAAAAAGGTTTCTATCTATTGATGGAACAATTGGATGCTTTATGTGCAGCACCTATTCAATTAGTTATTCTTGGTACGGGAGAAGCGCCAATTGAAAACAAATTCCGTGATTTGGAGAACGGAAATAAAGGTAAAATCGTATTCTACAATGGATACAATGAAGAAGTTGCCCATCGTGTTTATGCGGCAAGTGACTTATTCTTGATGCCAAGTCTATTTGAACCATGTGGTATTTCTCAGTTGATCTCACTTCGTTATGGAACCTTGCCATTGGTTCGTGAAACAGGTGGTTTGAAAGATACCGTTGATGCATACAATGAATATGAGAAGAGTGGTAATGGATTTAGCTTTGAAAAGTATGATTCTAACGATTTGATCAATGTCTTATATTATGCATGTGATGTATATTATAATCGCAAAGATGATTGGCAAATGCTTCAAACCAATGCCATGAATACAGATGTATCTTGGGAGAATAGCGCAAATACATATTCTTTGTTGTACAATGAATTAATGAATCAGTAAAAAGATAAATCGCTTACATAGTCATTTGAAAATACGAAATATGTATTGTTTTCTCAGGTAAAATGGATTAATATATTTATAGTTATTGAAGTAGGAGGAAATATCATAATGAAACAAATTACTGTAACTGTAGTAGATCCAGTAGGACTTCATGCACGTCCTGCAACGGTAGCTGTTAATGCAGCTTCTAAATTCAAAAGTGAAATTAACATCGCTTTTAAAGGACGCGAAGTAAACATGAAATCAATCATGGGCGTTATGTCTTTAGGAATCCCTACACAGTCAGAAATTACAATTAGCTGCAATGGTGAAGATGAAGATGCTGCTATCGCTTCTATCGAAGAAGTATTGCGTGCACAAAAAATCATCGACTAATTGAATGAAATAAAAAGGCCACGAAAAGTGGCCTTTTTTTATAAATGAAAACGATTTCATATGCTATAATAAACGTAGCATGGAGGGAAGTATATGTCTTTAGTAGAAGAAAGATATGAAAAATGGGTACATCATCCCAATCTAGATCCTCGCTATAAAGATGTTTTAGCAAACATGAGCGAAGAAGAGAAAAATGATGCGTTTTATACAACGATTGAATTTGGCACAGCCGGTATGCGTGGACTATTAGGCCCAGGAACGAACCGTATCAATATTCACACGATTCGTAAGGCTACACAAGGTTATGCAAACTACATTAAAAAGAATGGGGAAGAAGCTTGTAAAGCCGGTGTTGCGATTGGTTACGATAACCGCCACATGTCTCGTGAATTAGCTTTTGATTGCGCGGATTTGTTGGCCAAAAATAATATTGCTTCTTTCGTTTATGATTCTTTACGACCAACACCTATGTTGAGTTTTGCCGTTCGTTACAATCATTGTTTCGGTGGTATCATGATTACAGCTAGTCATAATCCAAAAGAATACAATGGTTATAAATTGTATGATAATAAAGGTTGTCAATTGGTTCCTGCATTGGCCGATGCGGTTATTACCGAAGTAAATGCGATTGAAGATGAATTAGCCATTGATGCCAATTGCACAGAAGAACAAAAGAAACTCGTCACAGTCATGGGTGATGATGTCGATCAAGATTACTACAAACATGTATTAAGTATTCAATTAAATCCAGACGTGAAAAAAGATATTAAAATTGTTTTCTCACCTGAACATGGTACAGCCAATATTCCAGTTCGTGACATTTTTAAAATGACTGGCTATACTTGCATTCCAGTTGAAGAGCAATGTACACCAGATCCAGACTTTTCTTGTACACCAACACCAAACCCAGAACAACCAGGTGCTTATGAATTGGCTTTGAAATATGCCAAAGAAAATGATGCAGATTTGATCTTGGTTTGTGACCCAGATGCTGACCGTATGGGCGTTGGGGTAAAACACAACGGCGAATACGTTGTAATGACAGGTAACCAATCTGGTTCTGTGGAAATTGAATATATTTGTTCACAATTGGTTGCACAACATAAAATGCCTGAACATCCAGTTATGTTCAATACCGTTGTAACTAGTGACTTAGGTGAAAAAGTAGCAGCGGATTATGGTGTTGAAACCGAAAAAACATTGACGGGATTTAAGTTCATCGGTGAAAAAGTAGCTAAATATGAAGTGACGCATGAAAAGAACTATGTATTTGGATATGAAGAATCATATGGATCCTTAGTAAAACCATTTGTTCGTGATAAAGACGCACCACAGGCCTTGTTGATTTTAGCTGAAGCTTGTGTATTCTATAAACAACAAGGAAAAGACTTAGTTGATGTATTAGAGGAATTGTATCAACGTCATGGTACATATGAAGAATCACAAGTTGCATTGACTTTATCTGGCGAAGAGGGTGCAAAACGTATCCAAAAGATCTTATCGGATCTTCGTGCTGAAGCACCAAAAGAAATTGCTGGCGTAAAAGTTGTAAAGAGCGAAGACTTCCAGACGCAGAAGATCTATGAAAATGGAGAAGAGAAACCATTGGAAGGCTTCACAAAATCCAATGTCTTGAAATATTTCTTGGAAGATGGAAGCTGGGTTGCTGTTCGTCCAAGTGGTACAGAACCTAAATGCAAGTTCTATTATTGCATTAAGGGTACCGACAAAGCCGATGCTCACAAAAAAACAGAAATGGCACAAAAAGCCATGTCGGAATTAACCGGTGCATAAACATAAGAAAAGGGGCTGTAACAAATAGATGAATTTTCGGATTTATCTAGGAGCGGAAGCTCCTTCTTTTATTTTGGGTTTGTCAAGAAAAGTGTGTATTTAATATTTTATGATCGATTTTAATAAGTTCTAAATCTTGTTTTGAAATGATGTTTTATGCCGAGAAAACTTGTTTATAATGAGCGACCCTAATGTACGCTTAAAACGGCCAGCTGAAAATTGATTTTTTTGACTGGCCGTTTTTTCAGGTTCTTAGGGGCGGAGGCTCATTGTAAACAAGGAAATTGGAATAAATATCATTTCAAGATTCAGTATTGAATGTACTTTTCGATACGATCCTTAAACTGATCGTTGACCAACAATTGATTCAATACCATCGACCAATTATTCAGATGTCCTTTCTCCCATTTTTTCTGTAGTTCTTTCACCCGTAAATAGAGCAGCTTGAATACGGCTTCATGATTTGGAAATGACCCTTTTTTCG
>OLWG01000022.1_pt1 | contig 185614 bp, 179 predicted proteins | sample 1673721 | NCBI WGS metagenome assembly OLWG01 (sample SAMEA103958125, study PRJEB25191) | human gut metagenome | reverse complement strand
TTCCTACAACAGCTTCTCAGGCTACACAGCCGACAACAGCAAGACCTACACAGCCGACTACCGCAAAACCAACCACTCAACCGACCACTCAACCGACCACAGCTAAACCTACAGAGAGCAAAAATCTTAATGTAACCGCTACATCAAACTACTTCCCGAGTGCAAATGTCAAAGCAACTAAGGGAAAGACAGTTTGTGTAGAATATGTGCTTGATTCTTCAATGGATGTTGTAAATGCAGAGTGGGCACTCACATATGACAAGACAAAACTCGAACTTGATACCGTGCGTTCAAAAGATTATATGCCGAACATTCCGAACGAAGTTACAAATGTGAAAAAGGCAGACGGAAAAGTACTGTCAAACTTTACGGATATTTCAAACCTCGCCGATTTCAAGGGCGGCAAGGTATTTGTCAGAGCGTACTTTAAGGTTATAAGCACAGGCGAAACCACAGTAGACCTTAATCTTAAAACTCTTTGCGTAGGTTTTATTGACAATGATTTAAAAGTCAACTTTGCGGCAGTTGTAAGAAACAGCGAAGTTCAGAGCGGTGTTACTTCTGTTGCGGGTTACGAAAAACTTGCGATAAACAAAAATACAAAGGCATATTTGTATAGTGACGATGATGTAATGCTCGGCGATGTTACAGGCGACGGAAAGATAGATGTAAACGATGTAACCGCTATACAGCTTTATATTGCTCAGAATCAAAGTTTTACCGATAAGCAGAAAGAAGCAGCGGATGTTAATAAGGACGGAAAAATTTCTGTCTTGGATGTAACAAGAGTTCAGCAGTACATTGCGAGATATTTTGATGAATTTTAAATTATTTACATCTGACAACTTAAAATAATCTGATAAAGCATCGCCCGTAACGAAAATTTACGGGCGGTGCTTTTTTATCAAAAGTCGGGTTCAATTATGGTTTAACGGAGTGTCGGTCGGACATTGAAATTTAGCTAACGCTAAATTATCCTCCCAAAAACAAAAAAGTTTACTCAATTTTTTCAAAAATTGCGGGTTTGGGCAGCGCCCATAAAATCTTCCGATACAACAATTTATCAGGCGCAAACAGCCACGCTGTTTGCGTGCTAAAGCTAAGTTTGTTAAAACAGGCGACAGCCATTAAAAAATATATTTTATTAATGAAATAACGAATTTCTTTTCTTGTTGCTATCGCATTTAAGGGCTAACGCCGTTGTGTTCAAGGCGCCAAACAGCGAGCTGTTCGGCTATCGTTAGATTGCATAAACGGAAAGTATTTGTGGGCTTTGCCCACACCCACGACCTTTGAAAAGGTCGACCAAACTTTTATAATTACCTGTCGAAACAATTTACTAAACCATAATTTAGCAAATAGCTTAGACTAAATCGGAACGAAAATTTTAAAATGATTTAATATTACTTCCTATTAAACTTTTTTACCTTTTTCGAAAGGCTTTGTAAATCCTCTTTTGAAAGTTCAGGCAGATGTTCGAGGTCGTCAAGAAATTTTGCTATACTTTCATTTTCCTTTAGCTTTGTACTCTCAATATAATAGCTTGTAATAATTCCCGGTACTACCGCTATTATCAGTATGGAACATATCGACAGGAAAATCGACATTGCCCTGCCGAGTATCGTAACGGCGGTTATGTCGCCAAAACCTATGGTCGTGGCTACGCTGAAACAGTACCATACACTGTCAATCGGAGTTTTTATGTTCGGCTCAACTATCCATACACCAATGCTTACACCTGCAAATATTATTATGTATGTTGTCAAAAACTTAAGTGCTCCTGTCCGTTTAAGTATAATTTTTATCAGCCGAGTTTTTTTCATATCTTCACCGCCTGCCTTTTATAACAAAATTATATCAATTCTGCGTATAACAGTCAATATTTTTAGCAAAATTAAACAGTCGAATTTTTTGTCAGAGTTTTTGCATCGATTTTCACAAAACAGGTGAAAAATTATTATGCAAAGAAAACACCGTCAGCGCAAAGTGTTGACGGTGTTAAAAAGCCTATTTTCTTGTTTGTTTTCATAATTGAAAGGTTTTCGCTATTGTGTTTAAGCTACCAAACAGCAAGTCGGTTAGCTATCGGAGTTTGCGTTAGCCTTTAATAAACAACTGTTCCCAATAATATCTGTACGGAGCATTTTGGTCAACATAACACGAAACACCGATTTTGTTATATTTGCTGTTCATTATGTTTGCTCTGTGCGACGGAGAATTCATCCATTCTTTTACTACAGCTTCGGGTGTGTTCTGTCCTGCGGCAATGTTTTCGGCTGCCGAAGTGTACGAAACATTATTCTGCTTTAAAACCATAGACCAGCTTGTGCCGTCAGGGCGCTGGTGTGAAAACAGGGTTGCTGTTTCTTTTGAACGAATGTTTGAAAGGTTTGTAAGAGTTGTGTCTTTTGTGAGAGGAGAAAGTCCCTCTTTTGCCCGTGCCGCATTTACAAGTTCAATTACCTTATCAGCAAATTCTTTATTATAGCTTGCAGATCCGCTCGGCTGTGTGGTCGGCTGCGGTTGTGAAGTCGGTTGTACGGTGGTCGGCTGTGTTGCAGGCTGTGTCGGAGTTTCTCCTCCCGAAATGAGCATTTGAGCCGAGGTTACATCCTGAACATCAATTTTGCCGTCATTGTTATAGTCGGCAATTTTTTTCTGATTGTCTGTCAGTTCTCCGTCACCTGCTATTTTTATCTGTAAGTATGTAACATCCTGCACATCAAATCTGCCGTCATCGTTTAAGTCGTATTTTTGCGTATCGAGTGCTGATGCCGAAACAATTGCAGTTGCCGCTACTGCTGTGGCGGTAAGTGTTACGGCGATAATTTGTTTTAAATTTATCATATGAACTCCTGTGATTTTAACTCTGATAGATATTTAAAAGAATGTTTTTGATGTCCCAAAGTTTTTTCGAGAGGTCAACATAGTAGTTGTGCGGGTTCTCAAATCGCTTTACCTCGTCCCAAAGGAGTCCGATTTGGTCTTTGCAGTATTTTGCAATATCTTCAATCTTTGGCGATTCATACACGCACTTGCCGCCCTTAAATATCGGTACAAGTAATTCTTTTGCGGTAAAGTCTGTGAGAGTTTTTGCTTTCCATGTTGCATTCTGGTCGAAAATGGTGTGTGGTTTTGAGAAATCCATTACTTCGTCGTACACGCAAAGTTCGTCGGCAAGAGCCTTGCCGCTCTCGTTGTCATAATAACGGTAAAGTTTTTTGAAATGAGGATTTGTGATTTTTGATGTGTTCTCGCTGACTTTGATTTTCGGGATAATTTCGCCGCTTGTGGGTTCTTCAACGGCAACAAGTTTATATACACCGCCGAATACAGGCGAACTTGACGAAGTTATAAGTCTTTCGCCAACTCCGAAAACATCGACCTGTGCACCCTGCATCATAAGGTCACGGATAAGGTACTCGTCGAGTGAGTTTGACGCAACAATTTTGCAGTTTTCAAGTCCTGCCTCGTCAAGCATTTTTCTCGCTTTTTTAGAAAGGTAAGAAATATCGCCCGAATCAAGACGAATTGCAAATTTGTTAATGCCCTTTGGAACAAGCACTTCTTTAAATACTCTTATTGCGTTCGGAACGCCGCTTTTAAGCGTGTTGTAAGTATCGACAAGAAGCGTCGGGTTCTCAGGATAAAGCTCGCAGTAGGTGCGGAATGCTGTATATTCGTTGTCGAACATCTGAATCCAGGAATGAGCCATTGTGCCGCCTGCGGGTACGCCGTAAAGTGCGTCTGTAAGTGTGCAGGCTGTACCGGCACAACCGCCTATGTATGCGGCTCTTGCACCGTCAACGGCACCTGTTGCGCCCTGTGCACGGCGAGAACCAAACTCAAGAACCGTTCTGCCCTGTGCGGCACGAACAATTCTGTTTGCCTTTGTTGCAATGAGAGTCTGATGATTGATTGTAAGAAGTAAAAATGTTTCGATAAGCTGTGCTTCTATGGCAGGAGCTTTTACCGTAATAATCGGTTCGTTAGGGAAGATAGGAGTTCCCTCGGGAATAGCGTAAATATCACCTGTGAATTTGAAATTTGAAAGATATTTTAAAAATTCTTCGTCAAAAATTTCTTTTTCTCTAAGATACTCAATATCGGTTTCGGAGAAGTGGAGATTTTTGATGTAGTCAATTACCTGCTCAAGACCTGCCGCAATGGCAAAACCGCCGTTGTCGGGCACTTTGCGAAAGAAAAGGTCGAAGTAAACATTCTTTTTGTAAAAGCCGTTTTTAAAATAGCCGTTTGACATTGTAAGCTCGTAAAAATCGCAGAGCATGGAATAGTTAGTTTCTGTCATTATAAATCACCTTAATAAAATTTGATTTGCATTATGTTTCGAACCTATCAGCTTTCGGTTTGTTCAAGATTTTTTACACCCTTGCTAAGGCAAAGCCTTTGTGCAAAAACCGCAAGCACACACATAACAATAACAAGTCCAAGGTTAATTATAACAGGTTCAACGCCAAAAATCCATAGCAATACAAGAGAAATTGCACAAATAGCGGCGGTAATTGCTATAATTATGGCTGCATTGATTACGGTATTGTAGTTACCTCGCAAAGCGTTGATTTCATCGTCCCATACAAGTTTAGGGTTTATTGTGTCCAAGAATATACCGAGGTAGGTTACAAAAACAACGCAGATAAGGCTTAAAAGAATATGTATAAGCGGAATTACGATGAATACAAACGGATTAAAGCTGTCTGCGAGAATTGCGCAGTAAATATTAAATGCAATTACATAGAGCACCATAACAGAGCCGCTGATTATTATACTTGTAAGTGCTTTTGCATTCAGTTGAACTCTTAATGTAACGGGAATATAGCGCATAAATTGGAAGTGCTTGCCCTCTCTTGAAATTGCGGAAGAAGCGATGCTGTTAATTGCCGTGACAAGGGCGGAAATTACAACAGCCGCTACGGTAATTACAGTAATACTTTTTTGATCTCCCGCAAGGTACGGTGTAAGTGTGCCCGACAAAAAGTTTGTACTGCCCTGCAAAATCATAATAACAGCCATAAAAACAGGCCACAAAAGGTTAATGGCTATGCAGTCCATAAAGAAAGGCGGAGTTCTGAAAAGGATAAGAAATTCTTTTTTCAAATAACTTGCAAAAACTCCTTTTTGGGTTGATTTTTCAACAGCCTGACTTGCAATGCTTTTACTGCGTTTGGATTTTGTGGTATTGATGTCCGACACACCTTTGATATACATTTTTGACGCAAGGAAAAGGAAGACTGCAACGAAAATTACATTTGCAAGCAAGTATAAAAGCAGTTGATATACGGATTCGCTTGAGATAGAATCCATCATAAGCGGAATGTGCGGAAAAATAAAGTTCATAACATTTAAAAATCCGTTGTCTGCGCTTGCAAGCGAAGTAACGATTGCATCGGGATTAAATCCGCTGATGCTTACGAGAGCAACCAATGCGCCGACTATAAGCACGGCAGTGCCGATACCTGTAATTTTATTGAGGAAATCACGGTTTTTTACCGAGTGGGTAAAGTACATAAATATAACGGCAATAATTCCGCAGTAAGCAAGAGGAATAATGGGAACGGTAAGTATGCCGATTATTGAAGTTATAACACCTGTAAGCGAAAATCCCTTTGCCGACATAAAGCCTACGCAAGCGCCGAGAATAAGGATAAATTCCATTATGTTTTCCGAAAGCAGGGAATAAGCAAACTTTGCGCTTACGATTTCTCTCGGCTTTAACGGAAGAGGAATGAGATTTTCAATATCGTTTGAAAAATAAAATATATTGATAATTACATTAATTCCGAATACTACGGAAAGGATAGAAATAATATGTAAAATTACTTCCGCACCCTGTGTTGCTCCGCCGTATGTCATTACGCCAAGTGTTAGGGCATAGGTGATTATTCCGACAAGCGCACCTGCCGGTATCATAATAAGAAGCACAACCGCCGTACCCATAATTGTATAAAAATGTTTGGAACGCTTTTTTTCTGCGGAGGTTAGCTCGGTTGTTTTTATAAAGGTTTTTAATAAATTAAAAAAATTACTCATTTTCAGTCAGCTCCAAAAAGATTTGTTCAAGTGATTTGCCTGTGTTCTGACTACAAAGATTATCGAGAGTGCCGTCATAAAGCGATTTGCCCTTTTTAATTATGATAACCTTGTCGCAGAGTTTTTCGGCAACTTCAAGTATGTGGGTGGAGAAAAATACGCAGTTACCCGCATCTGCGTGTTCACGCATCATAGCTTTCAGTTCAAAAGCACTCTTAGGGTCAAGACCGATGAGCGGTTCGTCAAGAATCCATACATCGGGATTGTGCACAAGTGCGGCGGCAACCATAATTTTTTGACGCATACCGTGCGAGTAGCTTAGCATAGGTGCGTTTAAGCTGTCGGTAAGTCCGAATCTGTCGCAAACTTCGGTAAATCTCTTTTTGCGCACATCTGACGGAACTTTGTAGATGTCACCGATGAAATTGAGAAACTCAATTCCTTTAAGCCTTAAGAACATATCGGGACTGTCGGCAATGTAACCGATACTTTTCTTTGCCTCAAGCGGTTCTTTTTTTATGTCGTGACCGTTGATGCTTATTTCACCGCTGTCACTTGAGAGAATACCTGTAAGCATTTTGATTGTGGTGGTTTTGCCCGAACCGTTCGGTCCGATAAATCCTACAATTTCGCCTTTATTTACAGTAAAAGACAAATCGTCTACTGCTTTTAAAGTGTTGTTAAATACCTTTGTAACATTATTGAATTTTATCATAATATCAGTCCTTTGTATGAATGTATTTATATAAATATTATAAAATCAGATATAGTCGCTGTCAATTATTTTTACATTGTTTTTAAAATTTGTTCTGATGCGACATATTTTGAAAAGCTTTTTGTATATGCAAAGTTTGACAACAACAATAACCCCTCCGACAACGCATATTAACAGCGTTGCCGGAGGGGTTATGCTTTTAAGCCTGTAATTGATTTAAAATTTTATTTCTTATTCTTTTTTAGTTTACCGATTACATAAATCAGTACAAAGCCGAGCAGGAAAGCACCTACTACACATTTAAACACAATGCCGAGCACACCGTCAAACATTGCAATTCCCGAAAAACTGTTCATAGCGTACCATACAGTCATAAAGCTGAAAAAACCCCCGATGATGTAGCACAAAGAACCGAGCTTTTTTGCCGATACGAACATATACAGAGCGATTATTGCCCATAATATAAAGTAAAAGGATTTTATGGTTTCCATTTGTTGATCTCCTATAAATCTAATGTATTAATGATTTAAAGTTTAAGGTCGGGAATATACTGCTTTATAATTGAAATTAATCCGACCTTTGGAGTATCTTCGTCGGGTAACTGTGGAAAGTCATATGCCGCATAGTCATTGCCCTCGATAATCGCAGGTCCGTTCTCCGAAATGCATACATCCCAACCGCAATACTTAAATTCGGGTTCTTCCAGTGCCGCATTTTTAACAAGCTCCTTGACCTCTTCGCAGTAAGGAATTTTAAAACCTTTAAATTTTATTCCCGAATACGGGTGTTCGTATGCAATTTCCATATCGGAAGTATGTCCCGGCCCTGTTACCGTACCTGTATCGAGGTCAAAGTGACAGGCAAAACCGCCGTTTTCAAGATTATCTACAAATTTACCGTTATTTCCTGTTTTAAACACCGCATACAAAATATTCGGCTTGCCGTCTACCACAAGTGTGGCAATTCTTAAGCAGTTAATTGAGTGAGGATAAATTTTTGAAACATCGGGGTGTTGTTTTATTGCCTCTTCAAGTACACCGAATTCGTTTTCTTTGTCAAAAACATAATTATAAAATTCTTCGTCGCTCTTAAAGTCCGCTTTAACAAGTTTTTCAATGCCTTTGCCGCATTCGCCGAAAGCAGGCTTTGCAATGAAAACATCCCAAGGCTTAATAAATTCGCTGAATTGCTCCAAAGTAATCTTTTCCTCAATTACAAGTACCCGTCTGCCAAGATATTTTGCAAATCTGGTATCAAATAATCTTTTATCATTAAATATTTCGGCACTTGTAAGATCGTTCTGCATTAACATAAAACGCTTGTTTTTAAAGCGTGTCATATACGTTTTGCGTTGGTCTGCAGTCATATTGTAGTATTCAAACAGAACATAGTCATTATATCCCGCTCTGTATTTAAAAAAGCAACCTACCATATCAAAGAAAATGCCGGCTTTGTTTTTGCCGGATTTTGTGTGAACGGTATTTATTGCGCCGGAAAGTTTGCTGAATGTTGCGCCGGAGCAAACTCTGAAAAAGTAACCGATTCTCATAATAACCTCTTTTGTATCTTAGTTGTATCAAAATTACGGCTAATTTAAGCCATTTTGTGTAGTTAAGGGTGTATTTGTCAATATAACTTCCATTATAGTATATTTTGCGCTGAAATGTCAATAATGGTGACGGATTTGTGAAAAGTTTTTGAAAAGTAAAATTTTTCTGATAAAACTCTTGACTTTTGCTGACTTTAAGATTATAGTATAAGCATAAGAGTTAGCACTCACACACAGAGAGTGCTAAAACAACAAAAAACGCAGGCAGAGAGGTGATACCTATGGAGCTTGCGGAAAGAAAGCAAAAAATTCTTTCGGCTGTTGTTGAAAACTTTATAAAGACAGGTGAGCCTGTAGGTTCAAAAACTCTGATAGACGAAACGGATTTAAAAGTTTCATCGGCTACGGTAAGAAATGATATGGCAGACCTCACACAAAAGGGTTATCTTGTTCAGCCGCATACATCGGCAGGCAGAATACCTACTCAGCAGGGCTACAGATACTATGTTGACAATCTTATGAAGATTGTGGCGGTATCACAGCGGGGCAGAGAACTTGTGGAGGATAAACTTTACAGAAATGCCGAATCACCCGAAAATATTTTAAAATCGGCGGCAGATCTTCTTTCGGAGCTGACAGGACTTACCGCAGTTGCCACAGCACCGAATTCCGCAGAAAGCAGGATTCACAAAATCAGCTTTGTGCAGACGGGTTCGCACACGGCAATGACTGTTGTAATTGCCTCAAACGGCATTATAAAAAATCAGCTTTTCAGATGCGAATTTATAATCACTCCCGAAATCCTTGAAGTGTTTGACAAAGCGCTTAACGAATTGTTTGACGGAGTAAGGCTTTCTTCGATAAATCGTCCGTTTATACAGACGGCAGCGGCAAGATTTGGCGAGTTATCGCTCTTTATGCCAAGTGTGCTTACGGCGATAAAAGATGCGGCAGACAAGGCAAACGAAGTCGGAATCTTTTTGAGCGGTCAGACAAAGCCGTTGTTTATGCAGAATGTAAATTTTCTTGCGGCAAGAAATGTAATTGAACTTCTTTCAAGAAAAGGAGATCTTGCAGGTGTTCTTACAAGCCTGCCGATAGGTACTTCGGTAAGTATAGGTACAGAAAACAGCCGTATAGAACTTGCGTACAGCTCGGTAATTTCTTCAAGCTACAGCGTAAAAGATACACCGTCCGGTACGCTTGCCGTAATAGCTCCGATACGAACGGATTACGGCAGAGTGATTTCGATTATAGAATGTATAAGCGAATGTGTAAGTAAAATAATAAGCGAGCTTATAGAGCATTAATATAGAAAGGAAAGGTAATATGTCAAAGAAAAAAGAAGTGACAAAAGACGAAGCTGTTGTAAACGAGAATACATCCGAACAGACAGCTGAAGCGGTTACGGAAGAAATTGATGAAACCGCCAAAAAAATAGCTGAACTTGAGGAGGAGCTCAACTCACAGAAAGACAAATATCTTCGCCTTTGTGCCGAGTATGACAACTACCGCAAGCGTACAGCAAACGAAAAGCTTTCTATTTATGATGACGCAACAGCAAAGGCGGTTACAGAGCTTTTGCCTGTAGCAGACAGTATTCAGATGGCTATTACAAATTTAAAAGATTGTGACCCCGAAATTTTAAAGGGCATTGAGCTTATTTCAAATCAGCTTGCAAAGTCGCTTGAAAAGCTCAAGGTTGAGCCTTTCGGTGCGCAGGGTGAGGAGTTTAATCCGGAAATTCACAACGCAATCTCAAAGATTGACGATGAGAATTTTGAAAAGAACTGTATTTCACAGGTGTTCCAGACAGGTTACAAAATCGGTGATAAAATTATTCGTCATGCAATGGTTCAGGTTGCAAATTGCGACTAAGACCTTTATATAAATAAATCAGTATAAAAGTAAAACAAATATATTCAGGAGGAATTCATTATGGCAAAGACAATAGGTATAGATTTAGGTACAACAAACTCATGTGTAGCAGTTATCGAAGGCGGCGAGCCTGTAGTTATTCCTAACGCCGAGGGCGCAAGAACAACTCCTTCCGTTGTTGCTTTCTCAAAAGATGGCGAGCGTATGGTAGGTCAGGTTGCAAAGCGCCAGGCTATCACAAACCCTGACAAGACAGTTTCTTCTATTAAGAGAGAAATGGGTACATCATATAAAGTATCAATTGACGGCAAGCAGTACACACCGCAGGAAATTTCAGCTATGATTCTTTCAAAGTTAAAGGCAGACGCTGAAGCATACCTCGGCGAAAAGGTAACACAGGCAGTTATTACAGTTCCTGCTTACTTTACAGACGCACAGCGTCAGGCTACTAAGGATGCAGGTAAGATTGCAGGTCTTGATGTAAAGAGAATTATCAACGAGCCTACAGCAGCTGCACTTTCATACGGTATAGATAAAGAAAAAGACCAGAAGGTTATGGTATATGACCTCGGCGGCGGTACATTCGATGTATCTATCATTGAGATGGGCGACGGTGTTCAGGAAGTTCTTGCTACAGCAGGTAACAACCGCCTCGGTGGTGATGACTTCGATAAGAGAATTATCGACTGGATGGTAACATCATTCAAAAACGAAACAGGTATTGACCTTTCATCAGATAAGGTTGCTATGCAGCGTTTCAAAGAGGCTGCAGAGAAAGCTAAGATAGAGCTTTCGGGCGTTACAACATCTTCAATCAACCTCCCGTTCATTACAGCAGACCAGACAGGTCCTAAGCACCTTGACTTAACACTTACAAGAGCTAAGTTTGACGAACTTACAGCAGACCTTGTAGAGGCTACAATGGGTCCGGTTCGTTCGGCTCTCTCTGATTCAGGTTTACAGATCAGTCAGATTGACAAGGTTCTTATGGTCGGCGGTTCTTCAAGAATTCCTGCTGTACAGGAAGCTGTTAAGAAACTTATCGGCAAAGAGCCGTTCAAGGGCATTAACCCTGATGAGTGCGTAGCTGTAGGTGCTGCTATTCAGGGCGGCGTTCTCGGCGGCGAGGTAGAGGGACTTCTTCTCCTCGATGTTACACCTCTTTCACTCGGTGTTGAAACAATGGGCGGCGTAATGACAAAGATTATTGAGAGAAATACAACAATTCCTACAAAGAAGAGCCAGATTTTCTCAACTGCCGCTGATAACCAGACACAGGTTGAAATCAATGTTTTACAGGGTGAGCGTGAATTTGCAAGAGATAACAAGCAGCTCGGTTTGTTTGCTCTCACAGGCATTGCTCCAGCTATGCGTGGTATTCCACAGATTGAAGTAACATTTGATATTGATGCAAACGGTATTGTTAATGTATCTGCAAAAGACCTCGGTACAGGCAAGGAGCAGAAGATTCAGATTCAGAACTCAACCTCAATGAGCAAGGAAGATATCGACAAGGCTGTTAAGGAAGCAGAGCAGTACGCCGCAGAAGATAAGAAGCACCGTGAAGAGGTTGACGCTAAGAACGAAGCAGAGAACCTTGTATATCAGGCTGAAAAGCTCGTAAACGAGAGCGGCGACAAGATTTCAGAGGACGAAAAGAATACAATCAATACAAAGTGTGCTGCAGTTAAGGACGCTATCGCTAAGAACGACAAGTCTATGATTGACACTGCTAAGGAGGATTTACAGAAAGCTGTTTACGAAGTTTCCGCAAAACTTTATCAGCAGGCAAATCCGCAGGGTGCACAGGGTGCGGCTCCGCAGGGTGACCCACAGCAGGGCACACAGGGCGGCTCAAACGGTGACCCTAACGTATATGATGCCGATTTTAAGGATGTTGACGGCAACTGATTAAAAACGGCACCTATAAATAGATTTACACAATGATTGACTTCATTTGTTTTTCCTGTTAAAATTTGTTAAAGGGGCTGTTTTTTGCAACGGCTCCTTTAGCACTGTATGGATTTTTGACAGCGTATATAGATAACCTTTATACAGCTGATAACAAGTTATTAAAAGGTGAGAATGATGGCAGATAAAAGAGATTATTACGAGGTGCTTGGCGTTTCTAAGGGAGCAAGCGAAGATGAAATTAAAAAGGCTTACCGTCAGAGCGCTAAAAAGTACCACCCTGACCTCCATCCTGGAGATAAGGAATGTGAAGAAAAATTCAAAGAAGTCAACGAGGCTTACGAGGTACTTTCAGATAAAGATAAAAAAGCCCGCTATGACCAGTACGGTCACGCAGGCGTAGACCCTAACTTCGGTGCGGGCGGCGCAGGCGGTTACGGTGCATACGGTCAGGGCATTGATATAGATGATATTTTTTCAAGCTTTTTCGGCGGATTCGGAGGCAGACGCTCCAATAATCCTAATGCTCCGAGCCGAGGCAGCGATGTTGAGGCAAGCATTTATATTTCATTTGAAGAGGCTGCAAAGGGCTGTAAAAAGACCGTAAGCTACGATTGCGTTTCTTCTTGTGACGAATGTCACGGTACGGGCGCAAAACCCGGTACTCAGCCTAAGACCTGCTCTGTATGCGGAGGCTCGGGCAGAGTTACAATCAGCCAGCGTTCACCTTTCGGAGTTGTTCAGACACAGCGTGCCTGTGACGCTTGTCACGGTAAAGGCAAGATTATTGACAGTCCTTGCCCTAAGTGCGGCGGTTCGGGCAGAAAGCGCAGGACTAAAACTGTTGATATTACAGTTCCGGCAGGCATTAAAGACCAGCAGATTCTTAATGTTGGCGGCAGAGGCAACGCAGGTTACAACGGCGGCCCTTCGGGTGACCTTCATGTATATGTAAATGTTCAGCCGCATCCTGTATTTGAACGCAGAGGCGATGATGTATGGTGCAATCTTCCTCTTACATTTGCACAGGCTGCTCTCGGCGCAGAGGTGGTTGTTCCTACTCTTGACGGCAAGGTTTCGTATCAGGTTCACGAGGGTACACAGCCGGGCGATGTATTTAAGCTTAAGGGCAAAGGCATTCAGCGTCTTAACGGCAGAGGAAAAGGCGACCAGTATGTGCGTGTAACCATTGAAGTTCCGAAGAATCTTAACGCTAAGCAGAAGAATCTTATAAAAGAATTTGAGAACGTTACAAACGAAAAGAACTACGCACAGCGCAACAGCTTTTTTGAGAAAATAAAGAGAATGTTCAACGAATAATTCTGATAACAGTATATAAAGGGGCTTAACAAATGGAGTCTTGGACAGAAATAAAAATTGCGGTAAACGCAAAGGATATAGACAGGGCAGGCGACATTGCGAATGTTGTAGTGCCTTACGGAATTTATATTGAGGACTACACTGCTCTTGAGCAGGAAGTGCAGGAGATTGCACACATTGACCTTATAGATGAGGATTTGCTCAAGAAAGACAGGAGCGTTGCCTATGTTCATATTTACCTTGAGCCTGATGTTTCTCCGAACGAGGCTGTAGCCTTTTTGTCCGAAAGGTATAATGCAGAGGGAATTGAGCATAAAATTGAATTGCTCGACTGTGCCGAAGAAGATTGGAGAAACAATTGGAAAAAGTATTTTAATCCGATTGCCGTTGGAGAAAAGCTCCTTATTCGCCCGAGTTGGCGAGATGATTACGATCCGCAGGGCAGAATAGTTTTGAATATTGACCCGGGCCTTGCGTTTGGCACAGGCAGTCACGAAACCACAAGACTTTGCCTTGAAATGTGCGAAAAGTATATGAAAAAAGGCGACAAAGTGCTTGATGTGGGTTGTGGCAGCGGTGTGCTCGGTATTGCGTCTTTGCTTATGGGTGCAGAAAGTGCTGTAGGAGTTGACATTGATGATGTTGCGGTAAGAACCGCAAAAGAAAATGCCGAAATTAACAATGTGGCTGACCGCTTTACTGCAATCTGCGGCAGCTTTACAGATAAAGTAACAGGTAAGTATGACATTGTACTTGCAAATATTGTAGCAGACGCAATTATGTTCCTTTCAAAAGGTGTAAAAGACTTTATGAAAGACGATGCGGTTTATATTATGAGCGGTATTATTGATACCCGTGCCGAAGAGGTAAAGGAATCAATCGGCAAGGATTTTGACATTATAGAAGAACACCTTGAAAAAGGTTGGGTGTGCCTTGCCGCAAAAGCAAAAAAATAAGGTAATAAATGTGCTGTATAGTGCGATATTTACCGAACATTTGTCATAAAACTGTCACAATAGTGTGATAAAATCTAAATAATTTTGATGCTCGGAGGCACGATTATGAAAAAACCAAATAAAAAGAATACAGTAAATCTGTTTTTCTCCGCATTCCTTATTCTTGCGTTTGTAGTATGCGCACACTTTTTCTCTAATTTTGCACTTGGACAGAATCAGGTGCTTTCAAATGTAATTCAGTTGTTTGTTTACACAGTGTTCGGTCTGCTTTTGTTCTACGCAACAAGAGTCGGCGACGGAAAGCCTGTAAAGCGTTTTTCACCGATTACATTAATAATTATGGTATTGCCTGCGCTTTACATAATGATTGCAAGCATAGCAAGCGGTATGCCGCTCCACAGCGCATTTGTTATAAATGACAGTTCAATCAGCATTGTAACAACACTTGCAGCCGTTGTATTCGGTTACGGTATTCCATACACATTCTTAAGCGGTTTTGAAATTGCCGAGGAAGAGAACGAAAGCGAGAAAAAATTCGTTGAGGGCGGTATAGAAGCTGACATTCAGGATGTTGAAAATGAAGAAGAATCAGAGGAAACTTCCGAAAATGCCGAAGAAACCGAAACAAGCGAAGAAAACACTGAAGAATAATTTGTTTTACTTATTAATTTAACAGCGACTTGACAAAATCGAGCCGCTGTTTTATTATTTAAGCGGTGCCTTATACGGTTATTTAAGAATTAAATGTTTTTTATCATAAGTTTGGGTAATTTATAGTTTAGCGGAATACATCAGCCAAGTAATTATAAAAGTTTGGTCAACCTTTAAAAAGGCTTGACCTAAATTTTTAAATTATTACACTAAACCGTGAGCCAAACAATCATTTATTATTGTTACCTCAACATTTAGAACCGAATTAAAGAGGGTGAATTTATGGACGAAAAGGATAAGTTTGACGGAACAGAAAAAATTGAAGAGGAAGAAGAAAAAGTATATATTGCCCGTCACGCAAAAAAAGACGAAGAGGACAGATTTGCGGATATTGAAAATTTTGATGTTGATAATACCGAAGCTGTTGAAAATAAAGAAGTTGAAAAAAATTCAAACGATGTACCGAATAATGAGCCTGCCATAGACAGCGCAGAGAATTTTGATGTTCACAGCGATAATTACGGCGATGATTTTGACTGTCAAGCGGTAACAAGCAAAAATCATATACCGTCGGATAATCCGAAAAAAAGCAACAGAGATTACGGTGACGGTTTTGACGCTCAAACGGGTGAGGACAGACACGAATTTAAGCGCAGACAACCGAATAATGACGACTATTATGAGAATAATGCAGATACGGACGATTATTCGGGAAAGCCGAAAAAGCAGAAAAAAGCGAAAAAACAAAAGCAGAAAAACAGTAAGGCGGCTATGGTATGCGTAGTGGTAGCCGTTGCGGTTATAGTAGTATGTGTGCTTGCTTTTGTGCTTTCAAAATGTTCGTTTGGCAATAAAAAACCGACGGTGACAGCTGCACCTACCACGAAAGCGACTGTTGCCACAACTCAAGAGCCGACAACCGAGTATTACGAGCCTGAAACCGAATCGGAGTATGTTCCCGATTACACGGAGAATGTGGAGGAAACCACAGAACAGTCTTACACAGAGGAGTACACCGAGCCGGAAACAGAGCCTTACACAGAAGAATATACCGAACCCGAAACTTACGAATCTGCCCCGGATACAGAACCTGTAACGGAGTATGTTCCCGACGAAACAACACAAATTGTATAAAATGGAGATGTAAAAAATATGGGATGTAGTCATGATTGTTCATCTTGCAGCTCTGACTGCAAGTCAAAAAATTCGGAAAGTTTGCGTGAAAGCCTTAATCAATACAGCAGTGTAAAAAAGGTAATTGCTGTTGTGTCGGGCAAGGGCGGAGTAGGCAAAAGCCTTGTAACCTCAACTCTTGCGGTAACCTTTAACCGCCTTGGCAAAAAGGTTGCTGTTCTTGACGCAGATATTACAGGCCCGTCAATTCCAAAGGCTTTTGGCATTAACGAAAGAGCAAAGGGCAACGAATACGGAATTATTCCTGTTACAACCGAAACGGGAATTGATATTATGTCAGTAAACCTTTTGCTTGAAAATCCGACCGACCCTGTTGTATGGCGTTCGCCTGTCATTACAGGCACGGTAAAGCAGTTTTGGAAAGATGTTATCTGGGAAAACGAGGACTATATGTTTGTTGATATGCCTCCGGGAACAGGAGATGTTCCGCTTACCGTATTCCAGAGCTTGCCGATTGACGGAATCATTGTAGTTGCATCTCCGCAGGAGCTTGTTTCCATGATTGTCGAAAAGGCGGTAAAAATGGCAAATATGATGAATGTGCCGATTCTCGGTCTTGTTGAGAATATGAGTTATTTTGTATGTCCCGATTGCGGCAAAAAGCATAATATTTTCGGTGAAAGCCATATTGATGAAATTGCCGAGCGTTACAATACAAAGGTACTTGCAAAGCTTCCTATTGACAGCGACCTTGCCAAGTGTGTCGACGATGGCAGAGTAGAACTCTTTGAGGGCAACTACCTTGATGATGCCGCACAGGAAATCGAAAAAGCACTTGCGTGAATAATAAATTATGACTTTGCGCAAATTTAAGATAAAATCTTATAATCGCTTTACGAAATGTTTTTCTGAAACATAATTTTAAAGCTAAGGCTCTTCTGAACGGAGAGCCTTTTGTTATGCACTTTAGTTAAATAAATTGTAATTTTATGCTTTATTATATCCAAAAATATGCTTGCATTTATATGTATCAAAATGGTATAATTATGCTGTTCTATGGAATGTAATTGATATAAATTTGGAGGAACAGAAAAATGCACAGATGTCCGGATTGCGGAGAAAGATTTGAGGGTAATATATGTACTTTTTGCGGCAGACCCGTACCGCAAGAAGAATTAGAACAGGAAAAAGCCGTTCAGGAAAAATCCGACGAACAGGCAAATATAAATAATTCTGAAGAAGTGTCGAAATCTGCAGTTGAAAATACTGCTTTAAACAGTGCCGGTGTCCAGCCTGTAAACGAATACGCACAAAACGGTTACAACGCACAGCCTGTAAACAACTATGCTCAAAAAAATTACAATTCACAGCATAGTTACGGAAACCCTAATTACAGCAACAGCGCAATGCCGAGCGGTTATACTAATCAAAATCAGCCGTTTTCGGATGTTGTAAATGCCCGTGAAAAGAAAAAATCAAAAACAACTCTCATAGTTGTTCTTGTTATTGCAAGTGTATTGATTATCAGCCTTTGTGTTATCGGATATACCGTCATAACGAATGTAATCAAAAATAATAAATTTAATAAGGGAATAGGTGAGTTTACGGGTGCGGATGACTCTGCTGCCGTTTCGTCCGTGAGTATGGATTTGGACGAAAACTCGTATTGCTTTTACACTGAAAACGATGACGGAACTGTTACAGTCACAGGCATTGACACCGTGGATTACTACAATGATTTTAAGGATGAAGTTGTAGATGATACTTACAATTTTTATTTTAATATTCCGAGTGAAATTAACGGCAAAACCGTAACTGCTATCGGAAAAATCAATCCGACCAATCCTCTTTCCTCGGGTACTCTCCATATTTATATTACAGTACCCGGTACAGTAAAGACAATACAGAGCGATACTTTTAAACTGTCGGAACATGTGCGTGAAATTACCTTTGAAGACGGTGTTGAAACTCTTGAGCCTGACGCTATTGTAGATTGCTATTCGCTTGATAGGGTTAATATTCCGGAATCGGTGACCGTTATTGGCGAGCATGCGGTAGGCTTTTTTATTGCGGGAGATACATTTTCAGAGCCTGTCGGCAAAAGAGAATATACCCGTTCTCCGCTTACTCACATATACGCTAAAGAAGGCTCGGCTGCCGACAGATACGCTAAGGATAACGATTTGTATATTGAATATAACTGATGCTTTGATTAATCGTGAGCGTTTAAATTCTAAAGGCTTTTATCGAAGGTTGAGATAATTGCTTAGATGAAATTATGTAAAATAATAAACTTAAGGTTCTCTGCTGAGGAGAACCTTTTTGTTATGAAATTATAAAAATATACAATATATTGCTTTTTTATATGTAAATAAAAGCAATTGATTTTTGCATAAACAAAATGGTATAATTATGCAATAGTATGGCAAATATATTTTGCTTATTTAAGGAGAGGTATAGTAAATGAAATGTCCTAATTGCGGAAATGAAATCACAGGTAAGTTTTGCACAAGCTGCGGCACACCCGCTCCTGTCGAAGAGCCTGTAAAAGAGCAGGAAACTCAAACACAGCCTGCACAGTCGGATAATTTTGCGGCAAACAATTATAATTCCGAACCTGCACAGCAGAATGTTGCTGACAACAATTCACAGCCAAACAGCTTCGGTGCGGATAATTACAACACACAGCCAAACAATTTCGGTTCGGACGCATATAATTCACCTTCGGGTTTTGGTGCCGATGCAAACAATGCACAGCCTGCACCACAGCCGTATCAGTATAATTCATCTGCTAATCAGCCAAACGGTATGCCTGTAAATAACGGTTACACAGGTCAGCAGTTTACAAATGTTCCTAACAACAATATGCCTAATCAGCCTAAAAAAGGTATGAGCGGCGGTAAGATTGCAGCTATTGTAATCAGCGTTATTCTCGGTATCATAATTATTCTTGCTGTTGTTGTCGGTGTTGTAGCCTGCAACGCTTTTAAGACTGTCGGTTCGGTTATTGGTGGCGTTAAGGAAGGCGTAAGCATATTTGTAGAAGATAATGAAAGCAAATACAACAGTGACAGCAGCGCTGAGAGCAGTGAAAGAAATTATGACAGTGCAAGCCATTTTTACTATCAGGAGATTAACGACGGCAGCGAAATTGAAATCACAGGCTATAATTATATGGACACATTTGACGAAACATTTACCGATAAGAATTTTGAAATCAGAGTTCCGAACGAAATTAACGGCAAGCCTGTAACAAGCGTTTATGAGATATATGTTTATAATTATTCGAATATCGACACCGATGATTTGAATATGAAGCTTATAATCCCCGGCTCTGTTAAGAATATTGAGAGCTATGCTTTGTGGGGCTTAGAGGGCGTAACCGAAATTGTTTTTGAAGATGGTGTTTAAAGCATTGGAGACTATGCTGTTTATAACTGCAAGTATCTTAAAAAGATTACAATTCCGGAGTCTGTAACATATATCGACGATGTCGGTGTCGGATATTTAGATTCAAATGAAGAAAATGTTATTTCAAAAGACCTTGTTATTGTAGCAAAGAAAGGCTCAGCAGCCGAAAAATACGCTCAGGATAACGGCTTTAAGGTTGAGAATAACTGATTTGGCAAAGCTAAAAATTGATAACCTTTTATATAAAACCGCTCTCTGCTTTTACGGAGGGCGGTTTTTTCGGTATATAAAGAAAAATTTGGGGTAAAATAGTATCTGCTGCGGCACAAATTTAAAAAACTCAAGTAAAAATGCCGTAAAATCGGGATAAAAACGCTTGACAAAACGATATTTGTTGAGTTATAATACTAAATTGCAGAGCAATGTGTAATTGCACCTTGCTCGCCAATCAGCCCTGCTTGACAGGGCGGTTAATCAATTTCTTAATATTTTGGAAAGGAGGAAAAATATGCCTACATTTAACCAGTTGGTAAGAAAGGGCAGAGAGGTTTCCGAAAAGAAAGCTAAGGCTCCTGCACTCTTAAAGGGTTGGAACTCTAAGAAGCGTGTTGCTATCAACCAGAGCTCACCACAGAAGAGAGGTGTGTGCACAGCCGTAAAGACTGCTACACCTAAAAAGCCTAACTCAGCTCTCAGAAAGATTGCCAGAGTAAGACTTTCTAACGGTATCGAAGTTAGTTCTTACATCCCAGGTGTTGGTCACAACCTTCAGGAGCACAGCGTTGTTCTTATTCGTGGTGGCCGTGTTAAGGACTTGCCTGGTGTTCGTTATCACATTGTTCGTGGTACACTCGACGCACAGGGCGTTGCAGGAAGAATGCAGTCCCGTTCTAAGTATGGCGCAAAGCGTCCAAAGGCAGGTAAATAAGGAATTGACATAACTTCGGCTTAAATTGATTTTAAGTTCTGCTATGCGGCAGGATTTCTATATATATTTATGGATTTCTTGTTGGCATACGGGAGTTTGTCGCTTTCGAGTACCTATGATATCTCAATTATTGTGAAGGAGGGAAGCAAAGTGCCAAGAAGAGGTTCTATTGCGAAGCGTGACGTATTACCGGATCCGCTTTATAATTCAAAACTTGTAACTCGTCTTATCAATAACATTATGTATGACGGTAAAAAGGGCGTTGCTCAGAAGATTGTTTACGGTGCATTTGAAATCATTGCTGATAAGACAGGTAATAACCCACTTGAGGTTTTCGAGCAGGCTATGGAAAATGTAATGCCAGTTCTCGAGGTAAAGGCTCGCCGTGTAGGTGGTGCCACATATCAGGTTCCTATGGAGGTTCGTCCTGAGAGAAGACAGACACTCGGTCTTCGTTGGATTTCAACTTACTCAAGAGCCAGAAATGAAAGAACAATGAAGGAAAGACTTGCAGGAGAAATTCTTGATGCTACTAACAGCACAGGCGGTGCCTTCAAAAAGCGTGAAGACACTCATAAGATGGCTGAAGCAAACAAGGCTTTCGCTCATTACAGATGGTAATTTTTATTACCGGAGTAATTTTTAGAGGAGGATTTTATGCCAAGACAGGTTTCACTTGAACAGACAAGAAACATCGGTATCATGGCTCACATCGATGCCGGTAAAACTACAACAACAGAGCGTATCCTGTATTACACTGGCGTAAACCATAAAATCGGCGAAACACACGATGGTGCTTCAACTATGGACTGGATGGTTCAGGAGAAAGAACGTGGTATCACAATCACTTCTGCTGCAACAACAGCATTTTGGTTCGGTAGCAAGCATCAGTACAAGAAACACAGAATCAACATCATCGACACACCTGGTCACGTTGACTTCACCGTTGAAGTTGAGCGTTCACTCCGTGTACTTGACGGTTCTGTAACAGTTCTTTGTGCTAAGGGCGGCGTTGAGCCTCAGTCTGAAACCGTATGGCGTCAGGCTGACAACTACGGCGTACCAAGAATGGTTTACGTTAATAAAATGGACATCATGGGTGCTAACTTCTACCATGTTGTACAGATGATGAAGGACAGACTTAAATGTAACGCTGTTCCGATTCAGCTCCCAATCGGTGCCGAAAGCGACTTCACAGGTATTATCGACCTCGTTACTATGAAGGCCGAGATTTACCACAATGAAGACGGTACAGATTACAGTGAGGAAGAAATTCCTGAGAACATGCAGGATCTTGCTAACGAGTATCACGAGAAACTCATCGAGTCAGTTGCTGAGCTTGACGAGGATCTTATGGAGAAATACTTCGGCGGCGAGGAAATTTCTATAGATGAAATTAAGAAAGTTATCAGAAAAGCTACAATCGACAATACAATGGTTCCTGTAACTTGCGGTTCTTCATACCGTAACAAGGGCGTTCAGATGCTCCTTGACGCTATTATCGATTATATGCCTGCTCCAACCGACGTTCCTGCTATCAAGGGTACAAACCCTGAAACAGGCGAAGAAGTTGAAAGACATTCTTCTGATACAGAGCCATTTGCGGCTCTCGCATTTAAGATTGCAACTGACCCGTTCGTAGGTAAGCTCTGCTTCTTCAGAGTTTACTCAGGTATTGTTAAGGCCGGAGATACAGTTTACAACTCTGTAAAAGACAACAACGAGCGTATGGGCAGAATTCTTCAGATGCACGCTAACGACAGAAAAGATATCGACTGCTGCTATGCAGGTGATATTGCTGCTGCTGTTGGTCTTAAGAATACAACAACAGGTGACACACTCTGCGACGAAAAGAATCCTGTAGTTCTTGAGTCTATGGAGTTCCCGGAGCCTGTTATCAGAGTAGCTATCGAGCCTAAGACTAAAGCCGGTCAGGAAAAGATGGGTATTGCTCTTGCAAAGCTTGCAGAAGAAGACCCAACATTCCGTGCTTATACTGATGAAGAAACAGGTCAGACAATTATCGCAGGTATGGGTGAGCTTCACCTTGAGATTATCGTTGACCGTCTTCTCCGTGAGTTTAAGGTAGAGGCTAATATCGGTGCTCCACAGGTTGCTTACAAAGAAACAATCCGTAAAGAGGCTTCTGTTGATGAGAAGTATGCTCGTCAGTCAGGTGGTAAGGGTCAGTACGGTCATGTTAAGATTAATGTATTCCCTAACAAGGACAAGGGTTACGAGTTCGTTAATAACATTGTCGGCGGTGCTATTCCTAAGGAATATATTCCTGCTGTTGACCAGGGTATCCAGGGCGCAATGCTCAGCGGTGTACTCGCAGGTTACAATGTAGTTGACGTTAAGGTTGAGCTTTATGATGGATCTTACCACGAGGTTGACTCATCAGAAATGGCATTTAAGATTGCCGGTTCTATGGCATTCAAAGAGGCTATGAGAAAAGCTGATCCTGTTCTCCTTGAGCCTATCATGAAGGTTACAGTTATCGTTCCTGACGAATACCTCGGTGATGTTATCGGCGACCTTAACTCTCGTCGTGGTATGATCCAGAGCATGGAAGCAGAGAACGGTGCACAGAGAGTAACAGCTCATGTTCCGCTTTCAGAAATGTTTGGTTATGCTACTGATATGCGTTCTAAGACACAGGGCCGTGGTCAGTATGTAATGGAGCCTGATACTTATGCAGAAGTTCCGAAGAACATTGCTGAAAAGATTATGAGCGAGAGAGCTAAGAAGGACTAATTAATCCTTTTTGCTGAATATATTAGGTTTTTTATAAAAACCTCTTGATTTTTTGCTGATTTGTTGGTACAATAGCATTAAATCTATTGTAATGTAAATTACAATGAATTACCATATTTAAGGAGGAAATTTCCAATGGCAAGAGAAAAATTCGAAAGAAATAAACCCCATGTAAACATTGGTACAATCGGCCACGTTGACCATGGTAAAACAACACTTACAGCTGCAATTACAAAGGTTCTCAACTTAGAAGGCGACGCTGACTTCGTTGATTACGCTAACATCGATAAGGCTCCTGAAGAGAGAGAGCGTGGTATCACAATTAACACAGCTCACGTTGAGTACGAGACAGAAAAGCGTCACTATGCACACGTTGACTGCCCAGGCCATGCTGACTATGTAAAGAACATGATCACAGGTGCTGCTCAGATGGACGGCGCTATCCTCGTTGTATCAGCTGCTGACGGTCCTATGCCACAGACAAGAGAGCACATCCTTCTTTCTCGTCAGGTAGGTGTACCTTACATCGTAGTATTCATGAACAAGACAGACCAGGTTGACGATCCTGAGCTTCTTGAGCTCGTAGAGATGGAGATCCGTGACCTCCTCAACGAGTATGGCTTCCCGGGCGATGAAACACCAATCATCAAGGGTTCAGCTTACCTCGCACTTACAAGCGATTCTAAGGATCCTAATGCTCCTGAGTATGCTTGCATCCACGAGCTTATGGATGCTGTTGACGAGTTTATCCCAACTCCTGACCGTAAGGCTGACCAGCCATTCCTTATGCCTGTTGAGGACGTATTCACAATCACAGGTCGTGGTACAGTTGCTACAGGTAGAGTTGAAAGAGGTCAGATCAGAACTTCTGAGGAAGTTGAGATCGTTGGTCTTACAGATGAGAAGAGAAAAGTTGTTGTTACAGGTCTTGAGATGTTCAGAAAGACTCTTGACTATGCTGAGGCTGGTGACAACGTAGGTGTACTTCTCCGTGGTGTTCAGAGAAATGAAATCCAGAGAGGTCAGGTACTTGCTAAGCCAGGTACAATTCACCCACACACAAAGTTCCGTGGTCAGGTTTACGTTCTTACAAAGGACGAGGGTGGCCGTCATACTCCATTCTTTAACAACTACCGTCCACAGTTCTACTTCAGAACAACTGACGTTACAGGTACAATCTCACTCCCAGAGGGTACAGAGATGTGTATGCCTGGCGATAACGTTGAGATGGATGTTGAGCTTATCACTCCAATCGCTATCGAAGTAGGTCTTCGTTTCGCTATCCGTGAGGGTGGTAGAACAGTAGGTTCAGGTGCAGTTATCGCTATTAACGAGTAATTCACTTTGAATTTATAACACTTTCTTAAATAATTGAGCCGATTCGCAAGAGTCGGCTCTTTTTGTGTTTATTGAAAAGTAAATTTGGGTTTTGACTATTTGTAAAATGTGTGAAAGTATGATTTCCTTTTCTTGTTGCTTTCGCTTTTCAAGGCTAATACCGTTGTGTTCAAGCCGCAAAACAGCAAACTGTTTTGCTATCATTAGATTGCATAAACGGAAAGTATTTGTGGGCTTTGCCCACACCCACAACCTTTGAAAAGGTTGACCAAACTTTTCAAATTATTTAATCACAACAGTTTGATAAGTTATTCATTAATCATAATTTTAATTATTTATTTAATTATCAAATTAAAATGCATTATTTTATGTAATAATAAAAATATATTGCTTTTATTATTTCAAGACAGTATAATTAAAAAGAATGGGGTTTTTACGGATAAAAACTCAAAAAAAGAGAAAGAGGAATTAAAATGGATAAAAACAATGGCGCAATCTATGATGCCCGCAAACTTGGCAAACCAAAGATGATAATCCTTGGTATTCAACATATGTTTGCAATGTTCGGCGCAACAATTCTTGTTCCGATTATCACAGGACTTGACATCTCGACTACCTTGCTTATGGCAGGACTCGGTACTCTGTTGTTTCACTGCATAACAAAGTTTAAAGTACCTGCTTTTCTCGGTTCTTCATTTGCTTTTCTTGGCGGTTATGCCGCTATCAAAGCGCTTGCACCCGATGACCCTAACAGTATGTTGCCGTATGCTTGCCTCGGTGTAGCGTGTGCAGGTTTGGTTTATTTCATTCTTGCCGCAATTATCAAAGCTGTCGGCATAGAAAAAGTTATGAGATTTTTCCCTCCTGTTGTTACAGGTCCAATCATTATTGCTATCGGTCTTGGACTTGCTCCGTCTGCCGTTTCAAACTGTACGACTAACTGGCTGCTTGCCTTTGTTGCTCTCGCCGCAATTGTTATATTTAACATATGGGGCAAGGGAATGGCAAAAATCATTCCGATTATTCTCGGATTGCTTATTTCTTACGGTGTAGGACTTGTCCTTTACTTTATTTCGCAGGCAAACCCTGACCTTATTCAGAATGTACCGTGGTTATTCTCAGGTGGTGCAGACGCAAACGGTGTTTATCAGCCTATTTTCGATTTCACAAGTGTAAACACAATTTGCGATAATATTGCTAAGGGCAATATTTTTGGCAGTGAAGGTCTTATCGGTATTCCGATTCATTGGGAGCAAACCGTATTCGGCGGTATCGACTATTCTAACACCGCTCTTATCGCATCATCAATTATTGCCATTGTTCCAATCGCTTTTGCCACAATGATGGAGCATATCGGTGACATTTGTGCTATCAGTTCAACAACAGGCAACAATTATATTCAGGATCCGGGTCTTCACAGAACTCTTACCGGTGACGGTTTAGCAACAACTGTTGCTTCACTTTTTGGCGGCCCTGCAAACACAACATATGGCGAAAATACAGGCGTACTTGCACTTACAAAGGTTTATGACCCACGAGTAATCAGAATTGCCGCTTTCTTTGCTGTAGGTGTATCATTCTTCCCGATTGTATCTGCAATTATCGGTTCAATTCCAAGCTGTATTATCGGCGGTATTTCATTCGTACTTTACGGTATGATTTCTGCAATCGGTGTAAGAAATGTTGTGGAAAATAAGGTTGACTTTACAAAAAGCCGTAACCTTATTGTTGCCGCTGTAATCCTTGTGTGTGCGCTCGGACTTTCAAGTGACACAGTAAGTTTTGCAATCGGCAGTGCAACAATTACACTTTCACCGCTTGCCGTTGCATCAATCGCAGGTATTGTCCTCAATGCGATTTTCCCGGGTAAGGATTATAAATTTAATACTGCAAATGCCTCCGATGCCGCTAACTTTGAAAAAGAAGTTGAGCCGAAAGAGAAGAAAAAGTAAATTTATATTAATAACCGAGTGCTGTTAATTCAACACTCGGTTTTTTGCTTTTTATCAAAAGTTTGGGTAAATTATGCGTTAGCAAAATAATTTTGCCAAGTATTATAAAAGTTTGGTCAACCTTTAAAAAATCTTGACCTAAATTTTAAATTTATTACACTAAACCGTGAGCTAAATAACGATTTATCCTAATTCATAATTAAAGAAACTTTTTATTATCCACAATATTCAGAAGATAATCTTCTGAATATGTTACTCAAATTATAATAAATATAAAATTTCAACACTCACCACACAAAAATGTTAAAAACTTTTCTGGTTGCAAAGTCGTTTTTCTGCCATTGTCCAATTTACCACCTTGATAAAATCGTCAATGTAAGACTTGCGGTCGTTGTAGTGCTTTAGGTAGTATGCGTGTTCCCAAACATCAATATTAAGTATCGGTATAAATCCTCTGCAAAGCGGTGTATCCTGATTTTTGGTAGTTGTAATTTTCAGTTTTTTGCCGTCATATACAAGCCACGCATATCCCGAGCCAAAGACAGACATCGCCGCATCGGTAAACTCATTTTTGAAATTTTCAAAACTTGTGAAACTTTCGCTCATTTTTCTGTGCAGGGCCCCACGCTCAAGCCCATGGCAATCGGGGCTCATACCGTTAAAATAAAATCTGTGATTATATACGCCGCCCGCATTGTTTATAACATCTCTGCGTTTTTCCTCGGGAATACGGCAGGGATTTTTTAATATTTCCTGCAAACTTAATTTTTGAAGCTGTCTGCATTCGCTCATCAGCAAATTTAACTTGTCAATATATGCTTGCAGGTGTCTGTCGTGATGCAAAATCATTGTTTTTTCATCAATGTACGGCTCAAGCGCATTGTATGGATAGCGCAACGGCGTGTTTACAAACGGGTATTTATTGTCCATAGCAAATCATCCTTTCAGATTATTTTATGCCTCAGCATTGCTATAGTTACCGGTTGAGTATGTAAAAATGATTTTTTATTCATATAATTGAATTTATGAAATGTAAAAAAAGTTGAAAAACGGCGTATGTTCTGTTATAATGTAAAATAGCAGTAAATTTTTTTATTTTATTGATAATGAGTTTATATGTGATAATAATAAAAGCAGGAGGTATTGCTATGGTTAAAGAAATTGTTGCAGAAGAATTTGAATCCGAAGTTCTTGGCGCAGATGTGCCTGTGCTTGTTGATTTTTGGGCAGAGTGGTGCAGTCCTTGCAGAATGATGGGTCCTGTTTTTAAGGAGCTCTCTACAGAGATTGGCTCACAGATGAAATTTTTTAAGCTTAATGTAGAAACCGAGCGTCAGGTTGCCGATTACTACGGTGTTATGAGTATTCCTACACTTATCCTTTTTAAAAACGGTGAAGAAGTGCTCAGACTTACGGGTCTTCGCAAAAAAGAAGCTATGCTTGAAGAATTAAAGCCTTATTTAAGCTGATGAGCATAAAAAATTACAAGGTAGCCGCTGCACTTGCAATATTTTGCACTTTGCTTTGGGGTACTGCGTTTCCTTTTATAAAAGTAGGCTATGCGCAGTTTGGCATAGAGGGAAACGACATAGGCTCAAAGCTGCTTTTTGCAGGTGCAAGGTTTACCCTTGCAGGAATAATGGTGCTTTTCATTTTTTTAGTCAAGAACAAGCACTTGCCTAAAATTGAGAAAAACGGCATTATGCCTGTTATGCTGCTCGGTTCGGTGCAGACTTTCGGGCAGTATATTTTTACATATATCGGCATAGGATTTACAAGCGGTGCCAACACCTCGGTTATAACCGCCTGTGCAACTTTTTTTACCGTGCTTTTTGCTCCGCTGTTTTTTAAGTCGGACAAACTGAACATTTGTAAAATAATCGGTTGCGTGCTCGGCTTTTGCGGAGTTTTGTGTGTAAACAGCGGCGGCGGTGTGACTGTCGACACGCTGTTCGGCGATTTTATGATATTGATGTCAACTTTGTCGGCGGCCGCGGGTAATTTTATTTCTAAGGGAATAGTCCGTGACCGAGAACCGATTTCGGTCACGGGATTTCAATTGCTGTTCGGCGGAATACTGCTTTTAATTGCGGGTTTTGTTACAGGCGGAAAACTTGATTTTTCAAGCATAAAAGCATTGCTTGTGCTTTTGTGGCTTGCTTTTGTATCTGCCGCCGCATTCGCAATCTGGACGGCTTTGCTAAAACATCACCCTGCAAGCAGAATTTGCGTTTTCAATTTGCTTGTGCCTGTGTTCGGCACTTTGCTTTCCGGCATTATGCTGGGCGAAAGTGTTTTTGGCATAGAAACAATTGTATCGGTAGTATTGATTTGCGCAGGTATATTTATATCTAATATGCAGATAAAAAAGAGGTGTGAGCGGTGAAAATTCAAGGTGTAATATCTGATATGGACGGAGTTATTCTCGACTCCGAAAAACTTTATGTTCGCTTTTGGTGCGAGGCAGGAAGATTTTACGGATTTCCTATGGAAGAAAAACACGCTTTGTCAATAAGGAGTATGGCTCGGCCGCTTGCCTCGGCTAAGCTCAAGGGAATATTCGGCGACGGTTTCGATTATGAGGCTGTGCGCTCAAAAAGAGTTGAGCTTATGGACAACTATGTTGAGAAAAACGGTATTGAAGTTAAGAGCGGCGCAAAAGAATTGCTTTCTTTTCTGAAAGAAAACGGCTATAAAGTCGCTCTTGCAACGGCAACTCCTCCGCAGAGGGCAGAGAGATACCTTAAGGCACATGATTTATATAAATATTTTGATGTTACGGTGAGTGCGTCAATGGTAAGCGTTGGCAAGCCTGCACCCGACATCTACCTCAAGGCGGCGGAAATGCTCGGACTTTCTCCGCAAAATTGCGTTGCGCTTGAGGATTCTCCAAACGGCATTAAATCGGCAAGCTCGGCAGGCTGTGTAACAGTAATGGTGCCTGACCTTGACAAGCCGAGTAATGATATAATTCCGCTTTTGCACGGTGTTGCAGACGGACTAAGTGATGTGAAAAGGATTTTGAGGGAGCTTGAGGATTGTAATATACAGTAACCTTGAGCAATTGAGCAAAAAAGAAGAAGGGATTGAACTCGATGGATTTTCTACAAATGCTGAATGACTTTTTTACAAAGTTTGACAACATTTTATGGGGTGTGCCAATGATAGTAATTTTGCTTGGCGCACACATTTATATGACCGTCAGAACAAAGTTTGTTCAGCGCAAAACATTTAAAGCGATTAAGCTTTCTGTTACAAAAGACCCTGATTCAGACGGCGACATCAGCCCGTTTCAGGCGCTTACTACAGCACTTGCCTCTACAATAGGTACAGGTAATATTATCGGTGTAGGTACGGCTATTGCGCTTGGCGGTGCAGGTGCGGTGCTGTGGTGCTGGATTTCAGGCGTGTTTGGTATTGCCACAAAGTATGCGGAGTCGCTTATTGCGGTGAAATACCGTGTAAAAACTCGAGACGGTAAAATGCGCGGCGGCGCAATGTATGCTATTGAAAACGGCGTATCAAAGAAAACAGGAATTAACTTTAAGTGGGTAGCCGTATTGTTTGCGATATTTGCGTTGTTTGCTTCATTCGGCGTTGGCTGCGGTGTTCAAACAAATGCGATTGCAAAGATTATGGATACAACCTTTAATCCTGACAAAACATATATGCTCCACTTCTTCGGAATGGATATTTCGACTGTTGCGCTTATTTCGGGTGTTGTAATTGCAATTTGCGTTGCTCTTGTTATTTTCGGCGGTATTAAGTCTATTTCAAGAGTATGCGAAAAACTCGTACCTCTTATGGCAATACTCTATGTTATCGGTTGTATCATTATTTTATCAATTAACTTTGATGTGCTTTGGCAGACAGTTACACTTATTTGCGAGTCGGCTTTCAGCTTTAAGGCATTAGGCGGCGGACTTGCGGGTACAGGCATTATGCTTGCGGCTCGTTACGGTGTTGCAAGAGGCCTTTTCAGCAACGAATCAGGTATGGGTTCTGCTCCGATTGTTGCATCTGCAGCCCAGTCAAGAAACTCGGTTCGTCAGGCGCTTATTTCATCGACAGGTACATTTTGGGATACTGTTGTTGTATGCCTTATGACAGGTCTTGTAATTGTAAGTTCATGTATTAAGAACCCGAACATTGATACAGCTTCGGTTGAGGGCGGCGAACTTACATCTGCCGCATTTGCACAGATTCCGTACATAGGCACACCGATTCTTGTTGTCGGTATCGTATTGTTTGCATTTTCAACAATTCTCGGTTGGAGTTACTATGCCGAGAGCTGTGTTGATTATCTTTTCGGCCCAAATGGAATTATCCCTTACAAGGTGCTGTTTATAGTTATTCTTCTTATTGCTCCGATTACATCTCTTGATATTGTATGGACAATGTCAGATATTTTTAACGCTCTTATGACATTGCCGAATATATTTGCAATGGTGGTGCTCGCACCTGTTATTACAAAGGAAACAAATTATTATCTCTACGGCAACAGACTTGATGAGTACGATAAAACTCCTGTTCCGTTTGTTAAAAGAAGAAAGTAAAATTTTGCCCGACTTTAGCATAAAACTAAGGTCGGGCTTTTGCTTTGAAGATATAAAATTACATTGAGAGTTTTATAATCAAACAGCTTAAATCAATAAAAAATATATGAACCTTTAGCAAAAAATTCGTTTTTGCAAAGGAAGTGTTTGTTTTTGCTTGTAAACCAAGTGAGTGTTGTTATTTTCCGAAATCATAACATATGGAATTATATTATTTTTAATCATATAATGTGTTCATAATAGAACCTCCTTTATTTGATGATTTAATTATAAAGGAAATTTTTTGTAAACAGAACAACACAAACGGTAAAAAATGTAGGAATCAAAATATAAAATAAGCAGTCGGCTCGGCGACTGCTTAAGTAAGATTTTTAAGTTATCAGATTTTATCTGCAATTTCACCGAGGCGCTTGTAAATGCTGTTAGCCTCTACATAACCTCTTACAAATGAAAGCGGATAGATGTTTGTGTTTCTGCCGATTACCGAACCGGGGTTGAGTACACTGTTACAGCCTACCTCAACATGATCACCGAGCATTGCACCGAATTTTTTAACGCCGGTTTCTATCTTTTCGTTATCGCAATTAACGGTAACAAGCGACTTGTCGCTCTTGAGGTTAGAGGTAATTGTACCTGCGCCTGTGTGCGACTTATAGCCCAAGATACTGTCGCCGATGTAGTTGTAGTGCGGAACCTGAACACCGTCAAAGAGGATAGAGTTCTTAAGCTCTGTTGAGTTGCCTACAACTGCGCCTTTGCCGACGATTGCGCAGCCCCTGATGAAAGCGCAGTGTCTTACCTCTGCATCCTCACAGATGATGAGAGGGCCGCCGAGGTGAGCGGACGGATAAACAGTCGCACTTTTTGCAACCCATATATTTTCGCCACGCTGTTCGTAGATTTCGGGGTCAAGAGTTTTGCCGAGCTCGATTATAAAATCTTTGATTTTAGGAAGTGCCTCCCAAGGATAGTCGAGTTTTTCAAGAAGTGGTTTTGCAATTGTTTTGTCGAGGTCATAAAGATTTTTTATGAGCATTTTTTCATTCATTATGTATTATTTCCTTTCGGTTTAAAATCAAATTATGCTGCAAAAAACAGCCAATATCCGTGAGCGTCTTTACCTGCAATAAATTTTACACCGTCGCTTGTGTATTCCGAAAAAACATAGTTCTTTTTGTCAAGCGGAGAGGTGACGGTAACACAGTTGCCCGTGCCGCACCATCTTTCGTTAAATACATTGATGCCCTTTATTACAAAGTAGTCTTTTGAAGTTTTGCCTAAATATCTGTGTTCGGTCATTTTACATCACCTTTTTTACGAATAATCTTTTTGTTAAGACGGTTATCCCAGCCGAAATTTTTAAATATAAGACAAGTTATTATTGCAAGCGCAATACCGAGTACAGCACCGCAGATTACATCTGTAGGATAGTGTACACAGTTGTAAAGCCTTGAAAACGCAATGAGAAAAGCGAGTACAGCCGTAAAAACGGCGAACTTTTCTTTGCGTATGATAATTACCGTTGCAGCGGCAAACGACGAGGTTGTGTGTCCCGACGGAAAACTGTAGCCCGACGGAATATGCCCGTTTACGGTAAAGTCGTAGGTTACAAACGGACGGGGGCGGCAGATAATATTTTTTATGCCAAACTCACCGAGCAGCAATCCCAAAGTCATTGCGCAAAGCATTATAACTCCCGTTGCCCTTGTCTTTTTGAAAAGGCAGAGCGTAAGTCCGAGTATAATCCAGATAAGACCTTTTTCGCCGAGAAAACTCATTACAGCCATAAATGTATCAAGAAAATCACATTTTATGCCTTGTATTGACTGCAAAACCGATGCGTCCCACGGAGTGATTGTTTCAAAAAAAGACATAATTTCTCCTATTAATGTTATATGCCGCTTGCTGATATGTTTATATACATATTATAGCAAACGGCGGTTGTTTTTTCAATAAATATTAATCAACAATATATTTTTCTGCTTTAGAATACAGCTTTTCGTCAAGGATTGCCTCAACCTTAATTCCCTCTGCAACATATTCTTCGCTAATCAGGGTTGTGTTTTTACGGATTTCTGCCACAAGTCCGGCATCGGAAAAAGGAATAAGCAGAGAAACTCTCTTTACTCTTATGGGGAGGTTATCGTCAACAGCTTTTAAAAGGTCGTCAATGCCTGTGCCGTTTTTGGCACTTATCTTGACATATGAGCCTATCTCCTGCGGAAAACTCTCTTCTTCCAAAAGGTCGCATTTGTTGAGCACGGTAATGATAGGAGTGTCGCCACAGCCGAGTGAATTTAAAAGGTCGGTTGTAACCTGCATATGCACTCTTGCCTCATCGCTCGAGGCATCGCATACATTTAAAATAATGTCTGACAGAGCCGCCTCTTCAAGAGTTGAGCGGAAAGCCTCAACAAGGTGGTGCGGAAGTCTGCGTACAAGTCCTACCGTGTCAATCATCATAACCGTAACGCCGCTCGGCAGTTTGAGAGCTCTTGATGTAGGGTCAAGAGTTGCAAAAAGTTTGTCCTGTGCAAGCACACCCGCATCGGTAAGATAATTCATAAGGGTGGATTTTCCTGCGTTTGTGTAACCGACAATTGCACAGGTGATTACTCCGTCTTTTTCTCTGCGTTTTCTCAACATTGAGCGGTGCTGCTCCACTTCGGCAAGTTCGGATTTCAGAGTTTCCATTCTTCTGCTGATGTGTCTGCGGTCGGTTTCAAGCTTTGTTTCGCCCGGGCCTCTTGTGCCTATGCCGCCGCCAAGTCGTGACATTGCCACGCCCTTACCTGTAAGTCGGGGCATCAGGTACTTTAGCTGTGCAAGTTCTACCTGCAGTTTGCCCTCTTTTGACCTTGCACGGAGAGCAAATATATCGAGAATAAGCATTGTGCGGTCAATGGTTCGTGTGTCGGTTTCTGCCTCTATATTTCGTATTTGAGTAGGGGAAAGCTCGCAGTCAAACACGAGCAAGTCGATTTCCTGTTGTTTGCAAATATCCGCAATTTCCTGCAATTTGCCTGTGCCCACATATGTGCCTGTTTCGGGGCGCTTTAAATTTTGTGTGACTGTAAATACAGGCTCTGCACCTGCACTTTTTACAAGCTCTTTAAGTTCGGCAAGAGATGCCTCTGCGTCATAGTCGCCTGTGTCAACGCTGACAAGTACAGCCTGCGTAATTTTTTCTTCGTTACTTATCATTTCCATAATTTCACCGTTTTTATCAGAAAATAAAAGATTTTGTTTACATTTTATTTACTATTCCTTTAATAAGTAGTATAATATATTGGTATAAATTTGTAAACAACATTTTTACTATTAATTATTTGCAAATTAAATTTATATAATCGGATATAATCGGGGTTTTACAAATGGATAAAAAATTTGATGTAATAATTGTAGGTACAGGTGCTGCCGGACTTTATGCGGCACTCAATCTGCCGGAGGATATTAACGCTTTGCTCGTTTCAAAAAAAGAGCTTACGCTTTCCAACTCCTCTTTGGCACAGGGCGGTGTGGCAGCAGTGCTTGATACTGTTCACGACAGTTACAAGCTACATATTACCGATACACTTATTGCAGGTAAATACAAGAATACTCTTGATGCGGTAGAAAAACTTGTTACGGAGGGCCCGTCGGATGTACTGAACATCAAGGAGCTTGGTGTTGACTTTGACCTTAACGAGGACGGCACAATGTGCAAAACTCTTGAGGCGGGTCACAGCAGACACAGAATTGTGCATCATAAGGATTCAACGGGTAAGGCGATTGTTGACGCACTTATTGAGGTAGTTAAGACACGCAAAAATATTACAATTCTTGACAACTGCCTTGTGTATGCGATTGATAAGGTGCTTAACGGCTTTTATGTAAGTGTTGTTAAGGACGGTGAAAGCAAGACCTACGGCTGTAACTTCTGCCTGCTTGCCACAGGCGGTATAGGCAGAGTTTATAAATACACCACAAACTCGGCTATTGCCACAGGTGACGGCATTGCGTTTGCATATATGATGGGTGCAAAAATCAAGCACCTTTCAAGAATTCAGTTCCACCCGACTGCTTTTGCGGCTGAAAAGGACAGAGAAAGATTTTTGATAAGTGAGGCTGTTCGTGGCGAGGGTGCTGTTCTGCTTAACTGCGAGGGCAGACGATTTGCCTCGGATTATGACAGCAGAGGCGAGCTTGCTCCGAGAGACGTTGTGTCTAATGCCGTTATCAGAGAGTCTATCAAAACACACAGCGAGAAGTTCTATCTTGACATTACACACAAGCCTGCTGAATTTGTTAAAAACAGATTCCCTATGATTTACGAGCGCTGTCTTGAAGAGGGCGTTGACATTACGGTCGACAAGATTCCCGTATTCCCATGTCAGCACTACCTTATGGGCGGTATTGATGTTGATACCAACTCGGAAACTTCTATTGAGGGCCTTTTTGCGGCCGGCGAATGTTCGCATACAGGTGTGCACGGCGCTAACCGTCTTGCAAGTAACTCATTGCTTGAGGCGCTTGTGTTCTCAAGAACTGCCGCAAATGTAATGACGGAAAGACTCAGAAAAGAGCGCAAACCGCTCGGCAGACAACCCCTTAAAAAGCCGATTGAGGGCAAGGCGTTGCCGCACGGCTACCGTTCACAGATAAGAGAAATTTTACAGGATACATATTTTGTACTTCCAAAGCCCGAGAAAGCGGAGGAAAGCTACAACAAGGTCGAGCAGATTCTTTCCGACCTTGTATCGGACGATTTTGCAATTACACCCGACTATGTAGAGGCAAGAAGTATTGCAATCGTTGCAAGTATTATTCTTGAAGAATTTAAGGAGGGCATAAAATAATGCTAATCAACAGTATTTATGCAGATAACATTATAAAGACAGCTTTGCTTGAGGATATTAACTACCTTGATACCACAACAGACTATCTCATTGACGAGGAGCAGGAAGATACCGCTAAATTCCTTGCAAAGAGCGACGGCGTACTCTGCGGTATTGAGATTGCACTTCGTGTTTTTGAAATTTTACAGCCGACAGGTTTTGAGGCTAAGGTTTATAAAAAAGACGGCGATGTGCTCAAGAAGGGCGATATTATTGCGGAAATTCACGGCAAAACCCGTACAATCTTAAAAGGCGAGCGTACAGCGCTTAACCTTATTCAGCATATGAGCGGTATTGCTACCGCAACGCACAATGCGGTTGAAATCGTAAAGGGTACCAACGCATCTATTGCAGATACAAGAAAAACTCTTCCGGGACTTCGTGCTTTGCAGAAGTACGCTGTTACAGTAGGCGGCGGCAGAAATCATCGTTACAACCTTTCGGACGCCGCTATGCTTAAGGACAATCACATTGATGCAGGCGGCGGCATTGCAAATGCTGTTGCCAAGCTCAAAACAAAGCTCGGCCATATGACAAAGATTGAACTTGAGGTAAGAAACCTTGACGAGTTAAGACAGGCGCTTGAGGCTGATGTTGATGTAATTATGCTTGACAATATGAGCCCTGCTCTTATGAAAGAGGCTGTTGAGATTACAAACGGTAAAGCGTTGCTTGAGGCAAGCGGCGGTATTACAGACGAAACTTTAAGAGAAATTGCCGAAACAGGCGTTGACATTATTTCAATGGGTGCGCTCACCCACTCTGTAAAGGCATTTGATATTTCGCTTAAAATCGCAAAATAATTTTTATACACATAATAAAGAAAAGTAGGGTAGAATGAAGAAAACAGGAATAAATAAAAATGTGATTATGCTCTGCGAATGTGCGGTTATGGTTGCGCTTGCAACTGTATTGAGCCTGATAAAAATCGAGTTCCCGTACGGCGGAAGTATTACGATTTGCAGTATGCTGCCGATTTTAATTATCGGTTATCGTTACAAGCCGTTGGTAGGTTGTCTGACAGGTGTTGTCTACGGACTTATTCAGATGCTTTTCGGTATGTCAAACTTTGCGTATGCAACTTCTTGGCAGGCAGCTCTTATGATTCTCTTTTTCGACTACCTTATTGCCTTTGGCGTAATCGGTCTGGGCGGAGTTTTCAGAGGTATTAAAAATCAGGCAGTCGGACTTGCTTTGGGCGCATTGCTTGCAAGCGTGTTGAGATTTTTGTGCCATTTCTTAAGCGGTATTACTGTGTGGGCAGGTTTTGCGGACGGTATGCCTGTTTGGCTGTATTCGCTTATATACAACGGTTTGTATATGCTCCCCGAATTTGGCATTTTGATTGCAGCGGCTATTGCTTTGGGACTTTTGGTTGATTTCAGAAGCGAAAAACTCGGAGCAATTAAAAGAAACAAAAAATAATTTCAATCATAAGCCTTCCTCTTATGAGGGAGGCTTGTTTAAAAGATTCTTTTTCGATAGTTGGAGTAAATTATGGTTTAGCATAATTCATTGTCGGGTAATTATAAAAGTATTTTGATAAACCTTAATTATCTTCGCTTAGGAAAACATTCGTTTAAAAATATTTGCGGAAACTTTAATGTAACAGTTACAGAATGAAAGGATAACTAAATGAACAACAAACTTATTAACCGAGAGATACGCACGCTGTCAAATTACAGCTCTCTGCCGCTTTTGTGTTTTGTGATTTTATCGCAGGTGAGCTCATACTTTGTATATTTTATATTTGACCTGCTTAAAGGCACGGCACTTTACGATGACTACGGCTTTAAAATGCTTATTAGCTACTGCGTTATATACCTTGTTGTAATGCCGCTTATTCTGCTGATTTTCTCTGAACTGCGGGGCAAACGGGTAAGGCTTTCGCTGAAAACTTGTTTTGTAAAACCTGCAAAGCCTGCCGGTTGGGTGTGTAAGTATGTAATAATAGCAATCGGTCTGACATATTTGATTGCTGTTTCGTCATCTATTATAAGTGCAATCCTTGAGTCGTTCGGAATAAAGCTAAATACATCGGATATTTCATTCGGTGATTCGCCTTTCGGAGTAATTGCAACGGTTGTGGCTTTGCCTTTGTTCGCTCCTTTCTTTGAAGAGCTTTTATTCAGAGGAAGTATTTACAGAAATAATGAGCCGATGGGACAGTGGTTTGCAATCATTGTGTCCGGTGCGGCTTTCGGACTGTGGCATACAAACTGTGTTCAGACTGTTTATGCAACGGGTATGGGAATTATTGCCTGCGCACTATATGCTAAAACACGCTCAATAATTCCGTCAATGATAGTGCATTTTGTTATTAATTCAATAGCGGCGCTTCAACAGCTTTGTATGAACGGACTTGATACCGATATACTTAAGGACATAAATACAGAATACATTATGAACCATTACGGACAGATTATGTTTATAGGCCTTATGGAACTTGCTGTGTTTGGAATAATTATTGCGGCAATAGTTCTTTCTATAATTGAGCTTGTAAAACACCGTGGCCGCTTTCCTTTATATAAAGGAAGATATAATATGTCGCTCGGTAAAAAACTCGGTGTGTACTTTTCGGCTCCTGTAACTGTTGTTGCATATGCAGTGCTGATTTTTGAAACAATAGCAAATGCTTTGTACGGCGGATAAAAATATAAAATAAATGCCGAACTTTCTTTTAGACTGTAATTTCCTTTTTTAATAAAGAACCTATAAAGTTAAACGGTGACATCTTGTGAATGTCACCGTTTTTTTAATATGCTTAATTTTAAACTGTCGGTGCTGTACCTGTAATAATTGCTGTTACGAATGAACCTGCCGGGATTGTAACAGGTTCGGCTGTGCCTGTAGGGAAGGTGAGGGTATTGCCAACCTGCGTCCATTGGTCTGCGGTGTAAATAATTGTAGGCTGACCGTTTACGGTAAGCTCAATTCCCGTTACTGTATAGCCTGTAGGCAGAGTGTCGGTAAATACAATATTTTCTGCGGCAACCGTACCTTCGTTTTGAGCTATCAGAGTGTAAGGAAGCACTCCTCCCGAAGCAACGGTTGACGGAGCGGCCTTAAGCAAGGTTACAAGTTCCTGCTGTGCGGGTGTTATTGTTGCTGTATCAGATGCGGTAACTGTTGTGGCAAGAGGAGTGGTTGCCGTTACCGTAGCTGTATTTGTGATTTCTTCAGCCTGTGCGGCAGAAGGAAGAAGTGACAGTGCTATTGTAATCGACTGTCCTGCCGCAAGTGTGCCGAGATTTGAAATCACGAGAGAATCGGCGGTTCTTGTAACACTTGGCGAAAGCGCTGTTGCCCCTTGGCGAGCAACTATTGATTTATCGACATAGCTAAGCAGTTTGGCGGTGGTTTCACTTCCGAGGTTATCAGACACTGTAATGTCGGTAAGATTGCCTGTTCCTGTGTTTGTTACTGTTATAACATAACCTACAGGCTCTCCCGGTACATAGTTTGAGAGCAGAGCGTCTTTTACAATAGCGACGGATTGCGACTCACGAACTTCTGTATCGACTTCGTTTGAACTTGCAGTGCGTTCATTATTAAAGGTAAGTGAAGCGGAGTTTGTGATAATTGCCATATTTTCACCTCCTTGCCTTTTTGGTGAAATCCGTAAAATTATCATCTTAAATTTTATTTGCTTTTTTATTTTTTACTTCATTTATTTTGCGAGAAACTTTACTTGTCCCTCGGTATATAGTATGATAATGAAGATAAAGTGTTACATTATATAAAGAAAAACAGACAGCCGAAGCTGTCCGTTAAAACTCAATTCCTATTCTGCCTGTAATTCCCCTGTCATACGGGTGCTTGATTTTTTTGAACTCGGTAATATAATCTGCGCAATCCATAAATTTTTGCGGAGGATTGTGTCCTGTCATAACTATTTCCATACTTGACGGTGCGTTTGTTATAAATTCGTAAACCTCGCTCTCGGAAAGCATATGGGCATTGATTGCCTCAAACACCTCGTCAAGCACAACCATATCATACTTTTCGGTAAGAGCGGTTGTAACGGCGTTGTCGAAAATACCTTTAAATATTTTTGCAGCCTGTGCCTTTTCTTTATCGTCCATATCAAAAGTAAATTTAAGCTCAAGCGGGCAGAATGTAAGAGTAACATTTTCGGTATGGCTCAGTATATGCCTTTCTCCCGAAAATTCTGTTTTTAAGAATTGTACAAACAGCACTTTCATTTTACTGCCTGCCGCTCTGACCGCAAGACCTATTGCAGCTGTGGTTTTGCCCTTGCCGTCGCCGTAATAAATGTGTTTCACAAAAATCAACTCCAAAACTTTGTATGAGTATAATTATATATGTTTAGCGCTGATTTGACAATAATGTCAAATTGCACAAAAATATATTTAAAATTTCTCAAAAGTTCTATAACGCTATATTTGCTAAAAGCTTGCAAAATAGGGGAACATATTGTATAATAATGCTTGCGTGACTGCAATATAGATATGCGATGAAGCGGGAGGTTGCGGCTGAAACAGGTCGGTTTTTCCGTGGAGTATGTCCGATTTTAAACCGGGCGATTTACAATGAAACACTGAACATACTTTGACATAGGGGTTGCTGTGTCTATAGCTATGCTCAAGAAGCTTTCAGAACGTCCCGGTTAACTGAATAGTTAAACGGGTTTTTTAATGCAGGGTGGTGAAACACCCGGCTGTGTTATTAAAAAAGTTCTAAAGCGAACGCCCGCCAACTAACGAAGAACCGCAAAAACGGTTCGGCAAAATTTTTAAGGAGGCGACGATAATGGCAGTCAAGGAAAAGATTAGAATAAGATTAAAGGGTTACGATCATCAGCTCGTTGATCAGTCAGCTGAGAGAATCGTTGCAACAGCAAAGCGTACAGGCGCAAGAGTTTCAGGTCCTGTACCGCTTCCAACAGAGAAGCAGGTTGTTACAATTCTTCGTGCTGTTCATAAGTATAAGGACAGCCGTGAGCAGTTTGAGATGAGAACTCACAAGCGTCTTATCGACATCTTAAGACCGTCAAACAAGACAGTCGAAGCTCTTATGAGCTTAGAGCTCCCTGCCGGCGTTGATATCGAGATTAAGTTATAATCCGTACCAACCTACAAGCAGACAGGGTCAAGTTGGTGAAAACCAACCAATAACCTAACAAGGAGGATACATTTTATGCAGAAAGCAATCATCGGTAAGAAAATCGGTATGACACAGATTTTCGATGAAAAGGGAGTGTTCGTTCCCGTAACTGTTATCGAAGCAGGCCCATGTGTGGTTACAGCTAAGAAAACAGTTGAAAACGACGGCTACGCATCAGTTCAGCTTGGCTATGGCGATTTAAAGCCACACAAGGTTACAAAGCCAATGAAGGGCTTTTTTGACAAGAACGGTGTAGCACCAAAGAAAACTCTTAAAGAATTCCGTTTTGCTGACACAGACGCTTACAATGTAGGCGATCTCGTAAAGGCAGACGTATTCACCCCTGGTGACAAGATCGATGTTACCGGCAAGAGCAAAGGTAAGGGTACAGCCGGCGTAATTAAGCGTTGGAACTTCCAGCGTCTTAAGGAAACTCACGGTACAGGTCCTTGCGTTCGTCACGGCGGTTCAATCGGCGCTTGTTCATCTCCTTCAAGAGTATGGAAGGGCAAGAGAATGGCAGGCCATCTCGGTGCTGAGCAGGTAACAGTACAGAACCTCACAGTTGTTAAGGTTGATGTTGAAAACAACCTTATCGCTATCAAGGGTGCTGTTCCAGGCCCAAATAAGGGAATCGTTGTAATCAAAGATTCCGTAAAGGCTTAAGGAAGGGGGATTATAAATGCCTAATTTTGCAGTAGTAGATATGGAAGGCAAGCAGGTTGGTTCTATCGACCTTAGCGAGTCCGTATTCGGTATTGAGCCAAACACAGCAGTTATGCATCAGATGGTTGTAAACTATCTTGCTAACCAGCGTCACGGCACACAGTCTGCTCTTACAAGAGCTGAAGTTTCAGGTGGCGGCAGAAAGCCATGGAGACAGAAGGGTACAGGCCGTGCAAGACAGGGTTCAACTCGTTCACCACAGTGGACACACGGTGGTATTGTATTTGCTCCAAAGCCAAGAAGCTACAGATTTACTGTAAACAAGAAAGTAAGAAGACTTGCTATGAAGTCAGCTTTCTCAGCTAAGGCTGTGGATAAGGGAATCATCATTGTTGATTCAATCGCAATGACAGAGTACAAAACAAAGAAAATCGCTGCTATGCTCGAGGCTATCGGTGCAGAGAAGAAAGCTCTCATCGTTCTTCCTGAGAATAACAGCATGATCGTTAAGTCAGCATCTAACATTCCGGGTGTTAAGACTGCACAGGTAAACACACTTAATGTTTACGATATTCTTAATGCAGGCACACTCGTAATCGCAAAGGATGCTGTAAGCAAGATTGAGGAGGTATATGCATGATTGCTCAGGATATCGTAATTCGTCCGATTATTACAGAGAAGAGTATGTCAGGTGTTTTAAACAAGGTATATACCTTTGAAGTTGCTAAATCGGCTAATAAAATTGAAATCGCAAAAGCTTGCGAAGAGCTTTTCAAGGTTGAGGTTGCTAAGGTTAATACAGTAAGCGTTCGTGGTAAGTTCCGCCGTCAGGGCAGAAACAACGGCGGTTACTCAAAGAGCTGGAAGAAAGCAATCATAACACTTAAGGAAAACAGCAAGCCTATCGAATTTTTTGAAGGCATGATGTAAGCCTGAAAAATTATTCAGGCAGAATGTATGGGAAAGAGCCATTTTCCCGCAAAGCCATCATGAGGAGAGTGAAACCAAATGGCAATTAAAGTATTTAAGCCGACCATTAACTCCAGAAGAAATATGTCGGTAACAGATTTTTCTGTTCTTTCAAAGGTTGCACCTGAAAAGAGCTTACTCGCTCCTTTAAACAAAAAGTCAGGTCGTAACAGCTACGGCAGAATTACTGTTCGTCACAGAGGCGGCGGTAACCGTAGAAAATATCGTATCATTGATTTCAAGCGTCAGAAATTTGATGTAGAAGGCACAGTTAAGACACTTGAGTACGATCCAAACCGTTCAGCATTCATCGCTCTTATCGAGTATACTGACGGCGATAAAGCTTACATTATTGCTCCGGAAGGACTTAAGGTAGGCGACAAAGTTACAGCAGGTGAGAACGCAGATATTAAGCCGGGTAACGCATTACCTCTTACTGCTATTCCTGTAGGTACATTCATTCATAATGTTGAGCTTTATCCGGGCAGAGGTGCTCAGCTTGCTCGTTCAGCAGGTAATATGGCACAGCTCATGGCTAAGGAAAACGGTCTTGCACTTTTAAGACTTCCTTCAGGCGAGCTCAGAAATGTTCCTGAAAGCTGCATGGCTACAATCGGCCAGGTAGGTAACGTTGATCACGAGAATGTAAAGATCGGTAAAGCCGGTCGTAAGAGAAATATGGGTTGGAGACCTACAGTTCGTGGTTCTGTAATGAACCCTAACGATCACCCGCACGGCGGTGGTGAAGGTAAATCTCCTGTTGGTCGTCCGGGACCTGTTACTCCTTGGGGTAAGCCTGCACTCGGTTACAAGACTCGTAAGAACAACAAGAGCAGCGACAAGCTTATCGTTCGCAGAAGAAACGGTAAGTAAGGCAGAGAAAGGAGCTTAAATTATGAGTAGAAGTACTAAAAAAGGCCCTTTTGTACAGCCTGTATTGCTCAAAAGGGTTCAGGAGATGAACGAAAAGGGTGAAAAGAGAATTCTTAAGACTTGGTCAAGAAGCTCAACAATTTTCCCTGAATTCGTTGGTCACACATTCGCAGTTCACGACGGTCGTAAGCATGTTCCTGTATATGTTACAGAAGATATGGTTGGTCACAAGCTCGGTGAGTTTGCTCCTACCAGAACATTTAAGGGACACGCAGGATCTAAGACATCTAAGTAAGCGGAAGGAGAGTATTGCAGATGGAAGCTAAAGCAATTGCAAAATTTGTTCGTATCTCACCCCGCAAGGTAGGCGTTGTTCTTGACCTTATCAGAGGTAAAGACGCTAAATATGCGGAAGCTGTTCTCAAGCACACTCCTAAGGCCGCTAGCGAGCCACTTTTAAAGTTGCTCAATTCAGCTATGGCTAACGCTGAGAATAATCATGATATGGATGTATCAAGACTGTATGTTGCTGAATGCAACGCAACAGCAGGCCCCATCCTTAAAAGAATTCGTCCGAGAGCACAGGGCAGAGCGTTCAGAATTAACAAGAGAACATCTCACATCAGCCTTGTCCTCAAGGAAAAAGAAGACTAAGGGGAGGTTTAAATATGGGTCAGAAAGTTAATCCGCACGGTTTGCGTGTCGGTGTAATTAAAGATTGGGATTCCCGTTGGTTTGCAGACAAGAAGAACTTTGGTGCAACACTCGTTGAGGACTATAACCTCCGTAAAACACTCAAGGCTCAGCTCTACAACTTCGGTATCGCAAAAATTGAAATTGAGCGTGACGGCAAAAAGGTTAAGATTAGCATTCACTGTGCTAAGCCGGGCCTTGTTATCGGTAAGGGCGGCGCAGAGATTGAGAAGCTCAAGGCTCAGTGCGAAGCTATGCTTAAGAAGCCTGTTGCTATCAATATAGTAGAAGTTAAAGCTCCTGAGCTTGACGCTCAGCTTGTTGCTGAAAATGTTGCTCAGCAGCTCGAAAAGAGAATTTCATTCCGTCGTGCTATGAAGCAGTCAATCGGTAACGCAATGCGTCGTGGCGCTAAGGGTATTAAAATTATGTGTTCAGGTCGTCTTGGCGGCGCTGAAATCGCTCGTTCAGAGCAGTACCACGAGGGTACTATTCCGCTTCAGACACTTCGTGCCGACATCGACTATGGCTTTGCCGAGGCTAACACTACTTACGGTAAGATTGGCGTTAAGGTATGGCTTTACAAAGGCGAGGTTTTAAACGAAGTTAAGTCAAGAAAGCCACGCAGAGAAGGAGGCAGAAAGTAATGTTATTACCAAAGAGAGTTAAGTACAGAAGAGTACACAGAGGTCGTATGACAGGTAAGGCTCTTCGTGGTAACAAGGTTACTTACGGTGATTTCGGTCTTCAGGCTACAGAGCCTGCATGGATTACTTCAAATCAGATCGAAGCTGCCCGTGTTGCCATGACTCGTTACTGCAAAAGATTCGGTAAAGTATGGATCAAAATTTTCCCTGACAAGCCTGTTACTGCAAAGCCTGCAGAAACTCGAATGGGTTCAGGTAAAGGTTCACCTGAGTATTGGGTAGCCGTCGTTAAGCCGGGCAGAGTTATGTTTGAGCTTGGCGGTGTAGATGAAGCTACTGCAAGAGAGGCTCTTCGCCTTGCTGCAAATAAGCTTCCAATTAAGTGCAAGTTTGTAAAGAAAGAGGAGGGTGAGCAGTAATGAAAGCATCAGAAATTAGAGAAATGTCTGTAGAAGAGCTCGAGTTAAAGCTCGCAGACCTCAAGGAAGAGTTATTTAACCTTCGTTTCCAGCTTGCTGTTAATCAGCTTGAAAACTCATCCAGAATTGGCGCCGTAAAGAAAGACATCGCAAGAGTTTCTACAATTCTTCGTATGCGTGAACTCAATGGCGCTGAGGCTTAAGAGAGGAGGACTTAACAGTGAGTGAGAGAAATATGAGAAAAGTTGTTGTCGGTAAGGTTGTAAGCAACAAGATGGACAAGACTATTGTTGTAGCAGTCGAGGACAGCGTAAAGCATAAGCTTTATAACAAAATTGTTAAGCGTACAGTTCGTTTTAAGGCACATGACGAGAATAACGAGTGTGGCATTGGCGACCGTGTAAAGATTATGGAGACCCGTCCTCTTTCTAAGGATAAAAGATGGAGACTCGTCGAGATTATTGAGAAAGCAAAATAAGTTGCGGCTTTTGAGAAAAGGAGGAATACACTGTGATTCAACAGCAGACACTTCTCAAGGTTGCCGATAATACAGGTGCAAAAGAACTTATGTGCATTCGTGTACTCGGCGGTACCAGAAGAAGATATGCCAACATTGGCGATGTAATCGTTGCTTCAGTTAAAAAAGCAGCACCCGGCGGTGTTGTTAAAAAAGGCGACGTTGTTAAGGCTGTGGTAGTTCGTTCTGCAAAGGGCGTAAGACGTGAGGACGGTACTTATATCCGTTTTGACGAGAATGCAGCTGTTATTATTAAGGAAGATAAGAACCCTAAGGGTACTCGTATCTTCGGACCAGTAGCAAGAGAGCTCCGTGATAAGGATTATATGAAGATCTTATCACTTGCTCCTGAAGTACTTTAATTGGAGGTGTCACAATATGAGTAAAGTTCATGTAAAAACAGGCGACACCGTTATCGTTATCAGCGGTAAGGATAAGGGCAAGCAGGGTCAGGTTCTTGCTGTCAGCCCAAAAGAAGGCAAAGTTATTGTTGAGAAGGTAAACATGGTTTCTAAGCATGTTAAGCCAAGAAAAATGGGCGAGCAGGGTGGCATCGTTAAGGCTGAAGGCGCTATGTATGCATCTAAGGTTCAGATCGTTTGCCCTCGTTGCAAGAAGCAGACAAGAGTTGCTCACAAGATTTACGAAGACGGTTCTAAGGGCCGTGTTTGCGCTAAATGTGGCGAAGCACTTTAAGGAGGATATAAGATATGGCAAGACTTAAAGAATATTATTCAAAAGAAGTTGCACCTGCTCTTATGAACAAGTTCTCCTATAAGAGCACAATGCAGATTCCAAAGCTTGACAAGATTGTTATCAATGTTGGTGCAGGCGAAGCAAGAGAAAATTCAAAGGTTATCGACGCTATTTCTAAGGACCTTGGTATTATCACAGGTCAGAAGGCACTTGTTTGCCGTGCAAGAAAGTCAGTTGCTAACTTTAAGCTCAGAGAGGGTATGCCAATCGGCTGTAAGGTAACACTTAGAGGCGAGAGAATGTATGAGTTCCTCGACAGATTCTTTAATGTAGCACTTCCGAGAGTAAGAGACTTCAGAGGTATTAACCCTAACTCTTTTGACGGCAGAGGTAACTACAATATGGGTCTTAAAGAGCAGCTCATTTTCCCTGAAATTGAGTATGACAAGGTTGACAAGGTTCGTGGTATGGACATTTGTTTCGTTACCACTGCAACTACAGACGAAGAGGCTCGTGAGCTTTTAACACTTATGGGCGCACCGTTTTCAAAGTAAGGAGGGATTGTTGTGGCTAAGACTTCAATGAAAGTTAAGCAGCAGAGAGAGCAGAAGTTCTCAACAAGAGAGTACACAAGATGTAACATCTGTGGTAGACCACACGCCTACCTCCGTAAGTTTGGTATTTGCCGTATTTGCTTCCGTGAGCTCGCTTACAAGGGCGAAATTCCGGGCGTAAAGAAAGCAAGCTGGTAAGGACAAGGGAGGTAACATCTAATGCAGATTACAGATACAATTGCTGATTTACTTACAAGAATCCGTAATGCTAACTCAGCTAAGCACGATACTGTAGAAATTCCTTCTTCAAACCTTAAGAAGTCAATCTGTCAGATTCTTCTTGACGAGGGTTATATCAAGAATTTCACAGTTATAGAAGATGGTAAGCAGGGCGTTCTTAAGGTTACTCTTAAGTACGTTGACGGCAAGACTCCTGTTATTACAGGTCTTCGCCGTGTATCTAAGCCCGGTTTACGTATTTACAGCAATGTAGAAGATATGCCAAAGGTTATGAAGGGCCTCGGTATTGCCATTATTTCAACATCAAAGGGCGTAATGACAGATCGTCAGGCTCGTGCTGAACATATTGGCGGCGAAGTTCTTGCTTACATTTGGTAAGGAGGTACGATAAATGTCTCGAATTGGAAGAAAACCTATAAATATTCCCGCCGGAGTTACAGCTTCAATCGCTGACGGCGTTATCACTGTTAAGGGACCGAAGGGCTCACTTGATTTCAAGTATAACCCTGCTATGACAGTAGAAGTTAAGGGCGATGTAATCGAAGTTACCCGCCCTGACGACACAAAAGAAAACCGCTCACTTCACGGTCTTACAAGAACACTTATCCACAATATGGTTATCGGTGTTACAGAGGGTTACAAGAAGACTCTTGAGGTAAACGGCGTTGGTTACCGTGTTCAGAAGCAGGGTAACAAGTGCGTTATGAACCTTGGTTATTCACACCAGGTTATCGTTGAGGATACAGACGACATCAAGATTGAAGTTCCTGATCCAAACAAAATCATAATCACAGGCATTGACAAGCAAAAGGTTGGTCAGTTTGCTGCCGAGGTTAGAGAAAAGCGTCCACCGGAGCCATATAAGGGCAAGGGTATTAAGTACGATTATGAAGTTATCCGCCGCAAGGAAGGTAAAGCAGGTAAGGGTAAATAATTTAAGGAGTGAATGACTATGGTAAGCAGACCTGAAACAAAAAAAGCACGCATTAAGCGTCATAAGAGAATCCGCAGCAAGATCAGCGGTACTGCTCAGTGTCCACGTTTATGCGTATTCCGCTCCACAAACAACATCTACGCTCAGCTTATTGATGACGTAGCTGGTGTTACTCTTGCTCAGGCTTCAAGCCTTGACAAGAGCATTGAAGGCAATGGCGGAAACAAAGAAGCAGCTAAGGCAGTAGGCAAGCTTATTGCACAGCGTGCAGCTGAAAAGAATATCGTTGATGTTGTATTTGACAGAGGCGGTAACATTTATCACGGCCGTGTTAAGGAATTGGCCGAAGGCGCTCGTGAGGGCGGACTCAATTTCTAAGGATAGGAGGAATAACTTTGGCTAAAACAGTAGAAGTAACAGGCGAATTAAAAGAAAGAGTAGTTACTATCAACCGTGTATCAAAAACGGTTAAAGGCGGTCGTATTTTTAAGTTTGCAGCTCTCGTAGTTGTAGGCGACGGCAACGGCGTAGTAGGCTTTGGTATCGGCAAGGCTGGTGAGGTTCCTGATGCTATCCGTAAGGGCATTGAGGATGCAAAGAAAAACCTTATGAAGGTTTCACTTAGAGGTACAACAATCCCTCATGAAATCGTTGGTGAATTTGGTGCAGGCAGAGTTCTTATGAAGCCTGCAGCTCCCGGTACCGGTGTTATCGCAGGTGGTCCGGTTCGTGCCGTTATAGAGGCAGTAGGTATTAAGGATATCAGAACAAAGGCTCTTCGTTCAAACAATCCTTGCAATGTTGTAAGAGCAACACTTGCAGGTCTTGCAGCTCTCAGAACTGCTGAAGAAGTTGCCGCTGTACGTGGTAAATCCGTTAAGGAAATCGTATAACAGGGAGGTTGTAAACTATGACAATTAAGTTAGTAAAGAGCCTCATCGGCTGTACAAAACCACAGATCGCAACCGCCCAGGCTTTAGGTCTGAAGAAAATCGGCGATGTAACAACTCAGCCTGATAACGCTCAGACAAAAGGCAAGGTAGCAAAAATTTCTCACCTCGTAGAGGTTATCGAAGCATAAGCAAGGAGGTGCGTACTTATGAAGTTACATGAACTTTCACCGGTTGAGGGCTCAAAGAAGGACTCAAAGAGAATTGGCAGAGGTCACGGCTCAGGCTGGGGTAAGACTGCAGGCAAGGGACACAAGGGCCAGAAGGCTCGTTCAGGCGGCAGTATTCGTCCGGGTTTTGAAGGCGGACAGATGCCACTTCAGCGTAGAGTTCCAAAGAGAGGCTTCAATAACATTTTCGCTAAGAATGTTGTTGCAATTAACCTCAGTACTTTAAACAGAAAGTTTGAAAACGGTGCTACTGTTGACGTAGAAGCTTTAGTAAATGCCGGCGTTATTAAGAACGGTTTTGACGCAGTAAAGGTTCTCGGCAACGGTAAAATCGACAAAAAACTTACAGTAAAGGTATCTGCTTTCTCCGAATCTGCTAAAGCAGCCATTGAGGCGGCAGGCGGAAAGACAGAGGTGGTATAATTGTTAAAAACAATTAGAAATGCCTGGTCAATACCTGACCTTCGTAAGAAACTTTTATTTACACTTATGATTATCATCGTATTCAGAATCGGTTCAGTTATTCCTGTTCCGTTTCTGGATATGAGTGCACTCGCTACCGCCATGAACGGTATGAACGAGGGCAATACTATGCTTGCATATCTTAACACATTGTCAGGCGGCGCTTTTGCAAATGCAACACTTTTTGCAATGGGCGTTACACCTTACATCAACAGCTCAATTATTATGCAGCTCCTTACTGTTGCAATTCCTCCTCTTGAGAGAATGGCAAAAGAGGGAGAGGCAGGCAGAAGAAAAATCGGTACTATTACCCGTTATGTAACAGTTGGTCTTGGTCTTGTTCAGGGCGGTGCTTATTGGTACTATCTCCATAAGTCAGGCGTTACAGTTTACACAGAGGGTTTCTCACTTGTTTTCTCTGCTATTGTTATTATTCTTGTATTCACAGCCGGCACAGCACTTATGATGTGGCTTGGTGAGCAGATTAACACAAACGGTATCGGAAACGGTATTTCAATTCTCCTTTTCGCAGGTATCGTTGCTCAGCTTCCTTACACATTAAGTATGCTCGGTCAGTTCTGGAAACTTGCAGGCGAGGGTTCAACTCAGTTCTATTTCCTCGTTCCGCTTTGGATTGTTATTTTTGTTGCCATTGTATGGGTTATCACATTTATGCAGGACAGCGAAAGAAGAATTCCGATCCAGTATGCAAAGAGAGTTGTTGGCAGAAAGATGTATGGCGGTCAGTCAAGTCACCTTCCAATCAAGGTTGCACTCGGCGGCGTACTTCCAATCATCTTTGCAAGCTCAATTCTTTCTATCCCGGGTACTATTAATCTTTTCGCAAAGGTTAAAGACGGTTTCTGGGGTGCTTTCTTCAATGCATTTGATACAAGCGGTTGGCTTTATAATGTATTGTACTTTATCTTAATTATAATGTTCGCATATTTCTATACTACTATTCAATACAATCCGATTGAAATGGCAAACAACCTTAAGTCAAACAACGGTACAATTCCGGGTATTCGTCCGGGCGCACCGACAGCTGACTACATAAGAAATATTCTTTCAAGAATTACTCTTATCGGCGCTCTCTTCCTCGCAGTAATCGCACTTGTTCCAAGTATTTACGGTTCTGCTACAGGCATGGGTCGTATGGCTATCGGCGGTACTTCAATCATCATTCTCGTTGGTGTTGCACTTGAAACAGTAAAACAGCTTGAGTCACAGATGATGATGAGACATTATAAAGGTTTTCTTGACTAATTTCTTGACTTATTGAGATAAAAGGAGTATAATAAAATGAACATTATTATGTTAGGTGCTCCGGGTGCAGGTAAAGGTACTCAAGCAGCTGTACTTTGTGAGCATTTTGGAATTCCCACTATTTCAACCGGAAATATGATCCGTGAAGCGCTGAAAAACGGCACTGAGATGGGTTTGAAAGCTAAGTCTTTTATGGACGAAGGCAAACTCGTTCCCGACGAGGTTGTTATCGGCATCGTAAAGGAAAGACTTTCACAGGATGACTGCTCTAAGGGTTTTATCCTTGACGGTTTCCCAAGAACCATTCCTCAGGCTGAGGCTCTGGATAAAATGGGCGTTGAAATTCAGTATGTTATCAACATTGATGTTGCCGACGAAAGAATTATCAAGCGTATGTCCGGACGCCGTGTTTGTGAAAATTGTGGCAAGCCTTATCACCTCACTAACCTTCCACCAAAGGTTGAGGGCGTTTGCGATGATTGTAACGGCACCCTTGTTCAGCGCAAGGACGACCACCCAGATACTGTACTTGCTCGCCTTGCTGTATATCACAAAGAGACTGAGCCTCTCGCAGCTTATTACGAGAAGCAGGGCAAGCTCATTAATGTAGAGGGTAAAGACGATGTAGTTTCTACTACAAAGCTTATCTTAGAAGCAATCGAGGCTTAAGTATGGTTATTGTAAAAACAGCACGGGAAATTTCTAAAATGAAAGATGCATGCAGAATATCAGCGGAGGCACTCCGTGTTGCAGGTGAGGCTGTAAAGCCGGGTATCACCACTTACGAAATTGATACTATAGTTCGCAAATATATCGAGAAACAGGGTGCTACACCCTCGTTTCTCGGTTATGGCGGTTTTCCTGCAAGTGCTTGCATTTCCGTAAATAATGTGGTTATCCATGGCATACCGAGTAAAAAACAGATTCTTAAAGAGGGCGACATTGTAAGCGTTGATGTCGGCGCATTTTACGAAGGCTTTCACGGCGATAATGCCTATACGTTTGCCTGCGGTAAAATCAGTGACGAAGCTCAGCGTTTGCTTGACGCAACTAAAGAAGGCCTTTTTGAGGGAATTAAAATGGCTGTTGCCGGAAATCGTGTAGGCGATATAGGCAGCGCTGTTCAGAAGTATGTCGAAGCTCGCAGTTACTCGGTGGTACGAGATTTTGTCGGCCACGGCGTAGGTGCGAAATTACACGAAGACCCAAGTATCCCCAATTACGGCACACCGGGCAGAGGCGTAAGACTGTTGCCGGGTATGACAATCGCTATTGAACCTATGGTAACTCAGGGCTCCTATGAGGTGCGTGTTCTTGATGATGAGTGGACTACCGTTACGGTTGACGGTAAGCTTGCCGCACATTTTGAACATACAGTAGCAATTACTCCTGACGGTCCTAAGATTATGACTCTTTGTGATTAAAGGTGATTTATGAACATTCAAAAGGGTAGCATAGTCAGAGCAAAGTCAGGGCGTGACAAAGGTAAATTTTTCCTTGTACTCTCGATTGAGGGTCATTTTGCGTTTATAGCAGACGGTAAAACCCGTAAGCTTGAAAAACCGAAGAAGAAAAATTTACTTCATCTTGCGGCTACAACTGTAGTTTATACAGGTTCAGCAGAAACCAATCCGCAGATAAAACGAATTTTAAGTGATTTAAAAAACGACTAACGGAGGTTTATGATATGTCCAAACAGGATGTAATTGAAATCGAGGGTATTGTAAGGGAGGCTCTCCCTAACGCACAGTTTAAGGTTGAGCTGCCTAACGGTCACGTGATCTTAGCTGTTATTTCAGGTAAATTGCGTATGAATTTTATCCGCATTTTGCCGGGCGACAAGGTAACGGTGGAAATGTCACCGTATGACCTGACAAGAGGAAGAATTACCTGGCGTTCTAAATAAGCCGGGGCAATACGACTTTTTAGAAAGGAATGATTAACTAATGAAAGTCAGACCTTCAGTAAAGAAAATGTGCGATAAGTGCAAAGTAATCAAAAGAAAAGGTAAGATTTTAGTTATTTGCAAAAACCCTAAGCACAAACAGCGTCAGGGTTAATTACCTTAAAAACATTAAAACACAGACTACTAATTTAATTTATTGATTTTTGATGGAGGTGCAACTGAATGGCTCGTATAGCAGGTGTTGACTTACCAAGAGATAAAAGAGTTGAAATCGGTTTAACTTATATCTACGGTATCGGCCGTAAAACTGCAGGCGACATTATTGCTGCAACAGGTGTAAATCCTGACACTCGTGTTAGAGATTTAACAGAAGAGGATGTATCAAAGCTCAGAGAATATATTGAGCATCATTGTCGTGTTGAAGGTGACCTTCGCCGTGACATAGCTTATGATATAAAAAGACTTATTGATATTGGTTGTTACCGTGGCGTTCGTCACAGAAAAGGTCTTCCGGTAAGAGGTCAGCGTTCTAAGACTAACGCTCGTACCCGTAAGGGCCCACGCAAAACCATGGCTAACAAGAAGAAGTAAGGAGGGCAATGGATTATGGCAGCACCAAAGGGTGGTAAGAAAGTTATTCGCCGTCGCCGTGAACGCAAAAATATTGAAAAAGGCGCAGCACATATTCAGTCAACTTTTAATAACACAATCGTTACTATTTCCGATACACAGGGCAACGCTGTATCTTGGGCAAGTGCCGGCGAACTCGGCTTCAGAGGCTCAAAGAAGTCAACTCCGTTTGCCGCACAGTCAGCAGCAGAGACAGCTGCAAAGGCTGCAATGGAACACGGTATGAAGTCCGTTGAAGTATATGTTAAAGGTCCCGGACAGGGCCGTGAAGCTGCAATCAGAGCTTTACAGTCAGCAGGTCTTGAGGTTACTATGATTAAGGATGTAACTCCAATTCCTCACAACGGATGCCGTCCTCCTAAGAGAAGACGTGTATAGTATTTAAAATATTCTATTGGAGTGAAAATAAAATGGCAGTAAACAGAGATCCTATCTTAAAAAGATGCAGATACCTGGGCATTAGCCCTACTGTTGTAGGCATAAACAAGGAATCTTTCAGAAAGCCAAATGCAAATGGTAGAAGGAAGGTTTCAGAATACGGCTTACAGCTTAAAGAGAAGCAGAAGTTAAAGTTTATCTACGGCGTTCTTGAGAAGCAGTTCTATCACTACTATGAAATTGCTACAAAAATGGAAGGTCAGGCAGGTACTAACCTCATCGTTTGTCTTGAAACAAGACTTGACAACATCATCTTCAGAATGGGTATGGCTCAGACAAGAAGAGATGCAAGACAGGTTGTTACTCACGGTCATTTCCTCGTAAATGGTCAGAGAGTTGATATCCCATCTTACAGAGTTAAGGTTGGCGATGTTATCACAATCAGAGACAAGAGCAAGAACAGCGTTAAGTTTAAAGAAATTCTTGACAAGACAAGCGGCAGACTCTCACCAAAGTGGCTCGAGGTAAATAAGGATGAATACACAGCAAAGGTTGTTGCTTTGCCAAGTCTTGAGGACATTGACTACGAAGTAGCTCCTCACCTTATTGTTGAGTTGTACTCCAAGTAATCCCTTTTTTCACAGGCAGGTTACACATGCATTGGCTGCATTATGCAGCCGCATAATGTTTAGGAGGATTCGCGAATGATCGAAATTGAAAAGCCAAGAATTGAAACCGAGGAATTAACCGAGGATGGAAAGCACGGCAGATTTGTTGTTGAACCGCTCGAGCGTGGCTTTGGCAACACATTGGGCAACAGCCTGCGCAGAGTTTTGCTTTCTTCTCTTGAAGGCTGTGCCGTTACATCTATCAAGATTGACGGAGTTCTTCACGAATTTTCAACTATTCCCGGCGTAAAGGAAGACGTTACGGAAATTGTTCTTAATATGAAAAGCGTTGTTGCAAAGCTTTACGAAACAAGCCCAAAGGTTGTTGAAATCTCAGCACAGGGTCCTTGCGTAGTAACTGCCGGAGATATTAAATGTGACAGCGAGGTTGAGATTCTCAATCCTGAGCAGCACATTGCAACTCTCGGTGAGGATGCAAAGCTCAATATGGAAATCACCATTGACAAGGGCAGAGGATACATCCCTGCTGAACGCAACAAGCTTATTAGCGGCAATAATGTTATTGGCGTTTTACCTATTGATTCTATTTATACTCCCGTATTAAAGGTAAATTACACAGTTGACAACACTCGTGTAGGTCAGATTACTGACTATGACAAACTCACACTTGATGTTTGGACAAACGGTGTTATCAATGCACAGGAGGCTGTTTCACTTGCAGCTAAGGTGCTTACCGAGCACTTAAACCTCTTTGTAAACCTTTCGGATAAGGCTTCAAGCGCAGAGGTTATGGTTGAAAAAGACGATAAGGGCAAGGAGAAAATCCTTGAAATGACAATTGAAGATCTCGATTTGTCAGTTCGTTCTTTCAACTGCTTAAAGCGTGCCGGTATTAATACGGTAGAAGATTTGATCAACAAGTCAGAAGAGGATATGATGAAGGTAAGAAACCTCGGCAGAAAATCTCTCGAGGAAGTAATCCAGAAACTCAATTCTCTCGGATTTAGTCTTCAGAAGGAAGACGAATAAACACTTTAAAAACCCAACGGTAAAGGAGTGAACACAATGCCAGGTACAAGAAAATTAGGAAGAACAACTGCTCAGAGAACAGCTATGCTCCGTGCAATGGTTACATTCCTTCTCGAAAACGGCAAAATCGAAACAACTCTTACTCGTGCCAAGGAAGTTCAGGCTATGGCAGAGAAGATGATTACTACAGCAAAAGAAGATAACCTTCACAACAGAAGACTCGTTTTAGGTTTTGTTACTAAGGAAGAGGTTACAGTAAAGCTCTTTACTGAAATCGCTCCAAAGTATGCTGACAGAAACGGCGGTTATACAAGAGTAACAAAGATCGGTCCTCGTCGTGGTGACGGTGCAGAGATGGCTGTTATCGAGTTAATCTGATTTTTCGGTAATAATATTTGCTGATATACGCTCTCAACTTCGGTTGAGAGCGTTTTTGCGTTTGCTTTATTGTTATGCTTAGATTTTTATGGTTTTGTTCTAAATGTTGGGGTAACAATAATAAATTATGGTTTAGCAAATTGATTTGCCAATTAATTATAAAAGATTATAAAAGTTTGGTCGACCTTTTCAAAGGTCGTGGGTGTGGGTAAAGCCCACAAATACTTTCCGCTTACGCAATTTAACGATAGCCAAACAGCTTGCTGTTTGGCGGCTTGAACAAACAGGCGAAAGCCTTTGCGAGAGCAACAAAAGAAAATACACTTCATTTTTCATAGTCAACGCAATGCGTTGACTATGTTTTTAGCGTTTCTGTTTATAATGGCTGTCGCCTGTTTTAACAAACTAAGTCTTAACACGCAAACAGCGTGGCTGTTTGCGCCTGATAAATTGTTATATCGAAAGATTTTATGTGCGCTGCCCAAACCCGCAATTTTTGAAAAAATTGAGTAAACTTTTTTGCTTTTGGGAGGATAATTTAGCGTTAGCTAAATTTCAATGCTCAACCGACACTCCGCTAAACCACAATTTACCCCAACTTTTGATAAAGAACCATTTTTATTAAAGGTTTGGTAAATTACGGTTTAACCATTGCTTTGCTAATTAATTATAAAAATTCAGGCAACCTTTTCAACGGTTGTGGGTGTGGGCAAAGCCCACAAATACTTTGCGTTTACACAATCTAACGATAGCCAAACGGCAAGCTGTTTGGCAGCCTAAACACAACGGCGTTAGCCTTTAAATGCGACAGCAACAGGAAAAGCCACTTGTTATATAATTTAAAAAACGACCGCTGTCCGATAATGACAGCGGTCGTTATGATTATATAATTTTATTACTTGCTTTCCTGCAAAGTTATGGTAACTTTATCTGTACTGCCGTTTGAACTGCGGTAATATTCAAGCTCAATTGTATCGCCTGCTTTATGGCTTTCGAGTATATCATAGAACTCGGCGAAGTTGCTTACCTTTTTGCCGTCGGCACCTGTGATAATATCGTTTTCTTTAAGGTCTGTGTTTGCGCAAGGACCGTCCTCGTCAATGCTGTAAATCGCAATGCCTGCAGGCGTGTTTCCACTGCTCTGTACATTTTCACCTGTAACGCCAATTTTTACTCTGCCCTGCACATAGCCGTATTTCATAATGTCATCAATAACATCTTTTACTGTGGCAGAAGGAATTGCAAAGCCCATACCCTCATAATCTGTAGCGGCTATTTTTGCGGATGAAACTCCGATTACCTGACCGTACATATTTACAAGAGCGCCGCCGGAATTGCCGGGGTTAATGGCTGCATCTGTCTGAATGAATTTTACATTTGTCGTAATACTGCTCTGTCTGTCAACTGCAGATACAATACCCTGAGTGATTGAGTTGTTATACTTAACTCCGCCGGGATTACCTATAGCTATTACACTTTCACCAAGTGAAACATCTTTGGAGTTACCGAAGTTTGCGACCTTAAGTCCGCTTGCATCGTCCATTTTCAAAAGAGCAAGGTCTGTGCGTGTATCGTAACCGACAACACCTGCTTTATACTGCTTGCCGTCGGAAGTAACGACCTGTATGAGGTAGAGAGTTTTGCTGTTGCCAACTACATGAGCATTTGTAACCACATAACCGTCTGATGTAATTATAATTCCGCTGCCCTGCGAAGTGCACTGTGAATCATCTGTGATTTCGTCTGAATAGCAAAGAACGCCGACAATAGAATCTGTTACTTCGTTGCTTGCATATTCGGTGTTGTATTTGGAATCTTTGGCATCGCTCGGTTTAGCTTTTAAGTCAATTCCCTCATAAGAAGAATTTGTCTTGTTGCTGTAATCGGATTCATTATGCTCTTGAGCGCTTGAACTGTCATTGTTAAAGTACGGACTGTCACTCGGTAATGTAAATGTATAGCTGTTATTTGCATTATTTTTGTTGCCGTTTGAATTTGACGCAACATAGGCAATCATTCCGCAGATACTGCCTACACAAAGCAATGACAGCACAACTATTATTACAATTATGCCGGGTGTCATCTTTTTGCGTGGCATATTCGGCATTGGCGGTTGTGCGTATGTATTTGAATAATCAACAGGCGGCTTTTGCTGTGGCACATAAGGCTGTCCGTATGGCTGCTGATTAAAGTTTGGCTGTTGATAATTCTGCTGTCCGTACTGCGGTTGATATTGTTGATACTGTGGTGCGTACGGTTGAGAATATTGCTGCTGTGGATTAGCGTATTGTCCATACTGAGGCTGATACACAGGTCTGCCGCCAGCCTGCGGATTGCCGTACGGCTGATATTGAGGCGGTTGCGGATTAAACGGCTGTTGATATTGCGGATTCGGATTGTACTGCTGATTAAAGTTTGGGTTGTATTGTCCGTTGCAGCCGTTGTTTTGATAATATCCGTTTTGCTGCGGCTGTTCAAAATTAGGTGTTTGAGGAGCAAAGTCATTTTGCGGTTGCTGAGGTTGAGAAAATCCATTTTCAAACGGTTTTTCAGGCTCAAAATTTCGATACTGCGGTGTTACCGATTGTTCGTTAGTCGCTTCTGCGTTGTTTTCTGTATTTTCGGTTTCAAAAACAGGCGCAGGCTGCGGCTCGGTCGGTTTTTCGGTAAAAGGCTTTTCAGGTTCAAACTGATTATTAGAATTGAAATTATTATCCATAAAAATATCTCCTTATTAGTAATGCATAATTCGTAATTGTATAAAATAATTAAGTCAAACTTATATGTTGCAAACTTTTTAATTATGAATTACTAATTTATAGCTTTCATAAGTATTATATAACTTTATTGTTTTAAAAGCAACAAAATTATATCACGCTTATGTGAGTATATATTGAAAATTAGGTGATTTTACAAGATTTTTCCTGTAATTTCTTCAAAAAACCAAAAAACTTTTGCAAAAGACTTTATATTTGAAATGATTTATTGTATAATAAAAGTAACTCGGAGCGACTATATTTTTTGTTCCGAAAATTTACTACAAAGGAAGATTAATATGCCATTAGTAAACGCTAAAGAAATGCTTACAAAAGCAAAAGCAGGCCACTATGCAGTTGGTCAGTTCAACATCAATAACCTTGAGTGGACAAAGTCAATTCTTTTAACTGCTCAGGAGCTTAACTCACCTGTAATTCTCGGTGTATCTGAGGGCGCAGGTAAATATATGTGCGGTTACAAGACAGTCGTTGGTATGGTAAACGGTATGCTCGAAGAGCTTAACATTACTGTTCCGGTTGCTCTCCACCTTGATCACGGTTCATACGAAGGCGCTAAGGCTTGCATTAAGGCAGGTTTCAGCTCAATTATGTTTGACGGTTCTCACTATCCAATCGAAGAGAACATTGCTAAGACTAAGGAACTCGTAGCTGCTTGTAACATTCTCGGTCTTTCACTTGAGGCTGAAGTTGGTTCAATCGGCGGTGAGGAAGACGGCGTTATCGGTATGGGCGAGTGCGCAGATCCTAAGGAATGTAAAATGGTTGCTGACCTCGGCGTAACAATGCTCGCTGCAGGTATCGGTAACATTCACGGTAAGTATCCTGCAAACTGGAAGGGCCTTAGCTTTGAAACTCTTGATGCGATTCAGCAGCTTACAGGCGATATGCCACTCGTTCTCCACGGTGGTACAGGCATCCCTGCTGATATGATCAAGAAGGCTATTTCACTCGGCGTTTCAAAGATCAATGTAAATACAGAGTGCCAGCTTGCATTTGCCGATGCTACAAGAAAGTATGTTGAGGCAGGTAAGGACTTAGAGGGTAAGGGCTTTGACCCAAGAAAGCTCCTTGCTCCGGGTGCAGAGGCTATCAAGGCTACTGTTAAAGAGAAAATGGAACTCTTCGGTTCAGTCGGTAAGGCTTAATCGTATAGCTTAATATTTTCACAAATTTAAGGCTTCGTCTTTTGACGGAGCCTTTTTTGTGCTGCACACTTTGTTGCTCACATATTTTCAACAAAATAATGCACAAAATTTCGTTGGTGAAATTTTGAATTAATATTGACATATATTATCAACTGTTGTAACATATTAATATAATATTTTGATGAAATGCGGAATATTAAATCAAAATTACAAAGAGGTTGATAATGTGAAACATAATAAATTATTAAAAGGTATTACTGCTTCCGCACTTGCACTTACAGTGCCTATGTCAATGCTTGCTATGGGCGGATTGGCAGTGTCGGCAGCAAGCACCGATGAAAATGTAAGCGAAGGCACAAAGATTTACTTTGATGTTAACTCAACAGGATGGGAAAACTATAAGAGGATTTATTGCCATATCTGGAGAGCTGACGGTACGGGAGAATGGACAACATGGCAGTCAAAAAGTGAAAAATGTGTTAATGAAGGAAACGGTTTGTACTCCTATAATGTTGTAAGAACAGGTAATTCCGACGAAATTGAGCAGTCGGGCGACCGCAATTACTATTGCGTAATTTTCAGCGCAGACACAGGTATGGAGACATATCGCACAATTATGAACGGTAATTGCCTTGGTGATACCTGCTATGTTACAGGTAATTTATTGGAAAATCCTAATGACAGTTCTAAAACATGTACGGAGGCGGCATGGAAGAATCATCCCGAGTGCGGTCCGGAAAAAGCAATTACTTCAACAAGCAGGGTAATAGGTTCTACTTTGCCTGACGGTGTGACTGATGCCGATCTTTTGACAGATTATTTATTAAATTATGTGAGCTATGACGGAATAGCCGATACCCAAAAAACAGACAAAACAGGCAATCTTGCAAGATTGCTTAATGTTAAGAAAAATGACCTTATCGACAGCGTTAAAGTAAAAATTAATAAACAAAAAGCTGATTATCTTAACGATGATGAAGCAGAAAAAATGCTGAATACTATTCTTGATGTTATTAATACCGCTTACAAAGATATTTCCGATTCGGACGAGTATGATATAAATCTTGACGGTAAGTTTGATGTACAGGATGTTACATATTTGCAGTTAGGCATTTCGGGAAAAGATCAGTTTACAGATACGCAGAAAGAAATTGCCGATTATAACAACGACGGCAAAATTGATGTTCAGGATGTAACGAAAGCGCAGATTATTATTTCAGAAGTAACTGTACCGGTTAAACCGAATCCCACGCCCGATCCTGATCCCGAACCCGATCCTGAGCCTGAGCCAGAGCCTGAACCTGAACCTACAACAAGCTATAACAGAGAATTTGCTGACAGGGTTATTGAACTTGTAAATATTGAGCGTGCCAAAGAGGGACTGAAACCGCTGAAAAAAGATGATACACTTAACGGTCTTTCTGATATTCGTGCAAAAGAAACAGTTACTTTATTTGATCATAAACGACCTAACGGTACAAAATGGTCAACAATTCTTAAGGAAAACAATGTATCTTACACTAATGCGGCTGAGAATATTGCATCAGGATATTCAACACCGGAGGATGTTGTGAATGCATGGATGAATTCGGAAGGTCACAGAGCAAGTATTATGAGCAAAACTTATGAAAAAATCGGTGTTTCTTGCTATATCGATAATACTTCTAAATATAAATATTATTGGGATCAGTTGTTTATAAAGGACTAAAAAGCAATATGACGAATATAAAAGCAATACTGTATGATATGTACGGTATTGCTTTTTATTTATGCTACACATAACCAATACTTTATCTATTGAAAATTTAACCAAAATGATGTATAATATAATATTAGTACGAAAGAATGTAGTACGCATTATTAATTAAAAAGGAAGTAATTTTATGGCTAAGAAAGAATTTAAATCAGAGTCAAAAAGACTTCTCGACCTGATGATTAATTCAATTTATACTCATAAGGAGATTTTCCTTAGAGAGCTTATTTCAAATGCAAGCGATGCTATTGATAAGCTTTGCTTTATTGCACTTACAGACGATAAGCTTAATATGAGCAGAGATGATTTTAAGATTTTTATAAAGCCCGACAAGGAAAACCGTACACTTACAATTACCGATAACGGTATCGGTATGGATAAAGATGACCTTGAAAACAACCTTGGCACAATCGCATCTTCGGGTTCATACAAGTTTAAGCAGGAAATGAGCGAAAAGCAGGACGATATTGACATTATCGGTCAGTTCGGCGTCGGTTTTTACTCCGCTTTTATGGTAGCAAAGAAAATTACCGTTGTTACTAAGAAATACGGCTGTGACACAGCTTACAAGTGGGAATCTGACGGCGCAGACGGTTACGAAATCACCGAAACAGAGAGGGACGAAATCGGTACAACAATTGTACTTAAAATTAAGGACAATACAGAGGAAGAAAACTATGATGAGTTCCTTGAGCAGTACAGAATCCAGGGACTTATCAAGAAGTATTCCGACTATATCCGCTATCCGATTATGATGGATATGACTCACAGCAGAGTTAAGGAAGAAACCAAGGACAGCGAAAAACCGGAGTATGAGGATTATACAGAAACCGAAACTCTTAACAGTATGCTCCCAATCTGGCAAAGAGCAAAGAAAGATGTTAAGCAGGAAGAGTACGATAATTTTTATCGTGAAAAGTTTATGGCTATGGACAAGCCTTTGCATACAATCGTAACTTCCGTAGAGGGTGTTGTTACATACAAGGCATTGCTTTTCATTCCGTCACAGGCACCTTACGATTACTATACAAAGGAATACAAAAAGGGACTTCAGCTTTATTCAAGCGGTGTTCTTATTATGGAAAACTGCGAGGAGCTTTTACCTGAACATTTCAGATTTGTAAAGGGTATTGTTGACAGTGCAGACCTTTCTCTTAACATTTCAAGAGAGATGCTCCAGCATGACCGTCACCTTATTACTATTGCACAGAACATTGAGAAGAAGATTAAGAACGAGCTTACTTCAATGCTTGCAAATGACAGAGAAAATTATGAAAAGTTCTTCAATGCCTTTGGCAGACAGCTTAAGTACGGAGTATCTGCCGACTACGGTATGCATAAAGAAGAATTACAAGACTTACTTATGTATTACTCTTCTACAGAGAAAAAACTTGTAACTCTTTCGGAATATGTTGACAGAATGAAAGAGGATCAGAAGTTTATTTACTTTGCAGTCGGCGAGAACATTTCTTCAATTGACAATCTCCCGCAGACAGAACTTTTGCGTTCAAAGGGTTACGAAATCCTCTATTGTACAGAAGAAATAGATGAGTTCTCACTCCAAACTCTTATGCAGTATAAGGATAAGAAATTCTGCTCGGCAACAAACGATGACCTCGGTATTGAGAATGATGAAAACAAAGAGGAAGAAAAGGACAGCAGTGCAATCCTTACTTTTGTAAAAGAAACACTCGGCGACAAGGTAAGCGAAGTTGTTGCGTCTAAAAAGTTGGTTTCTCACCCTGTTTGCCTTACCGCAAAGGGCGGCATTTCGTTTGAAATGGAAAAATACTTCAATGCGGTTCAGCCTGACAGCGGTATGAAAGCACAGAGAGTGCTTGAGCTTAATATGAATCACTCGGCTGTAAAGGCAATGGAAAGCGCAGTGCAGACGGATATTGAAAAAGCAAAGAAGTACGCAGAGCTTCTCTACGATCAGGCTCTCCTTATTGCAGGACTTCCGATTGAAAATCCCGGCGAATATGCTGATCTTGTTTGCAGTCTTATGGTGTAATTAAATAATTATCTTAAAGCGGTTGCATTAGTTGCATCCGCTTTTTTGTTGCAATTTTTGTGTGTGCGTGTTATTATAAAAACGGGTGATTTAATGAAAAAATCCGGAGTTTTTACATTCTTTTATAGGCTGTTGCTCACGCTTATGCTTATGGTCGGTATTAACGGCATTTTTCTTGCAGAGATGCTTGACAGGTGGTATTTGCCGCTTATCAGTGTTTTTGCGTTTGTTGCCGCAAATGTTTTTCCGTCCGGTGCAAAGGGCGGCTATCCGTCTTTTAAATTCAGAATGATTGCACACGGCAGTGAATTGCTCTTGCAATTTTTAATAACAACTCTGCTTTCAAGTGTGATTTATATTCAGTCGGCTTTTCAAATGTTACCTGACAATTGGGTAAAATGGGCGCTGTGCCTTGGAAGTGCTCTGTTTGCGGAGTTTATTTTGTTTTGGAACGGCATAATTTCCGTTTACTGCTCATCGGTTCAGCTTGGCATAAAGCATAGGGTAATCGGCTTGCTGTGCGGATTTATTCCGATTGCAAATCTTGTTTGCCTTGGCGTAATTATAAAAATAACTATGAGCGAGGTTAATTTTGAAATTGACAAAGCCGAGCTTGACAAAAGCCGAAACAGCCAAAAAATTTGCAAAACAAAATACCCGATTTTGCTTGTGCACGGTGTGTTTTTTCGTGACAGCGCATATTTCAATTATTGGGGCAGAGTGCCGGCAGAGCTTATTGCAAACGGCGCAGAAATTTACTACGGTAATCACGAATCGGCCGCATCTGTAGATGACAGCGCCAAAGAGATTGCCGAGAGAATTAAACAAATCGTTGCGGAAACAGGTTGTGAAAAGCTGAACATTATTGCTCATTCAAAGGGCGGGCTTGATTGCAGAAAGGCGATTGCCTGTTACGGCGTTGAAGATATGACAGCATCGCTCACCACAATAAACACTCCGCATCGTGGCTGCGGTTTTGCCGACTATCTTTTAACAAAAGTTTCGCCTAATGTTAAAAACAAAATTGCTTTTGCATACAATAACGCACTTTTAAAGTTTGGCGACAAAAATCCCGACTTCATCTCTGCCGTAACCGACCTTACGCAGGCAAATTGTACGAAACTTAACGCTGATGTATTTGATTCACCAAAGGTTTATTATCAGAGCTTTGGCTCAAAGCTGAACAGAGCGTCGGGCGGAAAATTTCCGCTTAACTTTTCATACAATCTTGTAAAATATTTTGACGGCGAGAATGACGGCTTGGTTTCAGAAAACTCCTTTGCCTGGGGCGAAAAATATACATACATTACTACAAAAGGTAAAAGAGGTATTTCTCACGGAGATATGATTGACCTTAACCGTGAAAATATTAAGGACTTTGACATAAGAGAATTTTATGTGCAGATACTTGCAGACTTGAAAAAATCAGGTTATTGATAAGGAGGATAAAGATAAATGAAAAGAAAAGACTATATTTCATGGGACGAATACTTTATGGGTGTGGCTATTCTTGCCTCAAAGCGCAGTAAAGACCCGAACACTCAAGTAGGTGCGTGTATTGTAGACAATAACAATATCATTCTTTCCACAGGTTACAACGGCTTTCCTTTCGGCTGTTCCGATGATGATTATCCGTGGTGCAGAGATGGTGAAGACACAAAGTACAGCTATGTGGTACACGCCGAGCTTAATGCTATACTTAATGCAAGAGGCAAAAATCTTAAGGGCGCAAGGCTGTATGTTGACCTTTTTCCTTGCAATGAATGTGCAAAAGCCATTATTCAGTCGGGTATAGCAGAGGTTGTTTATCTTTATGATAAATATGCCGACAGCGCCGCAACTGTTGCGTCTAAAAGAATGTTGCAGTCGGCAGGGGTAGCGTGCCGTAAATTTACTTCCGACAAAAAGAGTCTTTCAATTGATTTTGAAAAGTAATATTGAGAAAAATATATAGCCTTTGATTTGTTTTCGGTCAAAGGCTATAAGATTATTTGAGATAGCATTAATAAATTATGGTTTAGCAAATTGATTTTCCAAGCAATTATAAAAGTTTGGTCAACCTTTTCAAAGACTGTGGGTGTGGGCAAAGCCCACAAATACTTTTCGCTTATGCAATGATGTGACCTTTTTGTGTTAAAGTTGACAAATAAAAAAATTTATATTTTTGATGATTGTATATGTAACTGAATTGCACAATTTTGTATTGACAGTAAATTTCATATTTGCTATTATTTTTATTGTATATTGAGAAGTATATAAAATATTTTGTCATAATGACAAGGAGAGAAAATAAATGAAAAAATTTTTAGCATCAATTATTGCTGTGGTTTTAGCTGTAAGCGGGTTATCTGTGATTTCAATTACAGCAAATGCGGCAACTATTTTTATAAGCGGTAACTATGAATATACTGTAAATTCAGATGATACCGTAAATATTGCGGGATATAAGGGTATAGCAACCGATATTACAATTCCGTCACAAATTTTAAATAAAAATGTTGTAAAAATTTCTGATAATTCTTTTTACAACAATAGTACATTAACTTCTGTTAAAATACCAAATACAATAAAAGTTGTCGGTTCAATGGCATTTCACAATTGTACAAAACTTTCAAAAGTTACATTACCAAGCAATCTTACGGAAATTGGCTATAATGCATTTGAAGGAACAACAGCACTTACAACAATTACAATTCCAAAAACAGTTACAACAGCCGGTAATAATGTATTTAACGGTTCGGCACTTAAAACAGCCGCTATAGAAAACGGCGCAACAGCAGTAGCAGACAATCTTTTCAGTAACGCTAAAAATTTAACTAAAGTAACAATTCCGAATACAGTAAAGAAAGTAGGCTCAATGTCATTCTACGGTTGTAAAAGTCTATCATCGGTAACTTTGCCAAATACTCTTACCGAAATCGGCTATAGCGCATTTAACGGAACAACAGCGCTCACAACAATTACAATTCCAAAAACGGTTACAACAGCCGGTAATAATGTATTTAACGGTTCGGCACTTAAAACAGCCACTATAGAAAATGGTGCAACAGCAGTAGCAGACAATCTTTTCAGTAACGCTAAAAATTTAACTAAAGTAACAATTCCGAATACAGTAAAGAAAGTAGGCTCAATGTCATTCTACGGTTGTAAAAGTCTATCATCGGTAACTTTGCCAAATACTCTTACCGAAATCGACTATAGCGCATTTAACGGAACAACAGCGCTCACAACAATTACAATACCGAAGACTGTAACCAAAGCAGGCATTGATGTATTTAACGGTTCGGCACTTAAAACAGCCACAATCGAAAACGGCGCAACAGCAGTAGCAGACAATCTTTTCAGTAACGCTAAAAATTTAACTAAAGTAACAATTCCGAATACAGTAAAGAAAGTAGGCTCAATGTCATTCTACGGTTGTAAAAGTCTATCATCGGTAACTTTGCCAAATACTCTTACCGAAATCGACTATAGCGCATTTAACGGAACAACAGCGCTCACAACAATTACAATACCGAAGACTGTAACCAAAGCAGGCATTGATGTATTTAACGGTTCGGCACTTAAAACAGCCACAATCGAAAACGGCGCAACAGCAGTAGCAGACAATCTTTTCAGTAACGCTAAAAATTTAACTAAAGTAACAATTCCGAATACAGTAAAGAAAATCGGCTCAATGTCCTTTTATGACTGTACAAAACTTTCATCGGTAACTTTGCCGAATACTCTTACATCAATCGAAACATCTGCATTTGAAAATTGCCAAGCTATGAAATCTATTACTATTCCAAAGAGTGTTACATATTTTGGTAGAACCGCAGTGGGCTATAGTGATGGCAGAGTTATTGACGGATTTATAATTTACGGCTATAAAAATACAAAGGCGCAGACATACGCAACCAAAAATAAAATTACATTCAAAGCATTGCAGGAGGAAACTGTACCTGTAGGTGATATAAATAATGACGGCAAAATAGATGTATCGGATGTTACATACTTACAGATGTATCTTTCGGGCAATTCATCATATGTAATTAAAAATACAAAGGCGGCAGACGCAAACGGCGACGGTAAAATTGATGTTGCCGATGTTACAAAGATTCAGACTATGATTGCTTCGTAATTAAAATTTAATATTAAAAGTACATTAAAGCTGTTCGGGCAAGAGTTACCGAACAGCTTTTTGCTTTTATAAATGATAAAATACGGGAATAAAAAGACAGTAATCGGGATAGAATATTTTTGAATAATCTTGGCTGATTTATGACTGAAATTGAATGACTTAAAAATGCAAAAGCAAAATCACTTGTTAAAACACACAAAATTATATGCGATTTTTGATATAAACTAACTGAATTTCAATTTTAATGAATTTTTTTGAAAGAATTTGCTTGACTTTAACAAAACAGGTGTTATAATGTAGTCAAGAGGTGAGGGAAATGCTTACTCAGGAAAGATACCAAACAATACTTCAAATATTAAGCGAGAAAAACACAGTCACGGTACAGGAGCTTACAAAGCTTTTGAATACATCTGAGTCAACCATAAGGCGTGACCTCACAACACTTGACGAGATGGGCAAGCTTAATAAAGTATTCGGAGGAGCAACCTCAATTCACCAGCTTTCGGGCGTATATGAGGCTGATGTGAAATCAAGAGAAGGTATAATGCTTGACGAAAAGAAAGCAATCGCAATTTATTGTGCAAAACTTATTAACGATACGGATTTTGTATATATAGACGCAGGCACAACCACTGATATTCTCACAGATTACATTACAAACAAAAACGCAACCTATGTTACAAACGGTATTACCCACGCAAAAAATCTTATAAGAAAGGGACTTACAACATACACAATCGGCGGCAGAATCAAACCTGCTACCGAGGCTATTATGGGCGCGGAAGGTTTAAGGTCGCTGAAAACCTTTAACTTTACAAAATCCTTTATGGGTACTAACGGAATTGAATTAAATGCAGGCTTTACCACTCCTGATATGGAAGAGGGCTTGATCAAAGAGGAAGTTATAAAAAGAAGTTATATGTCTTTTGTTCTTGCCGACAATACCAAATTCAGAAAGGTATTTCCGATTACCTTTGCAGAGCTTAAAGACTGCTGTATTATAACCGACAAACTCCCGTATAATGAGTTTTCGGAAAAAACAATAATCAAGGAGGTTATGAAGTGATTTACACAGTTACACTAAACCCGTCAATTGATTACATCGTTCGTCTTGATGAGCTTAAGACAGGCATTACAAACAGAACAACAAGCGAGGAATATTACATCGGCGGCAAGGGAATAAATGTTTCGTGCGTACTTGCCGAACTCGGTATCAAGAGCACAGCGCTTGGTTTTGTTGCAGGATTTACCGGAGAGGCTATTGAAAAAGGTCTTAAAAATCCTAAAATCACAGCAGATTTTATCACACTTAAAAGCGGAATTTCAAGAATAAACATCAAAATCAAGGCAGGCGAAGAAACCGAAATCAACTGTCAAGGACCGCACATAGATGAGGAAGAACTTTTGAATCTGTTTGATAAAATCGACAATATTCAGAGTGGTGATACACTTATCATTGCAGGAAATATTCCAAATACATTGCCTGACGATGTTTATGAAAGAATCATCGAAAAACTTGACGGAAAAGATGTAAGAATTGTAGTTGACGCAACTAAAAAGTTGCTTGTTAATTCACTAAAATACAAACCGTTTTTAATCAAACCGAACCGTCAGGAGCTTTCAGAAATTTTTGACACAACAGTAAAGACAGAAAGCGATGTTGTCAAATATGCGCAGGAATTGCAGAAAATGGGTGCAAAAAATGTTCTCGTTTCTCTGGGCGGCGACGGTGCATTACTTGTTGACGAATTCGGAAAGGTTCATAAAGAGGGCGTTATTAAAGGTCACAAGGTACTGAATACAGTAGGCTCGGGTGACTCGATGGTAGCAGGCTTTGTAGCCGGCTGCATTGACAAAAACGATTACGCCTATGCGTTAAAGCTCGGCAGTGCCTGCGGAAATGCAACAGCATTTTTAAACGGACTTGCCACAAAAGATAAAATTGATGAATTGCTCGCTCAATTCTGAGTGGGTAGAAATAAATAAACTAAAAAGGAGAAAAATTTATGCGTATTACTGATTTATTAAAACAAAGTGCCATAGAGCTTAATGTATCAGTGGCATCAAAACAGGCAGCAATCGACAAGCTCGTTTCATTGCACGACAAGAGCGGAAACCTTGTAAACGCAGCCGAGTATAAGAAAGGAATCCTCGCAAGAGAGGAAATGGGAACAACAGCAGTCGGTATGGAAGTTGCCATTCCGCACGCAAAGAGCACGGCAGTTAAAGCTCCTGCACTTGCTGCAATTACAGTTCCTAACGGTGTAGATTATGAGGCTCCGGACGGACAGCCTTGCAAACTTATTTTTATGATAGCGGCTACAACAGACGGCGATGTTCACCTTGAGGTTCTCGCAAGACTTATGCAGCTTTTAATGCATGAAGATTTTACAGCGAAACTTAAAGCCGCAAAAACTCCGAAAGAATTTATCTCTATTATTGACGCAAAAGAAACAGAGAAGTTCCCCGATGAACCAAAGGCAGAAGTTCCTGCAAAGAAGGGTTACAGAGTTCTTGCTATCACAGCTTGTCCAACAGGTATTGCTCATACTTATATGGCGGCTGAATCACTCCAGAAAGCCGGCGACAGCCTTAACATTCCGATTAAGGTTGAAACAAACGGTTCGGGCGGTGCAAAGAATGTGCTTACCGAAGAAGAAATTGCAAATTGTGACGGTATCATCATTGCCGCTGACATCACAATAAATCTTGCCCGTTTTGACGGCAAGCCCGTTTTACAGTGTGCCGTTTCAGACGGTATTCATAAGCCGGAAGAGCTTATCAACAAGATTGTAAACAAAGAAGTTCCCGTATATCATCACAAAGGCGGTTCTGCAGATGCTCCAAAGAAGAGAGGCGGCGCTTACGGTCACCTTATGAACGGTGTATCACATATGCTCCCGTTCGTTGTAGCAGGCGGTATCTTCATTGCAATTGCATTCCTTATTGATATTGCATGCGGTGTTAACGCACAGGAGGCTGGCAGTACATTCGGTACGGTAACTCCTGCAGCCGCATGGTTTAAGACACTCGGCGGTGTGGCATTTAACCTTATGGTTCCTATTCTTTCCGGCTTTATCGCAATGTCAATTGCAGACCGTCCCGGCCTTCTCGTTGGTCTTGTAGGCGGTTTCCTTGCAACATCAGGCGCAACCTTTGCAGATCCGGGTGCTGTTAACACAGTTCCGTCAGGCTTCCTCGGTGGATTGCTTGCAGGTTTCGCAGGCGGTTACTTAATGCTTGCTATTGAAAAAATGTGCGATAAGATGCCTAAGGCTCTTGAGGGTATCAAGCCCGTTCTCATCTATCCGCTTCTCGGACTCGGCGGTATTCTTGTTGTAATGTGCGCAGTCAACCCGTTCATGGGTATGATTAACTCAGGTATGTCAGACGGCCTTAACGCTATTGCCTCTAACCCTGCAATGATGGTTCCGCTCTGTGCGCTCCTCGCAGGTATGATGTCTATCGACATGGGTGGTCCTTTCAACAAGGCAGCTTATGCATTCGCAACACTTAACCTTGCAAACGCAGACGATCAGGCATACATCATTATGGCAGCAGTTATGATCGGCGGTATGGTTCCTCCAATCGCAATCGCTCTTTCAAACACATTCTTCAAGAATCGTTGGACAGACGAAGAAAGAAAGAATGCTCCCGTAAACTATGTAATGGGACTTTCATTCATCACAGAAGGTGCAATTCCTTACGCAGCAGGTCATCCGCTTCAGGTTATCCCTTCATGTATCGTTGGTTCTGCAGTAGCAGGCGCATTTTCAGCTCTCTTTGGCTGTAAGCTTATGGCTCCTCACGGCGGTATCTTCGTATTCGCAACAATGCAGGGTACATGGTATTTCTACCTCCTTGCTCTTGCAATCGGTGCAGTAGTTTCAATGTTTATGCTTGCACTTCTTAAAAAACCTCTTAACAGAGAGATTAAAAAAGTTAAATAAATTTCACAAAAATCTTCCATTCTTTCTTAAAATATGATAAAATAAACTTAATTCAGACAGGGAGTAGCCCTCCCTGTCTGACACAAAACTATTATAAAGGGGTTTTATATTATGGTATCAAAAAAACTTACATTAAATAATGCATCAGGTTTTCATATGCGTCCCGCATCAGTATTTGCAACAGCAATGGCAAAGTTCCAGAGTGATGTTACAATTGATTTCAACTCAAACAAAATCAATGCAAAAAGTCTTTTAAATATTATTGCAGCTTGTATTAAGTGCGGCAGCGAGTTTGTAGTAGAATGTAACGGTCCTGACGAAGAAGAGGCTCTTGCAAAGGCAGTAGAGCTTATTGAAGGCGGACTTGGTGAATAAAAACGGGAGCGTGTCTTTTGGCACGCTTTCTTTCTAAAATTTGAAAGCAGGTGAGGTTATGTTACACGGAACACCCGCTTCCGAGGGTATCGGACTCGGAAGAGTAATGATTGTAGAAGAAGCAAAACTTGAATATAATAATGTAACTGTTACGGATACCGAGGCAGAGGTTGAGCGTTTCAGAAATGCGGTTAAAATATTTTGCGACAATACTGCGGCACAGGCAGATGCGCTGAAAGCGTCGGCAGGTAAAAAAGAGGCAGAAATTCTTGAGGGTCACATTCAGATGATGAAAGACCCGTATATGTGCGGCGAAATCGAAAAGTTGATTGATAACGGTCAGTGCGCCGAGGCTGCGCTTGAGTATATGTGCGATATGTTCATCTCTATGTTTTCTGCCACAGATGACGAACTTACACAGCAGAGAGCGGCAGATGTAAAAGACTTAAAAACAAGTATGCTAAGCATTTTGCTCGGAGTAAAAGAAGTAAAACTTTCGGCAGCGCCAAAGGGCACAGTAGTTGTCGCAAAAGAACTTACTCCGTCCATGACAGCAGGCATCAATAAAGAAAATATTGTCGGAATTATTACCGAAACAGGCGGCAAAACATCTCATTCGGCTATCCTTGCAAGGGCACTTGAAATTCCCGCCGTGCTAAGCGTAAACGGTGCGGTTTCAAAACTTTCGGCCGGTGCTTATGTAATCGTTGACGGCAGTGAGGGCGTAGTAATTGATGAGCCGGATGACGCTGTTATTCAGGAGTACGATACAAAGAGAATTAATTTTCTTAAAGAGCGCAAAGAACTTGAAAATTTCAGAGGCAAGGCAACTAAAGCTTTAAGCGGTGAGGAATACGAGCTTTTCTGCAATATCGGCAAGCCGGAGGACGCAATAAAGGCAGTTGATGCAGACGGCGAGGGCGTTGGTTTGTTCAGAACTGAATTTTTATTTATGGACAGAACCGCTTTGCCTACAGAGGACGAGCAGTTTGACGCTTACAAAAAGGCGGCGCTTACATTAAAGGGAAAGCCTGTAATTATCAGAACTCTTGACATCGGCGGCGACAAGGAAATTCCTTATCTCGGACTTAAAAAAGAGGAAAATCCTTTCTTAGGCTTCAGAGCAATCAGATATTGCTTAAAGCATAAAGATTTGTTCAAAACACAGCTCCGTGCAATTGTAAGAGCAAGCGCTTTTGGCGATGTAAGAATTATGTTCCCGCTTATTACAGCCGTTGAAGAACTTAGAGAGGGCAAGGCTCTTGTTGAAGAGGTTAAGGCTGAACTTAGGGAACAGGGAGTAGAATTTAACGAAAATATCCCTGTAGGCATTATGACAGAAACCTCGGCGTCAGTTATGATTGCTGATATTCTTGCAAAAGAATCCGACTTTTTCAGCATCGGTACAAATGACCTTACGGGTTATACAATGGCTTGCGACAGAGGAAATGACGATGTTGCATATCTGTATTCTCCGTTACAGCCAAGTGTATTAAGGGGCATTAAGTATATTATTGATTGCGCAAACAAGAATAATATTTCTGTAGGTATGTGCGGCGAGGCAGCGGCTAACCCGATGATGGTGCCGTTACTTATGTCATTCGGACTTACCGAGTTCAGTGTATCCGCACCGTCGGTATTAAAGGTAAGAAAAACAATTTCTGCATGGTCAAAGGCAGAGGCAGACAAGGTTGCCGAAAAGGTACTTGCAATGACTACCGAAAAAGAGATAAGCGACTATCTTAAAACTCTTTTATAATTAATCAGATAACAAGTTTCATAATCAAACTCTAAATAATAGTTTGCGAAGGGCAGTGTTCGTTTGAGCACTGCCCAAAGCCTTTTCTGAGGTTCTTTATCAAAATTGGTTTAATTTATGGTTTAGCGGTGTACATCTGCAAAACCGTGATTAAACAATATTCCTTTTTCCGACAAGATATGTTATAATATCTGCGGATAGGTGATTTATGTGAATAATGATTATTTAGTTAAGAAAAAGCCGATGTATGCGCTTTTTGTGTTTGCTCTGCCTATTATTATAGGTAATATTTTTCAGCAGACATACACTATGGCGGACTCGGCTATTGTAGGCAGATTTGTAAGTGAAAAGGCTTTGGCGGCGGTAGGTGCGTCATATTCGCTTACAAATATTTTTATTTGTGTGGCAATCGGCGGCGGAATCGGTGCGTCGGTAATAGTCAGTAGGTATTTTGGCGCCAAGGAATATAAAAAGACAAAAACGGCAGTGTACACTGCGCTGATTGCTTTTACCGCACTTAGTGTTTTGCTTGGAATTATCGGTCTTGTGTTTAGCCGTCTTATTCTTATTGCGCTCAATACTCCGTCTGATGTACTTGATCTGGCGGTCGATTATCTGAACATTTACTTTGCGGGTTTGCCGTTTTTATTTATGTATAATGTGCTTTCCGCAATGTTCAATGCACTCGGAAAATCTAAAATACCGCTTTATTTTTTGATTTTCTCATCGGTGTTCAATGTTGCGCTCGACCTTTTGCTCGTAAAAAATTTCAGTATGGGTGTAACGGGCGTTGCCTGGGCAACACTTATTGCACAAGGAATTTCGGTTGTATTATCATTCATAGTGCTTGTGTGGGAGTTTAAAAAGCTCAACATAGGTCGTGCAAAATTTTTTGAAAAGAGTGAGCTTTTGCCTATGGCAAAAATTGCTTTTCCGTCAATTATTCAGCAGTCAACGGTATCAATCGGAATGATGCTTGTGCAGTCGGTGGTAAACGGCTTCGGTTCGGAGGCTCTCGCAGGATATTCTGCCGCAATAAGAGTGGAATCGCTTTGCATAGTTCCCTTTAACAGTATAAACAATGCTGTGTCTTCGTACACTGCGCAAAATTTGGGTGCAAAGAATGAAAAGCGTGTTGTAGAGGGTTACCATGCCGCAAACATTCTTGTGGCAGCATTTTCTCTTTTACTTATTCTGATTATAGAACCTTTTAACGGTTCGATTGTATCAATGTTTCTCGGTGATGACGGCACAATAACCGCAATGAATACGGGCTGCGGATACCTTAGTTTTATGGGGTGGTTCTTTTGTTTTATCGGCTTTAAAATGGCAGTTGACGGACTTTTGCGAGGTGCTGGAGATATGAAAATGTTTACAGTCGCAAACTTTGTAAATCTGTTTATCCGTGTGTTTGTCGCAATGGCATTTGCACCGATTTTCGGCTTGCAAATGGTATGGATTGCAGTGCCGATCGGTTGGTTTTCAAATTGGATTATATCGTTTTTGGAGTATCGGACAGGCAAGTGGAAAAGGATATATAAGAGATAACTGTAAACTAAATAAAAATATTATATAAAATATAGGCATATGATTTATTAGATAAGTCATATGCCTTGCTTTTTTGTTCAAAAATCATTTATACTTTTTGGTCAAGTAAACAAAATTGTTTTTTTATTGTTGTAAATAAAATGAGGTAATGATATAATTTTAAATAAAGTTTGAATTTAGGAGTTGATTTTTTATGAAAACAAGCAAAAAAATTATAAGTTTGTTGCTTAGTGCAGCTATCATTATGTCTGCCATGGTGATAACAGCTGTTTCGGCGGCTGCCGCAGCAGACGGCTCAGAGGTATATTTTGATAATTCGGTTTTTAATTGGGAAAATGTTTATATTTATGCCTATGGTACAAAAGAAAATGCCAAATGGCCGGGTCAGCTGATGAGCGCAACTGATGACGGACTTTACAAGGCAAGCTTTACTTCAGCATATAAATCAGAAAGCATTATTTTTAATAACGGCAAGGAAAAGGACGAGGGCAAGGAGCAGTATCCAAAGGCAAGCGGACTTTCTTTAAAGGCAGGTCAGTGCAAGCTCCTCACAGCCGCAAAGCAGTGGGTAGATTACGGCAAGCCTGATTCTCATGGATACGGAATTGTTTACAAAGCCTCCGGTACAAGCTTTTCATCAGAATTTTTGCAGGTTCAGCTCGGACTAAAAAATGCCTCAGTAGGATACTATTCTGTTGACGGTTCGGCAAAAAAATCTTATACCGACGGCACAATTATTAAAATAGGCGAGGGTAAAATCGGTAACAGCGAAATTACTCTTGTGCTTACAGCAACAGGCGATGACGGTGTTGAAACAACACAGACTTTCACTTACAACAAAACATTTACAGCAGGCAAAACAACTTTTTCTGCTGACTCGGACGGACACACAACAGCTCCCGAAAGCGGCTATTACGGAACAAACCCGAATATGCAGTTGGGTAAATACAAGACAATTTCTGTTGACGGCGATGTAAGCGATTGGGACAGCTCAATGATTATTGCTCAGGGTACAGCAAACGATGACCCCCGAGTATATATGCCATCTTCAATGCATGAGCAGCCGTGGGACGCATACGCTCTCTATGGCGCATGGGACGATGAAAACCTCTACTTTATGTGGGAAATGGCAAATACATCATACATTACTTCTCCGAGCGATAATTTTGCGGCATCAAATGAGGCTCGCCCTTGGAGAAACAGTATTCCAATGTATATTGCGCTTTCAATAGACCCAAGCAAGCAGGCAACAGGCAAGGCAGTAGGCACAAACAAAGACGGCTCTGTTTACACAAATCCGTTTGTATGGGGTTGTGACGGCGGCGTAGCAAAAGACGGCGGTGTAGGCTTTACAACTCACATTGATACACTTGTTGCTTTCGATTCAAACAATTCAAACGGCGGCGCATCAATCTTCAAGGCTGATGTTCAGGATACGGACGGAACATACCTGTTTGATTATGATACAAGAGTTCCGATTGGCGTAACAAACTATCAGGCACAGGATAACCGGAACGGATTCAAAATTAAATATGCAAACGGCACAAAGAGCGAAACTCTCTACGGTGTAAGAGAAGTAAAGGGCGACAGAACATTAGGCGACAACACTGACCCTAACTCAAATTGGGTTGATTTCTTTAAACTCGGCTACAAGAAAAACTACGGTTATGTTTACGAGGTTGCTATTCCTTACTCTGCACTCGGTATCGACAGAAATTATGTAGAAACTCAGGGCATTGGCGCAATGCAGATTCTCACATACGGTACTTCGGGTATGGATACACTTCCACACGACCCCTCAATGCTTGATGTTGCAGATGTTGAATACAGCTACGATCCGTCTACTTCACACGAAAAAGAGGATATAGACAACATTACAGTTCCGCTTGCAAGACTTGGCAAGATCCTCCCTGATACACAGGTTCAGGAGGCAGAGTTTGAAGTAAACTTTGGCGCAGACAAGAGCTCATCTCAGCCTGTTGGCACAGCACTCGAGCTTAAAGCAGAGCCATACAACAACCATGGCAATGTTACTTACGAGTTTACGGTAAACGGTGCAACTGTAAAGACTTCATCTGACAATGCATACAATTTTACAGCAAATAATGCAGGCACATACACATTGTCTGTAAAGGCTGTTGATTCAGACGGCTGTATAGCTGAAAGCACAAAGTCATTCTATATTTCGGACGGCGGCGAGCAGGAAACTATCCTCAAGGGTGATGTAAACCGCGACGGAGTTGTAGATGTAAACGATGTTACACACTTGCAGATTCACATTTCAAACGACGATAAAAATCCGCTTATTGATGTTACAAATAAGGCTTGGTTTGACGCTGCCGATATGTACGGCGACGGCAAGCTTGATATTCTTGACGCAACCGCATTACAGATTTATATCGCATAATTCGTAAAAGTTATAATCATATTCAAAAGGATTGCAGAGCAAAATCTGCAATCCTTTTTTGTGTATACAGGATGCAAGAATAGTGTAAAATTGCCTATATTGTATTGACATATAAGCTCTTGTAATCGTATTTACAATGCTTTTACTCTATACTTCAGGCAAGATTAAGGCAACAGAAAAATTTAAATCTGTTACACTTGCACTTTTACTTTCAACAATAAGCATTTCAATCCTTGCTTTTATCGGCTACCTCATTACTGCAACAAGAGGTTATGTAATGATTTTCGCAGAAAATCCTATCTTTGACATAGCAATGTCAGTTATTTTTATTATTATCGCAGTTTTGTTTCTTATCAGCGACTTTCAGATTATTCGTGAAACAGTTGAAAATCAGCGCCTAAAAGAATACGAGTGGTCAGTTTCATTTGGCTTGGCATTTACAGTAATTTGGCTCTACTTCAAGGTTCTTGACCTCTTAATAAGAATTTATGACGCTAAAAACTAATTACGGAGAATAATTATGAGTGCAATATTATCGACACAAAATTTAGTGAAAAAATACGGTTATAAAATTGTTTCTAACAACATCAGCCTTACGATAAACAAAGGTGATATTTACGGATTTGTGGGCAAGAACGGCGCAGGCAAAACTACATTTATGCGCCAGGTGTTAGGGCTTGCTTTTCCCGACAGTGGCGAAATTACCCTCTTTGGCGGTGAGCCGCTCAACACTGCAAGGAAGAAAATCGGTTCGCTCATTGAATTTCCGTCAATTTATAAAAACTGCACCGCATACGAAAATATGAAGAGAATGGCAATTCTTACAGGAAGTTCAGACAAAAGTGTCAGGAAATTCTTGATTTTGTAGGTCTTGGCAATCCAGAATTGCTTATTCTTGACGAACCGATAAACGGACTTGATCAGACAGGTATTATGGAGATTCGTGATTTAATCATCAGACTGAATACCGAAAAGAAAATTACCTTTATGATTTCAAGCCATTTGCTTGAGGAACTGTCAAAGATTGCCACACGATATGGATTTATTCATGACGGCAAACTTATAGAAGAAATTTCCGCTGTTGAGCTTTCACAAAAATGCAGCGACAGAGTTTTAATTGTGCCTGACAATCCGCAAAAAGCGGCGGAGATTTTATCAAAAATTATGCCGCCTCAACAGATACATATTTATAATAAATCTGTTTATCTTGACTCAATGATTGACAGAACGGGTCAAATTAATAAATATCTTGTTGAAAATGGTGTTACGGTAAATCAGATTTCTATTCACGCAATTAATCTTGAAGAATACTTTTTACGCAAGGTAGGGGCATAAAATGAAAAGGTTATTATTATTTGAACTTCGTAAGCTTTTCAAAAACAAAAGCTTTTATATTTGGACTTTTGCATCGGTTGCACTTAGTTTGATTTACCTGCTTTGCTCATTCGGTATGTTTTCGTTACAATCTTCGCAAAATATGCAGTGAATAGTATCACCGGAGTCCGGTATTATCAGTGCAATAGGATTTTTTAAAACAAGTCCCGTTACAGTATTTATACTAATGTTTATTTGCAGCTTTATTTGCAATGATTTTGACAACGGCATATTAAAAAATATTATTTCACGAGGTTACAGCAGACAGTCGATTTTTACGGCAAAGTTTATGGCGGTTATTGTCAGCACCCTTTTTATGGTAATCCTCAATTTAGTTGCTGTTTTTGCGGTATCAAGCGCTTTATATCATAACATCGGCTCAATATACGCTCTGTTTATTCCGCAATTAATTATCCTTGTGTTTGGACTTATCTCATTTGCCGGCATATTCTTTATGCTGTGTTCAATCTTTAAAAAGAGCGCTCCTGCAATAGTTGTTTCGTTGCTTGCTCTTTTGGCTTTGCCAACAGGAATTTCGATAATCAGCTCATACTTACATATTAATTTAAGCTGTTTATGGCTTGGTAATGCGGTTTCTACCCTTGCAGTAAATAACATTTCGGTACAAACATTACTCGCAAGCGGAGTTTGCATTATAGTTTATTTAGTGGTTTCTTACATTGTTTCTATTTCAGTGGTTAAGAAATTGGAAGTTTGATTTTTATATTAGCAGAAATCTCATTTCATTGATTTTGAAATGATATTTTTGCTTTTTCGGGCAATTTTTTTGGTTTTGATAAGGAGGGGAAGATTAGTTTTTGTAAAACGATATAATAAAGAAAACGGCAGTGTGAGGTTAATACTCACACTGCCAAAGTTTTCAACATTTCAAGCACAAAATGTTAATTATTTTTCGTCACCGAAGCAGATGCCCATCTTTCTTGCTGCGGCTACTATTTCGTGGTCGGCAGGAACGGCTTTAAGTTTACCTGCGATTTCTTCGAGCGGAACTGCAACTACTTTATTATTTACAAGTGCAACCATTTTGCCGTAGTCACCGTTTATGATAAGTTCGGCAGCTGCAATACCGAAACGGGTGGAGAGCACACGGTCGTATGCGTCAGGACTTCCGCCTCTCTGGAAATGTCCGGGTACGGTAACTCTTGTTTCCTGACCTGTTGCGTCTTGAATTTCTTTTGCAATTTTGTATGAGATTGACGGATATGCGATTTCAGCTATAGCGGCTTTTCTTTTTTTCTTCGGCATAGCCGCAAGCTCTTTGGAAATTGCACCTTCTGCAACGGCAAGAATTGAGAATTTCTTTCCGCTTTCGGTTCTTTTCTTAATTGTATTAATTACGGAATTAATATCGTACGGAATTTCCGGAATTAAAATAACATCCGCACCGCCGGCAATACCTGCATACAAAGTCAGCCAGCCAACCTTGTGACCCATAACCTCAACAATGAAAACTCTTCCGTGTGAGGTTGCGGTGGTGTGAATACAGTCGATAACATTTGTTGCAATGTCAACGGCGCTCTGAAAACCAAATGTTTTATCTGTACCCCAAAGGTCATTGTCAATTGTTTTTGGCAGAGAAACAACATTCAAGCCCTCTTCACGCAAGAGGTTTGCGGTTTTCTGTGTGCCGTTTCCGCCGAGAACAACAAGGCAGTCAAGCTCAAGTTTCTTATAGTTCTTTTTCATTTCGGCAACTTTATCAACGCTGTTTTCGTCAATAACTCTCATAAGCTTGAACGGCTGTCTTGATGTGCCGAGAATAGTACCGCCCCTTGTAAGAATACCCGAAAAATCATCAGGTTTCATCATCCTTGTTTCGTTGTAAATAAGTCCTCGGTAGCCGTCAATAATGCCGATAATCTGCACGCCGTCATTGCCGTAATTCTGATAAAGTGTTTTTGCGACTGCACGGATAGTAGAGTTAAGTCCCTGACAGTCACCGCCGCTTGTTAAAATACCGATTCTTTTCATTCTGCTTTTTCTCCTTCCTTTGCAGGTACCATAGGAGTGCCTACTGTTCTTACATATGTCTGTTTTTTAACGGCATTTTGTGCCTGTTGTGCAAGTTTTGAAAAATGTTTTTGGCTGTTAAGTCGTTTTCTGCCACGCTTATCTACAAGGTGATATGTGGTGTCGGGTAACTGCTTTCTTGCATTTACCGTGTCTTTTAGCGTAACTTTTAAAATCTGTTCAACCCTGTTTTTAATGTCTTCGTCCTCAACAGGGAACACAAGTTCAACTCGTCTGTCAAGGTTTCTCTGCATCCAGTCTGCACTGCCAAGGTAGTAGAGCGGATTGCCGTTGTTTTCAAATTTAAAAATTCGGCTGTGCTCAAGGAGTTGTCCTACAATGCTGATTACCTTTATATTTTCACTCCATCCCTTTAATCCGGGGATAAGACAGCAAATACCACGCACGATAAGTTCAATTTTTACGCCTGCCTGCGATGCCTCGTAAAGCAAGCTGATAATTGCGGGGTCTACAAGTGAATTTACCTTTGCAGTGATTGATGCGGGAAGTCCCTGTTTTGCATTTTCGATTTCTTTTCTTATCATTTCCTCAAAGAAAGGTCGCATACCTTGAGGAGCAACAATAAATTTATTGTATTCGGGCGGTAAAGAATAGCCTGTAAGTGTGTTGAATAATGACGATGCGTCAAGGCCGTATTCTTCACGGCAGGTAAACATACCGATGTCTGTGTAGAACCTTGCGGTGCTGTCGTTGTAGTTACCTGTACCCATATGCAGATAACGGCGGATTCCGTCTTTGTCTTTTCGTACAACAAGGCAGATTTTACAGTGGGTTTTAAGACCTGTAAGACCGTAAATTACATGACAGCCTGCTTTTTCAAGCTTGGTTGCCCACTGAATGTTATTTTCTTCGTCAAAACGAGCTTTAAGTTCTACAAGTACAGTAACCTGTTTGCCGTTTTCGGCGGCTTTAATAAGTGCCGCAACGATAGGAGAGTTACCGCTTACACGGTATAAAGTCTGCTTGATTGCAAGTACATTCGGGTCTTTTGCGGCTTTTTTGACAAAGTCAACCACCACATCAAAACTCTCATACGGATGATGAACAAGTCTGTCTTTTTCACGGATAGCCTCAAAAATATCATCGCAATCGTAAAACTCGGCAGGCGGATTTACAGGTGTAATAGGCTCGAAACAGAGCTTTTCGCAGCCCTTTATTCTTGCAAATTTAGAAAGGAAAGTAAGGTCAAGCGGACCGTGCTGTACATAAATTTCGTCCTCGGTTACATGCAATGCATCTACAAGGAATTTGCGGATTGACTTGTGGCATTTTTTAGAAAACTCAAGTCTTACAGGCACACCGCGCTGACGCTTTTTAATGGATTTTTTAATTTCCTCCATAAGGTCTTCCGTGTCCTCGTCAATGTCAAGGTCAGAGTCCCTTGTGATTCTGAAAGCTGCCGACTGTTTGATGTTATAAAGCTCAAACAGTTCGCCGAGGTGAATAGTAATAATTCTTTCAAGGGTTATAAAGTCACGCTTGCCTTTTGCGGGAAGTTCCAAAAATCTCGGAAGGATTGACGGCACTTGTACAAGCGCATAAAATTCTTCTCCCTCTGCATTTGTAAGCAGAACTGCAATGTTAAGACTTTTGTTTGCAAGCAATGGGAAAGGTCGGCTTGTGTCAACCGCCATCGGTGTGAGAACAGGGAATACCACTCTCTGAAAATAATCGTCTGCAAATGCTTTTTGCTCGTCGGTCATTTCATCTGCCTTAACAAAGTTAATACCGTTTGCTCTCAGTGACGGAATAATGGAACGATTGTAGCAGTTGTACTGCTTTTCGGCAAAGGCATGTACTTTTTCACTGATTTTTTTCATCTGCATTTTAGGGGTAAGTCCCGACGGGTCGGGCTTATTTGTGCCACGATGAATATTATCAAGTACGCCTGCAACACGAACCATAAAAAATTCGTCAAGGTTAGACGCTGTAATAGAAAGGAAGTTACACCTTTCCATTATAGGATTTTCCTTTTCAAAAGCCTCTTCAAGTACACGGGCGTTAAAATCGAGCCAGCTTAGCTCTCTGTTATTGTAAGGCATTTCAAGCCATTTTTTTAAATCTTGTTTCTTTTTTACATCAATTGTTGAAGTCATTATATCACTCCTTATTATTCTTATTATATTGTTAAATCTTAAATATTTCAAGTAAAATTTATGTAAAAGTTACAAAAAATTTTTAAAAAGTCATTCCTAATTATTCGCATTAAAAATATGGACAACCTTTTTTTAAATTAAAGGCTTAACCTAAATTATAAATTACTCGCCTTAAACCACAATTTGTGCCAAGTTTTGATAAAAACTTTTTTAGTGAATTGTTATTTACCTTAAATCTGAAATTGTAAAAAATAACCGCCTTGTAGTTGTGATTACAAGGCGGTTATAAAAATAATTTAACAACATTGTAGCAAAACAGCTAAAACCGTTTCTTTACATTATTATATTACAACCATTAAAAATTTATGTCAACAGTCACTGATACTGTTGAAAAATATTTGACAGAAAAATATAATGATTCATTTACTTTTGATTCCTATGAAACAACAGCATACTTTACGATAAAGAAATTCAACAGGATTTACAGAAAGGTACAAATAGTGAAAATAAAGTTTTTGCAGACACAAGTTTATTGTATTTCGGACTTAACGAAAAATTTAACAATTACAATGCTTAGCAAATCTCATCGCAGATATTTCGAAAAAAAATAACACACCCTGAAAAACCAAGGTGTGTTATTGGCGCGCTGGAAGAGACTCGAACTCCCGACCTTCTGATTCGTAGTCAGACACTCTATCCAGCTGAGCTACCAGCGCATATGCGGTTAATTATTAACCGCAAGTAGTATATTACCACATTCTTTTAGAAAAAGCAAGTGTTTTTTAAAATTTTTTAAATTTTATCATCAAAAAATGCAAAAAATGCTCTGTAAGCCATATATACATCAATTTTTGATACGATTTCAAACGGTGCGTGCATACAAAGTACAGGCACACCGAGGTCAACTACATCAACATTCATATTGGCAACATATTTTGCGATTGTTCCGCCGCCGCCCATATCAACTTTACCGAGTTCACCGACTTGCCACATTACATTGTTTTTCTCAAGCAAAGCTCTTACCTTGCCCATATACTCGGCAGACGCATCGGAAGTATCATACTTTCCGCCGTGACCTGTGTATTTTGAAATTACAACGCCTTCGTTAATATAGCAAGAGTTCTTTGCTTCGTAAGCGGATGCATATGTTGGGTCATAAGCTGCGCTTACATCTGCCGAAAGACAGGTGCTCTTAGACAGCGCTTTGTAGCCGTCAATACCGTCCTGCTTTGCAAGGTCATATATAAAGTAACGCAAAAAGTCGCTCTGCATACCTGTATTGCCGTCGCTGCCTGTTTCTTCTTTATCTGTAAGATAAGTAACGCAGGTCTGCTCCGGAGTTTCAACATCAAGCGAAGCCATTATTGCAGGGTAAGCGCAAACCTTATCATCGTGACCGTAACCGCCGATCATACTTGCGTCAAAGCCGATATCTCTTGCTTTGAATGACGGAATAAGACAAAGTTCTGCCGAAAGGAAATCCCCCTCAACTATGCCGTATTTCTTATTGAGAATTGACATTACATTGAGTTTTACAAGGTCTTTTTCGTCATTGCCGTCTTCGTACGGACGAGAGCCGACAAGAACATTGAGATCCTCACCTGTAAATACCTTTGCAAGCGGCTTTGAAACCTGGTCTTTAGCAAGGTGTGGGAGCAAATCAGTAACGCAAAAACAAGATTCGTTTTCATCGTCACCCCAAGTAATGTTTACCTTTGTGCCGTCAAGCTTTACGACTGTGCCATGGAGAGAAAGCGGAAGTGCTGTCCACTGGTACTTTTTAAGACCGCCGTAGTAGTGAGTTTTGAAAAGTGCAAGGTTTGTGTCCTCGTAAAGTGGGTTTGGCTTTAAATCAATTCTCGGTGAATCAATGTGAGCAATCGCAAGTCTTGCGCCGTTCTTTACGCCGTTTTTACCGATAACTGCAAGAGCAATCGCCTTGTCACGATTTACATAATAAACCTTGTCACCTGCATTATATGACGCATTTTCGTTATACTCTGTAAAGCCTGCTTTCTTTGCAAGCTCAAGAGTGTAGCTTACAGCCTCACGCTCAACAGGAGAATGGTCTAAAAATTCTTTATAACCTACGCAGAAATCGTCTGCTTTTTTAATCTCTTCGGCATTGAGAGTTGCTACGCCCTTGCTGCCTTTCATAAAAATTTCTTCTTTAAGAAGAGTTGCCTTACTTTTTTCGTCTGCCATAATTATCTTCCTTTCATTTAGATGTACCATATTATTTTATGAATAATATAACTCAATATACTTTGCTTTTGCGTCCGTTACCCGTTCAACATATTCTTTTGTTTCGGGATACGGTATATCTGTAAGCGTTACACCGTCGGTACTGTAATTCGGATCGTCAAGCCAGTCCGAAACCACAAATCCTGCGTTGTACGCTGCAATAGCCGATGTTTCTGTTCCGTAAAAATCAAGAAAATATTTTAAAAGATAAGAGCCGTAATCTATACAGATTTCGGGGTTATATAAATCTTCTTCCGTATATTTGCCCTCACAATCTCTTACCTGCTGCAGCCATTCAAACGAACTCGGCATAACCTGCATAATTCCGCAAGCACCCGCATCCGACTGTGCGTCTGCATTAAAGCCGCTTTCCGTACGGATAACGGCATATATGAGTGATTCGTCGAGTTCGTAATCTTTTGCGGCTTTTTGAACATATTGGCTGTAATCTCTCGGATAGCTGAGTTCGAGCAGTTGCTTTTTTGCGTTGTCATAGTAATTAAATACAAACAGTGCAAGCAAGACCGCCGTTAAAACTATGCAGCCGCCAACAATAAAATTTTTTCCCTTCTTTTTGGGCTTCTTTTTGTATCGGGGATTTGCCGCCATTAAATCACCTGCCGTATGTATCCGAATAGCCCCTCGGCTTTGTCGATAAGTTCTTGCTTTGTGCCGTTGTTTTCAAGAATAAAGTCCGAATTATCTTTAAAATAGTTTTCGGAAAGTTGAGCGTTTATACGACTTTCCGCCATTTCTTCCGAAATTCCGTCACGCTGCATTATGCGCTGTTTGCGTATGTTTTCATCAGCCGTAACGCTTATGATATAATCGCAAATTACATTTGCTTTACTCTCAAAAAGCTGCGGTGCGTCAAATACAATGAATTTTTTATCGCTGTTGACAAGTTTTTCCGTCTTTTCAAGGAAAAGGGAAAGTACAAACGGGTGGATAAGTTTGCCGAGAACGGCGGTTTTTTCTTTTGTTGCAAATGCCCTTTGAGCAAGTTTCTTTCGGTCAAGATTTTTGTTCGGCAAAATAATGTCACTGCCAAATTCTGCCGAAAGTATCTTAAGACATACCGAGTCGGGCATATAAAGTTCCGCAACAAGCTCATCGGCATTTATTACCGCTGTGCCGCTTTTTGCAAAAACTTTTGATACAGTGCTTTTGCCTGCGCCCGTCTGACCTGTAAGCCCCAATATTTTATATTTTTTCAAGGTCTATCACCTCATAGCCTGCGGCCCTTATAAGTCTGTTGTAAAGTGCCATACCTACGCCATCGCAGGACGGAAGTCTTGAGTAAGCGGTGTCAATTCCGCCGACCTCGTCAACCTCTCTCAGCATATCAAAAAGTCTGTGCGCCTGCTGTGCATAGTCTTGCCTTTTGCCGAGCGAAAATGTTTTTACCTTAAGCTGAGCAATATCTTCATCACAACACAGTGCGGCGGTTTTGCCGTCATCCTTGCTGTTCACATAATTAATATATTCTTCGTCTGTGCCTTTAAGAAGTATAACTCTCGCTTTCGGCGAATAATGCTTGTACTTCATACCCGGGCTTGCCGCCTTTTGATTAGGATCAAGTTTGTCGAGTACCGCCTTGTTAAGTTCGACTTCTCCGATTGTATCTCTCAATTGTTCAAGGGTGATTCCGCCCGGTCTTAACAGGCAAGGAACTTCGCCCGCAAGAGTGATAACCGTACTTTCCACGCCGACTTCACTTGCACCGCCGTCAATAATTGCCTCAATCTTACCGTTCATATCATTCATAACATGGGTTGCGGTTGTAGGACTCGGAGAACCCGAAATGTTTGCGGACGGCGCAGCGAGCGGTGTATTTGCCGCCTTAATGAGCGCTCTTGCAACAGGGTGTGACGGACAGCGAATTGCAACGGTTTCAAGACCTGCCGACACTTCGTCAGGAATAATCTCCGATTTTTTCATTATAATTGTAAGAGGACCCGGCATAAATTTTTCGGCAAGAATTTTTGCCTTTTGGGGAATTTCGGCGACAAGACCGAATTTTTCAATATCCCCAAACTCCGCAATATGAACAATCAGCGGATTATCCATAGGTCTGCCTTTTGCCTTAAAAATTTTGGCAACGGCTTTACCGTTCAAAGCGTCTGCCGCAAGTCCGTAAACGGTTTCGGTCGGCATACCTACAAGTCCGCCGTTTCTTAGGATTTCTCCTGCTTTATTTATATTTTCCTGTGTACTGTCGAGCAATAATGTTTGCATATTGTCACCTTGCTTATGAATTTTCCATACTTTCTTTGAGTTTTTCTGCTCTGTCTGCGGTAACAAGAGCGTCTATAACTTCATCAAGATTTCCGTTTAATATATCCTCAAGTTTGTAAAGCGTAAGTCCGATTCTGTGGTCGGTCAGTCTGCCCTGCGGATAGTTGTAGGTTCTAATTCTTTCACTTCTGTCGCCCGTGCCGACCTGTGACTTACGGTTAGCGGCAATTTCACTCGCCTGCTTATCCTGCTTTTCTTTTAAAAGTCGGCTCTTGAGCACCTTGAGCGCTTTATCTTTGTTTTTGTACTGACTTCTTTCGTCCTGACACTCAACAACCGTACCTGTCGGCAAATGAGTAATACGGATAGCCGAACTTGTTTTGTTGATATGCTGACCGCCTGCGCCGCTTGAACGGAAAGTATCTATTTTCAAATCTTTAGGGTCAATTTCAAGCTCCACATCTTCCGCCTCGGGAAGAACGGCAACGGTTGTGGTAGAAGTATGCACTCTGCCCTGGCTTTCGGTTTCGGGCACACGCTGAACACGGTGTACACCGCTTTCATATTTAAAGCGTGAGTAAGCACCCTCGCCCTCAATCATAAAAGAAATTTCTTTATAGCCGCCGAGCTCGGTTTCGTTTGCGTTTACTATTTCTACTTTATAACCCTTTTTCTCGGCATACATACTGTACATTCTGAAAAGCACCGCACTGAACAGTGCCGACTCTTCGCCGCCTGCTCCGCCACGAATTTCCACAATAACATTTCGTTCATCATTTGGTTCTTTCGGCAAAAGCAAAATCTTAAGCTTTTCCGAAAGCTCCTCTATGTTCTGTTTTGCCTCGTCAAGTTCAAGCTGTGCAAGTTCCTTTAAGTCGCTGTCGCCGCTCTCTTCAAGAATTTCAATGCTTTCGTCTTGAGATTTTACCGCCTGTTTGTACTCTCGGTAAGTAAGCACTATTTCTTCAATAGACTTAAGCTCTTTCATTGTTTTCTGATATTGCTCCGGATCTGCCGCAACAGACGGTTCGTAAAGTCTTTGCGAAAGCTCGGAGTATCTTTTATCAAAAATTTCTATTTTTTCAAACATATTATTTTTCCTTATCGGTTAAAATTTTTTTAATATTCTTTTCGATTTTATTTCTCGGCACCATAACTTCTCTGCCGCAGTTTGTACAACGGATCTTAAAATCCATTCCAATCCTTAATATTTCAAATTCCTTGCAACCGCACGGGTGCGGTTTTTTCATTTCAACTCTGTCACCGACATTAACCTTCATATTAACACTTCCGATTGCACAAAAGCTAAAAATATAAGTAAAACAGACGCTTTTTTCGGTTTCTCGACCATTTGTCAGCATTTTGTTTTATGCTACTATTGGTTTTTATTATATATCAATACTGCCAAAATATCAAGAGCCTGCTTTAATGACTTTTACAAAGATTACAAATAATTACAATATTATTAAAAAAATATTGTCTTTTGCGGAGCTTTGTGGTAAAATGTTCTTTGATAAACAGAAATGTAAACATAATTGACAGAAAGGAAGATTTAAATTGTTTTTTAAAAAACTCAAAAGAATTCCGGCAATGTTCTTAGTTTGTGCATTACTTTTTACCACAGTATTTTCGTATTCAATGATTGCTAATGCGTCATCGTCTTTTACACCAAGACTTGATGCACCGTCATACAGCAATGATTATTATTACAGCAATAAAAATATTTATTACCAATACGGCTATGGTATGCCAAACTGCACAGCTTATGCTTATGGCAGAGCATACGAAATTCTTGGCAGAGATCCCGGACTTTGTCACTATGACGCTTACGAGTGGTATGACTACAACGACGGCTACAGCAGAGGTCAGACTCCGAAAGTCGGCGCTGTTGCTTGTTGGGAATATTACAGAAACGGCGAAACAGGCGGTCATGTTGCCGTTGTTGAAAAGGTAGAGAACGGTACTGTTACATTTTCAAACTCTGCGTGGGGTTGGGAAAACTTCTATCTTACATATGCAGATGTTAATGACCCTGCAATGGGTGAATCAGGTTGGAATTTCCAAGGCTTTATTTACCTTGGCGACTTTGGTAAGAACAACAATAACAATGATGATAACGGTAACGATACCATTACATACAAAACAGGTGTTTACGAGGTTGAAGTAAGCGATTATCTTAATATGAGAGAGAGCGCAACAACTTCATCAAAAACTGTTTATCAGATTAAAAACGGTACAGAGCTTTATGTTACAGATGTAAAACAGTCCGGCGGTTACACATGGGGTTATACAACTTATAAAAATGTAAAGGGTTGGGTAGCTCTTGATTATTGTAAATATCTTAGGGACAAGCCGCTTGATAACGGAAACAACTACGAGCACGGTGATATTAATATGAACGGTGCTGTAGATATTCTTGATATTACAGAACTTCAGATGTATGTATCTAAAAACGCTGATTTCACCGATACACAGTTAAAGCTTGCAGATGTTGACGGAAACGGCAAAATTGATATAAGCGATGTAACAGAATTACAGCGTATCATTTCATTAAATAAAGCATAAACAAAATTACGGTCATTCGCATAAAGTTTGCGAATGACCGTTTTTTGTCAGTGAATTTTAGGCTTTATCGAAAGTTGGGGTAAATTAAGGATTAGCTAAGCGCTTTTTAACAATTATAAAATTAAGGTCAACATTTTTAAAGGTTTGACCTTAATTTATTTATATACAAAATAATTGCCTGTTTTCAACCTTTCAAAAATGCAACGATTCTTTCAAACTGCATTGAGTGTGAGGCTTTTACCAAAACTGTATCACCTTTTTTGAGCAGGCTTTTTAGGTCGGGTAGGAGAGAGTCTATGTCTGCATACCACTTTCCGCCGCTGCCCTCGGCAAGTGCTTTGGCAAGCGGGCCGACTGTAATTACAAGGTCAACTCCTTTTTCTTTTGCGTGTTCGCCTGTTTTGCGGTGCATTTCAAGTTCGTTTGTGCCGAGTTCTTTCATATCGCCGAGAATTGCAACGGTTCTGCCGCTGAAATTTACAAGTGTGTCAATACTTGCCATAACGGAGGTCGGGTTTGCGTTGTAGCAGTCATCAATGATTTTGTAATCTTCGGTATTGATAACATTTGCACGGCTGCCTACGGTTTTATAAGCCTCAACACCTTTTATAAGTTGTTTGTCATTAAGTCCGCAAAGTTTGCCTACTGCCACGGCTGCAAGTGCGTTTGAAACCATATAACTGCCGATTGCAGGAATTTTTACGGAAAGTTTTGTGTCGCCGAAACAAAGGTCGGCAAGCACTCCGCCGTCCGCATTGTTTTGAATATTTTCTGCGTAATAGTCATTTTTGCGGTCAAGACCGAAGAAGATTGGCTTTTTGCCGTTTACTTCCGTTACTGTAGAAAGTTTATCGTCGTCGCCGTTGAGTACAAATTCTGCATTTTCGCTTGCAAATTTAAACATTTCGGTTTTTGCCTTTAAAACGCCGTTGCGGTCGCCGAGGTTTTCAAGGTGACAACAGCCGATAATTGTAAGTACGCATACAGTCGGCTGTACCATCTGCGCAAGTCGGCTCATTTCGCCAAAGTCGGAAATACCCATTTCTATTACAGCAGCCTCGGTATCTTCGGGCATTGCAAGGAGAGTGAGCGGTACGCCGAGTTCGTTATTTAGGTTGCCTTGTGTTTTGTGAGTTTTGTATTTTTGAGAAAGTACGGCATAGAGCATCTCTTTTGTAGAAGTTTTGCCTACACTGCCGGATACGCCTACTACAGGAATATCAAATTTTTTGCGGTAGGCCATACCGATTTTTTTAACCGCCTCAAGTGTTGAGTCAACAAGAATATACGGCTTTGTCGGGTTCTGCGGCGCTTTTTCGCAAACAGCGCAGACAGCGCCGTCAGCATAGCATTTTTCAATAAAATCGTGTCCGTCAACACGCTCTCCTTTAATGGCAAGGAAAAGAGAATTTTCCTTAATGCATCTGCTGTCACGCTCAACCGATGAAATTGCGGTTGATTTTAAGTTTTCGTCGCCGACATATTTACCGCCGCAGGCAGCGGCTATTTCTTCGAGAGTAAATTTTTTCATATTAATCACACCCTGTAAAATTTTATTTGTTTTATATACTCTAAATATACCAAAAATACCTTGCTTTTGCAATAGCGGTAATATTCGGCGGTTATATAATTATATTCAATCGGTTATGCAAGTTTTGCATAACCGATTGATTTATTAATAAAATAAGAATAGCTTTATTTATTGACTAATCAGTCTATTTTTGCTATTATTTTATTTGTAATAAATTTAGTTTTATTCTGAAAGGCGAGATAGTATGCAGTTGTACAAACAGTTTTGCAATGAAGAATTTAATAGTGATAATACGCTGAAAAGTTTTAAATTAAAATTTGAGGATAATTATAATTTCGGATACGATGTGCTTGATAAAATGGCAGAGAAAGCACCGAATGACATTGCACTTGTGTGGACAAATCCCGAGGGCGAAGAACGAATTTTTACTTTTGCCGACTTAAGCAGATTAAGCAATAAAGCCGCAAATGTTTTCTTGAAATACGGTATAAAAAAGGGCGACAGAGTTTTGCTGATGCTCAAGCGCAACTATGAATATTGGTACATTGTTACGGCTCTACACAAACTCGGAGTTGTTGCAATTCCCGCTACAAATATGCTTACTGCCGAGGACATAAGCTACAGAGTAAATGTTGCAAATATCAAAATGGCTGTATGTACTCCCGACAGCGAAACGATTGAACATCTGCTAACAGCGGCAAACCAAGAAAATTCATTAAAAACCGTATTTGTTGCGAGAGAAGATTTTGACGGTACGGTAAATATTACAAAAGAAATTGAAGCTGCAAGCGACGAGCTTGAACGGGTAGAAACCAAAGCTGACGAGCCAATGCTTATCTACTTTACATCGGGCACAACAGGCTATCCGAAGGCGGTTGTGCATAATCATATTTATTCTTTGTGCCATATAATTTCCGCAAAATATTGGCAGAATGTAAAAGAGGGCGGACTGCATTTTTCAATTGCCGAAACAGGCTGGGCAAAGGCATCATACGGAAAAATCTACGGTCAGTGGCTTTGCGGTTGTGCGGTTATGGCTTTTGATTTCGATAAATTTTCTCCGTCAAAAATTTTGAAAGTAATTGAAAAATTTAAGGTTACATCATTCTGCGCACCTCCGACCGCTTACAGATATTTTGTGAAAAAAGGTATGCAGAAGTATGATTTGAGTTCACTCGAATACTTGACAACTGCAGGTGAGGCGCTCAATCCGATTGTTGCCGAGGCTGTATATCAACAAACAGGACTTCATCCGATGGAGGGTTACGGTCAGAGTGAAACCACATTGCTCATTGCAAATCTCAACGGTACTCACGGCAAAACGGGTTCAATCGGAAAACCAAGCCCTATGTATAATATAAAACTTGTTGACAGCAACGGCGATGAAGTAAAGCAGGGCGAAACAGGCGAAATAGTAGTTGTTCCGCCAAAAGACAGAAAGCAGTACGGTATATTTACAGGCTACATAGGTGACGAGCAGATGTACCAATATGCGTGGAGAAACGGAATGTACCACACAAACGATACCGCATATATGGACGAGGACGGCTATTTTTGGTATGTCGGCAGAGCCGATGACCTTATAAAAACAAGAGGATACAGAGTAGGCCCGTTTGAAATTGAAAATGTGCTTATGAAACACCCCGCCGTGCTTGAGTGTGCAGTAATCGGTGTTCCCGATGATAGCCGTGGACAGGCAATCAAGGCAATTATTAAAACCGTTGACGGCTGCGAAGCGGACAAAAATCTTGTAAATGAAATTAAAGGATTTTCAAACAAGCGTCTTGCATCATATAAGTGGATTCAGTACATTGAATTTACCGATGAAATGCCAAAGACTGTAAGCGGAAAAATTAAGCGTGTTGCCCTTAAGGCAAGAGCCTGAAAGTTTTGAAATTAACATAATATACGCGTTTCTGTGCGCAGAAAAAATCACCGTAAAGTTTTTGCTTTACGGTGATTTTTTGAGTCTTTATTAAAAACTGTAATAAATTATGTTTTGACAGAATACTTTGTCAAATAATTATAAAATTCGGTTTAAGTTATTGATTTAAATATCTGCAATATGATATATTTATTCTATAACTTATGAAGTATATGAGGCGATTATATGTCAAATGCAATTCCTACAGAACTTTCGGTAAACGGTAAAAATTACTCCGTAATAAAATTGCTTGGCAAAGGCAAGGGCGGTTATTCTTACCTTGCATCCGACGGTACAAATCAGTATGTTTTAAAGCAGATTCATCACGAGCCGTGCAGTTATTATCAGTTTGGCGACAAAATTCAATCCGAATTAAATGATTATAACCGCCTTAAAAAAATCGGAATAACTATGCCGAAAATGCTCGACATAGATATTGAAAACGAAAGGATATTAAAGGAGTACATAGAGGGCGACACAATATTTGATATGGTAAAGGCAGACAGAGTAAAGTCAGAATATGCGGAGCAGGTAAAAGCAATGTGCAAACTGCTTTACGCAAATAACACGAATATAGATTATTTCCCGACAAATTTTGTAGTGCAAAACGAAACCCTTTATTACATAGACTACGAATGTAATGATTATATGGAATAGTGGAATTTTGAAAATTGGGGTATAAAGTATTGGTCAAAAACTCCTGAATTTATTGAATATGTAAATACACATTAATTTTAAAATCGGTACGCTCTGTGCCGATTTTTTAAATGCAGATTGGTTATACTGTTAATGTAAATCTTTTCAGAGGTGCTTTAATGGTAAAGATAATAACAGATTCTGCATCGGATTTTGAACCGAACGAACTGAAAGAATTAATGATTGATTGTATTCCTCTTTCCGTAAATTTCGGCGATGAGGAGTACAAGGATAATGTTACTATTTCAAAAGATGAGTTTTTCTATAAACTAAAAAACACAACGGAAACCGTCAAAACTTCGCAACCGTCACTGCATGATATAGTAGAAGAATTTGAGGTTGCCGAGCATAGCAAAGACGGAGGTGTGGCAATTTTTATGTCGTCAAAAATCAGCGGAACGGCAAATACCGCACAAATTGCCTGCGATATGATCGGCTGTAAAAATGTGTATGTTATTGATTCACTGACCGCTTCGGCAGGTCAAAAACTGCTTGTTGAATATGCGGTAAAACTGCGCAGACAAGGGAAAAACTCAAAAGAAATTCATGAAGAAATCGAGCGCATAAAAACGAAAATATCGTTGCTTGCCTGCCTCGATACCCTTGAATATCTGCATAACGGCGGCAGAGTAAGTCAGACAAAAGCAATGCTTGCGACTGTTGCCCGTATAAAGCCTGTAATAAGACTCAGCGGCGGCAATGTTGAGTTGCTTGCAAAAAGTTTTAACATTAAGCGTGGCATAAAAAGCCTTGCCGAAAGGCTTGAAAGGGAAGAGCTTAATCCTCATTTCCCTGTATATGTAATGTACTCCGACAACGAAAGCCTTGCAAATGATTTGACAAGCGACATAAAAAGGCTGCTGCCGAATGTGCATAGCGTTGAAACTGTAAAAGTCGGTGCGGTTATAGGCAGTCACATAGGCACAAATGCGTGTGGAATTGCATTTGTAAAATTATGATTTTAAAGATTACGGTTTAATAAAAAAGTTTGAATAAGTGTTTTAGAATTGCTAAAGATGCACTCGATTTCGGAGTGCGTCTTTATTGTGTATTGAGATGTTTTTATATTTGACTATTTTTATGTTGTTAAATTATCCACGATATGCTATAATCAGAAAAAACTAAGCGAGGGATAAATATGGTACGAGAAGTAGTAAGAGATCCGATGTTTTTACAGAGAAAATCGGTTGAAGCAAATATGTCGGATATGCCGATAGCCGTTGATTTGCTTGATACTTTAAAAGCAAATTTTGAGGGCTGTGTAGGTATGGCCGCAAATATGATTGGCGTTTCAAAAAGAATTATTGCAATAAGCGATAACGGAAAGTATATTCTTATGTTTAATCCTGAAATCGTTAAGGCTTACGGTGAATACGAAACCGAAGAGGGCTGTCTGTCGCTCGACGGGGAGCGCAAAACAAAGCGTTATAAAACTGTAACCGTAAAATATGCCAACGATAAATTCAAAACGGTTACACGCACTTTCACAAATTTTACGGCACAGATAATTCAGCACGAAATAGACCATTGCAACGGAATTTTAATATAAAGCAGTCTATAAAAATGCATTTTGTAAACATATATTCATTTTATGACTATTAAACATTAAAATACATATATTCGTTTAATTGCTATAATATTGTGCGTTTATGTAAAGAAAAAATTGACATTTATACGCAAATATTCATTGACATAATTTTGAATTTATAGTACAATTTAGGAAAGATATAATAAAGGAGAACGGACAATGAAAAAAAGAATTCTTTCAGCGTTGCTTGCCGCAACATTGGTTGCGGCAAGCGTTTCTTCAATCACTGCTATGGCGGCAGGTGATACTGTAAACGGTACTGCTTATGAGTATAATACTTTTACCGCTAACAAAATCACACATCCGGAAAACGGTTTAAAAGCTCCGGACGGTATTGTTGATTACATTGGCAACAGCACAGTTACCGATGAGATTACAGGCGTGGGTGACCGTGCACAGAACTATGCGTGGTCTGCTATCGGGCACGGTGATTGGGTATATATCGGTACTTGCCCGAATGCTATGACACAGACACTTAACTTTATGGGTACAGTGCTCGGAAATAAATTTGATAAAGAAGTTATGATAGCTACTCTTAACGCTATGTTTAACGGCGCTTTCTTTACATCGGAAGAGGACGGCGGAGATCCTAAGGGTATTCTTGTTAAGGTAAATACAAAGACAGGCGAAGTAAAACTCCTTATGTCAAAGGCTACAACCGACACAAATGTACAGTTCAGAAATGTTGTAGAGTTAAACGGCAAGTTCTACTTCTGCGGTTCTGTAAACGGTTTGCCGACTGTTTATCAGGTAGATCCTGAAACCGATGAATACAAGAAAGTTTATCAGAGTATCAGTCAGGCAGATTATTATAAGGCTTATCAGATGGGTATAAGCGTTGGTATCAGAGGTATCAGCACTTACGAGAACAAACTTATAATCAGCCTTGTAGGTCTTGAGGGTGCATATATCTGCGAAAGCGACAACCCTGAAGATCCCGATTCATTTAAAGTAATTGCTACTATGGACGATATGTTCAATTATCCTGCTTATCGTTATCAAGACAGCATCTACGGCGGTTCAATTTGGGATATGGCTGCATATAATGATTCTTTGTATGTTTCAATCTGCACAGGCAGACCTGAAAACAAGCCTGATGACAATACAATGCAGTCGTTTGCTATCATCAGGGGTGACAGAGATGACAACGGCAAGTGGACATGGACATCTGTTGTAGGCGATCAGGAAAAGGATAACGCAAAATATACTTACGGTATTGACCCTGAAAGAACACGCTCGGGTGCGGCAAACTTTTGTATATACGACGGTTACCTCTATATTGGTGAGTACAATGACGAAGAAATTGCTCTTGAAAGAGTTTTGTTTGACCGGAGCTGCGATTTTGTAAACGCTAACCTTGAGCAGTCCGTAAACCTTTACAGAATGGATGCAGACGAAAACATTGACCTTGTTGTAGGCGATGCGGACAAGATGTTCCCTGACGGCAGTATTACAGATTTAGGTTCGGGCTTTGACCGCAACGAAAACCAGTATATCTGGAGAATGCAGGTTTATGATGATAAACTTTATGTAGGCACATTTGATACAAGCTCACTCCTTGAGCCTATCGGTCAGCTTACAAACGGCGACCTTCTTGAAATGACAGACGAAGAGTGGCAGTCACAGATTGAGTATATAAAGGTGCTTGCAGAACTTATTCTCAATAAATACAAAAAACCGCATCTGCCTGTAACTGCTCCGGCAACATTTTCTGTTTCAAGAAACGATGCAAGAGATATGGCAAAGAGTGTAAATAACGCAGGCAGAATCAGCAAAGCAACTGCTGCGAGGGCAGAAGATGTTATTGAGCTTGCCAATGAAGTGGAAAACGCTGTTGACGAAAAAGCAAGCGAAGAGTTTATTGCTACTTACAAAGAATTTGCAGATGCTTCTGATGATATTTCAAGTGTAATCGGCGACTTAAGTGATAAAATCTTTACAGAAGAAAACATTGCGAAAATGATTTCTTTTGTTGAGTGTGCGGCTTACTTAAGCACATCTGAAAGAGGCTTTGACCTTTACACACTTGACAGCGACCTTAATGTAGAAACTGTTACAACAAACGGTTTTGGCGATCCGTATAACCACGGCTGCCGTACTTTTGCCGTAACAGACGACAGCCTTGTTGTAGGTACAGCAAACCCATTCTACGGTACACAGGTTTGGACTCTTGCAGAGAGTAAGTCGGATGTTGATTACGATATTAACAGCGACGGCAAAGTTGATGTAAACGATGCAACATATATACAGCATGTTGTTGCAGGTTCTGCAGAAAAGCCCGATAACTTTGATTCAAAGGCCGACCTCAATAAAGACGGCAAGGTTGATGTAACAGATATTACAGCATATCAGATTTACCTTGCAGAAAACAATAATTAAGACTGAATTTAACTGTCGGTTATAACAATTTACCGCTCTACAATTTTTTTGTAGGGCGGTTTTTTATGCTTTTTGCTGTGATATAATAAAAATAGAATTTACTTAGTGTTGGGCAATATTCAGAGGTTCTTTATAGGAAATTGGGGTAAATTATGGTTTAGCAAACCTTTTGTGCCAAGCAATTATAAAAGTTAGTCAACCTTTTCAAAGGCTTGACCTAAATTTAAAAATTATTTAGCTTACATTTAGAACAAAAGCTAAAGGAACGTGATTTTTATGTTAGATTGGAATTCAAATCAATATATGAAGTTTAAAAACGAGCGTACACAACCGTCTGTTGATCTGATAAACAGAATATCTTACCTTGACCCGCAGAATATTCTTGGCATCGGTTGCGGTTCGGGAAACAGAACCTTTGCGCTTAAAAACCGTTTTAAAAACGCAGATATTATCGGTGTGGATTATTCGGAAAATATGCTTGAAAAGGCAAAAATAAGTTATCCCGATATGACTTTTGAAAAATGCAATGTTCCGAGTGAGCTTGAAAATGAGCCGACCCCAAAAAGTTAGACTCTGTGAATTTATCAATTTTTGTATAAGCGTTATCCCAATTTTTATGGGCATTATGAAAGTTTTATAAAATTTCTTGCAAAATTGAATATCCATATACTTTGTGCTTGAATTTGGCTATGATAAGAAAATTTTAAATTTCAGCTGATTTTTTGCAAAAATCTATTGACAAAGGGTAAAAATAACGCTATAATTCAAGTTGTAAAGTAAAGTTTCCGGAAAACTTCTTATTTTAATTTAATTTGAAAATGAATAATCAAGAACAAAGAGGTTCACTTTATCTTTGAAGAATTTGCAATTTAAATTTATTTTCCTGCAAATTTCAAAGATACGGTGAACCTTGTTTTTATTCAGTCGGTTTATGTGGAGGTTTTAAAATGGATGCAGGAAATATAGCTTTTATGCTTATCTGCTCGGCTTTGGTGTTCCTTATGACTCCCGGCCTTGCAATGTTTTACGGCGGACTTGTTCGCAAAAAGAATGTAGTAAACACAATGATGACTTCAATTTTCATCATCGGTACAGGCATTGTAATGTGGGTGCTTTTCGGTTACTCACTTTCGTTCGCACCAAGCTCAAACGGCATTATAGGCGACCTTAGTTGGATAGGACTTGAGGGCGTATCTCTTACCGAGGGTTACATAGACGGTGCGGCTATTCCTAATATGGTATTCTGCGGATTTCAGATGATGTTTGCAATTATTACTCCTGCTCTTATTACAGGTGCTGTTGCAGGCAGAATGAAGTTTAAATCACTTTTCGTATTTATCATTCTTTGGTCTTTAATTGTTTATTATCCTCTTGCTCATATGGTATGGGCAGACGGCGGACTTCTCGGTCTTGACGGTATCGGTGCTCTTGATTTTGCCGGCGGTGATGTTGTTCACATCAGTTCGGGTGTATCAGCTCTTGTCCTTTGCATTATCCTCGGCAAACGCCACGATTACGAACACGCTAACTACAGAATCCACAATATTCCTACAGTAGTTTTAGGTGCCTCACTTCTTATGTTCGGTTGGTTCGGCTTTAATGCAGGTTCTGCACTTGAGGCAAACGGACTTTCTGCACACGCATTTATGACAACAGCCGTTTCTGCGGCAGCCGCAATCCTTTCTTGGATGCTTTGCGATGTAATTAAAAATAAAAAGCCTACACTTATCGGTGCAAGCACAGGTATGGTTGCAGGTCTTGTAGGCATTACTCCGGGCGCAGGTTTTGTTCCGATTTGGGCGGCAGTAATTATAGGTCTTACAACAAGCCCTGTTTGTTACCTTATGATTTCATTCGGTAAAAAGAAATTCGGCTTTGACGACGCACTCGACGCATTCAGCTGTCACGGTACAGGCGGTATCTGGGGCGGACTTCTTACAGGTGTGTTCTCAAGCACAGCTATTAACGCAGACGCAGGCAACGGACTTATCTACGGTGAGTTTGCTCAGTTCGGCGCACAGGCTTTAGGTATTGTAATTACACTTGTAATTGCAGTTGCAGGTACACTTATCTGTTACGGCTTAACAAGAATTATTACAGGTAAAATCAGAGTAAGCAAGCGTGACGAAATGCTCGGACTTGATATTACACAGCACGGTGAATCTGCTTACCCGTCATTTAACGGTCTTGATAATTAACGGAGGATTAACATATGGATAACAATAACGAAGTTCAGCTTATTAAAATAGAGGCTGTTGTAAGAGAGGAAATGTTCCTCGATGTAAAAAAAGCGTTAATGGATATAGGCGTAAACGGAATCACAGCCTATCAGGTTGTAGGCTGCGGTATTCAAAGAGGTATGTCCGAATATGTAAGAGGTCAAAAAGTAGATGTGCAGGTATTGCCTAAAATTAAGTTTGAAATAGTTGTTTCATCAGAAGAATGGGAAGCAAAAACCATAGAAGCTATTAAAAAGACTGCGTTTACAGGCAATCCGGGTGACGGTAAAATCTTTACTTACTACTTAAAGCAGGCGGTAAAAATCCGTACAGGCGAAACCGGCTACGATGCAATTCAAACTCCTAATTTTGACGATTAATAAAAGTAAGTTATGTTGGTTTAAAAATCTTTCTAATTTATATTTTCCAAATAAAAGTGCGGTAACTGCGGTTATTGCGCTTTTGTTTTTGTAATAATTTTAAAATTTAGGTCAAGCCTTAAGGTTGACCAAACTTTTATAATCGTTAAATACACCGAAAAAATATTATTGAAAAATCGGCAAACATCATAGCAAAGTCCTGTTTATTACCCAGCCGGTACTGTATAATTTAATTATAACAAACCTAAATTGCCAAAGTGAAGTTCGGATTTTTGAGGAAAAAACGAGAAATACCACGGGTTCACCTTGACAAAAGAGTATGGTAAAATGAAAACGGTTACTGTCTGCGGAAAGCAGGAAAATATGAGTTGTTTATCATTGTCTGAAAGGATAGTTATTGAATGTGGAATTTACCAAAAATTAAGTTTAGGAACTTCACTTTGTCATTTAAGCTAATTATAACAAAGCCCCAAATAAACTTAAGGAGTTGTACAAATGCCTGACGCTGATTTATATGTTAATGTCTGCATTTTCGTAATTATAAGCTACGCTATGCGTTATCCCGTAAAGTCAATATTGTTCAAAAAGCCCCAATCTCAACAAAAAAATAAGAAACGAAATGCGGCAACAAGGCATACATCACGCAGAAAAGCTGCGTAAAAAATAACAAGACAGCTTAGTATATAGGCTGTCTTGTTTGTGCTTATTCAGTTGTTTTTTGCTTACGGGCAACTGCCTCGCAAAGTGCAATAAAAATAATAAAAAGCGGTGTTGTAATCGGTTGAGCAAGGTTTACCACAGCCTGCACGGCATAGCTGATAACAGATACCGCAAAAGCAATTGCAATCGGATTTTTACTTGCGGATTTAATCGCACCTTTCAGCGCTCCGAAAATTATCGAAAGGTAAGAAGCAAGTCCGAAAATTCCCGTAGTAATAAGGTAATTTATGTATTCGTTGTGGGCACAGTTTGTGGAGCTGTCACCGTAATGTTTAAGCCCCTCAAAATACGGTTCAAACACTGTGGCAAAGGTGTCAGGTCCGCATCCGAAAAGTTTGTTGTAAAGAGAAAAATCTCCGAATATATAGAAAGACCTTATCCACATATAGCCACGGTGAGTACCCCAGCTGTCATTAAATCTCAAAAAACTTTTCAAAAAGCCGATATTTGTTTTTGTGTCAATTACGCTGAAATAATATACGGCAAAAAGCATTGCAATAATGCAGGCAACAAATATACTGCCGATTATAATAGGAACGGCAAGAGGTAAAGTCTTGTCGGGAGTTTTGCTGTCTGCAAAAAATAAAATTGCGGTAATTATTGCGAACAATGCAATTGCCGCCCATATGATTTTTGAGTAAACAAGCAGACTTTGAAATTCCGAGATACCTTTTGATTTGTCACCCATAAAAAAGGAAAATAAACGAAGAATTTTGCCGCTTAACAGCATAATTGTTGTTGCGAGGAAAAATCTTTTAAGTCTTGCAACGCTGCGTGAAAACCATATTAAAAGCACGGCAAAAACAGCGCCAAGACCAAGTATACCCGAGTAGCTGTCGGCTGTCATAAGAGCCATATAACCGAATGCGGACGAAATATGATAAACGATACGGTGATTACGATTTTTGCTTATAACCGAAAAAGCGACGGTTACGGGCATAACAATGCAGATAAAACTTGACATAAGGTTTTTGTTGCCAATTGTGGAGGTAAAGTTTGTGATTGTCTGCTCATCTGTAAGGCTTGCAAACATTCCAAGCGGATCTATGTAAAAACAGTTGAGAATATCAAGCAGATATATTGCAATTGAACAACCTGCAAGGGCAACAAAGACATAGTTTTTAAAACAAAAAAATCTGGTAATTAAAAAATAAACCACCGCATAAAAAATCATCAGCAATAAACCATTGTTCCTTCCGCTAAGACCCAAGAAAGCATCGGCAGGATCTTGAGAAAAAACAGTGGATACGGTGCATACCAAAATGAATGCCCCAAATGCATAGTCCGTAAACGATAACTTTTTGTACCAAGGCACGGATTCGGCTTTGTTTTTTGTTCTGCTTTGCGAATCGGAATTAGTGATTGCAACAGCGCCAATCATCAAAACAAGTACTGCAGTGACAACAAGAAAAAAATAATATTTGTCGTGTCTTATATTATAGTAGTAATCCGTGTAAAATAGGGGAAAGAGCGTAAACATCGCAAGCAAAAAGAAGTTGACAAACTTGCTTTTTACAGAATATTTATCCTCGTTCAACCCGTTTGAGATTTTTAGTTTTGTATTGTCAGACATATAAAACCGCCCTTCAAAGTAATATATTTAATCAGTGTAATCATATTTTATACCCCATAACAGCGTATGTCAATTAAAGAAAAATAAAAATCACGAAAGTTTCAAAAAAATTAAAAATAATTGTTGACAAATCAAATTTTATGTTATATAATAATGAAGCTGACTTGTTGAGGCGACAAAAATTAAATAATTTCGAGGTGTAGCTCAGTTTGGTAGAGTGCTTGGTTTGGGACCAAGATGCCGCAGGTTCAAGTCCTGTCACCTCGACCACAGAAAAACCGCACTATTAAGCCGTTTTCAGGCGTTTTAGTGCGGTTTTTCTTTATTTGTTTTTATCGCAAAACGCCGCCCAAAATCGCATAAAATTTTAAAAATATTAGGCAAATGTTAGGCAGGTAAAAAGTTCGGAAAAGGCTTAATTCCGGATTTCTTTGTTGCAGTATACGGTATAGTAAAATTTTTATTTTAATAAGGTGTGACAAATTTGAAAATTAAAGAATATAAAAACGATAAAGGACTTACAGTCCAACAGCTTGCAGATAAAGCAGGTATATCAAAACGCACTCTTGAAGATATTATGAGGCGTGATGATGTTTTAATGTCAAATATAATAAAGATAGCAAATGCCCTTTAGCTACAAAAGCAGTAGTTAAAGGGCTAATCTTATGTATGATTATTTTTTCAATATTACAATTTATCAGCCGCCAAACAGCAAGCTGTTCGTCTATTATTAGATTTAGATTGCGTAAACGGTCAGTATCGTATGTTTTGTCTACCCCCACAATTTTTGAGTAGGTTGACTAAACTTTTATAATTAATTGGCAAATTAATTTGCTAAACCATAATTTATTAATAATAAGAAAGAAAACAGAAAGAAAACCAAATACTTTGACAACAAAACGGTAAAATCAACGCAATATTGTAAAACAAAATTAATTATGCCTACACAATTCGACATACCATTTTTTGGTAATGTGATATTATAATGTCACAGGGACAAACCCCTGATGCTTAAAAGACACGGGATGGTAAGGTTGACTTTTTTATTTAACAATGATAACAAAATCACTGAAATACCAATAATAAGAATACGACCTAACAAGGCTCAGCCTCGAAAACAATTTGACGAAGCCTCTCTTACATCATTATCGCAGTCCATAACAGAAAACGGTATCTTGCAGCCGCTGACTGTCAGAAGGGCAAGTCAAAGTGAATATGAGCTGATTGCCGGTGAACGCCGTCTTCGTGCGTCGGTTATGGCAGGACTTAAAAAAGTTCCGTGCATAATCGTTAAGTGTTCTGACAAAGAGTCTGCGATCTTTGCTCTCCTTGAAAATCTACAGCGCAGCGACCTCGGCGTGTTCGAGGAAGCTCGCGGGATTTCAAGACTTATACGAAGATTCGGACTTACTCAGGAAGAGGCGGCTCAAAGGCTTGGCAAAACTCAATCTACCATAGCCAACAAACTCCGACTTTTGAGGCTTACATACGAAGAACAGGAGCTTATTATTTCGGCAGGTCTTACGGAGCGCCATGCCAGGGCATTACTCCGAATAGAAGACGAGGGCAAAAGGCGAGAAGTCCTAAGCAAGGTAATAGCTCTTAATCTTAACACTCAACAGACCGACAATCTTGTAGGCGAAGTTTTGAATGACTGCCCAAAGCATATTAAAAGTATGGGAAGCAGTAAAGCGGTGATAAAAGATGTGCGTATTTTTGTAAACACCATCAACAAAGCGGTAGATACAATGCGCCTTGCAGGTATTGATGCCAAAGCAGTCAAAAGTGAAAACAACAACTATATCGAATACACAATTAAAATTCCCAAAAAAACCGCAAGCGATAATAAATCCGCTTAAATTTACTAACAAGAGGGTGCGAAAGCATCCGTTCCACTCATACCCATTTCCTTATCTAAACCCCTTGCAAACAGCCGTACAGTGTAAAAAACTGTACGGTTGTTTGCGTTCGCAATTAATAATTTTTTGCCGTTTTGTTCAAGCCGCCGAACAGCAGGCTGTTTGGCTACAGAAAAATTTCATTAGCAGACAGTATCGTTGGCTTTGCCCACACCCACAACTTTTGAAAGGGGCGACCAAACTTTCATAATTGTGACGGATAAGTTTCTGAAAATTTTGACATTATTATAAGTCGGTGTTAAAATAAAATTACATTATAATGAAAAGGAATGATTTGTATGTCTAAGGGAGATATTGCAAAGCAAAATTTTATGAACGGTTACAATTGTTCTCAAGCGGTTTTGCTTGCATTTTGCGAGGATTTTGGACTTGAAAAAGAAACGGCATTAAAAATTTCCGAACCGTTCGGCGGCGGTATGGGCAGAATGAGAGAAGTTTGCGGTACTGTTACAGGTATGTTTATGGTGATAGGTCTTGCAATGGGTAATGACAATTCTAAAGACAATACCACAAAGAAAAATGTTTATAAATCGGTTCAGGAGCTTGCCGCAAAGTTTAAAGAAGACAACGGCTCTATTATTTGCAGAGAACTTTTAGGTTTTCAGAAAAACAATAAGGAAAGTTATGTGCCGTCAGAACGCACCAACGAATACTATAAAAAGCGTCCTTGTCCGGAGCTTTGCAAGTATGCGGCAGATATTCTTGAAGAATATCTTAAGAAAGAAAACCTCATTTAAACAACTGTTATTATATAAAATATATGATTTTGTGAATTGTCAACCAAATTTCAATTGTAGGTTGACAATTCGGTAAAACCGCGTTATAATATTGTCAACTTAATAAACCAAATAGGTTGACGATAAGGAGAAAGAACAATGTTAGAGGTAAAATCAAAGGCAACATCAAAAAGCAAAGCCGCTTTGCTTGATTTAGTATTTGTGGCACTCTTTGCCGCTGTAATGACAGTTTGTGCGCAAATTCAGATTCCGTTCGGAGAAGTTCCGTTTACACTTCAAACTCTCGGTGTATTTATTGCAGCGTCATTACTCGGTTGGAAAAGAGGTACACTCAGTGTTATAGTTTATGTACTTCTCGGTCTTGCCGGTGTTCCTGTGTTTGCAGGCTTCAGCGGAGGTATAGGCGTACTTTTCGGACCGACAGGCGGATATATTATCGGATTTATTTTTACAGCTTTAATTGTAGGTCTTATGACAGAAAAACTCGGCAAAAAACTTTGGATTGAAATTGTTTCTATGATTTTGGGCCTTGCTGTTTGTTATGCATTCGGCACAGTATGGTTTATGTTCCAAATGAAAATGGGACTTGTTGAGTCACTTTTACTGTGCGTAGTTCCTTATCTTATTGCTGACGCACTCAAAATTGCATTTTCAGCTGTATTGGTAAATCGTCTTGACAAAGTTATCAAGCTTTAATCTGCGACCGCACCACAGCCTTTGCATACAATTTTTCGTAGGAAAAGGCTACAGCAGTGATTTTGTGCAGAATATGACAAATGTAATTGAATATCTGAATAAAGAAAATCCGCTGATTACCTTAACGGGCAGTTGTAATGATGTTCTTTGCAGTAAATGCCCGAATAATAAATCACAGCTTTGTGCCGATAATGATAAAGTGGCAAGTTTTGACAATGCTTGTCTGAAAGAATATAATTTAAAAATCGGTGACGAAATTGAGTGGCTTGCGCTTAAAGATATGGCAAAAAGCAGGATAATTTCACAAGGAAAACTTAGTGAAGTCTGCAAAAATTGTCAGTGGAAATGTTACGATATTTAATAAGCTTACAACATCCCCATATAAAAAATCCCTGTTCAGCGCTGAACAGGGATTTTTGCTGTCTGTTAATTTTTGTTGAGTTGAGAGTAAAAGATTATTGTTTAGAAGAATGCTTCGCCAATCAATTATAAAAGTTTAGTCAACCTTTTCCAAAATAAATAATTCTGTTTTAATGGCTGTCGCCTGTTTTTTCAAACTAAGTGCAAGCACGCAAACAGCGTGGCTGTTTGCGCCTGATAAATTGCAATATCGGAAGATATTATGGGCGCTGCCCAAACCCGCAAGCCTTTAAAAAGGCTTGACCTAAATTTTATTAAACCGTTTTTTTATTAGCTTTTGCGGTAAGTTTTTCAATTTCTATCACAAAAACATCTGTGCGTTCAAATGCGCCTTTTATATGGTTTTCACCGTCTTCCGTAAATTCGGGAGAGTATTTTTGCACCAGAAGCCGCAGTGCTTTTTCTTTTTCGGTAACCGTTTTTGACGCATAACCAAAGGCAATGGCACTTTCATAACCTGTTGTGAATTTTTCGGAAATAACATCTGATTTTGTAACGACAGTAAACGAAACTTTGCCCGAAAATCTTAGGTTATCCTGTTTGTGACCGACATTTTTGGCACAGTGAAAGTAGATTTTGCCGTCATCGTAAGCGTAGTTTACGGGTACACCGTACGGATAGCCGTCTGCGCCGATGGTAGAAAGCACACCGAAGCTGCCTGATTTCAGAATTTCTAAGGCGTCATTTTCGTCAACTGCTCTGTCTTTTCTGCGGATTTCATAGTCTTTCATATTAATCAACTCCAAGATTGTTCATTACCATACCTGTAATCATTTTTGGATAGAAATATGTGGATTTCTGCGGCATTTTTTCTCCTGCGGCGGCAACATCACGAATTTCGGTAACTCTTGTAGGGTTGAGTACAAATGAGCATTGGAACTCGCCTTTGTCAACTCCGTCAATTGCCTCTGTAAAGAATTTTGTGTATGTAAGGTTAATCTGTTTTGCCATATTTTCCTTGTCAATTCCAAAGATTTTTTCAAGAATAAGTGTATGGAGAACAGAAACATCAAGCGACTGTGACGCCTTGCTTACATTGGGGAGCATTTGGCTCATAATGTCGATATTTTTGAGTGTCAGCAAGAACCATTCGCCCTTGCCGCAATAGAAACCGAATGCTTTTTTGCCCTCGTCATAGAGTTTTTTCAAATCTTCCTCCATGGTGTCCGTGCCTTCTTTTTCGTCTATGTAGAAGAATTCGGAGCACTTTTCGAGTACCGCCTCTTTGTCAAAGTTCGGTAAATCTCTCACAAGGCGGTGGGTAGGGAATACCACAAGTCCCGGATGCTCCATATCTACGAGGTAAATCATCTGGAAGTCCTGCGGATCGCACGGCTTTGAAATGCCGTTTTCTCTGCAATAATTTCTGTAATTGAGAGCGGTTTCGTATCTGTGGTGACCGTCGGCAATATATAGTTTTCTGTCTGCAAAATCGGCAACAAGCTTCGCAATGATTTCTTCGTCGGTTTCAATCCAAAGGCGATGTGTAACACCTGTTTCGTCTGTAAATTCAAGGTCGGCTTTTGCCTTTGAATGCTCATCAATGGTAGCAAGAGTTGTATGTTTTTCGTCCATATAGAGAGCGTAAATCTGACTGAAATTGCAGTTTGTTGCTTTCATAAGATTTAAACGGTCTTCTTTAGCCTTTGAAAGGGTAAATTCGTGCGGTAAGATAATGCCCTTTGAAAATTCTTCAAGCTGAACTCTCGCAATAATGCCCTTTATGCTTTTGCGTGTGTTTCCAACGGAAAATTCTTCCTCGTAAATATAGATAGCAGGCTTATCTTCAATTTTCAAAATGCCTTTATCCTGCCACATTTTTAAAATATCGCTTGCGCAAGCGTAAGGATTTTCACCCTCTTTTGGCAATTCAAGACGAATAATGTTGTATTCGTTTTCTTTAATAAAAGCAAGTCTTTCTTGCTCGCTGATTATGTCGTACGGAGGACAGCAAAGAGAGGAAATTTCGCCTGCCTTTGCGGTGTTGTATCTCATACCTTTGAATGCTTTAATAACTGCCATAGCCATTACCTCCAATTGAATTAATAAAATTCCCGAACGAGGAATATAAAATTATAAGAATTATAAGTAAAAATAATACTGTCATATATATTGTACCACGAATATGTAGGAATTTCAATAAATTTGTTGTAAAAAGCAGTGCTTTTATATACTTTTTGAATAATACAGAAACAAAAATTCTTATAAAATTAAATGAAAAGATTGACAATACAGATATAATATGATATAATATCACTTGCGTAAAATAAATATGCGCCAATAGCTCAGTTGGTTAGAGCTACCGGCTCATAACCGGTCGGTCCGGGGTTCGAGTCCCTGTTGGCGCACCAAGCAAAAACCGCATTAGAAAACTGTTTATCAGCTTTTTAATGCGGTTGTTTTTATATCGTGATACACAGAAATACAAGGAAAAACAGTGTACTACAGAAAAAATGCATTGCAAAAAAATATCTTTGATTTTTATATTTTAACGGAATACTTTATAAAAGTTTAGTCGACCTTTGAAAAATTGAGTAAACTTTTTTGCTTTTGGGAGGATAATTTAGCGTTAGCTAAATTTCAATGCCCGACCGACACTCCACCAAACCATAATTCATCCTAACTTTTGATAAAGAGCCCAAAAAGAAATGCAGATAGGGAAGATCCCTGTCTGCATTTCAGATTATAAAGAGGTCGGACAAAAATGACCTTAATATAAAATTAATTTAAAAACTGAAAAATTTACCTAAACAGTTGTTATTCTTCAACTGTTTCAATTTTTTCTTAAGCTTTAGTTTCCTTAGTTTCTTCCTTTTCTTCAACTACAGGCTTTTCATCGACTTTTTCTTCTGCCTTGCTTTCAGCTTTTGCGGCTTTTTCAGCCTTTGCTTTCTTAAGAGCGGCAGCCTTGCGGTTTGTAGTCTTTTCCTTTTTTGGTTTTTCGGGTGCAGGAAGTTCCTTGTCAAGCTCAATGTAGATTACGGAAAGCGGTGCAAGCGTAATGTTGATTGAGTACGGAAGATCGTGATCGGTTGCATCCTGTGCCTTTAATTCGCCCTCGTTTACGATACCGCAGCCGCCGAATTCCTCTGCCTCGGAGTTGAGAACTTCTTTATAGATACCAAACTTCGGAACACCGATTTTGTAGTTCTCACGGAGCATTGGCTGGAAGTTACATACAACAATAACTTCGCTTCCGTCATAAGCAATTCTTCTGAAAGAAATAATGCTATGCTTGTAATCGTCGAGAGCAATCCACTGAAAACCGTTCCAGTCGTAGTCGTTTTCGTGCATTGCAGGTGTATCGCAATAGAATTTGTTTGCTGTAGCAAAGAAGTGATTAAGCTGACGGTGCTTTTCGTAGCCGAGCAAGTTCCACTGGAGCTGTTCGGTAGAATTCCACTCGTCAAACTGTCCGAGCTCACTGCCCATAAACATAAGTTTTTTACCGGGATGAGCAAGCATATAAGCAAGGAATCCTCTTACGCCCGCAAACTTGTTGTCATACAGACCCGGCATTTTGTTGATAAGCGAGCCTTTGCCGTAAACAACTTCATCATGAGAGATAGGGAGCATAAAGCTTTCGCTGAATGCGTAAACCATACTGAATGTAAGAGTATCGTGGTGATAATTTCTGTAAAGCGGGTCAAGGCTGATGTATGAGAGCATATCGTTCATCCAACCCATATTCCACTTGTAGTCAAATCCAAGCCCCATATCCTTTGGCGGGAAACCGGTAACATTCGGCCATGCTGTGCTCTCTTCGGCAATCATCATAGCTTCCGGGTGGAACATATGCACAACAGTGTTAAGCTTCTGTAAGAAATCAACAGCAACAAGATTTTCTCTGCCACCGTAGATATTTGCAAGCCATTCGCCGTCTTTACGGTTGTAGTCGAGGTAGAGCATAGATGCAACGGCGTCAACTCTGATGCCGTCAATATGATATTGGTCAAGCCAGAACATTGCGGATGAAAGCAAGAAACTTGCTACTTCGTAACGGGCATAGTTAAAGATATATGTACCCCATTCCTTGTGTTCGCCGATTCTCCAATCCTCGTATTCATAACAGCCTGTACCGTCAAATCTGCCAAGACCGTGCTCGTCCTTAGGGAAGTGAGCAGGTACCCAGTCAAGAATAACGCCGATACCTTCCTGATGACATTTGTCAACAAAATACATAAGGTCTTTAGGAGTACCGTAACGGGAAGTTGCCGCAAAGTAACCTGTTACCTGATAGCCCCAGCTGCCGTCAAACGGATATTCTGTAAGAGGCATAAACTCAATGTGAGTGTAGCCCATTTCTTTTACATAAGGAATAAGCTCCTCGGCGAGCTTTCTATAGCTGAATACATTGCCGTCCTCGTATTTTCTCCAAGAACCTGCGTGCATTTCATATACATTGATAGGCGCGTTCTTGTGCGGGTGAGCTTTCTTGTGCTCAAACCACTCGCTGTCGTTCCATTCATAACCGTGAATTTCATATACACGAGATGCGTTATCAGGTCTTGTCTGGCAATGGAATGCATATGGGTCGGTTTTCATTACCTTTTGCATTGACGGAGTTTCTACGCAGTATTTATAGCAAGCATATTCCCATACACCCTCAATAAACAATTCCCATACGCCTGAATTGTCGATTTTATACATATAGTTTGCATCGGGGTTCCAATCGTTGAAGTCACCTACAACGGATACGGAAAGTGCGTTTGGTGCCCATACTCTGAACACAACGCCGTCTCTGTCGCCCCAGTTTACAAAATGAGAGCCCATAAATTCATAAGCTGTAACAGATTCGCCCTGCAAAAACTGTTCAAGCGGAGTTCTTTTGTCATTTAAACTAAAAGCCATTTATATATCCTCTTTTCTTTAAGAAATTTGGGAAAAGGGCGCATATTGCTCGTTTTTACAAAAAATAAATCCGCAGTATGCTTTTACAGTGTTTCCCTTGATTTAATTATATGTTTATAGTATAATATATTCTACACAAATATACAAGAGTTAATTTTAATTTTTATGTAAATTATTTTACAAATTATTAAAATTTGTTTATTTTTTCAAAAAAATTTAAGGTGAAATTTTATGGATAAAAGAGTAAAAAATACCACAAAGGCACTCAAGCAGACACTTTTTGATATGCTTGAGCAAATGCCTTTGAGCAAAATTACAGTAACCTCTCTCTGTAAGCAGGCGGGAGTGAACAGAGTTACCTTTTATCACCATTTCGCCGATGTTTACGATATGATTTCTCAAATAGAAATCAGCTATGTTGAAGAATTAAAGGATTACAATTTTAAATTTACGCAGAACGGCAAGGTGAATTTCCTTTGGATTGTGCGCTTTGTAAAGAAGTATTCGGATTTTTACAGAGTGGTTTTCAATAACAATATCCAGACTAAATTACTTGACGAAATGTATGCGGAGCTCAAAAAAGAGTATTGTGCGGCATTTGGCAAAAAGGATATTCCGCAGACCAAACTTGAGTATATGTTTACATTTCTCGAAAGCGGTGCGTCAAGTATTTTAAAAAAGTGGGTAAGAGGCGGAATGCCAGAGAGCGAAGAATATATCGCCGACCTTATAAGCGAAATATTTATCAGTATGCACAGTCATATATAATAGTTGCTCACAGCCGAAAATTATGTTAAAATATGTAGTCAAATGAAAGAAAATATTACGGATGGTGTATATATGAAAAAAAGATTTCTTGACAGCGGAAAAATTGTAGGCACTCACGGCATAAAAGGCGAATTAAGAATTGACCCGTGGTGCGACAGTCCCGAATTTTTGTGCTGCTTTAAAAAACTTTATCTTGACGAGCAGGGCAGAGAGAGCATAAAAGTTAAGTCACGCCCTCACAAAAATATTGTGCTTTGCAAGGTTGACGGAATAGATACAATTGAGCAGGCGGATAAAATGAGAGGCAAGACAATTTATATCGACCGAGAGGAGATCGTCCTTGACGAGGGTGTAAACTTTGTTCAGGATTTGCTCGGTCTTGAGGTAAAAGACGCCGACAATGCAACTGTTTACGGCAAAATTACAGATGTTTTGCGCACAGGTGCTAATGATGTTTATGAGATAACAGATGACAACGGCAAAAAATATCTTGCACCCGTTATTGACGAGGTTATTACAGAAACCAATGTTGATGACGGATATGTTCTTATTCGCCCGATGAAAGGAATATTTGACGATGAGGATTGATATAATAACCTTATTCCCCGAGATGTTTACTCCTGTTTTGGGTGACAGTATAATCGGCAGAGCGCAAAAAAGCGGTGCGCTTGAAATACATTGTCATCAACTGCGTGACTATGCTTTTGACAAGCACAGACGAGTTGACGATACCCCGTACGGCGGCGGAATGGGAATGTTGATGAAAGCCGAGCCTATAGCGCTTTGCTTTGAGGATATATGCGATAAAATCGGCAAAAGACCGCATTTTGTCTATATGTCGCCGCAGGGAAAAACTCTTACGCAGCAAAGACTTAAGGAAATAGCCGAGATTGAGAATGTCTGCATATTGTGCGGTCATTACGAGGGTGTCGACCAGCGTTTGCTTGATGAATTTATAGACGAGGAAATTTCAATCGGCGACTATGTGCTTACAGGCGGCGAACTTCCTGCAATGGTATTCACGGACGCACTTTCAAGAATGGTGCCTGGTGTACTTTCAAATAATGAATGTTTTACCGAAGAAAGCCATTATAACGGTTTGCTTGAGTATCCTCAATACACAAAACCGTCGGTATGGAGGGGCAAAGAAGTGCCCGAAGTGCTTTTGAGCGGTCATCATGCAAACATAGCAAAGTGGCAGAAAGAAAAAAGTCTTGAGGTAACCCGTGCAAAGCGCCCGGACTTGCTTGAAAAGATAAAAGAACAGCAATAAGAATTAACAATAATTTAGTGCTGCAAAATAATATTTAGCAATACTTAATATAATTTAATTTCAGTTTTAGTAAAGTTGCACAACAACAGACCAAAATTTTTGGTTGTAAGTGAGTATTAAACCAAAAATTAATTAACTTATTGACCTTTTTTTGAAAAAATACTATAATATTTATTAAAAGATTGCAAAATGCAGTCGGATTACAAAACGGGTTAAATTATATGGCAAGAGAGGGATTTTAAAATGTATGTTAAGGAAGTATTAGTACAGAACAAGGCAGGCTTACATGCTCGCCCAGCTACATTTTTCATTCAGAAGGCTAACGAATACAAGTCAACTGTATGGGTAGAAAAGGAAGAAAGACGAGTTAATGCAAAGAGCCTTCTCGGCGTATTGTCACTTGGTATTATCGGCGGTACAACCATCAAGGTTATTGCTGACGGTTCAGACGAAACAGAGGCTGTTGACGGTCTTGTTGCTCTCGTTGAGTCAGGTTTTGCTGAATAAGTTAAATAATTTATACTCTTTCAGAATTTAAGGGCGGTTTTCCGCCCTTTTTGTTTTGCCTTTTTAAAGGTTGACCAAGCTTTTATAATTGCTTGTCGAAACAATTTGTTAAACCATAGTTTTAAATATTCCAAAAACACAAAAAACAAATCCGATTTACATTATTTTCAAAAAGATTTTTAAAACCTATTGACAAACGGAAACGGTGGTGTTACAATAAACCTACTTTATCGGTAGGAATACTAAGTTTTAGGAAAATTCCCGCTTTTTAAAGTAATATTATTATATATCCGCACACAATGCGGAAATTTAAAATCAGAAGGGTGATAATATGAGCGAAAAGAATGTAAAAGATTTAGGCTTTCAGACAAGAGCCGTGCATACAGGCAACGGTGTTGACGGCGAAACAGGAGCAATTAAGAGGCCTATAACTATGGCAAACAGCTATGAATTGCCCTATGACCCAAGTGACCTTAACTGGAGCAGTGCAGGTAAAAACCTTTATACAAGAAACGGAGGCTCAAACCAGCAGTATCTTCAGGAAAAAGTTGCCTCTCTTGAGGGCGGCGAAGATTGCGTGGTGCTTGCAAGCGGTGTTGCCGCTTTGTCGGGACTGTTCTTTGCTTTACTCAAAAGCGGTGACCATGTAATTTTCTCAAGCGTTACTTATATTGCGGTTTACAGACTTTTAAACGAGCTTTTAAACAATAAATTCGGTGTGGAAACAACAATTGTTGATACCTCCGACCCCGAAAATGTAAGAAAGGCAATCCGCCCGAACACAAAACTTATTCATATAGAAACTCCGGGCAACCCCACACTTACAATTTCGGACATCAAGGCGATTGCAGACATTGCGCACGAAAACAATGCGCTGTTATCTGTTGACAATACATTTGCTTCTCCGTACAACCAAAGACCCGTTGAGCTTGGCGCAGACTTTTCGATTGAAAGCCTTACAAAATATATCAACGGTCACGGCGACGCAATGGGCGGTGCTATTATCGGTAAAAAAGAATACCTCGACATCATCAGAGCACAGTCGCAGATTAACCTCGGTGCAACAATCAGCCCGTTCAATGCCTGGCTTATTATGCGTGGTGCGGTTACTTTACCGCTTAGAATGAAACAGCACAATGAAAATGCACTCAAAGTCGCTAAATATTTAAAGACTGTAAAGGGTGTAAGTTTTGTGGCTTATCCGGGACTTAAAGCCCACCCGAACCACGATATCGCCAAAAAGCAGATGACAAACGGTTTCGGCGGTGTGCTTTCGTTCGGACTCAAGGCTGACCATGATACATATAACAGATTTGTAAGCCATTTGAATGTCATAACTTCTGCAGTTTCTCTCGGTCACGATGAAAGCCTTATCGTTTTCCTCGGAGAAAATGACGAAAGACAGTATCTTTATCCCGAAGAATTCCACAACGGCTTTTTCAGATTCAGCGTCGGCATTGAAGATGCAGAAGATATTATTGCAGACCTTGAGCAGGCATTTAAGAAGGAAAATTTATTATGATAAGAAAAGCCACGGTGCTTGATTTGCCGGCTGTCAAAGAAATTTACAATTATGCGGTTTTAAACACTACCGCAACCTATGACATAAATCCCAAAGATGACAAATACTTTGTTGATATGTTAAATGAGCATACAGGCAAGTATTTGCTCTCTGTGTATGAGGAAAACGGCAATGTAATCGGTTATGTTGCACTTTCCCGCTACAGTAAAAGAGATGCATACGACATTACAGCTGAGCTTTCGGTATATGTAAAAAACGATTGTCAAAACAGGCACATCGGCACTCAACTTATTGAGTATGCACTTCAAGAGGCGCAAAAGAATAATCAGTTCTTGACTGTGGTTTCGCTTATCACAAGCGAGAACGAGCACAGCATTTATTTACATAAACAGTTCGGATTTGAATTTGGCGGAAGAATTAAAAACGCAGGATTCAAATTTGACAGGCTCTTGAGCGTAGATATTTATTACAAGAATTTCCAATGAGTTTTTAACGGATTGGCGCAGATGTATTGACTTTTATCAATTAATATGGTATTATCAGAACATATAAAACCTATTAGGTTTATAGGACTTCAAGAGAGGAGAGCAACCTTATGACAAAGCTTGTTTCATATGTAAAAAGCTCTATGTGTTGCTGTTGCATGTGCACAATGTGTATGTGTTTATTTCCCATGCTCTCCGACGAAAAGTTTTGACCAGATAAAGTTTTACTGACCGGAGTGCATATGTTCTTCGGTCTTTTTTAATGCTTTTTATTATTCTGTGCATAAAATGTTAAGAGATTAGGAAAAAGGTGAAAAAATGAATTGGGAATTTATTTTTAAATATCTTCCTTTGTACCAAGAGGCAGCTTTGCTCACGTTAAAAATCGGACTTATCGGAATCGCCGTTTCTATTATAATCGGTCTTTTCTGTTCATTAGTTCAGTATTACAAAGTGCCCGTGCTAAGGCAGATTGCAACGGTATATATTGAAATATCCCGTAACACTCCGCTGCTTATTCAGTTGTTTTTTATTTACTATGCGCTGCCAAAGGTTGGCGTGCAGGTAAGCTCTGAAATGGCAGGCTATATCGGTCTTGCTTTCCTGGGCGGAAGCTATATGTCGGAAACTTTCAGGAGCGGACTTGAATCTGTAGATAAAATTCAAACCGAAAGTGCTTTAAGTCTTGGTATGAAGCATCCGCAGATTATGAGATATGTAATACTGCCGCAGGCTTTTTCAACAAGTGTACCGCCGTTTGTGGCAAATGTAATATTCTTGCTTAAAGAAACAAGTGTATTCAGCGCAGTAAGCCTTATGGACCTTATGTTTGTTGCAAAGGACTTAATCGGTCTTTACTACAAAACAACAGAGTGTCTGTTTATGCTTGTTGTGTTCTATCTTATTATACTACTGCCTGTTTCAATACTTGGAAGTGTGCTGGAAAGGAAACTGAGATATGCCGGATTTGGGGATTGATGTTCTTTTTAAGGGAACAAACTTTATACGCCTTTTGGGCGGCTTGTGGACTGCACTTGAAATCAGTCTTATTTCAGTCGGTCTTAGCATACCGCTTGGCATTTTGCTTGGCATTGTAATGACTATACCAAACAAAGCAATAAAAGTTATAACAAAAATTTATCTTGAAATTATCAGAATAATGCCGCAGCTTGTGTTGCTTTTTATAGTGTTCTTCGGTGCAACAAGAACTATGGGAATTAACCTTTCGGGCGAGGTTGCCTCGGTAATAGTGTTTACGCTTTGGGGTACGGCAGAGATGGGCGACTTGGTGCGAGGCTCAATTATCAGTATTCCGAAACACCAGTCGGAAAGCAGTCTTGCGCTCGGACTCAGCAAAGCACAAACCTATTTATATATAATAATTCCGCAGACGGTACGCAGACTTTTGCCGCTTTCAATCAACCTTGTTACAAGAATGATAAAGACTACAAGCCTTATCCTTATGATTGGTGTTGTAGAGGTTATAAAGGTTGCACAACAGATTATTGAGGCAAACCGTGCCACAAGTCCGAACGCAGCGTTCGGTGTGTACCTTGTAGTATTCATTATGTACTTTATAGTTTGCTTCTCAATAAGTATGGTTGCAAAACATCTTGAAAAGAAATGGAGTTGAGGAAATGTCGCAGGAACTGTTAAAAATAGAAAATCTTACAAAGCGTTACGATGATAACACCGTACTTCAAAGCATTAATATGACAGTCCGTCAGGGTGAAGTTGTGGTAATTATCGGCCCGAGCGGCTGTGGCAAGAGTACCTTTTTACGATGTATAAACGGTCTTGAACCTATACAGGAGGGCACAATTTCTTTTGAGGGCGAGTTAATCGACCGCAAAAGCAAAAATATAGCGGAAATTCGCCAGAAAATCGGTATGGTGTTTCAGAATTACGAGCTTTTTCCACACCTTACCGTTATGGATAATATCTTACTTGCCCCCACAAAAGTGCAGAAGAGAAATAAAGAGGAAGTAAAAAAAGAGGCGGAAGAGCTGCTCGAAAAAGTCGGATTAAGCGAAAAGAGCAACAGCTATCCACGACAGCTTTCGGGCGGTCAGAAACAGAGAGTTGCAATTGTAAGAGCCTTGTGTATGCACCCGGACATTTTGCTTTTTGACGAGGTTACAGCCGCACTTGACCCCGAAATGGTAAGGGAAGTGCTTGATGTAATGCTCGGACTTGCAAAGCAGGGAAGAACAATGCTTATTGTAACTCACGAAATGCAGTTTGCCCGTGCGGTTGCCGACAGAATAGTATTTTTTGACGGCGGTCACATTGTGGAAGAGGGTAAACCCGAAGAGTTCTTCACAAATCCAAAGACCGAGAGAGCTAAAAAATTCCTTGATATTTTTGAGTTTGACTCAATAAAATAAATTTTCTTTAAGAAAGAGGAGAGATTATTATGAAAAGAATTACAAAAATCATTTCTGCAATCCTTGCAGTGTTAATTGTTACAGCGGTGTTTGCAGGCTGCTCAAGTTCAAACGACAATTCAACCGCTAACGGCTTTAGAACACTTGATGAAATCAAATCATCGGGTACAATCAATATCGGCGTATTTTCCGACAAAAACCCATTCGGTTATGTTGACGAAAACGGCGAGTATCAGGGCTACGATGTTTACTTTGCAAACCGACTTGGCGAGGACCTCGGAGTAAAAGTAAACTTTGTTTCAACTGAGGCTGCAAACAGAATCGAATACCTCCAGACAGGTAAGGTAGACCTCATTCTTGCAAACTTTACAGTTACGGACGAGAGAAAAGAAGAGGTTGACTTTGCACTTCCTTATATGAGCGTTTCACTCGGTGTTGTATCTCCGAAGAGCAAAACAATAACAAGCCTTGACAATTGGAACGAAAGCGACAGTATGATTGTAATTTCAGGTACAACTGCCGAAACTTACCTCACAAAGAACTATCCGAACATCAAACTCCAGAAGTATGACGCATATGCACAGGCAAAGACAGCTCTTGAAAACGGCAGCGGCGCAGCTTGGGCAAACGACAATACAGAGGTTATCGCATACGCAAACCAGAACAGTGACTTTGTTGTAGGTATTCCTGAACTCGGTTCGGCAGATACAATTGCTCCTGCCGTAACGAAGGGCAACGATACACTCCTTAACTGGATTAACGATGAAATTAAAGCGCTCGGTAAAGAAAACTTCTTCCACAAAGATTACGAGGCAACACTCCTTGACACATACGGCAAGGATTACGAGAATCAGCTTGTAATCGAGGGCGGCGAGCTTGCATCATCAACAAATGATACAGCTAAATAATTTAACTTAATATTCAATAAAACAACGGCAATCGGAATTTAATCCGGCTGCCGTTGTTTGCTTATAGCTTGGTGTTTATTTTTTTTATTGTAATTTTTGTTTTGGTATATGATATAAGCCATATAAAGAAATATATTGTAATAAAAACACTGTAATAAATCAAAATCGAAATTACATTGTGCGGCATCCAATACAGAAAGTAGGCGACAGGAAATGTAGCTGTTGAATAAATCAGTAAATGAGTAATTGTTTGCTTTATTAAACTCCACCTGTCTATTGTCCATATGACCGATGTACCGCCTAAAATTGCGCCGTATATCATACTTATAATTGTTTGAGCTATTACTGCATTTAATTCTGTTCCAAACAATTCAATTGCCTGCGGAACAACAGGGTAAAATTCTCCGTTTCCGATTATAACGGATGTGATTATTGTTATAAAATAACATATAAAAAATCCGACTGCCGCTCCGATTAATCCACGAATTAATAACTGTTTTTTAATACTCATTTTATACACCCAATCTTTCTTTAATTTTTGATACATATCTTCTTGAAACATATGTGCTTTTTCCGTTTTTAAACAGAACATAAACAGTACCTGAAATTTTAAGATTAAATCTGCTGACTTTTTCTAAATTTATAATTTCTGATTTTGAAATCCTTACAAATTTATTATAGTCAAGACTGTTTTCAAGTTCGTATAAACGCTGTGTAACCGTAAATTCTCCTCGATCGGTTACCGCAAAAACTTCACCGTTACTTGCATAAATGTTAATAATGTCATTTTGGTTTATAATCGAAACATCATCTCCGCTTTTACCTGTAACAGTATTTTGTGTAGTACAGGAAAGCTTAGTTATGTATGATTTTATCTCTTCGGTTATTTGGTCGGTGTAAATGACGCATAACGGAGTTTTGTAATTGTTATCTATCTTTAATTCAACTTTCAAATTTTTACCTCCTCAATGTATTATGCTATTAGTTTACAATAATAAAAAATAAAATCAACCGTTTTTTTATATGCGGTTGATTTTATTGTTTAAGCGGTAGTATTCAGTTGTTGAAATTCAGTTTTTAATTTTAAATGTATGTCTGAAAATAAATCTTGCTGTCGGCAGGCTTTACAACTTTAAACGCAAACTTTTTCGCAAAACGGCTTGTTAAGAACTTACTACAACGATTATACAGGTACAAATTTACACTGCCTGGCAGAGTGATTAAGCTTTGCAGGGCGGTATTTTAAAATGGTATTGATGAATATTTAATTGTATGATAAGATAAAAAAGGAGTTGATTTTTATGAGTGACACAATAAATGATTTTTTCGACAGCTTAGAAAAAGAAAATCTTTCTGGTAAAGAAATGAGAGAAAAAATAGATGAGTTTATAAAGCAAAATAATATTGACTATGAAGATTTGGCAGATGAAGAAGATTTAGAAGATTTAGAAGATTTATATTATTATTTAGATATGGCTTTTCAAGCCGAAACCGAACAAGAAGCAATAAAGTATGCTAAAAAGGCTTTGAAGATTGAGCCTGATAATATTGACGCACAGGTGATAATTGCAGAAAATTCAATATATGATCATATAAAGCTGCTTAACAAGTTTGAAAAGATAAAAAAGGCTGCCGAACAGAAACTTGTTGAGGAACATTTATTAACAGAGGAAAATATAGGGGATTTTTGGCTGTTAACAGAAACCCGACCCTATATGAGATTGCTCTATAATCGTATGCGGTTGTTATTGGATTGCGGAAAAATCGGTATGGCAAAAAATGCTTGCTTGGAAATTTTGGATTTGAACAATGATGATAATTTAGGTGCAAGATTTATTTTAATGCATATTTACGCATATTTTGAAGATGAAAAATCAGCGGTTAAGTTGTTTGAAAGGTATGACTGCCAAAAATCGACGCAATTTTTATTGCCTTTGTCAACTTTATATTATAAGCTTGGAAAAACTCGCAAAGCCGCAGCTTATATTAAAGAACTTGTCAATATAAATAAAGATACACACGATTTCTTTAATCGTTTGGTGATAGGCGAAGGTTTGTCAGACATTGAGTTTGGTATGTACGGTTATCGTGCAAATTCTATTGAAGAACTTGCAATTGATGTTACAGATAATAAGTTTCTTTTTGTAAATTGCGGTGTTTATTTTAAATGGGTATTAAAAACAATTAAGAGTATTGATTAATAAAAGCCTCGCCAAAATCATTATACTTGGCGAGGTCCTTTTGTACCAAAGCGTGTAAAGCTGTTGCTGTCAAGTTTTTGAATTTAATAACCCTATATAGTTGTCTGTAAGAATTTTAATATATTTTATTGCAGTACATTAAGCAAAGACCAAATTTTCTTTATGAAGTGTAATAATGTTATTATATTTGTTTAAATATGTGTTTTTATGTCTAACAACATTAAAATGATTTATTTTTCAAAAATTCCTTGACAAATTACGCAAAGTTTGATATAATACATCTTGTCTTGAAAATTAAACAGATATAGGGGTATAGCTCAGTTGGTAGAGCAGCGGTCTCCAAAACCGCGTGCCGAGGGTTCAAGTCCTTCTGCCCCTGCCAAGCAAAAACGGCTTAAACACTGCGTTTAAGCCGTTTTTTTGATATATTTTTATGTACGGAGCACGGTCTGATTTTCCGCTTTTGATGCTTATTTCAAGCATCAAAATCTTCAACCAGTGCTAATAGTTCCAACGTTTCCGTCTGCTACATCATCAAAATAGCATCAAATTTTTTAATAGAAATATTATTGCTACAATATTATCACTTACAACTATTCAAATATCTTGTTGATTACGCAATTGTATGTCATACCATAATCCTCAATAAATACATCAACAGATTCGTTTGTATCAATTTTTATGATTTTTTCTCCGCCCAAAGATTCTAAGTTACCCTTTATTTTATCTTCTTTTTCAAATTCGACAGTATCTAATACTTCAAAATATCCACAGTCACCATTTTCTATTTGAAAAGCAACTAATCCTCTTTTATAGTTTACTGCTACTACTTGACCTATCATCATAATAACTTACCTCTATTCAATGTTAAATAATTAGTTCCTATTATATGTACAAGGATAATTTTCACCATTTGGTGTGTTAATTTCCTCAATTAATAAATCGCTTAATATATCAGTAATATCGTCCCAACTCATGCCTTCATAAAAACCTCTTGTATCATCCGCTGGAAGATTCATTAAGAAAGTTGCAAAAATAGTTTCACATGTTCTTCTTGGGAATTTCCCTAAATAAGAACTGTAGAAATCATTAGTGTATTTGTAATGATGTGAATAAATAAAATCTTTCCATTTATCAAGCATTTCATCTTCACTAACAATATCTATAACAGAAACTTCTTCAAGTTGTCTACTTTCTAAATCTCCCCAAGCTTTTTTCAATAAAGTTACAGCTTCTTTATCTGTTGTTGGAGCACTATACCCAAATATAGTTAGCATTGATGATTGTTCAATGTATTGTTCAGTTGCTTCCCAACATTTGTTTATATAATCATCTTTACTATAATTTTTTTCTTTTACAGGATATAAAAGCTTAGTTGGTGTAAATACACTTTCACAAACAGGACAAGTAACACCGTTTATTCCAAATTCAACATCTTTTTCACAGTATCCCATAGCAACATTACCATGCAAGCAAAAAATATGTGGTAGGTTTTCTGTAAATCCAGAACATCTACAATATGCTTGGATCAATAATGGATCCCAATTAAAAGTTGTGATAACATCTTTACTTGTTAAACTTAAAATAAGCAAATCATATATTGTGGGGTATTCAGGCAATTCAAGTGAAGCAAAATAGTCATAAATGCGTTTTTCAAGTTCTTTAACGACATCTCTGCAATCTTCTCTCAAATATAATTCTGAATATATATCTTCAAGGTTTTTGCTTTTAGTATTTAGTTCAACATTAGATATTACATCATTAAGATTTAACTTTTCTATAAGACCATTCATTACGGATGATTTATTGCCATTTCTATCCCCATTAGGTATTGTAGCAATTGTTGCACCAGCACCTAAAATTACAGTATGTCTTCTCATTATTATTCCTTTCATCGGATTGAGCATTTCTATTATATTTTAACACGAGTAATTATTTTATTCAATCACTTAAATAGACTATATTGTATGAAAAAGTGTTCACCAGCATCATTATATCATAAAAACTCCATATTATTTTCAAAAAATACCAAATAAATTCTAATCCCTTTTCTTTGTTTACAGCGTATCAGTTTTTGGATATTCATCTTATTTTCCTAAAGTATTACTGGAACAATTATCTTGTATGCAACATTGTTAAAATGTATGCTTGTTTTATCTGTGTCTGCATATCCTCCGGCGTGAAGAGTATGTATTTTCAAAACCTCTGATTTTAAACATTCAAGTAACTCTTCTGCATACTTTAAAACAGTATTCCGTTTTGGAATGAACATATTCTGTTTAGCATCTTAAGATAATTAATCATTATACTTTGGGCTGATGCTAAACAACTCATATTTTTACTCTTTCCGCAGACAGCAATCATTTCATTTCCTTTCTGTTAGCGAAATAAACACCTCATTAAATCCTTTCTCATCTCTATCGATCTTAATATTGTATTTCTCTGTTTTAATAGTCTGACTTTATTTTGAATAATTATTTCCTATTATATTCCATTTGTTTTCTGTTATATCTTTTGTATAAACAATGTGTTTGTTCATATATCAAAACAATGTTTTGCCCATTTCCGTACGGATAAACCTTATAGCTTTTTTAAAGCATTTTATCTTTATATTGCTTTATGTGTCTGTAACTTCTGGGCATAAAAATTCCTCCTATGGTGTTTTTATAATTATACCATAGGAGGATCTTTTTTCACTAAACTTGTTCAAAATTCAGTATTATGAATTTTGTTATATCAAACCAAAATATTTTTCAAAAAAGGATTTTAACTTATCGATAACGGTTTGCTTTTTTAACGCCCTATTTGAGCCATTTGAAAACCTTGAAATTGGCGGTAATATTTTATCAAGATTAGTTCCAGTGGTTTTTATTCCACCATCTCTGAATGAGTTCTCTATAAATTTTTGAGCTTCATCGTGTTTTAGTTTTTCATCTTTGATGATTGCTTCTAAGTCATGTTCTTTTTGCTTTTTAACAAAGTCTTTCCAGTCCTTTTCAACATCTGTTTTTACTGTCATTTGGGCAACAAATCCCTCAATTAAAGCTTTTTTGCTGCGCAGCTCAACACTTGCATCTATTGATTTATTAATATTAGCAAGAATCGTTTTATCCTCACAGTTTGATTCGTGATATTTGGCAACGAGCATCAAGATATAATCTATATTGACCTCGACCTGCTTAATAAGTTCAATTTCAAAGACAATGTCATCGTTGATTCGTTCTTTTTCAATATCGCTTTTTTTAGCATAATCTTGATATAAGTCAATATAAATGCTTTGATAATCCTGTAAATCTCTAACGGATACAGAACTGTCGCTTTCAAAATCATCGAAACACCTTAAAATATTTCTCAATTTCAAAATGCTACCAAACAGTTTGATGAATTCTTTTTCGTTATCCTCGCCAATGATTTGACTGCTTATCGGAAATTCATTTACCAGTCTGGCTACAAGCTCGTTATAACCTTCAATATGTTTTCCGTGCTCATCTTCATAGCCATTCATATACTCATTGTAAGTTTTTAGAATAACCATACCTCTTGCGTTTTTATCTCCAAAAAGCGCTAAGGCATTATTAGTGGCTGTTTCAAGGTTTCTAAAACAAACAATGTTTCCAAATGTTTTAACTGAGTTCAAAATACGATTAGTCCTGGAAAATGCTTGTATCAACCCGTGGTCTTTTAGATTTTTATCTACCCATAGTGTGTTAAGAGTAGTCGCATCAAATCCAGTTAGAAACATATTGACTACGATCAGCAAATCAATCTCACGATTTTTCATTCTCAATGATACATCTTTATAATAGTTGGGAAATTTATCGGCAGATGTATCATAGCTAACATTAAACAGCTTATTATAATCATCAATCGCACTGTCAAGAAAATCCCGTGAAGTCTGATCAAGACCGCTTGTGTCAAAATTTTCATCTTGCAAGATATCATCCGGATCTTCTTCGTTTGGATTAAAACTGAATATCGTAGCAATATTTAATTTATGACCTGTTTCCTCCATTTGCTTTTTAAATTCATTGTAGTATGCAATCGCTGCCGGAATAGATGCGACTGCAAAAATTGAATTAAAACCATTTACTTTTACGGTTGCTTTTTGCTCTGTTACCGTATTATTCTTGGACTTTGCCATTTTTTCTACATTCGTAATCACTTTATGGTCATAATAGGAACGGCTTTGATTACGATAAGTTTTCTGCTCAAAATGTTCAAGAATGTATTGTGTAATCTCAGATACTCTTTTAGGATCAAGCAAAGCTTTTTCACGGTCAATTGCCTTTACTTGCTTATCGTATAAAAGCTCAGGGTTTTTGATCGTGTTGATATAATCAATTCTAAAAGGCAAGACATTTCCATCATGGATAGCATCAACAATGGTATATGCGTGCAGTGGTCTTACTTTATTTCCGTTTTCATCCGGTTCACCGCCGAAAACCTGTGCTGTGGTACGCATATTCGGAGCGTTGGAACTGTTCGAGTTTATTGCAAAAATAGGGGTGCCTGTAAACCCGAAGATATGATAATTTTTAAAGTGCTTTGTAATAGACTTGTGCATATCTCCAAACTGAGAACGGTGGCATTCATCAAAAATCATAACAATGTGTTTTTTATAAACTTCATGTTCTTTGTTCTTAGATATGAATTTATCTAACTTTTGAATAGTTGTGATGATGATCCTTGCATTATCATCTTCCATTTGTTTTTGCAGAATTTTAGTAGAGGTGTTGCTGTTGGCAGCACCTTTTTCAAACCTGTCATATTCTTTCATTGTCTGATAGTTAAGATCTTTTCTATCAACAACAAACAATACTTTGTCAATGAAATTCAATCCTTGAGCAAGCTGTGCAGTTTTAAAACTTGTTAAAGTCTTGCCGCTTCCGGTTGTATGCCAAATATAACCGCCTGCCTCTTTTCTGCCGGCTTTTTTGAGATTGGTAGAAACGATAATGCGATTTAGAATTTTTTCGGTTGCCGCAATTTGATAAGGACGCATTACCAATAATAAATTCTCTGAGGTAAATACACAGTAACGAGTCAAAATATTAAGCAGCGTATGTTTTGCAAAAAAGGTTTTTGTAAAGTCCACAAGGTCCGGGATGGTACGGTTTTTTTCATCCGCCCAATAACTTGTGAATTCAAAGCTATTAGAAGTCTTTTTCTTTTTTGCTGCGTTTTTCTCTGCGTTATCTTTGATATGCTGAAATCTTGTTGTGTTAGAGTAATACTTTGTATGCGTACCGTTGGAGATTACAAACAGCTGTACATACTGATACAATCCGCTGCCTGCCCAAAAGCTGTCACGCTGATATCGATTGATTTGGTTAAACGCTTCTCGAATTGCGTTCCCTCTCTTTTTAAGCTCAATATGCACTAACGGCAATCCGTTTACCAAAATCGTTACATCATAACGGGTTTTACGTTCACCCTCATTTTCTTCGTACTGATTTATTATCTGCAAATGATTGTTATGAATGTTGGTTTTGTCAATCAGCTTGATGTTTTTTACATATCCGTTGTCAAGGGTAAGGTTTTGAAGATAATCTTCCTGTATTTTGCGTGTTTTCTCAACAATACCATCATTTCCATTGGAAATAACACTGCTGTAAAAGTCGTTCCATTCTTTATCGAAAAAGGTATAGTTATTAAGTTTTTCAAGCTGAGTACGGAGGTTGTCAATTAAGTCCTGTTCGCTTTTTATAGTAATGTATTCGTAGCCCTGACTGACAAGGCAATTTATAAAATCTTTTTCAAGTTCCGCTTCGCTTTGATAGTCGGTGCTTTTTCTTTTTTCAGGCGTGTATTCAGCGACAACTGTATTTTCGGTTGAACTCGCCACAATTTCAAAACTATTCATTTTTCCGTTGCCTCCTTTTTCTTAAAAGTTAAGAGCTTATCTCTGTAATATTCATATTGCTTTTGTCTTGCTTCAATTTCGGCAGGTAATCCCTCACTGATATCATTGCAAAGCTTATCGAATCGATCAAGAATATCAACTATGCGCTGTTGTTCTGCAAGTGACTTTTCCTTGTTTTCTGGATATGGAATTGGCACAGGGAAATTGTTAAGCATTGGTCTTCTTATGGAAGTCACTGATGAATGAAAAGAATTTTTTTCAATATAAGACAGAAAAGCACTTTTCATATAATAAAAATAATATTTAGGTATGACATCATCGGTGTTAATGTGAATGCGATATGCTCTTTGATGTAAAGCATATTTACCCTCTATATAATGAAAAATTTTACCTACACCCACTCCGTCTCCAGAAGTTATAATTGCAGTCTCATCAAATTCATAACTATCTTTTCTTCTCACTTCTTGTGAACGCACAAAAAACGGATATTCTCCTATTTCTAATTCTTCATTTGTATTACTGCTTCCAGTTCCGATATCTGCAATTTCTTGTAATGGTTTATAAAGAACATTATCAGAAAAAACAAACAAATTATCTCTATAATACTCATACTGCTGTTTTCTCGCAGTGAGCTCCGCAGTGAGCTCCGCAGTGAGTTCCGCAGTGAGTTCCGTAAATTTATCCAATATACGAACGATTTCTTCTTGTACCGGTAAAGGTGGAAGAGGAATTATGAAGTCTTCAGTTACTCGCAAAGAAATTTGAGGTAATGATCCCATTCCTGAAGCTGCTTCTCTGAAGTGTTCAATATTATTTTTCAGAACATAATATAAATATTTTACTTTGATTGGATTATCTGCTGTATATGCCCACATTTCATTTTTAAAAGTAAATGGTTTATCATAATAAACAGCATTAATTACCCCTCTGGACTGCACTAAAACAGCAGGTACTCTCGTAATATTTGCATTAGGTATATCAGCTTCATGAGCAGTGATGACAGTTTTTCCTCCTGCAAAGATTTTGATTTCACCGTCATCAGATGCAATTTCCTTCATTTTGCCCGCAGTAATAGGAGTACCTTTTATTCTTGTATAACTATTTTTTATTTTCTTAAATTCTACCCCATTTGGGCAAAGTTCATTTATAAGTTGTTCTAATTTACTCATTCTCCTCACCTCCGGTATGCCAACCTAAGGTACCTATCGCATCCATTAATTCTCTGTTTGTTTTTATTTTTTCCAGCACACCTGTAACTAATCGATAAAAAGCATCAAATTTTTGTAATGCCTCGTCTTCGTCATAATCTCCATGAACTACATCACTAAGTTCACCAAAGAGTTTGTAGCCATCTTCAGCAAATTCTGAAGGGATGATATTACATTGATCTTTTACCGGTGTAAGAATCTGAATAAATGGTTTAAGATTGCCGTTTGCTTTCCTCGTTTCAATGGGCGGATTTGCAGCCTCTGCTGTTTGTGTAATAATTCTTTCAAAAACCTTTCTCAAATAAACAATAGACCCTGCTCCAAATCCTTCTCTTGCTGCCTTTTTGGCTTTTTCTAAAGCATCTGTGAAATTACCGTAAGTTTCAGTATTCAGCGAAACTGATTCAGAAAATTTTTCGCTTCTTTTTGCAATACGCACATAAGGATATTGACTATGTATATTATCTTCCTCTCTGCACTCAAGCAAAAACCACATTTGCACAGAAGCACCGCAACGAGGGCATTCAAGAACACAGTCAATGCTGACAGTCTTTTCGTTTACACCAATGCAGAACAAGTCTTTCCCGGAATAAAATGTGCGCTGATCGCCGCAATTATTACAATAATAATTTAATGCAACTTTACCGACCGCAATTTTTTTAGAATTTCCGGTTTTAAGCTTTCTACTGCCCAAAAAGCCTTCTATTTGTACATAATCTGTTGTTATCGGTTTTGATAACACATCTGATAATCTCATACATTACGCCTCCTCAATTTCCGCAATAATCGCATCAATTTCGGCACGCAATGTATTTTCACGCTGAACAATTTCAGATATTTGCTTGTTAAGGACAGCTATATCGATAGCTTCTCTTGTATCCTCACTTTCTACATAAGTTGATACAGATAAATTGTAATCTGCGTTTTCAATATCTTCCTGTTTAACAAGAGCAGTAAAATGCTTTTCAGTCTTTCGGTTGATATATGCGTTTAGTATATTCTGAATGTTATTAGATTCATTTTTTGCAGTCCCGTCACCCAATTTATTGCTGTTGGTAGACTTGATAAATTCTTTTGAAGCATCAATAAATAAAGTTTGGTTGTCAACTTTTGATTTTTTGAGAACCATAATACAAGTTGCAATGCTTGTTCCGTAAAAAAGATTATCGGGCAACTGAATGATACATTCGATATAGTTATTATCAATCAGGTATTTTCTGATTTTCTGTTCTGCACCGCCACGATACATAATACCGGGAAAGCAAACAATAGCCGCCGCTCCGTCTGTAGCAAGCCAGCTAAGACAATGCATAATAAAAGCAAAGTCCGCTTTTGATTTAGGAGCCAATACACCGGCAGGAGAAAAACGAGGATCGTTTATCAGTGTTCCATTGTCAGAGCCTTCCCACTTAATCGAGTACGGCGGATTTGAAACGATGGCTTCAAACGGTTCTTCATCCCAATGCTTAGGATCAGTCAAAGTATCGCCGTGTTCAATGCTGAATTTATCGTAACCTATATCATGTAAAAACATATTGATACGGCAAAGGTTATAAGTTGTAATGTTGATTTCCTGACCAAAGAATCCATTGCGAACATTATCTTTACCGAGAATTTTTGCAAACTTCAAAAGTAACGAACCGCTTCCCACAGCAGGGTCGTATACTTTGTTTACTTCTGTTTTCATTTTACCATTATTATCAAGAAGTGAAATTTTTGTCAGAAGTTCAGATACCTCTTGTGGGGTAAAAAATTCACCACCGCTTTTGCCGGCATTAGAAGCATACATTCCCATTAAGTATTCATAGGTGTCCCCAAAAGCGTCAATGGAATTATTTTGATAATTACCAAGATCCATATCTCCAATAACAGTGATTAGTTTTTTAAGTCTTTTATTTCTTTTGACTACTGTTGGTCCGAGTTTATTACTGTTCACATCTATATCGTCAAACAAACCTTTGAAGTTTTCTTCGCTTGGACTGCCGATAGCAGACGCTTCAATGTTTTTAAAATTCGTTTGCAATATTTCGTTCAAATTCTCATCCAAATCAGCAGTTTCTACTTCTTTGCCGTCTTTTTCCGCTTGATCTTTTGCGTCTTTATCAGCTTTTTTTATTCTGTTTAATAAATTTCCAAACAATTCGCTGGGTAAAATAAAGAAGCCTTTTTCTTGCACCATATCATCTTTAACTCTTAAAGCTTCATCATCACTGATTTTCGCATAATCAAAATCAGTATTTCCTGCTTCCCATTCACCTTTATTGAGATAAGTTGTAAGGTTTTCAGATATATATCTATAGAACAGCATACCTAAAACATATTGTTTAAAATCCCAACCATCTACACTTCCTCTAAGTTCATTTGCAAGCGCCCATATTGTACGGTAAAGTTCTGTTCTCTCTTGTTCTCTTTTATTATCGCTCATTTTTACTATCTCCGTTCTTTAATAATTTTTCGTAATCTATATCTTTTCTTAATTTTTTGCGCAGTTTTTTGTCTTTAAGTGCTTCCGCAATATCAGCAGGCACTTCATTTCGTTCCTGTGCAGCTAAGTCAAAGAATAATTCTCGTTGCTCTTCTGTTGGATTCAACAAATTTAACATTGCAAATTGACGATCAGGGGGAGGAGGGTTTACTTTTCCGCTTAAAATATCATAGAAATAAGGTTTTTTTATGCCAAGTGCGGTGTAAAACTTGACATTTGATAAATTCGCTTCTTTAATCATTTGTGCAAGCAAATAACAGAATTTTATAGAATCATCAACAATCAAGTAATCACCACCTTTATATTAGTATGTAAGTTTACATACTTACATACTAATATAAAACAATAGTATTGTCAATACAACTTGCCAATTTTTCAATCAAAAATAACATAAGAAATCTCCACAACTCTTTTAAAATGTGGACTTTTTTCAGCAAAAGCCCCTTAATCCCTACAGCAAAGAATGTCGCTAAAGAAGAAAAGGTCCGTAAATGTTATGTTTGCGGCAATAATCATTATAATTCCTAATATAAAAAGTCTTTAGCACAACGGAAGACATACATAAATGCAAGCGAGCCAATTTATGGCGCAACAAAAGCGGTATATCTCTAACAGAATATACTGTATTTTATATAAAAACCTATTTATGGAGATGTACTTATTTCATGTGCCCTATTACTTGACCTATTAAGCCCGATAAATTAGCAATAACATATATATTCTACCGCTTGATTTTACGATATTGAAAATAATGTCAGTAGGTTTTATGCCTGATGATTCGTAGAAATATGCAACATATTTTACATCATCCTTTAATATTTTGGTAAATTCCTCGACAATTTTGTAGTATTTTGCTCTGGTAGGTGCAAACCAACTTGCGTTGTTTCTGTTAAGGCTTTTGTCATAGTGCATACCGAGTTTTCCGCCATAAATCTTTGCTGTTTTTATGACTGTTGATGCTTGCCTCTGTTTTGCTTTATTTTACCCTGTATTAGCCTTAACTTGATTTTGGTATAGTTTTAGTAGCTATCACCATCTTCTCTCCAACAGAGGCTTTTACTGTTTCAGGTGTTCCTGCTATTATTGGTGCCGACACTATTATTGCAATTGTTTCTTGGATACTTATCTCTCCTTTTTTTAGCAACAAGTATATAGAGGAATCAAACAATATCCAGACCAATATATCATAAAGATTTTTGTAGTAATATGATGATAATCAAGGAGGGCTTTTCTTTGATTACAGCATAGCAAAAACTAATACGCAGGATTGATTAACTCAGTCCTGCGTTTTTCGTTATGTTTTGATTTTTAAAACTGGAAGTCATCCGTTATGCCCTCTAACTTTGTCATATCTCGTTTTACATAGTAGGTTTCGGTGATTTCAGAGGTGGTGTGACCTAATAAATCTGCTACCTGTCGTGAAGTTAAGGATTTTATTGTTCCGTCAGGTTGTTCTATTCCGTTTACGAGGTTGGTTGCGAAGGTATGTCTTAATGCGTGGAGACCTTTTGTTTCAATTTCTGAGGCTTTTAGAATTCTATAAAATCTTTTGCGGAAGTTGACAGGTCTGGTGAAGTTGCCTTTTTCATCGGGTATCAGCGGTGAATCCTCCCCGAAGTAGAATTCATTTCTTAAATCAAGTATCATTTCTATTGCAGTATCGTTCAGCGGAACATCTCGCTTGCTTGTGGCACTTTTGAGCTTGCCGACTTTTACTTCTCGTCCTTTTTCTGCTGTTACACCGTCACGCTTTGAGATTTCCTTTACACCTCTGTTAAGGTGCATTACACGATTGTCAAGGTCAATGTCGCTGTTAAGTAGTCCGAGTGCTTCGCCTGTTCTCAATCCGGTATTCAACATAAGGATATATGCGGCGGCTTGCTGATATTTTCTCTTGCCGTTTGAGAATGTGCTGAACGCTTCATCTTTGAATATTTTAATCTCTTCCGGCGTGAATACCGTTATGGTTTCGCTCGTCGGAAGATTTTCTTTATCCTGAGCCGCCAGAAAGTTGCTCTTTTTTATCATCGGAGCACTTATCATTGGATTTCTGTCAATATACTCTTGTTGAGTAAGATAACGGAAATACTCATTCAGCACATTATGAACCTTCTTAACTGTTGTGTAAGCATAACCCTCGTTCATTTTGTCATTGAGTAATTTTTTAATATCTGCCGACTTAACATCTCCGACTACCTTATCGCCGATATACGGATAGATTTGATTTTTCGCAGTACATTCATACCGGTCATATGTAGTGCGTTCCACAGACGGAAACTTAAATACCTCAAGCCAGTTCTGCATACTGTCTTTCAGCCTTTTCTTTGTTTCCTGCGACTCAATTATTGATTCATTGAACGCCGCAATATATTCCGTCATTTTCTTATTGACTTCCGCTTTTGTTGTACCCGAAAAGCTTTTTCTTTTACGCTCACCGCTTTCATCCATATACCAAACAACACCGCCCCAACGACTATCCGTCCTTTTGAAAGCGTTGCCGTTTGTAAGTAATTTCCTTGTTGACATAATATCAGCTCCTTTTCAAGTACAACAACATACCATAAATGAGTTTGAATATCCAGACCAAGTTTGAATTTCTCAAAAATCGCCCACATCGTTTTTATTTGTTGTTTTCGATTACTTTCCTGCTGAATGCAATAAAATCGCAACACGGGCGACACACGGCTCAACAGAGGGATTACATTGACATTGTAAATTTCTGTTCTTCATCATTTTCAATTTCATTCCGATTAACTGTTCTGTCGGTTTTAAGTCCGTGAGCAACCTTTTTCTCTTCAAGTTTAGATTTTAGTTTGCTGTCAACCTGACCGAATAATTTAGCTCGTTTACGCTTGCAACTGTTTGCAATCAATTTTGCGAGTGTGAGGACTATTCCTGAAACAGATTGCTCAACACTTGATTTATCAATTTCCATTGTCGGAGTTGCGTTAGATAATAAATTGACAGACTTCAAAATATAGTTTTTGATGCTTCTGAACTCCTTATTATTTTCAAGTGGTATATCAGGTTTTTCTTTATCGTAATACAGCGACAGTTTTTCTCTGTTGATTTCATTCCACCTTGAATAGAGCTTTGACAAATTTTTATCCTTTGCAAGTTCCGCCACAATATTGTTGACGGTTTCTTTGATTGATTTAGGAAGATAGCCATACATCAATCTGCCGTTGTAATTTCTGAGCTGTTCATCAAGTTTTCTGAACAGTTCAACCATTTTATCGGAAACATAAACATCTGAATCAATATTTGAAATTAAATCATCAATTACATTTTTTGCTTCGTTTTTCAGCTCGTCACGGATTTCTGTCTGCATTTCAAACAACTTGTATTGCTCATTTCTGAATATGTCATTACCGAATGAACTACGCATACTCTCAATGCCATTGTTAGTAAGATAGCCTTGTCCTGATTTAGAATAAACAAGCAGATGTATGTGGGGATGATGTGTTGTATTATGAAATGCTCCGTACCATTGCAAGTCGCTTGGCTCAATTTTATGAGCTTTTGCAATTTCAAGAATATTTCGCCTTACTAAACTTTTCCAAGCATTTGCGTTATTGTAGCCAAGTCTTTCGGCATCTTCTCTTTTAAGACTTATCACATGAGTCCACACAATTCCGTTGTGACTTGAAACTTCATCCGCTACCTCATCAAGATTTATTTTCTCATCAGTTTGAGAAAACAATCCGTGTTTACCTAACTTCTCAACACCCGGTCTTTTAGCATAATAGTTCACAAGTTTTTTAACACCGTCTATTCTGTCAGCATTGCGTTCAAGGAATTCGTTGAGAAACTCCGTTGCATTAACCTTAGTTTTATTTTCAAGATAAGACTTCATCTCGGGATAATCCCAAGCTTCAGGAACGGTTTTAAGTGCAGTACATATTAAATCATTTTGCTTTTTAGTTGCAGGGGAGTTATCAATACCGTTTGGCAGTTTTTCAACACCCTCACGAGTGCCCATATATTTTATCAGCTTACCTGCATTTGATGATGCAGGATTTTTTATATATCGGCTTGTAAAAATAATCTTCGGCATAGATTAACCTCGTTGGAATTTGTACGCATCTTCAAAAGTTATGATACCGTTGTTCCTTGCGACTTCTTCTGCACAGAGATTATTCAGTGCCGACAATGAAACTTTATCAATCTGATTTGTTGCTGATATAACATTACTTAGTTTTGCTTGTTCTACAGCCACCTTGAACAGCATTTCGGATATATTTTTCTCAACACTTTCAATTTCACTTTTAATAGTCTGAGCGAGTATTGGTGATAGATAATCAATGCATTTTTGTTGATGAAGATAACCGATATAGAAATTAACTGCCTGACAGACAAAATCACTTTTTGAAGTTGCGTTTGCTGTATCAAGCATTTCTGTCATTTCTTCTACCATTGAAGGCTTCATCCAATAGGCATATTTCTTTTTATTTTTGCTCATTTTTGATAGACACCTCAAATCCTAATTTTTGACATACTGTAAAACCCCATAACAGTCGGCTCTGCCGTCTGATGTGACACCGTGGGGAGACGCCCCACTTTAACCTGCTTAAAATAATTTCCCCTTAATTCGGTGTGAAATCGCAGTTGCCACTTGCTTTTTGAAATTTTCTTTGGATTATGTTCTTCTGACTTTCAAGCATTGCCTTATCCAATTGGCTTTGATTAAAGTGATCAACCGCTGTTTGGATGGGCTTGATCGTATAGAGTAAATTACCGTTTAACTTCAACCCGTTTTGAGTAAAAATCTTGGTGTGTTCAGTTGAAATCAATTCTTTTTCTTCAAGCGCTTTAACATATTTCTGCACCGTATTTACAGAAGTGTTTAAGGTTCTTGCAATAGTTTTGTAGCTGGGATAGCAAGTATAGTTCTTACGATTTTCACAACTCATCAGATATGAGTACAGAGCAATCTCCGGCATTCTTAAACCTAAACAGAAGATATCATATGGCATAGGAAAAAATCTATTATTCATTCGTCCTCACTTTCCCAGTTGACTTTCAATCCAACTGATGAAATTTTCTTTTGGCACTACCATTCTTGAACCGATTTTGATAACAGGAAAGTCCTTGCTATGCATAAGTTCATAGGCAGATGAATCTGCAATCCCAAGCACCTTTGCAATTAATACGGCATTCAAAAACAACGGAAGTTCATCATAACTTTTGTAAACGCTTTGTTTCAAATTAATCACCTCTGCTTTTAAAATAACAGAAAATTGACAGTCAGACAATAGAATTGTATAATCTTAGTTGGAGTGATGTTGATTATCGAAAATCTAAAACATTTACATTTTCTAATTTTGGGAGCAGATTATGAAGAAAGATTACTCGGAATATAAACATACGGATTACGAAAAATATAATATTGCAAGGCAAAGCAACAGCTATGTGTACTATGATTTCTTCATTAACTTTGCATCATTCGATCCTGACTCGAAATTGTTTTCAATCAAAGTTGATAGGGTTAATGAAGATCTGTCTATGAAGGACGCTATTGATGAATTTGAAGAACTCGAACGCTCACTTAGAAATGTTCATCCTGACATTTTGTCTGATGAAGATATTGCTGATTATGAACAGAGTAGGGTTGAAGGCTTAGAGAAAAACAGAGCCTTGCGAAAACATTTCTCTGCAAAATATAATATTGACTGGGCTGATAGTGACAAGTATTTTCAAGATCTTATAGATGAATACGAAATTAAAAAAGAAGAGCCTCTTCATAATGTGCTTAGCGGTGCTGTAATTGACCTGCAAATAGGTGAGGGAATTCTTGATTTTATCTATGCAGACTTTAAAACACCATTTAAAGAAAGCTACGGATTTGTTTCTGCTTTTGACAAATTCATTAAAAACAGCGAAGAGAAAAGGCACATTGAATTTAATGAAAAACCTGAAAAAATATACAACTGTAATCAGGAAAATGTTGAAATGTATTTCAAATATACAGACAGAAAGCTTTTCATTGAGAATATAGCAAATGCGTCTTTATACTCAGCAATTTGTCCTCCTGTGTTTTTGAAAGAAAACTTACCCGTTGAAGGTTTGAAGTGGTATTACAACTATCTAATTACATTACAGAATGAGTATAAGGAGCTAATAGAATTCTGCTTTGACGAAGACTTCTATCCGGAGGTAATGGAGAAAATCAAGCCGGCTGAGAGGTATTATCTTTATAAAATAATTCATAATCAACCTCTGACAATTCAAAGAGAGGAGTATTTTAGTTACAGCAGAAGCAATCCAAATGGAAAAATCCTGCCGATTCATTTATCTCATGAGGATTTTCTCAGCAGATTTATGAATGAATATGAGCCAACTGAACAGCATAAGAAATTTCAAAAGAAATATAATTTAAGTAATGCCGAAATGGAAGTATTCTGCCGTTTTCCTATTTCCCCTAATACGAGTTATAAATTCAGGAACATCAGGAAAGCACTTGAACTTGAATTTACAAAAATGCTTGAACAGGATATTCGTTTCAGAAAATGCAAACGCTGCGGCAAGTATTTTATTATGAAGGGCAACTACAACACAAACTACTGTGACAGAATTGCCGAGGGTGAAATTCGGAACTGTCAGGATATTATGGCACTTGAAAACTACAAAAAGAAAACGGCGGACAATGCCGCCATAAAGATTTATAACAAATATTACAAAAGATATTCCGCCAGAGTTAAGGCTCATACTATACTTGAAAAGGATTTTAACAAGTGGAAGTATGAGGCTATGACCAAAAGAAATGAGTGTATGGACGGAAAGCTAACAGAGGAAGATTTTATCACTTGGATGGATAGTTGCTTCCCTAATAGGAACAGGAAACATTAAAATACAGACCAGAGAATTCAGTCTACTTGATACACAAACTTTTCAGCGCTCTCTTAGCTTATCTTTGTTTGGTACAAAATAAGTATAGCAATAACTACACACTAAGTAGTAGGAATCTATGCTCACTTCAGTTTTTCAATTCAGCAGAATAAGAATTTGAATTCAACACGGTTTTCTTATCTTTGATTACACCGTATCAATTTTTGACACTTATTCTCGTTACAGGAAAACAGAAAAGCGTAGCTTAAACTACTCATTTCGGAAGTTAAAGCTATGCTTATTTTTGTTATAATGGGAAGGTAATGGACTAACGGTTCTTTGTTTTGGACAAGACTAATATAATTTGAATGAATTATATTATATTGGTTAATGTTAGTGATGTTATGATTAATGCTAAAACAAGATTTATTGCTAATACCGTAATATAAGATGCCGTATTTCTTATCTTTTAAATATATATTACATATCTCTCGATCATTATGTATTTCTATTTTACAATCATAGATGATGCCATTATTACCGTTAATTAAAGGAATAGCTTCATCAGTAGGATCGAAATAAATGATAAAAACATAACAATAAATAAAATTGCTACGACTCTTTTATTCTTCTTTGAAAATCTGTTAAACCCAAGTTTTAGATTTGCATCCTTTTTTCTCTTTTCATATAATTTCATAATGTAATATTCCATAACTTATACACCTTCCTTAATTGTTTTGTTTGAAATAAATGTCGTCAAATGAAATCTAATACTAAGCACTGATTGAAAATATGCCAAATAGATGTACTTTTTAATCAGTGTTTAGTATAATATCACAATCTCTGTTCAAAAATATAAAGATACAAATCCTCAAGCGTCGGATTGACAGGGGAGAGGGAATAGCTCTCGGGCGGATTGTCGGTTACGGTTCGGACGATTATTTTATCGTCGCTGTGATACAGATTTGAAACTCTGTAATTTTTCTGAAAATATTTCAAGTCATCTTTGCCGATTTCGATTTCGTAAACCTTATTTTCAATCTCTTTTATGAGATTGTTGCAGGTATCGTGAGAAACAACCTTTCCGCTTTTGAGCAGGATAATTTCCTTTGCTATAAACTCGATATCCGACACAACGTGGGTTGAAATCAGAACGATTTTATCCTCCGCAATTTCGCTTATGAAGTTGCGGATTCTTATTCTCTCATTCTCTCATTCGGGTCAAGTCCTGCCGTTGGTTCATCCAGAATTAAGATTTTGGGATCATTTAAGAGTGCCTGCGCAATCAAGGCTCTCTGTTTCATTCCTCCGGAAAACGAGCCGAGCTTTTTGTGTGCGGAGGAGGTGAGATTTACCGTATCGAGAAGTGAAGTGATTTTCTGCTTTGTTCGGGTCAGTACCGAGTTGATATTCTCTCAGATTGTTAAGAGTGTCACTGTCAGCGTCTTCTTGTCCGTCAGTTGTTCCGTTATCGTCACTGTCAGCCTTTAACGGGTCCGTGCCAAGTGTCATTACTTCATAACCGTCAGGCAGTCCGTCACCATCGGTATCAACATTATTTATATTTGTACCAAGTACAAGCTCCATATAATCCAAAAGTTCATCACTGTCTGTGTCGCTTTCGGAATTGCACCATACACCGTTTTTATACCACATTATTCCGGTTGCGTCAAGACCCGGCTGGTTTTGTGCAGGAATCTGATTTGTACCGTCATTAAACATAACCTTTGCAGACGCATACTTGGTAATATTATAAGCATACCAGCCATAAACACCACCATATATCTTGGTGGTGTTCTGGCTGATAAACTATATTATTTACTATAATCACCACAGTTGGTTTTCATGGGCTTTATTAAATGAAAAATTACCAGTCGAATAAAAACCTATTGGATTCATCATATGTGCTACTGCTGAAATTCAAATCCTCCCAATATAATCTAAAGGATTTTTCACTCCTTTTATTATTGATGGTCGTTATTTTTACATATTCATCATGCCATTCCAATCTGTAGTTTTTTTCATCCGGAACATCACCGTCATTATCCACAGTAATCATCATAGTTGACGTTTCATGATTTTCATTAAATATCATTATTTGAACGCAGATTCTTTCCGAAGTATTGTTGCCGATAAAATTAGCTACAATAGTGTGTTGTTCATCGGGAGAAACTTCTCTGAACCATTGTGGATCTTTTATTGTTGTATGTTCACTGATATAACTGCAAGATAAAGGCAACAATAAAAATAAAAATACAATAATAATCGTTTCGATTATGACGATAATTTTAAACTTCAATATTATCTCTCCTTTTGCAACTGATGCATCAAAAAGTCAGTAAAAGCCTCGGCAGATGCATTCGATTGATTTTCTGAAAAATTATAATATTCAGTTCCATCAACCTTATTTGATTCATTGAATAATGGCCACCTTAACATATCTATATCTAAAAGATAATTAGTATTTGTATAGGTTTTAACAAGGTTTAATATTGTTTCTCTGTTCCAATTATTTGTAAATGAACTATATCTTTTTTTGTAACCATCACTATAATATGTTTTAGTTGAATCAGCTAAACAATTTGAGGTTCCATCTAATAAAGTGTAGATATTATATGCATCTGTATCAGCATACAAATCCTTCATAGATAATGAAAAATCATTGTCACCAATTAATTGATAAAATTTATTATAAAATTCATCATAATTATCACTACCGTCCAATTGAATATAAGTATTAATCATTAACGTTTGTAAATCTCCTGCCCAACCTCCTAAATTATTGAAATGATATTCCAACATTTCTGTTTTAACTACAGTTGTTGCATTTTTGAATTCTATTTGTAAATTCGTGGGTATATCGTACCATTCATCATATGGTAGATAGCTAAAATATTTAGCATCCAATAAATCAGTTTCGTAAATATATACTGTAGCTGTTGCAGCTAAGTGTCTTATATCAGCTATGTCTCCTTCCTTGTTTGCATAAATATATTCTAATGAACTAAAATAATTATATAGACTTGGATTATTATTATAAACATAATTAACAAATCCCCAATCTATCTCACCACCTACAACAGGCCAATTTCCATTTATGTAGTTACTTTTATTTGCACTTCCATCAGCAAATTGTCTTATAAACATAAAAGATAACCAATATTCCTTATCTATTGAATATTTCATTAGTATATCCCATTCGCCATCATTGTATTCATAAGCCAATTTTTCCAACTTATCCAACTGATATATGAACTGATCATTGAGTTGATATGAAACAGGGTGTGGATCAATATCATCTTTATCGCCATCATTATCACTGTCTTGTTCTTGTGGATTGCTGACTGCATCGAAAAATACACAATATAAACGGATTCCTAAAATAGTAAACTCTGCTTCAATTATATTTTCTCGATAATCTTCACCCTCAGGTACACCCATTTCTACACCGTCAGGAACACCATCATTATCACTATCAGGATTTTGTGGATTTGATTGATATATTTGACCATTAGTTGTAATCATTCCCTGTTCTTCAAGTATATCTGGCAATCCGTCTTCATCACTATCGGTTTGATCAATTTCTAAATTTATACGTTGCATCATCCTAGCCAAATCTTGCGAACTAGTTGCCATATAATATAAACCACCGGTTTTTTCTGCCATACTTTTCAATGCACTATTATCTGCGGTTTCTACATTAACCGTATAAATTTTTATATCATTTTCAATACAATAGTTTATCGATGCATCGCAATTATTAACGTCACCATCACATATAAGTATTATTATCTTTTCTTGGGTTCCACCTATCGCTGTAAATGAAACAAGTGCTTTACCGAGACCTGCTGACACTGATGTTCCTCCATTTGCCTGAAGATTTGCAACAGCTTCTTTGAACTGATCTATATCCTCATTACTCCAACTTTCAACTTTAGCTGTACTGTTGAACGAAATAAGAGATTTTATATCATTTGGGTAAAGACTATCAGCAAAGTTAATTAATGCTTCTTTGGCTCTTGCAAGACGATCACCATACATACTTCCTGATGTATCTACAACAAATGCAAAATTATATCCCACGTTTTCATCTCTGGTATAATTAATAGAATCTATCCAAGTTTCAAACCATTCTTCTTTATTAACAAGCATATATTTAGAAAAATGTGTTGTAGTTACACTAACTGTATTATTTTCAGTATCTACAACGCTTTCTTGATCGAGTATTTTGAACCAGTTGTTTTCTTCGTCATACCACATTATGGAAAGATTTTCTTCAGGAACATCTCCAAGCTGTGTATCATCGTATGTAAAAGTTATAACTGCTTCGTCAAACTGCGATGTTGAAGTAATTTCTACAGGAGCACCAACAAGACCGACTACTTCACTTGAAAGCATATCCACATTATAGATACTTTCAATAGTAGTTGTATTGTTGATGTTGCCTGTTCCGCTAAAGCTTACCGTTACATCTGTAACTTCAGGTTTCTCAGATTCTTCTATTGACTGTGATATTGTCTGTTCAACTTTTTCATCACAGTCAAGTACACCGTTTCCGTCTGTGTCTTGCAATAACGGACTAAAACCGAGTGCTACATCGTCACCGTCCGAAAGAGTATCTCCGTCTGTATCTTTTTCCAACGGATTTGTGTTGTATGTATTTACTTCTTCGCTGTCAGAAAGTCCATCATTGTCAGTATCTGCTTTGTTCGGGTCAGTACCGAGTTGATATTCTCTCAGATTGTTAAGAGTGTCACTGTCAGCGTCTTCTTGTCCGTCAGTTGTTCCGTTATCGTCACTGTCAGCCTTTAACGGGTCCGTGCCAAGTGTCATTACTTCATAACCGTCAGGCAGTCCGTCACCATCGGTATCAACATTATTTATATTTGTACCAAGTACAAGCTCCATATAATCCAAAAGTTCATCACTGTCTGTGTCGCTTTCGGAATTGCACCATACGCCGTTTTTATACCACATTATTCCGGTTGCGTCAAGTCCCGGTTGATTTTGTGCTGGAATCTGATTTGTACCATCGTTAAACATAACCTTTGCAGACGCATATTTTGTAATTGTATAAGCATACCAGCCGTCAGAAACCTCTGTCATAGCTGAACCCGGCCAAGCAGGTCCCGTGTCGCTGTCATTAAGATAGTAATAGATATTTGGAGCAGACCAACCGTCAGGCTTATAGAAATATACTGTTATTTCGTCAGGTCTTTCTGTTGTCCATGTACCGTTTCTATACCACATTTCATCTGATACAGGAAAGCCTTCTACCATAACATCGGGAATTTGTGTTCCTCTGCCGTTGTTGAACAGAACTCTTGCTTCATCATAACCGTAAACCTTGTATGTATACCAGCCGTCACCGTCTGCATACATAGGTACACCTGTCCAGCTTGTTCCTTCAAGATTTCCGTTGTAATAATAGATGTTTACATTGCCCCAGTTATTATAGTCATAAAAATGAACTGTAATGCCGTCCGGTTCAGCATCATACAGAGTGCCGTTGATGAACCATTTTTCACCCGTTACAGTGTAGCCTGTTTCATTTTGTTGCGGTATCTGATTTGCACCATTATCGCTGAATATTACCTTAACTTCATCAAATCCGTAAATATCATACGAATACCAGCCGTTTCCGTCTGATGTCATAGCAGTTCCCGGCCATGTTACAGGTGTTTCCGAATCCGTATAATAATAAATATATGGACTGCTCCACTGATTTGAGTTATAATAGTGAACAGATACTTTTGATAAATCAGGATTTTGGTCATAAAAACTACCCGACTTGTACCATTTTTCTCCGGAAACAGTCAAGCCTTCCTGATTTTGTGCAGGATACTGGTCAGCACCGTTATTGCTGAAAATAACCTTTGCTGACGAATAACCGCTTATTGTGTAACTGTACCAGTTATCGCCATCATTGTTCATAGCTGTACCCGGCCAGCTCACAGGTGTGTTTCCATCATTGTAGTAGTAGATATACGGACTTTCCCAGTTGTTTTCATTGTAGTAATGAACAACAATTTCGTTTTCGCTTACTGCCGTTGCTGGAAGTACAAAAACAGACAGCATCATAGCTGCAACAAGAACAAACGATAATAATTTTTTAACTTTCACAAAAACATCTCCTTTCAGATGTAAAAGCCGACTATAACATAATATCATTGCTATTTGTCGGCTTTTGATTTAATTTTCTGCATGCCATACAGACATTTCATGTCCGACAATTTTATTAGATATGTATATGATAGCGTTATCACGACCAAATCCTCTGCGGATTCTCATTTTGCTAAAGTCATCTTCATTAAAACAATGTACGATAACTCCAGTATTATATGTATGTCGTGCTTTGCCCTTTGAACGTACATGTATGAAATTATTGTTGTCTGTATTAGAGTTGTGAATATAAAACCATGTCATTTTGCCCATTTTGCTTTCCATAAAGGACATTTGGAAATTTTACCTTCAAAACCATTTTCCATTATTTTTGTAGCATTTTCTTCTGTTGTAAAATGTATTAATCCATTTTTGCAAATCAACTCTTTTTCTTCATCATTCAGCTTATTTGACGGCAAATGGAAAAGTAAAGCGTTATAAAGCTGTTGAAGGCAAGAAGCAATATCTTGAAAACCGCAAGAACTCGACTCCGAATTATCAATGTTTTGAAAAGGCGAGCTTTCTTGAATTCGTTGTTGATAAAGTAAGAAATGCCTGTTGGTCATTAGACGCTTGTGTCGGCTATGCTCTGTCGTCAGGCTTATTCACATGAAAGGAAATTGTCTGTACAAAAACACTGTACAACTATGTTGACCTCGGACTTCTTCCTATCAAAAACATTGATTTACCTGAGAAAACTGGCAGAAAGAAGAAATCAACAATCGTCCGAAAAAATAAGCGTGTGTTTGGCAACAGCATAGAAGAACGCCCAAAAGAGATTGAAAAACGCAATGAGTTCGGGCATTGGGAAATAGATACCGTTGTTGGAACAAAGGACGAAAGCGAGCCTTCCGTTCTTACAATCGTTGAAAGACAAACAAGAGTGTCCTTATGGTTTAAGATCAAAGCACATACATCAGAGGCTGTAACAGAGGCTTTGAACAAGCTCGTTCAATCGTTTGCTGATAAAGCGGCTTTGATCTTCAAAACGATTAAAGGTGATAACGGCTCTGAATTCGCTCAGATTGCCGAGCTTGAAGGAAAAGGCTTGCAGATCTATTTTACTTACCCATATTCTTCCTGGGAAAAAGGAACAAACGAGTGTCACAATAAAATGCTCCGCAGATTTATTCCAAAAGGCAAAGCGATTTCCGATTACTCAGCTGATGACATCTTGTTCTTTTCGGATATTATCAACAACTTACCAAGAAAAATCCTGAACTATCAGACACCTGAACAACTTTTTGAACAACAACTCGATTTGATTTATGCTGTTTAGTTTTCTTTATTCTATTGTGATGAATTGCCATACATTTTCCGGATAAAAAATTGCATCTTCCTATTGCAATTTCCGTATTATACAAATTTAATCATATTTTGTCAATAATTTCTAAAAAGATTTTATCACTTTTTTGCTAAATTCTTTTATTCATGGGTTCAAAATGGTTTAATTTTTTCATTATGCCTGTTCAAAAGCAAGCACAAATTAAGATTCCACTTTTTGGCATAACATCTAACAGAAAGTTATTCGTATTTTTGTACACATGCATAGTACCAATGATCGGTAATTTTTTCTACCCAAATACTTTTATAATCATCATCGGGACGGTTTACAAAGTTTGGCTTCTCATTGTTGACAGAATAGATGAATGAGGCTCTGCCATTGGCTATACCAAACGATACAAAATTATCACATCCTCCAATAAAATCCAAGTCATGTTTATCCAGGCGGTAATTATCATATATTGTTTTTAAGGCTTGATATTTCTCATCAGTAAGTGAAATGGTATGTTTTTCAGGATTGTAAGATGTAAGTCTCTTTTTATCCAGATTAAATAGGTATACTGAATATTCTATATTATCGTTCTCACTCAGTTGTAAGTAATCTTGATAACATAACTCAGCGATTTGAGTATATTCATCCTCATAGTTCAGCAATTTATCAGGATCATACGAAATAATCGGTCCCACACAGGTGGAAATATACCAAACTATCAACAATATGCATAAAACAAAAATACACACTATAGATATAATATGCGCTCTTTTTTTCATATAATTGTTCCTTCTATAGATATAATATGCGCTCTTTTTTTTCATATAATTGTTCCTTCGAATGTTTTATCAAACTCCATATATGAAATAAAAGGCTGATATTTCCCAGCATATTCATCATAATGCTGCAAAATGTACCATGCTCTAAAACCAGCAAGTATGCCAAAGGGGGGCAAAGCTTATATAATTGTCTGTAATATCACTGCTATCCAGACCAAATATATCATACATTGTAAAATGTAAGGTATGTTTATAGTTCACACCATCAAATTCATATGATGTAACTTCTATTCTGTTACCGTATAATCCATCAACACATATACCTAATCCAGAAAAATAATCATTATATATTGGTTCGTTAACCTTATTCCATTGTGATGAATTACCATAAATTTTCCGGATAAAAAATTGCATCTTCCTATTGCAATTTCCGTCCAGTATAATCTGAATGATGATCCTATTTCTCCTTGATTATTAATGAATGTTATTGTTACACAATCTTCATACCATTCACATTTGAAGTTTTCTTTATCTGAAAATATATCAGCAATATTGGACTTTAGGTAACTTCATAAAGAGTCTTGATAACAATTTTTGGAAAATCTGAATTCACAATTCGCACATTATAATTGTGGGGTATTGTCTTAATTTTTCAGCTGATTGCAGTCGGAATTTCCATTTCTATATTACCATTAATAGCATTAACATAAATAAGTTTACTGTCAATAGGATCTTGAGCTTTAGTTTCATATTTCCAGCATAAAACAGGAGTTATATCGTTCATAGCACAAATTACCAATTGTGCAGATTTTATATGTGTGTTGGATTCCAAATCTATTGATTTTTTGCCGTCTTCATACGATATCTTCGGATTTGTTTCAACATCGCTTACCTCGATAAATGTTCCTTTTACTGAAACTGCTTGCCCATTTTTTGAAGTAACTATGCGAAAATATCCTCCGTCTACAGGTATTCCATTATGAAGTTGATGCAATAATATACTAATTTCATCTCCTTCATTAATATCTTCACAATAAAAGCTGTATTCGGTTATACCAAACAAATTTCTTAAGCTTAGCAATGCGGTTGCTGCGTCTTCTTGATCGAGGATTTTCTGTGATGTAAATCTTCCTTTAATTTCCTTTGGTATTTCCGTTTTCGATTGGTAAGTTGTAATATAACCACCAATATCATTAACATCATCTATTGTCAGATTTTCAATATCTTCAACTGATCCTACTGAAATTTCAGTTGGTGAATCAATTAATTCAGGTACCTGAGTATCATTATAATATTTTGCAAATAAAATAAATATTATTATTGTAGCAACTAAAACAATTACAAGCAGAAGTAACATTGCTTTTTTGCTTTTAGAATTTTTGATAATCATAATAAGCTCCTAACTATAGTTTACTCATATTCAGCGGAATTTCCATAAGAGTTAATAGTTTCAATATTAAAATTTCCGTCTGGATTTATCGTCAGTTTAAATACATTCCAATATGTACTGGAACTATTTGGATCAATAACAAAAGAACTAATTGGACTATTACTTGAACCTTTATAAACTTTTACAGTTGCTCCGGAATTTGCCATAGCGGTAGAAGCACTTGAATTTCTATTAGAATAATCATGGACGTAAAAATAGTAAGATCCTGGTGTTAAAGTGTGAATAGTTGTAACCTCCGGACCATATGATGTTGTGTCATCATAGTCAAGTTCAGCAGCATAGAGACTGCTATTATCTGTCCCTAATCTGAAGCAATATTTATTAGCATAATATATATGAAATCTGCCACTTCCATTTGAAAAAGGACCAACAAGATGTGAATCTAAGTCTGAAGGTGTTTTTCCCCATGTAAGTTCAATCCTAATAGAATCTGGTTCGGTAATACCCACATCATCAAAAGCATCTTTAATTGCTTGCTGTTGTTCATGATCAAACCTACATTGTTCAGCTGCACATATAACAGCACCTCTTGCATCAAGAAATGTAGCAGTTGTTGTAAGACGATATAAAGACTCATAGAATACTTTTGACCAAGTTTCTTTTGATATAGAACTTGTTCTACTATCTGTCATCATCTTATAGGCAGCAAAATTAAATATACCACTATTATAATGAACATCTCCATCAATTTCATAATTATCATAGTGCTCAGGTTGCCCATATAGAGAAGGCTCTGCCATGCTTCTAATTGTACTATCTGAATCCTCTGCTAGTAGCCACAAACCATCATCGTTTTTTCCTTCAATCAAACTACCAAGAATATCTGCATATGATTCATTCAACGCACCAGATTCCCCCCAATATGTTAATGTAGAATTAACACCATCGCCAACTATATAGCCAATAACAGCATGTGTAAATTCATGTCCAGCTACATCGAGTGCTGCAGTGAAATTACCTGCGCTGCCGAAAACCATTTGTTGTTTTTGAGAATCCCAGTAAGCGTTATTATAATTTTTACCATAATCGTAACTAACAATAATTTTTGCACTAGAATCATTAAATGAATTTCTTCCTAAAACATTCTTATAAAAATCATATACTTCCGACATATTAGCGTGAGCAGAAACTGCTGCTTTATCTACTCGATGTGGAAAAAACGGCAAAGAAAATGATGAAGCAATTTCTCCAGGTAAATTATATGTTTTCCAAAATAAAATTCCGCTGGTTGTTGTTTTATATGTTTCGATATTTCTTGAGGTATCTATCAATTGATATTCATTATCTACTTCTTGAGCTTCAAAATATCTTGTGTTTCCAAGTAAATCTTCAGCACTTAAGGATACAGCCCCTATACTTTCATTATTTTTTGTGATTTTATATATACTACCCAGGTTTCCTCCGTTGGCGTATATATAATATGTTAAATTGAAAATCAGTTCCATACTATTTCCAGAATCATTTGAATCACTGGTTAGACAACAGGAAACATTTATAGAGTACATAAGTGCCGGCATTTCGTATTTATCCACAGCATATATTAACAAATCGCTTTTGACAGAAATAACATTTTTAAATGCTTCAACCACATTTTCCATGCTTATTTCATCGGTAGTAAATGAAGATAGGTACTGGCTAATATAATCTTCTGACAACAGTTGATTAATAGCAATGTTCTCAGCATCTGAAGCAGAAATATCTACATTATAATTAACATTATTTATTGTATCAACATATGAACTAAAGAGACCACTAACATTATCTGAACTATCTGTAGAAATTATTATTTGACTTCCCAATGCAGGAATACCATCAATCATAGGAGTATAACGATAAAAACTTTCTTGATTGTTACTTCCAGTATTTATTGTTTGTACTGTAATATTTTCCGCATCTGCATTAAAACCATCTCCAAATAATGAAGAGGCAGCGTTTAGAACTTCGGCAGCAGACTCAGCAGAATTCACTTTTCTATCAGTGAATTTTCCATTAATAACGCAAATCGCACCATTATCATCAAAAATGACATCAATTATTCCATCAGAGAGAAGAGTTTCTATATCACCAAAATCAATAATATCATCATCCAAATTATCATTTTCATCATACCAATGACCATTTTTATACCACATTATTCCGGTTGCGTCAAGTCCCGGTTGATTTTGTGCTGGAATCTGATTTGTACCATCGTTAAACATAACCTTTGCAGACGCATATTTTGTAATTGTATAAGCATACCAGCCGTCAGAAACCTCTGTCATAGCTGAACCCGGCCAAGCAGGTCCCGTGTCGCTGTCATTAAGATAGTAATAGATATTTGGAGCAGACCAACCGTCAGGCTTATAGAAATATACTGTTATTTCGTCAGGTCTTTCTGTTGTCCATGTACCGTTTCTATACCACATTTCATCTGATACAGGAAAGCCTTCTACCATAACATCGGGAATTTGTGTTCCTCTGCCGTTGTTGAACAGAACTCTTGCTTCATCATAACCGTAAACCTTGTATGTATACCAGCCGTCACCGTCTGCATACATAGGTACACCTGTCCAGCTTGTTCCTTCAAGATTTCCGTTGTAATAATAGATGTTTACATTGCCCCAGTTATTATAGTCATAAAAATGAACTGTAATGCCGTCCGGTTCAGCATCATACAGAGTGCCGTTGATGAACCATTTTTCACCCGTTACAGTGTAGCCTGTTTCATTTTGTTGCGGTATCTGATTTGCACCATTATCGCTGAATATTACCTTAACTTCATCAAATCCGTAAATATCATACGAATACCAGCCGTTTCCGTCTGATGTCATAGCAGTTCCCGGCCATGTTACAGGTGTTTCCGAATCCGTATAATAATAAATATATGGACTGCTCCACTGATTTGAGTTATAATAGTGAACAGATACTTTTGATAAATCAGGATTTTGGTCATAAAAACTACCCGACTTGTACCATTTTTCTCCGGAAACAGTCAAGCCTTCCTGATTTTGTGCAGGATACTGGTCAGCACCGTTATTGCTGAAAATAACCTTTGCTGACGAATAACCGCTTATTGTGTAACTGTACCAGTTATCGCCATCATTGTTCATAGCTGTACCCGGCCAGCTCACAGGTGTGTTTCCATCATTGTAGTAGTAGATATACGGACTTTCCCAGTTGTTTTCATTGTAGTAATGAACAACAATTTCGTTTTCGCTTACTGCCGTTGCTGGAAGTACAAAAACAGACAGCATCATAGCTGCAACAAGAACAAACGATAATAATTTTTTAACTTTCACAAAAACATCTCCTTTCAGATGTAAAAGCCGACTATAACATCATATTATCGCTATTTGTCGGCTTTTGATTTAATTTTTCGCTAATTGTCTGCCTTCCATACAGACAGTTGAAGCCCAACAATTTTATCAGATATTCATACGATAGCGTTATCACGACAAAATGCACTGAGAATCCTCATTTTGTTCAAGTCATCTTTGTCAAAAGAGTTTAAGATACTATATGTTGACCTTACATATATAGTAAGTAGTGCCGGGTTTATAATAATAAGCCGCATACGAGTATTTTGATTGTGTGCTTTCGTAATTAGTACCGTCTATCATGAAGTGAAGTGTTGAATTATATGTGACATTTTTTCCGCTGTGTCCCAAAGTTAATTCCACGGCTGAAGCATTACTTATTGAAGCCATTACCAGACAAAGAATTACAGATAATAAACCTATATATTTTTTTGCTTTTCATATTTTTAAATCTCCTTGAACATAAAATACACTCAATTAATGTAACTTTATTCTATAATTTCACAAAATTTAAATAAACATCGGAAACACATCCATTTAACGTACAAATTTTAGTGCTTTGCTATTTGCGCGGTTCTTTTGGTTGCTTTAACCCCCATATTGATGCAGCACCACACGATAATGCAGCAATTTTACCTGTTACTTTTTTTATGATTTTTGCAGGAATCAATTTATTATTTTTTGGTTTGCTCATATATCCGTTCCCTCCTTTCTTTGAGTTTTGCCACTATTATTAACATTGAAATCAACAACAATATCAAAGGTAATATTGAACCATACTTTATTGATTTGCAATGTAAAATAATTGAAATAATACTTATAATAATAGAAAATACAATAGATTTTATTTTTAAACCTTTTCTGTTTGCTTTTGCAATTGGCTTGTTTTTGTTTTCTACCGGGCTGAAAATTGAGATTATTAAAAGCGAAACAATGTTTATAGCAGTAACCAAGTAAACATTATTATTATTACTAAAAAAATCATATGAAATTAATAGCAAAACAAAACTAAGGCATAAATATAAATTGCATTTAAAATATGTATCGGCGTGATATCCGCCGGTGACTTGCCTTACAAAGATAAATACAATAAGAAATATAAGGCTCTCAATTATGTGCATAGAAATAATGCCTATTATTATAATTATTGCTAAGTTAAGTAATGATGATAATGCAACCTCTATACCATAACGATAATACTCAACTTCATAGTCATTGTTTGATATTTCTCCGCATTTGACTAAATATTCCGCAATTTTCTTTGCAGTTATTTCTAACAAAAAATTCACATCCATCATTAATTTATTTAACTATACAATACAAAAAGTTTTGTGTCTACTTATTTGGCATAACATGTTATATTTAGGCAAAAGATGTAATATTAATATCCCACAGAAAAGCAAAATTTTTCCGCTTTCCTGTGGGATATTAGTATAAAAGAGTAAGTATGGAATTAGAGCTCTATATAAATATTGAAGAAATAAATAGAGCCTGAAAATAAAAGCAGAGCATACTTGAAAAAGTCCGTTAAATTGGAATTGGCGGTAAAACAGAAACGGAAGTCAAATATGCTCTGAAAATTTTAGTCAAACAGACTATTTGTAAATAACTTATTTGTTTTTCAATATAATGCGACAGATAAAGTAACCGTTTTCTTCATAATAATCGAATGCTCCATTATATTTTTTAGCAATATCATTTATTATCTTTGTACCGAAGCCGTGGATAATTTTGTCTTTCTTCGTTGTATTTAGTTCAGGATTCCCTTCTAACACGGAATGTCCAATCGTGTTTTTCATACTAAAATAATAAACTGATTCATCTTTTTTGATTGAGAAATCTATATGTTTGTTGCTGTTCATTTTTTACAAGCTTCAATGGCATTATCAAATAAATTGCTGATAAGACTGCATAAATCTATATCGCTTATGCCATCAAAATCCAATACAGTGATTATTGAAACCTCTATTTCAAGTTCCTGTGCGATTGCCGATTTATAGTTAATAACGGCATTTACAACATCATTATTTGTATTAATAACGTTTGCAAACAAAGTAAAGTTATGTATATTATCATTTATATATTTTGTTGCCTTGTCAATATTTCCGCTCTTAATCAGCGAACCGATAACAATATAATTATTTTTTATATCATGCCGCATTTTTCTGATGATTTCATATTGAGCTTTTGCATTTTCAATATAATTTGATTGATATACTTGCTGCATACGAAGCATTTCATTTTCTTTTATAACAGAGTTCTTTTTACTTAAATCAATAACAAGGTATACTGTAACAATATTAATAAGTACGATCCCTGCTATACAAATCACTATTACAAGCCTTGTGTTACTCGGAACATTTTGTGTAGATGTTAAAGTGAGAAATCCTGCTATTACTACGCTTATAAAAAGAACCGACAATATGAGTATCCACTCTCTGCTGCTTAAATCATTCTTGTTTTCTTTTTTGAAAATTCCTAATGTAAGCTTATATACATATAAAATGATTAACTGACATACGACAATGCTAATAAAACGTTCCAAGCTTTGATGTAAAAAAATATTATTAACCGACTTATTAAATAAAAGTGCAAAAAAATTAGCAACTAAAGATGTAATAATACTAATAAATATTACGGAAAAAGACGAAACGAAGAATTTTTTTAGTATTTTTCCATCCAGACAAATAAGTGAGTATACAAATACTATTCCTATATATACGCACAGATATACTCCTTCAAAATTAATGAAATAGTTAATTATGCTTATTGTGATTGTCAATATAAAAGAGCACACAATCCCGCCGCTTTTGAAGAAGGAGCGTTTTTTTCTGTCACCAAGGATTGAATATACATAATCAGAGATAATAATTCCTTGATAAAAATTTACTACGACTTCAAGTAACTGCCACAGAGTATCGATCATATTGTATTCCTCAAATACAAAGTATATTTTTCATTAACTATTTTCTTATAATTCCTGCTCATTGGTAATTTCAGGTTTATGTGTTTTAATATAATTTCATCTTTGCGGTTGTCTATAAAATCAATATATACCGGATTGATAATATAACTTTTATGTATTCGTATAAAGTCATATATTTCAAATCTATTTTCACATTCTTTAATAGTACATCTATCTTTAAAAGACTTATTTTCATTTAATACATAATAATTAATATAGTGTTTATTACTTTCCAAATATATAATATTTCTAATAGGGATAGGGTATTTTTTAGAAAATTCATCCTCTAAAATCATAATTTCATTTTGTTTCATATGACGCATTAATTTTCTTACAACATTCGCAAAACTTTTATCTAAAGTTTCTGGTTGATCTTTTCTGATAAAATCAAAGGGTTGAAAATCAAAGCTGTCGTAGACCAATTCAGAATGCGATGTGATAAATATTATACGACATCCCGAATATCCCATTCGTATGTTTTTGGCGACATCAAATCCATTTATTTCCGGCATATCGATATCTAAAAAAATCACATCAAAATTACTCTCCTTATGAGATTTTAATAACAAATTACCCGAACTGAAGCTGAATATTTCAAAATATGATGTGTATTGTTTAAATATATTCTGAAGTATAAAGTGCATATTCTTTAATAAATCTTCGTTGTCATCACAAATGGCTATTTTCATTTTTCCCTCCTCATATAATGCAAGCCTAAATATGTATATTATATTTTATATTATATCACTAATGTGCAGAAAAATAAACAAAAATTTATTTTTGTCGCTGTTTTCACATGGAACTTTTTAATATGTTGCATTTTGTGACATAAAATTACACCTTGTGCCCCAAATATTGATTTTTTATTTCAAAAATGATATAGATTGTATATAAAATATTTCCGCAAATTGCAATAGCAAGTTGCGACCGGTAAATATTTGGGATTTTAGTATCTTGAAAAATACTGCTCGAATCTATATAATATATTGAGCCTATTGAAGAGTCTGTTAATGTAAATATCAATACAAAAGAATTATACCGGAGATTACAAGCCAACACCGCATGAGTATATTGAGGATAAAAAACCGAAGAAATTTAACTATGTACTCTTTGTTTACTGCATAGCAAATTTTGAGCAATAACTTGCTTTTCACGGAATCCCCATTATGTTATACGTCATGTATCCATAATCAATTATTCAAGTGGTAATTTTCCAATAGCATCAATAAAGCATCAAAATGATTTTAGTGTTCTGGCAAGAGTGCAAAAACGACTTAAAAATGGCATTGCAATCAACTTTTTGGAGACTTCAACAGTCCCTCCAAAACCGCGTGCCGAGGGTTCAAGTCCTTCTGCCCCTGCCATCAATTTTTGGCTTCGGAAAGCGATTTCCGAAGCCTTTCTTCTTTTAATTCTACCAAAAATTATACCACCTTTATGCGATGTTCAAATTTATAGCGCTGTCGAGAGCGTTTATCGTCGTCTCCTTTGCGGTCTTTCGACGGTTGATATAAATTCTCTCGGTGGTGTTTACGCTTTCGTGTCCGAGCAAAACGGAAATGTCCTGAATCGGTACGCCGTTGTCGTCGAGAATACTCGCCACAGAATGGCGAAAGCCGTGAATCGTACAATGCGGCAAGCCGGCGTTCTCTGTCAGACGGTTTACCACACGGTTGATTGCGCTGAGATTGACATACGGCTTTCCGAGAACGGTGCGCACAATGAAGTCGTGGCTTTTGTCGTAGCCGTTGCCAAGCAGTTTGGAGTATTCTTCTTGCCGTTGCTTTTCGGCTTTCAGCTCTCCAATCACAAAATCGTTTATCGGGATTTTGCGGTTACTGCTCTTCGTCTTGGGCGTGGTGATTTGCATTGTCACGTTCTTGCGGCTGCCTGTTCTGCTCTTGTTGACGTTCAGGAGCTTTTTATCATAATCTATATCCTCCCATGTTAAGGCGAGCAATTCGCCCTTTCTCAGCCCTGTATAGAGGGCAAGAAGCAGGAATATGTAGATATGGCTCTCGTGTTCCTTTGCGTAAAGCAGGAGCTTCCTGACTTGCTGTGCGTTGTACTCGGGTACGTCCTTCTTGATGCTGTGCGGAAATGACGGCATACGGCTCCTTAATACCGGATTCTCATTAACGTAGCGATTCTCAAGAGCGTATTCATACGCTGACGAGAGGACACCTCGGATATTCTTTACCGTCTTGTAGCTTAGACCGCCTTTGCCGTTGGATTTGCCCTGTTGAGCGAGGAACACAAAATACTCGGTGAAGGTTTCTGGCTTCATATCTTTAAATTTGTAATTCTTCTGCTCGAAATACGGCTTAATCTTGCCGCTGACGGTTTTGTCGTAGGTTTCCCACGTAGATGGCTTTATGATTCCCTTGATACCTTTCAGCCATTTGTCGAGAAAGTCGGTAAAGAGAACATCGTCGCATTCAAGGTTGATATCCTTGTAGCTCTCAATGATTTCTTTCATCTTCTCAATTGCACGGCGTTTGTTGTTACCCTTAACGGGTATCTTCGTGGCAATCATTTTCTGTTTGCCGTTCACCCGAAATTTGGCATAGTAGTAATTGCCTTTTATTATTAAGCTTCCTTCCAATGTAAGCCTTCCTTTCTTAAGATTTGCGATTTGTGGTTGATACAAATTCGATGACGCTCTGTTTCGGAATAACATATCTTGCTCCGACCTTGACATTCATTATCTCGTCGTCCTTCAAGAGCTTATATACCGTATTCTTGCCTAAGCGCAGCATTTTCATAACCTCATCAACGGTTACTATGTCGCTGTACTCCGAAAATATCTCTTTTGATTTATCCAACGCTCTCACCTCGCTTTCCGCTTGGATTGACCGTCAGAAAATCAATTATGCTTTTCTTCGGAATGATGTACCGCTTGCCAACCCTCAGCGTAAAAATCCTGCCTGATTTCAATAAATCGTAGACAGTCACCTTGCTGATGTGAAGCATATTAGCGACATCTGCTACAGATACAACATCATCGTATTCGGTAAACATTTCTATATTCATTTTTTCGCACCTTTCGTTTGGAAGAAAAGCCCGCTGTGTATAAAGGATAACACAACGGGCTCTCATTTAACAAATGTGCAAATCAAATAATCTTATGCGGCAAGAAAATCTATCACGCTTTTCTTGGGTATGACATATTTTTTGCCGACTCTCAGTGTGTGGATTTTATCGGTTTTCAGCAAATTGTAAACCGTTACTCTGCCGAGATGGAGCATCTCCATAACCTCCTCGACCGTTACCACGTCGTTATATTCGGTAAACATTTCATAAACCTTTTCAGCCATAGCTTTCACCTCGCTTCCCTGTTTCTGTTTCGGACACGGCGCTGATAGTCGGCTTGCGCCAGCTTCATCATTCGCCGTTGAACTTCCTGCGGACTGCATTTCGGAAAATATTTACTCAGCTCGTCATATTGAAAGCTGATTTTCTCTCGCTGATTGGGTTTGTCCTCCGAGATAATCTTCCCGATTGTTTCGCTGTCAAGTCTGCCCGATTGCGAAAGCTTTTTCATTTGGATAGCCTGTGATAGCGAGGGTGTTTTGTCCTCCAGCTCTATCGCTTCAAGCAAATCCTGCTGCTCATATTCATCGAGATAAGACAGCTCTACACCGACGCTGAAAGCAATACGCTCCTCGTCAACCATTTTCAAAAGCTGCGGTATGAGTTTAGTCAAACGGATGTATCGCTGCACCTGCCTTCCGCTGTCGGTTTCGGAAACAGTATCTCTTGACTTGTGGACGAGTTGTCCACAGGCTTTACCCTGATGACTTATCGCTTCCAGCTTCATCTTATAAGCGAACGCTTTTTCGCTCGGCAGGATATGCTCACGCTGTAGGTTAGCGTCAACCATAGCGATTACCGCTTCATCATCCGTCATTTCTCTGACAATCACGGGGATATTTTCAAGCCCGAGCTTGCGGCAGGCTTCCAAGCGGCGGTGACCTGAAATCAGTTCATAACCGCCGTCCGGCAACGGTCTGGCGAGCAAAGGCGTAATCGTTCCGACCTTGCCGGTACTCTCGACAATCTTTGCCATATCCTCATTGTCAGCCACGGTGAACGGATGATTACGGAACGGCTGTATTTCGTTTATGGGAATGCTTTGAACATTCTCTGTTGTTTGATATTTCAATAAGTGTTCTCCTTTCTCTACTTCCACTTGATCGGACTTTTCTCTGGTCGTAAAAACTCGCTCTCAATATTGCTGATAAAATACACCCAGCGTTTTATTTCACGCTCGACGGTATCCTTGTCAACCACACCGAGTTGGTACGACCTTTCCAAAAGCTTTTGTGCTGTGTGGATCATTTCGTTTAGTGAGTTTATCGCCTGAAAGAATCTGTCATCCGGTCGCTCTCTCGGCTCATAGCCTTTGATTAACATTCGGATGACGCTTGACTGCGGTAAGCCTGTCAATGCAACCTTTCTTCTGAATTCAGTTTCTTCCTCCGGTGTAAACCAAAATTGCTTTTTGATTCTGTTGCTCATTTCTTTCTCCTTCCTGTTTGGGGTATTAGGGTTCTCCCTAACAAGCTGCACTGCTTTTGCTCCGTTGGGAGTAAAAACAGTATGCTTGCTAAGCTTCGGCAACTACCGTTCAACTCCCCTGGGAGTATGAATGGTCTGCTTGCTAAGACTGTGCACAGTTACCGAAGCTTGCGTGTTTGGGAGTACAAACACACTGCTTGCTAAGATTTGTCATTCATTCTTGAACTGTCAACAAATCTGTCACGCTATTCTCGTTTTTCACTGCGCCGATAACGATAGAGCTCGATGATTCTCTTTCGGTTTGTCCGTCTGAAATGTACATCAATACCGTCACTGAAATACAGGTCGATACTAAATTTGTTAAGCAACTTCGTAACAGTATTCGGCGGCGTGACAGTATCGTTCATAGCGTTAAGCAGGTCTGTAGCCGTTCCGAGCCAGTGTGACTTATCAGCCATAAAATATCTCAGCCTTCCGAAAAAAGGATGCTCCTCGGTCAACTTCGGATAGCCTTCACGGTCAGGCTTTTGCATAGCTTCGGCTACAATCAAATCCGCTTTCAACTTAGCTTCATTATTCCTGTCCAATGACTTCCACCTTCTCGAGATAGATTTTGTTCAGACTACTTTCCGAATAAAAAAGTCGGAGCTTTGTACCGATCGGCATATAGTAAAATCCGAGGTAAGTCTGCCACCAGAAAATCGGTGTGATGATTTTCCTTCCGTCGTCGAGCGTGAGAAAAATGCGAATGGATTTCTTGTGTCCCTGCGCTTTCATTTCAAGCGTTCCTGTGAACTCTCCGACCTCCTCCATCATCTGATAGTCCGAAGTGTCGATCATCATTTCTCTCATCTCAATGAGCGAAAAAACCTTTGCGTTGTCGTTCATTTGGTTCTCCTTTCCACTTCCCGAAAAGAAAAATTTTCGCCGCCCATATAGGTAGGTGTGTTAAGGTAAACTTCTTCTTTTTCGGTTAGTTATTTTTTTATTTGTCTATTTAGTTATTTATATATAGGAGCTGCTTCTGCCGCTCACGCTGACGGCGCTTTCGTTCGGCTGCCTTCTGCCGCTTGATTCGTTCGGCGCACTTGTCGCAGTAGCGTTTGTTGCGAGCCTTGGAATAAAAGCGTGAGCCACAGCTTTGACAACGCTTGTAATCGTTGCCGCAGATCAGCACCCGATACAGTTCCTTGTCGAGAGGAAGCACAGCGTCCTTGAAATGGTTGCAGAAGATGTGGTATTTGGTAATCAACTGCACACAGGTATGCGTTTCTCCGTCGTCGAGCAACAGACAGTTGCCGTCCATACAGTTGCAGCACTCCCGCCTGACCAAGCGGCTGACCTTCCGAAACTGTCCTGCCTTAATTTCAATGAGCATTTGACCTCCTTTCCTGTCACGCTTAATAAGTCTGAAAATGCGATGGGTAATATAATTACTCTCCTTCGTGCGTTTCGTCGCTCAGAGGTCGCATTATGAGCGGCTCGTGAGCCTTAAAAAGCGTGACATCAAACTGTATGTTATGTGTCACACTGCCAAAGCGTACTTTCCTGACAGGCAATCCTGCTCGATGCTGTGCCGTCAGCCTTCCGGCTGCGCTCGCTCCGTAGAGGTCGTGGCGGTTTATCCTTCGCTTGGCAGCTATTCAGTTGTAGGTTTATTTCGGTGGGCATCACATCCTTTCTAAATATCCCTTCACCCTATACGCAAAAAAATCAGGGAAATTATAAGCCTTTTCAAAAAGTTTTTTGAAAATCTGCTTCTTTTACAAAAGGGCTCTTCGGTTTTGTTGATTATGCATTGTTGATTTTGCCCTCCATATATAAGGAAATGGGAAAGGTCAAAAGTAAACCCGAAATTCAATTTTTTTGAAACTCCCTTCATTATGTATGGAGTGGGAAGTCGTGTTTTTTAAGGTTGCACTCGGAATTTCGTCGCCCTGCACAAAATCGTGATCTTGGCTTTGTGCAATATTCGGTTTTGAGTTTTATCCCCTTCACTTGTTACCACTGGGAGAAGGCAAAATCGAACCCTAATCAGGAAACTTTTTTATCTTTGTTGTTTTACATAAATCAAGTGATCTGTTTTTGTACAATATTCAGTTTTTAATATCCCTTCACTATTACCCACTGAGAAGCGGATTTTGTTACCCCATTTTGAGAAAAAATTATTTCCTCTCACTTATACCTAATGAGAGAGGTCATTTTTGAAGTCTTTTTTGAAACTTTTTCAAAAGCCCTTCACTTATTTGGAATGGGAAGGGGTATTTTGCAACCCCAAGCTAAAATTTTATCCTCACTTGTTCATAAAAAGATGTATTCGATAAAGAATTATCCCCTCACCCTTAATGCAAAAAAGTCCTGCAAAATATACACCCTATCGAGAAAAATATTTATAAAAATATTTGCCCCTTCACCTATACCCAATGGGAGAGGTCGAATTTTAAGTCAATTTCCAAAATTTTTTGAAAAAAATAACACCTGCCTCGTTTAGCAAGTGTCTATTTGACATAATATTCATATTTTTTTCTGCTCATATTTGAACTGCCTTCATTTACGACTTTTTGTCAACTTAAATGTTGTACTCTGTCGAAAATATGTTATAATGATTATGAATAACTTTAATTATTTAGGGGAAATGAGCAAAATGAACCCGTTACATAATAACGAGCAACCCATAGCTATAGAATCTTTCACACCCAACTTGAATGAACTATTTAAGCAACGCTTCAGTAATTTATTAGTAAAATTAGATCACACGCTTTATTACAAGCGTGCCGCAATTATTCAAGAAGAATTAAGCTATATATATGATAATTATGATAATGATCTTGACGCGTTAAAATACTGTGCAACTCTAAGCGTATTGATTGATCTTTCTCAGCAGGGGTGGCTTTTGGATATCCAGGAAACTGGATTAACGCTAAAGATGGAAAACGATAATCTTGATGACAAAGCAAAAATCAGATATAGACTTAGTGCTGAACGTAACGCTCAGTTTAAGCAGGAAAGCGTAAAAGCCTTTATTAGAACGATGGAAACGGAAAAGACATATAACAATCACGATATATCTGTTAAGGTGTTGATTGGAGATAAGAATTTTCTCATAGATGCAATTAATAACAACAGAAGAATTTGTGATCCGTATATTCAACAGGTATCAAATCAACGTGATATTTTCACAGGTTATAAACTTTCTGATATTTGGAGATATTTTAGATACACCTGGTCTATTCCGTACAAAACAATGCCCGGCAGAAATTTATTCTATTTAGTGCGTGACAGATTACAGCCCTTTCACCCGGTAATTGGTATTTTCGCCTTGGGAAACTCTGTTTTAAATCTTACAGTCCGAGATGACGATATAGGTTGGACTGTAGATGCTATTAAACGGAATATGAATATACAAACCAACACTACAAGTTGTGAGAATACGGTTTCTGGTACTTTAGGAAAAAAAGTATCTGTTAGCATAAAATCCAAGCAAGAAACCGATTCTGCGTTTATGGTTCGTAGAGAACAGTACGCAAATAAGATTTACCCTTTATTATTATCAAACATTGATCGAGCTATTTCAGAAATATATGTTAAGGATTTGGGGTATCGACGTCAAACAAAACACCCGAAGCAGGAACAAATTGACAGTTTATTACAGCTCTCTGAAAAGTACTCAAAGCTCTCTCTAAACAACAGAAATCAAAAAGAAAACCCTAATTGGGAGCAGGAAGCAACCAGTAATCTTTTTACCAGAAAAAGAGCCGCAGAGCTAGCAAAGCTGCTTTCAACAAAAATGGTTTTCAACAGTGCCGTAGGTAACTCTAACGCTGAGAAGCTTCAATATTTATTATCTAACGAAACTGGACGAAAAGCGATTAATTCAGCATTAATTGCAAATCGAAAAACTAAAATAGGCTCAAATATGATGGATATCATAGTTTGTGGATCAATTCCTCCGTATAATGAATTATTAGGAGGAAAGCTTGTTAGCATTCTTGCTTGTAGTCCACGAGTGATAAAGGATTATACAGATAAATATAGTAAGCAAGTAAGTGAAATTGCTTCTAGAATGAAGGGTAGCCGTGTCATTAGAGATAGTAGCTTAGTTTATTTAGGAACTACTAGCTTATATGCTGTTGGCAGTAGCCAATATAATAGGATTAAGGTTCCAATCGAAAATGAATTCACACTTGAATATAGAAAAATGGGAATAACAGAGGGATATGGAACTGTGTACTTTTCCAAGGAAACAACTAATCTTTTTTCGCAAATACTTGAAATACAGGATGGTGGAAAACGAATAGGACACGTGTTTGGTGAAGGGACAAGCCCACGCTTTAGAATGATTAGTCGAGGCTTAAGCTCTCTGGGGATTAGAGCAGAAGCCTTTTTAAAGCATTATTCCCCAAGAATTGTATACTCTATTAATCTTGCAAAAAACACTGATAATTTTTTAATGGGCTTAGAGAATACCGCAGACTATTCCTTTGACATAAATGATAATGTCGACGTAAATAATAAAACTCAAGACCTAATTGATTTTTGGTATAACAGATGGTTATGTATGCGTCTTGAATCTGTAGATATTGTTTCAAGGCTTAACAAGTTTAAAAAATCTGATATTATGCTTGGCAGCATTTAAGGAGCTTAATATGGAGAATGTAAGTTTTATAAAAAAGCTAAATAGAGGCAAGAATTGCTATGCCGATCATATGAGCAGAGACGAGCTACAACTCATACACATAACCTCAAGGCTTGAATCAATCATTCCTGAGATGCTTGATAAAGGAAAGATTATTTTTCTAACCGGTAATCCCGGCGATGGAAAAACCTTTATCATCAAGGCTCTTGATGGAGTAATTAAGCATCACAATGCTTTTGTCGAAACAGATGCAAACAATCAGAGTGCATATGACGACCTAATTAATAACATCATTTCGTGTTACGATGAAGGACGTCCGGCTATAATAGCAATAAATGAATATCCTTTTCTTCAATTGCGTAAGCAAATGAAGGAGACTTCAACAATTATTTTCGACGAGATTATTGTTGCTAAAAAGAATGCAATAACATATGATACATCCTTTGATTTAAAAAACAGGATTGTAGTTATTGACCTCAACGAAAGAAACCTTTTAGACCCAGACAATCATATTATATCCACTCTGTTTGACCGCTTTATTGAGTTGTTGAGCTCACAAAGCAATCCTAGCAAAGCCCTTAGCTATAATCTCAAGGCACTAAGTATTCCCGAAATAAAGGATCAGGTATTATCGTTATTTCAGTTGGTCGCAACTGAGTGTGAGCATTTCGCTGTGCGAGATATTCTTGGAGCCTTTTCATTTTTTCTCACAGCCTGTGAAACTGATGACTATGAAAATGAAAGATATTATTCTACGATTTTCACAGGGGATAATATACTATTAAAAGCAATACAGCAATTTGATCCTATTTATTTGTCACTACCAGAATTAGACGAAAAGCTTTGGAATGGCGAAATCAGCTTAGGATGGATTATTGAAACACCCACACAATGGCCTTGTTCAAATGAGTTTGATGATAGTCCAGAGGAAGCGCTCGCTTGCTTTAAGGAGATAAAGCGTCGCTATTATTTCGAAAACGTTAAGGGCTTGGAGCTTGTACGACTTCAGCCCAGTGAAATAAACGAATGCGCACGCCTATTTACAAGCTATGACACTCAAAAGAAAAAGACAAAGGAGCGCTTTGTACGAGCAATAAACAAACTGTTCCTTCCTTCTCTTGATGACAAACATAAGTTGCATATCTGGACAACACATCGCTATGATATCAGCATATCTGCTCCGGTTGCTGTTTCGAGTAAGGCAGTTTACTCGAGCGAGCTAGAGCTATTAATGCCAAGACCTGCTGACTGGCTTAAGGGCTTAGAATATTTGCCCGATCATTTCATTCTACGTCCTAAAAATGCAACATCCCCCTCTCTTAGATTAGATATTGATTTTATTAGAACCCTGATTGCTGTAGAAAATGGTTATCCTATCAATCTTTTGGCATCTCATTTTGAACAAGCAGCCTCAAGATTTTTGAGGGAGCTTGACAGCAAGGGCTTTTCCGAAGAAAACGACGATGGCGAAATAATTATTGCAGATCGTAGCCAAAGCAGTTGCTTTAAAATGAATATACAGGACGATAAATATGGTTTCTCGAAGGATTAACAATGGCAGATACCTTAAAACGCATAAGTGAAACAATATGTACGGATTATCTTGGTTTTAAGCCAACTTCAAATTCAACAAAGCCCTCTCATATTGCTAATGGTCTTTTTCGAAATTGTACCGGAGAAATCTGCAACGTAAAGGATATACACAATTGGGTAATTAGCGATGATAGAAAGGATGCTATTCCATCTGAAAAAATAATCGAGGATTATCAGGATATCCTTCAAAAGGGCTATCAGGAGAATCCAACTGACATCAAGCAGTTTCGTCACTTTTTAGATGAAATATTTGATCAAGACAATGCGATGTATACTAACTACGAATTCTCTGTAATGGCTATTTCGTCACATTGGATGATAAAAAAGCGTGTCGCTTCTGAAGCAGGGATTGGTGAATTTCTCTTTGAAATATTGTCGAAGAAAATAAACGGAAAACGTTCTCCACTGATAAAACTGCTTCAAGAAACCTTAGCATATGATAAGGATGATATTACAAAGCTTGTAAAGCCAATAATTGCGCTTCCTTCAAAGGAAGCACGGGTTGAACACTGCGAGCCTACATATATAGATGATATAGAAAGTGCTTGGGATTCCTGCAAGGAAACGATCCGAAATGGCTTTGACCAATTAGCGCAAAACCTTATTCATATTGGCGAAAGCAGTAATGCTCTTGTTACTCTACAGAGAATAGTTAATTATTCTATTTTTGCTACTCTTTTTTATCTTACACATTGCGTATCAACAGTTTCTGAGGCTCCAAGAGTTCCCATTATTCTAGATGCCAACGGTAATCTTGAATCTATAAAAAAGGCAAGTGAGCAAGCGTTCTCAGCCTCGAAAAAAGCTGTTGAAGTATATTTTCAACGTATTATTAGAATAATAATCTCTCAGGAAATAAGCACTGATACAAAAGAGGCTTGCTTAGATTGGATAGCTTCAATGAGTCTTTCACAAAAACGAGAAGAAAAGGTTAAGCCAGCAATAACAAGCTACTTTGAAAGCTTTGTAGCTGAGGAGCAATCAAAAATATCAGCCTTAGCAAAGGCTCTACAAATAGCCTTGTTTACCTTTGAATACAAATCTAATTCTCCTTCAGACTTTTGTAGAGTTTTAGGTATTCGGTGCGGTTTAGTCGGCCCAAAGGGAAATAGAGCAAGCAAAAGATATCTTCCGAATAGCTTCACGCTCGAAAACATTACCCTAAGCGTATTAAATCCATCAGAATTAGATGACGGAATAGAAATTAAGGATTTGGAAAAGCGCCTACAGAAATGCTACAATATTATAATAGGCGCAGATGCTGAAAATGCATATAAGCTGTTAGAAAGCTTTAATATTGCTCAATCAACACCGGGTGATTTAAGAGGAGATTTATGCCGAAATGCTAGAGCATTCGGGAATACTTATATTTCCTTAGGCTTAGGGAAGCAGTATGCTGACGGTGTTACACTAATAGGACGGGGGCTTTAATAACTATGAAAACAATGCTATTAACTAAGGTACTTATTGAACAGGTTAATACCAAGGCAGCCTCTGAAGAATACGGAATATCCATAGTTAATATTCCTGACTTTGATTACAAAGCGTTCGTTAACGGCTTATCCTCATCAAGGCATATTTCCATTTTCTTTCTTGGCTTTTCTGGAACACAAAGCAAATCCTTAATTGCTGAATTGCCTGAGAAAACAGAAGCCATTTCATATGCCTTTACCGCAGAGGAGGCTGAGCTTTCACGAAACAGCGGAGATGAAAGTGTCTTTAGAATACTAATCATAAAAAGAACTGAAATGGAAAAAATATCCTCCCTGAGGTGGTTTCCAGAATTAACCCTTGAAGCTATATACAAGGCTAGCTGTAAATATGCCAAAAAAAAGCTTGCAAACACAAATGCGGTTATTGATTCATTGATTAGAGCGCTTTCCAGCAAGCAGGTTAGAAGCATATTGAGCTTTGAACGTGTTATTGAATACCTCGAGCTACTAATTATCTTCCCAGAAAATGAATTACCTAAGCTAATTAAGGACAATTATTATAAATTAGGGCTTTGTTCTGATAATTCGCTAACCAACAACAATCCCTCAAGAGATGTATTGATTAAAAAAATACAACGAAACTATAGAGTTGTCGAAAAAATGAATAGCCTTGATCAATCGGAAAGACAAGGAATAACGAACTATTACACAAGACAAAATATTGATAAGCAATTACCTAGACTTATTCTAAGGTTTTATAACACCAAGGACATCGAGCTGTTAAAGCATATGGAGCTTGAAAAGGTCGAGGAATGCTTAAAGGCTGTCAATAGAAGCAAAATTGAGCCAGATAACAAAAAGAAGCCAAAGCAGAGCAAACTCAATACAACAGCCTTAGCGGCACAACTTGTATTTGATGATAATCAAGCACAAATAGACGACGCCTTAAAGGCTATTAAGGAAGAAACCGACAAGGAGGAAAAGCATACAAAAAGAGAGAAAAAGACCTATAGTGTTGACGGAAAAGCCTCTCAGTTTATTATTGAACCTACAACAGAATACATTGCTAAAAGCCTTACAGAAGAAACCCAATATGGCGGAATCATATACGCAGAGGTAGATACACCTGAGGACGGACTAAAGAACATTTCTAAGTACAAGTTTGAAGGACTTACAGAGGCATATCTTTCCGTTGTAAGGGAAAAGCTGGACAGAATAAATGATTTACTAGAGGACGGTCAAGCTATATCAGAAAAACTAAAGCTATACTTACAGGCTCGTAGTCGAATAGCACCATTTAGGCAAAGACTTCAGGATGCGCCAATGCTACAGGTCTTAGCTCAATATAACCTTTTTTCTGATTATATTAAAGCATATGAGTATTTACTTCAAGCAATTGATGACGATTTTCCAAAGATTTGGCAACTGGCACCCTCAAGAGCAAAGGAAATAATTAATATCTTAATTTCACTAGATTACGTTTATATCGTTGGCTCAAAAAACCTCCACGCTATACCAACACCCTTGCATCCGCTCTATTTATGGAAATATATTGAGCTTGCAAAAGAAATTCTTATGAGCAAGGGTATTAACAGCTTGGGAGAGGGTGGACTTTCAGAGGATGAAAAAGCCTTTATTATCCGCAAGGCTGATGATATACCGGATCCCTTATCAGTAATCCTGATACCCGAAACTATAATAAAGGGTTATTCTACCTTCCTACCGTTATCTGGCAGATTAGGTATGCTACCGATATATTCTAGCAAGCCGCAAATTAATCAAAGCGAAAGCGGGTTAGATTCGCTTAAGCAGCAAATCACCAGATATCTTTGCTTATATCCGCACGCTGGTCTTATGCTGAAGCTTGCAATTATTGATCCTCCTTCAGTTGAAAGCGTTGTAGGTATGTTAAAGGCTCTTGATAAGGATAAGGAGTTTAATGTTCTCGGTATTGAGCTATCTATTTTTCGAACGAAAAGCGTATCTGAGGATTGGATTGAAATTGAAGATAAATCCATTAATGATGGAATGTTGGCAAAGGTTAAGGGCGAAAGGAGCCTAAGCTTCAGATTAAATATTGACAACAAGGCGAAGCCTTACGATAGAATTATTAATGAGCTTTCTCAGGAGCAGCACCTTCTTGTTATTTTTGATCCAAATGAGGTTAAGGTCGAAACCAGACAGAATAATAAGCTATTGCACATTCATCCATTATGCGTTCCAAAGGTATACACTTATGACGCTATTGACGAGAAGGTCGAGATAAGTCCTGCAAACGAGGGAGGCTTGTTCTCAACCTATTCAAAAATAATTGAACGTCTTAACGAACACCCTTCTTCCTTTAGTCATACAGGAACCTATTTTCATACACCTTTAAAAAAATCGACTTATGACAGCTTATTAAATAAGGCGGATTGGTTAGTAATCCTTGACCAAAGCCTAAAAAGCTGGGATGCTTCGTTACGAGCTGCTAGCGAAAAGCTATATTATAAAGAGAATAGCTATAGATCGATTGGTATTTATTCAAACAACAGCTTAAAATTCATTCGTGGTTATGATACTCTTGTAAAGGATTTAGGAAATTATCTTCCAAAAGAAAAGGGAATTCAAGAAATTATCGAAGCTACACGTGAGGTCAATGACGAAGGCTTGCTGAGTATCATCTCTCATTCTACCAACAAAATCTTTGACCAAAATCACGGTAAAGGAAGCCTTGGAAGCGCAATAGCTGCTATTATCTATAAGGGAAAGAATCCAAACAGCATATTGGTAGGCCTAGATACTCAGCTTGCTAAGGAATGGCTGTCAGAAAGAGATGACGGACACCTACCTGATCTCATCGGAATAAATCTCTCGGATGAATCACAGTCTGACGTTACTGTTGATATTATTGAGGTTAAAACCTATAAAGCCTTTGAGATCGATGAAGGTCACAAAACAATTAAAGGTGATGCGGTTAATCAAGTTTCTGTTATTGAAGCATTAATACTTGAAATGTTCAGTAAGACAGAAAAAATCACTACCGTATCCAGACGTGAAATTCTTCGAGAGCAGGTTTATGACGCTCTATTCCAAGCAAGTTTTTCACCAAAAATCAAACGAGAGTATGTTGTGCAATTAAATGATTTATTTGCAGGGAAGCTTTCTGTTTGTATAAATATGAATATTTACTATGTGAATTTTAACGAGGAGCTGAGCGCCTACAAGCAATTATATAAAGGTGCTGGTTGCTACAAGGGTAAGAATTATTATTTAACTACCTTAGGTAGTCAGATAATTCAAGCAATTGTATCAAACTCATCCTTTAGCTTGTCGATGCTTGAAGAAAAAGAAGCACAAACAACAATTCAGCTAAATCAAGCAAATTACGAAAATAACTCCACAATAGCTGATGAAGCCGATGAAATTGAGAAAAAAGCAAAGAAAACTCAATCCCCATCTGAATCCGATATAAAAGAGAGCAATCAAGCTGAGCTGGATAAAAAAGCCAATCATCGGATTCTTGAAGAAAAATGCGCTCGAATGAATAAGGTTTTAAGGGATTTTAATATTCACGCTTTTCCTGTAACTGTTGATAAGGTACAAGAAGCAACACGTTTTACACGGTTTAAAATTGAATTAAAATCTGGAGAAACTATCCGTTCGTTACTGAAGGCTAAGGAGGATATCGGAATTCAGCTTGAAGCTAATGGAGAAATACTAATTGAGCACATTAAGGGAACAAAATATATCTCAGTAGATGTTCCTTTTGTAACAAATAATAGTATTATTAGCCTAAATGAGCACTTAGAGCTACTGAAAAGCACTAGTGGTTATCTCAATGTAATTGCTGGACAAGCGCCTGATGGCAGCTTTGAGATAATTGATATAGCTGATGCGCCTCATATGCTGATCGCAGGCACCACAGGCTCTGGCAAAACCGTATTTCTTCAAAGTATTTTAGTAAGCTTACTAAAACAATTCAGTAAGGATGAGCTAGAGGTTCTCATTATTGATCCAAAACAGACGGATTTTGTTTTCTTTGAGGATATTCCACATTTGTATGGCGGAAATATAGTGGTTGATGCCGAGGAAGCATTAGAGAAAATAACGCAGATTAATGAAAAAGACAAGGAAGTGCGAACCAAAGCTCTGCGCTCCTGTAAAAGTAAAAACATCGAATCTTATAATTCAAAGAATCCCGATAACAAGCTAAAGCGTCTTGTAGTTATAATTGATGAATATTCGGACTTGATACAAGCCGCTGAAATGCTTGGAACACGTAAGGAATTTGAAAAAACCTTGTTAATGCTTCTCCAGAGAGTAAGGAGCCTCGGCATTCACTTTATTATTGCCACTCAGCGTCCTTCTGCACAGATTGTTACTGGTGCCTTGAAAGCGGTTATTCCCTTCAGAGTATCCTTTAGGCTTCCTTCCCATACAGATTCGCAAACCATACTTGATATGTCCGGCGCTGAAAATCTTCTCGGAAAAGGTGATATGTTGATGGTGACTGAAACAGACACAAAACGTTTACAGGGCTTATATATTACCGAAAATGAACTTGAGGAGTTTTTAAGCACTCTGTAAGGAGATGATGAAAATGCCCACATTGGGCAAAGATAGATTCGTTTCTGGAATCTTTAAGCGTGAGCTAAAAAATAGATTTCTATGCGAGGTTGCAATTAATAATCAGGATAATATCTGCTATGTTCCTTCATCCTGTCACTTAAGTAATTTTTTATCCTTAGAAAACAAAAAGGTAATACTAATTCCAACAAGCTCAAAAAACACACGGACTCAGTATTCCTTACTAGCTTTACCATACAAAAGAAGCTTTATCCTATTGAATTCCTCGCTTGCAAATAAAGCCATTGAGAATTCTATAAATAAAAGACGCTTTTCCTTCCTTGGAAAAAGGAAGACGATTCAAAAAGAAAAACACTTAGAAAATTATAAGGCTGATTTTATAATTAAAGATTCTCAGACGATCCTTGAAATTAAGAGCTTAATCACGACTGATAAAGAAGCTATTTTTCCTACGGTATATTCCGAAAGAGCGTTAAACCAGTATAAACAGCTTTTCTCTTTGATGGACAAGGGTTATTCTGTTTATTACTTTATCGTCTCATTAAACCCATATGTAAAGGTCATACGGATAAATAAGAAATCTGAGTTTTACAGCTATTATTGTGTTGGAAAAACCAAAGGAATCAATTTTAAGGCTTTCTCTTGTAGATTAGTGGATAAAACTCCCTTTATAGATAAAGAAATTCCCATCATTGAGCAGTAATTTACTTTATTAAGGGCTTCAAGTATATAATTACACATATGGGAGAATATTTATTCAAACCACGTTTTATTTTCAATTTCGTTCATTTAGTAAGGTGAGTGGTAGATTAATTTATTCATTGAAAACTTCAATAACAAATAAGTGAAATTCTCAATGAAAATATTGACTTTTTTATTCTCATCACGTATAATTTAATTGAGAAGTTGAATAATATGTAAGTGAAGCTCTCAATAGGAGTTGTTGTTAATGGAAATAAAACGTGATTCATATTTATCTCAGCTAAAATCGTTCGCTTGGGATGGTCAGGTCAAAGTCATAACTGGTATTCGCCGTTGCGGTAAGTCCTATCTCCTTCGTACTATTTATAGGAATTATCTGTACGAGCAAGGTGTAAAGCCAGAACAGATCATTACTGTCGAACTCGACCTTGCAAGAGATATTCGTTATCGTAACCCGCTGGAGCTTGCTTCATATGTAAGGAGCATTGCCGAGGGCAAAAGCGAACAATACTATCTCTTTGTGGACGAGATTCAGATGTCCGACGAAGTTCCAAATCCGTACAATCCCGATGGAGCAAAGATACGTTTTTACGATGCTCTTAACGACCTTAAGGAACTTTCAAACTTAGATGTGTATGTTACAGGCAGTAATTCAAAGATGCTGTCAAGCGATATTCTCTCAGAATTTAGAGGTCGAAGCGATGAAATAAGAGTACACCCGTTATCATTTGCAGAATATTATTCGGCAGCAGGCGGTGACAAAACCGACGCTTTCTTTGATTATGCTCTCTACGGAGGAATGCCTCTTATACTCTCGCGTCCTGACGACGAAGCAAAAATGAGCTATCTGCAATCGCTTTTTTCAGAGGTATATATCAAAGATATTGTTGATAGAAAAAAGATCAAAAGAGAAGATGTATTATCAGGCATTTTAGATTTGCTCTGCTCGTCTGTCGGCTCTCTTACTAATCCCTCCAAGATTGCTAACTCAATGAATTCTGTTCAGAAGCGAAGCGGAGAAAGTGTCGTTTCCACCAATACAGTCAGTTCATATATCAATCACTTAGAGGATGCTTTCTTATTCAACGAGTGCAAGCGATATGATGTAAAAGGAAGGTCATATTTTGACTACCCAAACAAGTATTACTGTGAGGATGTAGGCTTGCGAAACGCCCGTATCGGCTTCCGACAAAACGAAATGACGCACATAATGGAAAACATCGTCTATAACGAATTGACTATTCGCCGTTGTTACATTGATATCGGTATCGTGTATTCTACGGAGAAAAACAAATCCGGTAATCGTCAAAATGTAGCAAGAGAAATAGATTTTATAGCTACAAAGGGCGGCAAGAAAATATATATTCAATCCGCCTACGCTATGGAAACCGAGGATAAAATCATCACTGAATCTAAACCCCTTTCCCTAACTGGAGATTCATTCCCTAAGATAATAGTCCGACAGGATATCCGCAAAAGATGGTATGATGATAACGGGTTCCTCAATATTGGTATCATTGATTTTCTTCTTGATAAGTCGTTGTTTTAATATTGTGGAAGTTCTAAGGTTTACCATTCATTCCTGTTTACACTCTTTTTATCTCTTAGCTTTTGTTATCATATATGATAACAAATTTTCGAGGTGGTTTATATCAAAACAAGCGATGATATTGTTAAAAAGCGTCAGGCGATAATATCTAAAATGGTTCAGGTAAGGCTCGAAAAAGGACTTTCTCAAATGGAACTAGCTAAACTCACCGGTATGCATCGATCAAATATCTGTCGTATAGAAAGTGGTCGTCATAATATCTCGATTGATACTTTAATCAGAGTATTTGATGCGCTTGGAAAAGATGTTTCGATTAAACTCAAAGACAAAGGATAAGGTTTCAATCAAAGCTATCTAAAAAAGATTCTTGCAACAATTATACACTTATTTCTTCCAAAATCAAAAAGCTGATGTAATCCAATACGGACTGCATCAGCCTTTTTGTTTCAAGGATATGTTTCTTAGATTAGGTTAAACAACCGCATTGTCGTATCCGGTCCCTTGCCACCTTCTTGTTTCTTTATGTTGCTGCCGACAAAAGAATTTTTAGAAACTCTTACGGTATATAGCTGATCCTGGAAAAACGGTACAGCTTTTTCATTAATCACACAAGAGGCTATAAGCGTGTCGGGTTCAAGGATAGGCTTAATTGTGGAGCCTGTGTTGATGACAGAATCCGCAACAATGACATACTTTGTTTGAGGTCGGATATATTGCTCCTTTTTAGGATCAAAAAGTTGAAACTTACAGCCAAGGCCAAAGTAAATTCCCTGTGCAAAGAATATACTGCCACGCATCATAGCTACTACCGTAGTATCCATAGGTTCAACGGGAAGATAAGCGGACAGCAATCTTCCAAGCTCTATATGTGCTTTTGCAAGTTCAGGACCTGAAATGCCTGAGTTCGACTTTGTAATCTCGATTAACCGCTTTATTTGTTCTGTATGCTCAAGTTCAAACAAATGTCAATCCCTCCAAATCCTTTCCTTTTAATGAACGGCTAACCTCGCCGTTCGACTTTGTTTTCAAAAAACCTTTATCTGCCTGCTTGAGCATATAGTAATCATTCATTCCATCACCATATGCAATCACAGTATATCCTGCTTTCTGCAGATGCTTAGTGATATACAATTTGGTTTCAGCAGACATTTCTGCCCCGTCAAAGCAAGGAATAGCCAATATATGCGAGATGTATTTCCAGATGGTTTCATTGCCGGAAGTCAGGATATATGCAGGAGTGTGTATCTGATTTAATATCTGACGATTGAACTCAATTGCCGTACACTTTAAGTCAGGGCATATATAATCATCAAATTTCTTGCGTTGCTTCCACGCCTGATAACCTGTGTAAAAATTCCCGTCATATAAATGTGTTGAATAGCCAAGAATCTTGCTACTTGTATCTTCAACGGTAATAGTTTTATCGCCGTCCAAAAGATAGACAGTACCAACAGGTGTGTGTCCGATTATTTTATCTGCACATTCCTTTGCGTATTCTGCGCAACTGTACCCATCTTTAATGGCTTTAATAAATTCAATAACCTGTGACACATCTTCAAAAGTATTAGTGGGCGGATTGTCCACAACATAAAAATCTTTATTGTGCTTATGACAATACTCACGCAAGCCATAAATCTCACGGCTTTGCCATTTCTCAACATCATAGTGGACGTACTTTTGATTTTTGGGAGAGTTTTTGATTCGATTTCTTAATACCGCCGGCTCTATATATAAGTACAAGTAGACATCATACATATTGCCTTCTTCTTCGGTGAAAGCTATGGTGTCTCCAAAAGCATAGTGCCCGTCCATTATAAAGTCTTTTTTAGAAAGCATAATATTGGCTACTGCTTTTCGGTCTTGCTCACGAATATGCTCCGGCTGTTTGTCGAAATCCGGATCGTATTCACGGAGAAGCTTACTGCCTACAAGAACCTCGATAAAGTCAATCCGATCCAAAATATGTGTTTTGCCTGATGTGGGCATTCCGTATAAACCAATCCTCATAGCGTCTCCTTATAGCAATAATTTCGGTCAAACTGTAAGTTAATCTTTTCCAACTCCCAAAAGGTCATACTGCTTGAGCCTAAGGGAGGTAAATCAATACAGTTGCCGCAATAATATACTTTACCGTTAGCAAAGAAATAGTTATTTGTGCCTGCGCCGCATTGACCGCCGTACATTGTGCAATCCTTTCCGCCGCGTCTGACAGGAATATATTTCTCTGCATATGTAAGAAAATCTCGATACTGCTTCAATGTGATTCCGTATTTACCTATCATACGTGAAAAAGTTACTCTTGTACCGTACTTTGAAAAGAATGCGATAATTTTATCGGCATTTTCAAGGCTTTCTTTGCCGACAGTGGCGTTAAATGTGGGATAATGACCTGTGATGCTTTTATAATACTCCACATTGGAAACTGCGCTGTCAAAAGAGTTGCAACGGTAATAATCGTGTAGTTCCTTGTTTCCGTCTATCGAAAATCCGACATTAATATGATGATCTTCTAAAAATCGAATATCATCATCCGGAAGGCGAATCGTGCCATTTGTGATAGTGTATGCGCTGATGAAAGGATTGTCTTCGATGTATTTGATGTAGCTTTTCAAAAGCTCCCAATCTAAAAAACCTTCTCCGTTGCCGACAAAACCGATTTTAAATTTCTTCGTAGCATACGCCTTAACATTATCAAGAATTTCAAAGACATTCATATCGGAGGATTCGATTTTGCCCTTCTCTCTAAAGTGGCAATAACGACAGGCAAGATTACAGCGGTTATTGATTGATATACATATTCTGTTTATCACTTCTCAACCTCCTAAATTGGATTGCCGCAATCCGCAACCAAGTCTACGTCTGATTACGGATTGCGTTCCATTAGTTATTAGTTATGCGTTTTCAAGATTAAAGATAGTTGTGCAACCAGTCAGGCATATCGGGATCGTCCTTCTTCCAAGAATCCACTGCCTTTTCATCGGTTTCCCAACTGTTTTCGTGACCGTCAAAGAACTTCTGACGATGGCACTTGTATTTTACTACTTCGTCACCCTCGTCACGGTATTCGTTGTGGTAGTAATTTTGTTTGCCGTAACCTTTCCATTCATTTGTGGCATAAATGTTTTTCATAAAGACCATCCTTTCGTGTATTGAAGTTATGTATGATAAGAATCAGGCACTTTCCGATTCTCAACGTGTGCTTTTTAACAAGGCGTTGATTCCAAATGCAGCTATATTTAATACTGCGATACCAACCGAAGCAGCAGCTACTCCTCTTCTAAATTTTGACGGACGAAAGATATGAACGGTCTCGTTCTCGTCATTTTTTGCTTGAAGCGATTCCTTTGCCTGAACTTCATCAATTTCGGCATCGGCAGTTTTCTCTTCTTTGGAACATTCAAGCGTCGCCATCAAGGTAGCGAAATTCAACTTGAAGTCGTCCATATTTACGGGCATTTGAAACGGCTCCTTACACTTGGCATCTTCAACAGCCGTAACCATTGTTCCGATATTTTCATCCGAGTACCAATTGTCACTTTGGAATTTATCGATATATGTCGGGAGGTAGTTGCTTCCACAAACCTTCAAACGATAATACTTGTTTTCAACGTCGATTCGGGGATTAGTAAATGTAACTATATTAAAAATCTTAACAAATCCTAACCCTGCTGTATCAAGCGCTTTTTTAAGCATTGTATATCGGTCATACATTTTATCAGCAATATTGCAATCATAATGCATTGATTGACCTGTTCGGTAAAAACCACCTTCTTCATCAATAAAAATATTCTTTTTACTGTTTTTTATCTCAATAATGAATACTGCACGATGAGTAAATACAATCGCATCAATCTCTGTGCGCTTGCCGTCATATTCAAGTTCGACGTTGCGAAGAATTGCGTTATAACAGCTTAGGCTCTCTAAAGCATTAAATACTATTTGTTCGCCCTTGAAACCAGAGATCTCTGCTGTGATTTCGCCACTGATTTTTTTACTTGAGTTCAAAAACTTGTGTAGCTCGTGATCGGCAACTCCACCGCACTCTGTGTTTATCATCTTGAGATGATCACTTGCATCCCATAAGCGAAGCTTTGCTTCGTCAGCGTGTTCGTCATTAAAAGTAAGGCGTACAATCTCACTTTGGAGCTTCAACAACTCAGGAAGATACTCTTCTTTAGTGTAGCTCTCTTTAGAGAATGCTGTCATCTGGTCAAGGATTTCATTTACTCTGTTCTGAATTGTCATAAATATTACCTCCTAAAAATGTATAATAAAAATTCTGATTAATCACTGTTTTCCGACTTTTTTTGAATATATTTGGTAATATAATCGAAATAATAACCAGCACTATGTCCATCAACATCAATAATACGATAATCAATACCGTGATCAATTAATATTTCACAGCATTGCTTATACTTCATATAACCCTTTACTCTGCCATATTCATCTTGTAACTCTTTTAGTCTAAACGCAACTTTTATCAAAGCTGTAAATCCATTACTATCTTGTTGGTTCAAAATAATGTCTTTATGAGCACAAAGAGTCTCAACATAACTCACTAATCCGCTACGAGCCGCTACCATTAGCGGCATATTGCCTTCGTTTTGCTGACGAACCATCTTTAACGAAAATGGATTACGACTACCAGCGTTTGGATCCGCACCACATTCCTGTAAAATGAAATCAAAAAGCTTTTTTCGTTTTTGTTGTATTGCTATGGTTAAAGGTGGGAAAAAGTTTCCTGAGCTCTCACGCTGATTAATATCAGCGCCGTTCTCACAAAGCCATTTTATTTTGGCTATCGCCTCTTCATCTGAGAGTTTTTTGTTAGCAAGAGTGGAAGTGATTAATGTTTTTCCGTTTGGTAAATATGCTCTCATATTTACCCCTTTTTGTTTTTCGTAATTACTGGTTGCTCTGTCAATTTGATATAAGCCCATCATATTCTGAACGCTATACCGTCCCTGCATAAATTCAGACAACCTAATAATAGAAATATCGGAATTAATTTTTTGTTTTGCCTTAAAGCCTTTATCGTTTGTGATGATGTGAATCTTGCAGTTGTAGTCTTTTACTATAGTTTTTGCAACATCAATAATACGATCATCGTGATTCCCGAATATTCGCCTATCTGTCTCGATTGTGATAATTTGAGGGTTCTCACTGATTAAGTTTACTACTTTGGCAATTTCCTTTTCCTGAAGCATAGTGCGGTATTTTTTTCTATACTCCAGTTCAGTGATTACGATATCGGGAACAAATACTTTATGGTATTTAGGTTTATCCCCGCCTAATAGTTCTTCAATTATCCTCGGATTATTCTCAATGGCGTTAGTATCCGGAATAGCATAAGTGGAAATGTTAATATAATTATCAAAGAACTGTTCAAGCTCTTCTTTATACTTCTTGGCAAGAGCTTTGTTATAATTCTTGCTATTTGAATTAAGTTCTGGCTTTTCCTCAAAGTCCAAGTATTTCAAACAAAGTGCATACAGTTCAGCATATCTCTCGATATCAACTACGTCGCCTTTTTCTAATTTTGAGATAACTGATGGAGTACAATTAAGTTTTTCTGCCATTTCCTTCTGAGTTATGTTGGATTCTTCACGGATAACTTTAAGTTTTCTCCCGTAAAATTCACGCTCCTCTTTGCCACCGTATATATTACTCTTAGCCATTTTTATCACTCCTTTGTAAAGTGTCTATATCATAACACGGACTTTCCAAAAATTCAACGAAATAGAAGATATCGGAAATTGATTTGCTATAATTGGAAACAAATCACAAAAATGGAAATCAAACGTATGCTTTTGGAATTTTTTTAAAATTTTGGAAACTTTTTTCTCAAAATGGAAATCTTTCGTTTGCAAAATGTATATTCAATTGCTACAACTATATAATTGATAGCATAAAAGGCTGGTGTAACCCATTTGGGATCACATCAGCCTTCGTGTTAGTTATAGATTATTTCTGCATTGACGACTTCTCTCGCTCTTTGAGTGACATTGTTCATCTTGCATACCCATAGCATTTGATCGGTAGCTTTTAACTGCTCAGTGCAGCCTTCCTCTTTTGCGAAAGCCTGTACAAGCTTGTCGTACATCTTCTGCGCCCGTTCATCAATATCGGCAAGATATTCGTTCAGCTTGCATTTAGTGAGCAGGTTGGTGTAAAGAATCGGGCGACTTCGTTTTATATAGCGAAGGTGTTGTTGTCCCCACAAGCCGATCGGACGGCTATCCTGTTCGGGCAGTGTTAAGTTCGGCAGCAAATAGTCGCCCTGCATTGTATATGTAATCTCCATTGTCAAACCCCCTTAATCTTAATCTTTTTAGCTTTGGCTTTTGAAATTCTAATAAGCAGTTCATCAACTAAATCGGTGTACATTCCTTGTGAAATAAGGTTGTTTCTCAAATCAATCAGACTATTGATAACAACTCTGCGTTCCTCGGCGGTGAGGTAAATATGATATTTAGCTCTCATAATTCAAACTCCGGTTTCAGAATAATTCAGCGGGCAATTCTTCTACCATTTTTCTACCAAAATTATACCAAAATGATTTTACATTATCATTTAAACTGTTATGCAGGGGTATCTGATTTCCAATCGAAAAACAGAATATAAAACTATATAACAGTGTGGGTGATTAAATAACATTTGATTAAATCCCCATTCCGCTTCAAGTCCTTCTGCCCCAGCCAAAGGAAACGGTCTAAGTAAAGACCGTTTTTTATTTAAAAGAATTTTCAAAAATCCCTTGCAATCTCATATTAATGGTGTTATAATTAAATACAATAAGTATTGTAAAGTAAGGAGTGGGAAGTAAGCCCACTCCTTTCTGTTTGCAACTGCGGTGTTATTGAGTGGTGTATGTTTATTGTATTGTATCGGCTTATACACTTGTAATCGGTCGGTTATAACTTGCAACATTAAACTAACCTGTGCTTGATTGCTTTACGGTTGCTTACGGTGAAAATAATTTGCAACTGCGTTATGCTTTGTTGCAAACGCTCATAAGGAGGTATTTATGGCAAAGAAAAAAGGCGGTCTTACCGTGACTAAGGTTTGGGAGCTTTGCGAGCCTATTGTTAAGGATTTCGGACTTTCGCTTTGGGATGTGCGCTATGTTAAAGAGGGCGCCGACTGGTTTTTAAGAGTTTATATCGACAAGCCTGACGGCATTGATATTACCGATTGCGAGAATGTATCCCGTGCTATTGACAAGCCGCTTGACGAGCTTGACCCTATTGAGAGTGCATATTGCCTTGAGGTATGCTCTCCGGGGCTTGAGCGTGAGCTTGTGCGTGACGAGCATTTTATGCAGTTTATCGGCGCTGACATCAAAGTTAAAATGCTCCGTCCTATCGAGGGCATAGGCAGAGAATTCGGCGGTGTGCTTGACGCTTACGATAACGGCGAGGTAACAATCTCCGACCACGACGGAGAGAACCATATAACTATCAATAAAAAAGATGCGTCTTGGATTAAACTTGACGACTTTGATATGTAACTTCAGTTTATTAAAATAATTTTAAGATAAGAGAAAAGGATGATCAGAAAAATGAATACTAAGGAACTTTTTGCTGCTCTTGAAATGCTTGAAAAAGAAAAAGGCATTCCAATGGACTATATGATTGAAAACATCGAAAAAGGTATTGAAGTTGCCTGCAAAAATTACTACGGCGGTAATGACGAAGTGGTTTTCAAAATTCTTCCGGACAAAAATGTCTTTGATGTAAGACTTAAGAAAACTGTTGTTGAAGAAGTTTTTGATCCTGATTACGAGATTTCGCTTGAGGACGCACAGAAGATCCTTAAGAGAAAAGCAATCAATATTGACGATAAGGTTGCTATTCCGCTCGACCCTAAGGACTTAGGCAGAATTGCAATCGGCGCTGCGAGAAATACTATTCGTCAGGGTATCCGTACAGGCGAAAAGGGTCAGACGCTTTCAGAGTTCAAGAGCAAGCTCGGCGAACTCGTTACAGCTACTGTTGAAAGAATTGACCCTAAGAGCGGTGCGGCAGTTATCAGAATAGGCAAGAGCGAGGCTATGCTCCCTAAGAGCGAGCAAATCGGTCACGATAACCTCAAGGAGGGTGACCACATCAAGGTTTATATCGCTGATGTAAAGACAAGCGAAAAAGGTCCTCGTGCTATAATTTCAAGATCACATCAAGACCTTGTTAAAAGACTTTTTGAGCAGGAAGTACCTGAAATTTTCGACGGTGTTGTTGAAATCAAATCGGTTTCCCGTGAGGCAGGTTCAAGAACCAAAATGGCTGTTGTCAGCAAAAATCCCGACATTGACGCCGTAGGTGCTTGTATCGGTACAAAGGGCGCTCGTGTAAACAGCATTGTTGACGAGCTTGGCGGTGAGAAGATTGATATTATCGAATACAGCGATGACCCGCAGAAGTACATTTCAGCCGCACTTTCTCCTGCAAAGGTATTGAGCGTTGAAATTACAGACCTTGAGAGCAAAAACTGCAGAGTAACTGTTCCGGACGGTCAGCTTTCTCTTGCTATCGGCAACAAGGGTCAGAATGCCCGCCTTGCCGCAAGACTTACAGGCTGGAAGATTGACATTCGTCCCGAAAGCGGTTTCTTCGGAGAAGATGAAGAGGACGAAAAACTCGAAGTTGCCGAAGATACAACAGCAGAAGATACACTTGAGCTTGACGATACAGCAGAAGAGAATACAGAGGCACTCGACCTTGACGGCGAGAAAACTGCCGAGGCTGATGTTGAGGCTGATGAGAATACAAACGAAGAATAATTTTATATAAAATATAAATATATAAATGCAGGGAGGGATTTTATGACACAGAAAAAACAGCCGCTTAGAAAATGCACAGGTTGTGGCGAAATGAAAGAAAAGCGTGAGCTTATCAGAGTAGTAAAAGCTCCCGATACCAAGGACGAGAACGGCAATTTAACCGCAAAGGGCGAGATAAGTCTTGACCTTACGGGTAAAAAGTCGGGAAGAGGAGCGTATATTTGCCACGACATAAAATGTTTTGAAAAAGCGAGAAAGGCAAGACGGTTTGAAAGAGCGTTTTCCTGCAAAATCCCCGACGAAGTTTATGAACAGCTTGAAAACAGCTTGAAAGCGGACAGCTAAGGGAGGCAGTCGGATATGAATGACAGAATATTGTCGTTGCTCGGATTGTGCCGCCGTGCAGGAAAGCTTGTAATCGGAGCTGACCCCTGCATTGACTCAATGGCAAAGAGCAAGGCAAAACTGATTTTGTATGCAAATGATTTTTCACAAAACAGCTTAAAGCCTGTTTTATTGCAGGCGCATAAGCAAAATGTTCGTGTACTTGAAGTAAACAGAACCAAAGATGAAATAAGTTTTTCACTCGGCAAACTTTGCGGAGTTTTATCGGTGGAGGACAAAGGTTTTGCAGATAAGCTTGCTATGCTTATTGAAGGTGAACAGAGAGGAGAATAATATGATAAAATACAAAGTAAGAGATGTTGCCAAGGATTTAGGTGTTAGTGTAAAAGAAATTTCAGATATTCTTGAGAAAAATTGCGGTGTTACAAAAAAGGCTATGGCTACTCTCGAGGAGAGCGAACTTAATATCGTTTTTGACGCCGTAACACAGAAAAACAATGTAGCAAATTTTGATAAATTTTTTGCGTCAAGAAATAAAACCGCAGAACCTGCAAAGGCAGAGGCTAAAGCCGAGAAAAAGGCTAATAATAAAGACAGCAAAGACAACAAGCCGAACGGCAGAAAGAATGACCGCAAGTCTGACAATAAGGACAACAAGGCAGAGGGCAAAAAGCAGAATAAAGTTCAGGATAAGCCTGCAAAGCAGACAAAGGCTGAACCAAAGGCAGAGTCAAAGCCTGTTGAAATTACAAGCGAGGAAGAAACTTCAACCCGTAAGCGCAGAGTAATTGATACCCGTGCCGTAAATGTTGATGTTGAGCGTTACAACCAGAAGTACGATGACCTTGCAAACGCATCTTCAAAGATGAGAAGTACAGACAACACTGTTAAAAAGCAGAAGTTTACCAACCGTTCTCAAAAGCAGAAGGGCAGAAGACAGGGCAAGAGAGAAACAGAGCAGGAGCGTTTGAAGCGTATTGCGCTTGAGCGTAAGCAAAAGCAGATGACAATTCAAATTCCTGATGAAATCGTTGTTCAGGAGCTCGCTTTAAGACTTAAGGCTACAGTTGCCGAGGTTGTTAAAAAGGCATTCCTTATGGGCACAATGGTAACAGCAACCGACACAATCGACTTTGATACAGCCTCACTTATCGCTATGGAGTTCCACGCTAAGGTTGAGAAAGAGGTTGTTGTTACAATCGAAGAAAGAATTATTGACGACAGTGAAGATGACGATACAAATCTCGTAGAGAGAGCGCCGGTTGTAGTTGTAATGGGTCATGTTGACCACGGTAAAACTTCAATCCTTGACGCTATCCGTCATGCAAATGTTACAGCAGGCGAGGCAGGCGGTATTACTCAGCATATCGGTGCTTACAGAGTAGAAATTAACGGCAAGCCTATCACTTTCCTTGATACACCCGGTCATGAGGCTTTCACAACTATGAGAGCAAGAGGCGCACAGGTTACTGATATTGCTATCCTCGTTGTAGCTGCCGATGACGGTATTATGCCGCAGACAGTAGAGGCTATCAACCACGCAAAGGCTGCGGGTGTATCTGTAATTGTTGCTATCAATAAAATGGATAAGGTCGGCGCAAATCCTGAGAATGTTAAGCAGCAGCTTACAGAGTATGAGCTTGTTCCGGAGGAATGGGGCGGTGACACACCTTGTATTCCTGTATCTGCAAAAACCAAAGAGGGTCTTGACGACCTCCTCGAAATGGTAACACTTATTGCAGAAATGAAAGAGCTTAAGGCTAACCCTGACAGAGCCGCAAAAGGTACTGTTATTGAGGCTCGTCTTGATAAGGGCAGAGGTCCTATTGCCACTGTACTTGTACAGAACGGTACACTTCATCAGGGTGACATCGTAATTGCAGGTACTTGCGTAGGCAGAGTAAGAGTAATGGTAAACGATAAGGGCGAGAGAGTAAAAGAGGCAGGCCCTTCGGTTCCTGTTGAAATTACAGGTCTTGCAGAAGTTCCGCAGGGCGGTGATATATTCAACGCTGTTTCTGATGAAAAACTTGCAAGAGAGCTTGTTGAGCAGAGAAAGGCATCTCAGAAAGAGGAGCAGTTCAAGGCACAGACAAAGGTTACACTCGACAACCTCTTTGACCAGATGAAGTTAGGCGAGGTTAAGGAATTACAGATTATCGTAAAAGCCGATGTACAGGGTTCTGTTGAGGCTGTAAAGCAGTCGCTCGAAAAACTCTCTAATGACGAGGTAAGAGTAAATGTAATTCACGGCGGTGTAGGTGCAATCAACGAGTCCGATGTAATGCTTGCCGAGGCTTCAAATGCAATTATAGTAGGCTTTAATGTTCGTCCTGACAGCGTTGCTGCCGCAAATGCGGAAAGCGCAGGCGTTGATATGCGTCTTTACAGAATTATCTACGATTGCATTGAGGAGATTGAGGCTGCTATGAAGGGTATGCTCGCTCCTAAGACAAGAGAGGTAGTTCTCGGCACTGCAGAGTGCAGAAATGTAATTAAGATTAAGTCCGTAGGTACAATTTCCGGTTCTTATGTAAAGAGTGGTAAGATTGTAAGGAACGCAGGCGTAAGAGTTATTCGTGACGGTATCGTAATTGCCGAGGATACAATCGCATCATTACAGCGTTTTAAAGATGCGGTTAAGGAAGTAAACGAGGGCTACGAGTGCGGTATCGGTCTTGAGCGTTTTAACGATATTAAAGAGGGCGACCTTTTCGAGGCTTACACAATCGAGGAGTATCGTGATTAATCAGTGATTAGCGGTTAGCGGACAAAGTGATGAAAATTGCTTTGCCGCTAATCGTATTATTACGACATAGCTGATTAAGAATATTAAATTATTGTTTAGCGGAGTGTCGGTCGGGCGTTGAAATTTAGCTAACGCTAAATTATCCTCCCAAAAAGCAAAAAAGTTTACTCAATTTTTTCAAAAATTGCGGGTTTGGGCAGCGCCC